>Ga0181517_10000001_pt1 | contig 639892 bp, 491 predicted proteins | sample PEATcosm2014_Bin_31_FD_119748 | JGI IMG/M metagenome (GOLD analysis project Ga0181517, IMG submission 119748) | Peatland microbial communities from MTU Mesocosm Facility, Houghton, MI, USA - PEATcosm2014_Bin01_30_metaG | ecosystem: Environmental > Terrestrial > Soil > Wetlands > Peat | place...
AAAGCGAATTGCTCCTTTGACCCGTAGGTATTATGCGGTATTAGCTAAGGTTTCCCTCAGTTATCCCCCACTCCAGGGTAGGTTAGTCACGTGTTACTCACCCGTGCGCCACTTTACTCATGGCATTGCTGCCACTTTCTCGTTCGACTTGCATGTGTTAGGCACGCCGCCAGCGTTGATTCTGAGCCAGGATCAAACTCTCGTTTGAAACCTGATTGCTTCCCCCAAACCGACGGAGGTCGGATGGGTTCAGCGGCATCACACGCTCGAAAACGCGTGATGCAATTACAGTGAGAATGATCAAGCCAAACCTGATCTTTTCTCACGACTGGCATGTTCAACCTAATTGTCAAAGATCCTTGAGGGCATTCCGCCTGAGCGGCGCCCTTTTTGGATCGAGGCCCGACCTTTCGGCTGGGTTGTCCTCGAACTTGTTGCGCTTACCGATTTTCGCATTCCATTGCGTTTTCCGGCGTTTTTGCGCGAACCTTTTAAACATATCGAACTTTCATCCCATTGTCAAGCTGTATCTTTTCCCTTACCGCGGGCCGATCCAACTCAATGTTGGCGGTCTTTCCCGCTTGCAAAGACGATCAGCCCGACAGGAACTCGTCCCGTCTAAAACCCTCGCGCAGCGCAGAATATCAAAGAGCGACCAACGTACCCCGTCTGAGCCGCTTGCGGCTCACAAGAGTTTCCTCCTGGGTCTTGCAATCGCTTGTTCTCTGTAGGATTCCCGACAGGGGCTCAGGGGCGTTCGCCTCGCCTGACCCAACGAACCAGCATCACAACAGCTTCCCACTTCCCTCTTGGGGCAGGCCTGAAGGCCACCGGGAGGCTTTCCATCTCACACAATCATTAACTGATTTGCAATCTCACTCAACTGCAACTTTTCAAGAGTAGCATAGGCTGCTCCCTTTGGCAAGCGGCACAGAATCCCGTCTCCGTTTGCCTTGTTGCAACTTCGTAACAATAGCAACTCTCACAGCCAATTGCAAGCCCGCGCCCCTGTGGAAAGAGTCCGTTCCTGTGGGAAACTCCCTTCTAGCCTTGCACAGCCTGCCTGCGAGCCGCAAAAGCCCAATGATCTCCGAGGCAGAAATTCACAAGCGAGCAGCACAGAATCGCTATGCTATTGGACGCGAGTATCGGCATATGCGCCTCCGCAACCAGAACGTGCATCAGCGCCAGATTCCCCAGCATCGACACCAGCCCATTGGAGAGGTGGAAGCGCACGAATTGCGCCAGATGCGAGCTCTCGTTGCGGCGGTCGCGCCAGGTATAGCGCAGGTGCCAGGCAAAGTTATGCACCAGCGTCAATTCAACCGCCGCAGCCGATGCGCAGAGATAGTGCCCCGGCGTCAGCCTCGTAAACAAGGCCAGCCCACCCAGCTGCACCACCATCCCCGCCGCTCCCACCAGATTGAATTTGCACCATCGAAGAAAACTGCTCATTGCAGCGGCTCCTGCCGATAAAGCTCCGCCGTATGACGCAGCGTGACCAGCAGCGCCATCGCCAGCATTACAACCGCGGCAATCACGCCACCCACGTCAAAGAGCAGGAACTTGTGCCCAAACAGGCTCGCGCTCCGGCTGTGCAGCAGCGCCAGATTGCCGATCACCAGCAGAATGCGAATCTCCGTTGGGCCAAAGACGCCTTGCGAAAGCTGAAAGCGGCCCAAAGAATACGTTGCCAGATAGCTTTCGCTCGACAGCAGCAGAAACGCCACCAACATCGCAGCCGCCGTCTGCCAGTGCAGAAGGCCCGAGAAGCCCAGCCCGCCCATCAGCGCCGCCGATCCGAAGATATCCGCCATGTGATCGACGTAAAATCCATAGCGCGGACGCTCCTGCCGGCGCACACGGGCCAGAGTTCCATCCAGGCTGTCTCCTAGCCAGTTCAGCGCAAGGCACACAATCACCAGCAGCAGCGCGTCGATCCTATAGCGCGACAGCGCATAGAAGCCCCCCGCGCCCACCTGCGCGCAAAATCCTAGAAGCGTTAGCTGGTCCGAGGTGAGCCATTCTGGCGCGCGCTCGGCCATCCACTGCAAGGCGCGCTTCTCCACCGATCCCGTCAGCGCCTGATTGACCCGCCGCGCAGTATGAAATGCCAATTGACTGTTTGTGGATGCAACAGAATGATTCATGGCCTTCTCCTTGTTTAGCTGTTGATCTTTCAAAGGAGTTCGGGGCGTTGTTTACGCGAGGAAATCCCCTGCACCGGCTCATGCCCATGCCCTTCGCCCCACCCATTGATTAAGAGATTGATTTGCGCCGGCCTCAACTCATCTGCGCAGCGCCTTGTATGTCGAACGCAAGGTAAACTCCAGCGATTCTCGCGGCACGCTCTCCACAAACGGTCCAATCGCCCAGCCCAGTCCGCGCGGAATCGATCGTGTCAACGAGACCGACTCGATCTGCAGATACACGCCGCCGTCCCGCTCCTCGCAGCTCCAATACGTGTTCAGTCGCCACAGAAACCCATGCTCTTCGCCGCTCGTCAGCGCCCGTTCGTTGCGCGTTCCCGGCGCATCAATCTCGGCAATCCGTGTGCTGCGCGAGATGCTGTACCCATACCGCGCATCGAGCCGTCCAAAGCTGATCTCGTAGCTGGTATCCATCACCACCGTCAGCACGTGCCTCTGCCGCACCCGCATCGTCGCCTGCAAATGATCGCCCTGCTGCGCCAGCACCTTCGCCGACAACACCTGCGGCGCATAATACTTCGGATAGCCGTTGAAATCCTTCATCAGCCGCTCGAAATCCGCCTCCGTCGCTCCCGGAACAAAGACCGTGCCGCGCCAGTCGTGCAGCATCGCTCCGGGCAACTCCGCGCCCGCCGCCGGCGTCAGCTTCTCCACAATCAACTCGCCCCGCCGCAGGCGCATCTCACTCTCGTCGCCCGCCGCCACAAAGCCCGTCTGGCTGCGATGCTGCCCGTTCAGGCGCGACTCAACCGCGCTGACATATACATTGAATGCGGAATTTGCCGCGGCGGGCGCCTCTGCTGCCGCCGGCCCAGGGAAGGCCAACACGAGCAGCAACCCACTAAAAATTGCAATTCGGAACGATTCGGTTGATTTGCGTTGCGTCATAGTCTGCAACTTACATTGCCTCGCCCGACCACGCAATACATGGAATCTCGTTTGTTACAGATATATTTCTCACCGTGCAAGTGTTTGTAAAAAATATGGTTGCGAAAACTTCTCCATGGCGCGATTGTTTTCAGTTGGTGCCTCGCTGCTTCGTTTACACTGGCAAGTGAGATGACCGCTCCTCAGCCAGCACGGCGCTACCGCTTCGGAGTCTTCGAGGCAGACGCCGTCACCGGAGAACTCCGCCGCCAGGGTATCCGCATCAAGTTGAACGCCCAACCCTTTCAAGTGCTCTGCCTGCTCATGGATCGTCCCGGGCAACTGCTCACGCGCGAGGAGATCTCCCGCGAATTGTGGCCCAGCGACACCTTCGTCGATTGCGAACACGGCGTCAACTCCGCCGTCAACCGCATCCGCGAAGCCCTCGGAGATACCGCCGGCAATCCCCGATTCATTGAGACGCTGGCCCGCCGCGGCTATCGCTTCGTCGCTCCGGTTGAGCTCATCTCCCCCGATGAGAAACCCTCCGGCTCTGCGCCTCCGTCAGAAGGCGCGCCGGCGGCGTCCTCGGCAATTCCTGAAGCCAAACCGCACCATCGCTTCCTGGCCTCGCCGGAGGATCTGCCCCAAGCCTCTCATTCTGTGGCGCGGACTCTCTTTCTCCTCTTGCAGCTCATGTATCTGGGCTTCTATGTTGGGGCGCTAGCCAATTTGGCCGAGATCGACGAGCTCTTCTCACCTCTGCCCCAAGCCGCGCAACTGTTCATTGTCCTCATTGTTACCGCGGCAATCCTGATTCCCGTCCGCGCCTTCCTGCTCTGCGCAGTACTCTTCCAAGCGCCCGGAACGCGCGACAAAATCCTCAAAATCTGGCCGTTCCTGCTCGTTTTCGATCTGCTCTGGTCGCTCGCGCCCTTTCTGCTTCTGCATCACATCAACTTCGGCGTGGCGCTGGCCTGCACCACGCTGCTCGTCTATTCGCCCTTTGCCCAGCGCGCGCTGGTGCTGATGGGCGCAAGCGATTTTGATCCGTCAACCTCTGCATCTCTCCGCTGAAGTTGCCGATGGAGGGGCGGGAACTCGCACCCCGCCCCCTCACATTTCCGCTCGGCTCAGAGTCACTTCTCTGGCGCCGGCGATGCTGCAGCCGCCTTGGCGTGCATGACATCGGTGAAGAACTTGCCCTCGCCTGTAAGCGCGAATGTGTCCCATGAGGAGATCATGCGCGGACCCCACTCCGGATCGAAGCACCAGACCGTCCAACTGATATTTTTCGACTCCAGGTAATCGATAATCTGAGTACCATACTTCTCAGTCTCGTCCTTCGAGCCGTATTCTGAGCTGAAGCCAAGCTCGGTTGCGATGATCGGGTAGTTGGCGGAGGCAAAACCGAAATCCTCTTCCCACTTGGGCGGCCACGGCTGCGATCTTTTATTGGGATAGGGATGGGTGACATATCCAATGTGCTCCGCGCGGATGGGAGAGTCGCGTAGCGGCGACAGGTCATAGGCCCAGTCTAGGCCAGCGACCAGCGGAATGGTCTCCTGGTTATAGGCGCGGATGAGCGCGATCATATCTTCGTTGATCTGCCGCCATTCATCCCAGGTCATGTTTCCCAGTTGGCCGCGATAGATCGTCGGCTCGTTGAATAACTCGAAAAAGGCAACGGTGTGATTCCCTTTGAAGTGGGCGGCCATGGTGCGCCAGAAGTTGAAGGTCTCAGGGAGGCTGGTCTCATACATCGGATCCTGAAAAAGGCCTTGCTTGAGATTGCCAATCGAGTGCCAGTCGATGTCCACATACATACCGAGATCGGTGGACCACTGCACGGCCTGATCGAGCAGGGCAAGATAATTCTTCGCGCCGCGTCCGCGCCATGCGGCCGGGTGGACGGGAATGCGAACCACAGTCGCTCCGGTCTCTTTCACTTTGACGAAGAAGTCCTTGCTCCAGTGGCCCTGGCTTTCAATCTTGTCAGGATCGGCAATGTTGACGCCACGGAATAAAATCGGCTTGCCTGCGGCGTCAACGAAACGATTGCCACTGACAGAGATGAGTGGGAGCTTCTTCCCGTCCGGGCTGTTGAGGGGACGGGTGAGATAGGCTCCGTGCCACCAATCGCTCACTTTTCTGTTCTGAGTTGCGGAAGGCGCAGTTTGTGCTAGCGCGCCCAAACTGCACAGAATTACGATGACAAATAATCCAGTTGTGATTCGCTTCATTGTGTTTCTCCCTTCACGCGGATAATAGGAATAGCTAAAATTCGCCAGTACATGAACGGCCTCATCATATCTTCCCGCAAGGAACCTTGTCGATTTTGGAATTGGCTGGCAGGCAGGTGGTGCGGTGGAACTCGCGCCCTTGCGCCGCCGCAATGATCTGAGAGAATAGAAGCAGTGGATCGAGAGCGACAATCTGTCTTCGAGTGGTCTGGCTTCCGGCGGGCGGTGGTGGTGATTCTGGCGCTGGCGAGCGGCTCCGCGGCGCTCATCGCCCAGGCGCCCAACCCAACATCGGCCGCCAATCCCTTCTTCGGCAGCGTCTCCGCGCGACCGGCCACCGACGAGACGCTGAAGCTCTCGCTTGACGAAGCCATCGCTCGCGGCCTGAAAAACAATCTGGGGCTGAAGGAAGCCGAAAACGGCGAAAAAATCCTTCAGGGGCAGAAATACGTGGCCCTGCAGAATTTTCTGCCCATCATCACTCTCAGCGGCGACACGGGCGTCCACCAGCATAATTTAACCGCGCTGGGCTTCGGTCCCGGCGTCATCAAGATGTTCTTGCCGCTCTTTCCTGGCGGCAAGATTCCGGCGGGCTTCTCCGAAATCACCCGCGACACCCTTTCCGAGGGCCAGATTCAATATGGCCAGATGCTCTTCTCCGGCCCGGTGATCGCCGGCTGGAAGGCCGCCGGCGCGGCCGAGCGGGCCGCTTATTACACCAAAATGTCGGCTCGCAGTGAGGTTGTCCAGCAGGTGACGGCAGCTTATCTGCGCTCCATCGCCGCCTCCAGCGAGGTAGACAACGCCAAGTCACTGGAAGCGGCCGACCGGTTGCTCTATGAACACACACGCGCCGCGCACGAGGCAGGTGTCGTCGCCAATCTTGACGAACTGCGCGCCCGGGTCCAGCTCGAGGCCCAGCAGCAGGCGCTTCTCTCGGCCCAAAACGCTCTGGAAAAGAACCTCATTTTGCTCAAGCGCGAGATCGGCATCGATCCCGGCCAACCCATCTCGCTCACTGATCCGGCGCCGTACAGCGATCTGGCCGCGCAGACGCCCGAAGAGATTCGCGCCGTCGCCTTCCGGAATCGCCCGGATTACCAGGCCCTGCAAAACCAAGCCGTCGAGATGAAGGCGATTCATGCCGCCTATCGCAGCCAGCGGCTGCCCAGCCTCAGCTTTGGCGGCTTCTACGCCGTCAGCGAGGTCAGCAGCGTCGGCTCGCACGGCAACTTCGTCGCCCAGGGCAACCTCAGCTTTCCGCTCTTCCGCGAGGCGCAGTTGCGTGGCGACACGGACGCGGCCCAGGCCCATCTGCAGGCCGTCAACGCCCAGCTCAGCGACCTGCGCGGCCAGATCGACCAGCAGATTCGCTCGGCTCTGCTTGACGTCTCGGCGTCGGCCCGGCTGGTCGAGGTGGCCCGCTCCAATGTTGAGCTGGCCACCCGCGCCCTGAGCGACGAGACTGAGCGCGTCAACGCCGGCGTGGACGACAACCTGCCTCTGGTTACGGCGCAGGCCGCGCTGGCCTCGGCGCAGAGCAATCTGGTGGAAAGCCTCTACCAGTACAACCTCGCCAAGCTGGCGCTGGCGCGCTCCGCCGGTGTGCTGGAGCAGCAGTACCGCGCCTATCTGGGGCGATAGGCCGTCGCCCGCGCCCTGCCCCGTACAATAAAGAAGGATGTCGAAGTCTACCCAATCGATGGCGGACAAGAAGCAGAAAAAGCCCCAAAAGCCCGATGAAGACCCGGTCGGCAAGGTTTACGACTCGCGGCTCATGCGGAGGCTCGGCCACTATCTGCGCCCATACTGGATTCAGGCCACCATCTCCACGCTGGCCGTAAGCTTCAAATCCATCTGCGACGTTACCGGCCCTTATCTGGTGATGCTGGCCATTGACCGCTATCTTGCTCCCGGCGCAGGGGTCGTTGCCCGTCCAGCCTGACGGCTCGCTGGCTGGGCAACGTCAACTGGTTCAGCCGCCTGCTTCCCGTCGATCCCTACCAAGGCGTCACCAGGCTGGCCACGTTTTTCCTCGCCCTGCAACTCTGCTCCTATCTTTTTGAGTTTATTCAGATTTACCTGATGCAGTGGACCGGCCAGAAGCTCATGTTCGACCTGCGCCGCGAGATCTTCCGCCATATGCAGCGTATGCATATCGGCTTCTTTGACAACCACGCCGTGGGCCGGCTGGTAACGCGCATCACCTCCGATGTGGATGCCATCAACGAGATGTTTACCGCCGGCGTGCTGGCCATCATCGACGACTTCTTCAACCTGGTCATCATGGCCGTGGTGATGCTTACCATCAACTGGTGGCTGGCGTTGCTGGCCTTCGCCGTGCTGCCCCTGATTCTGGTCGTCACGCGCCTCTTCCGCGATCACGTCCGCGAAAGCTATCGCCGCGTTCGCGCCGCCATCGGCCGCATCAACAGCTTCACCCAGGAGCACATCAGCGGCATGAGCGTGGTGCAGTTGTTCAATCGCGAGCAGCGCGCCTTTGACGACTTCGAGGCGGTCAATCGCCAGCACATGATCGCTTTTAAGGACACCATCTTCGCCTACGCGCTCTACTACCCGGCGGTCGAGCTGCTAAGCGCCGTAGCCATTGCCCTGGTCATCTGGCGGGGCGGCTTCGGCGTACTCCAGGGCGCGGTCTCGTTGGGCGTGCTGGCCATGTTCATCCAGTACTCGCAACGCTTCTGGCGGCCCATCCAGGACATGAGCGACAAGTACAACATCCTGCAATCGGCGATGGCCGCCTCGGAGCGTATCTTCAAGCTGCTCGATACGCCCTCGGAAATCGTCAATCCGGTTCATCCGCTCCTCGGCGACGGCAGCAACAGGATCGAGTTTCGCCACGTCTGGTTTACCTATCAGAAACTTACCGAAGAACAACAGCTCGCTATTCAACAGGCTTTCGATGCAAATCCCGCCGCACCGCAGGTGCCCGGCATCGAATGGGTTCTTAAAGACGTTTCTTTCACCATTGAGCCGGGCCATACGGTGGCCATCGTCGGCCACACAGGCGCCGGCAAAACTACTCTCATCAGCCTGATGATGCGCTTCTATGACGTGACCGCCGGCCAGATTCTAGTTGACGGCGTGGATCTGCGCCAACAGGACCTGACCGCGCTGCGCCAGCACTTTGCCGTCGTTCTTCAGGATCCGTTCCTTTTCACCGGTACACTGGCCGGGAACATTCGCTTTGACAACGAAGCCATCACCGAAGACGCCCTACGACAGGCCGCCCGCGACGTCAACGTGCTGGACTTCATCGAGAGCCTTCCCGGCAAATTCAACGAGCCAGTGCGCGAGCGCGGAAGCTCGCTTTCCACCGGCCAGAAGCAACTCATCAACTTCGCCCGCGCACTGGCCTACAACCCGCGCATTCTTATCCTGGACGAAGCCACCTCCAGTGTGGACACCGACACGGAACTGAGAATTCGCGGCGCATTGGAGCGCATGGTCGAGGGCCGGACCAGCGTGCTGATCGCCCACCGCCTCTCAACCGTGCAGCGGGCCGACACGATCCTGGTGATGCACAAGGCCCAGTTGCGCGAGATGGGGACCCACCAGCAACTGCTGGCGCAGCGCGGCCTCTACTGGAAGCTCTACCAGTTGCAGTACAAGGATCAGGAAATGAATGGCTTTGCGTCCTCCGTTCGCCAGCCCTCCGCCGAACCGGCAATGTGATTTCACCAACATGGTCACCGCAGAGGAAAAACGCAGCTTTCGACCGGGATTTCGTCGCCTCGGGCAGCACCGTTGAGGTAGAATGCGCAATAGACACAATCAGGCCTTGAAATACGGTTTTGACTGTGCTTGCCAACCCGTTGGCGGGCCTGAGATTTGCGGCCATCCAGGGGAGCAGGGCAATATGTACTCGCGCGAACTTTTTTTAGGTGTGCATAGCGCTCCAGAATGCCGGATCAACCGACCGGCCGGAAACATTCGTTCCAGAGGAGGAACAATCATGAAGTTCAGAAACGTGCTCTTTCTTGCTTTGTTTGCAGGAATTCTATGTGCGCCGATCGCCGTCTCCGCTCAGGCCGCGGCGGGGCAAAGCGCTCCCGGCTCGGATAAAGCCGGCGCCATTACGCTCAACGTGGTAGTCACCGACAAGTCCGGTACGCCGGTAGCCGACCTGCAGCCGGGAGATTTCAAGCTGATGCTCGACAAAAAACATCCGCAAGAAATTACTTCGGTGCAGGCCTATAGCGGCCTCGGCGATGCAGCCACTTCACCGGATGAAATGATTCTGGTCTTCGACGACGTCAACCCAGACATTATGACAATTACACAGGAAAAAAAGCAGCTTATTGCATTCCTCCAGGAAAATGGCGGTCAATTGCCTCTTCCTACAACACTGGTCATCCTTTTAGAGAAGTCCGCTCACGAAGGGAGAATCGATCAGGGAGGAGCCGTAGTCTCGGATAAGACGCGGGATGGGAAGGTGCTGCTGGATTTCCTGAATACGAATATTACGGGTCTGAATATCAACGCTTTCGAGGATGGCTGGTTTGGCACAGTGCATCGTGAAACGCCTTCGCTGGCGCTGCTCGATAAACTGACTGGTTGGGCTGCCAAACAGCCGGGTAAAAAACTGATGATCTGGATAAGTCCGAGCTGGCGTATGCATGCTGGCGGCAATATGACGAATGCCAGTGATAATGATCTGAAGGGAATTTTTAACCACGTTGTCTGGTATTTGACGCAGTTGCGCGTCGGCAACACAACCCTCTATATGCTCGATCCCGACAACGCTGGCAGTGATCTAACCTTTCAAACCACTTGCCAGGATGATTACATGAAGGGAGCGGACCAGTTCAGGCACGTGGACTATGGCCACCTGCTCCTGCCGGTTCTTGCTTTACAGTCGGGCGGACAAAATGTTTGGGGCACTAATCAACAAGTAGGCCCTTCGATCAACAAGTTCATTCAGGACGCGAAGGCATACTATGTTCTCACCTTCAACCCGCCGCCAGCCGCTCATCCCAATGAGTTTCACACCATTGATGTGCAGGTGGACAAGCCGGGGCTGAAGGCACGCACCAGCACCATCTTCTACGCGCAGCCCGCCAAATAGCAGCCGTTTCAATCGCAGTCATAAAAAAGGGCCACTTCGCTCAAGCGAAGTGGCCCTTTTCACTGACGCTTGTAGTTACTTGGCGGCGACCAGCGGCTTGGTGCTCAAGCTGCCGTTGGCGTAGCCCTTGGCCATATCCGCGATGGAGATGGCCTTGTAGTCGCCCGCGTGACCTGCCTGGCCAAACTGGGTCATGCGCGTGGCAACAACCTTCTGCATCGCCGCGCGCGCCGGCTTCATGTAGTCGCGCGGATCGAACTTCTCCGGGCTTTCCGCGAAGACCTTGCGAATGGCGCCGGTGATGGCCAGGCGGTTGTCGGTGTCCACGTTGATCTTGCGCACTCCGTTGCGGATGCCGAGCTGAATCTCCTCGACCGGTACACCCCAGGTCTCCTTCAACTTGCCGCCGTACTGATTGATGATGTCCTGCAAATCCTTGGGCACCGAGGAGCTTCCATGCATCACCAGATGCGTGTTGGGTAGGCGCTTATGGATGGCGATCAGCACATCCATCTTGAGCACCGAACCGTCGGGCTTCTTGGTGAACTTGTAGGCGCCGTGGCTGGTGCCGATGGCAATGGCCAGCGAATCCACGCCGGTCAGCTCGGCAAACTCGACCGCCTGGTCGGGGTCGGTAACGTGCTCCAAGCCCGAGCCGCCCGCTCCGTGGCCGTCTTCGACGCCGCCCAGAACGCCAATTTCACCCTCCACCGAGATGCCGCGCTCATGCGCGTAATCAACCACCTTCTTGGTGACCGCTACATTCTCTTCAAAGCTGGCAGGTGTCTTTCCGTCGGGCTTCAGCGAGCCGTCCATCATGACGCTGGTAAAGCCCAGCTTGATGGCGCTCTCGCAAGTCTCAAAGCTGTTGCCGTGATCCAGGTGCATGGCCAGCGGAATCTGCGGATAGAGCTCGGCAGCCGCCAGCATCAGATGATAGAGGTAGTTGTCCTGCGCAAAGGCGCGGGCGCCACGGCTGGCCTGGATGATGACCGGCGAATTGGTTTCCTTCGCGGCCTCCATGATGGCCTGAATCTGTTCCATATCGTTGACGTTGAATGCGCCGACGCCGTAACCGCCCTTGGCGGCCTCGTCGAGGAGTTGCCGCGTAGAGACTAAAGGCATTGAGTTTCTCCTGTGCCGGTGATTCCGGCGAAGTTGGGTTGGGATCCAGCCGTCGGCGCGCTGGGCGCTGCAGAGCATACAACGAGCCTCTCGAACGGCGGGAACCGCGATCATTCTTATGGTAGCAGAACCGCGCAAGGGAAAAGTGAGCCCATGAACACAGTGGGGCACGGGCGTCCATCATCCGATTCAGGATGGGCGCGTCCCAAAACGGCATGGTCAACTCTCCTCGATGCGCGGTCCTGTGTGGAATAATCTTGCAGTGACCTTCGCCACCGCTTCCGCCCACGATTGGTTCCTGCTGACCTGCGCTGCGGGAACGGTATTGCTGCTGCTCCTGCTGGTCGCCAAAGTGCGGCTACATCCGGCGCTGGCGCTGAGCGTGGCGGCGCTCACGCTGGGTGTGGCTTCGGGAATGCCGCTCAACCAGGTTCCGCTCTCTTTCACTGCGGGCGTGGGCAACCTGATGGGCCACATCGCCATCGTTCTGGCTCTGGGAGCGGTTCTGGGCCGTCTCGTTGCCTCCTCCGGCGGCGCTGCTTCCCTGGGGAAACTCCTGGTCGAGGGCTGCAGTCCTCAGCTCCTTCCCTGGGCGCTGCTGGCGCTGGGCATCTTCGTCGGAATGCCGGTCTTCTTCGAGGTCGGTTTGGTGCTGCTGATGCCGATTGTCGCCGAGACGGCGCGGCGCAGCCGGCGGCCGGCGATTTTGGTGGCTCTGCCGATGCTGGCCGGACTTTCCATCGTGCATGGCACACTTCCGCCCCATCCGGCGGCGATGCTGGCCGCCGCGCAGTTTCACGCCGACCTTGGCCGCACCATTCTCTGGGGTTTGGTCGCCGGATTGCCCGCCGCCGCGCTCGCCGGGCCGGCCTTGAGCTGGTTCCTGGTCCGCCGATGGGAGCGCACCGCCGCCGGAATATCTGCCCAAAACGAGCCTCTCGCGTCCGAAGGTGCATTGAATGTTCCCCATGCCGTAGAAGCTGGGGCCTTCGCCATTCCCGCACCGGCTGGCCCAATCCGCGCGGCGACGGCGATTCTGCTTCCCGTGGCGTTGATCTTTCTGGGCAGTTGGGCCGACTCACTCACCGCGTCAGGCGGTGTTGCAAACCATATCCTGCATTTCGTGGGCAGCGCGGATGTCGCTCTTCTGATTGCCGTGCTGGCCGCGTTGCTCACATTGGGACTCCATATTCCGAAAGGCCCGGAGGGCCTGCGCAAGCTGACTAGCGAATCCTTCGAGCCGATCGCCAATGTGTTGGTGATTTTGGCCGCAGCCGGAGGCCTGAGCGGTATCTTGCGCGACTCCGGAGCTGCCCAATCCACAGTCGCGCTGGCGCTGGGCGCGCAGATGCCGCCACTCGTGCTGGCCTGGCTGATGGCCGCGGTAATTCGCGTCTCCATGGGCTCGGCAACGGTGGCCATGGCCGTAGCTTCGGCGGTGCTGGCGCCCATGGCCGCTCACATCGGCGTCCGTCCCGAGTTGCTGGTGCTGGCCACCGGCACCGGCTCGCTCATTCTCTCCCATGTGAACGACCCCGGATTTTGGCTGATCCAGTCCTTCTTCAAGCTGGAGTTGAAGGAGACACTCTCCACCTGGACGGTGCTGGAGACAGTGCTCTCTGTGGCTGGCCTGGGCATGACGCTCGCCCTCTCGACGGTGCTGCGGTAGAGACACACTACTCAATGTCCCGCTGCTACTTGGCCGTCAGCGCCTCGACCGGAACCAGCATATCTTCTTTGCGCATCACCAGATTGGTGGCGTTCAGCGTGGCCAGCTCAAAGCCGTGGCCGTGGGTGATGGCGTCGGTGGGGCAAGCCTCCACGCAGTAGCCGCAGAAGATGCAACGGTTGTAGTCGATGTTATAGACCTTGGCGTAGCGCTCCGAGGAGGAGATGCGCTGCTCGGCGGTATTTTCCGCTGCCTCGATATAAATGCAATTGGATGGGCAGGCGGCGGCGCATAGGAAGCAGGCCACGCACTTCTCCAAGCCATTCTCGTCGCGCTGCAAGACGTGCGCGCCGCGGTAGCGCTGCTCCAGAACCGCGCCGCGTAGCGGGCCGTCGCCGTCGGGATAGTTCTCCACGCGGGTCGGCTGCACCATCTCCCGAAGGGTGATGCTCATGCCCTTGGCGACACCCCGGATGTTGTCCACAATCGACATGAGGCCAGTATACGATGGATTGCGGCGCAAGGATCTTCCGCTCAGTGCGCAATCGTTTGGCCAGCCCGATTCGGACGACACAACCAATTGCGCACTATTTGATCTGGTCTAGCGCCGATCACCAGCGCCAGTGCTACTTCTTGGGATGCTCCTCCTGCTGCTGCTGTTTCGGAGCAGCCTGGCGCTGTTGTTGCGGTGCAGCTTGACGCTGTGGAGTAGCCTGGCGCTGCTGCTGCTGCGGAGCCGCTTGGCGCTGTGGAGCAGCCTGACGTTGCGGGACAGCCTGGTGCTGCTGTTGCGGCGTGGCTTGACGCTGCGGAGCAGTCTGACGCTGTTGTGGACCCGCCTGCGATTGCGGCGCTGTCTGGCGTTGCTGTTGCGGTGTGGCTTGACGCTGCGGGGTCGCTTGACGCTGTTGCTGTTGCGGAGCCGCTTGATGCTGTTGCTGCTGGGCTACAGCACGATTTGTCGTCTGCAACGCCGCTGGCGCCCTCACGTTGCGATCTGCCGCAAGCGGCTGGGTAACGGCGAAACTAGCTGGCCTGCCATGGTTGACGCTTGCAAACTGAGCTCGGTTTGTGCTGGCGGCACGCTCATTCTGGATCTGAGCGCGCATGGGCGCAGTGTGTTGCTGATGCATCGCTGCCAGTTCCGCGGGTCTGGCGCGCACCTGGAGGCCACCTGAGCCTCCGTTGAAACTCACACCGCCGCCGCGGTAGTTCCCGCTCACCGAGCGGCTGTAGACGTTGCGCATCACGGAGATATTCACATTGTTGACGTTGCGGTTGTAATTGAAGTGACCTCCACCCCAGTAACCACCCTGATAGCCGAATCCGATGTAGCCAAAGCCATAGTTAACACCGCCGTAGTAGCCGATGTACTGGCCCCAATAGCCACGGTAAAAGCCGTAACGGTGATGCCAGAAGCCCCAGTAGCCGGGGGTCCAGAGAGCGCCCTCGTACGGAGCTTCAACCCACGCGCCGGGCACCCAGTAATAGCCGCCGGGACCCCAGGCCCAGTAGCCGGGTGTCCAGAGATAGCCGTCGCCGGGAGCCTGAGGCTGGTCGTATTCCGGCAAGGGCGGCGGTGGCTGATCGGCATAGGCCACTGGCTGAGCGCCATAGCCGGAATCGTCAGGACCCTGATCGGGAGCCTGATTGTAGGAAGCGTTCGCATTGGGCGGCGGAGCGCTTTGCTGGACGTTAGAGGTTGCTGGCGCAGCCGAGTTTGAATCGGCCGGGGCCAAATTGGCCGAGGCCGGGTCCGAGGCCTGATCCTGCGCGCCGCTCTGGGCGGAGTTGTCGGCGGCAACCTGGTCTTGATGCAGAGGGCATCCAACGATAAAAAGCACGGCCGTCATGGCAAACAACGGCAACAGTCCAAAACTGCGCAGAGGGTTCATTTAAATCTCCATTCACCTCGCATATTATTGCAATGGAATGGAGCAAAACAGCCCTCTATTGACCACTCTAGGGCGTCAGCGATGCACGCCCGGCGGCGCGGACTGGCCATGGTTGCCGGCCGGCGTGGTGGTGGGCTTGCGCTCCGGGCGTACTTTGAGCGTTTGCTGGCAGAGCGCGGAATCCTGTCCGCGCGCCAGCCCCGGAGCCGTCCCCTGCGCAGCACAGAGCCGCTGCTCCATGGCCTCGGCCTGCTTGTTGCTGAGCAGTTGGGTGCGCTCCAGGCCGCTGAAGGGGTCAACGTCGAATCGATAGACGCTGTCTTCGGCTGGCTCCTGCTTGCCGTGGTCGATGTGGTTCCATGTGGCAACGAATTGCCGTCCGTTGGCTTCGGCCAGCACGGCGTAGACCTGGGTAAGAACAACGTCCGTGGGCAGATTGTCGCTCCACACTGGCACCGTCCGGCTGCCGCGCAGCCAGCGCGGGGCCCACATATGGCGCTGCAGGTCGTAGTGGAAGGCGGTGATGTAGGTGGTCGCCGAACACTCGCGGCAATCGTCGTAAAGAGCGCCGAGTTCGCGCGGCGCGCCATCGGCAAAGAGCATCCAGTCGAGCAGGCGCAGGTTGACACCGCTCAGCAGCGGCGCCACCACGTGGCTGGTAAGCGAAAGATTCCAGACGGTGAAGGTGTCCGCCGCTGGCTCTGATTGCGGCGTGGCGCGCAGCGTGGTGATGACAAGCGCCGCGTCGTACTCCACTCCGATCTCGCGGATCGCCGTCCACTTTTCCGGCGCGAGCGAGCGCGTAACCCAAGCCACCACGTCCTGATCCTTCTGGTTTTGGGCGGAGTGGAAATCGATCCAGCGAAACGTATCGGGAGCCTGCTGGGCCTGGAGCGGAGCTGCCAACAGCAGTGCAACGATCATAGAATAAAAAAGACGAGAGAGAATGAACTGCATGAGTTTAGAGTATCGCAGAGGCCACCTGTGGTGAGTCCAGCTGCTCGCGTGGGGCTAGGGGTCTTCCAGCTCCAATAATCTGGAGTTGAAGCACCCAGCGTACGGTTGAGGAATGGAACGGAATCGCTTCACTATCGGCAACTGAGCATATCAGACCATCTTAACGCGGTTCATGAACAGTACTCGCAAAAAAAGGTTCTTGCAAAGCGCAACTTTGCTGCTCTGCCTCTTCGCGGCGGCGAGCTACTGTCACGCGTCCGCCGCGCTGCTGATGGAAGAGCCTTACGGCAAGTTTGGGGGAGCGAATCCAACCGGCCACGCCGCTGTTTACCTGAATCACGTCTGCGCGGATTCACCCATCGCCCTTCGGCCCTGCCACGACGGCGAGTATGGCGTGGTCATCAGCCGTTATCACAAGATGGACGGCTATGATTGGATCGCCATCCCGCTGGTTGGTTATCTCTACGCGGTCGATGCGGTCAGCGAGATTCCCGCCACAGTGGACAAAGAACAGGTTGAGGCGCTGCGCAACGCCTATCGCCGCGCGCATCTGCGTGAGCTCGCCCCTGACAACAGCGGAGGCGAAGCGCCTAAAGGCGAGTGGACCCAGCTGGTGGGATCGACTTTCGACCGAAGCATCCACGGCTTTCAGGTAGACAGCAGCCCGGCGCAGGACCAGGCCTTCATCGCTATCTTCAACGACCGCAAGAACACCGGGCACTTCAACCTGCTCTTCCACAATTGCGCGGACTTCTCGCGTGTGGTGTTCGATACCTATATGCCGCACTCGATCCATCGCAACTTCTTTGCGGATGTGGGCCTCATGACTCCCAAGCAGGTTGCGCGGTCGCTGGTGGAATATGGCAAGAAACACCCCGAAGTCAACATGACCGCCTTCGTCATTTATCAGGTTGCAGGCGCCATGCCCAGGAGCCACCCCGTCGACGGTATCGCCGAGTCTCTGGTCAGGAAAAAGAGATACCTGATCCCAATGACCATTCTCGCTCCGGAGATGACCGGAGGGGTGATCGTCGCCTATCTGGCCGACGGCCGCCTGAAGCTGCCAGAAGGCACACCGGTCTTCGCAATCGGCGACGAGGAGACCACTGGAGTGCCAAAGCCAGCGGTTGTGCCACCGCGGAAGCGTCTCCCGCTGCACCCGGCCCCGGTAACCACGGCCTCCTCTCCAGGACCAGCTCAACCCTAACCACCTGCGGTGGGGCCAGCCGCTTGCTCTTCGCTCGCATGGGATTCGTGGTATCCCAGGTCCGAAAATCCGGACCTGGGGCACCCGGCAGATGCTTTCCGAAGGTAGAGTGTACGGCGGCGGCTTGCACAAGGTGGAGCCGAAGGAGCTTGCTCAGATTCCCGCGCGAGTAGTCATTGAAAGCATGGCCTCTCATTTGCAAATTGAGCATCAAGGGCAACTCTTCGGCTGATCCGCCGCGCGAATTATTGCTTCCAATCCCATAGTATTGACTCGACGTCAGATTCCCAGCTTGGCCCAGAGGGCATCGATTTTGGCTTTGGTGGCGCGGTCCATCTCTATCATGGCGGGCCAGGAGCGGGTGAAGCCTTCGGCTTGCCATTTTCTGGTGGCGTCTATTCCCATCTTGCTGCCGTAGTTGGGCAGGCGGCTGGCGTGGTCGAGGGAATCGATGGGGCCGAGGGTGAATTGAATGTCGCGCTCCGGGTCGATGTTGTTGGCCACGCGTAAAGTTACTTCGGCGAGGTTCTGCACGTCGCAGTCTTCGTCGACGACGATGATGATTTTGGTGAACATGGCCTGGCCGAGGGACCAGATGGCGTTCATCACCTTGCGCGCGTGGCCGGGATAACTCTTGCGGATGGAAACTAACATCAAGTTATGGAAGACGCCCTCAACGGGGAGATGAATATCGACGATTTCGGGGATGGTCATCTTCATGGCGGGCAGGAAGATGCGCTCGACGGCCTTGCCCATCCATGCGTCCTCCATGGGCGGCTTGCCGACGATGGTGGCGGCGTAGATAGGGTCGCGGCGATGGGTGATGCAAGTGAGATGGAAGACGGGGTAGTCGTCGGCGAGTGTGTAGAAGCCGGTGTGGTCGCCGAAGGGGCCTTCAGCGCGGAGTTCGCCCAGCTCGACGTAGCCTTCGAGGACGATTTCGGCGTGGGCGGGGACCTGGAGATCGACGGTTTCGCACTGGACGATTTCGAGCGGCTTGCCGCGCAAAAATCCCGCAATCAGGAACTCCTCGACCTCGGGCGGCGCGGGGACGATGGCGGCGAAGGTGGTGGCTGGATCGGTGCCGATGGCGACGGCAACTTCAAGGCGCGAACCTTTGAGGTTGCCGAGAGCGACTTGCGGCACGCCACCTTGGGGTGAATCGGGGATGGCCACTGCGCCGCCGGCGGTCTCGGCCATGATGGAGACACTTGCCGTGAGCGGGCTTTCGATGGAGTTGGCCGCGGCGGCGTTGCGCAGGGCGTTGCGGTAGTGCTCGGCGGCGACCTTTTGGCGCTGCCAGTGCATTCCGGTGGTGTGGCGGTCGTAGACCTGCATGCGATACATTCCGATGTTGCGCCGGCCGGAGAGCGGGTCGCGGGTAATGACGCAGGGCAGGGTGATGAAGCGGCCGCCATCGTGGGGCCAGCACTTGAGGATGGGGAATTGGCTCAGATCGAAGTTGTCGCGCAGAATGACTTGCTTGCAGGGGGCGTCTTTGGCGCTGACGGTTTTGGGGAAGACGCTGGTGAGCGCGCCCAGTTGCGGCAGCATCTTTAATTTGTCGAGGAAGCCTTCGGGGGCTTTCAGGTTGAGCAGGGTGGTGATGCGCTCGGCGATCTCGTCCAAACGATCAACGCCGAGGGCCAGCGTCATGCGCCGCTCGCTGCCGAATTGGTTAATGAAGACCTTGTGGCCGGGATGACCCTTGATGTTGTCGAAGAGCAGCGCGGGACCGCCGGATTTGGAGACGCGGTCAGTAATCTCGGTAATTTCCAGCTCCGGCGAAACTTCTTCGGCGATGCGCTTCAGTTCGCCGGCTTTTTCGAGGGTTTTGATCCAGTCGCGCAAATCGTCGTAGGCCATGGAGTGCTCCCGTGCGGCGCGGGCCGCGTTCAATCTTTTAGCTTAATGGGTTGCGCGGGCTTCGTGGCAATATTCTCATCAGGCCGACTGCGCAAGCAAGGCCGGAGCGACTGCGTCCAGCGGGAATCCGAGGCTCTTCCACTCGTCGTAGCCGCCGCGCAGGGGGCGGACGCGCTCGACGCCCAGCTTATAGAGGGTCATGGCGGTATTTGCTGCGGAGGCCTCGCTGGGGCAGTTGCAGAAGAGCACGATGTCGCAGTCACGGGGAATCTCGCTGTGGCGCTCGGCGAGAGAATCGGGCGAGAAGTGACGCGCCCCGGGGAGGGTGAAGGGGTCTGACCGCAGTTCGAGGGGATTGCGCAGGTCCACGATGTAGACCTCCTCGCCGGCATCGATCAGGCGCTTCAGCTCCTGGGGTTCGAGGCGCGAGGCGACGAGTTTTTTAAGGACCATGCGGCGGCGGATGAGACGGCCGGCAAAGAAACCGAGAATGCCGAGGACGAGCAATGCGCCAGAGAAACGGCCCACCCAGTCGAGCAGGTTGGGGGCGCGCTGGAGCAGATCGCCGAAGAAACGGCCCGCCGCGAGCAACACGCCCAACCAGAGCGCGGCACCAATGCCGTCGTAGAACAAAAACTGGGCGAAGCTCATACCGGTCTGGCCAGCCACCGGCGGAGCCATGGTGGAGAGACCGGGCACAAACTTGGCAATCACGAGCGTGAGAGAGCGGCGGCGGCCGAAGGAGTCTTGTGTGCGGCGAACACAGATGGTTGGCTCCAACGACAACTTACAGAGAGTCCGCAGCACGAAGTGCCCGTAACGGCGGCCAATGAAGAACCAAGAGCTGTCCGCCATGAGCGATGCAGCAAGCCCGGCCAGAAAGGCGAAGGCAAAGCTGAGTTCGTGCTGGGCGGAGAGAGCACCGGCGGCGAGAAGAACCGGCGCGGCGGGCAGTGGAATCCCGAACTGCTCCACCAGCACCCAGGCGAAGAGCAGGAGATAGCCGTAGATCATCAGGATGTGCTCCGGCAAGGCCATGGGAAGCTCCAGTCTTCGTGAGCGGAGAAGTCAGACCGGCCTTTTCTCGTTTGCCGGCCAAAGATAGCGAGAGCTTGGGGGAAGGTCTCAGTTTATCAGATGATTTTGGATGGGAATTCGTTGCAAATGGTACAACGGACTCTTTGAATTTTCAACGTCTATGATCCAGACTGTCATGAGTCTTGCTTTTCGGGTTTGATTTGCGCGTCATTTGCAAACGCATCTTTTGGTTTTCTGGAGTCTGAGCCGCATGAAGAGCATCTTCTGGATCGAGGGCAATCCGCCTGCAACACTGGCCATCGTACTCTGCCCGCTCGGCGACGACTCGCTGGAGGATGAACTGCTCAGCTTGAAGCGCGGCGGCATTGAAACGCTGGTTTCCATGCTGGAGAGTTCGGAGGCCATCTACCTTGGCCTGGAGGACGAAGGCCCCGCGGCCGTACATCTTGGATTAAAGTTTATCTCGTACCCGATTCCCGATACGCGCATTCCCGTTGACACGGCTTCGTTTCGCGCCTTCGCGGCCAGCCTGGCAGATCGCCTCCGCGCCGGTGAGCATATCGGCGTGCATTGCCGGGGCAGCATCGGCCGATCCACCGTCACGGTGGCCTGCGTCCTCATTCATTTGGGATGGAAGCCCAAGACGGCTCTGGCAGCAATTGCAGCCGTACGCGGTTTCGCCGTGCCCGACACGCAGGAGCAGAAAAACTGGATTCTACGCTACAAGGCGCAGCCCTGAGCTACCCCGCCGCCTGCGCTCGTTTGGGCAGAATCGTCTCATAAGCCGCGTACACGCCTTCAAAGACCGCGTCCCAGCTCATGGTGAGCGCATAAGTACGCGCGGCCTGGCGCATAACTGCGTGGCGCGCCGGGTCGGCCAGCACTCCGGCTATTGTGGCGGCAAACTTCGCGTCGGGGACGACGCGGCCTGTCTCGCCGTCGCGCACGATGGTCGCCGGACCGCCGTCGGGAGTGACGATTGCCGGAACGCCACTGGCCAGCGCCTCCAGAACGACGTTGCCAAAGGTGTCAGTATGCGAGGGAAAGACGAATAGGTCCATGCCGGCGTAGGTGGCGGCCAACGCTTCGCCGCGCAGCACTCCGGTAAACTCGGCGCGCGGCAGGCGCTCACGCAACCAGGCCTCCTCGTTGCCGTGGCCGACGATGAGGAAGCGAAAGTCAGTAATGCCCATGCGCTCCAACTCCTGCTGAATCTCGGCTAGCAGAGTTATGTTCTTCTCGACCGACAGCCGGCCCACAAAGCCCAGCACGAACTGGTGGTCATCGCGGTGGCGCTTGCCGGGATGGAATTGCTCCGCATCCACGCCGCGCGGCATACGGTGGCAAGGCCGGCCTGCCGTCCGCTCCAGCAGCGTGCAGAGTTCGGGGTTGGGGGCGAAGAGGACGCCTGCCAGCGAGTAGAACTTGGCCGCGACTGCCAGGGTCCAATTCTGGATTTTTTGCTCGGCGGCCACCGAGCGGCGCCGGGGCAGCGAGCGCAGAAACCACTGCGAGCGCCGCGCCAAGTACTCATGGACGTTGGTGTGCCAACTGGCGGCCAGCGGCAGACGCCGGCGGTGGGCCAGCCATGCGCCGAAGAAGCCCAGTTCGCTTGGGCCGGTGATGTGAATCAGGTCGGGCTGGAAGCGATCCAGCACCGTGCCGATGAGCGGAATGTGGCGCAGAAAAGCCGGATCGTAGCGCAGATCTTTTTCCAGGGCAAAGGAGAGAAAGCTGCGCGGCAGCTCCAGCGTCCACAGGTTGCCCTCTTCAGTGAACTTAGGCTCGCGGCGGCCGGCGCGCACGCAGAGAAAAGGAAGATTGCGCCGGCGCGCGAAGGCCTCGAAGTGGCGGCTGGTGTGCGCCACGCCGTTCACTTCATGGAAGGAGTCGGGGAAGTAGGCGACGCGGGGCGGGATTAACATATTTTCATCTTGCTGCGCTGGATCTGAAAACATGCATTCCCTCAGGGGCTAAAGCGCCTGCTTCAATTTTGCCGCATTTGCTCGCTCTGGCGCTCCACTTACTCACCCAGGGCCAGGCGCAACTGGCGCGACTCGCTCCAAGCCATGCGCAGCCCGCCGGAGACCAGGCCCGCGCCCATCAACTGCACCATGCCGAGCATCCAGCTCATTGCCCGCGGCGGCGCGCCGTTGGGCCACAACTCGCTCAGCGGCCGCGTCACTCCGTTGGCGTCGGGGTGGTAGACGCGCTCGTCCCAGGTGCGCGAGCCTTGCGGAAACTCAGGATAGTGGCGGATGGCGTCGATGGTTGATTGCAGCAGGCGATGCTTCCACGGCTCGGCGTACTGCGGCATGAAAAGCAGATCGCTCTTCTGCTCGCGGCGCACCTCATGCACAAACTCGGTGAAGGTGGCGGCGTTGGTCAGGTTGATGTTGGCGTTCGGCTCCACGCCGTGGCGGTCGCCACCGCTGATCAGCAGCATATTCCACTGCTCTGCCAACTGGCGCACGGCACGGTTCTCGTCCCAGTTGCGCAGGCCGTTCAGCTCCAGCGCGTGCAGATAGTTGCCGTTCTTCAGCAGAAACTGGTTGACCAGAAACGCGTGCTTCTCCTTGCCGATCAGGTAGAGATCCCACAAGGGGTGGTTGAAGATCACCAGCACATTCGGCTCTTCGTCGAGGGCGCGCAGAATCTCGGTGAGGCGCGCGTCGGAGGGATGCGCTGTGTAATCGGCCAGCGTCGCCATCCACTCCTTGGCGCGACCGCTGGGCAGGTTGTGTACGCCCAGGTGAAAGGATTGGTTGCCGTAGGGAGCTGTCCACTCCACCGAAACGGGAATCTGCCGCGCGCTGGCCACGGTGCGCAGCAGCATGGGCGCGGTGATGTTGTCGTGGTCGGAGAGGGAGACCATCGGCGCAAGGTCGAGCTTCTCAATCTGGCGGGATTCCAGATCGAAGGCCAGCCGGGGAGTCATGGGAGGCGTCCAATAGCTGGCCGCGTAGTCCACGCGCACCCCGTGCATCCGCTCCGAACGCTGCTCCAGCCGCGAGAGCAGCGGACGAATCATCGGGTACTGATTGCCCAGGTTCGCCAAAAAGTCCAGCGTTTCGTGCGATTGATTGGTGTGGCTGTGCAACGAAACGCCACACCGGAAACCTTGCGATGCCTTCTTGTCGCGCCAGAGATACGAGATGGACGCCTGGGCCATTTCCGCTCCTGTAGTCCCGCTTGCCAGCCGGAACCTCTGGAGTCAGTATCGGTTACGGAGATAAATGCAGGGTTAACGCGGGAAGAATAACGCTTCAATTGGCGAAGGAATCAAGAAAGTATCAGGGGAAAACCGAGTAAACCAAAGACTACAGAATTCATTTCACCCGAAGTACAGAGTTCTTAGGATCGCATGACAGTTCGTATGCGGCAGTGACAATCCATGCAATTCTCTTCGGATTGCGAGCATAAAAAGTCAGCCAAGCTGGTCTGCTCGCCACCACCATAAACTGTCGCGCGGCTTTAGTGTTCTCACTCTGGAAGACAATCCGTCCCTGCCCTCGCCGCTTCTCACGCAATGCCGGTAATTGAGACGCAGACAGATTAAGAGTAGTGCTTAAGAATTTGGATGCTAGAGCCTTTGGGTCGTCGAATTCTGTAGTAGTGGAATCGGCTTCTGCTGTACGCTGAGCACTTAGAGCGTTTGATCCCAGCTCGATCGGTGTCAGAAATCTGAAACCACAACCAGCTTTCTCGATGTCGGGCTGATCTGGGGAAGCGCCATAATCTAGGTCATCTCTCTCTTGCGAAGTCACAGCCAATACTTGTTGGATGACAAACAGGCTACAGCAACCCATATGTCCGTATCCCGCCCACCATTTCTCTCCGTTCCGACCGGTCTCTTGGTGACCAGCAAAGAATCTTCCGATCAGCGTGGCGTGAACAACCGACCCGAACTTGACCGATCGAAATGGCGGTTGTACTTCGCGGTCAAACGCTTCGAAGGTCTCGTCATCAACCAGCGGAACGGATACATTTTCAACCACCAAATCCTTTGGCCGTGATCTTCCAGCCGTTGGGCCGCAGCAGTATACGGTATCCGACTTCCGTTTTCCTCCATATTCAATCCAAATCGAAAGGCTTCGGCAGGTTGGATCGAATAGAGTGAAGTCTTCAAAATCATGCGAAATGAATCCTTCCACCTGAATCATTTTGTGATTGTAAGCTGCTTGATTCTTGCTCAAGTCACAAATTGGCACAGACTTCGCCTCTTCGCACCTTGCTCTTGCTCCACAGGCTAATACAACGGAGAGTAGCATTACAGTAAGACAGGTTCTCTTCATCGCCACTGGTCGGAAGAACATACTCACTTAGACTCCAATCAAACTTTTGATGTTCCCGAGGATATCATCCGTTGGTTTGCGAGATGGTTGGTTGCCTATCCCGTCACTTCACTACTCTCCCTCAATACGGTACATCAAAAAGTCGGGTATCTCTACTTGCTGGTCTTCGCCATCTCCGGGCCCAGGAAATCTTCAACCGTCCAGCCGGCAAGCAGCTCTTCGCCGAGGGCGTTCGACTCGTCTTCGGCTAGTGTGCCCGCAGCGGCCTCGGCCTTGAGGTAGTTCTCCGTGAGGCCGGCGCGCAGCAACTCGAAGGCCTGCTCAGGCGTATCGGCGAACTGGAATAGCTCGATATCTTTGGGCGAGATGGCGCCGGTATCGACCAGCACGTCGAGGTTGAAGACCTTCTTCCAATACTCCGAGCCGTAGACGACGACGGTGATCTTGTTGCCCAGCTTGTGGGTCTGCGCGAGGGTGAGAATCTCGAACATCTCGTCGAGTGTGCCGAAGCCGCCGGGAAAGACGACCAGCGCCTTGGCCAGGTAGGCGAACCAGAGCTTGCGCATGAAAAAGTAGTGGAACTCGAAGTTGAGCGCGGGCGTGATGTAGGGGTTGGGATTCTGCTCGAAGGGCAGGCGGATGTTCATGCCGATGGTTTTGCCGCCGGCCTCGTGAGCGCCGCGGTTGGCCGCCTCCATGATGCCCGGGCCGCCGCCGCTGGTGACAACGAAGCGCGCCCGCCGCGAGGGAATTGTCTTGGCCCAGCGGGTCAGCAGGCCGGAGAGACGCCGCGCATCCTCGTAGTAGCGGGCCATCTCGACGGCGGCCACAGCGCGCTTGATCTGCAAATCGGTGGCGCTGCCTGAGGCGATCTCCGGCGCTTTGGCCGGCTGCTCGTGGCTGGGCGCGGGCTGCGTGGAGCCGGTATTCTCCAGCAGTTCCAGTTCGTGACCGGCCTCTTCGCGCCCGCGAAAGCGCGCCGAGCCGAAAAAGACCACCGTGTCTTGAATCTGCTCGCGCCGGAAGCGCGCCAGAGGCTCAACGTACTCGGAGATAATGCGGATCAGGCGGCCATCGTCACTGTTGAGAAAGCTGGAGTTCTCATAGGCGAGCGGAGCGGCATCGAGCGGCGGCGGCGCTCCGTTGCCGGGAATCACTGCCACCGGCATGACTTCCTGATCCCTGCCCCCTGTTCCCTGTTCTTTCATCTTCATTCATCCCTATGGTGGAAGGCGTCGAAAAACGCAATCCACAGATTCAGTAGCCCCACCCCCGAGACGAGGCCGCGCACTGCCCCGTTGGCCGCAACGGCGCCAAGCGTGGGAAAGTGCAAAAACAGCGGGTTTTGATCCCATATCCGGTGCGACCAGGGCGCAAAAAACACCCATTGCCCGATGAAGATTCGCAGCATCACGCGCAAAATCAGCTCGGCGCGCACCAGCCAGCGCGGAATCCGCTGCGGCGCGTGGCGCTGGGCGTGCCGCTGCGGCGATTGGAGTTCAGGCGCAAGGCCATGCGCGGCTCCTGGCGTGGGAGCCGTGGGCGGGACACTGAAAAGCGAAGTCTGTTCCGGCTGCTGAGACATTCTTGGAAGTCACACACCGCCCTCTCATCCAGCCCGGCCATGGAAACTTCTCCATCGGCCCGGCGCAGGGACGCTGTACTTGAACGGTAACACAGCAGACGGGGAGCAGATCATTCCCCTTGCCCACTTGACGAACCACGGTACAATTTAGATGTCCTTGCGAAGATGGACCGCGCGCGAAAGTGGCGGAATTGGCAGACGCACCAGACTTAGGATCTGGCGCCCAAAAGGCGTAGGGGTTCAAATCCCCTCTTTCGCACCATTCTTTCAAACTCTGATTTCGCGCCATCCTGCCCCGACCGGGTAATCTGGAGTAACCATGAGTCCAACCGCACAGCAGCCGCAAATGAACCTCGTCCAATCTCCCGACTATCGCGAGTCTTACGCCAACAGCGTCCACATTCGCGTCAGCGTATGGGACTTTCAGTTGATCTTCGGCCAGGCCTCGGCCGACGCTCCCGACAAGATCACCATTCGCAACCAGAACGCGATCTTCCTCAGCCCGCAGCAGGCCAAGGCCCTGTGGAATATGCTGGGGCAGAACCTGTCCCAGTACGAACAGGCCTTCGGCACCCTCAACCTGGAGCCGCAAAGCCACACCTTCCCCGCGGGACCGGTCAATTAGGGAATAGGGAATAAGGTTCAGAGGAGAGAAGATCGTGGGCTGGAAGAGAGTCTTTGAGCCGTGGCAGAAGGCGTCCGTGCCCGCCTGGATCGTCTTCCCGGCAATCTTCGCGGCACTGCTTCTCAGCCACCTGACTCTGCTGCGGCTGCCCTACTACTGGGACGAGGCCGGCTACTACATTCCCGCAGCCTGGGACTTCTTCCGCACCGGCTCGCTGATTCCCCTCACCACGCTGACCAACGCCCATCCGCCGCTGCCCAGCGTCTATCTGGCGCTCTGCTGGAAGCTCTTTGGCTATTGCCCGTTGGTGACTCGCCTGGCTGTGCTGGTTGTGGCCGCGCTGGGTTTGACGGCCGTCTGGCGGCTGGCGATACGGCTGGCCGGCGTGCCCGCGGTCGCCCTTTGGAGCGTTGCGCTCACCGCGCTTTATCCCGTCTGGTTTGCTCAAAGCACCCTGGCCCACGCGGACATCTTCGCCGCCGCTTGCACGCTCTGGGGGCTGGTTTACGCGCTGCCCGACCGCGAAGCCCAGACGGATCGGGGGCGCAAGCCCTGGACCGCAGCTCTCTGGTTTGCTCTGGCCGCGCTCTGCAAGGAAACTGCGATCATCATCCCACTCACGCTGGCGGCCGTCTGCGTGGTTGAAAGCCTCCGCGCCGCTCGTCCTGCCCGCCTCTGGCTGAGTTGCGAGGCCGCATGGCTGGCCAGTTGCGCGCTGCCGCTGGCAGCCTGGTACGGCTTCCATCGATGGAAGACCGGCTTCCTCTTCGGCAATCCGGAGTTTTTGCGCTACAACGCCCAGGCCACGCTCGACCCGCTACGCGTTCTGGCCGCCTTTGGCCATCGCCTGCTGCATCTGACAGCGCACATGAACCTCTTTGTGCCGGTGCTGCTGGCCATCGCCGCTCTGCTTTTTGCGGCGAGGCGCGCACCCGACGGCCAGCTTCGAGCCGCCATCGCGCCCGCCTCGCTGTGCCGAATTTTCATTCTGCTGCTGGCGAATGCGCTGCTCTTCAGCGTTCTGGGCGGCGCGCTGCTCACCCGCTACCTGCTGCCGATGTATCCGCTGGTGCTGCTGCTGGCCCTCACGACTCTCTATCGCCGCCTTCGTTTCTGGCAGGCTCTGGCGGCGCTTTCCGCTGCGGCCTTTGTCGCTGGACTCTTCGTCAATCCACCCTACGGCTTTGCCCCGGAAGACAACCTGGCCTACGCCAGCGTCATCCGGCTTCATCAGGCGGGAATCCAGCAGCTCGAAGCCCGCTACCCCGGCGCGACCGTGCTTTCCGCCTGGCCGGTCACCGATGAGCTGACCCGCCCCGAGCTGGGCTACCTTAATCAGCCCTTCGCCGTTTACCACCTTGAAGACTTCACTGCCAGCGAGATTGCCCGCGCGGCCCAGGAGCCGGAGCAATACTCCGCCGCCCTGGTCTTCAGCACAAAATACGAAGCCTCTTCGCCGCTCTTCACGCTGGGACCGGCAAGCAAGGCGATGGACGAGCGATACTTTGGCCTCCACCACGACCTCGCGCCGGAAGAGATCGCGCGCCAGTTGGGCGGCACGTTGGTCTGGGAACGGCAGGAACAAGGGCAGTGGATCGCCCTGATCCGCTTCAACCGCCAGTACGACGCGCGGGCGGAGTTGCCTGTGCTCAAAGAACATTCTCAGGGACTGAACATAGTCCGTCTCTCTTCCGCAACACCCTCGGACGATACACTAGAGACAGGACTCTTCCCGCCGGACTCGCCTTGCAGCCGCTTATCGACAATCTCAATCCCGAACAGCGCGCCGCCGTTGAAGCCACAGAAGGCCCACTGCTGATTCTTGCCGGAGCCGGCTCAGGCAAAACCCGCGTAATCACCAGCCGCATTGCATGGCTCATTCGCGAAAAAGGCGTTGCGCCGGATTCGATCCTGGCCGTTACCTTTACCAACAAGGCCGCCAAAGAGATGGGCGAGCGCGTGGACCGATTGCTGGACCACTCGTCGCTGGCCAAGCCTTTGTTATGTACCTTTCACTCCTTCTGCGTTCGCATTCTGCGCCGCGACATCGAGGCGCTGAAGGTAAATGGCGAAGGGCTGACGCGCTCCTTTGCAATCTATGACGAGAACGACCAGCAGGCCATCGTCAAGCAGGTGATGAAGCGCATGGGGATGGACACCAAACAGCTCACCCCGCGCGCGGTATTGGGCAAAATCTCCTGGGCCAAGAATCATATGATCGATCCGCAGGAGTTTTACCTCAGCTCCAAAGATCCCAACAGCGAGCGCATCGCACACATCTACCAGGGCTACAAGGCTGAGCTGCGCAAGAACAACGCGCTGGACTTCGACGATCTGTTGCTGGAGGCGGTGCGCCTGCTCAAAGTCTCCACTGAGGCACGGGAGCGTTACCAGCGCAGATACAGATATTTGCTGGTGGACGAGTACCAGGACACCAATCGCCCGCAGTACGAACTGATGAAGTTGCTGGCCGGCGAACACCAGAACGTCTGCGCGGTAGGCGACGAGGACCAGAGCATCTACTCCTGGCGCGGCGCCGATATTCGCAACATTCTGGAGTTTGAGAAGGATTTTCCCAACGCCCGCATCGTCCGCCTGGAGCAGAATTACCGCTCGACGCAGATCATTCTGGAGGGCGCGGGAGCCGTGGTCGCCAACAACCTGCGGCGCAAGGGCAAGAAGCTGTGGACCGACCGGCAGGGCGGCTCGCTGATCGGCTATTACGAAGCGCCGGATGGCGAAAACGAGGCGCTATTCATCGCCGACCGCATTCAGGCTTTTCTCCGCGAGACGAACTCCTCCGAAGCGCAAGACCCCGGAAAAGGGCACTGCGCGGTGCTCTATCGCACCAACGCGCAGTCGCGGCTGGTGGAGGAGGCGCTGCGACGCTACAACATCCGCTACACCATGGTCGGCGGCTTCAGCTTTTACGAGCGGGCCGAGATCAGGGACCTGCTCGGCTATCTGCGGATGGTTCGCAACCCGCACGATTCCATGGCTTTGCAGCGGGTGATCAACACGCCGGCGCGCGGCATTGGAAAAACCACGCTGGAGACGCTGGAGCGGCTGGCGCTGGAGACCGGCTCGTCCACCTGGGATGCGCTCGGCGCCGCCCTCGCCAACCGGCTCATTCCGGCCCGCGCGCTGATGGCTCTGGAATCCTTTCGCCAGCTTATTCTCGACGCGCAGGCTATGATGGACCCGGATTTTGCAGGCAAACTCGCGACCGACGTGGCCGCCGGCGCGGGGAGCAGTGACGAGACCGACACCGGCTTCGAGTTTGGCGCCGCGGGCGACAGTCCGACGCAAATGAACTTTCACGCGGACGCCAGCTTCTCGCCCTTTGGCACTGGGAGTCCTACCCCTCCCAATCCTGATTTTGAATCGGGCGCGGCCGAAGTTGCGGAAAACGAAAGTGGCGTCGTAAAAGCCTTTCGAGCTCCCGGCGACGCCGCAACGTTGCCCGAGCTGATCAAGTTTCTCATCGACCGCACTGGCTACATCAAGGCGCTAGAGACCGAAGGCTCGCCGGAGGCCTTCAGCCGCATTGAAAACCTGAAGGAGCTGGCCAACGCCGCGCACGACGCCGAAGCCCGCGGTGAGACTCTGGCCGAGTTCCTCGACCATGCGGCTTTGTCCTCAGACACCGACCAATTCGACCCCGAGGCCCGCGTAACGCTGATGACTCTGCACGCCGCCAAGGGGCTGGAGTTTCCGCTGGTCTTTCTGGCCGGTCTGGAAGAGGGCTTGTTTCCCCACTCGCGCACACTGAACAATCCAGAAGAGTTGGAGGAAGAGCGCCGCCTCTGCTATGTGGGCATGACGCGCGCAATGAACACGCTCATCCTCACCCGCGCCCACTATCGAAGAAGGTATGGCAACGACTCCCCGGAGATGAGCATTCCCTCGCGCTTCCTCGAAGAGGTTCCCAGCCAATTGATCGAAAACCTAGGTGGTCGGCCGCAGGCCGCCGCGTGGGCGACGCCGGGATACCCCAAGAGCTACGGACGGCGAGCCGGGGCGACGAGCGACTTTGCCGACAAGCACTTCAATTACGAAGACGAAAGCCAAGAGACCTTCGCGCCCGGCGAAGAGCGCTTCGCCGCAGGCAGGAGGAAGGCGAACGGCGCACCCTCCAAACCCTTCGTTGCGCCCTGGATGAGCGCCAAGGCGCCTTCGACCAGTCGAGGATCTAGTCCAAAAGGTGAGAGCCCGGAGGTCCACTCCATCGACAACATCGCCCGCTTCTTTGGAGACAAGTCTGGCCACGGCAAGCTTGGCGCACTGCCCAGGCCAGCGATGAACCTGCCGGCATCCAGCGGAGCCGCCAATCTCAAGAAGGGCCAACGCGTCCGTCACGCAAAGTATGGTGAAGGCACCATTCTTCTGCGCGAAGGCGAGGGCGAGGATGCCAAGCTGACCGTCCTGTTTGATCGCCACGGCGTGAAAAAACTGATGGAAAAGTTTGCCAACCTACAGAAAATGTAGGATTTTAATCACGCAATATTCCCCGGAAAAACAAAACGGAGAGTGCGCAAAGGCAATCTCCGTTTTGCTGAATGCAATTTATGGCCGTGCGACTAGATCGTGTTTTGCATCGTCTTGAAACGGAAGAGGAAGCAGGCCATGAGGAGCAAGCCGGTACCCAACAGCAGCAGCGAAGACGGCTCTGGGGCAATCTCCATGTCAAGCGGGGCGCCGTAGCCTCCAGTTTCTGCGCCGAAGGGAAATCCATAGTCCGTTTGTCCCTTCAGGTACAAATCCCACCAAATCTCATTGGAAGGACCATTTGGGCCGTCCGAATAAAGCTCAAGGGTCGCTCCATCGTAAGTTCCAGGGCTGGTTAACTCGAAGAGGATTCCATTGGCGTCCACCAGCGGATTTCCTGCCGGCATCAGCAGGTCGTCGAAATTAAAGTTTCCGGCACCAAGCGCATCGCCAATAGGGTCCGCCTCGGCCGTGATAGGCGCAAGTGGATTCTCTTCGTTACCGATGAGGCTAGCGTTATATATAGTGGAGCCAATTGTAAACGTAATGCCGCTTCCACTTGTGATGTCAAACGCGCCGGGACTGCCCACATCGGGAACACCAGTTAGCACGCCGCTGCCACTGATGCTGGGACTACAGCAGTTTTGTCCACTGGTAACAGCATTGCCGTTTACGACAAAATCAAACGAGTCAGCCATTGCGGCTGGCGCGGTCGCAAGAGCAGTTGCCAATGAGAGAACAACCAAACCGACTTTCTTCATAATTCCTCCCAAAATGGCCCTCACGGGCAGCCGTCCTGCCAAGCTCACTTCGCCTTTCCGCAAAGCATCAACACCTTGCAGTAAGTGAATGCTCAACAACCTCTGCGCTCCAACAGCGAAACACCCGATTACCTGAAGCGATGTGAGGATCCAGAGCATATTTGGGGACAACGCCCTGTACCGCCATCAATGGCGCTCCAACTCGACCTGCATCGTCATAATGCACTTCGAGTGCCAAATATAACTATTTAGAATCAGCAAGTTACTGGTTTGAGAATTTGACAATATGCAAAGAAATGCACATGTATCTCCCAAGAACTTCCCACTTGCGTCAAGAAATGGGCTTGCCCTGGAGACTTATTGTGCATCCAATCCGGCATTCAGAGGCTGTGTAAATCCTTGATTTTTCGGGCCAGAAACGCCCATCCTGGGCAAAGCCGTCGCCGGCTTTATTGGCACGAGGAGCGGTTGAATCCACCACTACCCATCGGGCTGAATGCTTTTCGCGGCCTGTACCAACCGCGCTAGACCCGGTCTTCGCCAATGCGCTCCCTCTTGCGCTACCATGAAGTGAAGATTGGGGAGTGTATGTTCGTCGTGATCTGGCAGTTCGAGATTCTCGAGGAGAAGGCAGCCGCCTTTGTCTCCGCCTATTCGTCCGAAGGGGCCTGGGCTCAATTGTTTCACTCTTCGCCCGACTACCTAGGCACGGAGTTGCTGCGCGACGCCTACATTCCCGGCCTCTACCTCACCATCGACCGCTGGGCCAGCGAAGAGGCCTTCCGCGCCTTCCGCAAGGAGCACGATCAGGAGTACGAGAACCTGGACCGCGCCTGCGACTCCCTCACCAGCCACGAGACCCGCATCGGCGCCTACACCGTTTGAAGGATTTACTCTGACCGGGTTCTATGCTGAAAATCTGGGCGTCGAGTCCGAATAGTATCGTAAAACCTGCCTGTTGGAATTCATTTTCACATTGAAGAACTGAGTGGTAGTAGTATGCCCGTGCTATCGTAGTGCGAGATCGCCCCGTCAGCCCCGGCATTGCGAAAGCGGATTGATCAAGGAGTGAGGACGAAACTTTGTCTGAGTTGACGCACAGCGGCATTTACCTTTATGCGAACAGGCCGGCGAGCGACTGCCTGCCGGAGAAGCAATTCGCAACAAAGTGGTTTGCCGTCTACACCTCACCCCGCCATGAGAAACGCGTGGCTCAGTACCTGAATGTGAGAGAGATTGAGCACTATCTTCCGCTTTATCGTCCGCAGCGCAAGTGGAGCGACGGCTCGACGGTCACTCTGAGTCTGCCGCTGTTCCCCGGCTACATCTTTGTTCGCATCGGCCGAAACGAGCGAGTGCGGGTTTTGGAGATACCGGGGGTTCTGACGTTTGTGGGCGGCACGGGCGGCCAGCCGGCTTCGTTGCCTGAGGCAGAGATTGACGCCCTGCGCGTTGGGCTTCGCCTTCGCCGTGTGGAACCGCACCCTTTGCTGACCGTGGGGCAGCGGGCGCGGATTCGTTCCGGCGCCCTGGCCGGGATGGAAGGCGTTGTGGTGCGCCAGAAAAATGGCCTGCGCGTCGTCCTGACGGTGGACCTGATTTTGCAAAGCATGGCCGTGGAGGTGGATGGATCAGAGCTGGAACCGCTGGACGCCGCGGTTCCAGGCGGTGTCAGCGACTGCGCAAGCTGGCACGGCCTTCGCACGGCTCAACTCTTGCGCGACGGCAGTGATAGGCTTGCCTTGCCGTAGCGCAGGTCTCTTCTCCACTTTGCGATTTTGTTCCTGTAACAAGGTCAGCGTCTTTCGCAACCTTCCAGAGCCTTCACTCCGCGCCGAAGATGCGGCGGAAGAATCCACCGATTCTGGCCATCAAGCCGGACTTTTTTCTGGCTTTACCCGGAGCCGCTGGCTGAGCGGCGGGTGCGGTGACTGCGGCAGTTTGAGCGAATTGTTCCCCGCCCTTGTAGACCAGGGGTTCAGCCAATTCCACGGAAACAGCGCTCGCGTTGGGCGCGCTGGGCGCGGGCTTGGCCAGCGGCGCAAGCCCCTCGCTCTGAGCCAGCGGAAACTCGTTGCCTTGGGGCGAAGGGGGCGGGCAGCCGCAAGGCTCCTTCTCGTGGTCCACCACCTCATGCAGGCTGCCGTGCTCGAACATCACCCGCTGGCCGGGCTGTACGCGGTAATTGCCACCATCAAAGACGCTGGTCACCAGCACATAAGGCGCATGGTCACCGTCGCTTCTGCCCGCATCGTTGTCCACGCAGGTGTCACCGTGCGGGCCTAGACGGACTTTGACCTCGGCCGCTCCACCCGCGCCGATGAGAATGCGGAAGTCCGGGGTGAGCAGAATCTCCGCATTGCGTCCAGCAAAGTTGGCGGCATAGCTCAGCTCAAGCGCGCCATGGTCGAGAGCCATCATCAGGCCGGGCGTTTCACCGGCAGGAACGCTGGAGTCGGCGGCCAGCTTCACGGTGGTGGAGGCGCAGACGCGCAGCGCACCGCGACGGGGCAGGAGAACCTCGGTGGTCTCAGCGCCGGAAGCTACCGTGCCGCTGACGGCGATGATGGCCTTGCCCTGTGAGACTTCGAGCGCGCCGGTGACCGTGGGCGCAGCCTCCGGAGTTTTGCTGCTTAGCGAGACAATGGCGATGGGGACGGAGTCAGGGGTGGGAGCTGCAGCCTGCGCAACCAGCGCCGGGACGGCGGCGAGAGCAACAAGCAAGAGAGCCGGAAAGGCGATCCTATCGAGCAAAAGCTCCGCAACCCAACCCTGCGCCGTGATGGCGCGCCGCTGTATCTGGGAGCGACCTGGCATCTTGTTTTCAATTGTAGTGCCGGGAGCATCATTCTTTGCATCCGGCGAGAGCGAACTAAAGATACTGGATGAGAACCCGTTTCATGTGCTTGCTCTCCAGTAGCACCGCGATTCGCTTTACAATGTTGCGCCGCAGATCGAGCTCCACCGGAATGTTGGGATCCTGGTGCGCTTCATTGATTCGGGTGCCGACGGCGAACTTCACAATATCGCTATCGAGCAGCATGGATGCGAGTTTTACGGCCGCGTTGGACTTCAACTCTTCAGGAGCGAATCCCTCTTCAAGCAGGCGAGCCACTTCTCCCAAAGTAAGTGTGCCTTCCGTCACCAGGTCGAATCCGTCCATTCTGGCGGAGGGTGGCACTCTAGGATCAAGCTTGTTGCGCATATCAATCTGAAGCTCGCGATTCAGAATCCGCGAGATGATGTTAGCCGTCGTTCCGCCGCAGATGACTTTGCGCCCTGAAGTGCGTTCTGCCATCTTTGCCAGATCCTGATCGTGAGCGCGATTGAAAGGCGCTCCGGTCATCACCAGCAACTGGCGCGGGCTGCGGAAGTAAACCACGCCGCAGGTAATGTCGTCTTTGGCGCTGAGGCCGTCCACCTCTTCCGCCTTAGCAACCAGGAGGCGGGATAACTCGCGGGCCGAGATATAAGGATGCCGATCAATTTCCTGACGGGCATATTTGTCCACATTCTCCAATCCCCATCCGAGGGGCGTGCGATACTCGCCCATGCCCGCCTGCGTAATTCCATCGGAAAAGAAGATGATTCGATCTTCGCGCTGCACTTCAAAGTTGGAAAAGCTGATGACGCGGTCCTGCCACCGCGTGGGACGCACCTCGGTTTTCAAAACACTCACTTCGCCTTTGGGACGGACAAGCAAAAAAGGCGGATTGCCGTGCTCGATGATGCGCGTTTCGCCGGTGCTGGCCATGTCAATCACGGTGAAGGTCGAGTAGCTGATCTTCCGCACGCTGCAAATAGGCAGCGTATCCATGATGATTTCCGCCGACTCACGAAACTCCATCGCGCTGGCGGTGAACTTCAAAGCCATGGTCGCCGTCATGCTGGCCAGCACGCTGGCTTTCACGCCGCTTCCCAGGCCGTCGGAAAGAACGGAGATCATGCGGCCTTCCGGCTCAACCTTGCGCGAAAGAAAGACATCCCCGGAGATGAGCTGGCCATGCTTGGCCCGCTGACAGGAATCGACTTCGATAAAGCTCTCGTCGCTGCTCACTGCTGCCCCCCGGCGTCGTTGCCGTCAACCTCTTCAGGGCTGAACGAGCGCACAATGGAGTTGAGAATGATCTCCGAATCAGCTGCATTCTCGCCCAGGAGGAAGGCGATCTGCTGCACGGTCTTCAGATTTTTCTGGATCACCTCGCGAGCGCGCCCGATAATCTGCTCTTTCTGAAAAATGGGCTTGGTGATGTCCTGGAAGATGCCACACATTACGGAATGAGGCTCAATGGTGAAAATGCTCGTGTTTAGAATGCTGCGCTGATAGCGGATGTCGTGGCCGACGATATCCTCGCCTGATTCGAGCACGCGGCGGAAGAGATAAGAGAACGGTATCACGGCGTCCAGAGCGCTGCCTTCAAGATTTGCTGACTCTTCCACGTCGTCGGAGAAGAGGCGGGCAAAGTTCAAATTGCACTCGATGATCTTCAGATCTTCATTGACGATGACCACCGCGGACGGCATTTTCTTGAGGAGCGCATTGGCTTTTTTCTGCGCCAGCTTGCGAGTATACGTGGCGCACATCATGCGCTCGGCGTTCTTGGCGATGAGGGCGTGGGCAAAGTCGCGGCAGGAATCGTATCCGCAGCCGCCGCAGTTCAGTTCATCCTCGGCGGAGTATTTTCCCACGGTGCGCAACGCTTCGCTCAGTTGCAGTTCGCTGTACTCATTGCGCGCCACGGGAGAAGCGGCATAGTGGCCGCCGATACCCAGCGATAACTTGCGGGGAAACTCCGCTGCTGGTTTTGCATAATGGACAATGTCGTAGCGGCGGCGCGCCACTGATGTGTTGCGCGCGGCTTTCGGTCCATTCACGCAGGAGCCGGCACACGCGGTCAGCTCAAAAAAGATGTTATGCTCGGGCTTCCACTCGGAGAGGCCCTTCAGCGCCTGTTCCACGTTGGAGATTCCAGAGAAGGACATATATTGCGAACTGTTGATCTCGTGGCTGCCGGCAATCATCGGAACCATTCCGCCATCGATGGGATAGAGCGCGCCTTCCTGGGCCTCTTCGGGCTGAAAGCGATCGGACTCCGTCTCGGCTATCTCCGCCAGCTGAATGTTTTCTTCGTTCAGCCAGCCATCCAGATCCTCAAAGGTGAGCACCGCGTCGAGAAGCTCCGGATGCTGTTCTGCCTCCATCTTCTTTGCAATGCAAGGCCCGATAAAAACGGTTGCGATGTCATCGCCATAGTGGGCGCGCAACATCTTGCAGTGCGTCAGCAAGGGCGACAGCACCTCGAAGATATTTGGCTGGCACTCGGGATGATATTTCCCGATAAAATCCACGACCACGGGGCAGGCTGAAGAAATCCATATCCGCCGCGGCTCGCTCTGCATCAGCAGATGAACGCTGGCCGAGACCTGCTGAGCACCCAGCGCGGTTTCTGAAACGGCATAGAAGCCCAGCTTTTTGAGCGCATGAACCAGTTGCGCCGGACGCACCCCGTGAAACTGCGCCACAAACGAGGAGCGAGGGAAACGATCACCTTGCGCCCGCTGGCCAACAGAGCTTTGGCGCGGGGCAAGTCGTCGCGCACACGCTTGGCGTTGCTGGGGCACACCAGAACGCAATTGCCGCACATAATGCAGAGTTCAGGCACGACGCGCGCGTAGCCATCCTCGACGCGAATCGCCTTCACCGGGCACTCGCGGATGCACTTGTGGCAATCCTGGCACTCGCGCTCCTTGGTGTAGATGGAATTAAGCCGTTCCATGATCTCCCCCAGTGGGCTTGCCGAGCTGCTGTAGAAGTTCGCGCAATCGTGCCGCGGTTACGCTGTGGTGGAAGTCTCCGCCAATGGTCAGATTGGGCCCCTGCTTGCATTGGTCCTGGCATAGCCTGCCCGTCAGGCGAACGGAAGCGATTAATCCGCTGTTCTCGATATGAGAATTGATGATGGCGAGATTCTCGGAGTTTCCCCTGGCAAAGCAGGAACTCCCCAGACAAACCACGATTTCGATGATGCCGTCATCCGTGGGCATGGTTCACCTTCCTACGAGCGCAACTGGACTCATCTCGGAATGCAACTGGACTAATCGCGCAGAAACATCCGGCAAGACGCCGGCGAGAGTCTCAATCTCTCCTCGTCCGCCTTGTCCCTCACCCGCAAAACGGCCGAGCGAGTAAATCTGTCCGCGCAGGCATTGATTGCAATCCGTTGGGCTTTCGTCGATGCAAGCCTTGGCGGGATAAATCTCATACAGGCGGCGATACTTGACGGGCGTCAGATTGGGCATCACCACATTCGCGCCGGCCTTCAGTCCAAGTTTCCGCCCATCCACTTTGTTGATGGTGGCCAGCGCGGTGGTGCTGGGAATGTTTGCCGTGGGACAGACAATGCGCGCCAAGGCAATCATCTTGTAGACCATCTCTTCCGTGCTTGGAGCCTGCTCGGATGGAGCAATCGGCGGACGAAGCGCGCCGGAACCAAGCGGCGTGGCGGCGTGCGCAATAAATGGGCCAATGCCGATCATGTCGAGATCCAGCGCGCGAAAAGTCAAAATATCTTCAGCCAGGCTCTCAATGGACTGGCCGGGGATGCCCACCATGACTCCGCCGCCGGCCTCGTAGCCGAGGCTCTTCAGTTGCCCTAGCAGCGTCACGCGGCTCGCTCCGCCAGAGACGCGGCTGGGATGAATAGCACGAAATAATTTTTCGTCTGACGTTTCAAAGCGAAGCAGATAACGGTCTGCGCCGGCCGCGCGCCACAGCTTGAAGTCGTCTTCACGCCGTTCGCCCAGGCTTAGCGTGACGGCCAGCGTTGTCTCGCGCTTGATCCAGCGCACAATCTCCGCGATCCACTCGGCAGTTAGTTGATCGTCTTCACCAGCCTGCATCACAACCGTGCCGTAGCCGAGCTTTTCGGCTTGGCGGGCGCAGTCGAGAATTTCTTTTCTTGTCATGCGGTAGCGCGGCAGGGCGTGATTGGCCTGTCGTAGTCCGCAATACATGCACTGCCGCACGCAGTGGCTTGATATCTCGATCAAGCCGCGCAGATGAACGGCATCGCCGACGTTCTCCCGGCGCACGCCGTCCGCCCATTGGTATAAATCCAATAGGCGGGAGGGCTGGCTCTCGCGAAGCCAGCCCAATACATCGAGTTTGGTAAGTTCGGTCACAGTTAATTCACTAGACTCATCTCGATTGCGTCCAAGTCAGACAAGCTGCTCACTCCGACCGCTTCCAATTGCTGCCGGCGCGCATCTTTATAGGCGGCCAGCGCCTCCGGGAATGGCTCCAGCGCACGCTCCAGAATACCCAGCGAATAGGCAATCACCAGGCCGTAGTTGGTGATGGGCACTCCCTGGCGATGACACTCGCCGATGCGATTCATCATCTCCCGGCGATTCCACATGCACGCGCCGCAGTGAATCACCAGCTTGTAGGGCGACAGGTCTTGCGGAAAATCGCGACCTTTTACTGTAGTGAAATCGAGCTTGCCGCCAATATATCCCTCCAGCCAGCGAGGAATCTTCACCCGGCCAATATCTTCTTCAATCGGGTGATGGGTGCAGGACTCGGCCACCAGCACCTTGTCGCCGGGCTTCAATGCATCCACCGTCACGGCCGCCCTGGTCTGCGCAACCAGATCGCCCTTGAGACGCGACAAGAGAATGGAAAACGCGGTCAGCGGAATGGAATCGGGAGTGATGCGCGCCACTTTCTCAAAGACAGCTGCATCAGTAACAACAATGCTGGGCGGGGTTTTCAGATTGTCCAGAGCCTTCTCAAGTCCCGCGTCCTTGACCACCACGCAGCAGGCTTCGCCGTCTAGAAGATCGCGCACACACTGCGTCTGCAATTGCTTGATGCGGCCCTTGGGCGCTTCCTTGTCGATAGGCATCACCAGCACGGCCGTTTCCTGCGGAGCAACCAGATCGCGCAGCAGCACTTGCGGCTCGGCAAACTCGGCCGGCGCAATCTCCCAAAGCTTTGCGCGGAACTTGTCCACACCCTCGCCGGTCGTCGCGACCAGTTTCACATGGGGCAGGTTCTCCTGCTCAAAGCGCATCAGGTGCTCGATCGGCACATGATGCAAATCCGCTTTGTTCAAGGCCACCAGCACGGGGATTCCATGCGCGCGAAGTTCGGCCAGCAGCTTCTCCTCGAAGTCCGTCCAGACGCCGGCTTCAGTAACCAGAACGCCGATATCGGAGCGCTCGATGGCGAGGCGCGTCTTGGCGATGCGCTGCTCACCAAGCGCGCCCACGTCGTCCACTCCGGCGGTGTCCACAAAAAGCACCGGCCCGATGGGAAGCAACTCCATCGGCTTTTCGACCGGATCGGTGGTTGTGCCGGCCACATCCGAGACGATGGAAACCAGCTGCTGGGTGATGGCGTTCAGCAGGCTTGACTTGCCCACATTGCGGCGCCCAAAAAAGCCGATGTGCAGACGAAATCCCTTTGAAGTTGCGCGTATCATGGTAGTTTCCTCCGGTATTTGTTAAACGAAAACATCGCGCTCGCCGCTGCGTACCTTGTTCAACATGGGCAGCGCACGAGCGGTTTGCATTCCATCCATGTGTTGCAGTTCAATCGAAATGAGCTTCTCGCCGGCGGACTTTGCTTGCGGGCTGGCGTAGTCGCACAGGTACTCCTGAAATGTCGATAGCGCGTTGGGATGGCAGTGGTACTTGATCTCTCCCGGCTTGGCCATGTCCATAAAGTCCTGGCCGGTGCGCCCCAGGCGATAGCAGGCGGTGCAGAAAGAAGGCAAGAAGCCCAGCGAGACTACGTCGCTGACCACCTCTTCAACCGTGCGATGATCGCCCAGTTGAAACTGGCTGCCGTTGGGGTCGCCTTCGCCGTCTTTGTAGCCGCCCGGATCGGTACGGCTGCCGGCGGAAATCTGAGAGATGCCAACCTCGAGGGTCTGGCGGCGGACATCGGCCCCTTCGCGGGTGGACATAATCATTCCGGTGTAAGGCACCGCGAGGCGCATGATGGCGATCATCTTCAGGAAGTCGGCATCGCTGACCGGATGAGGAGGCTGTGAAGCGATGTCGGATCCCACCGCCGGCTCCATGCGCGGGAAGCTGATGGTGTGCGGCCCGACGCCGAACTTCTGCTCCAGATGGCGAATCTGCTGCATCATGGCCATAATCTCAAAGCGCCAGTCGTAAAGTCCGAACAGAACGCCCATGCCAATATCGTCGATGCCCGCTTCCATCGCCCGGTCAAAGGCCGTGGTGCGCCAATCATAGTCGCGCTTGGTTCCCTTCAGGTGAACCGCGGCGTAGGTGGGACGATGATAGGTTTCCTGGAAGAGCTGGAAAGTCCCAATCTCGGCTGCCTTGAGCTGCCGGAAGCGTTCAGTGGTTTGCGGCGCCAGATTCACATTGACGCGCCGGATCTCGCCGGGGCCAATGCGCGTGCTGTAAATGGTGGCGATGCTGTCAAGAATGTATTGAAAACCCTCCGGCGGCAAGGCTTCTCCTGAGACCATCAGAACCCGCTTGTGTCCCTGGCGGATCAGGATGCGCGTCTCTTCCGCAATTTCTTCCTGCGTCAGCGTGCGGCGCTTGAGAGTTGCGTTGGTTGCGCGAAAGGCGCAGTAGGTGCATTCGTTGGCGCAGCGGTTGGAGATGTAAAGCGGCGCAAAGAGCACCAGCCTTGTGCCATAAATCTCTTCCTTGATCTGCTTTGCCGCCGAACAGATTTCAGTCAGCAGTTCCGGGCTGTCAACGTGCGACAGGCAGGCAACTTCGTCCATGGAAAGCCCGCCCATCTCGCGCGCTTTCACCAGCAGTTCACGAACCTTTGCCGGCTCAGGGCGCTTGTGGCGCTCTAATATGCCTTCTATCTCCTGTTCATTAATAAAGTCTGCTCGTTCATGCGTGATCATGACATTCTCCTGACTTACCACTCAGCCGGCGTCAGTGGTGACAGAATCCTCGCCGGTCGCTTGGTCCTGGTTGTCGTTCTCGATGCGTTTGTTTAATTCTTCAATCGCCTTCGCGGCCGTGCATTGATGAACATACTGGCCGTCGATCATTACAGTTGGACCACTCTCGCATTTCTCGAAGCAGAAACCTGCCCGCACATCCAGGCGGCCTTCCAGGTTGTTCTGTTCCGCGTGGCGCAGCACGCCATTCAAAACCTCCTGCGAGCCTTTCAAAAAGCAATTCGTTCCCAGGCAAACGCTGACTTTGAGTTTGTCTTCACTCTGCGACTGCATCAGCGGAAGAACCTCATCCGCGATGCGGCGGCGGCTCTGGTAGGTGGTATGCAGAAGATGATGCGCCTTCTCGCCGCCAATATCTCCCAGGAACTTCGCATAGCACTCGGTGATGAAGACGTTGTCCTGCGACTTGTGCAGCTGCAGCATCTTGTCGGCGTTATACAGGCCTTTTGTTCTGAGCGCCCGCGCGTCGCGCGCCGCCGTCACCGGCTGTCCGGCGCCGCCCACGCAACCGCCGGGGCAGGCCATCACTTCGATCAGGTCGTAGTGGCTTTTGCCCGCTCTCACCTGTTCGGCAACCACGCGCGCATTGCGCAATCCGTGCACGACGGCCAGCTTGAGTTCCGTTCCGTTGACCGCGATGACGGCCTCGCGCAGGCCTGAATCGCCGCGCACCTGCTGGAACTCAACATGCTCCAGCTTTGTGCCGGTAACTTTTTCCGCGGCGTAGCGCAGCACCGCTTCCATTACGCCGCCGGAGTTTCCAAAGATCACGCCCGCGCCGGTGTAGAAGCCGAAGGGCATATCGAAGGACTCCGGCTGCAACGCACTGAAGATGATGCCCGCGGACTTGATCATCTGCGCCAGCTCCTGCGTGGTGAGCACGTGATCCACGTCCGGGTCGCCGTTGACGCCCATCTCCGGGCGCTGGGCTTCGAACTTCTTGGCCGTGCAAGGCATGATGGCCACCACTTTGAGGTCTTTGCGGTCGATCTTCAGTTGATCGGGCAGCATCGCCTTCACCAGTGAGCCGAACATCGCCTGCGGCGAGCGGCAGGTGGAAAGATTGGGCAGCAATTCAGGAAAATACTGCTCCGCATACTTCACCCAGCCGGGGCAGCAGGAGGTGAACATGGGCAGCGTTCCGCCCTGCTTCTTGCGCTCCAGAAACTCCGTGCCTTCTTCGATGACGGTCAGATCGGCGGCGAAGGATGTGTCGTAAATCTGGTTGAAGCCGAGTTGCTTGAGGGCCGCCACAATCTGGCCTGTGGTGATCTCTCCCGGTTTCAGGCCAAAGCACTCGCCCAATCCCACGCGTACCGCAGGCGCAATCTGCACCATGACCGTCTTCTTGGGATCGGCCAGCAAGCTCCACACCTGATCGACTTCAGACTTCACGGTCAGCGCGCCGGTGGGGCAGACGCTGGCGCATTGGCCGCAGTTGACGCATTCCACGTCGCCCAGCTGCTTGCCAAAGGCCGGCTGCACGCTCACTTCGTGACCGCGATGTGCAAAATCAATGGCGCCGATGCCTTGAATCTCCGCGCACATGCGCACGCAGTCGCCACACAGCACGCACTTGTTCGGATCGCGCACCAGCGACGGGGACGACTCATCCAGCGCAGCGGGTTTCAGCACGGACTTGAAGCGCACATTCTTGACGCCTAGCCGCAGAGCAAGGCTCTGCAATTGGCAGTTGGCGCTGCGCGCGCAGGTGGGGCAGCTCGCATCGTGGTTGGCCAGCAACAGCTCCACCGCGATGCGGCGAATCTCCCGAATCTCCGGTGTCGTGGTTTGAACCTTCATGCCCGCTTGCGGCGGCGTGGAGCAGGCGCCCTGGATGCCGCGCCCTTCAATCTGCACCAGGCACAGGCGGCAAGCGCCGTAGACGCTCAGTTCAGAGTGATAGCAGAAGGTGGGCAGATCGATGTTGGCCTTGCGAACTAGTTCGAGCAGGTTGCGCTCTCCTTCGATCACCACCGTTTTCCCATCGATCGTCAAAGTTGGCTGCGTGAGCGTATTCATCGGACTATATCCCCTCGACCGCGTGAATCTTGCAGGCTGTGGCGCACGCGCCGCACTTGATGCACAGCTCTGGATTGATGTGGTGCGGCTGCTTCTTCTCTCCGCTGATGGCGCCCGTCGGGCAGGCCTTGAGGCAAAGGCCGCAGCCCTTGCACTTCTCCTGATTGATCTCCGGGCGAAGCAGCGCCTTGCAGCGGCCCGTCCGGCAGCGCTTCTCAAAGACGTGCTCTTCGTACTCCTTGCGGAAGTAGCGCATCGTGGAGAGCACTGGGTTCGGCGCCGTCTTTCCCAGTCCGCACAGCGACCCGATCTGCACCGCGTGTCCCAGCTTCTCCAACAGGTCAAGCGTGTTCTGATCGGCGCGGCCTTCAATCACGTCGTCCAGCAGGGCAAGCAACTGCCGTGTTCCTTCTCTGCACAAGACGCACTTGCCACAGGATTCTCTCTGCGTGAACTGCATGAAGAAGCGCGCGATGCTCACCATGCAGGTGCCCTGGTTCATCGCCACCAGCCCGCCGGATCCGACCATCGCGCCCACCGAGCGCAGCGATTCATACGCCAGCGGCAGATCAAGATGGTCTTCGGTCAGGCAGCCGCCTGAAGGTCCGCCGATCTGCACGGCCTTGAAGCCCGTCTTCCATATCTTTCCCGCGTCGTCGGTCACTCCGCCGCCGATGTTGTAAACAATCTCGCGCAGCGTTGTTCCGAAGGGAACTTCAACCAGGCCGGTGTTGGCCACGTGGCCGGTGAGCGCAAAGGTCTTGGTGCCGGGCGACTCTTTGGTGCCGATGCTCTTGAAGGCGTCGGGGCCGAGTTTGAGAATGCGCGAGACGTGCGCTAGCGTCTCCACATTGTTGATGATCGTTGGCTTGCCCCACAATCCGCTCTGCGCGGGAAAGGGCGGCTTGGGCCGCGGCATTCCGCGCTGCCCTTCGATGGAGGCGATCATGGCCGTCTCTTCGCCGCAGACAAAGGCGCCGGCGCCTTCCATCACTTCGCATTTGATTGCGAGGCCAGTTCCGAAGACGTTCTTTCCCAGAATGCCTTCGCGCTCCGCATCCGCTACCGCACGGCGCATGCGCTCCACTGCCAGCGGATACTCGGCGCGCACATAGACCAGCATCTCGTTGGCGCCAATCGCCCGCGCCGCAATCATCATGCCTTCAATTACGCTGTGCGGGTTACCCTCCATCACGGAGCGATTCATGAATGCGCCGGGGTCGCCCTCGTCGCCGTTGCAGATGATGTACTTTTTGGCGGAGTTCTGTACGCGAGCCGCGTCCCACTTCCGTCCCGTGGGAAATCCGCCGCCGCCTCTGCCGCGCAAGCCGGATTCGGTGATCGTTTTGCAAATCTCCTCCGGCGACATCTCCACGAAAGCCTTACGCGCCGCCTGATAGCCGCCGTGCAGCATGAACTCGTGAATATCCTCCGGGTCAAGAAAGCCGCACTCATGCAGCACCAGCCGGTCCTGACGCGCGTAAAAAGGATTGTCTTCCAGGCCGCGGCAGCTCTTGCGCGTCGTCGGATCCTTGTAGAGAAGCCGCTCCACCACCTGGCCGCTCACCAAAGTCTGCTCCACAATATCGGGAACGTCCTCGCTGCGCACCTTGGTGTAAAGAATCCCATCGGGCACCACCGAAACCAGCGGTCCCATCTGGCAGAAGCCCTGGCAACCGCTCTTGCTCAGGCGAATCTCATCGCTCGTCGCTTCAGCGCGTAGCTCCAGAATCACGTGCAGTCCAGCCTTTGCAATTTCACTCTGGAAATGCTCAAAGACCTTCATCGCTCCGTTGGCCATGCAACCGGTTCCCGCGCAGAGAATCACCCGGCGCACTTGCGCATGCGTTGAAATCCCATCTCCCGTTGCGTGCGTGACAACTTCTCCGTTACTCATGGCACTCCTCGGCTGAGGTCTGCTCAGCGGCGGAAGCTGTCTTGAGCGACGCTTCCTGGGCCTTGATCTCATCCACCAGAGCCACGGCGCGCTCCGGCGTAATCTGCCCGTGGACTTGCTCGTCAATCACCACGACTGGAGCCAATCCGCAAGCACCCAGGCATGCAACCGTCTCCACGGTGAAGAGCATATCGGCGGTTGTCTTGTTCTTTTCGCTGGTGCCCAGCGCCTTGTGGAGCGCATTCAAGACCGGCAGCGACTGTTTCACGTGGCAGGCCGTCCCGTCGCAGATGCGGATGACGTGCTTGCCTTTCGGCTCCAGCGCAAAGTGCGCATAGAAAGTGGCCACGCCAAATACACGCGCCGGCGGAACATCCAGCGAAGTCGCTACATAGGTGAGCACTTCTTCCGGCAAATAAAGGTATTCGTGTTGAATCGCTTGCAGAATCGGAATCAGCCCCGACGGGCGGCGAGAGTAGCGATTGAGAATGCTGACCACCTTCTCGAATTTTTCTGCGCGATCTACGGCTATGGGCGCGGTCGCCATCTAAACAGCCTCCTTCTCTTCTTGAATCGGTACACGGAATCGCCTCGCCAGCTTCCAGGAAAGCGAAGCCAGCGAATTGTATAGATCTTCGTTAAGCACAATGATGTGTTCAGGAACGGTGAGCTTGACTGGCGCAAAGTTCCAAATGGCCTGGATACCGCCCTTCACCATCTCGTCCGCCACCGCCTGCGCCACTTCAGCCGGAGCAGTGATGATTCCCAGATGAATGCTCATCCGCGGAGCCAGATCAGCGAGTCGATCCAGTTGCAAGACCGCTTTCTCGTGGATCCATTGGCCGATCTTGGCCGGGTCGGTGTCAAAGGCCGCCACAATCCGCAGGCCAAACTTTGAGAACCGTTCATGGCCCAGCAGCGCTGTACCCAGATTCCCCACACCCACAAGAAACGCCTCGTTGATGTTGTTCCAGCCAAGAAATGTCTCGATGGCCTGGATGAGTTCACCAACCGAATAACCCGTCTTCGGTTTGCCGATAATTCCTGTATATTGCAGATCTTTGCGGACTTGCACCGGGACAAGGTTCAAATCCCGGCCAATCACGCTGCAAGATACGCGACTGATTCCTTTGGCCTCAAGAGCCACCAGGTAATGGTGGTACTCGGGCAGGCGCTTCAGGCTAGGTTGCGGTATCGACGGCGCTTCCATCCGCCTGATCGGCAACACATTCGATAAATCCATATCGATAACCATATACCGAGTCTAGGATGGCCTCGTTTCTGAAACAGTGACAGCGGTCACGGTTGGCCGTGACAGAGAAACAAGACCTCCGGCCTTCCACGCAGCCGCCACGCCCTGGCTCGACCCCAGCCGCGCACTCCAGCCCGCCTGTGTGTTCAGTCACGTGACGTTCACACTCCGCGTGTGATAGCATCCGGCTTTATACCAATAGACGCCTTGCGGACTCCTCTCCCGCTCAACCGCCTGGCGCCGGCCCGAGACCCTCCCAATGATGGACGAGGCAGACGGCAAACCGGGACACGTGGCCCTCCAATCCGGCCACAAGTACGCCCTCGCAGGCGTACAGATGAAGTCTTTGTCCCTCTCCAATCTGTTCCGGCATTCCATGGGTTCCCCAGCTCCGGGGTTCCCGCGGGCAGGTCTTCGTCCGTGGGGTGTTGCTCCCGCCTTTGGGGGCTGGGAATCCTCGATTGTCCCACGCGCTATCTTTCGTAAAACTCTGCATCACACAGGAGAACACCATGAAAACCTACCAGGGAAGTGAGATCCGCAACGTAGCTGTAGTCGGGCATGCGCACAGTGGCAAAACCACGCTGATCGCCGCTCTGCTGCATGCCGCCAAGATGACCCCCACCCAGGGCCGCGTCGAAGATGGCACGGCCGTCACCGCCTATGACGAGGAAGAAGTCGCCCGCGGCGCAACCATGCAGAACGCTGTCGCCTTTGCCGAGTGGCAGGGCGTCAAAATCAATCTGGTAGACACCCCAGGCTTTCATATGTTTACCCACGAAGCGCGCGCGGCTCTGCTGCCCGTCGAAGCGGCCGTCGTGCTGGTCAACGCCCAGAATGGCATTGAATCCGTCACCGAGCGCGTCTGGCGCTACGCCGATGAGGCCGGTCTTCCCCGCGTCGTTGTTGTCAATCAGATGGACCACCCAAAGGCCGGGGCTGGCGGCGGTTTGAGCGCCCTCGTTGACGACCTGGTTGACCGCTGGGGCCGCAACTGTGTTCCCGTCCAGTTGCCCATCACCGGCGCCGAAGGCTTTCACGGCGTTGTCGATCTGGTCACCATGGAGGCCTACTATTACACCCCCGGCGGCGATGGCCGCGGCAAAGCCACAGCCGAGATTCCCGCCAATCTGGTCGCTGACGCCAAATCCCGCCACGAAGCTCTCGTCGAGCTGGTCGCCGAAGGCAAAGACGAGCTGATGGAGGAGTACTTCGAGAAGGGGACCCTTGAAAAAGATCACCTGATCGCCGCGCTCCATGAAGCCATCCGCGAAGATCGCATCTTCCCCGTGCTCTTCTCCAGCGGCCTGGCCAATATGGCCCTCGACCACTTGCTCGACTTCATCAAGTCTTACGCCCCTTCGCCAGTCGAGCGCGCTCCGATTGCCGTCCGCACCCCCACCATCGATGCCGCCGCGAATACTGATCCCGACGCCCCTCAGGTCACCCGCAAGATCGCCGACACTGAGCCATTGGCCCTCATGGTCTTCAAGACCATGACCGACCCCTTCGCGGGAAGAATCAGCTTCTTCAAGGTCGTCAGCGGCATCATCAAAAACGACGCCACCGTGGAGAACTACACTCGCCGCTCGCAAGAGCGGCTCTCGCACCTCTCCATCATGCAGGGCCGCAAAGCCGTTGAAGTCCCTGAACTGCACGCCGGCGACCTCGGCGCCGTCGCCAAGCTCCGCGAAACCCTCACAGGCGACACGCTTGGAGCAAAGGGCGCTGAGATTCAGATCGATCTTTATCCGTTGCCCGAGCCTGCGATGACCTACGCCATCGAGCCGAAATCCCGCGCCGACGAAGACAAGCTCGCCCCCGCCATCCACAAGCTCATGGAAGAGGATCTGCTCATCCGCTTCTTCCGCGACCCGCAGACCAACGAATTCCTCATCGCCGGCGCCGGCCAGCCCCACATTGAGGCCATCGTCAGCCGCCTCAAAAAGCGCTACCACGCTGAAGTCACCCTCAAATCTCCCAAGGTTCCCTACCGCGAAACCATCCGCGCCCGCGCCGAGGCGCAGGGACGCCACAAGAAGCAGACCGGCGGCCACGGCCAGTTCGGCGACTGCAAGATTCGCATGGAGCCATTGCCCCGCGGCGGCGGCTTCGAGTTCGGCAACGAGGTCTTCGGCGGCGCGGTTCCGCGCAACTTCATCCCCGCCATCGAGAAAGGCATCGTCGAGTCGGCCGCCCGCGGCTATCTCGCCGGCTTCCCGGTAGTCGATTTCAAAGCCACCGTCTACGACGGCAGCTACCACGACGTCGATTCGAACGAAATGTCCTTCAAGATGGCCGGGCGGCTCGCGTTTAGAAAGGCTATGGAATCCTGCAAACCCTGTTTGCTGGAACCCATCATGAAGGTCGAGATCGAGGCGCCGGATGAGTTTGCGGGAACCCTGATGGGCGACCTCAGCAGCCGCCGCGGCCGCGTCCAGGGAACCAACTCCAAGGGCCGCACCACCATCATCAACGCCGAGGTTCCCATGGCCGAAATGCTGACCTACGGAACCCTTCTAACTTCGATGACGCAAGGCAAGGGCAGTTACCGCATGGAGATGGATCACTACGACATCGTCCCCCAACTCGTCGCCGACAAAATCCTAGCCAACGCCAAACGGCCCGTGGAGGAAGAAGAAGAATAGGCATTGCATGCAGCAGCCGCGGCTTGCGCCGCAACAACAATACTGGGTGCCCCAGGTGCCTCGCCTTTGGGCACCTGGGAGAGCACAGACCTTGACAGGCCGGTTTTGTTCTTTCTCGACATCTGTAGTGATTTCGTTGTAAGCTTTCCATCGATGCCCAGCGGACTCATCCGATACGAACACACGGGGAGTTTTCACTTCTTTACGTTCAGTAGCTATCACCGATTCCAGTATCTGCGGACGGCTGAGGCGTGTGATCTTTTCGAGGATGCGCTGGAGCGGGTGCGGCGGCGTTACCGCTTCGTGGTGGCCGGTTATGTCGTTATGCCGGAGCACGTTCATCTACTGATCGGCGAGCCGGTCAAAGGCGTGGTTTCCGGGGTGATTCACGCGCTCAAGCTCTCCGTGGTGATGCGGCGCGCAGAGCGGCCTTTCTGGCAAGCGCGTTTCTACGACTTTCTTGTGCACAACGAAGAGAAGCGGGTCGAGAAACTTCGCTATATGCATCGCAATCCGGTGGTGCGCGGGTTGGTTGCCAAGCCCGAAGACTGGGCGTGGTCGAGCTTCCGGCATTACGCGACGGGAGTTGAAGGAAGAGTGGAGATTGAATCGCAATGGAGCGCGATGCGGCGGGGCAACCAGTTGCCGGAATATCTTCGTTACAGGGAAAAGGCCGGTTGAGGTCCGAGGTCTCCCAGGTGCCCAAAAGCTAGGCACCTGGGGCACCCGGCAGTGTGCGAAAGAGAATCCGTATGTTTTCCTATCGCCGAATGTCAAACTTGATGTCCTTCCAGGCGACGTGTTTTAAAGTAGGATCGAATCTGAAAGGAAAATATGTCGAATCGTCGAGCAATTGTGATAGGCAGCGCCTTTGGGCTGATAGCTGCGTGCATAGTGATGGTTCTGCTTTGTTACGGTGTGTCGGGGATTCTCGTTTGGGGCCAGATAGACTTTATGTATGTACTATGGCCTGTGTCGGTGATTTTGCCAGGCGATTGGCACAGGACCATTCCGGGTCTCATAATGACGGCATTGTCGGTCATGATTAACTGCCTTACATACTCGGCATTTGCGTTGTTGTTACGCGCTTTCACACGTATGATCGTCAAGCTCGATTGTAAAATGGCAGGTGGCCCAGGTGCCGGGGGCTGAATTAACCCACTGAAGATGGGTGGCCCAGGTGCCTCGCATTTGGGCACCTGGGAGAGCACAGACCTTGATAGGCCGGTTTTGCTCTTTCTCGACATCTGTAGTGATTTCGTTGGGCTGGTGGCCCGGTCATAAAATAGACAAGAACCGCTGTGCCCCATTCATCCACAGTTTTATCGTGGATGAGTGGGAGTCCAAGAACCTCAACCAACGTGTTTTTCTGATCCCTATTTCCTAATCTCCTTGCACATTATTTCATCCGCAAGGCGCACAATCATAATGGAGGGCAAGAATGCGCCAACAAAGGCCCGCGCCGTAGTAACTAAAAAGCATATAAACACCGGAAAATGTCGTTACCAGAAAGCCACTCCCCCCCTACGATATTATTCAAACCTTGCATATAATTTTAACAAACGTAGAATCAGCATGTTACAAAACACCTCGTATCGCAATGTGATACGACGGCGGGCGGGTGTCCCACATCTGCCCAATAAAGCTGGGTGGTCCACATCTCGATTTTGAGATGTAGGAGATGATCAGCAGCCTGCGAAACTGTCCAAACCATGCGTTGCTTTGCAGAGGTTCCGAGGATAGAATCCAGGGCGTAGTCCCTTCAGCTGCCACAAGGAAAGGATAGGCATGACGGCCGGAGGGCGGCTCAGCTCTCGCATAGCAGACTTGGGAGCAATTTTGGGATTGGAGGATCAAGATGAAGTTCGGAATTCATTCTCTCTTGTTTCGAGAGACTTTTGTCGACAAAGATCTGCCTCTTCTGGATGAAGTAAAGCGCATGGGCTTTGACACTGTAGAGATCATTCCCTTTGACCCGGACGGCTTCCCGGCAGCCAGGGTGCGCCGCGCGGCGGCTGATCTGGGATTGACCGTGAACACGGGCTACGGTATGCCGGCGGAGTACAACATCATTTCGTCGGACCCGGTCATACGGCAGCACGGCGTGGATTTTTCCAAGCGGATCATCGACCTGAGCAATGAGGCTGGGGCGGAAATCTACGGCGGCATGATCTATTGCGGCTGGGGTTATCTGACCGGTCGCATGAGGACGGAGGATGAATGGAAATGGGGCGTTGAAAACTTTCGCGCCATTGCGGAGCATGCTGCTTCAACATCGAAACTCGTGCTGGGAATTGAGCCGGTAAACCGCTTCGAATCGCACTTTATCAATGTGGCGCGAGACGCGGTCAAATTCATCGACGCAGTCGGAATGGACAATGTGAAGGTCCACCTGGACACCTTCCATATGATTCGGGAGGAAGACAATATCCGCACGGCAGTGCTCGATGCGGGATCGAAGCTCGGCTATGTCCATGCATGCGAGAACCAGCGAGGAATTCCGGGAAGCGGGCTGATGCATTGGGCGGAGTTCTTCTCGGCCCTGCAGGAGGTAGGTTACGACGGCTGCGTAACGATAGAGTCTTTCGATCCGGAGATGACGTCCATCGCGAAGGTCTGTTGCATTTGGCGAAAGCTGGCAGATTCGCCGCAACAATTGGCAACGGAGGGACTCCGTTTCCTGCGCGGTGTGCATTCTGGTGTCAATCAGATTGCAGCGTCTTAACAGTTGAGATATTTCAAGCGACTGGATGGCTGGCCGTGAGCCGGGTGGCGCGATGGCTTCCTCTTCCGCCAGAAGATCTATTTCTTGCCTTCGCCCAGCCAGCGCTTGGTATTCAGCAGTTGCCGCTGGTCGAGCGCCCAGACTTTGCCGGTCAGCTCGTCGGGTCCTTTGCCCTCGCGGATACACTTATCGAACTCGCCCTGAATGGCTTGCATCTTGGCATCGAGGTCGTCGATGAAGCTGAGCGCCAGAGCTTCGGGAATCATGGGCAGCTTGGGCGAGCCGAACTCCAGCTTGCCGTGATGCGACAAAATCATGTGCAGCACCAGCGTTTTCAGCCTCGGCGGAAAGTTGGGCAGGCTGTCGATGGCGCGCTCGGTGAGCGCCGTGCCAATCTGGATGTGGCCCAGCAAACTACCTTCGATGGTGTACTCGAAGCCGATCTCCCAGCTCAACTCACGCACCTTGCCGATGTCATGCAGAATCACGCCGGTGAGCAGCAGATCGCGGTCGAGGATCGGGTAATGGGGTGCGACGCGGTCAGCCAGCGTCAATAAACTGACGACGTGCTCCAGCAGGCCGCCCAGCCAGGCGTGGTGGAGCTGCTTGGCGGCGGGAGCTTCGTGATAGGCCTGATTGATGGCCGGATCGGCCAGTAGAGTGGTCAGCAGCAGTTTGAGATCGGGATTGGTGAAGCTCTCAATGAAGCCGAGAAGCTGCCGCCATAGCTCGGCCACGTCATAGCTGGTTGAGGGCATCAGGTCGTTCTTGTCCACCTCGCCCGATTGCGCCACGCGGAGCTGGTCAATCTTCATCTGCAGGCGGTCGTCAAAGCGCGAGGCGCTGCCCCGAGCCTTCACGATGTCGCCGCGCTCGAAGTCCCGGGCGATGCGCGGATCAGAAGGCTCCCAGACGCGCCCCTCGAGCTGGCCGGTTTTGTCGCCCAGAATCAGGTTGAGGTAGGGCTTGTTGGTCTTGGTTGTGCGCTGCTGCTTGGCCAGAACGAGGAAGAACCCGTCAAAGAGCTTGCCTTCGTCGAAGTTGGCCAGATCTGCAATGTAAATGTCTTTCATCCTGCCCGAAGATTAATTCATTTGGGCGGGGAATGAGGCATAAATCTTCCAGAAGCGGCATTGATTGAGCTTGCCGCGTTGATTTTTCCTACTGTTTTTCTTGCAAAACTCCAACAACGCCGCTCGGCGCGGGCATACTAGAAACTGGGTAGGAGAACAGAAAATGGTTAGACTTCTGGTTCAATGGCTGTTGAGCGCGGTTGCCCTGCTGGTGGTTTCCCAGCTTGTTCGCGGCTTTCAGGTTGATGGCCTCGGGCCGGCGCTGGTGGCGGCGCTGGTCATCGGACTGCTCAATGCGACGGTCGGCTTCGTCCTGAAGATTGTCACCTTCCCCATCAGCATCCTCACGCTCGGCCTGTTTCTGCTGGTCATCAATGGGTTGATGATTCTGCTGGCGTCGAACATCGTGCGCGGCTTCCATGTGCGCGGCTTCGGCCCGGCTTTCTGGGGCGCGGTAGTGCTGGCCCTGCTCGGAATGCTTATCCGGGCGGTCGCCGGGCGCGCTTAAGCGCCATTGTGAAAGGCAAATGCTGACATGGGTTGTGTCGGAGCGGGATTTCCAGTCCGCTAAATGATTACCATAAATTACCATAGTACACACTTACGTACCCCCCCCTTAAACAAATATTTGCCTTTATTTTGTTGACATTCCAGACGATAGGCGGAGAATAGCTGGCAGCAATTCCATTGGACTTTTCCTTCGTGAAGCCCTCCCTCAGCATTAAAACCATTCACTGAAGTCCATTGGAGACTCGTAAATGAACCCCAGAACGACCACATCGTGCACACTTTCGTTTTTGCTTGCCCTCCTCCTCGTCACAGGTTGCGGATCCAATTCCGCGACCACCACAACAACTCCTCCGGTTCAGGATGTTGCTATTACAGTTCAGCCGTTGAGCCAGGTTGTGCCTATTGGTGAAACCGCAACTTTTTCCGTGACCGCAACAGGAACCGGGCCGCTGAGCTATCAGTGGAACAAAAATAATGTCTATATTCCGGGAGCGACAGATGCAACCTATACCACATCTGCCGTGGCGCTCAGTGATGATGGCTCGACGTCGATAGCTTCCTATGAGGTAGTTATCAGCAATGCATCCAGTTCTGCTGCCAGTAACGCAGCAACGCTCACCGCTGGGCCGCGCTCGCCCAAGGCGGGAGATCTCCGTTATCTACTCTTTCAGCAAGTATCTCTTCCGGGACTGAGTGAATATGGGGGTGAAAGTACCATTATTACCGCCTACGATGACAATCACGGTTTGGGGGTAGGGATCACCAACGGCATCGGTACTCCACTCTCCCTCGGATCGTCTTTCGCTTGTGGAGGAGGTCCGGGAGGACTTTGTTCGTGGTATTTTACTGAATATGGCCTGCCACCACCGATGACAGGACTTTCGATGTACTACACGAGTGGTGGGTATTCGTCTTTCATTTCAGATATGCAATCAAACGACCCGTGGATGGGTACTGACCCTATTGATTCTCCCAATAATGTGATTACGTCTTTGGACTTGGAGCCTGAAACGGGAGTCTATGCCGCCTCGGTTGTATCAGCCACCAAACGGGCCGGCGGCTTCGACTACAGGCTGGAGGTTGTTCCACCCTCGCAACTTCAGGCTACGGCCGCTGCGGATGGCGCCGCAAGCCGCGTGATCACAGCCGCTTCCTTTGACGCATCCGGCAACGCCAATTTGATCTCCTATGGTTGGACTGGCGACACCACAACCGAATACGATACGCAAGCATATCTAGTTACTCCGAGTAATATTGCCTCGACAGCGATCAATCTGGCGGGGGATGGTTACATCATCAGCGCCTTTGGCGGCAACGATACACTCGGATATATGCTTGTTGGGATACGTGTCAAGGGAGATAGCCTGCCGCGCGCGGTCTGCGGATTTCTAGGATACTCACCCATGATCCCTCTATCTACATGCCCCTCATCATACAGTGGAGTCTACCCCACTATTGTGGTGAGATACTCTGAATTGTCGAGTAACGGCGTCTACATCACAGAGCAATGAATTGACGGAGTCTTCTTGGACTCATTACGACCAGACCATCCGGTTAAAACTAATTCCGCGCTTCAACGGCCTGGTCTTCAATGACAACGGAACGCTGCGCATGGATTGCGGGCAGATCAACGACGGCGTGGCGGAGTAGGAGTTGTCAGACGCTTGTAGCTCCTATCTGCCGCATCCATTTACAACGGAAGGAATAGCCCTTCGGCTCGAACAACCCGTGCTCAAACTCCCGGCGGCCCACCGCCTCCAGGTCCACCACCCGGTCCACCACCCGGCCCGCCGCCGCCATCAGGCGGAGGACCATCTCCTCCGTCGGGTGGCGGAGGCGGCATCTCTTCACTCTCCTCTTGCGCCTCGGCCTGTTGCTGCTTCTTCTCCCACAGCGCAAACGCGGTTTTCTGGCCGTCGGACAACACTTCGGTAATTTTGCTTCGCGCGGCTTCGCGTATCGCCTTGATCGATGCGCGCGTCGTCGCGTTCGATTCCATGCTCATCGGAGCCTCGCCGGAGGTGCTCTCAGAGGCCGACTTTGAGGCTGGCTTGAACAACGCATCGATCTGCTGGCGCTGATCGATCAGAATGGCCTTCACCTGCGTCTGCTCTTCGGCCGTCAGTGTCAACAGCTTGGTCAGCATCTTTAATTCACGCTCGACGCTGGGACCGCGCGAAATCTGCTGCATTCCGCCCATCGGCGGTCCATCAGGCGGTGGCCCGCCCGGCCCGCCCGGTTGCGCCCAGGCGATGCAGCAACAGGCGGCGAACAGGCCGAAGACGGGCGCTTTGCGGCGCGCATAATGCAGGGATTGCCTGAAATCGATCATGAGTGCGTTGTTCCTCTCTGACAAAAGATACTCATACGCATAGACGCAACTTTGCTCATTCTTGCTGACACGCCTGCATGACTTGTTTTCGCCGCGCGGCTGTGCGGATGCGCCCGCCTCCATTTACAGTGAAAGAATGTTCGCGCGCAGACTCTCCATTGAGCGCATCGATTCGAACGGTCGCCGCCAGACGTGCCCCATCGGCTGGATCGACAACTTCGCCATGCGCAACTTTACCAACAGCCCAATCTTCGACGACACGCTGCCCATCGCCGATGGTCTGCTCGAAGCCGGAACGCGCGTGCCTCTGGAGCGTCTTCAGCCTGCCATGGAAGATTGGTTTCGCCGCAAAGGCTATCTCAAGCCCGGCGAGCGCCTGGAAGTGACCGAGATTGCTCCTCCACTTCCAAACGATCCTAGCAAGTGACTTTTATAGCGTAAGGTAAAAGCAGGAGATTGCGCGTCCGTATGCCGAGGCCGCTCCAGATCAAGTACTATGTCGAAGCGGACGCGGCGGCTCTGGCGCGACGCACGGCCCAGTATTTTGTTGAGATGGCCGGCGAAGCGGTCGAAGCCTTTGGCCGCGCGCGCATCGCCCTCAGCGGCGGTTCCACGCCGCAGGCCGCCTTTGAGCTGCTCGCCGACCCCAGCCAGCCCTGGCGCAGCCGTATGCCCTGGCCGCAGTTGGAACTCTACTGGGTGGACGAACGCGCCGTTCCGCCCGAGCACGCCGACAGCAACTACCGCATGACCCGCGAGGCCCTGCTCGATTGGGTTCCGGTGCGCGCCGAGCAGATTCACCGCATTCAGGGCGAACTGGAGCCGGAGATTGCCGCAGCCCGCTACGAATCGGAGCTGCGCAACAGTTTCCGCTTGAAGGACTCCCAGGCGCCGCGCTTTGACCTGGTGGCTCTGGGAATGGGCAACGACGGCCACACTGCCTCGCTCTTTCCCCACTCGGCGGCCATTCACGAGGTGCACCGGCTGGTCACAGCCAACCACGTGCCGCGGCACGACGCAGGGCGCATCACCCTCACCTGGCCGGTGATCAACCACGCCCGCTCGGTCTTTTTTGTGGTTGCAGGCGCCGCCAAAGCCTCCATTTTGAAGGAAGTGCTCACCGGGCCTCGCGATCCAGAACGGCTTCCCAGTCAACTCATTTGGCCCGCTAGCGGTATACTGTCGTTACTACTAGATAAGGCCGCGGCGACGCTTCTACCAGTAACGGATGAGGAGGGCTGTGGAGTCTTGGAGAGAGATCGATGATTCTGGCGGGCGATGTAGGCGGCACTAAAGTTCACCTTGCGCTGTATGACTTCATCAACGGAAAACTTGAATACTCCCGCGACGAGCGGTATCCGGCCAAGGACTACCCTGGCCTGGAAGAGATTGTGCGCGAGTTTCTCGGCGCAGTCGAGGTAACCGCAGCCTGCTTCGGTGTGCCCGGCCCGGTGCGCGACGGCCGCCTTCGCCTGACCAATCTGCCCTGGACGCTGGATAGCCGCGAGCTCTCGGCCAACCTTGGCATCACCCATGTCTTCCTCATCAACGACCTGGAAGCCAACGGCTACGGCGTTGCCGAGCTGTCCAGCGAGCAGATATACACCCTCAGCGAAGGCGACGCCAGCCAGCTCGGCAACCGCGCCCTGATCTCCGCCGGAACCGGCCTGGGCGAAGGCCTGCTCATTTGGAACGGCCACAGCCACGTCCCCTATCCCTGCGAGGGCGGTCATACCGACTACGCGCCTCGCAACGAAGACGAGATCGACCTGCTGCGCTTCCTCAAGCAGAAGTACAACGGGCGCATCAGTTACGAACGCGTCCTCAGCGGCATGGGTCTCACCAACGTCTACGAGTTCCTGCGCGAAGTGCGCGGCTTGGAAGAGCCGGCCTGGCTGGCCGAGCGCATGGCGGCTGAAGACCCCAACGCCGTAATTACCGAGCTGGCGCTGGCGGCCAAAAGCGAAATCTGCGAAAAAACGCTGGATATATTTGTCTCCGTTTACGGCGCCGAGGCCGGAAACCTGGCCCTCAAGCTGCTCTCCGTGGGCGGCGTCTACATCGGCGGAGGAATCGCCCCGCGCATCCTGGAAAAGCTCAAGGATGGCACCTTCTTGAAGGCCTTCACTGACAAGGGACGGCTGAGCCAGTTGCTCATCAATATGCCGGTGCGCATCATCCTCGAGAGCCGCGCCGCGCTGCTGGGCGCCGCCGCTTACGCCGAGGCCCGCGCCGCCGAGTTGAGCGGCACATCCCCCCGCGCCGCCTCCGTCAAGGTCTAACCAATTGTGGCGGGTTCCACCCACGCCGCGCTTTTGTTTTTCCAGTTTCGGGCACCCCAACGACAGGTCTTCGTCGTTGGGGAGAACCCAGGGTGAAGAAACACGAAACCAACCCCGTAGCAATCCTGATAATGTCTGCTCGCGAGCGCAGCGAGCGGCGGCTGTATGCAATGCCCCCACCGCAGGTGCGCCGCGCCCGCGTGGGTGTACACTGCTTCTTCGCGCGGAAGTTGCCATCTTTCGCCGCGGAACAGGATAATATCATGCGCAAAATCGCCTTTGCTCTCGCCCTTGCCTTCGTTCTCGCCGCCATCGGCTCTGCCCAAACCGCGCCCGCCAAGCGGCCCATCACCTTCGACGACCTGATGAAGATGAAGCGCCTCGGCGCAACTGCCGTTTCGCCCGACGGCAAGTGGCTGGCTTACTCCGTCACCACCGTAAATCTCGACCAAAACACCAAAACAGCGGAGTGGTTCATTCAGCCCATCGCCCCGTCTTCGGGAAGCGCCAGCGAGCCAAAGCCGCTCACCGTCGCCCAGCCGGGAGACAGCGGTGTGCAGTTTGCCGCCGACGGGCGCTCCCTGCTCTTCCTCTCCGGTCGAGAGGGTGGCCAGCAAATCTGGACGGCGGCCTTCGATCCGGCGACCGGCGCAACCAGCAACGCGAAGAAGCTGACTTCGATTGCGACTGAGGCGGATAATGCCCTCTGGTCGCCGGATGGCAATTCCATTGTTTTTACCTCCGCTGTTTATCCTGACTGTCCAGCCATTACGACCGCCGACTTTGCCACGGGCGATAAATGCAACGCCGACCGCGATGCCGCCGCCGCATCCAGCAAAGTCAAGGCGCAAATCTTTACCCATCTGCTCTATCGCCACTGGGACCACTTCACCGGCGACAAGAGGTTCCACCTCTTTCTCCTTTTGGTTGGAAGTGGTGGAATACGCGACCTGACTCCCAACGATCCGCGTGACACGCCGCCCGATTATCCCTCGCTCGAGCAGGGCTGCGGCTGCGCCTTCTCACCCGATGGAAAGGAACTCGTCTTTACCGAGAACCTCGACCCGGAGCCGGCCACGAGCACCCACGCCGACATCTTTACCCTCGACCTGACCAACCCGGCGGCCAAGCCGGTGAAAATCTCGACCTCTCTCGGCGGCAACTTCAACCCCGCATACTCGCCCGACGGCAAATACATCGCTTGGCGCTCGCAGGCGCGCGCCGGCTATGAGAGCGACCAGTTCCGGCTGGCAGTGTATGACCAGGCGAAGAAGGCGACTCAGGACGTGTTGGAGGACTTCAGATTCAAGAATTGGGTCGAGGGCTTCACTTGGGGAGATGATTCCGGACAAATCTTCTTTACCTCAGGCGAGAAAGGCGAGACCCCGATCTACCAAGTAAATGTTACCGGAGACAGTTTGAGCCGCATGGGGAAGGCGGCTGGCGAATGGAGCAATGCGCGCTTGATTTTGATGGGAGGATGGCCGCATTTTCTCGGTACACTCGTCCGGGTTGACCATCCTGCCGAAGTCGTAATCGGCAATGCGCTTGAGATGGACGATGGTGCGAGAAAGTTCCAGAATAATCTGGATGGCACATCCAATGATGTTACTAATTCCACATACGAACCACGTCAAATCACCCATCTCAACGACGCTCTTCTCGCACAACTCGAGCTGCCAAAGCAGGAATCCTTCTGGTTCACCGCCGCCGACAAAACCAAAGTCCAAGGCTTCCTCATCCGACCGCCGAACTTCGATCCGGCAAAAAAATATCCCGTCAAATTCCTCATCCACGGCGGGCCGCAGGGCGCATGGGGCGACTCATGGAGCTATCGCTGGAACCCGGAGTTATTCGCCGCCAACGGCTATGTAGTGGTGATGATCAATCCGCGCGGCTCGACCGGCTACGGGCAGGCCTTCGTCGATGGCGTCAACGGCGACTGGGGCGGCAAGCCCTTCACCGATCTGATGACCGGCCTCGACTACGCCGAGCAGCACTTCTCTTTCATCGACAAATCGCGCGAGTGCGCCCTCGGCGCCAGCTACGGCGGCTACATGGCCGACTGGATTCTCGGCCACACCGACCGCTTCAAGTGCATCGTCACGCACGACGGAATGTTCAACCCCGAATCGGCCTGGGGAACGACCGAGGAGGAGTGGTTCAACGAGTGGGAGTTCAAGGGCAAGCCCTGGGATTACTACGGCAAGCCCGACGCGGAGAATCCATTCCGCAAATTCTCTCCCGCGCTTTCCGCCAAGAACTTCAAGACGCCGACGCTGGTGATTCACAACCAGCTCGACTATCGCCTCGATCTCTCCGAGGGTTTCCAGCTCTTCGATACTTTGCAGAGATTGAAGGTGCCGTCGAAGATGCTCTACTTCCCCGACGAAGGCCACTGGGTGCTGAAGCCGCAGAACTCGCGCCTCTGGTACAAAACGGTGAACGACTGGGTAGACCAGTGGACGAAAGCCAGTGGTCAGTGAACAGTAACGACGCGCTACTTGTAAATCAGCGGAATGAAGTTCTGCTCCTGGATGGGCGGGCGCACGTACTTTGATTTTTCCAGCTTGGGCAGTTCCAGCGGCTCAGGCGTCAAATCGCGGTAGGCAAACTGTGAGAGCAGGTGGCTGATCACGTTCAGCCGCGCGCACTTCTTGTCCTCGGCGTTGACCACAAACCAGGGCGAGAGCTTGGTGTCGGTAACGGCGAACATCTCGTCTTTGGCGCGCGAATACTCGGCCCAATGCTTGCGCGATTCCAAATCCATGGGACTCAGCTTCCAGCGCTTCGTGGGGTTTCTCATGCGGTCCTGGAAGCGCCGCTCCTGCTCCTCGTCGCTCACTGAAAACCAGTACTTGATGAGGCGGATTCCGGAGCGCTGCAACATCCGCTCGAACTCCGGGCAGCTCTGCATGAACTCAAGATACTGCGCCTCTGTGCAGAAGCCCATCACGTGCTCCACGCCGGCGCGGTTATACCAACTGCGGTCAAAGAGCACCATTTCGCTGGCTGCTGGCAGATGAGCGACATAGCGCTGAAAGTACCACTGCGATTGCTCGCGCTCAGTGGGCGTGGTCAGCGCCACCACGCGGCAGACGCGGGGATTGAGCGACTCGGTGATGCGCTTGATGGCGCCGCCCTTGCCGGCCGCGTCACGGCCCTCAAAGATCACGACCACGCGCAGCTTTTCCTGGCGTATCCACTCCTGCAGCTTGACGAGTTCGATTTGCAGGCGGCTGAGTTCCTTGTCGTAGTCGCAATCTTTTCCCAGGCGCAGCGTCTTTGACTCTTTTTTATCTGGCGCTGGAAGCATTGCGTCGGGGCTGATTGCGGCCTGAAGCGCCGCCGCCTGCACAATAATTTTCTCTTCCTTCTTGAGCTTGTCCTTCATCCGGCTTCCTCCCGCGCGACGCGCTGCCATTCATTCTATCGGCAGAAATCGCCGCCGCAATAATCCGCAGCCTCTGAACCTCTTGCAAAATTATCTTCCAGCCAGTGCAAGAATAAGAAACCGGCGCGATGATTCGAACGCCCCTACGGGGCTTTGGCTTGTACTGGCGACATGACCCAGGATTCCGCTTCGCTCCATCCTGGGCTATTATCGATGGCCCCTACGGGGCCGAAGAACCGCCTCGTAGTAGAGTTTCGCAAGAGCCTCTTCTCATGCGGGAGTTCCTGGCTCCGGCAGCCGCTTTATGCCAGCTCTTCATCCGCGCAGACGGCGACCTTGCCGCACTTGCCCGAGGACATCAGCGCGTAGGCCTCGCCGGCGCGCTCCAGCGGGAATCTGTGGGTAATAATCTCCGCCGGATGCAGATTCCAGCGGACCAGCCGCTCCACCAGCTCTTCCATCAGCCAGGTCGATGTGACCCATGAGCCATAGAGCGTCTTCTGGTCATGAATCATGTCAGGCGAGGGATTGATCTCGACCGAGCCGCCTTCGCCCAGGAAGACGATCTTGCCCCACTTGCGCGTGGCGCGAATGGCCGTGGCCCGCGCCGCGTGGTTCGCCGAGCAATCCACCGCGCGCTCCACGCCCATGCCGCCGGTGAGCTGCTTCACCTGAGCCACATTCTCCGGTCCTGAAGCCAGCACCGCGTCGCAGAGGCCGAGATCGAGGGCGATCTTCATGCGCTCGGCAACCACATCAATGCCGATGATCTTGTTGGCGCCAAGCTTGCGGCAGAGTGCGCCCGTGGCCAGGCCAACCGGTCCCAGTCCGGTAATGAGCACGGCGTGATTGCCGTCGATGCCGATCTTTCCCAGCCCCTCGTAGACGGTGCCGAAGCCGCAGGCCACCTGCGCGCCGTCGGCATAGGAGAGTTCATCGGGGAGCGCGATCAGATCCTTCTCCTCAGCGATCATGTACTCGGCCATGCCACCATCGCGCTGCCAGCCGTAGGCGCGGCGATACTTCTCGCTGGTACACGAGATCATGTAGCCGCGGCGGCAATCGTTGCAGACTCCGCAGCCGGAGATATGGTAGACGATCACCCGGTCGCCCGTCTTGAAGCGCCGGCAGCCCGCGCCTTCCGCCACAATCTGGCCGCACGGCTCGTGGCCGGCGATCACGCCCTGGTAGCCTTCCGGCCCTTTGCCCAGATGCTCGTGGTAGATGCAGCGAATATCAGAACCGCAGATCGTCGAGGCCTTTACGCGCAGCAGAACCTCTCCGTGGCCCGGAGTGGGCACCGGCACCGTACGCATCTCGACAGTCGAGTTGCCGGGCAAAAACGCCGCGGTCATCGTCGTATTCATCTCTTTGTTCTCCCCTTGCTGATTTTCACTGGGCGCGGCAACTACGCCGGCGTAACCTCTCCGTTGACATCCCAAAGCGCTTCCCAGCTTTGCCCATCCTTCCACAGAAAGACCTGTCCCTTAATCAGGCGGCAGTTGCGGTCGAGCTTGGCAATCGCGCGCATCTCTTCATCGCTGAGCGGATCTTGGGCGGCAGCCAGCAGGTTTTCGCGGTAGTGGTTGATGGAGAAGGGAATCGGCGTCTGTCCGCGCTGAACGGCCCACTTGATGCAGACCGCCGCGGGATTGACGCCATGCCGCTGGGCAATCTCTGTAATAACCGGGTCTTCAGTGGGCGCGGTGTCTTCCGGTGTGCGGTCGCGTTCCGGACGTCCGGGCGAGCCGAGGGGGCAGTAACCGACGGGCTGAATGCCGTTGTCGACCACGTACTTGAACAGATCCGGCTGCTGAAAGTGCGGATGTAGCTCCATCTCGTTCACAGCGGGCTTGATGCGCGCATCTCGCAGCACCAGCTTCAGCTTGGGGATGGTCATATTCGAAGTGCCGATATGCCGCACCAGGCCCATGTCCACAAGCTCTTCCATCTTGCGCCATGTCTTCATATAGTTGGCGTGAATGTATGGCTTGGCGTCCGCGCTGCGCGAGGTCACGTCGCAGCCCGGCGCATGGAAGTTGGGAAAGGGCCAGTGGACAAGATACAGATCAAGGTAGTTGAGGCGCAGATCGGCAAGTGACTTGCGGCACGAGGCAATCACATCGTCTTCGCCGTGCTTGTCGTTCCACAGTTTGGATGTGACCCAAATCTGCTCGCGCTTGATTCCTCCGCGAAGAATCTCCTCGAACGAGGCGCCCACGGCTTCTTCATTGCCGTAGACCGATGCGCAATCGAAGTGCCTGTAACCCACGGCGGCCGCGCCTTTGACGGCCTCGGCCACCTGGCCTGGCGTCACGTGGTCGGAGCCGAAGGTTCCCAACCCGATGGCCGGCATTGTGGCTCCGGTGTACAACTTTCTTTGTGGAATCGCGGCTGGATCAATGAACCCGGATTCCCTATCGTTTGCCTTGCCCATGCCAGCTCCTTCACACCTGAAACATCTATCAACCACAGCAATTTGTGAGTATAGGAGGCGAGCCGAAGCGTGTCAACCGCGACGGCCCACTCGCTGATGGCGCGAGATTTTAAGCAAAGCCAGCTAAAATGGTGATACGGACCTTTTGAAGCCGCGTCACCTGGGCGACGGCCAACACCGCCTTTTAGCCCCTGAGAATGGACATCCCGGATGAGCGCCTCAAACAACCTGCAGACCGTGGCGGAAGCCGAACACCACGACTGGAAACCAAAGGCGAATCCGTGGATGATCGCCGCGTCGGTGATGCTGGCCACCTTCATGGTGGTGCTCGACTCATCGGTGGCCAACGTAGCACTGCCGCATATCGCCGGCAATCTATCGGCCTCAACCGATGAATCGACATGGGTGCTGACCAGCTACCTGGTTGCCAACGCCATCATGCTGCCCGCCGCCGGATGGATTGCGCGTCGCATAGGGCGCAAGCGGCTGTTGTTGATCTCCATCCTGATTTTCACGGCGGCGTCGCTCTTGTGCGGTATGTCGTTGACCATGCCCATGCTGATTGTGGCCCGTGTTCTGCAAGGCGTGGGCGGCGGCGGAATGCAACCGCTGGCGCAATCCATCCTGCTGGAGAGCTTCCCACCACACAAGCACGGCACGGCGATGGCCGTCTATGGCGTCGGCGTTATCGTCGCCCCGGTGATCGGCCCAACTCTCGGTGGATGGATTACCGACAGCTACTCCTGGCGCTGGATCTTTTACATCAACCTTCCCATCGGCATTCTGGCGCTCTACATGGTCAGCCTCTTCGTGGAAGACCCGCCCTATCTACGCGACAAATTCAAAGGTGCCATTGACTATATCGGCTTCGGGCTGATGGCTCTCTGGTTGGGAACATTGCAGCTCGTGCTCGACAAAGGCCAGGAATCGGATTGGTTTGCTGCGCCATGGATCTGCTGGACGGCGGCCATCTCCATGCTGGCGCTCGTCTGCTTCATCGTGCGCGAGCTGGCCGATGACGAACCGATCGTGCAGTTGCGCATCTTCCTCAACCGCAACTTCGCCGTGGGTACGCTGATCACATGCATCTACGGCTTTGTTCTTTATGCCGCCACTGCCATGCTGCCGCTGTTTCTGCAAACCATGATGGGCTACTCTGCGCTGCAAAGCGGCCTCTCCGTGAGCCCGCGCGGCATCGGCGCCATGGCTTCGATGATCGCAGTGGGAGTCCTGGTTCGCTACGTCGATGGCCGCGTGCTGATGGCTCTTGGCTTTGCCCTGCTCGGCTACTCGACCTGGATGCTGGGCAACATCAGCCTGCAGATCGGGATGTCTTCTGTGGTCATACCCAACATCATGAACGGCTTCGCCATGGGCTTCATCTTCGTTCCGTTAACCACCATGACGCTGAGCCGGCTGCGCAAGCAGGAGATGGGCAATGCCACTGGAATCTACAATCTGATGCGCAATATCGGCGGCAGTATCGGCATCGCAAGCGTCATGTCCATGATGGTGCGCGACTCGCAGATTCATCAGACTACGCTGGCAGCAGACGCCGGGGCTCCTATGGCCAGCGGCTTTCTCCGCGGCTTGCAGGCTCACCTCTTCTCTCAGGGCGCTGACATGGTCACCGCGCAGCAAAAGGCCCTCGGCGCGCTCTACAGCAATGTGCTACAGCAGTCTTCCCTGCTGGCCTATGCCGATAACTTCCGCTCGATCGCGGTGCTCGCGCTGCTCTGCATTCCGCTGGTTCTGCTCTTCAAAACGGAAAAGAAGAGCGATTAACACAGAGCTGGAAGAAGTTGTCACAGTCTCACGCGTTCCCCAAAATCTCTGGCTGATGATCCTTGAAAGCCGGAAAGGGGACAAGCCAAGGCTCATCCCCCTCCGAACATGGTTATTCACAACAGCGAGCAATCCTATTGCGGCACGACCAAAAGCGTGATCGACTGCGCCGGGAAGGTGTAGTTGTTGATGGTGCTGGTGGTGCCTCCCGCGGTAGGCGGCGTGATGGTTACGGCCGTATGCTTCACAATAGCGGCCAGGTTGGCGTTGCTGTAAAGATACGGCTGTGCGGTGGTGGCTCCAGCTGCGAGGTTGGCCAGCGAGAGTGTGGTGGTCAGGTCGGTGTAGGTCTTGTTGATCACCACCACGGTTACAGCGTTGTCAGAGGTGCGCAGCGCACCGTAGACCGAAAGCTGGCCCTGATTGACGCTGGCTGAAGTCAGCGCCGTGTCGCCGAACATCGACTTGTTGCCGTCATAGTTGCGGTAGATGGCAAAGGACATCATGCCGGGGATCTGCTGCGAAGGATTCGTCGTCGGCCACATGGTGGCCATATCAAGTCCATATTCTCCGAAGATGCCCAGAATGTCAGCCTGCGCCAGCGCGCCGTTGATCGACTCCAACCCTCCCCAGTTGTATTCGTCGATGGAGAGCTTGGTGCCGGGATAGTCCCGCGCCACCCAGCCCTGCATCATCGGAATCAGTTGCGGAGACTGTGAAGGAACATTGCAGCTGGTGGTGTATTTGCTGTCCGTAGGGTAGTTCGGTTGCGGGTAATTGGTATCGATATAGGTCGGATCCCAGAAGGCGCGTGTTGAGTTGAGCCGCGCTTGCTGCTCCCCGGTGTCGCCCGCCGTGGTCAGCCCTACACTGTTGCCGTTATAGTTGGCCGCAAGATAGGTGTGCAGGTCCACATAATCCAGCAAGCGGGGAACGCCGTAAGTGGCCGCAGCCGCCTTGAACTGCTGGAGATAGTATTCGATGAACGGAATGCCATTGTGGGCTTGACGATCAACAGGATTGCTCCAGGGCGCAAAACATGGGCCCGTCTTCCATCCCGACTCGACATCCGTTTTGGAATAGAAGTAGTCCCACCAGTAATCCATCACTGGGCCGCTGACTTCCGCAGTCGGGTCAGCTGTCTTGATGGCTAGCGCGGTGCCGATGCCGCCTTTGGTTACTTCGTCATAAGTGAAGGGCGACGGATGCACGTCGGCGTCATTGGAATCCCACCAACTGGGCTCGTTATCCAAGTCGTAGATGGAGACGCCCGTCCCTGCACCGGTAGCCGGATTGCCTGGGCCAAACTTGTTGACCAGATAATTTGCCCAACCGCCCGCCCAGGTATTATTCGCCCAGGTGGCATTGACTGCTGAGGCAGCAGGCGGAGCCGGCGGAGGCGCGGCAACGCTGGTGACGGTTGGATCGGCGGGGATTTCGCACCCACCGGTGGATGTGCAACCTCCAACCCCATTGGGATAAATGCCGGAACCGCAACCGCTTGTACCGCCGGAAAAGGCCGCTTTGCTATTGACGGCAAGCTGATCGGGGTAGGTGGACGACGGGAAGCTGCATGAGGTACTGTCTTTTGACACCCAGCCAAGCACGGGCACAGTGCCCAACGACTTGATTCTGTTGGTGGCATTGCTCTGGACAAATTCGTCGAAGGCCGTGACTCCGCTGGCCGCGGCCCAGCCGTCCCCTCCGGTTCCGGGCCCATTTTCAAAGTAGTAGTCGTCGATGGCGTTGGTGACATCCAGTTGGTAGTTGTAGCGCTCGGTGGAGTCGCCGCCCCAGCGCGAGACGGAAATATTGGCTGGCGCGACAGCGGCAATATCATCCGCCGAAGCGCCCAGCAGATAACCGTTCATGCCGTAGATCAACGGGCTGATGGGGTGGGTCTGTGCACCCGCATCCACGCTCAGCGCCGGACCTGCCGCTGCGGCCGGAGCAGTGATGGTCAGGGTAGCGCTGCCAGTTTGGGTGGTATCCGCCGTGCTGGTGGCCGTCACAGTGACTGATGCCGGCGCCGGATATGGCGTGGTGTAAGTTCCACTCGTGTTGATAGTGCCGACCGTTGAGTTCCCGCCCACAATTCCGTTTACCGACCAGGTTACCGCCGTACTTGTTGAACCGTTCAGATTCGCGGTGAATACGAGACTGTTTCCGATGGTGACGGTGGCAGGATCGGGGGACACGGCAACCGATGTCAAGCTGTAGTTGGCCATGATGGAGGTGTTGCCATACATCTCCGTCGTGCAGGTGTCAGTCGTGCTTACGCAGCCATTCCACGAGGAAAATTTATTGCTCCCCGCCGTTGCGGCCGCACTGAGCATAACCGTTGTGTCTGCATCGTAAGTAAGAGTGAAAGGAGTAGTTCCACTCGACACGCCGTTGATGTCCGCCGGACCGACGGAAACAGTCACTCCGCTGGCCGGATTGGTCGAGCTGATACTGAGTGTGTATGTCGTAACCGGCGGCGTAGTTGTTGTGCTGCTGCCGCCACCACCACAGGATGTTAACAATAAGCTCGACCCGATTCCCAGCCAAGCCGCAAGATTCCACCGTTTGCCCTTCATGCAAAGTCTCCCATTCCACACAAAATAAAGCCCTCGTTTCCGAGGTAAAAAACCCGACAGAAATCATACACCTGCTCACCGCGTTTTGGCTCGGCGTGTACGCGAGTGGCCAATTCTGCTTGCGCCTTCCCCTCACAAAAAAGCCGCCCCAAATTTTAGGCGGCCCTTTTATGCGCAGCTTTGCAGCTGGCTACCGAAGGTGAATGGCGTAGGAAACGCCAAAAGAGAGGATGGGATAGAACTGCAGCAAGTCCAAATCGTTCCGGTAAGTCGCAACCTGAGAAGCCAGATTGCTCTGCGCGGTAGCGTTCGTGGCCATATTCACGCATGTGGGACCATTCGTGGTGGCATCGCCTTGATTCGTGCAGGCCGAGCCGGCAAGAGTCATATTCAGGGTCGGTGCGCCGGTGAAGACCACACCCAGTTCAAAGGGGAATGACCAATGGCCACCCTTGCGAGGGATCATGTTGCCCCAGCCTGTGGTCATCGTGAAGGCCTGTTTGTTGGCGTTTAAGCCAAGATTTGCAGCCAGGGTAAGAGGTGAGACCGTATCAGAATAGTACTTCGTGTTGTTGAGGGTAAAGCTGGTTCCAGGCGTGGTGACGGCATTAGCTGAGACCTGGTTCTGGTTATAGAACATCACGCCCGGGCTGAGGCGAAATCCATGCTTGGGGAAGGGGTAAAAATCCACCGCGGCGCCGGCCGAGGCCATATTGAAGGTGCCGTTCAGGCTGAAACCGTTGGTGGTGAAGTTGTTGATCGTGTAGCTGAAAACGTTGCCAATGCCACGCACATTCATATAGCGATTCAGGTTGGTGGCCGCCTGCAGATTCACTCCCATGAACGAGACTCCTCCGCTGAGGCCAATCTCGGAAAACGGCTTGAGGTGAACCTCGCCCTTCTTTGCGGCCTTCACGGACTTGGTATCACTAACGGAAGGCGAGGCCTGCGTGCCTGAGTTGGAAGACTGGGCCGCAAGTGTCATCGTTGCGGCAAGACAGAGAAGTGACAACAGAAAGGTGATGCGTTTCACAAAAGAACCTCCTTGGGGATTTAATTTCCTGGTGGCTTTTTTTGATTTGCGCCCAAACCTGCGTTGGCCCCGATACCACGGCAAACAACGGCGCGCGTGGCGGCAACGCCGCTTACGCTGGTGATTGAGGAAAATGTTACCACAGGATAAGAATCACAATGCTAGTGAATTCCGGCATCCCGGCTATATGTATTGGACTGAAATGGGAGTATTCCCAAAATCTTCCTGATGCGGGCCGAGGGAGCGATTACCTGTTTTCGTTGCCGGTGAGCCGGAAGGTGATGGTCCCCCAAAACAGGCGGGCGCGCATCTGCACGGGCAAGTGGCGCTCGTCGTCGGTGTACCAGATCCAGATGTTGCCGCGATTCTTGACCACGCCGGCGTCGGCGGTGGGCTGTACACGCAGAGTTTTGAATGTACCAAGCGGGGTCTTGATCTCCTCGCGCCCTTCCACCTTCATCGTCACCGGCACCACGTGCATGGCTTCCGCCACGGGAAGCACGAAACTGTGCCCTAGAACGATGGGCTGCGACGAAGCGTAGAAGACGCCGGTGAGCAGGTCTGTCAGGCAACCGGGAACAGTCGACTCAACGTGCTTTGTCTGTTTGGTAACCAGATTCTTTTCATCAAGAATGGAGCGGTTCTGGGCGTAATCCATATGCAGCGTCGAAGTGAGCTGGCGGCGGCCCTCAACCGTCTGCTTGTTGAAGTCGTCGGTACAACCCCTGTTCCGGTCAAAGCTCGATTGGAAGTGATCGCTGACGTGGAAGATCAGGTTGATGGCTCCGATGGTGTCGGCGCTGGCGGTCAGATTCTCACGGTCACCCGCGGCCTCAAAGCGCAGCACGGCAGTCCCGGCTGGAAAAACGCGCCAATCCACTGAATATGTAAGGGTCTGCTTTTGCGGAAAGCTGAAGCCGGCACGTGGCGGCGGCAGTTGCTGAGCTGGAACCGGCATTGCCGCGCCGGCCAGGACGAGTGCGCCAAAAATGGCAATTGCTGTTGTGCGCGTCTTCACGGGCGAGCTGGCTCCTTGTTGAAACCGCTCATCGCGGCAGATTCAGATGCGCGGCCAGAAGCGGCCGTAGAATGAGCAGGCTGAGATAAAGCAGCGCCACGCCCATTCCTGCATTGTACTCGCGGTGCTGGATATAAAGTGAAAGAGAAAAAACGCCGCTTCGGTTTTCATTCCCGGTTTGACGAGCCGGGGTGAGCCGCGGAATCAGCCGCGGCACTCGACGGCAATAATCGTTGAAGGCGGGAAACGTGGCGCGCAGGAACCTCTCCTCGGAGGCGATCACCGGCACATAAATCATCGCAAAGCCCAAGGCGAGAACGAGCGCTACCGGCCAGCTCAGCAGAGCCAGCGCAAAGCCGGCAGCCATCAGCATGGAACCCATGTAGAGCGGGTTGCGAGTGTGGGCGTACGGGCCGGTCACCGTCAATTCGCGGTCTTTCTTGACGCAACCGGCGGCCCAGGCGCGCAGGGCTAGCCCCGGCAGAACCAGCGCCAGGCTCCAGGCTACGGCCTGCGGCTGGGGCGCGCGCCGCGCGAGTTCAAAGAGATAGAGCGCCGCCACCGCAAAGCCCAGCGGCACACGGATGCGCCGGGCCACGCGCTGCCAGCGGGCAATCCAGTCGGTCGGCGGCAATGCGGATTGTGGGTGTGCAGGCTGAATCATGACGAAGTTTCTGGGACGCTTTCGGTTTCGGGGGTACTTTCAGGATAGAACAACATATCGGCGGCGCGCAGCACGTCGTCAGGTTGGATGGTCAGCAGACCGGCCTCCGGCGCTCTCAGGCGCGCGTGGTCGCGTCGGCTCCGGGGGCTGCGCAGGACGATGAATTGCGTCCCGAATGGCCCATTGCGTCCCGGGCCCGTGGGTCCGTAGATGCCCACCACCGGGCGGCCGAGGGCGCAGGCCAGGTGCAGCGGCCCTGTGTCGCCCGCGATGACCAGCGCGATACGGCGGGTGACGGCAATCAATTGGGCAAGCGTGCAGGCGAGCGCCGTGGCCGCGCCACCGGTTGAACCGACGATGAACTCGGCCAGCGCCTCCTCGCCCGGGCCAGCATTGACCAGCACACGGCAGCCGCGCTCGATGAGTCCTTGCGCCACGGCTGCGTAGCGCTCGACTGGCCAGCGTTTTGCGCCCCAGCCCGCGCCGGGATTCAGCAGAACTGCAGGCCGCGTGTTTGCAGGCAGAATCTCCTCGGCCCAGGCCTCGGCAACCGGGTCCACGGGCAGCCAGGGCTGCGCAGGCTTGAGAACATCGCCGGCAACTGCCGAGGCCAGTTCCACATCCTGCTCAATAACGTGCGTACCCCGCGTGGCCACGCGCTCGGTGTAGAGCCAGCGCGCCGCCCGCTCCCACGGCTCTGCCGCGCCAATCCGCCTTGCGCAGCCGGAAAAGCGCGCCAACACCGCTGAGCGGATCGCCCCTTGCAGGTCGAGCACAGCGTCGTATTCGCCCTCCCGCAGCGCCGCGCGCAGAGCACGGATTTCACCAAGGGTTTGGCGGCTGAAGGGCGCTTTTCCCCACTGCTTTGTCAGAGCAAAATGCAGGCGGTCTGCAATCGGCTGGGCTGTGCTTCGCGGGACGCCCTTATCCGCCGCCAGCAGCGCGCGCCAGCGCGGCTCAACCACCCAGTCGATCGCCCAATCTGGATGCGCCTGCCGCAGAGCCGTCATCGCTGGCAGCGCGTGCAGAATGTCGCCCAGAGCGCTGAGCCGGACCACGAGCAAGCGAAAGTTGGAGTGCGTCTGCAAGCTCTGATTCTCTCACTAGGCGGGGCTCCCTGACCATGCAAAACATCCATAGACGTTTGCCAAGGATAGGTTTACTATTCGTTGAATGATTTGAGGAGGCGTCATGCGTCGTCTCGTTTTCATTCTTTCCAGTGCTGCCCTGGTTTTTTCCTGCCTGCCCGCGCCGGCGCAGGAGCAGGCAGCATCCCAAACCGACCCGTCAGTTTACGCCACCGTCAGCGGCCACGTCACCTGTGGCGACACCAACCTGCCGGCCCGCTTTGCCTCTGTGCAACTGATCCCCGAAAAACCGCAGCCAACCCAGACTCCCGATTTTGCGAGCGTAAAAAACGAAAAGGATATGGCGAAGGTTTTGGCAAAGAGCTTAGCTCAATCGCAGCGGAGCACGGGGCTTACCGCTGTCAGCTCAATCGAAGGCTACTTCGAGATGCCCAAGGTTCCAGCCGGAACCTATTACGTTGTCGCCCAGCTCAGCGGTTATCTTTCGCCGCTTACATCGCTTACGCAATATGACATCATTGAGGGTAAAGCCGATGCAGTCAAACAGGTCCAAGCTTTGGCCGAGAAGATCATCGTGCAGGGTGCCGCGGTGCGCGCGGATGTACGTCTGGAGCGCGGCGGCTCGATCAACGGCGTGATTCGCTACGACGACGGCAGTCCCGCTCCCGGCGTGACGCCCGTTCGGATGGTCCTGCAGGAGGATGGCAAATGGAAGGCGGATCCCTTCAATCCAGGCGGACAGAACACAACCACCGACGACCGCGGCCACTACCGTGTCAGCGGCCTGGCCAAGGGCAAGTACGCCATCAAGGCCCAGCTGCCTACGGTTCAATCAATCATCGGCCTGGGGGGAGCGCAGAGTATACACTCCAATATGGGCGATGCCCTTGTCGTTTATTCCGGCGGAGTCTTCCGCGAAAAGGATATCAAGCCCATTGAAGTCGGCCTTGGAGAGGACGTCGATGGCATAGACATCGTCTTCCCCGTCGACAACCTGCATCAGGTCTCCGGCACTGTTGTGGCCAAAACGGACAGCCACGCTGTCAACTCCGGCGGGGTGAGTTTGAACGACCCCGATACCAAGGCCTCGCTGCGTTACACCAAGATTGAAGAGGACGGCAGCTTCAAGTTCAACAACGTCCCCGAAGGCCAGTACGAATTGAAAGTACACGCAGGCGACATGGACCCGAACGCTCAGGGGGACGTCTTTGCGCAGATGAACCCCAAGTACTTGAGGAGCTACCAGGACGCTACCATCCCAATCGAAGTGAAAGGCGACCAGACCGGCCTCGTTGTGCAATTGGACGACAAGCCCGCCGCCGCTGCGCCGGCCAAGCCGCCCACGCAGTAACCCCAACGCTGTCTGCGGCTCATATCGGGCTATCAACCGGCTTCAGCCGCTCGATCAGCCAGTCCAGCGCACTCTGCTCCTCGTCGATCACAATGCGCAGCCGAGCGGCGGCCAGCGGCATGGAGCGGGGAAAGAGGTCAGCCAGTTCGCCCAGCCGGACCAAATCCTTCATCGTGGTAAGGATGGCTGTCACCTCGGCGGCGCGCGCCTTCATCAGCAGCTCTTCCAGCACTTCGCGGGTGTAGGTGAAGTGATCGGGAAATGCGAGCTGAAGACGGACTTCGAGGCCGAGAGTCTCCAGACCGGCGAAGAACTGCTCCGGGCGGGCGATGCCGCAGAAGGCGGCCACCGGGCCGCGCGCGTGCGGAATCTCCATCTTGCGATGCAGCCTCCAGAGCGGTCCCGTCCAGCCCCAGACGCCGAGCGCCACCTCCAACTCCGGCTCGTTGGCGGGAATCGCCAACACAGTGGCGCGGCGCGCCGCATCGCGCGGCTCGCGCAGATTGCCCGCCGGTAGCAGCCAGTCGCTCCAATCTTGCTGATTCAAAAGAAGAATATCCACATCGCGCGCCAGCTGGCGATGCTGAAAGCCGTCGTCAAGCAGATGAACCGAGAGAGGCGGCTCAGCCGCATCCGGCTCCATTGCCGAAGACGCCTCATCTGCTTGGGGTTGTTCCGAGGAAGCCGAACCGTCCTGCGCCGCATCGGCTGGTTCGTCGCCAGATCTGAAGCCTTTGAGCGCCAGCGAGCTTTTTACCCTGACCAGCGCACTCCCCGGCTCGCTCGCCGGCGTCTCTTCCTCCCAGCCCAGGCTTGACCATTCCGGCGTTTCCAGCTCTGGATTGCTGACCGGCTGCTCTGACGCTGCGTCGCCCTCGGCCAACATTCCGGCGTCGTAGCGCTCCGGGGCCACATAGACGGGAACGTCGGCCTCCCAGGCAATCACCAGCGGCTCGTCGCCAAACTCCTCGGCGGAGCCATCCGGATCGACGCGAGCAGCCTGTTGGCTCTGCCGCCCGTAGCCGCGCGAGAGCACATCCACGCGCACGCCGCGCTCCTTCAAGGCCTTGGCCAGCGCAATGGTCAGCGGCGTTTTGCCCGCGCCGCCGGTGGAGAGATTGCCGACGCTGATCACTGGGTTTCGCAGCCGCCGCACCGGCTCCGGCGCCAGAGCAAGCCGCAGCTCGCGCACCGCCAGCGCCAACCGGTAAAGCGGATTCAACGGAAGCAGCAGCCGCCGCGCAAAGGTGCTTTGGCTCATGCGGGGCGCTCCGTTTCGTGATTTGCCGAAAGCAACTCCATCAACGCATCGACAGTGCGGCCGGTTGCGCCGGCCTGGCTCAGGAAGACCTCCCTGGCCCGCTCGCCCATCACTTGGGCCTTGCTGCTGTCTCCCAACAACTCGATTAATACTGCGGCCAACTCCTCCTTGGCAGCGATGCGAACGGCCTGTTGCGCCAGCAAATTCTCGGTAATGGCGCGGAAGTTGGCAAAGTGCGCTCCCATCACGATGGGAACGCCAAACTGCGCCGGTTCCAGCGGGTTGTGTCCACCCGCCGGAACCAGGCTGCCGCCCACAAAGGCTACGTCTGCCAGCGAGTAGACCGAGGCCAGCTCGCCAATGGTGTCCAGCAAAACAATCTGCCCGCCATGCAGCGGCTTCAGCGTTTTGGAGGGCTGGTTTCTCCACTCTGAACGCCGCACCCATGCGACGCCGGAGCCTTCCAGCAGCGCCGCCACAGCGTCAAACCGCTCAGGATGGCGGACGCCGAGCACCATAGCCAGTTGCGGATCGGCGGCAAGCAGCCGCGGCCAAGCCTCCAGCAGCGCGGCCTCCTCGCCTTCCAGCGTACTGCCCGCGACGATGAGCCGCAGCCCGCCAGCAAGCGCTCTCAGCAGTCGCGTCGCCTCGGCCTCTTCAGCGGCGCGCACGTCAAACTTCAGATTTCCCGCCACCGTCACCCGCTCCGGCCGGCAGCCGATGGCCTTTAGGCGCTCGGCGTCGGTCTCGCTCTGCGCCAGCACACGGCTGAGCGGCGCAAGAATTGGCCGCCACAGCCGGCGCAGCCGCCGGTAGCGCGGCCAGGAGCGGTCGGAGACGCGGGCGTTGACCACGACCACCGGGATTTTTCGGCGATAGCAGCCGCTGAGCAGATTCGGCCAGAACTCGGTCTCGGCCAGCACCAGCAGCCGCGGCTGGAGAGCTTGCAAATAAACGCGCACCGCCCAGGGCAGATCCAGCGGGCAATAGAAGACGCGCTTTGCTCCAAAGCGCTCGCGGGCCAGCGCCTGACCGGTCCGCGTCGTGGTTGAAACGACGATCATGAACTCCGGCAGCGCGGCATCCAGAGTCTTCACCAGTCGGCTGATGGCCAGCACCTCACCCACCGAGACGGCATGGACCCAGATGACTGGACGGTCGCGCTGCGTCAGGCCTCGCTTCAACCCGCCCAGCCGGACACAGCCCAAGCGTTCCAGCAGCCCCTCGCGGTACTTTTGTGTCGTCGCCATGCGAAAGAGCCACCAGGGCGCGCCCAGCACCAGCGCCGCCAGCAACGCCATGTTGTAGAAGAACAATATCATCGGTGACGGTTTTTCCCTCGTCCGGTCTAACACTCAAATGATACAGGCGGGTCTAGGATGATAGTGTCGAGCGCGATGAGATTATTGCTTTCAACTCCACTGTTTCTGCTCGGCATGGCGCTACCGGCGCTGGCCGGCGACCACACTCCGCCGCCCGTGCAGCCGGCCACGGCCTTTGCCGCTGTCGAGGCGCACGATAACGAAAAGGTGGTCATCGCCGCCGAACCTTATGATACGCGCGAAAAGCAAAGCATCTTTCGCGTCGATTATCTCGCCCACGGCGTAATGCCCATCCGTCTCATCGTCACCAACAACAGCGACCGGCCCATCCGCCTGAGCGATGCACGCATTCTCTTTCTCACCGCCGCTGGCGACAAGATTCAGGCCGCCGAGCCGGAGGACGTTGAGCGGCTGATGACTCAAAAGGAGCGTGAGGGCGGCAGCATCCCCATGCCCAATCCGATTCCCAAGATCAAGCTCAAGCCCAAAGCCAGCAACAAGGAGATCGAGCAGGACTTCAACACCTTCGAGTTCAGTTCCCTGGTCGTCGAGCCGCACACAACCCGCGCCGGCTTCCTCTTTTACGATCTCTCCGGCCTCGACCATCCGCTTGTGGGCGCCAGCCTGCTGTTGCGCAAGTTGCGCGACGCCAGCGGCAACGAACTCTATGACTTCGAGATACCCTTCGACAAGTACCTCAAATCAAAATCCAGCCAGATGAACTGAACCGTCTATTCGTAGTATGTAGCCGTGGTCGTGTCTGTCTCCCAGATCGTCGCGTCCTTCACGCGCACCCGCCCCTGAGTCATCGCGGCAAGCTGCTCGTTGGTCTGCTCATAGAAATATTTAGCCATGTTCTCGGCCGAGGGATTCAGTTCGATGAACGGCTCCAGATCGTTGAGCATCCGGTGGTCGATGCGCTCGATCACCGGGCGCAGCACCTGCTTGAGCAGCTTGAAGTCCAGCAATAGGCCGGCAGCGTCCAATTCTGTTCCGGCCAGCGTCACGCGAATCTTGTAGTTGTGCCCGTGCGGGTTCTCGCACTTGCCCTTGTAGTTGCGAAGATAGTGGCCGGAGGAGAAACCTGCCTCCACGGTGACTTCAAACATTAGGTCTGCTCGATTCTCTGCGGGGATGCGCCCCTGACTCTATTTTAGCGGTTACCGCTGCTGCCTTCCATGTATGTTGAGTATTGATAACATCCAGCGAGGGCGCGAGTCTGCCAAACCCTTTGCCCGCTATACTGTCAGCAATGCGCCGTGCCATCGCCATCTCGCTCCTGATGCTCTTCAGTTGGACTCTGATGGCGCCGATGCTTCTCCCCGGCGAGGACGCAAATCTGCCCGCCTGCTGCCGCGGGAAAGGCATATGCCACTGCCGAATGTGCAAAAGGGGAGACCGCAGCGGCCATCAGAAGGGCTTTGCCGCCGTCGCCGCAAAGTGTCCCTGCTGCCCTGCCAACGCTTGCTCAATTCAATCTCCAAACTATCAACCGGAATCGGGCAGCGTATTGCTGGACGCGGCTACCCTTCCTCTCGCTTTAATGCCGCAAGCCGAGATGCGCTGCCGCATCCCGCTGCTGCGCGGCTATCCCAAACGCGGCCCTCCCACTCCTCTGGCGTAAAGCATTGCGTGCATTTCAGATAGGACTGGCATCGCCAATCCTCTTCACGTTTTTCGCGCTCTGTAAAACCAATGGAGAACCAATGAGAGCCAAGCTACTGCTGGCCTTGCTGCCAACCGTCTGCCTATGCGGGCCGGCGCAAAGGATTTATGCACAATATAGCCCCGATAGCACGACGACTTCCACCGCAACCGGGCGCATTTACGGCGTGTTGAAGGATCCATCCGGCGCGGTTGTTCCCGGAGCGGCCATCGAAGTCAGAAATCTGGCCACTGGAGCTAAATATTCACTTGCAACCAACCTGGCGGGAGGATTTTCATTCGATAGCCTTCCAGCGGGCCGCTATCAGGCGATCATCTCTGCCCGCGGCTTTGAAACCACTATCATTCGCAATCTCAACGTCACCGCCGGCATGGAGACGGCAGCCAATCTGACTCTGCAAATCGCGCGTGTGCGGACCGTCGTCGAAATCAATGCGCCGGATACAGAAAGCGCCTTCGCAACCAGGCGCGCAGTCAGCGATTCCGGCCAGGCACGCAACCGCAATGCGGCCGAGTTGGCGGCAGATGCGCCCGGCGTGAGCCTGCGCGAAAATGGACAGCTTGCAAGCGTTCCATTTTTGCACGGGATGGGCGACGAACGCACGAAGCTGGTTGTCAATGGCATGACGGTTTCTTCCGCTTGCCCCAACCACATGAACCCGCCGCTTTCGTACGTTGCGCCATTCTCCGTAGCGCAGGTAACTCTGATGGCGGGCATTACTCCGGTCAGCCAAGGCGGTGATAGCACCGGCGGCACCCTTGCTGTTGAATCCCGCTCGCCGAGCTTCGCGCCAGCCGGGCAACGCCTGCGCGAGGAGGGCGCATCCACGGGCTTTTATCACAGCAACGGCCAGAACTACGGCGGCTCGCTGACGGAGTGGATTGGAGGGCGCAACATGGGGATCGGCTACGTCGGCTCGTGGGCAACCAATGAGGATTACACCGACGGCAGCGGCCACAAACTCACTTCCACCTATGCGCAGACGACCAGCCACACGATCACTCTGGCGGCGCAGGGCGCGGGCAGCCTGGCCGTGCTCGAGGCCAGCCTCCATCACACTCCCTATGAGGGCTTTGTCAACGCGCAAATGGATATGGTGCGCAACTACGCCGAATCGCTCAACGTGCGCTATCGCAAGAACTTCGCCCGCAGTGCACTCGACGCGCAATTATTCTGGCAGAACACCCGACACACAATGAACATCGGGCATGACAAATCCATTTTTCCGATGCCCATGTTTATGCCAATGAATACGCATGGAATAGATCTGGGGTATGCCGTGAAGCTGGAGCTGCCGCTCTCCGCGCGGCAGACGTTCAGGGTGGGCAATGAGCTGCATCGCTTTGCGCTCGACGACACCTGGCCGGCCGTTGCGGGCGCGGCGCCGATGATGGGGCCCAATACGTTCATCAACATCAACGACGGCCGCCGCCTGCGTCTTGGAGGTTATGCAGAAGTAATAAGCAAATGGAACACGCAATGGACGACTCTTTTTGGCCTGCGCAATGATACGGTGCTGACAAATGCCGGCCCGGTGCAAGGCTATTCGAGTCTGTACGCCGCCGACGCCGCCGCCTTCAATGCATCCAGCCGCGCGCATACTGACCCGGACTTTGACGCGACCGCTCTAGCGCGCTATCAGCCGAATGCGATCAGCACGTATGAGTTCGGTTATGCGCGCAAGACGCGCGCGCCTAATCTTTACGAGCGTTACGCTTGGTCCACCAATATGATGGCCAGCGGCATGATCGGCTGGTTTGGCGACGGCAACTACTATGTGGGGAACGTCGGACTCAAGCCGGAGATCGCAAACACAGTGAGCGCCACTGCTGCATGGCGCGACCCGTCGCGCAAGGTATGGAATCTCACGCTCACTCCCTACCTGACTTATATCCAAAGTTATGTGGATGTGGACACGATGATGACCGTGACCTATGGCATGAGCAACTTTGCGCAACTGCAATTTGCCAATCACAGCGCCCGGATTTACGGAGGCGATCTTTCCTTCCGGGCGGCGCTCTGGAGTAGCGCGCGCTACGGCCAGGGCAAGATCAGCGGCGTTGGCGGCAGGCTGCACGGCGAGCGGCTCGACGCTTCAACCCCGCTTTATCAGATGATGCCGGCCAACCTGCGCGCTGCCTTCGACGAAGAGCGGAAGGGATTCGCGGCCGGCATCGGCATCCAGGCCGTGGATCGCAAGTCCAACGTCGATCCACGCCGCTACGAGCAAGCCACGCCGGGTTACACGCTCTTCAATCTGCACGCCAACTACCGGCTCGGACCTCTGCAAGCGCAGGCCGCTGCCGACAACATCTTCAACAGGTGGTATGAGTTGCCCATGGGAGGGGTGAACTTTGACGACTTCATGGCCAGCGGCTGGATGAGCCAGATCAAGCCGCTCACCGGCCGGGGTCGGTCAGTTTATGCGGCTTTGACCGCGCGATTCTGAAAAATGAAATGGACCGCCAATTGCGCTGCGAATGAGCCTAGTGCTGCTCCGGGTCGGCGGGCTCGTCCTGCTCGCCGGCGATGGAGATGCGCAGGGAACGAAGAAAGCTGAGATCGTTCTGCGTGAAGGGAGCTTCGTCGCCATTCTCGCCAGCGGCGCCCTCCGCCTCTTCGGACTCGCTGGCAGCCTCTTTGGCGGCAACGTCGTTCAGGCCGATGGTGGCTTCAAGCATCAGCAGCACGTCAAATCCGTGATTCCGAATGTCCTGGACCACGCCGGCTATCTGTTCACTTTCGATGACCGACTCATGGATGGCCTCGCCCAGTTGCTGAATCAATTCGCGTAAATGTGTTGTCATAGGCACCTCCAGGGACAGCGGCCAGCGTTTGCGAAAGAGGCAAAGCTGCTTTGATTCCTCTACCTTACTTCCGTTGCCGCCCGAGAGCAAGTGCGAATCCCCTCCCAATCGGTGAAAAAACAGTGCGGCAACCTGTCCTGATACCATCATAACGAAGTGAGAGCAGAACGCATCGGACGCGCCTTGGGCATCGGGCTGCGGGTTGCAGGACGCGTCGCCGGCCAGCGCATGGCCGACGGAGCGCGCGCAGGCGCTACTGCGCCGCCCGCGACTCAAGCAGTTGCCGTCGGCGGGGTACGCCAGCTGGTTGCTAGGCGAGCCATCGAGCAGCTTGCAAGCGGCGGCGTGGCGCGCGGCATAGGAGGCTTTTTCCGTCCCTTCCGGCGCGTGGGCGGCATCCTGTGGCTGGAGATAACCGGCAGCTTCTTCCTCCTCTTTGCCCTGATCTTCGCCCAGAGTCTCTGGCGTATGCGGGCCAGCTTCCCGCACGGTCCTGACCACCAGAAACTTTTGTTCGCGGCGGCTATGACGGCGGTCTTTTTCTACCTGGGCGTCAGCTCCTTCTGGCGGGCGCGGAAGCGGTAAACGGCCGCGGTACTCTCCGCCCTGCCTAACGCCAATTGAAAGTCGCGCAAATAAATGGGGGACCTGATCGCTCAGATCCCCCAGGGTTTGCGGATTGGTTGCGGTTAGAAGGTGTAGTGCACCGCAACGCGGATCTTCCGCGAGATCTGGTAGAACAACGGTTTCCCATAGAGACTGTCTACCGTGATGCCGTTCGTGGTCATCAGCGTCTTCCAGTCATACGGGTGTTCGAAAGCTGAATAAGCTGTCGATTCATCCGCCACGTTCCCCAAACTTAAGCCACTCGGTTGGAGGAAGCCGCCGTAGTTATTTGAGTCGATTTCCGACCCATAACCGGTGACTGCCCTCTGGTTGAACAAATTGGTGAGCGTAGCGTCAAAACTGAATGTCTGGCTATCCTTCACCTTGATGGAATGTTTCAGATTGAAGTCGGTCTGCGTATACCACGGCGTACGGCGGGCATACGAGTTGCCGATCGTGATCACACCGGTTGTGGTGTTCTGCGAGACATCTGTCCACTTTCCGCGACCTTCCGGATAAGTGAAGTAGGCTCCTCCCTGGCCGGGGCCATAAGTTTCGCCTACATCGACATAGCTGCTCAAAGGCGATCCTTGATAGGCAACCTGGAAGATACCGAAATCAGTCACATTCCTCTTGCTCCACCCGAACTTGCTCCAGGGCAGATCGTAATAGGCAGAGCCCTTGAGTGTATTCGGACGATCCGTGGCCAATGGGCCGTTAGCTGAGGTGCCGTGAGAGGTGAAGTAGAAGAACGGCTCGTCAAAGGCGCGGCTGTTGTTGGGTGAATTGCGGCCGCCACCGCCGTCTGCAAGGTCGCTATCCGTAAGGCCGGAATAGTTGCCTCTCAGAGAGCTATATGTGTAGGAGAAACTCCCATACCAGCCCTGGCTGAGGTTCTTCTTCAGGCTAACCTCTATGCCATCGTAGCTTCGCGCGGCTTTGGGGTTCGGCAGGCAACTGGTGCAATCACCTTCCGTACCGGAGAGGAAATTGTAGTAGTCGTTCCAGGTAGCGTTCGCTCCCTCACCGGGGTTAACGATCTCAAAGGTTTCTCCACCGTTGGCGGGAATGTAGATGGCCGCGTCTTCAATTGCATGGTCCAGACGGCGACGATCCCAGCGAGCTTCGATAGCAAGATTCTGTCTCAGTTGATAATCAGTGCCAAAGACGGTTTCATGCTGACGGTATGGCTTGATATGCGGCACAGCACCTTCATTGGAGCGATAGTTCGCATTTTCAATGAAAGGAAAGTCGGTGCTGGAAGGCGCGCCGTTGGCAAAGTTTGCCGGATTCGTCGAAACACCTGAACAATAGCGCCCATTCGCATCGAAAGCAGCGTCAAGATCGGTGTAATTCGGCGAGTTCATCAGGTAAGTGCAGTTCTGCCAGTACGCGCCGCCGAACGAACTGATGGCCAGATTCAACTTCATGATGTCGTTGAATACGCCATATTCGCCGAAGACCTTCATCTTTCCGTTTTGGTAGACATCCCAGGCTGCGCCGATGCGCGGCTCGATCTTGTCTCCCCATCCAAAGTTGATCGGCTTGGCAGGGCCGCCGCTCAATGTCGAATCCGCCGGCAAATACTCTTTCTCCATTCTCAGACCAGCGTTGATGGTGACGCCCTTCTTGATCGCCCATGCATCCTGAGCGAAAAAGGAGTTGTTGTAGCTGATCGCCTTTCCGCCGGTACCGATGTCGTAAACCGTCGCGTATCCGTAGGTGCCGGTGCAACCTGACAAGGCTCCGGTATCTTTGTTGTACACGCCATAGCTTGCCCCGTAGGTGGCAACTTCGGCGGCGCAATTCGATAGACCGGTTGTCTGTATCGAGTAAGTCTCCGTGCTGCCCGGGAAGATCTGGACTTCAGGAGCGTTATTGCCTTGGAATATGTTGTTGGACTCACGGTTAAGCTGATAGCCAAACTTGAAGTTGCTCGTGCCAAGATGCTTTCCCGATTTGATCCACGAGAAATCCTGGTCGAGTTGCAGATGCTTGTTGGCGTTGCGATGCGTCAATGCCGCCAGAGGCGCCGACTGATAGCCGTTCGCCTGATTCAGAATGGCTGGCCATGCCGGGCAGTTGTCCGGCGAGTCAGCGGTCGGGCACAGCGCGGATTGACCCGTTCCGGCGTTTTCAAACAAGTAGACGTCGGCGGGGAGTGGAACACCGTAATCGTGATAGTTCTCGAAGAAGTAGCCCAGACGCGTAGTTGAAACCAGGCTATTTGTCAGCGTGATGTCGGCGCCCGTGTTGACTGTCAGATTTGGCGCGGCATACCCATAAATGTGCGCGTAGTTGGCAGGAGAATTCCCGGTGCTGAAGTTATACAGTCCAGTGGTCGAGTCAGCGTAAGGCATAAACTCGCCGGACTCTTCCTGACCCTGATAGAGCCACGAACCGAAGACGCGGATCTTGTCGGTGACAGCCGCATCGATGCGAGCATACGAGTAATAGGTCTGCTGGTTCTGGCTGAAGGGTAAATTCCCGGTCGTGCCGCCGTAGTTAACGACGCGCTCTTCGGTAAGCCAATCCGGATTGAATCCCAGGAACGCGTAGATCTTGTTTTTCAACGATGCATTCAGATGGTCGGCAAAAACTTTAGGCAGCATGCCAACCATTGGGCCGCCAAGCGTGACACCAGGGTACACATTAGCGGTCTTATCTTTCTTCGGCTGATACAACTGGTAGTTTGGATCATTCGCTACGCCATTGGACGCGACGGGAAGCGTTACACCGGCTGGGTCATAGCGCTGGTAGGCGTTCGGCGATCCATCCATGTTCTCGTTTTCAAACGAAGAGAAAATCGAGCCGTGCCAGGCGTCAGAACCTTTCTGCATGATGACGTTGATGACGCCGCCCATCGCGCCACCGTACTCGGCTTCAACACCGGAAGACTTCATTTCCACTTCCGAGATAAAGTCCATGGGCACGTTGGTGTGGGAATAGCCACCAATAATGTTGGCCGTCTCCTGTCCTTCAACCAGATAAGCATTCTCTGAATCGGCGCCGCCGCCCACGGAGAAGCCGAACTGGCCGCCGTTGCTGCCGTTGCCGGGAGAGGTGCCGCCGGTTCCATTGCTTGACGTGCTGTTGCCCATCAAAGGCTCGTTGCGCGCCATCGGGGCAAACTGAATGACCGACTGAAAGGAGGTTCCATGGGGAACGTTGGCGAGTTCTTCTTCGGGGATGTTGGTCAGTGTGGTGGTGGTGGTGGTGTCAATCAGCGGACCCTCAGTGCTGACTTCGACGACCGTCTTGACCGCGCCGACGTTCAAGGTCAGGTTCACTGTCGGAAGATGGCCAACCTCAAGTACCAGACCTTCGCGCTTGAGGGTTTCAAAGCCCGGCGCCGTCACCGTAAGGGTGTAGGTGCCCGGTGGAAGGTTGGAAAAGCGGTAGTAGCCGGTGGAGTCCGTGACGGCCTCCTTGGCGCCCACGAGCGTCGATCCCGTTACCACTACCCGGGCCTGAGCGAGCACGGCGCCCGAGGTATCCTTTACCGTGCCTTGCAGTCCGCCTGTAGTTTCCTGCGCAAAAAGCGAGGGCGCAAGCAACGCCAGAACTGCTCCAAGGACCAGCATCGCGCTTTGAAATCGGAAAAATCGCATTGACATCCTCCAAGATAGTCGTTGGAACCGGAGGCCTTTAAGGGGCTCCTCTCGATCCGTGATTGAGCTATAGCGTCTCGGTAGGGGGGATGAACCCGATCCGCGACTGAAAGGTTGTACGGCGTAGCATCAAAGGCTGTATCAGTTTGCCTTCACCTTGGGGTCGTACGCGGCAGACTTCTATCCCCAGAAAGTGAAAGTGAGCTTTTGTGGTTAATATGCACGACGATTGCCATTCTTCTCTCGCATTTGAAATATTTTATTTGTATTGAAAATAAAGTACTTGTCTGTGAATATCGAGAATTATGTTACAGCGCGATATATGAAAAAACGGAGAAATACTGACAATAATTCCGAAAATGGGCGATTGCAGCCGCTTTAGGATCGGCCAAAATCGGCCCCAAATGCCCCCGCAATCGAGCTCAACTCGGATTCTCTCACCAGTCGCGTCGGCAAACGGTTTATCCTCGAAACGATGAATCTCACACTGGCCCATGTTGGCGCACGCCCCGGCTCAAAGGACGAGTTCGATGCAGGCACCGCAATCTATCTTGGACGCTGCTCAACCTTTGCGCACTGCAAGACCGAAGCCTTCCGCACCGAAGATGCTCTGCTCGATTGGCTGGAGCGGCAACAGGGGCGGACGCCGGTGGTGGCCGTGCTGCTGGACAGCAGGGGAAGGCTAATGACTTCCGAGGCCTTTGCCGTATGGCTGGGCGAGCGGCGCAACGAAGGCATGCAGCATATTGTCTTCGCCATTGGGCCGGCCAGCGGATGGAGCGAAAATGCTCGCCAGCGAGCCAGCCTGCTGCTCTCTCTGGGACCGATGACGCTGGCCCATGCGCTGGCGCGGCTGGTGATCTCCGAACAGATCTACCGGGCATTTACGATTCTGTCCGGGCATCCCTACCACGCGGGACACTAATGGCCACGCATGGTGAATTGACGCGCCCCGGCCGTCTTCCCCAACTGATATTGACTGTCTTTTTGTGCGAGCCTACAATTCGGAACGTCTTCATGGTCACGGGAGATTGAGATGGAAAACGAACTGACGGACTGCACACGGCGCGGATTTTTCCGCTTGGGGTTGGGACTTGCGGCAAGTGCGCCTGCCGTGCTTGCCAGCGGTTGCGAGAGTGAAAGCGGATTTTTCTCTCAGCAAGGCATGAACCGCGCCGACGCCAAGGTGGCCATCGTCGCCTGCACCAGCTATTCAACTACGCAGGTGCAAGACGCATTTGATCAGGCATTCACTCTGCTGGGCGGCATTGGCGCAATGGTCAAAGGCAAAACCGTCACCGTGAAGATTAACCTCACCAGCGATGGCGCTTACGAGAGCATCTTGGGCAAACCGGCGGATGAGACATTCATCACCAATGGCAATACGGCTATTGCGCTTGCCTCCGTGCTCTTCGCCGCCGGCGCAAAGATGGTCCGGTTTGTGGATTCGGTGCCGTTCCTGCAGCCGCTGGACCAAGTCCTGATACTCGCTGGATGGGATGTGCCGACGTTGCTCGCGCAGGGAAATGTTGTGCTGGAAAATACCCGCAATCTGGGCAGCGGAACCCAATACTATGATTTGGATGTTGTTGGCACCCCCTATCTCTTCTCTTATTTTGAACTGAACCATTGTTACCACGATACCGACATCTTCATCTCGCTGGCCAAGCTCAAGCAGCACCTTACGGCAGGTGTATCTCTTTCGATGAAGTGTGTTTACGGCTCGACGCCGAACTCGCTTTATGGCACGCAAGCCCCATCCGAGGATGCTATCGGCTACCGCGGTCCGCTGCACGGCTCCGGCGAGGCAAACTGGGATGGCATCAACCCTCCCGGCGCCATCACGAGCACTCCTATGGTCGACGCCGGCGCACGCATTCCGCGCATTGTTGCCGACATCAATGCGGCCCGCCGGGTTCACATCGCCATCATCGACGGCATCACCTCGATCAGCGGCGGAGAAGGCCCTTGGGCTCCCAATGCCGCGCTCACTTCGCCGGGCGTCATCATCGCGGGACTGAACTCGGTCTCGACTGATGCCGTGGGCATCGCCGTGATGGGCTACACCAACCCGCTGGCCGTGCGCGGCACTGCGCCCTTTACCAGTTGCGACAATATGGTGCTGCTGGCCAGCCAAAACAATGTTGGCATCGGCGATCTCTCCCAGATTGAAGTCCTGGGACTACCCATTAAAAAGGTGATCACTCCCTATCCGCAAGTCTTGCTGAGGCCCATGCGCTCGATGTGCTGTTTGCGCCAGCCTAAGCAGTCGTGAGTGACAGCCGGCCGCAAGTTTGACATCTCCGGCCGGCTGGCGCCCTAAAAAATCATCGCTACCGCGCGACGCTCAACCGCGGCTTCAAGATTTGCAGCAGAGCCGCGCCGCCATAGATCACAACCGCAATGAGCAGCAGAGCCTTCATTCCAACGATAAATGAAAGGTTCTGCGCCAGCCCTCCGGCGACCGCGCCGAGCATATTCGCCCCGAAGACGTTGCTTTGACCGGCGCTGCGGCGGAAGCTCTCCGTGAAGATGATTCCAGCAAAGAAAAAAGGCACACAGTAGGCAAAGCAGATGAGAATGCCCACGTGCGTTCCCGATCCCGGAACAAGCGTCCAGTTGATTGCGTAGTTGGCGATAATCGTCGCGCACAGAAGCGCATAGAAGATGCCCAGGTTGCCTGGGCGCCGCATTTTGACATAGACGTTCGACAAGAGCAGAACCGTAAGAATGCCGGTCAGGGCAACGCAATTCACCAGCCATGTTGTGCCAAAATACAACGCGAGGCGGCTGACCAGTTGGGTCTCCATCAGCAGAAATCCTGCCCCCAGCAAAAAGAATTGCCATGAGCTGCTCTCTTTCAGCTTGAAGAATGGTCCGACAAAATAGAGAGCCATGACCAGGATGATCGCGGAGACCGAGTAATAGGTCCGGGGAATGGAATGGCTGAAGTGGTAAACGTAGGGCCAGTCATCGGTTGTTGGCGGCGGAGCATGGTCAATCGCGAGCGGAAAAGCGGGCGGGCGCGCGCTGAGGAACGCAGCCTCCGGCTTCTCAAGACTCTTCTCCCAGGGATAAGTCGAATCTGATTCGATGAAAACGGTTGCGCTGAACAACCCCCCAACCGGCCCGGCGTAGTAGGTCAGCGGCGGGCGGGGAAAGATTCCCCCCAGCATCGCATAGAATCGCTGCCCAATCCATGTCCACGGCTGGCGCACCTCAAATTTGAGAACCATGATTCCATCGGGGTTCAGCAGCCTTCGGGCATCGCGAAACGACTCTTCCGTGTACACATAGTTATCCACGCGCATATTGCTGTAGCCGGAAAACTCCGTGTGCGAGTCGAGCAGACCGAAGAGGATCACGTCATACTTTTCATGGCTCTGGCGCATGAAGTTTCTGGCGTCGTTGTTGATGAGATGAACCTTCGGGGAGGCGTACGGCTGCTCCGGATGGAGGCGCGCGCCCAGGTTCGCGATCAGCGGATCAATCTCCACGGCATCAACGCTGGAGGCGCCATGGCGCAGCGCGGCGGCAACATCATTGCCCGCGCCGGAACCAACCACCAATACGCGATTCACGCTCTTGGCAAATTGGAATGGGCTGTCATACGAACTGTTTTGATAGGTGCTTGCCAGTTGCGGGTTTTTAGCCAGGTAATCAGGGCTGACATTGGCAATCGACATATAGCCCTCGTTGTTTACCAGGATGTTGTATTCCTGATTGCCTGTCTGCATGACGGAAAGCTTCTGATAGGGAGACCAGTATACCGAACCGCTGTTTGTCGACCGGAGAGCGAGCAGCGTGACGGCCAGCAATGCACAGGCAACCAATGCCGAGCGCCAGTTGACGGGCTGGGCAAAGAAGATGAGAGCAAAGGCAAGAATGAACCAGTACGACGGAGGAAGCCAGAAATAGGCGAGGATGGCCAGCAGCCAGATTCCCGCCACGCTGCCCAGCAGGTTGACCGAATAGGCCGTCACCGTGTTGGGCGCGGATTCAAGATAGTATCCTATCCAACGCCCCAGCGGGATCATGGCGATGGCGATCAGCATCAGGAATCCCAAAACCACAATTAAGGAAAACGCAAAATACTGGTAATACTGCTGGGGAGTAAGTCGCAGCACACCGCCCCACAGCGCGGCATCGGGCGTGAAGGAGAGTACGGAAGACATCAGACGCAGAATTCTGTGCCAGGACTCGAAGGGCAGGCTGACGGCAACCACCAATGCGGTTGCGGCCGCCAGCGAAGGCAATAAGCTGCCGCGCTTGCCAGAGGTAAAGCAGCCCACGCCGAAGCCCAGAAAACACACCATCAGCGAGAGATTCTGAAAGAAGGCGAAGATCTTCACCTCCGTGCCGAGCCAGCGAATCAAGACGATTTCCAAAAAAAGCGCAGCAATGCTAACCAGAAGAAGGCGCCCCATGGAGAAGGGTTGCGCAGACTCGGACGAACGGTTGAATTTCAAGGTGGCTCCTTTTTTGAACCGATGCTTGGCACACAAATAGCTGAGATGTATTCGCGCCAAAGATCAGTCTACGGGACGCACCTTTGATAGCAGAATCCCATTGCGCAGTCAAGCGCGGATGTTGGCGAGGATGATCTGAGCAATCTTTCGGAGCGAAGGTTTCGCCGCCGTTCAATCTTTATTTTGTGCTCGCGCTCCCAAACTGCCCGCCGCCGCTGACAAACAGTTTTTCGGCCTGGCCGCGCAGAACGCGGTAGAGGGCAAACTGGCGCTGGGTTGCGCCGCGCAACTCAAACAGCAGTTCGCCGCGGTTGTCGGCCATCGCATCCACGGCATCGATGAGGCGCATCCGCGGAGTCTCGTCCAGATCTGCGCCCCTTGCCACGTTCCTCAGCAGCACCAGCACGTTGCCATAGAGGTCAGGCTGAGCGATGAGGGTCACGAACTTCTGCTGGGCTGGTGGGCCATCCGTGCGCGCCGTCAGCACCAGCGTTGCACCGGAGCTGTAGGCCAGTTCGAAGACGCGAAACTGCTCGTCCAATAGCGGTGCGGGCGGAGGCGGCTCAGGCGGAGGCGCGGGTTTGGCGTTCTTCCGCGCAGCCGATTTTTTGGGCGCAGGCGCGGGCGCAGGCGGATTCAGCCCCATCGCGTCGCGGGCGATCGTTTCCAGAGCCGACTTCATCTTGGCCTCGTCGTCGGGGTTGGCCCAACTGTAACTCCACGTGTGCTCGGGGCGGCTCCTGGCGTCGGAAACGGCGACCGCCTGCTGCAAATTGTCAGGCAGGCCCATCAGCGTGGGAATCAATTCGGCGCCGTCGCCGCTGGACTTGCCCCGTTTGAGCCGGGGCCGGTCGGGATCGGTCACATCAGGCAGCGAATCCACGTGGGCTGTGTCTTCCGGCGGCTTCTTCCTACTCTTCTTCAACACCGGCCGGTCCGGATCGTCCGGCTGCTCGCTGGCGTTGTCAGTCGAGCCTTTTTTATGCAGCGTGGGCCGGTCGGGATCGGCTGCCGGAGCGTTCGGAGTCGAACCGGAGTCAGAGCCGCTGTTTGGCGCTTGACCATCCTCGGCGTGATGCTTGCGATGCAGAATGGGCCGGTCGCTGTTTTCATCGTCGATTTTGATTTGCTCCGGCTTCGACGGCTTGGACTTGAGGCTGGGCAGCGGCTTCCACGCGCCATACCCTACCCACGAACCCTGCTCCTGACCGGTTTTCTTGAGGTCAAAAAGGCCGATTGGCTTGCCGTTCTGCTGCAACTCGTACTCAACCGCTCCAGCTAGCGCCAGCGGCACCGGGCGAGCCAGATAGATGCCGCCATCCTGAAGCTGGTCGCCCAGGAGCCGCCCGCCGTCGAGCACGGCCACGGGCACCAATCGGCTGGTTTTTGGCTTGCCTGCCTCGCCCGTCCACTCAAGAACGGCAATCGAGCGCAACTCGGGCGCCTCCTTGCTGGCGTTGGCCACCTGGCCGGGGTATTGGGCCGGCAGATGCGAGGCGGCCAGCAGAACGGCCGTCGCCATCCCCGTGCGCAGGGCCCTTTGCCTCTTGCCTCTGAAAAAATCGAACCCGATGGCCACCAACGGCCCTCCAATCTACAGACGAGGTGCTTTTCCATGGAAATTAATCAGCAAGTCGCCAACTTCACGCTGCAAACCGACGAGAACAAGCCCGCAAGCCTCACAGACTATGCCGGCAAGCCGGTCATCCTCTTCTTTTATCCCAAGGCGGACACCCCAGGCTGCACCATCGAGGCCTGCGGCTTCCGCGATACCTTCGAGAAACTCCAGGCAGCCGGTGCGGTGGTGCTCGGCATCAGCCGCGATACACCCAAGGCCCAGGCCAAATTCCGCGCCCGGTACGAGCTGCCGTACACACTCCTTGCTGATGTAGACGAAAAAGTCTGCAATCAGTTTGGCGTATTGAAAGAAAAGAATTTGTACGGCAAGAAGGTCTGGGGCATCGAGCGAACGACTTTCCTCATCGGCCCAGACCAGACGCTGCTCCACGTCTTTTCCAAGGTTACGCCCGACGGCCACGCCGAAGAAGTGCTCGCCCTGCTGGAGGAATGGAAGAAGAAGCACCAAGAATGATTGCGTCTTTTCAGAACCCTATCTCCTGCTCAGCTTTTGCAGATTATTTTCAGTTTTCGATTACTCTGCTCTTGGGTCAGCAAATCGAGCCGGCACGGAAACCGTTTTCACCCCCACCCCCCCTACCCTGTGGAGGCCGCTTTTCGGTCTGTTTGTTGGATGTAACTTGTTCGTAATGAATAGCTTGTATTTTTGCACTGTTGGCAAATCAGTAACTGCAAACTCTCGGTTTTGACCATTATTGGCTCGAAAAACCGCCCAATTTACCCCAAAATCGCCGCTTTTTCGCTCTGTTTTGACAGGATCGTGAGCCACCACGAACCCTCAGCAAGCGAAGAGTGAGCCTTTGGACGCATCCCAGGAGCCGAGCGGCAAAGGCATGGTCTTGCATTCATGCATCTTCCCCGGCTTTGCAAATGAGTCGCCTGTTGAATGTCAATGCCCGGAGTACACTATCATCGATACTGTTCATGAGAGGTTGCTTCCGATGAAGGACAATAAATTCGCCCGTTTGAATCTGACTGACTGGTTTTGCTTTGGCGCCTTTGCGCTTGCAGCCTTGCTCATGCTCAATTTGCCGTTTTCCGCACCGCTCTGTGCTGCGGAAGACGCTTCCGCTCACCCCACGCTGGCCCTCGGCTCGCAGGCGCCGGACTTCTCGCTGCCGGGAATCGACGGCAAGACCCACACCCTGGCCGAGTACAAGGCCGCCAAGGTGCTGGTGATTGTCTTCACCTGCGATCACTGCCCCACGGCACAGCTGTACGAATCGCGGCTCAAGAAGCTGGTGGAGGATTACAAGGGCAAGAGTGTGCAGTTCGTGATGATTCAGCCCAATGACCCGAATGCTGTGCAGATCGGCGAACTGGATTATTCCGACCTGAGCGATAGCCTGGACGAGATGAAGATTCGCGCCGCCTACCGGCACTTCAATTTTCCTTATCTTTACGACGGCGCCACGCAGGCCACTGCCGAAGCCTACGGCCCCAAAGCCACGCCGCACGTCTTTATCTTCGACTCCCAGCGCAAGCTGCGCTTCGAGGGCCGCGTGGACGACAGCCAGCGCGAGTCGCTGGTGAAGACGCAGGACACGCGCAACGCCATTGAGGATTTGCTGGCCGGCAAGCCGGTCGCGGTAGAACATACGCCCGTCTTTGGCTGCTCCACCAAGTGGAAGGAGAAGTCAGCCGGCCGAATTGAAGAGTTGAAGAAGATTGAGGCCGAGCCGGTGACGCTGGAAGACGCTACGGCCGAGACGCTGAAGAAGCTGCGCACAAACCCCACCGGCAAGATGCTGCTGGTGAACTTCTGGGCCACCTGGTGCGGCCCCTGCACGGTGGAGTTTCCTGAATTGGAGAAGACCTTCCGAATGTATCGAAGCCGCGACTTCGAGATGGTGACCGTAGCCACGAATCTGCCCGATGAAAAGCCCGGAGTGCTGAAGTTCCTGCTGAAGCAGCACGCCAGCAGCCGCAACCTGATCTTTGCCACCACCGAGACCTACGCTTTGCAGGCCGCCTTTGATCCCAAGTGGGAGTCGGGCGTGCCTTACACGGTGCTGCTGGCGCCCGACGGCAAGGTGCTCTACCAGCAGACCGGCGACCTGGACGTGCTGGCGCTGCGGCGGGTGATTCTGGCCAATCTCGACGATTCGGATTACCTCGGCCATCGCGCGTATTGGACGGGCAAGTAGAGGCACATTTTGCGGAGTTAGCGTCGCCACAAGGAGGCTGATAATAACCAAACGTCTTCCACGTTTTGTTTTTGCGATTCTACTTCTGCTCGCCGCTGGCCTGCCCGCGCGGGCGGTGTCGAGTTCCTTTGATGCGGAGCACGTGCGGGTAGAACTCCTGGTGCAGAACGACACGCTCTATATCGGCGATTGGAACAAGGCTGGCCTCTATTTCAAGTTGGAACCCGGCTGGCACATCTATTGGAAGAACCCCGGCGATGCGGGTGAGCCGCCGCACGTTCTATGGACGCTGCCTACTGGAATCACCGCAGAACCTATGCTGTTTCCCGCTCCGAAGCGTCTTCCCCTCGGCCCGTTGATGGACTACGGGTATGAGGGTGAGGTTCTTTTTCCTCTCAAACTGATCGTCAGTAATGGAGTCGAACGAGAAGGTAAGATCGGGAATGTTGGTCCATCTACTCTTCACGCCCACGTCGATTGGCTCGTTTGTCGAGAACGCTGTATACCAGGCAAAGCCGATTTAGAAGTCGAGCGCAAGGTATGGATTGGTCTTTACACACTGCTAGGCGACAGAGGACCATCGCTAGCTGAGCAATTCTTTCACAATGGCCACAAGCCGCTGCCGGAGATTCCCAAGCCACTTCCAGCCAGCGCCAAGGCCGTCTTCCAGACCACGCCAACCGGCTTTCGCCTCACCGTCGAAACCGGCCAGCGAGAGAGTTCCGCCGAGTTTTTCCCGGAAGATCAGGACATTATTGACAATCCTGCTCCGCAAAAGCTCACACCAACCGCGAATGGGCTGATTCTCGACCTGAAAAAAGATGCGGCTCTCACCGCGAATCCGGCGCAGTTGCGCGGAGTTCTGGAGCTTTCCGGTGGGCGGGCCTATGAAATTGTGGCGCTGCCGGGAACGATTGCGGCAGCGGCCAGTGCGGGCGAGCCTTCCCAACAGCAGGCCGCCGGGGCTGAAGCTCCGGCCAACCAGTCCGTTCCCTTCAAAGCAGAGAACAACTCCCCGGCAAACCGCGCGGCCTCCGGTTTTTGGCGGACGCTCCTGCGCTCCACCGGCTTGGCCTTTTTGGGCGGCTTGCTGCTGAATCTGATGCCCTGCGTCTTTCCGGTGCTCTTCATCAAGGGCCTTTCGCTGGTCAACTCCGGCAATGAGAAACGGGCAACAATGCGCGCGCATGGGCTGGTCTATGCAGCAGGGATTCTGGTTTCCTTCTGGGCGCTGGTTGCTGTGCTGCTGGGGCTGCGCGCGGCGGGAGCTACGCTGGGCTGGGGATTTCAATTTCAGTCGCCGGTTTTCTTATCGCTCATGGCCGGACTGCTCTTCTTTCTGGGTCTCTCGCTCGCCGGACAATTTGAAATAGGCCTGACACTGACCAGCGCGGGAGGGGCGCTGGCCCAGAAGCACGGCTACACGGGCAGCTTCTTTACCGGCGTACTGGCGGTTATTGTGGCCACTCCTTGCACCGCGCCCTTCATGGGAGTGGCCATCGGCTATGCGCTCAGCGCATCCGCTGCGGTCACCTTTGCTGTCTTCACGGCGTTGGCACTGGGACTGGCCGCGCCGTATGTCGCGCTCACGCTGCAGCCGGCCTGGACGCGCTGGCTGCCCAAGCCGGGCGCATGGATGGAAGTGTTGCGCCAGGCTGTCGCCATGCCCATCTTCGCCACGGTGATCTGGCTGGCGTGGGTCCTGGCCGGCGCTTATGGGGCCAGTATGCTGGCGGCGCTACTAGCGAGTTTTCTTCTGCTTGCGATTGCCGGCTGGTTCCTGGGCCGCTGGCCGGCGAAGCGCTGGGCGACGATGGTCGCAACTCTGATTCTGTTGGCAGTGATTGGCCTCGCGTGGGCCGGCCAGCGTTTGGCCACCGAGCAGAAAGCATCTGTTAATCAGGATCATACCGCAATCAACGGCTGGCAGCCGTGGTCGACTGAGGCGGTCAGCCGATCCCAGGCCGAGGGGCGGCCAGTCTTTGTGGACTTCACCGCTAGCTGGTGCTTGAGCTGCCAGGTGAATGAGCGCGCGGCACTCGGCCAGCCTTCTGTGCAGCAAGCCTTTCAGGCCGCCGATGTAGTCCTGCTGCGCGCCGATTGGACGCGCCACGACGAGGCCATTACGCAGGCGCTTGCGGCGCTGGGACGCAGCGGAGTGCCCGCTTATGCGCTCTACACGCCGGGGCAAAGCCTGCCGCGGATGTTGCCTGAAGTGCTGACGCCGGGGATCGTGACGGATGCGCTGAGTAAGCTGCCAAAATCAAAATAATGAGCTGCTTATGGTGTTTCTGTCCGTCGCAAAACGGTAAAAAACCGAGTTTAAGGATTGATGGAGATTTGCGCGGCGGCAATCTTCTGGAGGCTCAGCCGCTGCCGGCCCTCGCCGTCGAAGTTGGCCGGGGCAAGCCAGGCTTCAAAGGCGCGCTTGCGGGCTGGCCACTCGCAATCCAGCATGGAAAACCAGGCCGTATCGCGGTTGCGCCCTCTGACGACCATGTGCTGCCGGAAGATGCCCTCGAAGGTGAATCCCAGACGCAGGGCGGCGCAGCGGCTGGGATGATTCTCCGCGTCGCACTTCCACTCGAAGCGACGGTAGCCCAGCTCGAAGACGGAACGGGCCATCAAATATATCGCCTCAGTTGCGGCGGTGGTGCGTTGCAGCGCGGGCGAAAGTAAAATGTTGCCAATCTCGACGACGCCATGCGTTGGCTCCATGCGCATGAAACTCGCCCAACCCGCGGCCTGGGCCGTCGCCGCAGGCACAATTGCCAGGAAGACAGCGGCGGTTGCCGTCTGCTTTGCTTCGATGCCCCGGCGCAAATCCGTCTCGGTCGAATAGGGTCCGTCGGCCAACCAGGTCCACAGTTCGTCGTGGCAGTTGACCGCCTGCCAGAGAGCTTTAGTGTGGCGTTCGGCGTTTAGCGGCACCAGCGTGACGTAGTGGCCGCAAAGTGTCGCGGAAGGAATCGGCGGAAGAGGCTTCCAGTTTGTAATCTGCGCGGGCATGCATCCAGCCTATCAGCCTCCGCGCAAAACTATGCTGCGCTGGCGGCCGGCTTCTCTTCGCCAAACTTCTGGTTGGTGATCAGCGGCTTGGCCCAGAGCGAAACAGCAAAGACCCAGCCAAAGGTCAGGTACAACAGGCAGAGGCCGGTACGCAATCCGAAGGAATCGGCAACACGCCCGATGAGCAGCGGCATGACGGCTCCGCCCATGATGCCCGTGCAGAGAATTCCGGCCAGTACGCCGGGATGTTCGAGCACCGAGTTCATCGCCAGGGAGATAAGGATGGGCCACATGACCGAGGCGAAGAGGCCCATGCAGGGAAAGGCATAGTGGGCGACGGAGGCGGGTCCGAAGAGGGCGAGTGAGAGGCAGGTGAGCGCTCCGATGGAGAAGGCTCCGAGTACGCGGCGGCTATCGAAGAACTTGAGCAAGATCATGCCCACGAAGCAGCCGATTGTCATCAGGCCCCAAAACCATCCAACAGCCGAAGCGCCTGTGGTGTCTGGATCGAAATGGTGGTACTTGAAGAGGAACTCCGACATCCAGTTGGAGGTTCCCTGCTCGGAGGCCACATAGAAGAAGATGCTGAAGAAGTAGAGCCAGACCAGCGGCTTGCGCAGCAGTTGGCCGTACATGCCGGCCGTGCCTGAGGACTCGTCCTCTTTGCGCTCGACCTTGGGAAAGCGGGTGAAGAGCAGGGCGAGCAGAATGGCGGTAATGACGATGGCGAAGATCCAGTACATGGAGATCCAGCGCATATCTTCAGGCACAATTGTGGCCAGCGACGAGATCAGCAGATTCTTGCCTGGTTCGTACTCCAAATTGCGGACAACGTAGGAGAAAATCTGCGGGCTGAGGAAGGAAGCGATGCCGAAGATGAGCTGCGCGAAGGCCGAGTTGAAGGCGAAGTGCTCTTCGCCGCCAGCCACGCGCAGCAGCGGATTGATGGCCACTTGCAACGCCGCCATGCTGCTTCCGATGAGAAAGAGCGAAGCGATGGCGATGGGAAAGATGTGCAGCCACGCGAAGAGAAGCGAGCCGACGAGCGCGATGGAAAACATGGTAAGGATGACCCGCTTCTCGCCCCAGCGTTCCACCAGAAAGCCGGCGGGAATGGAAAAGACCCCATAGGCGATGAAGAAGGAGAAGGGAAGAAGCGCAGCGGCGAAGAGGCTCAGATGAAAGCTCTGGATGATATCCGGAACAATCGGGCCAAGGATATTGGTCACCAGCGAGATGATAAAAAAGATCGCAAATACAATCGTTACCAGATACTTGCTGCGCTTCATCAGGAGCTTTTCCTCGGCTTGAAATTATTCTTCGCTTGTTACCTTGGTGGCATGAGCAAATTTTCCGGCCTCGCGGCCTGCCATAACTGCCAGGGCCAAAGTCAGCATCTGGGCGGTCAAAATCTCCAGAATCGGCAGCAGATGAACCGACACGCCGGGGATGCGCAGAGCGGCGATCTCCGCCGACGGCCCAATCAGCTCCGCTCGGCCGGTGCGCTCGCGAATATCGGCCACCAGCTTGCGATTGAGCGCGCTCACATTCTCTTCGCCCTCCATCACCAGCACCAGGGTCTCCGGCTTGGCCATCTCCATCGGACCGTGGCGGAAGGCCGCGCTGCTCATTCCCTCGGCCTGGAAGCTGACCGCCTCTTTGACCATTAGCGCGCCCAGCCCTGCAGCGGCCAGCGAGCGCCCGCGTCCTGTCAGATACAGGTTGCGAACGCCTTGCAGCAACTCGCTCAGCTCGACAACGTGCTCTTTCCAGCCGCGCAGATACGCCTCGACCATATCCGCCGCGCCTTCCAGCACACTCATGCGTTGCGCCAGATCCTTGCCGCTCAGCACCGCTCCCAGCGCCTCGTGCGTCATCAACGCGGTCACATAGGTCTTGCATGAGACCGAAGTCTCCTGTCCGGCCTCGGTGAGCAGAACCAGCTTCGCCTGCTTCGCCAATGTACTTTCTTTGTTGTTGGTGACGCCAAGGACGACGCACTTGTCGCCGAAGCGCTCCAGCAGCCGCACCGTCTCCGCGCTTTGGCCGGATTGCGAGACCGCAATCACCAGCGAAGAGGGCTTTAACAGATGCGCGTGGTGATGGATCAGCTCGGAGTTTTCCATCAGAATCGGCGTCCAGCCATCTTCGCCCAGCTCAATGCTCAGCGGGTGCATTCCAAAGTAGGAGGATCCCATCCCGGTGAGAAGGACGCGCGGAAACCTCTGCTTGTCGCGCAGTTGCTTGATTTCGTACAGAACCGGATTGTTGCTCAGGCTCGTCCAGGTTGCCCGCAGCGCTTCCGGCTGACCGAGAATCTCTTCCAGGTAGCGTCCATTGATGACCGACAAATCCACTTTCAACGTATCCTCCATTGGCCGGCTTCCGCCAAGCCTTCTTGCAGCGGCCTCAGATGGTGCCGCGCAATGGTTGCTTTCGATTAGCCGCGAGGAAAGCGGCGATGCCAGACCTGCGCCGCGCCGATCAAGCCCACATCCGGGCCGAGCGAAGCCAGCGAAATCTCGCACAGTTCGTATGGAACCAGGCGGCAGTTCTGCCGCAAAACTTCCTCGACGCCGCCCAGCAGCAGATCGGCGCTGCGCATCACGCTGCCGCCCAGCACAATAGCCTCGGGCATAAAGTTGGTAACCACAGTGGCCAGCCCCAGCGCCAGATATTTTGCCTCGCGCTCGACGGCGGCAACCGCCGCCGCGTCGCCCACTCGCGCCCGCGCACATATTTCCTTGCCGCTCAGAGGCGCGCTGTTCTGCTCGGCATACCACTGCTCCATCGCAGGGCCGGAGGCCAAGGCTTCCCAGCACCCATAGGCGCCGCAGGTGCAGAGCGGACCCGACGGATCAAGGATGAAATGGCCCAGTTCAGGATGAGAGCCGTTCGCGCCGCGATAGACTTCGCCATTGAGAATGATTCCCGCGCCGATTCCGGTCCCGACGGTAATGCAGATCAGAGTTCCCTTGCCCTTGCCTGCGCCCCAACTGGCCTCGCCTAGCGCCGCGGCATCGGCGTCGTTTTCCATCGCCGCGGAGACTCCCAGCGCCTGGGAGATCTCCCGCACGGGATTCCATTGCCAGCCCGGAAGTGTGCAAACATCGCCCAGCTCGCCGGTGATGGGATCGACCGGTCCCGTGCAGCCAATTCCAATCCCCGCAGGCGCAAGCCCCGTTTGCTGCTGTTGCGCCTTCAGAATCTCTAAAATCCGCGCCGTGGCCGCCGCAGGCCCAAGCTCCACATGGGTCGGAGTCTCGCCGCGCGCCAGTATCTTGCCCGCTTCATCCACCAGGCCAACCGCAATCTTGGTCCCGCCGATGTCAATGCCGGCAATCACCCGTTCCTTCGGCAACTTCGAGGTTATTTCCACTGGAGCACCTCCGCATCGTAGGCGGGCACGTCGAGTGCCCAACCAGAGCCACCGCGGGTGAGCTTGCTCCCGGCCCCTTCCAGGGAGGTGATGGGCAGCGTGGAATCGAGCAGCACGTGCTTGACTTCAGCGGAATGATTCACCACCACGATGAAACCGTGGTCTTTGGCGTTGAGAGCCGAGGCCTCCACCGAAACTTGATCGGTCCAGACCGTCCGCTTGACCCCGGCCCACTCCACTAGACTTTGGTAGATGCGATACGTCTGGTCATTGCCTTCAAAGGCTGAGGGCTGATTGGCCAGATACAGCTCGATCGGGTACGCGCTGAGCAGCGTCTTTCCCTTTCCGTAGCTGTGCGCCACCAGCGCCGGCCTGCCATCCTGATCGACGGCAATCACCTCGCCTCCATGCACCTCCAGCGTCGCCGACCACTGATCGAAGGCGCCAGAGGAGGCCGAGTAATTGAACGTATCGCCGGGCTTCAGATTGCCAAAGGGTGCGACGATCTTCAGCGTCACATTCGACACGGGCAGATGGTCCACCAGCCGCGCGCCAAAGAGCTCCTCCATCTCTGGAATCGCCGCGTCCGCGCTCACCGAGGCATACAAGACGCCGCCGTTCTCGACATAACTCTTCGTCTTGCCGAAGAAGTCGGAGTGGACGTGATTAATGAGCGCCTGCGCGCTGGTCAGCGGCGAGGCCAGAATCAGCATCGGATATTTCTGCCAGTCGCCGTACTCGCGGGGAAACTCCACCTTGACGCCGGCCCTGCGCGCCAGAATGTAGGAAGAAAGCCATGCGCCCACGAGGCGCGCATTATCCTCCGCCGGATTAGTGGGCAGCGGCTGCCCTACCGTCGCCCCCCCCTCATCCTGCGAGGTATAGGTAGCGATCTCCGGCCCCGTCAGCCCGTAATGCGATTCGTCGCCATAGGGCTTTGACCACTCATTGGGAACCAGAATCGCCGCCTCGGCCGCGACCGGCTCAATGCCCTCCAGATCGAGGCTGTTGAGCGTCTTTGACAGCGAGGTCAGCATCCTGGCGGCAGGCCGCTCCTTGCGATCCCAGGTGACGATGCCAAATTGCGTTTCATTCGGCGAGCGCGAGTAAGGAACCTTGCCCCACTGCGAGGGAGCCGCATCGGTATAGCACCAGATCAGGAAGCCATTCGCTCCCGCCCCAAAAGCTGAGTAGAAGGCCGTTCGCTCATACTGCGCAATCGCCTCCGGCCCATACTGCGCTGAGGTCGAGCCCATCTCGGAGATCATCACCGGATGGCCCGCGCCTCCCGAGAGCGCCGTCTGAAAGCTCGCGCCATAAGTCTGCCGCTCCGAGAGCATTGCGTCGGGATAAAGCCTTGGCTTGTAGATCGTATAGGGATGAATGCTGAAGAAATCGACTTCGTCCTTCAGATTGTCCGGCCGGAAGGAGCCATGCTCCAAATCCTGCATCGAGGTTCCCACCACCAGCGGATGATTGGGATCGTAGCGGCGCATCGCGCCGGTAATCAGGCGCGTCCAGTTGATGGCCATCGCGTCGGTCGGGTTGGAGCTGATCCACATCGGTGGCTCGTCGTATAGATCCCAGGCCAGCACCGCGTTGTTTTTCGCCATGTAACTCGCCACTTTGGCGGCAAAGTCGGTCTCCAGCTCCAGCATGAATGGGTCTGAGAGCGGATCGCGCCCGTTGCGGTACGGAACATCCCAATACGCTTCGCCCACCTCGCCGCCGGTCAGCAGCATCGGGTGCAGATAAATCTTGTAGCGGTTGGCCATCCTGGTCAGAAAGTCCAGCTCGCGGAAGGCCTCCGGGTTGAAATCATTCGGACGCGGCTCAAACCAGGCCCACACCAGGTCCAGGCGCACCGTGTTGACTCCCAGTTCGTGCATCTGCGCAAAGTCCGCTTCGACCGCCGCCGGATCCCATTGATAGGGCCACTGCATCGCCGCCTTGGCCGGAACCCAGTTCACTCCCACCGGCACAAAGCGCTTTCCGCCCCGCTCAAAGTAGTTCCCCGCCAGCCGAACCGCGGGAAGCGTTTCCGCGGACGCTGCGGCCGCAGGCCGTTCCTGAGCGAAGCAGAAAACTGGGGAAACGATGGCCAAAGAGCTACCCCCGGCAACCAAAGCAAGGATGCAAAGACTCGTCCACTTCATGCAGTAATCTCCTCCCGCAGATTCGATTCTTTCGAGTGCAGCGTTTTGTATTCTATACGGCCAAGCGTACCGGGGCCCTGAAGTTCTATCTATGCTACATATCCATCTATGTGTCAATGCATGGATATAACAATCTCTCGGCCAAGTGCGTAACGCGCCTTGTTTATTCTCATCATCATCTTTACAAATGTCTAACAATCAATACGATACAGAATTTCTATGCTTGTGAGTCAGTTTTACCTTCTTTCGTTTCAATCAATTGACGTGAATACATGGTATACTATGTTGGTTGGAGGTGGGTGATGATCGATCCTGCAATCGCCGTTGACAGCATCGAACTTGTGCTGGACCACCAGAGCTACGTTCCGTTTTACCAGCAAATTGTGGAGCAGGTCCGGGAGCTGGTCAAGGCCGGCAAGGTGAAGGAAGGAGAAAGATTCTGCTCAGAGAGCGATGTCTCCAAGCAACTGGGAATCAGCAAGATGCCAGTTCGCCAGGCCTATCAAAAGCTGCGCTCCGAGGGGCTGCTGGTCATTGAAAAAGGCAAGCGCCCCCTGATCGGTTCCGGCCGTATGCCATGGAACTTTCAGGAGTTGCGCGGCTTCAGCGAGGTGATGCTCCGCCGCGGGCTGGTTCCTTCCGCGCGCCTTTTGTCGAGCGAACTGGGCAGCGCCACAGGCGAAGCGGCGCAGGCGTTGCGCTTGGAAGACGGCGAATCCGTTTACTGCATCAAGCGGTTGCGATTGGTAAACAGCGAGCCAGTCGCTGTTGTCACCAGCTATCTGCCGGCCCGCATCTTTCCCGGCATTGACAAGCAGAACATAGAAGAATGTTCACTTTACGAGATCTTCGAGGATGTCTACAAGCGCAAGCTGAATTGGGCTGAGGAGAGCATCGGCGCCGTCGCCGCGCAGCAGGAGGAGGCCGCGATTCTGGAAGCTGCGCTGGGCAGCCCGCTGCTGCTCATCCGCGAAACCACCTATGACTGCGAGCGCATTCCCATCGAATACAGCCGCTCGTTGCTGCGCGGCGACCGTTACACCGCCTCGGTGATCTCGGTGCGCAATCGCCCTCTGCCCCGCAGTGGATTCTGATGGGCGGCAGGGGTTGACTGGTTGCTAGTTGCCGTTGCCATGCACTCTGGGTATGATCTCTGCTTCCGCCGGCGGGAAAACCCTCAGCCGCTCGACGCGGCGGTCGGTGGAGGCGACGACCTCGATGCGCAGGCCGGCGGATTCGAGCAGGACGACCTCGCCGGCCAATGGGATGCGGCCTTCGATCTCGCTGACCAGACCGCCAAGGGTGGTGGCTTCGTATCCGTTGCCCAGATCGCCCAACTCAGCTGATTCACCAAAGAGATCCGGCAACTGATCGACGGGAAAGTTGCCAGGAACCAGCCAGACGCCACCTGGCTCGCGCTGCGGCCCGGCATTGTCCGATCCGGGGGGCGCGTCCTCCTCGTGCTCGTCTTGAATCTCGCCGACGATCTCTTCCAGCAGGTCTTCAATGGTGACGAGGCCGCTGACGCCGCCGTACTCGTCGATGACGATGCGCATGTGCTGCTTTTCGCGCTGCATCTCGCGCAGCAGCTCGTAGACGCGCTTGGTTTCGGGGACGAACTCCGCCGGACGCTGGATGCTGGCCAGGGTGCGGGCGCCTGCCTCGATGTCGGAGATTTGCAGCAGGTCGTGGGCGAAGGCGATGCCGGTGATGTTGTCGATGGAGCCTTCGTAGACCGGAACGCGGGAGAAGTTGTGCTCGCGTAACTCTTCGAGGAAGGCTTCGAGGGTGAGGTCGGCCGGAACGGCGAAGAGTTCCGGACGAGGCGTCATTACCTCACGGACGAGCTTGTCACCGAACTCGACAGCAGAGCGAACCAAATCAATGTCGTTTTCTTCGAGAATGCCTTCCTCTTCACCAGCATCGAGCAGGGCTTCGACATCGACAGCGGAATCCTCTTCGGGGGTGGATGGTTCCTCGGCCAGCGAAGCGACGGAGAAGAAGAAGCGGACGAAGACGGTGATGGGCGTCATCAGCCAGAGGAGCAGGCGGATGGGCCAGACCAGCCGCGCCGCCCAGCGGCCACGGGTGCGGTTGAAGAGCAGCGTGGGAAGAAGATGGTTGCAGAAGACTACCACCAGTACCACGGCCAGAACGGCCTGCGCGATTTCGGCGGGAGTGGGGCGGGCAAGATGAGGAGCGCGATCGAAGAGGACCGCGCCGAACTCCAGCGCGATGAGACCCAGAGCAAGCTGCTGCAGAATCGCCGCACAGATAGCCGCGTGCTCGCGCGTGAGGCCAAGTTGCGGCTCGACCAGTTCCTCCCAGGCGTCGAGATTCTCCTCGATCTCGTGGGTCAGAATTTTGCCGTGCTCACTGTAAACGCGGCTGATGTAGGAGGCCAGCGTCTCGACGGCGGCGAGAAAGAGAATGAGGAGAATGAAGGGAAGGGTCATGGGCGGACGCTCCTGCCAGCGTTCGCCTGCGAGGATTTCGCTCCGCCCCTCCGGGGCGCGGAAACATCTAGTGCTGACATTCCCAGGGCTGCGCTACGCTTGCCCTGGGCTATTCTCGTTTCGCCCCTCCGGGGCGGTTTAGCTGCGGCCTTCGCGCGTTCGATGAGGCCTTGCGGCAGTTTGAACCGGGCGCGGAGCAGGCGCTCGCGGCGAGCCATTTTGCCGTTGTCGGCTTCGTGGTCGTAACCGGCCAGATGAAGCAGGCCATGCAGAATAAGCACCTTGATCTCAGTCGAGAGCGAGTGGCCTTGCTCGACGGCCTGACGTAGCGCGGTGGGAACACTGATGGCCAGATCGCCCGCGATCTCCTCCGCACCTACACCTTCAGCGGGAAAGGAGAGCACATCGGTGGCCTGGTCTTTGCCGCGAAAGCTGCAATTGAGTTTGCGGAGGGCGGCGTCGGTGGTGAGCAGCACCGTGACCTCGCCCTGGAGGCGGACGGCGGCCTGCGCTTCGGTGAGAAAACGAGCCAGGGTGCGGGCGGTGGGGAGGCGTTGATATTTTTCTGTAGTGGATGCAGCCGTCTTTTTCACCGAAGTCGAAGGCGGCGCGGGGTCAGGGCCCCCACGGACTGGTCTTCGTCCGTGGGGTGATTCGGTGTCCAGATCTGGGTCCAGAAGGATCATCGTGCTCGGAGCCGCAGTGCGCGCGGCTCCGGTAGCTACTATTCTACGCGAGTCGCTGAATCGGCGCGATTTTGATGCGCTGCCGACAACAGCTACCCGGAGCAGCTCTACCGGCTTTTCCGTGTGGATGAGAGACGCACCAGGCTCACGCCGTGCCGCGCCACATCCGCATTGAGTGAACCGGAGGCTGCGCCAATCACTTTCTGGCGCCAGAGATCACGAACATTCCAGCTGCCGTTCAACCCTAAATCCGCCAGGCTCGCGCTCATCTTGCGCGGACTTTCGCTCAGGTTGAAAAAGCCCACAGCCACCGAGCCGTCCTCGAGCGGCTTTTCCAGAATGAACTCGTCCGCGGACTGGCGCACCACTCGCGCCTGCAATCCAAGAGCATCCTGATCGACATCGATGACTTCGCTGTTGCAGAGAATGTTCAAAGTGAAATCGTCGAGTTTGGACATATCGCCGCTGAAGAAGAGGGGCGAAGCCATCAGCGCCCACATCGACATATAGCTGTACTGCTCATCGGCGGTGAGGGTGGTCGTTGCGGGAGGCTCATCGTTATTGAATGCGTTGCCGATGGTGCCGATCAGAATGTAATCAGGATCGTTCCAATGGCCGGGGCCAGCGTAACTGGCGTGAGCGGCATTGGCGAAGGCAATGCTGTAGAAACCCGGCAGGCGCGAACCCTTCGTAATGCCAAGGTCGTCGGTGGTTCGCCAGGAGTGGCCGCCGGCATCCGCAGCCCAGTTCCACACATCGCCCATGCCGTACTGGCAGAGGTTGAAGACCATATCGCGATCCTGCTTGCCGAGGATCGATCCCATCAGATCGTAGGGCTTGCGGAAGTCGGCCAGTGTGGGCTTTTTCGGCGCCACGCCGCCATAGGAGCACCAATCGTACTTGAGGAAATCGAATCCCCACTTGGCGAAGGTCCGCGCATCGATCTCTTCATGCTGATACGAACCGGTGTAACCCCCGCAGGTAAGCGGCCCCGGCGAGGTGTAAAGCCCCGCCTTCAGACCCTTGCCGTGAATGTAAGCGGCCAGCGCGGCCATGTCAGGGAAGAGTCCGTTGGAACGGATGGCGCCTTGCGGGTCGCGCGGGTCTCCACTCAAAGCAGGGTTCTTTGAGCCTGGTTTCATCATCCACGTATCATCGACATTCACGTACTGGTAACCGAAGTCGGCCATGCCGGAAGAGATCATGGAGTCGGCTGCCTGCCGCACCGTTTGATCGGTCACGCGATCATAGTAGGTGTACCAGTCGTTCCAGCCCATGGGCGGAGTGAGCGCCAGCGTATCGCCGACGACAATGCGGAAGAGCCGGGACGACTTGCCCTTGGCGTTGGCCGCCAGCAGCGTGACTGCATAGACGCCGGGCTTCTCCGGAGTGCGTCCCGTGATGATGCCGGTGCTGGAATCGAGGCGCAACGACGCCGGTAGCCCTTGAACCGAAAAATGAACGGGCCGCGCGCCGGTGCAGGGGATGCGGTAAAGAAACGGGTGGCCCGGCCGCGCGCCATAGACCGTAGGCCCATTGATTTTGGCCGCGGCGGATGGCTTTGGGGTGAGGATCGGACGCTCATCACTGGCGGAGCAGAGCAGAGGAGCCGAGAGCGCGGCAAAAAGAAGAACCGTAAGAGGCAAACGAATCATGGCGGGCGATTTCTCCTGATCGGAATCATCGCCATTCTATACCTGGCCACCTGGAGAGGGACATTGTATGCAGTAACCTCCTCCGGTGAGAGCAGCCGGCGTTTGCGCGCCATGGAGTTTGTGGTTTCCCAGGTTTCCAACAGGGAGCTGTGGCATCCGGCAGAGGCGAAGATGCAGCCAGAAAGAATTGCTCCATTCGAGGCCTTATTTCGCGCGAAACTGGCATAAATGGCGTGATTTTTGGCTGATAAACGGTGGTTTTTCGGGGTTTTTGTTTACCGATAAGTACATATATGTTGTTGAATAAGATGTTTATTATGTATTACTTGAATGACTGAACTCTCACAGAAACTGGGTTTTGAGGGTAGGGGGGGGTGGGGGGTGCCGCTGTGATTTTCTCCTTTTGATCGCTTTTCCTTTGCCTTCGCGCCATTAACCTTTACCCGACTTAAAATCATTGTGCGCCGAGGAAGGGTAATTCTATGCAACCACCTGCGGTGGGGCCAGCTAGCGCTTGCGCGCCATGGGGTTTGTGGTCTCCTCTTTTCGCAAAGTACGCGATGAGGCACGCAGATTTGAGGGAAAGTTAGGATTCGAAAAATTTGGGTACGGAACCCGACGCATCCCGCCCGCTCATCGCAAAAAACGCGATGAACGGGGCACAGCTTCTCAATGGCCAGGATGAATCTGCGGGACTGATGAGCGGGCCACCTGCCACCAACCGCCCTTGGCGGCTTGGAAGCCGCCAGTACAGCCGGTCTGGAGACCGGCGCTACAATTTGCGGATAGGTTCTAAGCTACTGCGGCTTGGCCGGATGCAACGGCTGTGGCTGCGGGCGGTTTTCGCGGGCCGGAGCGCCGACTTCGATTGCTTCGCCTGCGCTGAGCGGCAGTTCCTGCTGCTGGATCTTGACCGACTCGTAGGCACGGACGATGCGCTGAACGAGGGCGTGGCGGACGACGTCGCAATCCTCGAAGTGACAGAAGTGGATGCCTTCAACGCCGTCGAGGATGTTGATGGCGTCGAGCAGGCCTGACTTGCGCGGGTTGGGCAGGTCGATCTGGGTGATGTCGCCGGTGATGACCGCCTTGGAGCCGTTGCCCATGCGGGTGAGGAACATCTTCATCTGCTCGATGGTGGTGTTCTGCGCCTCGTCCATGATGATGAAGGCGTCGTTGAGGGTGCGGCCTCGCATGAAGGCCAGTGGGGCAACCTCGATGATGTTTTTCTCGAGCATCTTGTCGACCTTTTCCGGGTCGAGCAGGTCATAGAGAGCGTCGTAGAGCGGGCGCAGGTAGGGATCGACCTTGTCCTGGAGGGTGCCGGGAAGAAAGCCGAGGCGCTCGCCGGCCTCGACCGCGGGGCGCACGAGCACGATGCGGCTGACTTTTTTGGCGTTGATGGCGGCCACGGCCATGGCGACGGCGAGGTAGGTTTTGCCGGTGCCGGCGGGACCGACGCCGAAGACCATATCGTTCTGCTCGATGGCTTCGACATATTTGCGCTGATTGATGGAACGCGGCTGGACGGTGCGCTTGACGCCGGCGGAGCGCTGCTTGCCGCTGTCGGCGAGCGAACGCAGAGTTGTAGCGGGGTCGGCGACGACCAGGCGGAGAAGGCTGTTGAGTTCTCCATTGTGGGGATTGACGCCCTGGCGGCGGAGCGCCTCAAAGTCGGCGAAGATGCCCTGGACGCGAGCGACGGCGACCTGCGGCCCCTCGACGTGCACCGCGTCAGAGCGGAGATCGATGTGGACGCCGAGCGAGTCTTCCATCAACCTGAGGTTTTCATCGCGAGTCCCAAAGAGGGGTTCGAGGTTGGGCGTGATCTCCAGAGCGATTTTCAAGGGGTTCGATAGCCTCCGATGCAGCGTTGTGGGTTGGATGAGAATGAACGGAGCGCAAGTTCCGCAAAAGATGCAAACGCGGCGCGGCGCGCAAACTGCGAGTGAGTGGTTGGTTTGGAGGGAACGCTAGAGGCGCGGCTCAGGACTGGGCCAAAGCTTCTGGCTGAGGGGCGAAGCAGCGGATTGGAGAAGGCTACCAAATCCTGAGTCTGTATTCGGTATCTGGGCTTGAGAGTAGCGCCATCCGGTTCTCTCGTCAATCCATGGGGTAAGAGAATTTAATCAAAAGTGTGCCGAAGTGTGCACTGGGAACACGCTTGCGCCTGCTGGTTGGATGATTGAAATGAATTTATGGTTGGAGAGTTGCGAGGAATCCACATGAAAAGCGCTTGATTTTTTGGGGGGGCGGCGTGCTCTGATTTCCTGTTAAATGTACGAGAAATCTTGCCCTCTGTGAACAACCGGTCTTCCGGATCGCCTTATTCCACGCGCTAGGGGACGCGCTTTTCACATAAACCGGCTGCGATACACAGGCTATCTTGCCCCTGCTCTGGAAACAGTGGGAAATTAGGGACGCATTGCCCCATGCAAAGCCCGGTTTTCCAATTCTCCTGAATTACACAGCCCGGATTTAGAAAACTGGCGCACCCGTCAACTCTATCCCTCTCAACCACTTCACCCATATTTCCACTTTTCCTGCCTGAACGACGGGTACTACTGTCTTATTTCTTAATCAATCCACACTTTTCCTATTCCCCGTCGCGCGCTCTTGGCCGCACGTGAAAATATCCATCGCGCTAACCAGCACCCCCTCATCAACTCCGAAAACGTGATTCTCCGCAGCTACTCCCAGGTATCCAGAGAATCACCCCTGTTTTCCACGCGCACAGAGGCGTTGAGATGAATACAATCAAGATGAGAGAAAGAAAGCTCTTTCCGCCAAGCGGCGAGTTGTTGTACAGTGTGGCCAGTGCGGATTCTGCTTCCATGGGATTTTCTTCGAGCTGTAAAACGAGGGTGGGTTCATGTCGAACGTGGAAAATGAAGTGGAGAAGCTGGAAGCGCAGGGAGCAGCGATGGAGATTACCGTAACCCGTCAGGACTTGGTCAAGGAACTCACAGCAACTCAGAGCGTGGTGGAGCGCAAGACCACGATTCCGATTTTGTCGAACTTCCTCATCGAAGCCGAAGGCGACCGTCTTAACATCACGGCTACTGACCTCGATCAGGCGATCCGCACCAGCGCAACCGCGAAGGTGAAGAAGCCGGGAGCCTGCACGATTCCAGCACGCAAGCTTTACGATTACGTCAAACTGCTGCCGGACGGCGACATCTCCATCAAACTGCTGGAAAACCACTGGGTGCAGATCCGCAGCGGGCGCTCGAATACCAAGATGGTGGGCATGGCTCGCGCCAACTATCCACAGGTGCCGGAGTTTCCCTCGATTGCAGCCACCAGCATCTCCGTGGCGGCATTGAAGACACTCATTAATCGCACCATCTTTGCGATTTCAAATGAAGAGTCGCGCTATACGCTCAACGGTGCGCTTCTGGTTATCAAAGCCGAATCGCTGGCGATGGTGGCCACCGACGGACACCGGCTCGCCTATGTCGAAAAACCCAACGAAGTTCTTGAAGGCATCAGCGGCGAAAAGCGCGTTCTTATCCCACGCAAGGCACTGCAGGAGTTGCAGCAGTTGCTCTCAGTAACAGAGGTCGAGAGCGTCGAGTTTGCCGACGACGAGCACACACTCTTCTTCCGCATTGGCCATCGCACACTGAGCACCCGCAAACTCACCGGCCAGTTCCCGAACTTTGAGGCCGTGATGCCGCGCGACAACAATCGCTTTGCGGTGGTCAGCGCGAGTGAGCTTTCAGCGGCAATTCAGCGCGTCGCACAGTTCGCCGACGAGCGCTCGGGCGCGATTCGGCTGCGCCTGGAGAGCAACGAGCTAAAGATCAGCGCAAACTCGACCGAGACCGGCGATAGCGAAGACACCATCGACACGCCCTACTCGAACGATCCCATCGCTGTCGGCTTCAACTCGGTCTATATTCTGGACTTCCTGAAGGCGCTCAACAACGAGGGCGAGGTGCGGCTGGAGTTCAAGGACTCGCAATCGGCCGGCCAGATGCGCCCCGAAGACCCCGACGCCGAGTACAAGTACCGGTACGTACTGATGCCGATGCGCATCTGAGGCACCACCTGCCGTGGGGCAGCGGCTCGCTGTTCGCTCGCATGGGGTTTGTGGTATTGCCGGTCCGGAACTCAGGGCCTGGGGAACCCATATTTGTTATTCATGAGGACCCTAGCAATCCGCCTACTACCCGTTCTTTTTGACAGAATCGCGTATGGCAGCGTTCTTCCGCCGTGTTTCCGCTGCTTTCAATCCCACGTTCCGCCACTTGACTCTTTCAGCCGCTTTACGCCTAGCAGCGGCAGATTTCACCCCGGCATCTTTCATTCGTTTCGCCCAAACGACTTGCTTTGGACGGTCGCGCATCTGGATAATAGTCTCTGTAGAGATAAGGTCAATATCGTGCATTTTGTGACAGGTCGGACACAAGATCACTAGGTTAACTAGGTCATTGTTGGACCGATTACTGTCCAGATGCGCCACTTCAAGCACCTCACGGATGCCGAAACCACAATAGGCACAAACGATCTGCCCTGACTGCTCATAGTGCGCAAAGGCCAGTTTGCGATAATTTACTCGCGGTACACTCATTTTCAACCTCTAATCTCTACTGTTTAGCTTCTGGATTTCACCGCCCGTTTCAGCTCATTCCAGTCCTTTTCGGTTTGGTCGGCGTAGAGGGAGCCGAACTTGGCGAGGGCCTCGGCGAATCCGTCGCCGGAGCCGATGTAGCCGGCCAGGATGAGCGGGTCGCCGGAGCGGGCGTGGCCGCGGGCGAGCAGTTCGCCGCAGACCTCGGCGTAGGCCTCAAGGCCTCCGCCGGCCAGGTCCTCCAATTCAATGGAGCCTTTGTGGTCGTTGAGCTGGCGGACGAGGTAGTCGCGCCCGGCAATGTTCGTCCAGCCGAGGAAGGGATCGGATTGCACCTGCATTGCCTTCTGTCCCTGGGCGGTGCGTTGGCCGTTGTGGTGGTGCGATTGCGCGTCGGGCAGATAGGGCGCATAAGCGGAGGCCGGTTCTTCTTTGATCTGCAAAAAGAGCGGATCGGCGGGGCCGTTGCCCTCGAAGTAGATACAGTAGTCGCGCAGGCCGACGGAGCCAGTGCCGACAACTTTGAAAGCCACATCCACAGGGTGATAAAGAGAGAGCAAATGTTGGCGCTGCGGCTCGAGCATCTGTCGATAAGGGCCGAGCGCGGCGAGCACAGCCGCGGCCTTTGTGGCGGAGACGCGAGTGAGCGTGGGCTTGATTTCCTTGAAGCGGCGGTCTGATTTGGGCTTGCCGGCGGCGGGCTTTGCCGGTGTGGGTTCGGTGAGCTGGTCGAGAGTGTGCATCGGCGTGGCGCGCTCGGCCTTGAGCAGCGCCTGTTGCACCGGCTCCGCCTGGCTCATGCGATGAACCTGAAAATGGGCCACATCCAGCAGAGACATTTTGGAGAAGGCGGTCATCTGCGCAGAGTAGCGGGCAACGAAGCGTTCCACGGCCGCGCGCGCGGAGGCCTCCTTGTGGCCGGAGCCTCGGCCAGCCAGCACCAGCGAGGCGGCCATGCGCTTCAGATCCCACTCGAAGGGGCCGCGGATGGTTTCGTCAAAGTCGTTGATGTCAAAGGTGAGCCGTCCGTCGGGCGCGGCAAAGGCACCGAGGTTGCGCACGTGTGCGTCGCCGCAGAGCTGGCAGACGATGCCGGTGGAGGGCAGCACGGCCAGGTCGGCGGCCATCACCGGTACCGCGCCGCGGAAGTAGCCGAAGGGCGACTCGGCCATCAGCTTGTACTTGAGCGTGATGAGCGCGGGGACGCGGCCGCGCATGGAGCGCGCGAGCAGTTCGAGTGCGGGAGTCTGCCGCGCCTTGGGTTTCAGTTCGTTATGTTCCTGGCGGCCCACCTGCTTGCGCCGCGCCTGGCCGAGCTTGCGACGTTCCTGCGGAGTTGCCCATTGCATGACAGGGAAGATACACCCGCGGCGCGCTGGGCGCAAGGCAGTTTTTCAATGCAATACCGACAGTTCAACTCGCCGCTTGTATGCGATTCCCGGTTGCGGTTTTGCCCGTTCTCTTGTTCCATTCCTGAATTGCGCAAGATGGAGGATGATTCTTTCTGCCGGAGTTGGTGGATTTGGGACCTACACTTGACCGGAGAGGACAGTGGGAATGGGCATCGACATTGGGCGACTGGAGAGTCTGCTGCTGCAGATGTCCGCCGAGGGCGCGCCGGGGCGCGAGTTTTGCGAGTCGATCTCTGAGCTGGCCCGAACTGGCCGTTTTGCTCAATTGCGCGAGATTCTGCCTGGGATTGTGTACGACGAATTGTGGGTGCGCTACCAACAGGATAATGCGGCCTTTGTAGCCGGATGGCGGCTGCTGGCGCAGGAGATGCGTCAGGGGTTCGTTCAGCACGCGCGGCAGCGGCTCACCTCGCTGACCAAGCTGCAATATGCCGGCTTTGAGGCGCCGGCGCCAGCCTGGCAGGAGATTCAACGCGCTCTGGACGGCCAGCAGAATGATCTGCTCCGCATTGCATTTGCGCTGGAATTGCTGGAGCTGGTGGAACCGTCTGTGCAGCGGGCAACCAACCTGCGCGAGTGCGTGGTGGCTGCGCCCAGTTCCGAGGAGGCCGACCGTTACCTGGATGAAGCAACGCGCTGCTATTTCTACGGCCTCTTTACGGCTTGCGCCGTGATGTGCCGCTCGGTGCTGGAGGAAGCCATCAAGCAGAAGCTGCCGTTGGGGCTAACGCGGCAGGTGCGCACACGCTATCGGAAGACGGCTACGCTGGGCAACCTGCTGCACGAGGTGAACAACAATCTGCAAATGACAGGCTTCGACGCGGAGTTTCCGCGCGTGGCCAACCTGGTGAACGATTCCGGGAAAAAGGCGGTGCATCAGGGACTCTTGTCGGAAGATGAGGCGCGTGCCTGCCTGCAAAATGCACGGCTGGCGCTGCAACTGCTGCTGCGCGCCTGATCCGTTCTCGCGGCGCAGGGGAGGCAGCTTCTATACTTATCTTTCATGTCCTATGCGGCAGCTATCGAACAATTGAATGCCATGACGCCGGAGTTGTATACCGGGGCCGGTCATCCACGACGAAAATTCTCTCTGGACGAGGTTGGCGCGCTTCTCGGTGCGCTCGGCGATCCGCAGCGTCGCGTTCGCTCGGTGCTGATTGCCGGAACCAACGGCAAAGGCTCTACCGCGGCCACATTGGCCTCGATTCTGACTGCATCAGGATTGCGCGTCGGTCTCTACACCTCGCCGCACCTGGCGCGGGTGAACGAGCGTATCCGCATTGGAGAGGCGGAGATTGCCGACGAGGAGTTCGCCAACCTCTTCTTCCGAGTTTCTGAGACCGCTCAGCAGTTGGTTCTGGATGGTCGTTTGCCGCAACATCCTAGTTTCTTTGAGGTACTTACCGCGATTGCGCTTGTCTATTTTGCCGATGCCCAGGTCGACCTGGCAGTACTCGAAGTAGGGATGGGCGGACGGCTGGACGCAACCAACATCGTCGATCCACTGGTTTCTGTCATTACCGACATCTCGCTGGACCACATGGAATGGCTTGGTTCGACCATCTACGCCATTGCGCGCGAGAAGGCCGGCATTCTGCGCGCTGGCGGCATACTGGTCAGCTTGCCGCAGCATCCGGAGGCCAATCGCGCCCTCGGCGAGGCGGCGGCCAGTTTGAATGTGCGTTGCGTGGATGCTTCGGCCTATCTGCCGCCGGTGGGCATGGAGGGCTCTGGTTCTTATCGGGTTGAGGCGCTGGGAGCGAAGGTCGCGGTTGCTTCTCCGCTTATCGGAACCCATCAGCAGCGCAATGTGGCCTTGGCCATTGCCACCGCGGTTGAGCTGGCGACCGAGCACCACTTTCCCGTGACTCCAGCGGCGATAGCTGAAGGGATTCGGCAGACTTGCTGGGCGGGGCGGTTGGAGCGTATCAAGGCGGATGGCGTGGAGTGGATTCTGGATGTGGCGCACAATCCGGCTGGCGCTTGGGCGTTACGCGGCGGATTGAACGGGCTCGGCGGGAAGACGCTGATCTTCAGTTGCCTGCGAGACAAGCCGGTGGCAGAAATGGCGCAGATTCTCTTTCCGCTTTTTGAGCAGGTGATTTTGGCGCCCATCCACTCACCGCGCGCCGCCGCGATGGGAGAGCTTGAGGCCGCGGCGAAGGCTGCGGGGAGTTCGGCCGTCAGTACCGCGTCCATTCGCGAAGCGCTGCAACTGGCAAGGGAGCGCAGCCGGGGCGGTGTCGTGGTGGTCTCCGGTTCGGTTTACCTGGTGGGCGAAGCGCGTTCGCTGTTGCTGGCAGGAGGGATCGGAGAATGAGACAGCGTCCCAATCCCCTGCCCTGGATCTACCGCTGGCGCACGAATCTGATTCATGTGCCGCTTGGAGCGCTGATTACCGCCTTCTGCGGAAGCTTGTCGATGCTGGTTTCGCTGGTGGATAAAACAGGGAATTTGCAACATAGAATCGCGCGTGTATGGGCGCGAGGCTGCATCTGGGCCTCCGGCTCCAAGCTCAGGGTGGTTGGAGCCGAGAACCTGCGCAAGTACCCGGTGGCCGTCTACGCTTCCAACCACACTTCGTACATGGATACGCCAGTTATTTTTGCTACGTTGCCCTTCCAGTTTCGGATTTTGGCGAGGAAGCTATTGTGGCCTATACCATTCATAGGATGGTACTTAAATAGGTCTGGACAGATCCCTATCGACACCAACAACCCACGGGCCACACTCTCAAGCCTGGGCGCCGGGGCCAAGGCGCTGCGCTCCGGTATGTCGCTGTTCGTCTTTCCCGAAGGCGGACGCACATCGGACGGCGAACTGCGGCCATTCCTTTCAGGAGCGGCGTACCTGGCGATTCGCGCACAGCTTCCGCTGGTGCCGATTGCTCTGAGCGGAGTCTATGAGCTGCTGCCGATCCACACCCGCCATTTTTATCCCGGAGAGTTGACGATCAACATCGGCGAGCCGATAGAGACTGCGGGGATGACGCTGCGCCAGGCCGGCGAGCTGACAGCGCAACTGCGGACGGCAATCGAAAACCTGCGTCTTCCGCGGGTGGCCGAGAGTTTGAGCATGGATGCCGTTGATACCCTCTCAAGGAATGTTTGACTCCGCAGCACTGGCCACTATCGCAAATTGACACTGATGTGATTAAATGTCTTCTGCCATGTGCGTATATATCGCAATTCCCGAACCGACGAGCAGCGATACGGCTTACAATCAGCAGTCGCTGCCGGAGTATCTTGTTGCCCTGCGTTCTGCCGGTGCAACGCCGATCATTGTTCCGCTGCATGAGCGTCAGGAGCGCGTCGCCCGGTTGCTTGCGGGGGTGCAGGGAATTCTGCTTCCCGGGAGCAAGTTCGACATAGACCCACAAAGATATGGCGAAGATCCGAATCCGGAGTGCAATGAATCGGATTCTGCCCGCACCGCTGTTGATGAACTGCTGCTCCAGGAGGCCTTCAACCTGCGCAAGCCCATCCTGGCGATCTGCCAAGGCGCTCAGACGCTGAATGTTTGGCTCAATGGGTCACTGATTCAGGATTTGAAGACGACTGTCAATCATCGCCCCGGCCGGGGTGTGGCGGAAGCTCACCCGGTGCGGATTGCGCCGGGATCGCGTCTGGCGGGGCTGATCCCTCGCGGCCAACCGGCGGAGCCCCAGGTCAACTCCAGCCACCACCAGGCAATCCGTCTTGCCGGTGACGGGTTGCTGGTGAGCGCAGTCTCCTCAGGCGACGGAGTGGTGGAGGCGGTTGAGTTGGATTCGCGCGAGCACTTTGTGCTGGGAGTGCAATGGCATCCTGAGCGGACTTACGCCCAGAACGGCCTCTCACGCGCGATCTTCGCGGCCTTTGTGCAGGCGGCGGTGGTCTGGCAGCCGCGCCGGATCGAGGCATCGGTCACATTGTCATGAGCGAAGACGCGCATTCTGCTGGAATCCGTCTCAATGCCCTGCTGACCGAAGCTGGCATGGCACCGCTGGACGCCGCTCAGTCTACACACGTCGAGGATTATCTTTCGCTTCTTCTTCGCTGGAATCTTCGCGTCAACTTGACGGCGATTCGCGACGAAGAGGGGATTCTCAAGCGGCATTTTGTCGAATCAATTTTCTGCGCCCGCGCTCTTCCCGCCGGAATTGCCACGCTGCTCGACTTTGGCTCCGGCGCGGGCTTTCCTGGAATACCCATTGCCCTCTGCCGTCCGGAGATTACCGTGACGCTGGCCGAATCGCAGGGTAAAAAAGCCGCTTTTCTCTACGAAGCAGTTCGCGTGCTGGACATCCCGGCAAGAGTTCACTCCGCGCGCGCCGAGACTCTCCGCACAGACTTTGATTGCATAGTGCTGCGCGCCGTGGACAAGATGCAACTTGCCGTCCAGGCGGGGGGCAAGCTGGTTCGCCCCGGCGGCTGGCTGGCGCTGATGACCACAGGCGAGGATCTGGATGCGCTCCAATCTGCCGCCGGAGCTGAGTTTGCCTGGGCTGAGCCGCTCCCGTTGCCGGGTGGACAAGATCGGCTGCTGGCGCTGGGTGTGCTGGGTTTGAGATAGTTTTCAGATTGCTGTTGGGTGTAAGCTGTTTGGTGATCCGGCACATCGACTGTAAGAGGGTATCTTGTATGCGAACGATTGTGAGGCTGGCTGGGATAGCGCTTTGTTTCGCTTTTTTTGGAGTTATGACGGCGCAGGCCAACGATGTGACCAAGTTAGTGAAGAAAGCAGTGGAAGAGAGCACTCTCGATCAACCGGGGACGAAGCCGTTTCATCTGAGGGCCGAGTTCGCTCCCAGCTTTGAACGAGACAACGGGACACATCGCACCGGTGTCATCGAGTTTTGGTGGAAGTCTCCGACACAGTGGCGGCGCGAGGTACGCTCGTCGCAGTTCAATCAGATTACGGTTGAAGACGGAGAGAAAGTCTGGCAGAAGAACGACGGCGATTACTTTCCGCATTGGTTGAGCGAGCTTGCCGTGGCTATTGTTCGTCCCTTGCCGCTGCCGATGGATGTGCTGCTGCAGCGCGTGAAGACCGCAGAGGTGCGCCACATTATGGGGCAGACGAATATCGACTGGGATTCGATCAGCGGGCCAGGAGATGCGCGGAGCAACGGCAAGGGTGATATAGCGTTGATGAACGAGACAGGACTCTTGTTCTATACGGGCGGACCCGGGTGGAATGGACAATACCACGATTTTAAAGACTTCCACGGGCGCAAGATCGCACGGACTGTTGCTTCAGGTTTTCTGGAACTTACCGCCAAGGTAAGTGTTCTGGAAGAGCTGGGGCCAATGCCGAATGATTTCTTCGACGCGAACGCGCCCGGGGGCGATGGGCAGGCAATCGATTCTGTCTACTTGGATGAAGCTGAATTGAGCAAGAATCTGCTGCCGGGCGATCCTATCGTTTGGCCGCCGCTTACCGATGGTCCACTGGAAGGCGTCGTCTGGACCGAGGTGGAGGTCGACAGGACGGGAAAAATTCGTGATATTCATCGGCCAATCTCCGATAATCCCGGGCTTGAGATTGCTGCAGATCAGATTTTTCGCGCGATGCGATTCCAGCCTTTCCTTCGCAACGGACTTCCGGTGCAAGCTATTGGACGGGTCTCTCTCCGCTTCAAAACGGTGCGTCCTCCCGGTGTGCAAGCCTTTGACAGCGCGCGCAATTACTTTGAGCGCGGCCGCAAGGCGAGTTTTTTGTCGGCCGGGGCGAGCGCGCCGTACATCTTGCATGCGGAGTTTCAGGCAGGAACACACGATGGTGTTCAAACCGGACGCTATGTAGATACATGGATGAGCGCGACGGAGTGGAAGCGCGAGGCTTGGATTGGTTCGAGCCATCTGGTTCGAACCCTGACAGGGGAGAAAAACTATTTAATCTCTGAAGGCCCGAATGCAGCCCTGTTGAGACTTGTCATGGAATTCATTGAGCCGATTCCATCCGTCGAGACGATGACGGAGTCGGACTGGCGCATCAAGCGGGAGACCATCAACGGGACAACAACGATCCGCGTCTTCCGAGGACCAGAGGGTCCGAACGGTGAACTCGATCCGGGTTATTCAAACGGCTACTGGTTTGACGAACAAGGGAGACTGGCGAAGAGCTACACGCAAGGCTTTGAGATCGATCAGCTGAACGTGGAAGCTTATAACGGAGTTGATCTTGCGCGCCAGATCGAAGTGCTCCAGGGCGGAAAACTGGTTATGCGCGTGGTCGTCAAAGAGATTGGTCCAGCGGATGCGGAAGCTGCCAAGGACTTCAGGCTGAAGGGGCACGAGAGCCAGCACATCTTTACGGCTGAGACCAGGTAGCGAATTGATTCAAAAACATTTATACAGCGTTGGTCGAGCGCGCGATCAGTTTGCCAGCTTGATGAGGGCGAGCTTGCGGATTTCGACGAGATCTCTGGTAGATTTGACCGTCATTCGAAGGCCGGTTCCCTCCGGGTAGCGGGGCGCTTCATCGAGGAGTTTCAGCGTACTCTTCGCGAGATTGGATTGCCGCGCGGCAGCAATCGCCTTGTCGCCGAAGATGAAGGCGACGCGGAAGCAGCTGGAGCAGGGCGCGAGATGAACGATATTTCTCTTTTTGACTTTGAGGCGGAGCGACCAGCCGGCTTTAGGCGAGTAGGAGTTCCACTCCTGTACAACGACCTTCTGCTCGGCAAACCAATCGACGAGTTCCTGCCAAACAACGACGGATGCGCCCAGAGCAGCAGAGAGTTCATCTGCGGTAGGCTGGGATGCTTGACCGATGAAAGCGTTTGGGATTTCCATTTTGCTCCTTTGATTGCCAGAGATCAGTTTAATGCGAGAACGGATTGCGGTGAGTGACAATTGGCGGCGAAATGATTTGGAATCTGGACGAATATCATCTGAAAAGCTGAGGATGTGCGAATGTTCCACGTGAAACATACCTCTTGAAAAAGAAGGCACAAAACGGTCATTGTTCCACGTGAAACAAAACTCGCCCCAGTTCCACAATGGGCGCAGTTTCAGATTGGGCCGACCGAAAAAAACGAGGAAAGTTGTGGCGAAAATTGCGAAAGTTTTCCACTGATCGACACTTTTGCGGCCTCGCTGTTCAACTCGATCTTTCTCGTAACCAAGCCCTTCTTTTGCGTGAGCTTACGAGCATCTTGCCAGGCCCTGCGGCAAGTGGTTTCCACAGCTTTGCTCAGTTCTCCACAACGCAAGCTCCTATCCTCAAATGATCCGACCCTTTACTCTAAAAACCCATGAGCAAGATACTCGGCATTGTCAACCAGAAGGGCGGAGTCGGCAAAACCACGACGGCTATTAATCTCGCTGCCTGCCTCGCTCTCGAGGGCCTCAAAGTACTGCTGGCCGACTGCGACCCCCAGGCAAACTGCTCCTCAGGCCTCGGCTTTCAGCGCGACGACAATCGCCGGTCGATCTACGACGTGCTGATGGGCGACGCTGAGGCAGAGCAGGTGATTCTGCCCACGGAGATCGATCTGCTCTTTTTGCTGCCCGGATCGAAGAACCTGACCGGCGCCAACATTGAGTTGGCAGGCGTGGATGACCGCGCCATTCGCCTGCGCCGCGCGCTGGAACCGGTTCAGGAAGACTATGATCTGGTGATTTTAGACTGCCCGCCGGCGCTGGATCTGCTCACACTTAATGTTCTGGCGGCAGCAGACACACTGATCGTCCCCATGCAGGCGGAATACTTCGCATTGGAGGGAATATCCGAACTGATTTCGACTTTGGAACGGGTCCGCGCAGCCTACAATCCTTTGCTCACCATTGAAGGCGTCTTGCTGACCATGTATGACGACCGCACCAACCTGGCGCAGCAGGTGACCGAGACTCTGCGCGAGTACTTCCGAGAGCGGCTCTTCCACACCGTGATTCCCCGCAATGTGCGGCTGGCCGAAGCGCCCAGCCACGGCAAGCCGGTGGCGCTCTACGATGCACGCTCACGAGGGACCGAGGCCTACTTCGAGCTGGCCGGTGAGTTCATCGCGCGCAATCACATCGAGATTCCGCGACAGCCGGACAGTGAACCTGCCGCGCCGTCCTAAACGGAGTCCAGGCACCGCTTTTTGCCGAGCCCTGACAACCGCTTCGCGAAAGTTGCCGCGGATTGCCACTGTACAAGCCAATGCAGATTTGAACGCCCCAGGGCCGATTTTTGAAATTGAGGATTTGAACCATGAGTATTGCCGCCCCCGAAACGAAACGCCGCGCCCTTGGCAAGGGTCTGGACTCCCTGCTGCCGCGAGTACAAGCCGCGCCAGCTCCTTCTGCCGCAGAGACAGAGGGTGGAAAGCCCCGCGAGATTCCTCTTGATCAGATCGATCGCAATCCCTTCCAGACCCGTTCACACGTCAACGAAGAGCAGTTGGCGGAGCTGGCCGCGTCCATCACTTCAAACGGAGTTGTCCAGCCGGTGCTGGTGCGCCCGTTGGCGAATGGCCGCTTCCAGCTCATTGCCGGTGAGCGGCGTTGGCGGGCCTCGGAACTGGCCGGCAAGACCACCATCCCGGCCATTTTGCGCCAGGTCTCCGACGAGCAGGCGATGGAGATTACCATCGTGGAGAACCTGCAACGCGCCGATCTAAATCCGATGGAGCAGGCGCGCGCCTTTGAGCGACTGTCGCGCGAATTCCACATGACGCAGGAGCAGATGGCTACGCGTACCGGAAAGGACCGCGCCACTGTTGCTAACTTTTTGAGATTATTGAAGTTACCATCTTCCGTGCAGACACGCGTTGAGTCAGGGGAACTGACGTTTGGACACGCGCGCGCACTGCTGGCCTTGGAACACGCCGAAGAGATGGAGAAGGCAGCGCAGCGAGTGGTTGCACTTTCGCTTTCTGTTCGCCAGACAGAGAGCTATGTACAGGGGCTCATCCACCCAGAGCGTACTGCAAAAAAAGAACCGAAGCCCGTGCCTCCCATCGACCCCAATGTGCGCGAAGTGCAGGAGCGGTTGCAGCGCGCTCTCGGCCTCAAGGTCCACATCGAAGACCACGAGGGCCGCGGCAAAGTCATCATCGAGTATGCGCGGTTGGAGGACTTCGACACGCTACTGGAGACGCTGGCAGGAGAATGAAAAGGAAGAGCCGTCCTACGTTGACGAAATACGTATTGCGCTTGCATTGCACAGAAAACGGTGCAAGAATATTGCGGAGTAAACATCCAGTGCAGGACAGGACCAATGAGTGAGAGCCGAGGAATACGCGACCCGATCCACGGCTTCATCCAGTTGGAAGGTGAAGAGTGCAAAATAATCGATACTCCTGTATTTCAGCGCCTCCGCCGAATTCGCCAGCTTGCATTTGCATACCTAGTGTATCCCGGTGCTCTTCACACAAGGTTTGACCATACTCTGGGCGTATTTCACGTTGCAAGTAAGATGGCGACCGCTTGCAAATTATCCGACGGTGAGCAACGCTTGGTGCGGCTTGCCGCGTTGCTCCACGATTTGGGGCATGGCCCGTTTTCTCACGTCTCTGAGGGTGCACTTGATCTTTTCGCAGATCGAGCTAAGCTTGGAAATGCCGTCGCTGTCCAAAAGACCGACAAGATCCATGAAATGCTCACCTGCGACATTCTTGATAAAGATCAGTCCCTCGCAAGAATCCTGGGAACGGACACTCTTTCTGACATCAAGAAACTTCTTTTGCGTGGGTACGGTGACCCCATTCTTAAATCAATCGTCTCGGGTCCACTTGATGCAGATAAACAGGACTATCAGCTCCGGGACACGTATTTTTGCGGTGTGAAGTATGGCGTCTTTGATATCGAGCGTTTGCATCGGAAGTTCCTTGTTGTTCAAGATCAACTCGGTGAAAAGCAGTTGATGATTGAACCCGATGGGGTTCATACTCTCGAGCAGTTCATCTTAGCGAAATATTATTTAACGGCCCAGGTCTATCGACATCGTGTGCGCCGAATTACGGATGAAATGGTAGTCCGAGCGATTGTTTTGGGAATCGAGAAGGATTCGATCGATTCGCTGAAGCAGCTTTATACATATGACGGAAGTCAGTCATTTTTTGAGAACTATATGCAGTGGGATGATGCCCGCTTCCTTCTCGAATTCGGATCAAATCGCTATGAAGGAAGTTGCTGCAAGGAGATTGTCAACCGCCTATCGAGTCGGCGACTTCTAAAACAGATATTCGATGCGCCGTTCTCTGATATACCGGAGAACTGTCGCGAGATCTTAAGCCAAATATCGTTGCCGCAATTTCGGAATAAGAGGAGCCAACTCGAAAAGTCCATCTGTAGTGCATTACATGAGGTGGGAATCCCAATGCAGACCGAATGTTGCGATTCCTCCAACCTTCTCATTGTGCACAACTTCAGTCTGAAATCCGTAAGAGCGCAATCAAGAAACGACGAAGCATCGATTATGGTAGATCAGAAGCCGGAACCGCTTCCGTTTGAAGAGGCTTCAGATCTGTTCAAGTCGATCAATGAAAAAATGGCAATCGCGCATTTTGCTGTTTACGCACCGGTTACATTCGATAATCCAGTCGAAAGAAAACGTGTGCTGGATGCAGCACACAAGGCTATAATGCTAGTTCTGGAGGGTCTGACAAATGGCGACTAGTGCTTCAGTGCGAGACATTGTTCTGCTTGCATATAAGGCCTTTGCAGGGAAAATGCCCGGTAGGACACTCCTGCAAAAGAGGATATACTTCCTCTCAGTTTTGATTGAACAGGATCTTGGGTACGATGCTCATTACTACGGACCCTATTCAGCCGAGGTGGCCAACAGCAACTTGGAATTGAAATCCATCGAGTTCGTCTCCGAGGGGGCTACGGTTTATGGCAGGAATGAACAAGGTTTTGAAAAGGTACACTACGAATATTCATTCAGCGATTTGGGACGGAGAGTAGCCGACGATCTTGCTCTGAAATATCCAGAACTATGGAATCAAATCTGTAATGCTGCGAAAGTTGTGGAGAGCGGGGGGGATCTCAACTATATGGAGCTCTCGATTGCGGCAAAGGCATATTATGTACTAACGCAAAAGCTCGGCGGAAAGGGATCGCTAAAGGATATCGAAAAACTTTTGCCTAAATTCGGCTGGTCAGTGACAGAAAATCAGCTTTACAAGGCGGCCAGTTTTCTAGAAAAAGCAAATTTAGTCACCCAATCCTGAGGCTCAAGAACACAACATCTCGATCTTTCTAAGTAGCCATCCTTTTCAGTGCTCTATGCTTGCAGAGTGCGCCATACTTTTCGCCTCTCACTGGCGAAAATAACAAATAGGATGAAACACAAAGAAAGCGGACTGCTAGCTCCAGGCGTCGAGCGTCACGAATCGGTGGGTCTGTTCATAGCGGGCGATCAATTTGCCAGCAGCGGCGGTTGACGGGGCGCGATTGGCTGTGGGGTCAAGGTGGTTGCCGTCGTGGAGCACGATGGTGGCTGCATGGCCTCGCCGCTGCAGGCGGTCGATCTTGCGGATGAGCTGCGCAGCAATCGCCTCAGATGAGGGGTTTTTCCAGTCGGAGGTCATGGCGTTCCAGAGGACGGGAGTCATGCCGAGGCTTCTGGCTGCGCGCAGCACCTCGGGCCGACGTGCGCCGAAGGGCGGACGGAAGAAGCGAATCGGTGCTCCGGTGATCTCTTCGAGCGTCCGGCTGGTACGTGCAAGCTCGTCGGCGATGCGGCTGGCCGAGCAGAGCGCCAGGTTGGGATGGCTCCATGAATGGTTTCCCACGAGGTGCCCGGCGGAGACAATCTGGCGCACCAGCGCCGGCTCGGACTGAGCGCGCCTGCCGACCAGAAAAAAGGTTGCGCGCAGGTTGTGGTTGGCGAGAATCTCAAGCAGGCGCGGCGTCCATATGGGATTAGGGCCGTCATCGAAGGTGAGCGCAATTTCTCCGGGTCGCCTCGGAGCGATGAGCGCAGGGCCGAAGAGTTGCGAGCCGGGCCAATAAGCGGCATAAGCGCAGCCGCCCGCGGCAAGGCCCAGCCCAGCCGCCGCGCCCAGGCCGATTCCGATTTCCAGGGGTGAGAACATCCTGTCTTTCAGTGTGCAGCGTGGGAGGGGCAAACCGCAAGCGGGCAATGTATCCTGAAGAAACCATGGCATCTTGCAATCAACCTCTTCGCCGCGTGGCGGTTTACTGCGGCTCGGCCGACGGCAGCAATCCAGCCTACATGGCCGAGGCGCGCGCGCTGGGCGCGGCGATTGCCGCTGCCGGGTTGGGGCTGGTCTATGGCGGGGCCAATGTCGGGCTGATGGGCGCGGTGGCCGATGCGGCGTTGGCCGGCGGGGCGGAGGTGATCGGCATACTGCCAGCGGTACTTGCCGGCCGCGAGATTGCACACGCCGGACTGACCGTGCTGGAAATGGCGCCAACCATGCACCAACGCAAGGCACGCATGAATGAGCTGGCCGATGCGTTTATGGTGCTCCCCGGCGGCTACGGGACTCTGGATGAATTATTGGAGGCGGTCACCTGGGCGCAACTCGGCCTGCACGAGAAGCCTGTCGTACTCATCAACACCGCCGGCTACTGGGATAAGCTGCTGGCCTTTCTTGATTCGACGGTCGAGGCGGGTTTCGTGAAGCAGAAGAACCGCGAGCTGCTGCGCGTGGTTGCGAATGCCGAAGAGGCGGTGGGGATGGTGGTTGAAGGGCTGACTGGAATACCAAGTTTCAATGAAGGGAACTGAAATTCCAGTACCTGCCGATGCGAAGTTACTCCACGGTCAGGTTTTCGAGAAAGAAGTCGAAATCTTTCATTGCAGGCTCCTCAATTGAGGCTGCCGTGTCAAGCAGGACAACGTAGTATAGTTTGCCGGGAATGCGTTGCTGTGTTTGGTTGGGGCGGAAATATCTGAGGCCTTCTTTGTCCTCCGCTTTTGGGATTTCCCTGGGGGTCTCGAAGATAAGCCCGGGAAAATCCGGCTGATCCCGCTCGAAGACGATGATTCTTCCATGCCCGTCGCCATCTTTCTTGTACATCTTTGGTTGCACACCCTTCATTGCGATGCAGGCAGCAGCGGGACAATGAGCAGGTATAAAGGACTCATAATTCCCATCTTTCGTGAACTTCTTGGAGTATTCTTGGATCGTCTCATTCTCTTTAGGCTGCTGGATCATCACGAGGATGTTAGGGCGTAGCTTGTTGACTGTGCCTTGGTATGGGCCGGTAGCAACGATGGCAACCCCAGACCCGTTGGTCACGTCCAACTGTTCAATGGACCAGTCTTTTTGGGCGCGAAAACGCAGGCCGCAAGTCGTGCAGGTGTAATCCCAACTCTCGCCTGCCATCGAGCTATACCAAACTTCCTTGGTCTCATACTTCTTCTTTGCGTCAAAAGCTTCGAAGCGCTTGCGAGCAGTATCGGGAAAGAATCTGCGCATTTCGGAAGTCGGCGCATTCAGCTTATTCAGGTGGTCGGCTGCGCGCAGAATGTGCGCAGGCATATTTGTAATGGAAGCACATCCCATGTAGTCGAGCCAGAAGCCAACGGGCAGTTGCTCCCAGGCGTGACTGGTTTCAATCGATAAAAATTCGTCAGCCCCAACTTTCGACTCCATTGTTTGGCAGCGCAGTATGGCTCGAAACCACGGTGCTCGAAAATCGGAGGGTGCTAGTTTTTGCGCCTGTTCCAGTACTCTCATCGCCGTTTCATGGCTGCTATCTACATCGAGATTATAAGCATAACTCGCTACCAATCCTGTCAGCAGAAGCAGCTCGGCGTTATCGGGATGGCTTTTCAACGCGATGGTAAGAAAGCCCAGGTCTTTGCCGAGACGCGTGGCCACTTCTTCTTTGGGAATCTCAAAACTCCATTTGTTGCTCCAGGTATGGCTGTACGGTTCAAGCTGAGCAGCGTCGTCGAGTGCGGCCAAAATGTCCGTCTCCTGCGGTAGCCGATCCGCGTGAATAGCAGCTACATCCGCTTTGGCGTACTGAGCCAGCAAGAAGAAAAGAGAGACGAAAACCAGAGCAGATAACTTGCGCACGTGATCCTCACTATCCGAAACCTGAGAATCAGTTTAACCCATGATCGTAATTCGGAGCCTGGGCAAGCGAGAAACTGTCGGAAACCACAGATGCTTATCGCAGATGTTCCACGGCTCTCCTCGTATACTTGACGTAGCGTATGTCTACACACCTCGACAGGATATTGGCGGCGACGCGGGCCACGGTGGCCGCGGCCAAAGAGCGCGTTCCGGCGGCGGAGTTGGAGCGGATGGCCGCCGAGCACCAGCCGCGCGGATGGGCGGCGGCGTTGCGTCGGAAGGCCGTCACGGGAGCGGCGGTGATTGCCGAAGTGAAGAAGGCTTCGCCGTCGAAGGGACTGATTCGCGCGGAGTTTGATGCGGCGGAGATTGCGCGGAGTTACTTTGCGGGCGGCGCGGCGGCGCTCTCCGTGTTGACCGACGAGCCATTTTTTCAGGGCAGTCTACGTAATCTGGAGCTGGCCTCGGCGGCGGTTCCGCTGCCGTGTTTGCGCAAGGATTTTATGGTGGATGAGTACCAGATTATTGAAGCCCGCGCGCATCATGCAGACGCGATTCTACTGATTGCCGCCGCGCTCAGCGAGGACGAACTCACGCGATTTGCCCAGGCGGCGCATGGCTACGCGCTTGATGTGCTGGTGGAGGTGCATACGGCGGCCGAGCTTGATCGGGTGCTCGATTCGCTGGGCGAGAGCGGCGCGGACGCAATCGGCGTGAACAACCGCGACCTTCATTCCTTCCAAGCCCGGCTGGAAACTTCGCTTGAACTGGTGGGACGAATTCCGTCCTCTGTAGTGCGCGTGACTGAAAGCGGAATTGCAACGGCGAGCGATCTGTCGCGGCTGCGAGCGGCGGGCTTCGACGCCTTTTTGATTGGCGAGAGCCTGATGCGCCAGCCCGACCCCGGCGCGGCGCTCAAGGCGCTGCTGGCGCAAGCGGGGACGCCATGAGCCTGTGGATCAAGATCTGCGCCAACACGTCGCTTGAGGATGCGCTGCTAGCGGTTGAAGCGGGGGCCGACGCGGTGGGCTTCGTCTTTGCGCCCAGCCCGCGCCGGGTGACGGAGAACGAAGTGGCTGCGATCACTCCGCGCCTGCCGGCGGCGGTGGAGAAGATTGGCGTCTTTGTGGATGCCGAGCTGGAGGAGATTGTTGCGACGGCGCGCGCCTGCGGCTTGACCGGCGTACAACTGCACTTCGATGCGGAGCCCGAGCTGCCGGCCAGGCTGCACACGCGTCTGGGGCCGGAGGTGCGCATTTTGCGCGTGATGCACTTCAGTGCGGAGAATGCGGAAGCGCAAATGGCCGAGATTGCCGCGCACAACGAAAACCCGCACGTGCACGCGGTTCTGGTGGATTCGCGCACGGCCACAGCCGCCGGTGGTACCGGCGAGAGCTTCAATTGGAATGCCGCGCGTCCATCGCTCTTCCAGAACGAGCAAGCGAAGATGCGACTGATTGCAGCGGGAGGGTTGAGGCCGGACAATGTGGCGGAGGCTATTCGTGTGTTGCGTCCTTGGGGCGTGGATGTGGCTTCTGGCGTGGAAGCCGCGCCGGGGCGCAAGGATCCGGTCAAGTTGCGGGAGTTTGTGGCTCGCGCGAGGGCTGTGAAGATAACATCGTAAGCCTCATGGTCAGGCTCTACTTGCCTGTCTCGGAACGCAGCCTCCTGCTATGATCGGGTAGTTATGGCAGGCGTCGCGAGTTTCGGGGGGAAGCGTGAGTTGCTGGCGCGCGGATTGCTCTGGAGCGGCGCATCCAGCCTGTTGGCGCAACTCCCCGCGCGTGATTCGCTGCTTGTGTTGAACTATCATCGCATCGGCAATGCCGAGGACGATCTCTTCGACCCCGGCGTCTTCTCGGCGACCGCCGAAGAGTTTGACCAGCAGATTTCTTATTTGAAGCGCCATCTTTCACTGGTAACTCTCGATGAGGCATTGGCTTTTATCGACGGCACTCTCAAAGAGAAGGCCCGGTGCTGCCGCGTGTTGATCACCTTCGATGACGGCTATCTGGATAACTACGAAATCGCTTTTCCAATTTTGCGCTCGCACGGCGCGCAAGGCGTATTCTTTCTGGCCACAAGCATAGTTGGGTCCTGCCATCTTCCATGGTGGGATCACATTGCCTATCTGGTAAAGACTGCGAGAAGCCGCCGGTTCATTCTCCGTTATCCGAATGACTTAGTGGTTGATGTTGATCAGAACGGCCTTACGAAGAGCTTGCAAGCCATTCTGAAGTTATATAAACAGCCGGATAACTCAGACCCGGATCGATTCATTCTGGAGTTAGTGGAGAAATCGAAGGGCGATGATCCGCCCAGTGCGTTGCGAAGATTTTTGAATTGGGACGAGGCGCGGGAGATGATTGGAGCCGGGATGGCGATTGGATCCCACACACATTCGCACACCGTTCTCAGCCAGTTGGAGCCGGATCGTCAACTTGAGGAGTTATCCACGCCACGTCTGATTATGAAGGAGCAACTTGGCGTCGAAGTTGCTGCACTTGCCTATCCAGTTGGCGGCAGGACCAGCTTCACAGGCACAACGCAGAAGTTAGCGCGCGAGGCGGGTTACCGCGCGGCTTTTTCGCGCCAGGGCGGCAGGAATCTATCGGGAAAGATATGCGCATACGATGCAAAACGAAGCTATATTGGCTGCCAGAGCTGGAGCCGCTTCCAAGTTCGGGCAGAAGTCTGCCGCGCATCGGGAGTTTTTTGGCCTTGATGGCGTCTTGCAAGATGGACGAATGCTAATTCAATCCAAACAGACGCTTCAATTTCCGCCGTCTCCGGTAGCGCTCGCACTCTTTGATTTCCTTGCGTATTGCCGTTATTCCTTCCAGTAGTTCAGCGCGCCAGGGTTGCGCCTGGGGGTATTCGGCGATGATGTAGTTCCACACGGTGATGCTATTCCGCAACTGCTTGAGTGAATCCGCACTGATCGAGTCAGGATGACGGCGGTAGTGCATCAGAACCTCGGGGACGACACCAAAGGGCACCACACTCAGGCAGCGAAAGTGGAAGCAGGTGTCTTCAGCTCCGAAGCGCCAAGCCGCATCGAATCCGCCCGATTCCCGGAAGAAATCGCGTTTGACTACAGGCGTGGAGGTAATGCCGGGCTGGAAGGTTGTCAATTTCCCGGTGATCGGCTGACGGACAACAAACCCTGACTGGTAATGCTCCGGCGTCCAAAAATCCTTGGGCGCATAGGAAAAATGGCTTTGGTCCGAAACAACGCCATCGGCGATCTCTGCGTAGTCGGTGAGGACACAATGGATGTCGGGAGCCTCGTTGGCGAGGCGGAGCTGCTTCTCGAGCTTGGCTGGAAGCCAGAGGTCATCCTGATCGCAGAAGGCAAGCCAGTTTCCCGTCGCCTTGGACGCGCCAAGGTTCCGCGCCGCGCATTGGTGGGCGTTGGGTGTGTGAATCAAGGTAACGGAATCTCCGAATGCCTTGACAACGGATGCGGTGTTATCTGTGGAACCATCGTTGACGACGATGATCTCGGTGGGCGGAATTGTTTGTGCGAGAATCGATTCAAGCGTCTCGGCGATGAACTTTGCTCCGTTGTAGGCGGGGATGATGACCGAGACGGTGTTCGAGGGGTGGGACGGGTCGAAATCATTCGGACTCGTGGTAATTGCATTTTCGATCATTTTGCTTATCCTGGGTTCCATGCCTTGATACCAAGGTTTAAGAATGGCAAGGTCAAATCTTCTTTGTTGACGGGAGAGTTTTGAAGCTCCAGCCTTTAATCATGGCTGCGCTCCTGGCAATATCAGAGATCGACCGTTTGCTCTGCATTTCCCGCAATAGCTTAATTCCTTTTGCAACGCTCATCGATCCGTTTCGAATGCGCGGTATTACATATAGCAGAGCGTCAGCGGCACAACTCACCCTCAAAAGATTTTGGGAATTGTTCATCCAGGCCGGACCCGGTAGTGGCGAACCCATCCCGAGCCGGCGCTGAATCAACTCGTCGTAAACATCTTCCAGCGGGCCCATCACTGTTGCCCATGAAAGCCTGGACACCGATTCCCTGGCATTTTTTGCAATCTCAATTTTCTTCTCAGGAAACTTGTCCAGCGCGATGATTGCTGACAAGAGCGACTCGCGATCGTCCACATCGGCGCTATAGCCGTTGACTCCATCAACGATGAGTTCCGGCACTGCGCCTACTCTTGTCGATACGACAGCCGTTTCGCAGGCCATAGCCTCAAACACCGTGCATGGTCCACCTTCGACGCGCGACGTCAGCAGATAAATGTCGAGGGCAGAGTACAAGGCAGGAAGATCAGACTTACGGATGTACCCGGTAGTGCTGGCGGAGACACCAGACGCCCGGAGGGTCGCCAATTCGTTGTCCCATCCCGGGCCGCCCAGCACAACGTGCAGATGGGGCACCCGGCCCGCAGCTTGGCGTACGACGTCGAGAAGAACATCCGTGCCTTTTCTGCCGGAATCGAAGTCGCTGCCTTTGCTTCCGACAAAACCAATCACGAAGCTGCCGGCAGGAATTCCAAATTGTCTCGGATAGACCTTCCTTCGCTGGAAAAACTCTGCGTCCACGCCGTGCGAAATAATGGTGACCGGAATTCGGCCGGAGACGCGGTCCTCGAGAAACTCCTTCCATCCCTGGGTGCAAACTGTCAGCGCAGAACTCCTATCGACAGCCATCTGGTGATCAGCCGACCAAGCGGTCACATGATGTATCCAGGTTGCGATTGGCGGCAGCTCCTCTTGGTCGAAGTCGCGGAATAACGAGATTGCAGATTCATTGAGGCAGTGAATCGCGTCCATTGCGGGAACAAGCGCACGAAGCATATCAGGACGTCTATCAAGAATCATCTCCGGCAAAAAATAAAAGTCATATTTGAAGCCAAAGCGCGCAATAATCTGTTTTCCCATTTCGCCGATAATCCACCAAGACACATTGGGGATCAAAAGAATTCGGGGCTTTCTGTTCATCATGCTCCCTCGCGTGCGCGAATTCTATTTCTTACACTCACAGCAAACATGGCAAAACGCTGCGGTTCCCACAAAGGAGACGGCCATAAGCACAGCGAACGGAACATATAGCGAAGTTCACCCTTGAGTCCATTATCGCGTGCGATCAGGCCGGCGCCGGACAATTGATCGGAGAGAATTCTGCGTCTCCAGGCCCAGCGAGCGAAGCCGTGCCGGTCGGCCAGCAGGGTCGTATCTATGATTTGATCCAGCGCCTGAAGCATCACTTCGGGATTCGCGCTAAGACTGCTCGGAGAAAGGTAGTAGTTCGTCAGAGGATTGGCGACCGCCTGAAAATCGCCCAGCTTCAGCAACCGCATCCACATCTCCCAATCCTCGCAGGCGCGAATATCTTCGCGGAATCCTCCGTCCAGTGTGAGCACCTCCCGGCGAGCGAGCACGGTCGAGGGCGTTATCGGATTGCGATAGCGCAGCATCTTGCTTGCCAAGAGGGGATCGATTGCCATGCGCACACCACGAGAGCCGTTATCGTCGAAGAGACGAACGCCGGTGTAAACGAGTACGGTATCCGGTTGAATGCAGGCGGCCTGGCGCTCCAGTTTCTCCGGCGCCCAGGTGTCATCGGCATCCAGCAGTGCGATCCACTCGCACGATGCGTTCTGAATCCCGGTATTTCTCGCGGTAGATAATCCTCCATTTTCTCGCTGGATGACTCTTGCTCCGAGTTCCGCGGCAACTTCCGCCGTATTATCAGTGGAACCGTCGTCGACGACGATCACCTCTTCCGGTTTGTATGTCTGCTCGAAAACCGACTTCAAACAGCGCGGCAGATAACGCGCTGCATTGTAAGCGGGAATGACCGCGCTGATTTTTATGCCCGATTCCATGGCCGACATAGATGCTCCCAGATTCGTTGATATGCGCGATTTCTGAAAAAAGTTGGCCTTGCATGGATGCCGAAAAAACGTTGCTTCACCATGACCGCCGTAATTTTGTACCGAGACCGCATCTCTTTCCAGGGAAACGGCCATGCAGCGATGCTCTTGAGCATATAAAAAAGGAATAAGGGAAAGCCCTCTTCGCGGAGCGCGATCGAGGTATCGTAATAATTGAATGCGGATATCCTGCGGCGCCATAAAAAACGAGAGATGCCGGAGGTTCCTGATAGGCAACTGCCCTCTATAATCGAGTGGCGCTGAAAAAAATATCGCATGGCGCTGGAACTGAGACTTCCAGAGACCGATCGATAGATTACGACCGGTTCCGGAATGGCGGCGAACAATTCCACTGAGTAGCGGGCAGCGAGCTTGAGCCACAGATCCCAATCCTGGGCAACGCGGAGCGAAGGATCAAATCCTCCAACCTCGTCGAATGCCTCGCGACGCAGCATGACAGAGCAAAGATTAATGGGATTGCGGTAGCGAAGCATCGGCCACAGTTTCCGGGGCGAAATAAAGCGCGGGTCGCGCTCTGATCCATCAGCGGCAATGATTCGATAATCGGTGTATATCAGCACTGCCTGCATGTTCTCCACGGCGCAGCGGCGCTGGCGTTCCAACTTCTCCGGGAGGAACCAATCGTCAGCATCGAGAAATGCAATCCAATTGCCCGTGGATGCCAGAACGCCACGATTGCGCGCTACGGAGACTCCGCTGTTTTGCGCAAGACGTATGACGCAGACGGAGGGAGAGAAGGACTCCGCAATTTCAGCCGTGCGGTCGGTCGATGCGTCGTCAATAACGATAATCTCGTGGGGAGGGCAAGTTTGGCTGAGGCAACTCTTGATGGCCTTGGCGATATACTTTTCCGCATTGAATGCGGGAATGATGACGCTGATCTTTATGTCAGGATTCGTCGTCATCATGCATTTTCTCCTATCATCGTTAAAGGGAAATACTCCCTAAAAAGGTTACCTGAAAAACTCCCTGAGAATGATGGTGCACTACAGCCGCCCGGTCACGCAGGGCGAATCAGCAGGTTCAGAACCATCTTCGCAGGCGCAGCCATTGTTTTGGGCAGCATGCCAGACACAGTAACAAAGCGGACGCGATCTTCCGGCTCCAGCACACGCAACAGATAGAAGAGCGCGAAAAGAACGATCAGGGCGGCGCTTCCCCCGCACAGAACAGCCCACAGCGGCGCAAGCCGCGCGGCAAAATAATGCGCTGTCAACGCGGCCAGCACACTGATGAAGGTAATCTTTGCCACCTGAAGCCAGGGAAGTTTCACTTTGAAGCGATGAATTGCCACGGCCCACATCAATCCGACGGCGGTTAACTGCGCGGCGCCATTGCCGATGCATGCGCCCACCGCGCCGTGGGCGGGAATCAGCCACCAAGCCACGCCGATATCTACGACGCCTGCCAGAATGGTGGCGGCAATCACAAAGCGCTGTTGCTCCATACTCTCCAACAAACTCTGCACCGGCCCAGCGAAAGCTTTTGACATGCACAGCACTGGAGCCAGCATAACAACCATGGCCGCCCCTGCATACTGGCGGCCGAAGAGAAGCAGCATCGCCGGCACGGCGAGAGCGGTTGAGATGAAGTGCAACGGAATCGACAACAAGGCAAGGTAACGGAAGGAGGAAGCGGTGATGTCGGGCAGCCTGGTTTTGTCGCGGCCAAATTGTGCAAAGATCGTCGTGCCTACCGCGGCGCTGAAGATCGTGGCGCCAATCAGAAGCTGGCCGGCCATGGTGAAGGCTACGGAATAAAACGAGATCTGGCGAGAATCCGGGCAGAGTTTCTTGAGCAATAGAATCTCGCATCGGTCCCAGACGATCAGCGCGAGGATCATGCTGGTAACGCTCTGCCATGCAAAGGAGATCATCCGCTTGCGCAAATCCGGGGGATGAACATGGGTCATTGCCCAGGAGAGCGATCGTTTGAATGCCGGGAAGAGCCGCACCATGAAATCGACGAAGCGCATGATCAACAGCGAGGCTCCGACGCCGACTACACCCCACTTGAATACAACTGTCGCCCCAATACCAATGAAGTAGATGAAGATTGAGAGGACCGACGCGGGCATATTGGCCGAGAGATCTTCCGTGGCGACATTGGCCTGGGCCGAGATGGCGTTTACCATTGAAGGCCAGATGCTGAGCACGATAAGGGCTGAGGCCAGCCTGTATGCGTCGAGAGTGTCTCTCAGCACCCAGAAGAGGAGGCCGGCAGTCGATATTGTCGCCAGGCCTGTCTGCAGAAGCAGAGTGCGATGATAGATGTATTTAGCGGTGCCGCGGTCGCCCATGCCGATAAACTCGGCCATATATTTACGCGTGGTGGCAGGAATGCCTATTGCACCCAGACTGCCGACAACGGAAGCGAGATAGGAGATGAAGACCAGGTGTCCATTCTTCTCGGGCCCAAGATAGCGAGCGATCATAATCGGGGTGAATAACCCGATGACGAAGCCGATCATGTTTTCCAGCCCGGACCATCCGGTATTTCGGGCGATGGTTTTAGTATTTGTCATATGGATTCCAGAAACCGGGCAAGCATATCTCCCTGCGCCTCCGCGGTGTAGAGGTTGCGAGCCTGCCATGCAGCCTGGCGCAAGGCTTGAATACGCTCTCTATCTTCGAGCTTCCGTCTCAAATCCGGCACCGAGTCATATTCGAGGACGGCGGGATACTCAGCTAGATACTGTTTTGGCCCGGTATAACCATTAGACGGTATGGCAATCGGTATACCTGCGGCAACGCTTGACACCAGGCGATCCGGGACGGTAAGTTCCAAGCGTTCGGCGCGTCGGCAGGCAGCCTCGTTGTATGCGATCAGGCTGGCGTCATGCGCCGCCATCCTGGCAATGAGCGCGACTAGACCCAGCGGTTCAAAGGAACGCCGGTAAGGATGGCCGCCTGAGGTTTCCGGCGACCGCACGTGGTGCAGTTCAATCTGATTCTCCAGAATCTCTGCCATCAAAGGCCGCAGATCGTCGGCGGCATGGACGGTGGGATGAGAGAGATCAGTGCGCCCGATAAAAATCAGGTTGGGGTGATCCATACCCGGCGTATTCCGTTCGCCTGTGACCTGAAAATCTCTTGGCCAGCATATCTTCAGGACCAACTCTTGCAGATGGCTGCCGCGCGCGCCCAGAACCTGGTCATGAAAATAGTCGCACATCGCCGCGCTGGGATAGAGCATTCCATCCAAGAATGGCGCAGCGTGGCGCATAAGCCAGTGCTGCCGTTTCACTCCCGAAGTATTCAGCGCGAGTGGGAAACAGGCCAGCATCAGCACGATCCTGATATGTGGGCGCAGGCGCTTGATGGCCACGATATCCGCCAAAGGCCCAGTGCCCCAGTAGGCTATGATCACATCGGTTTCATTCTCGTCGAGATGCCTGCAGGTGTTCTCCAGAAAGCTGCTGTCGTGCGTTTGAGTAAGTTGATCAAAGAACTTCTGAATGCGCTGACCCGCGGTGGCTTTTCGGTTCTTTAGCAGGCTGAGGGAATCAGAGAGCCACGTCAATCTGGAAACGCGTCCAGCGAGCATGGCTTCGAACATCTTCCTATGAGCAATATCGGGGCCCAGCAGGGTGACAGACAGGCGATGAGAAGAATGCATAAGATTCCTTCGGCCCGCAGGGGCGATATGGAGGGCGCATTGGCTGCCGGCAACCAATGCGCTCGGAGTGGGCGGCGAATCGAGAGCGATAAACGCGTCTAACCCAGTCTTTGCAGCGCGGTCCGCGCGTCCTTTGCCGCTTGCGAATTGGGCGAGAGCGAAATCGCCTTTTTGAGATGAATCGCGGCGTTGTTCCTGTCCATCATCTTGCTGAACACCATTCCCAGGTGATACTGCGTTGACGCGTCGTTCGGGTCAGTCTTGACTGCGTCTTCCAGCAGATCGCGGGCAGGGCCGTAGACTCCTTTGTAATAGTAGGCCCACGCCAGGGTGTCGGCGGAGTGAGGTGAGTTCGGCATTCCCCGGCGCGCGGTTTGCGCCAGCGACAAAGCCACATCCACGTTCTCGCCATTCTGTAGCATCAGGTAGGCAAGATTGTTGGCCGCGGTCGCCTGCGTGGATTCAATCTGAAGAGCCTTCCTGTAATAGTCTTCGGCCTTGCGCGTATCTCCGCTTGATTCCTCCAGATTTCCAAGAATGGCAAAACCGCCGGCATTGTTGGGATGAGCCTTCGACCATTTCTCCCATGCGCCGATCGCATTCGCCGCCTGGCCCCGCTGCGCCTGAAGCTCGGAGTAGATCGAAACCGCCTCGCCGTCATCGGGATTCAACTGCATGGCTTTCTGCGCCGTGGCGGCCGCCTGGTCAAGATTTTTGTTTTGTATCTGAAGCTGAGCCAGCATATCCAGGAATCCACTGTTTCTTGGAGTCTTTGCTATTTGCGCGTTAAGGCGAGCGAGTGCCTGGGCAGGCTGCTTTTTGAAAAGATCGTAGCTGATCAGGTTGCGCAGCGCGCCAATTGAATTCGGGTCGTACTGCAAAGCCTGCTCCAGCAGTGCGACGCCTTCCGGGTAGCGCTTTTGCGAGAAGCGAAGTTCGCCAAGCATGAGAGAAGCCTGCGAGCCGAGCATAAGAGTAGCGCGCGCGTTGAGCGGCGTATCAGCGATGGCCGTTTTCAGGTCAATCTCCGCCTTGTCCGGCGTGTTATGTTTCAGCTCCACCGCTGCTCGCCACAGATAGCCGCCAGCAAACTGCGGAGCGGCGGCAATCGTTTTGTTCGCCACTTCCGAGAGCATTCCAATGTCTCCGCGCAGGGCGGCAATGCGCGCCAACTCCTCCTGTGCTTCCAAGCCGGGGGGTCTGAGTTCCACCACCTGGCGAAAGCTCTTTTCGGCCAAACCGCTATCACCCTTGGCCAGCGCGGCCTTGCCCAGCCAGAACTGAATGAAAGCATCCTTTGGGTCGTTCTTGACCGCATCCTGAAGGGCATTGATGGCGTCGTTCTGCTTGCCGTTGTTCAGCAGTACAATTCCGTTCAGCACGGCGACCTGGGGATCCTTGCTGTTCTTCTTCATTAACTCGGTCACCACTGCCTGCGCAGCCGGATAGTCCCTGACCTGAAGAAGAACGCGCACGTATCCCTCCTGCACAGAGATATTCTTGGGATACTTTTGAGCAAGGCTGGCAAACTCGGCCCTGGCCTTGTCAATCTGCCCGGTGGCCTCGTAGTAGTTTGCCAGGAGGCGCACGCCTTGCGGGTTGTCGGCCAGATCTTTGGAAGCCTGGCGAAGCGCCTCCTCGGCCATTGGCTGATTTCCCTGCCGAAGATAGACCTGCGCAAGGCTTTCCCGCGCGGTAAGATTCTTGGGATCGGTAGCGATGGCATTGCGGCTTGCCTGCTCGGCCTCAGCCCAACGGCTGTTCTTGAGATAGTAGCCGACGAGCAGGAGTTTGGCGTTGACGGACTTGGGATCAAGAGCGACCGCCTTCTTCAATTCATCTTCAACCGAGGCGCTTTTGGTTGGATCCCGCACTTCCAGCAGCGCGAGCACGTCATGCAGCGATGCTTCGTTCGGGGCCAGTTCCAATGCGCGATGAATCTCGGCCAGCGCTATATCCTGCTGGCCGCGCCTGGCCGCGATGCGGGAGAGAAGGGCGTGAACATCGGCATTATTCGGTTCCGTCGCCATCACCGCAGTGGCCTGCGCCTGGGCGTCGTCGATTTTGTTTCCAGCCAGCAGTAGATCCCCGAGATCGATGCGCGCCTTGGTATTGGATGGCTGCAAATCCACGGTGCGCTTGAGTTCGGTGAAAGCGCCGTTCAATGCACCCATATGGAGGTAGGTTTTGGCCAGGGCATAGTGCGCGTCGGCGAAGTTCCGGTCGATCCTCAGCGCGTTGGAGAACTGAATGACGGCTTCGCGGTCCTTGCCCTGGGCGCTATACTTCTGCCCGCTTTCCAGATACTTGTGCTTGCGCACGTTAGGATCACGATGACAGCCCGAGATCGGAGCGAGCGACAGAAAGAGCGCAATTACGCCAAGAGCCGCGCCACAACTGCGCGCTCTCTGGCTGAACTTGAAGCCGGATTGAAATGCCTTGAATCTGCTTTCCACTTACTTCCATCCTTTCAGGCTGTTTCTCGAACGGCCACAACTTGAAGCTATCGGATGGGCGCGCTGAGTCTTTCACGCGCCGGCAAATCCGCTTAGTTCGGAATAAACCGCGGCAGCAGGGGCGCAATCCGCATGGCGAAGCCCTCGGCGCGCACTCTTGCATCCGCAGTTCCTTCGCTGGATGCGATTGGCGTGATTACGCGAATCAACGCTCCATCGGTGCGATTCATTCGCATCGCATCGGCTACCATGTATATCTTTGCCATATATTCATTGGCCACGCTGCGCCCGTGCGCCTGATACCAGTAAATGACAAACTGCCTGGATTCACCATTCACAATCACATATTCTCCCACGCGATGCGGCTTGCCGGTCTCATCCGCCAGGTCAAGATAACTGGAGGATTCAAAGGACCAGCCGGCTCCCGGCAGGCAATGCCTGGGCGAGTGGATGGTCTGGCCGGTTCGCTGCGTGGGAAAATAGCCGATGAAGAGATTGACCGGCGCCGTCCGCGGGCCCTGGAAGTAGACGCGCGACAGAAAGTCTCCAGCCCCAAGAACTTCGAGCGTCTCTGCGTCAATGGGCAGGTCGGTTCCGGTCCATCCATTGATGGTGACAGGAAACTGCGGCAGCGGCTCGCAGGGAGGGTTGTGATCCGCATTGCCGCGCGCGCGCAGCAGAAGCACCGTTCCAATCAGCATCAGCGCCGCGGTCCAAAAACGAAGATTCTTCATGGTTGCCGCCTTCTGGCCGGGAACTGACTCATGGCGCGATGGAGAAGATACAGGCAGATGAGCGAAACCAAAAAGACGACCCAGCCGGAAAACTCATGAAAGAAACCCAGAGCCTTGTCCGTATCCCAGTATTGGACGCACAGTCCGGTTCCCAGAATGCGCACCCCGTTGGCCGCAATCGCGATGGGAATGCTGGCCAGGATCAGAACGACTCTCCGCCAGTTGGACTTCTCCATAAAGTAGCCATAAAAGACCGACAGCGTGAACAGGCTCATCAGTGAGCGGATGCCGCTGCAGGCCTCGGCCACCTCCAGCTTCATCGTGGGAAGGTCGATGACGTTGCCCTCGCGCAAAACCGGCACGCCAAAGATTGGAAGCAGGTCACTGGCCAGCTTTGAAGCCAATATCTGCAACGGAAAAGTGATCTGATTGAAGAAGATGGCCGGAAGCGGAATGGCCAGCACCAGAACCAGAAGCGCGAAGCGTAACTCCTTCAAGAGCAGCCACCCGCCAAAGGCGAGCACCAGTCCGGCTATCAGGATGATCAGCGAGACCCGCGAGAGGAATAGCTCGGAGCCGTAGATTCCCAGCAGCAGAACGGCCAACCCCAGGGCCATCACGGCAATTCCACTCCAGGTGGGAGCAATCTTCGTGCGGAGAAGAGCCGCGCGCTTCTCCCACACCAGAAATGCCGCAAAGAAGGGCACTAGAAAGCCGTGGGAGAAGTCGGGAATCTGCCACCAGTCCAGGACAAGTTTTCCCAGCACCTGGTAATAGACCGTTGCTATCAACAGGCAGATGAACGCAGAACCCCATGCAAACTGAGCGTTGCGGGAGTACCAGGAACCCGGAGACGGCGCAGGAGCCTGTACGTCCTGAGAGATCATTTCCGTAACGATATCCTCAGACTTGGCAGTCAATGTTACTTCATACTAGCAATCAGAGAGCCGAAATCGAAATCCTTAATACAAGGGAATTTCCTCCTGAGTTTCTCCCCTACAAGTAATCCATTTTTCCGGAGGAGTGGTAATTGTTTACCACTTTTCCGATAAGAAAATGGTAGATAAATACCCAGAAGGAGAGAATCATTTTACCGTTTCTTCGATTTTCCCTAAAGAGGCGCGCAAGAAACTCCCATCCCGTCGAAAAAGCCTATCCTTTGCCTTGCACCCCATGGTTTGGAAACAGCATTGCTAAAGAAGATATGAATACTGGTTCCCCAATGGCATCCGTTGCAATGATTCCAAGCGGCAAACGAAAGACGAAGCTGTCCCTTCCCATGGAGGGTGGGCAGCAGTCCGTGATTGACCGGATTGCCGAAAGCGATTGTCCGGTTTTGATTCTGGGTGAGCATGGCGCCGGGAAACGGTTCATGGCCCAGCAAATCCACGCCCAGTCGAATCTGTCGCGATACGAATTCAAGGAGATACGCTGCGGGGATGCCAGCGCCGAGACGCTGCAAGACGCTCTTTCAACCAATGGAACAATTTACCTATCTGAAATATGTGAGCTTAATCTTGCACTGCAGGGGCTGATTGTCGACGAGTATTTTCATTCGGAACAGGCGCGAGCTAGTCGCCTCCTGTGTAGTTCGAGCCGCGAATTGCTGGAAGAGGTCAAGTCATGGCGCATGAGAGAGGATTTCTATTACCTTGTCTCCGCCGTTTCGCTCCGGATTCCGCCGCTGCGCTGTAGAAAGTCCGAAATCCTCTCCATTGCCGATGAACTGATGACGCAGTTCTCCAAGCAGTTTGACCGCCCCAAGCCGGTTCTATGCAAGGAAATCATTGGACATCTGATGGAGCACACATGGCCCGACAACCTGCCGGAACTTCAGACTGCCATCAAGACATTCGTCGCCATCGGGGATCAGGCGATCTCTCTAGCCGCCATCAAAGCGGCGACGTGGGGAAGATCAAATGGAAATCGTAAACACCCATTATTGAAGGAGGCTACGCGCGCCTCCTCCATTCAGATTGAGCGCCAGTTGATCACCGAAGTTCTGGCCCTGACCGGCGGCAACCGGAAACGCGCCGCCGCCGAATTGGGAATCAGTTACAAGGCCCTGCTGAACAAACTCAAGCAGATCGAAGCGGAAAACCAATTCAAGTTCTGCAACATTGGAGTCGCATGATGAAGCTGAAAAATCTCTTCCTGGTGGTACTTCTTGCTTCGGCGATTTTTTGCCAAGCTCAAGACGGGGCGCCGGCCGGTCAGCCGCCTGCGCCGGATGCGGCCAAGCCGCCCGCGCCCGCGATGGCGTTGACCGACAGTTATGTCATTGGCTTATCTGACGTCATCATCGTTACCGTGTTGAAAGAGCCGACTCTCTCCGGCAGTTTGCTCGTCCGGCCAGACGGCATGATTTCAATGCCCCTTCTGGGAGATGTCAAAGCCTCTGACAAGACGCCGCTGCAGTTGGCGGACGATATAGCGGCCAAGCTCAGGAAGTTTATTCAGGATCCAAATGTCACGGTCGTTCTGAGTCAGATGAACAGCAAGAAAGTGTACCTGATCGGCGAGGTTGGAAAAACCGGCCCGATCGAGATGACTCCGGGCATGACCTTGCTGGAGGCAATCGCCACCGCCGGCGGAGTCACCGAGTACGCAAACAAGAAGAAGATTTACATACTGCGCGACGAAGCCGGTAAGCACCTCAAGCTGCCCGTGCAATACAAGGAAGCGCTCAAGGGCAACAGCGCGATGAATCTAGCCTTAAAACCTGGAGACACAATTGTTGTTCCTTGAGCGGTTGCATTTGAAATTGATTCTTATTCTGCTGGCGATTCCGTTTTTCGTCAGCGCCACTGCCGGAGCGCAGGTTGTGCCCGCCGCAGCCGGTCCCTCCAACTCCGGCGAGCAACCGCTGAGCGGCACACTGCGCTATGATCTGAGCTATTCACAAATCGCGCAGTTCTACTCCGGGCAACTGGGCAACGCGCTGAGCAGCGCCGTATCGGGAGACGCGAGATATGCGAATTCCAGCACGTCCCTTCCGTTCAGCCTGACCTATTCCGGTGGCGATATATGGGCCATCTCCGGCAGCTACGGAGAGACCGGGGTCTTTCAGCACTTATTGGTTTCACAAGGATTGTTGCGGCGCCACTGGTCACTGAATCTCAGCGATAATGCAAGTTATATGCCTCAAGCGCCGATCACGGGATTCTCGGGCATTCCCGGCGTGGGCAGCCTGCCCGACGAGCCGAGTCAGCCGAGTCAGCCGATTCTGACGCTGAGGACGCGCAGTGTTTATAACACGGTCAGCCCGAATTTCTCCTGTACCCTCGACCGTGCTACCAGTCTCGGCGTCAACGGGAGTTACACAATTCTGCGCTTTCCTGACGGCAACGGCCTTGAGACCGATCAGTGGCAAGCAGGATCGCAACTTACCCGGCGGCTGAATGTTCTGAATTCCCTTTCGAGTCAATACGCATACTCCCATTTCACCTATCCGGGGTATGAATACAGCATGGATACTCAATCCCTACTGTTTGGTTTCACACGCGTCTGGAGCCGGCGGCTCAGAACGAGCGTCTCCGCGGGGCCGCAATGGATCATGCCATCAGCCAGCACGGAGATTCCTTCATCGACCGATCTGTCGGTCAGCGCGAATGCAGGTTATTCGGCCAGATCGACGAGCGTCACGCTGAACTATACGCAAGGAGCCATGGGAGGCGCTGGGGTGTCGACGACGGTGGGGGCGCGCAACTACGACGCCAGCGCGGGAGTCTCACAGCAGTTAGGCAAAAAGATGAGCATCGGCGCCACGGGCGCGTATTTGCGCACTCGGGGAATGCAACAGGCCGGTTCGGCCAGCGGCTATGGTGGCCTGACCAATTCAGTATATGGAGGAGTATCGGCCACGCGGCAGCTGAGCAGGTACTTCAATGCATATGCAAACTACACGGTAACGCATCAGTTGTCGAGCGGCGCGCTTCCGGCAAATGTTATCAGCGGGCTGTCACAGGTAATCGGTTTTGGCATAAGCTACTCCCCCAGGGAGCTGCACTTCAGAAAGTAATGGAACAAGGAGTTCTATGCTCGGGCATCGCGAATTGACAATGCAGGATTATACGGGGATATTGAAGCGGCGTTTCTGGCTTATTCTAACTTCCGCGCTCCTTCTGCTAGGGGTTGGCATCGCAATCAGTTATATGATCCCTCCGCAATATGTGTCGCAGACACTGGTGCTCATAGAGCAGCAGCAGGTTCCTGAAGACTATGTGAAGCCTGTGGTCAATGAAGATCTGAACAGCCGGCTGGCATCGATGCGAGAACAGATACTGAGCCGTTCGCGCATTGAGCCGATCGTCGAGCGATTTGATTTGTATGCGGGGAACAAAGCCAGCATGGATGACCGCATCGATATGACGCGAAAGGCGATCGGGATTACACCGATTCCCTCCGGCCAGTCGCGCGGAATGCCGGGCTTCTATATCACCTTCAAGGCTCGGGATGCGCACACCGCACAGCAGGTCTGCGGCGAGATTACTTCGCTCTTTGTAAGCGCCAATTTAAGCGCGCGCGAAGAGTCCGCCGAGGGCACGACCGACTTTCTGAAGCTGCAACTGGACGAGGCCAAGAGAAACCTGGATGATCAGGATGCAAAGCTGGCGGCGTTTGAGCAAAAGAATATTGGCAGGCTTCCCGGGCAGACCGTCCATCTTGGAGAGATGAGCCTTGCCATGGGAAGCGCGAACGAAAGTACGCTTCAGGCGCTCACAGCCCAGCTAGACGCTGCCACGCAGACAGTAAACCGCTTGCAGCAGAATGATACGTTTATCCAGGCGATGATTGCCGAGCAGTCGCAGGGATCATCCCATGTTGATCCAGCTACGGGAACTACGGACGCCACACTCAATGCTCAGTTGAAGGAAGCCATCGCACAACAGAAGGAATTGGAATCCATCTATACGCCCAACCATCCGGATGTACTTTCCATCAAGCGCCGGATCGCCAATCTGCGCGCGGAGATTGCACGCGTTCCGGCGCAAGCTGCGAAGGGCGAAACCGCGGCGAGTACTTCAGACTCGCCGCAGCTTCAACAGCTAAAGGCCCAGCTTCGCGCGGAGCGCCAGGCCATGGCCGCAGCCAAGCAGGAGCAGGCTCAAATTGCGCAGAAGGTGCGCACTTACGAGGCGAGAATCGAAGCAAGCCCGCTGATCGAGGAAGAGTACAAGAAGGTTACTCGCGACCACGATACGGCTTTACAGTTTTACAACACGCTTCTGACCAAGATGAATGACTCGTCCATGGCAACGGCTCTGGAACATCGCCAGCAAGGCGAGCAGTTTCGCGTGATGGATGCTCCAAACCTTCCCGACGGGCCTACCTTCCCGAAACGCAATCTCTTCGCTGGCGCAGGCTTGGCGGCTGGCTTGGCTCTGGGACTGCTTCTTTCCGCGCTGCTTGAGTATCGTGATACCTCGTTGCGGAACGAGAGGGACATTTGGGCGTTTACCAAGCTCCCGACTCTGGCCGTCGTTTCGTTTGTCAACAACCTGGAGCAGCGTGAGATGGCACCTAAGCGCAGGAAACTTTTTTCCCGGAAGCCTAAGTCTGCTGAAAGCGCGCGCGGATAGTTATGTACAAATCCTATTTTGGCCTTCGCTCCAATCCTTTCGCAGCCAGCCCGGATCCGCGGTTTCTCTTTCTGAGACCGCAGATACGGGAGGCGCTTGCCTGTTTGCAATATGGCATCGCGGCGCGCAAGGGATTTGTAGTCATGACAGGCGAAGTTGGGACGGGAAAGACAACTTTGCTCAAAGTGGTCCTGGATACGTTTGCCAAGGGGCGCATCTCAACAGCCTTTGTCTTCAATCCACTTCTCGATGTGCTCGATTTCTTTGAATTCGTGCTAACCGACTTCGGAATACCGCCCGTGTCAAGGACGAAGTCGGCTATGCTGCTGCAACTCAATCACTGGCTTATCGAGCGCTATCGCGCCCATCGGCTATGCGCGATCGTGATCGATGACGCGCAGAATCTCTCCTGGGAGCTTCTCGAAGAGATTCGATTGCTCACCAACCTTGAAACTTCCTCTGAGAAACTGGTACAGATTGTGCTTTCCGGTCAGCCGGAACTTGAAGATAAGCTTTACCACCCAAGCCTTCGCCAGCTTCGCCAGCGCGTTTCGCTCTGGTGCAGAACGCAGCCGTTGTCGGAAGAAGAGACACAGGCTTACATCATGGATAGGCTGCGCATTGCCGGAGCCACCCGCCCAGTGCTGGCGTCTGAAGCTGTGGAGCTTGTTTACAGCTACTCGAAAGGCATTCCCCGCCTCATCAATCTAATATGCGAGCAGGCGCTGATTTGTGCCTATGCTGAACAGATCAACCCGGTTCCAGGTCAAATCGTCGAATCGGTTGGCCTGGAACTCGATATTGTCCAGCACCCTTTCACGATCTCCCATTCGGCCATGCAGACTTTGATGAGGCGGACTCCGCAAACTAACATGGCAAACACTATCACGCCCGTCGTGAACAGCACGGTTACACTGGAGGAATAAGAAATATGAGCCGTATATTCGATGCGCTCCAAAGGGCAAATCTAGAGCGGAAGGCCTCGCAGGAACCGGACGCGGCAGAAATTCCGGAACCGCTCGCTTTCTCCGGCTCCGCCGATCTGCCGTCAGTCAACGCCAAGGTCATTCTTGATAAGATCGCCCTGCGTCCGTGGAATCCTTCCATCATTGCGCTTCCCACTCTAGGAGACCGCGGTGAAAGCATAGAACAATTCCGCGGCCTCCGCTCACAACTCAACCGGCTTAGCGAACAGACGCCGCTCAAGACAATTCTCATAAGCAGCGGCATACCCGCGGAAGGCAAGACATTTGTCGTGGCGAATCTGGCCATAAGCCTGGCGCGCAACAGGAACAATAGAATCCTGCTTATCGATGCCGATTTGCGCCGTCCCTCGGTGCACACCATGCTGGGAGCTCCCAAAACTCCAGGACTTACGGAGTATCTCACGGGAGAAGCCGAGGTGAATGATATCCTGCAGCAGAACCAGAATCCTCGCATTTTTTACGCCGGCTTAATGCGCGAGATTCCAAATCTCACATTTATCCCCGCCGGCGCGGGTGGCGATAACTCATCGGAATTAGTCGCCAGTGATCGTTTTGAAAAGCTGATAAAACTACTTTCGCCGCACTTCGACTGGATTCTGATTGATACACCTCCGGTTCTTTCGTTTGCGGATGCAATCGACATTGCCCGCGTTGCCGACGCCGTGCTGCTTGTTGCTCGCGGAGCGACCACGCCCTACAATGTCGCGCAGCGTGCGCAGGCCGCCTTCAGCAATTCGCGCGTCCTGGGTTTTGTGCTGAATGCGGTTAAAGACGCTCCTCGCAATCATTCTTACTACTACTACTACGGCAGGCAGGAAAACACAGGCGGATCGCAGCCGCAGAAGGAAAAACGGCAATAAGGATGATCAGACTGTTCAACGTATACTATCCGGCGAGGACCCTGATGCTGCTTCTTTGCGAAGTGCTCATCGTGGGCTGCTCATTTCTGATGGCCACCTTTATCATGGTGCCGGATTCATCCATTGCACTGTTCTATGATTACGGCTTGCTGAAGATAGGCGGCATCACCGCTCTTACACTGCTTTTAACTTATTACTTCGATCTGTATGGCCCACGGCGCACCTCGCGGAACTGGGAGGTATATTTTCGCCTGCTGCTGGTTCTCAGCGTTCTGTCCTTTGTCCTCGCGGGATTCATCTATCTTTTTTCGGACCTGGACATAGGTCCTTATGTCATGGTTGTTGGTGTCTCCTTTCTTACAGTCGCTTTAGTCCTCTGGCGTTTGGCCTATGAGTGGATCATCAGCTTATCCATGTTTCGCGAGCGCGTATATGTTCTGGGTTGCGGCCACCGAGCACACGTTGTGGTTGAATTATTGCGCGCCAGCCGTGAAGCCGGCATGGAAGTAATTGGCTGGCATGGGGAAGGCGAGCCTTATGCGCGTCTTGATAGCTTCGCCGCGGACCTGCGCGCGTTTCGTAGTACAAGGCCCGGCATTGATCGCGTTATCGTCGCCATGGAAGACCGCCGCGATTCCATGCCGGTTAGAGAGTTGCTTGACCTTCGCATTCGCGGCGTAGTTATTGAAAATTCCAGCTCACTTCTGGAGAGGCTTTCGGGCAAACTGCCTTTGGATGGGCTCAATCCTAGCACTCTTATCTTCGCCGAAGGCTTTCGAATGAGTGCGGCGCAGCAATTATTCCGGCGCCTGCTCTCTTTTGCGGTCTCTTTCCTTGCTCTGTTGATCTGCCTGCCGTTTTTGCCACTTATCATTCTAGCGGTTCGCCTATCTTCGCCAGGCCCCATCTTCTTTAGCCAGACGCGCGTAGGACAGCGTGGGCGGCTGTTTACGACTTACAAGTTCCGAACCATGCGGCAAGATGCAGAGACGCAGGGAGCGGTTTGGGCCACCAAAGATGATCCCCGCGTCACTTCGATAGGCAGGTTTTTGCGAAAGACCCGGCTTGACGAGATTCCGCAGTTCTGGAACGTCCTTCGCGGAGACATGGCCTTTGTCGGCCCTCGTCCTGAACGCCCGGAGTTTGTGCAGTGGCTTAGCCGGGAGATTCCCTTCTATGACTTGCGACATATGATTCGCCCTGGGATTACGGGTTGGGCGCAGGTGCGCTATCAATACGGCGCAAGCCTGGACGAGACAAAGCGGAAGCTCGAATATGATCTTTACTACGTCAAGCATCAGTCGATTGGCCTCGACCTGCTCATCATGTTTGAAACGATCAAGACAATCCTTCTGCAAAGAGGCGCCCAGTGAAGGTCATTTTCTGGCTGTCGATGATCGGCCTATTCTATACCTATATTGGGTACCCAGCGCTGATATGGATTGTGGCGAAACTGCGGCCGCGGCCCTGGACGGTCAAACCGATCACTCCCAGCGTGAGTGTCGTGCTGGCTGTGCACAACGGCGCAACTCTTCTTACGCACAAGATAGAGCACCTGCTGGGACTTGACTACCCAAATATCAAGGAGATTATCCTTGTTTCGGATGGTTCCACCGACGGCACTGCCGAGTTACTTACTCGCCAGCGCGATTCTGGTCTTATAACCATAGTTTTGAAGGAGCATTGCGGCAAGGCGGTTGCCGTCAACGCCGGCTTGGTAAAAGCCACAGCAGAGGTGATTTTGTTTGTGGACATTCGTCCTGAGATTGCTCCAGGCGCGGTTCAACAACTTGTGAGTAACTTTGCCGATCCGAAGGTTGGCTGCGTGGCCGGCGAATTGATTCTGCGCAAGGAATCTCACGATGAGGCTTCCGCGGCCGTCAGCGGAATCTATTGGCGGTATGAGAAATGGATCAGGAGTTGCGAGTCTATCTGCGGCTCACCTGTCGGAGTTTACGGCGGATTCTACGCGGTTCGCCGCGATCTTGCTGCTTTACAGCCTGCCGGATTGATCCTTGATGATATGTTTCAACCTCTTTCGATCATTCGCAAGGGGTACAGATCAGTCATTGATTCCCAAGCATATGTCTATGATACTTGGCCAACCAGAATAGAGAATGAGTTTCATCGCAAGGTGCGCACGCTGGCGGGAAACTTCCAGCTTTTTCGCCTGGCGCCCTGGACGTTGTCTTTGCGAAATCCCGTGCTTTTTCAGCTTGTTTCACATAAGGTCATGCGTCTCGCAGCGCCTTATCTGTTGGTTCTGCTGCTCGTCTCAACACTGACGCTTTCGGCATGCTCGCTGTTCTTCGCCGCATTCGCCGCTTTTCAAATCTGCTACTGGACAATTGCCATCGCCGCTCTGCGCTGCAAACTAACACTGCTGGATCGTGTCGCGGCTCCGGCCAGCGCGCTGCTCGCGCTAGAAGCGGCTGCAGTTGTAGGTCTTTACAAATTCTTATTCACGCGTGGGCCACTGTGGAAAATATGGACTTCAGAGCCGCCGCAAACGAGTTCCATAACTTCAGAATCCGAGAACTTCGAACAACCCAACCCCCACCCGGTGGTTGCGAGAGATGAACGGGTGTAGAATCCGTTGAATGATACACTTCCCTGAGAGGAGCTTTGAGCCGTCATGCACAAGACAAGAACGCTGATGATTTCTATCTTGGGAGTTGGAGCCTTGGTGGTTGGCTATGGACTTCACTACCATGTAGTCAAGGTCAAGGCGGCGAAGCTGGACCATATGAGTGCGCCCGCCCGCCTTTTCCCCGCCGAGGCTATCTGGAATCAGGAAATCAGTCACGCGCCACTCGATCCCCAGTCATCCACCATCATCGCATGGCTTGCGGATGCGGGAGGATGGGGAAACAACAACCGGATGCAAGTTGATTTCGGAATGAGGGTATTGCAAGCAGACAGCAACACTCCATCAGTTCGCTTCAAAGGTCCAGGACCCGATTCTCCTGATTCCGACCATATCTCCAACTTTCCGCTTCCCGTCGGAGGAGGTATCGAAGGAGAAAAGGGTTATCTGTGCAATCTGGAGCAGCAGGATTGCCACCTTATTGTGGTTGACCGCGCCCACAGCAAGCTCTACGAAGCTTATCAGGCTAACTACGCCGAGGATATTCTCTCCGCGGGCTTTGTCGCAGTTTGGGACCTCAATCGAGTTTACCCGCCGTCGGGGCGAGGAGATCAGTGCACCAGCGCTGACGCCGCTGGTCTCCCCATCGCTCCCCTGCTCTTCAATGCCGACGAACTTGTCGCAGGCAGTATCAATCATGCCATCCGCTTTATACTTCCCAATCCGAGAATCCGCGCGCACGTCTTTGCGCATCCGGCTACACACGCCGGTGCTCCGCGTGGACCGCTCAACGCTCCGCCAATGGGCGCACGATTCCGCTTGAAAGCCTCATTCGATATGTCAAAATTGACGCCTGCCGCGCAGGTCGTTGCGCGAGCCATGCAGAAATACGGAATGTTTCTCTCTGACGGCGGCAATATCGCCCTGACTGCGCAGAACGACGCGGACACCAAAGCAAAGTACAGCGACATCGATTTCGGTTCCCATGATTTGCTGGACCTGAAGGTGACTGACTTTGAAGTCGTCGATATGGGAACGCCAATTAGGTTGACCGATGACTGTGTGCGTAATCCATAATGCTCAATGGTTTTTCTTCAGTCTGCCACGGATATAATGCATCGATTTCGTATTCCGATATCGAACAGTATATCTTCAACAACCATTTTCATAAGCGAGAGTGGACACAATGCTTCTGGGTTCATACATCCTCAAGGTCAAGCGCGCGGAAACTCCTTTCTATGCGCGATTGAAGAGAGCCGGAAAGGCAGTTCTCACCTTTCATCTTCCTATTCCGAGAGTACTGGACCCGGTTTACTCGCTTGTTCATTTTCTATGCAATCTATGTTTTAAGTGTGCACAGCGAATCAGCGTTGCCTGCTACCGCTACCCAGTTCTTCGCACCATGTGTGTTAACATCGGAAAGCGCCTGTGGATGGAGCGTCTACCCCTCATCTACGGCGATGTCAAAATCTATATCGGAGACGATGTGCGCCTGTCTGGAAGGTCAGTAATCGCAGGAGGCCGCATCTTTCCTGATCCCGAGTTTCGGGTCGGTAACAGAAGCTTCATCGCAGACGGGTGCCGCTTCTCCGTTGCCCGGTCCATTACCATTGGAGACGACGTGCTTATCGCAGGTGACTGCACGGTATACGATTATTCCGGTCACCCCCTTGATCCTGATCGGCGTATTGCGGGCTTGCAGGTTGATCCCGAAGACGTTCGTCCCGTTCGCATTGAAAACAGAGCTTGGCTTGGCAGAGGCGCAATAGTGCTTCCCGGCGTCACCATTGGCGAAGATGCAGTGATCGGATCGGCTGCAGTAGTGACCAAGGATGTCCCAGCGGGACACATCTGTGTCGGCAACCCTGGCAGGCTGCTCTCCCGTACTGTCTATGAACCCAGGTCTAAGCGCGTTTGATGGGCTGACCATTCTCAGTACTTGGGGAATCGCTTGGTATTCCGATAAAGGTCCATGTAAGTGCCGACCATTGTCTCTATGGTAAAGCGAGGGTAAAAAGCAGTCTTCGCGTTCGCAGAAAAATGCTCCCGTTCCGCGCTGCTGCCTGCTAGATGCACAATCGCCGCAGCCATTGCTTCGGGATTTGCGACAGGCGCTACCAGACCCGCCCCCGCTAATTGCACGACTTCCGCCATTCCGCCCACGTTCGTTACAATTGCAGGCACACCGAGTGAGAAGGCTTGCAGAAGAGATATAGGCAAACCCTCTGACTTGGACGACATAATAAAAGCATCGGCTGCGGAAAAGAATGGCGCAACGTCGAGTTGCTGCCCCCAAAATGTTACTTGTGAAGCAATGCCCAACTCGGCGGAATAATACTCCAGTCTTTTGCGTTCGCTGCCGTCGCCCACCAACCAAAGGCGCAAACTCGGCATGAGTGAATGCGCAGCATGAAAGGCGCTCAGTAGCAGCGCGTGGTTCTTTACAGGCTCAAGGCGTCCAACATAGACCAGAGTAAATCCGGACTTTGACGGGCACTGTTCTTCCGCCACTCGCTTAAGCGGGGCAGCGCCGTTATAAATGCGCCTGATTTTCCGCGCTGGTATGCTATGAATATCTTTGAGGTTGTTCGTAGTTGCCTCGCATATGCCGACGATCCAATCACAAAAGATAGCCGCAACAGCATATTTTATTTCTACGCTGAGTCTGCGTGGCGGTCCCGCGAGGCTATGCCGTGTCGATACGATGCTCGACACTCCCGCCATCCTCGCAGCCAGGGCGGCATAGACTGTCGGTGTTGGGTTATGCAAATGAACCACATCGGGCCGCAACTCACTGAAGATGTGATAGAAGTTTCGCATGGAGTCAAATAGGTGACGCCCAATGTTTGCTTGCACAGCGAAGCCTTCATTTCGCAATTGTTCGCCGAGAGGACCCGGTGTCAAAACCGCATACACGCTCGGGTCGTGGCCCAGTTCTCTCTGAAGACGGCACATTTGCGAGACAACTGTCTCGGCGCCGCCGACCTCCATGCTGTCAACCACGTGCGCAATCTTCATAAAAGCTGCCTTAACCCGCGCCGGTTCCTAAATAGCCGATTGCCAATATCCTACCTAAATCGCGAGCGATTTTCCATCCAGCAAATCAGTGCATCAAGTTAACGGTTCGAAGCAAGATGTACATCAGTAACAGCAGCGAGATTGCCAATCCTCCAGCAAACAGAAGTACGCGGTAGTACGGCATGCGTGGGGCAATCATCCCTCGGTTAAGCGCCATTTCATAAATTACTTCAGTAAATCCGCCCAGCAGAAAAAACGTCATAACAAAGGCCCGTGAAAGAAACCATCCTGCAACCAAAAAACCCGTGAACGACAAAACAAGCAAACGTCCCATGCGATTGATCTCCTCTTTGTCAATCGCCATGACTTTCGAAATCGCGATAGGATCCGGTCCTGGTTCTGGCTCAATCTCCAAAGCTTCACTTACCTTCTCCGGAGAAGCAATCGCCAGTGCATTTCTCAAGCTAGAAAACAAGAATATGCACCATAAATAAAACCCAGCAAAACCAAGTTCTGTTACACAAACTAAAACTGAGTTGTGCGCGGTTTGTCCGAGATAGTCTGACAGATTTCCCAGTCCCACTCCAAACAATAGATGAGACTTCAGCAGTTGCAGGCATTCACCCCAAAGCGCAATGCGGTCTGAGCCTGATCCGGCAGATATCTCTCGCCCGCCCGTGAAGTGCAGGGACATTGCCGCAAAAAATACCCCGCCCGCCACCAGCAGCGCGGGAAGTGTCCCAATGCGTCGACGCGCAGCAACGATCGCCATCGCGATCAAGGCCAGCAGGGCGCCGCGGGAGTGGGTTAGAAACGTTCCGTAAAGCAGTACACAAATCGGCACAAGCACAAATGCGAAGTTGCGAAACAGTTTTCCAGGAGACCAGAATATAAACACCAGGGGAATCATGCAGACAGTTAGCTGGGCAAAATCGTTCGGGTCGTTAATTACACCAAGTCCCCTCAAACGATATATCAACTTCCCCGCATCGTTGCCCATCAAGAGAAGATAGGGATGCTCAATGTTCCACTGGGTCGAACGGGCGATCTCAGCGTTATTTGGTTGAAGAGAGCTGCCGCCTGGGTCTCCATTGGGTAAATCAACGACCCCATGCGCTATCACGAAGAGGCAGACAAACAGCAGCGTAAGTACAATGGCATGCAATTTTTTCTTTGTGTTACATTGCACGCAAATCAAAAAGTATGCAAATGCGTTTGGTATGAATAGAAGAAACGTTTGCATGGCTCCCCATGCCCAGTGCGATTCAACCATCGTTGACATAAAGGCTGCAAACGCCAGTCCAATCAAGGCGGCCGATTGCGGGGTTTTAAAAACGATAGATCCAGACAGCTTGAAAAGAGAAACGAGAAGAAGCAGTATTGCGATAATCAGCTCAAGACGATAAGCCGCAAGCGGCCCGAAGATGATGGGGGGCGTAAGGTAGTTCGTAACGAAATAGAGAACGCTTAAAACAAAGCCCATAGTGAATGCACTGAACAAAGATGACAGCCTTCATCAGCATAAACCATATGTTGGCAAAGAATCCATCCCTATTTCCGGACGGGGCGAGAAAGAGAGCAAACAAGCTGTTCAGTTCACTCGCTTCTTGCAGTTATGGTGCAATAACCCAATGAAAACCATTTGCTGGAGTGTCCATTCGACAAATATTATGCCGGCGTCCTCTGGGCTGCTAGCCGGTAATGGGAACTGCTTGCTAAAAACCTGCTTTCGACCAGATGCCACATGAGCCAACTTGTCAAACCAATCACAGATATACTCACAATAAGGAAGATGAATGGGTTCTGTCTTGCAAGGCAGAGCGCGACCAGTGTCTGCAAGATGGGAAAATGAACGATATATACGCCGTACGAGAAATCGCCGTGTTTCGAAAAGTTACCGAAATAACTCCAGAAGCCAAAAACGAAGACCACCCCGGAAATCCACAAGACGTCAAGGACGCCGCCTGTAAACCAATGGTCGATAAGATACAAAAACGCCGTAACGCAAGAAATGCTCCGGAAGTGAAGCTTGAGAAAATCGAAATAGACAAAAAGCAATATGCCCGCGCAGAAATACAAAAGCTGCGATGGAAACTGCGCACCCAACTGTGAATAAATACTGCGCGAGTCATCCAAAGTAAAAATGCCGTGTGTACTGTACATGGAGTCCAATAAAGCAAATCCGTACTTCCAAATGCAGGATAGGAAAAAAATAGTGCCAATAACCATTCGAGTCCCGAAACGGCGGCACAGATAGTGCAGAACGGGGACAAGCAAATAAAAAGCGACCTCAATCTTAAGGGTCCAGAGCGCCCCATTTACGGCCACCATGCTATTTGTGGTAAACACCCCTGGAAGCGCAGGCGCAAGAAAATTAAGAAAAATAAGATTGGCGCCAAGGTACTTCCAGAAGCCGGTTCCGAAGTAATGCGATAATGGCAGCGAACTCAATGCGCACAATGCAATAGCTGCCAAAACCACAACGGTAAAGTAAGCGGGGTAAATGCGCCTGGCCCGTTTTATTAGGTAGGAGCCGATGGAAGACGAGCGGGTATAACTGCGATAAATAAGCAGACCGCTAATGACAAAGAATCCCCGGACTGCAAATTGCGGAGATAGATACTGCGTAAATGCATTCAAGGCCGGTGTGCCCGCCAGCCCGAAGAGATGGAACAACGCAACAATAGAAGCTAGTATCAAACGCAGGCAATCCAGGTTATTATTACTGAAGTCAGCGCCGACTTTCATCTTGATGTCTCCCGCCACTCTAAGATCATTATTAGCGAACCGCCGCCTTCCGGAAGAATACTCGCATTTATACCATTACCCTATCCTAAGCGAAGAAATCCAAATATGCCAGCATGATTGCCTTGAATTGCATGACATTCCGTGTTTCATGTTGCGAGTTGCAGTTTGAAATCAAGAAGCGGGACTTTGACAGCGGAATTGGGCGGATGTACTCATGGGTCGTCCCCCGCAACTCGTCGCAAGATCGTGTAGGGAACCATGCGTCAAGCCCAAATTACCACGGCCATGAACGGCTCAACACTTCCCGCTCCCGAGTCTTTAGCATCGTACGAGCCGATTGATCTGGTCTCCCTCTTGCGCGCCAATTGTGGTGGGTTCGATGGCGTTGCCATCCCGCAGTCTGCTACAACTCTGATGTGGGCTTTACGCAGCCAATTGTGCCAAGTGAGCTCTGCGGGCCCTCTTGAATGTGGGATGTGGTGGCGAACAGCGGTTAGTGAGTGGAACACGATTAGTTAGGAGAATGGCAGAGTGTCGCAGAATCTCCAGGAAGAATTCGGGCAGATTGATATCTACGTATTCGATCAGATTCTTCGTGGAAACCTCGCCGCGGGCATGCGCATCGTCGACGCCGGCAGCGGATACGGAAGGAATCTGGTTCATTTGTTGCGCGAGGGGTGCGAGGTATTTGCTGTGGATGAGGATGCCGACGCTATTGAGCATCTTCGCCAGCTTTCTGCTTCGCTTATGACCGGATTGCCAGCGGAGAACTTTCATGTCGGGCTCATTGAACAAATGCCGTTTTCAGACGGATTTGCAGATGCGGTGATTTGCAGCGCAGTGCTTCATTTTGCTCGAGACGAAGAGCATTTCCGAGCGATGTTGGCAGAGCTATGGCGAGTGTTAAGACCCGGTGGGATGCTGTTTTGCCGGTTGGGCTCCAGAATTGGAATGGACTTCGAGTGGGTGGGTGGCAATATCTTTGTGATAGGCGATGGTTCCAAATGGTTCCTCGTAGATGAGAAAATGCTTTTGGACTTAACGGATGAGATGAATGCAGTGCTTGTTGATCCGTTGAAGACAACCATCGTGCAGGACCTTCGCTGCATGACGACCTGGGTGCTCAGAAAGCGCATAAAGTAAGGCGATCTCACTCGCATCCTCTCCTTACTGGATACTTCGGCGATTCAAGAATCTGTTCTAGGCTGCGCGTGAGATCAGAGATCTTTTGATTCGTGTCAGGATGGCCAGCTTGAAGTGACGGCGGCCGTGGCTGCCGGCATAGCAGCCAGTGAGCATCAGGCAAGTCGGCAACACCCGGCTTGAGGGTTGGGTTGGAGGATAGGCGATGAAGTTCCGGGCTTTTCCTGTGTTTCTGGCATTTTTGGCGATGGGCTTTCTCGATGCCGAGGGGCCGTTTGTGAGCCTGGCGAAAAGCGAGTTCCACCTGAGCAATGCGACTGCCTTCCTCACGCCTTTAGTTGGCCTGAGCATGTTCGGGCTGCTCTCGATTCCGGCGGGGATTTTACAGAACCGTCGTGGCAAGAAGTTTGTTCTAATTCTTGGCTTGGCCGTCGCTTTTGCTGGAATGTTGATCGCCAGTCTAGGGCTGCGCACCTTTCCGCGCTTTCTGTTGACGATTGTTTTGCTGGGCGCGGGAACGGCCGTTCTGCAGGTGGCCGGCAACCCGTTGATGCGCGATGTTTCGCCGCCGGGAAAGTTTGCACGGAATCTTTCGCTGGGCCAGTTCGTCAAGGCCATTGGCTCACTTGCCGGCCCAATTGTGCCGGTGATTGCGGCGCGCTATTTTGGCGCCAGCTGGATGGTGATCTTCCCCATCTTCAGCGTTGCGCTGCTGATCACGCTGATGGCGGCCACCACACTGCGGCTTCCTCCGGATGAGGCAAGCACGACCGCGGCGACATTGCGCTCATGCCTGGGCCTGCTGCGCAATCCCTTCATGCTGGCCATGACCTGTGCCATCTTTCTTTACATCGGCGCCGAGGTCTCGGTCATCGCGGAAATTCCGTTGTTTCTCAAGGAGCGCTTTGGGGTGGATGTCAGCCGCGTTGGACTGCTGGGCACCGGGTTGTTCTTTATGGCTCTCGTGATCGGCCGCTTCCTGGGCGGAGTGATTCTCAACTGGATGAAGCCCATGCATTTTCTGGTTGCTACCTGCGTGGTATCACTGGTGGGAATGGCCGCCCTCTATGTGCCCGTGGGCGGAGTGGCAGCGGCGGCGTTCTTTGTCACCGGCCTGGGCTTTGCCAACATCTTTCCGCTGATCTTTGCAATCTCTGTCGATCACATGGCGGAGCGCGGCAATGAGATCTCCGGATTACTGGTGACGGCCATTGTGGGGGGAGCTGTGTTGCCGCCGATTGTAGGGGTGGTGGCCGACCACAGCAGTATGTTGGCCTCGCTGCTGGTGCCGGCCGCAGCCATCTGCTATGTGTTTGCGCTCTCCATCGTGCAACTGCGAGCGGGCTTCGGCGGATCGAAGGCGGAATCCGCGGCGGCCCAGGCATAGAAAGGTGTCTAAAAACAAGGAGGATCGATCAGTGAGCAGAGACGTTTGGGTTGGTGTGGATATTGGTGGCTCCAAGACAGCGGTGGTCGTCTCACGCAAGCCTCCCGAAGTCATCTCGCGCATCGAGTTTCCCACTCTGCCGGCCAAGGGACCGCAGCAGGCCATTGAGCAGATTCTGGCGGCGATCCGCCGGATGCTCGCCGAGCTGAAAGCAGACCCGAAGTCGCTGCTTGGGATCGGCGTCAGTTGCGGCGGACCGCTTGATCCGTACACGGGCGTGGTTCAGGCTCCGCCGAACCTGCCTACCTGGATTGACGTACCCATTGTGGAGATTCTCCAGCGCGAGTTTGGCTGCCCGGTGCTTTTACAGAATGACGCCAACGCCGGCGCAATGGCCGAGCACCGCTATGGAGCCGGTCAGGGTACGCACAACATGGTCTTCCTCACCATGGGCACGGGCCTGGGCGCTGGACTCATCATCGAGGACAAGCTTTATTCCGGCTCCAGCGAGATGGCCGGTGAGATTGGCCATGTTCGCCTGACGCGCAGCGGGCCAGTGGGCTACAACAAAGCAGGCTCGGTGGAAGGCTGGGCAAGCGGCGGAGGGATGGCGCAGATCGCCGAGGCCATGCTGGCTTCCGCTCTCAAACGCGGTCGCTCGTCGCTGCTGCACAAGCTGCCGAAGGGCCACAAGATCACCGCAAAGGATGTGGGTCAGGCCGCTGCCAAGGGTGATGCAGTGGCGTGCAGCATTGTGGCGGCCTGCGGAAAGAAGCTCGGCCTCGCTTTGGCGATCCTGGTGGATGTAATCAACCCGGATCGGATTGTGATCGGCGGACTGGCCATGCGGCTGGGCGATGCACTCTTGGAGCCGGCTCGTACAATTTTGCGTAAGGAGGCACTGGAGCCTGCGTTGGCCGTATGCACTGTGGTGCCCGCGATGCTGGGCGAGCGCATTGGCGACGTGGCCGCGCTGTGCATCGCCATGGATGCCGGCGATCAACTGAAATCCAAAGTTGCGATGCAAAAGAGACAGTCATAAGTGCGACAGGAGGCCGCTGGCCACGCTGCCTCTATTGGTCCGGCATACTGACACGGCGCGCATCCGGGTGATACACCAATTCCTGATGCACAGCCTGATGGATTTGCTGGAAGCTGAAGTTTTTTGCCCAGAGCAAATCCGTGGCCAAGCAGTCGTAAGATGAAGATCATGAACCATCCCAGTGATCAATCGACGAACAACATGACACGCCGCAGCATCCTGAAACTGCCGGTGCTTTGCGGACTCACCTCAATGCTCGGCGGCAGCGTGGTTTCAAAGGCGCTGGCGGCTGAAACTTCTGCCGCTGGTGGCTCACTGGCGAGCCGCGCCATCAGCCTGAATGGCGCCTGGAGCCTGAGCTACGGGCCGCTGACGGAGTACCCGCAGAAATTGCCGGGAACGACTCCTCCGGCGGAGTGGCCAACCATTCCCGCCACCGTGCCGGGCAATGTGGAGCTGGACCTGATTGCGGCCGGAAAGATGGAGCCGCTGGAGAAGGGCAATCGCGTCCTGCAGGCACTTAAGATTGAAGATTATCAATGGTGGTATCGGCGCACCTTCAATCCCGGCCAATCGGAGACAGGTGAAAGAGCGGAGCTGGTTTTTGAGGGGCTCGATTGTATTGCTACCGTTTGGCTGAATGGCACCGAAGTAGGCAGGGCAGCCAATATGCTTGTCGCGCAACGCTTCGATGTGAGCCTGGCGCTGTTGCCCGGCCGGATGAATGAACTCGTGGTGCGCATCGATCCCGCGGTTCTCGCCGGTCTCGCGCATCCACACTCTGGCTGGGAGTATCCACAGAACGGTCACTGGGAGGCCTTGTATGTTCGCAAGGCCGGGCATATGTACGGTTGGGACATCATGCCCCGCATTGTCAGCGCAGGTCTGTGGAAGGACGTGTATGTTGAGTGGATTCGTCCCACGCGCATCGCCAGCGTTTACTGGCATACGGAGTCTGTGAACGTGAAGCAGAGCCGCGCCAGGGTTGCTGTCGCCTGGGAGCTTGCCGGAATTGTCGAAGCAGGCAAGTACAAGCTCGAAGTCTCTTTGCGCCGCGAAGGCGAAACCGCCGCGCAATGGAGCGCTGCCGTGGCTGTGCCTTCGGGCCGGCAGGAGTTGGATATTGAGCAGGCAGCACTCTGGTGGCCGCGTGGGTATGGTGAGCGTCCGCTTTATGAGGCCACGGTCACGCTGCTCGATCAGGCAGGAAGGGTCATCGACCGGCGCGTGGAGCGGATCGGCATCCGAACCATCAAACTGGATCGCACCGACCTTCTCACAGCCGAGGGCAAGGGCAGCTTCGGCTTCACGGTCAACGGTGTGCCCATCTTTGTGAAGGGCACTGACTACAGTTGTCTCGATGGGCTGCACAGCCGCGACCATCTGCACTTGGATCGTACCGTTGCGCTGATGGCGGAAGCCAACTGCAATATGGCTCGCTGCTGGGGCGGAAATGTCTACCCCGAAGATCGATTCTTCGAGCTCTGCGACGAGGCTGGCATCATGATTTGGCAGGACTTCAACATGGCCTGCGCAATTTATCCCAGGGATGATGCTTTCCTTGCGGCGCTGGATCAGGAAGCGCGCTCGGTGGTTGCGCGCATTCGCAATCACGCTTCGCTGGCGCTGTGGTCCGGCAATAACGAGTGCGACGATGCCGGCGACTGGGCCGCGCAAAACGGCCGTCCGCTCACCGATCCCAACCTCGACCTCAGCACACGCAAGACGATTCCCGCCGTGCTCGCCGAACTTGACCCTGGTCGCTCGTACCTGCCCAGTTCGCCGTATCACAGCCCTGCCGTGGTTGCCGCCGGCAACAAGATGGATTCCATGCCCGAGGTGCATCTGTGGGGCCCGCGAGGATTCTTCAAGGCGCTGTTCTATACCGCCTCTCCGGGACGCTTTGCCAGCGAGATCGGCTATCACGGCAGCCCTTCCAGAGCGTCCTTGGAACGAATGATGGACCCGGAGGCCGTTCATCCCTGGGTCAAGGGCCACGAGTGGAACGAGCAGTGGCTCACCAAGTCCTGCCGTTCCAGCCTAGAGGACAAAACTACAGTGGGACGCAACGACCTGATGATCAATCAAGTGAAGGCGTTGTTCGGAGAGTGCCCGGAGGACCTGGACGAGTTCATCCTGGCCTCGCAGATCACCCAGGCCGAGGCGATGAAGTTCTTCATCGAGTTTTTCAGGCAAAACAAAGGCTACGATGCGCAGAAAGGCCAAAAGCAGGGCATCCTGTGGTGGAACATTCGCGATGGATGGCCCATTCTCTCCGACGCTGTGGTGGACTACTACTTTGAGAAGAAGCTGGCTTTCCACTACATCCAGCGTGCCCAGCGGGATGTGCAGGCAATCTGCAGTGAGCAAGCCGGCGGGCAGCACACGGTGGTGATCGTCAATGACACGTTGAAACCGGCGTGCGGCCGCCTGGAGATCAACCGCGCGGGAGAGAAGGGCAATCTGTTCGCAACTGCTTTTGATGTTGAGCCCAACGGCAAGGCGACACTTGGATCACTGTCCCATCCCGCGACGAACGAGATGTGGCAGTTGCAGTGGACGACGGAAGGCATCGGTCTCCAAAGCAGCCACTATCTGGCCTTCACGCCCACAGTCAGCTTTGAGCAATACAAGCATTGGATGAAGATTCCCGGGCTGCTGCCTTCCTGACTGATTGGTAGCTGGAGTTGACACAGTAAACGCAAGCTGAGCTTTGAATTGAAGAACACGTTGTTAGAGCAGTTCTCCAATTCCTATGCGCTTGCTAGCTTTGTCAACCGTGCGAGCCGAGCTGCAAAAACCAAACCAACCTGCAAAGCCGGTTTGTGGAGTGGTTTTGGAATTTGCGACAAAAATGCGACAAAGTCGAGGGAAGGAGGTGCTTCTAAATGATTGATTTAATGGGTGTACCTTGTCGGGATCGAACCGACGACCTTTTCCATGCCATAGTGGACCCCTTAACATAATCAACAACTTACAGCAGGTTCCGGGAACTGCCATACACCTGTAAGTATCTGAAAATACGTTGAGGGACCAACAATCTTGGGTTGGAGCTTGGGTTGGGATTTATGCACTTGGCACGATAGCCGCCGCTTGCTGGAATCGGTGTTTGTACCAAAATGCCCATTACGCCCGTAGCCGGGAAGGCAAAATGGAAAATTCCCTTTAATTTGTCTCGTCGATCTCGCGAATAGCATCTCGCCGGTGACGGAACCGCGGCGCGATCATTCGCGTACTATAATTCTATGAAGACCTGGGTGAGCGGAATCCTGCTGTGTCTGGCATTGGTTAATCTACCGGCAGCCGCTCTCAGGAATTCGCACCAGGCAGCGGCCAAGCCGCCGTCCGTGACCGCGCAGAAGAGCGACATGGCCGATCCGCTCATCGACCGCCCGTTGCATCTGGCCGACTTCCCCGATATGCAGCCGCGCGCCGATCTTCGCGCTCGCCTCACCCACCTCTCCGATTTCATTCAGAACACGCCCGTCGACGGCCAGCCCGCCACCGAGAAGACCGAAGTGTGGATGGCGCACACCAAATCGACGCTTTACTTCGTGTTCATCTGCTACGACCGCCATCCCGAGCTGATTCGCGGCCATCTGGCGCGCCGCGAAAATATTCTCAACGATGACAGCGTCGCCGTTCTTCTCGATCCGTTTCGCGACCGGCGCTTGGGCGTTCTCTTCAGGGTGAACCCGGCAGGGGTGCAGGCTGACGGTGCCTGGAGTGAACCAGGCAACACCGATTACAGTTACGACACCGTGTGGGACTCCCAGGGCCGCGTGACCAAAGACGGCTGGATGGCGCTCATTGCCATTCCCTTTCGCAGCCTCCGCTTCCGCAGCAATGAATCGGACTGGGGCGTGGTCCTGGCTCGTTTTCTCCCGCGCAACTCTGAAACGGATTTATGGCCGCGCATCGCCGCCGACGTCACCGGCGTCCTGAGCCAGGAAGGCATTCTGCACGGCATTGAAGGCGTCAGCGGCTCGCATAACCTTCAGTTGAATCCCTACACGCTGGCGCAAAACGAGCGCAGCCTCATCGACATCGATCCCACCAATCCCTTTTTCAGCTCGCGCCACTTTGAAGGCACCTACGGCGGCGAGGCCAAGCTGATCCTCAAAGACAGCATCGTGATCGACGCCACCCTCAACCCCGACTTCAGCGATATCGAGTCCGAGCAGCCGCAATTCACCGTCGATCAGCGCTTCCCGGTTTATTTTCCCGAGCTGCGGCCCTTCTTCCTCGAAAACGCCAATTACTTCCTCACGCCCATCAATCTCATCTACACGCGCAACATCGTGCATCCCGAGTACGGCATCCGCGTCACGGGAAAAATCGACCACACGAATCTCGGGCTCTTTGCCACCGACGATCGCCAGCCCGGACAGGCCGTCGCACCCGGCGATCCGCTCTATGGAAAGCACGCCACCGTCGCCGTCGGCCGCGTCTCTGAAGATTTAGGCAAGGGTTCGAGCCTGGGCTTGATCTACACCGACGAGGAGTTCGGTCAGGGCTGGAACCGCATCGGCGGCATCGATTTCACCGCCCGCTTTGACAAGCACTGGACTGCATATGGCCAGATGGTCGAGAGTTCCACCATGGGCGACGAGGACAGCGGCACGCCGGCGCCTTACTCTGCCGGACCCGCGAGCGCATTCCAGTTGCTGCGCTCCGGTCACGCCTTCAACTTGCAGGAGAATTACGTCGACATCAGCACCGGCTTTCAAACCCAGCTCGGCTTCATCCAGTCCTCCAACTTCCGCAACAACCAGACCCACGTCACCTATCAGTGGTTTCCCAAACACAGCTTCATTCAGAGCTGGGGCCTTGAAACCAACCAGAACGTCGCCTTCGATCATCAGGGCGACCGCGTCTTCCACTATTCCACCTTCGATCTCTTCTGGCTGCTGCCGCGCAACCTCGTTTTCGCGCCCGTCATCGGCCAGAACTCCGACACCGTCAGCCCCCTCAACTACGCGGGCCTCGCCTCTTTCAAAAATTTTACTGAGAACTTCGGCGGCTTCGTCGTGCGTGGCGCGCCCTGGTCGCAGTTCAACCTCAATCTGCAAGCCATCCGCAGCGGCAACGTGAACTACAACCCCGCCGCTGGCCAGATCCCTTTCCTGCTCAACCAGGAAACCGTGCAGTTGCTCTTCACCGTGCAGCCTGTTCGCCCGCTTACCGCCGACAGCACCTACCTGCTCGATCGCGACCACGCGGTCTCAAACGGCGCATTCGTCTACGAGGCGCAGACCATGCGCAGCGTGGTGAACTACCAATTTACCCGCTCGATTTCCGCGCGCGTCGTTGCCGAGTACGACTCCACGCTGGCCAATCCCGCGCAAACCTCGCTACTGCGCTTCAGGGAGTTTGCTTCCCAGGCGCTTCTCACCTGGCTGCCGCATCCCGGCACCGCCATCTACATCGGCTATAGCGATGATCTACAGAATCTCGATCGCAGCCTCTGCAACCAGCTGCCCAGCGGCGTCTGCGACCCTAAAAACACCACCCCGCCCCGCGCCAAACCCCTGCTCAACGACGGCCGCCAGGTCTTCATCAAGGCCTCGTACCTCTTCCGCTTCTGAAGGCGCAACGGCGGCAAATCCAACGATCTTTGAGCCGTTTCGAAAGTGTTTTGCTCCTTCGTTGCTCGAAGCCAGAATGATTCTCTCTAGCAGAGCCATCGACTTCTGTGTGGGGTAGCCGGGCTGCTCTTGAGCCTGAGCGCCGATAGGTCCGATATCCGTCCACATATCTTGAAGTGGCACACCCTCCATCTCGTCAAGATAACGTTTATACGCCCTAATCTAGAACGCTGTGCTTCTGGCGGGCGGTATATGTCCTCGGATAGGGAAAGAACCGGGATCAAGGTGCTCAAGACCCAGATTTTCTGGCCTCGGAGCCAAGTGATTTGCTGCCGGCTAACAGCCCAATGCACTCATTCAGAGTGCATTATGGAACAGCGTTCGGATCGGTTCTGAAAAACGCCGCAGGCTCCGGGAGCCACCCTCGGGCCCCGACCCGTCGGGAATGTACGAGATCCCAGTCGCCATGCTGACTCTTCGTTATCTATCTGAATTCGATGAGCAAATTGGCGATTTTACATCAACTGACATGGCGGGTGAGGTAAGCAGCGACCGGCCGGCTAGGTGCGGCAGCCAGGCGGAACCAATCTGGACGACAAAGGATTGAGGGAGAGGTGTCCATGAGTTCGCCCCCGGAATGGACAAATTTTCGGCTGTTGATCCCGGAGGCAGCCCTGCTGGGCACGCCCGTGTAATTAGTGTTGGAACGAATGCAAAAATGGATTGCGAGCGTAGGCAACAGGAGGTAGATTGGTTCGCAGACTAGTGGTAAAATGTCAGCCCTGGATCCATAGGGAGGCAAACATGAAAAGGATCGAGAAGGCAGCGTTGGTCATACTGGCGCTGGGAATTGTGTTCACGCTGGGGTGTGGCGGCAGGCACTCGAGCAAAGAGATTTACTACCTGATATCGGCAAATACGGCGTTGCCCTACTGGCAGACCGCGGCTGCTGGCTTCAAACAGGCGGCGGCGCAATACAAGGTGAAAGTCAGGGTGGTGGGGCCTGAGGGTTACGATCCGCAGGACGAGCTGGCTGAGCTGCACAAGGCGATTACGGTCCATCCGTCAGGCATATTGATCTCAGTAGCCGACGTTTCGGTGCTGCAGCCGGAGATCGATGCGGCCGTAAACGCAGGTATTCCAGTGATTACCATGGATTCCGATGCCGTGGGCAGCCGCAGGCTGTACTTCATCGGGACCAACAACCTGGAGGCCGGACGGCTGGGCGGCCGGCGGGTGATTGAGAAACTGGGCGGCAGAGGCAACGTGGTCTTCTTCACCATTGTCGGCCAGCCCAACACGCAGGAACGGCTGAAGGGATTCAAGGACATCTTCATCAGCCGGCCGGAGATCAAGACCGTGGATGTGGTGGACATCGGTAAGGGCGATATGAACACCGCGTTCGACAAGACCATGGATTTCCTGGCCCTGACCGGAGCAAAGAAGATCGATGCCTTTGTCTGCCTGGATTCAGCGTCGGGCAAGATGGTCGCCGACGCGATCAACCGATCCAAGATAACCGACCGGCTGCTGGTTGCCTGGGACGTGAGTCAGTATACGCTGGACGGAATCAAGGCCGGCACGATCGACGCGACGATAGCGCAAAAACCTTACACCATGGCTTACATTGGGCTCAAAGGCCTGGACGAAGTCTTCCACGCGCCGCCCAAGCAGCTCAACAAGGACTACGCGACGGACCCCTTCTCGCCGTACCCGGTGTTTGTGGATACCGGCACTTCGCTGGTGGACAAGAGCAACGTGGATCTCTACATTGCTTCGGCGGCGAATGAAATGAAGTAGGCGGTCACCGAAATTGTTGCTATTCCGGCGCAGTAAAGTTGTCAGTTGACGATATCAGGCCAACTCACTCATTCACAGGGAATTATAGGCCAAAAAACGCGTTTTGTCAGATCGGTAACGGCAAACGCCGATTGCGCCGCGGATTGCCGGACAAGGCATGGGAGTCATCTCCTTAACAAAGCCGGATTTCCGTCGCTCCTTTGATTGAAAGCCACCATCCCGGCGCCGAAGTGTGACCTTCCTGTTCTGGTCGTTATTTCAGCTTCCAATCTGAGAACTTGCCTCACTCCGTCAGGCGACCTCGACTCCTTCATACCCGTTCGACTAAGGTATATGCATCAGATCAAGGAGGCGGCAAGTATGCGCAGACGCGACTTCCTGAAGACAAGTGCAGTAGTCGCAGCTGGTTCGATGGTGCCCGCTTACCGATGGGGAAGCGCGGAAGGCCGCCACCAGCCCTCGTCGCAGCCGGGTGATAGGGCCAATACCGGTTCACTCCATCGCGTGCTTCCGATGATCGGCACAGGCTGGCACGGGCATATGTTTCCCGGCGCCGTGGCTCCCTTCGGAATGGTCCAGCTAAGCCCTGATACGGGTGGCGCACCCGAGCCGAAGTGGAATGGTAAATGGGATATCTATGGCTGGGATCATTGCTCGGGCTACCACTACCCCGACAACTTCGTCCTCGGTTTCAGCCACACGCATCTGCAAGGCACTGGCGCATCCGATCTGGGCGATCTCCTGCTCATGCCGCTCGTGCAGGGCCGCAACTGGAGTTGGGAGAGCGGCGATTCGGGCGAGGAGTCAGAAGCCCAAATCGAAGCTATTGGAGTGGACTCCGGCTGGGTCTTCAACGACGCGGAGCGCGGGTATCGCTCTTCTTTCTCTCATGATCGCGAGAAAGCCCGCCCCGGCTACTATGCAGTGCATCTCGATACTCCCGATGTTTACGCAGAGCTGACGGCGACCACCCGCTGCGGCATGCACCGCTTGAGCTTTCCTTCGCTGCCGGCGGAAGCGCAGCGAGGCCTGATCCTCGATCTCGTACACGGCGTTGGCGGTGATGTCTACGCCGCCGAGCTGCACATCGAAAGCAACATCCGAGTCACCGGATCACGCTCAACGAAGGGTTGGGCAGCGAACAAGCAGGTCTACTTCATCGTTGAGTCTTCGCGGCCATTCGCTTCCGTGCAGGCCAAAGTCGATGGCGTAGCGCGCGCCGCCTCAGCGGGTGACCGGCTCTCCGGCAAGGAGATCAAAGCGATCTTCACGCAAGAAGCTAGCGCAGAGCCTCTCATTGTTCGCGTTGGCCTGTCCTGCACCAGCATCGAAGGCGCGATCAAAAATCTTGCAGATGAGATTCCGCACTGGGAGTTCGATCGCACTGTCCACGACAATGAGCGGGCCTGGAGCAAGGCGTTGAGCGCGCTCGAAGCGGAGTTATCGAGCCCGGCTCTAAATGAGGTATTTTCAACCGGTGCGTATCACGGGCTGGTGGCTCCGGCAACCTTCAATGATGTCGATGGCGCTTACCGCGGCCAGGACCGCAAGAACCATCCCAATCCCGGCTTCGCGAAATACACCACGATCTCCATCTGGGATATTTATCGCGGAGAATTCCCGTTCATCATGCTGATGCAGCCGCATCGCACCAGCGACATCATCCGAACCTTGCTGGTGGACTATCAACAACTCGATCAGCATTCCCTGCCGGTGTGGCCCTTGTGGGGCAATGAGACCTGGTGCATGACCGGCTTCCATGTCGTCGGTATGATCGTGGCAGCTTACGTGCGCGGCTTCCGCGACTTCGACATCGAAGCCGCCTACGGAGCCATGCGGGACACCGCGATGGTGGGGGCGACAGCCAATGGCAACAGGGAGCTGCAGCAACAATTCCGCAGCCTTGGATATGTAGCCGCGGGTGAGCAGCGGCAATCCGTCTCGCGCACACTCGATTTTGCTTACGACTACTGGTGCGTGGGAGCAATGGCCGAGTTGCTGGGGAAGAAAGACGACGCGGACCTGTTCTACAAACTGGGACAGAACTATAAGAACGTCTTCGACCCAGCCACCGGATTCATGCGCGGCAAGACGCAAAACGGCAAATGGCGTGAGCCTTTCCGTCCTGACCAGGAATACTGGGAAGACTACACCGAATCCGATGCCTGGCAGGCGACCTTCAATGTCATGCAGGATGTTCAGGGCCTGATCAATCTCTATGGTGGAGACGAGCCTTTCTGCGCCAAACTTGACGCCATCTTCTCCGCGCCGTCCGACATTCTCGAATCTCCGCCGGACATCACCGGGATGGTTGGCCAAGTGGCGCAGGGCAATGAGCCAAGCAATCATATCCCGTATCTGTACGCATTCGCCGGCGCACCATGGAAGACACAGCAGCGCGTACGGCAAGTTGCGGCGCTCTACCGCAACACTCCGGCAGGCGTTCCCGGCAACGATGACTGCGGGCAAATTTCCAGCTGGTTTAATTTCGCCGCGCTGGGATTCTATCCGGTGAACGCTGTCACGGGAGTCTATGTATTAGGCAGTCCGCTCGTGAATCGCGCCCGGATTCGCAATGAAAAGGCAGGGACCACCTTCACGGTGATAGCCGAGAACAACTCGCCCGACAACATCTTCATCGAGAGAGTAGAGTTGAACGGCAAGCAGCTTGCCCGCTCCTGGTTCACTCACGCCGACATTGTTGCTGGCGGCGAACTCCGGTTCCGCATGAGCAACAGGCCGAATAAGGATTGGGCCGCCGCGCCCGCCGATCGCCCGCCTTCAGGCTTGGTCAGCGGCCATCCCGAAGGCGCCCGGCAGGGTTGCTAGAGATGCGGATGGGCTCGTGCCTGCTTTTTGCTCTTCACGATACTTGGCGCACTCCAACTGAATGAAAACGGACAGAGACTGGCCGGTTATCTCCGCCAATGCGCTCATTGAGTTGCGGTTAGGCAACACTCTGCGGATCAGTCCTGAAATACGCCGCAGCCTCTTACAGTTCCGTCGATCTCACCACATCTGTCAGATTCACAACACTTGCTTACTTTGCGATGCCGGTCCGCCGTCGACGCAGAATCGGCCCTTTTCTGGATGCCAAGCCTTGAGCCGGCTTCTCTGTTGAAGCCATGCCTCTTCTGCATCCATTTGTGCGATTGAATCCATGCTGTGCGACACACAGGCGGCGCCATGAAATCCTGCGCAGGAGAAGAACCTCCGGCTCGTTCACGCTGGATTTCACCCCCTGGGATAGAACTTCTTGCCCTTCCGGTATGAACAGTGGCCTCGCAAGAGGTAGACTGTCACTGGCCAATGTGAGTTTCACGCTTGATTCGGATGCGTAGCAGGGATGAACTGCATGGCGCATCCGTGGGTGGATGAACTCAGAGGTCGGTTTGAGATCAATTCAGCCAAGGAGCTTCAATATGCGTGCTGCAAGGGGAATATTTCATCGATGACCGAGAACGAAACGAAATCGCTTCCGGAAAACGCCAGCCAGCCGCTGAAGCCTGGCGAATCCTATCAACCTATCGTGCCCGTAGAAGCCACACTGCCGGAACTCACGCCGCGATCAATCCTTTGGGGCATTTTGTTGTGCGTGATCTTCACTGTCGCTTCGGCGTATTCGGGACTGAAGGTCGGCCAAGTGATGGAGGCTGCAATTCCCATCTCCATCCTGGCCATCGGTATGGCGCGCGTTTACAGGCGACGTTCGAGCCTGCTGGAGAACGTGATCATCACGGGAATCGGCGGCGCGGCCGGCGGGGTAGTTGCCGGGGCCATCTTCACGCTTCCCGCCCTGTACATTCTGCACCTCGATCCTCATCCGGTTGAAACGATCTTCATCTGCTTGGCAGGCGGCTGTTTGGGCGTACTTTTCCTGATTCCTCTTCGGCGCTACTTCGTGCGTGAGATGCATGGCCTTCTGCCTTATCCCGAGGCGACAGCCATCACCGAAGTGCTCGTCACGGGAGAGAAGGGCGGATCACCGGCCAAGCTGCTTCTGCAAGCGACTGTAATCGCCGGTGTTTACGACCTCTTTGTCACCACGTTTCAAGTGTGGAAAGAGTACGTGGATTTTCAATTTGTGCCGGTAATGCATTCCCTGGCCGATCGGGCTCGGATGATATTCAAATTCGACGCCATCGGTTTCATCCTGGGTCTCGGCTATGTAATGGGTCTGCGCAGTTCAATGATTCTCTGCGCAGGCGGCGTTCTTTCCAATTTCGTCCTGGTCCCGATGATCTGGTTCATCGGCAGCCATATTGACACCTCCGTTTACCCCGCCATCATGCCCGTTTCAAAGATGAGTGCGGTGGAAATCTATCGCAACTATGTGCGCTTCATCGGTGTGGGGGCCATCGCCACGGCCGGGATCGTGGGCATCATCAAATCACTGCGGGTGGTTGCCGGTTCGTTTGGCATTGCGTTGCGTACCTTCCGCCGTGGTGAAGTCGCCCAGCCAGAGCGCACTGACCGCGACCTGCCCATTGTTTACCTTCTCCTCGGCGTGGTGTTGAGTGCGATCGGAGTGGCGGTCTTTTTCGGACGATTTCCGGTCTCCTTCGCCGTCCTGGCAGTGGGTCTGGTGCTAACCCTGTTCTTCTCGTTCTTTTTCACCTCGGTAGCAGCAAACGCCATCGCGACCATTGCTCGCAACCCGGTCTCGGGGATGACGATGCTGACCATCATCATTACCTCGGTAGTTCTGTTGCGATTCGGACTTTCGGGCTCGGCGGGCATGTTCTTTGTGATGGCGATCGCGGGAATGGTCTGCACGGCCTTGTCGATCTCTGGGCAGACGATTACCGACCTGAAGGTCGGCTATTGGCTCGGTTCCACTCCGGCGGCTCAGGAGAAGGCGAAGTTTTTAGGGGTCGCCGCATCTGCGATTGCCGCTGGGCTGACCATCGTCATGTTAGCCCACACGTTTCAGTTTGGAGAGGCTCTCCCCGGAGACCTGCGGCCGGTTCTGGCATCGCCGCAGGCTTCCATCATGAAGGCTCTGGTGGAGGGATTCATGAGCCACCAGCCGGTCGCGTACCTCCTGTTCGGCATAGGGGCGATGATTACGCTTGTGCTGGAGATGCTCGGTCAGCCCTCTTTGATCTTCGCTCTGGGAATGTATCTTCCGCTGGAACTGAACACGCCTGCTTTAGTGGGCGGGTTCTTGTCGCATTTCCTGAATAAGCGCTCTGAAAAAACCGGTGGCGAGCAAGGCAAGGGGATTCGAGAGCGCGGCGTGATCATTGCTTCGGGTCTGATGGCGGGCGGCGCGCTTGGTGGAGTGCTGGGCGCGGCCCTGCGTCTCTTCCCCTGGTATCGCGAAGATCTGATCAAGACTCCGTTTTATGCGAACGATCCCGTCTCTCAGATTGTTTCCGCCCTGATGTTTATTTGCCTCTGTCTGTATGTCTGGTACCGTACTTTGAAGAAGGAGAACGTGGTTTGATGGATCAAGCAGGTAAGTATGTGGCCGATGCCGTTCTCGGTATCGATACTCTCTGGGGCGGTGACGTGATGTGTCCATCGGGGACTGGTCGCTTTATCGCCGACTCCTGGTTTTCCAACGAGTTGCTTCCTGCTGCCTACACCCATTCGGCCGCGGCACGTCTGCGGCAAGCCGGTGGTGTATCGCTGAAGAACAGGGAGGTGGTGGAAGAGTATCTGAGCGCGGTGAACCTGCCCCAGGCCATCGCCGGAATCCGAGGAGAGGCAGAGAGAATCGGCGGACTGCGCCAACCCTATCTGACCGGAATGGCGGATTGCCTTGAGGTCATGTTTGACCTTGCCATGGAGGTCATCGGCAAGGGAGATTCAGTGCCATACTCCCGCTGCGTTGAGGCGGCGACGGCAAAGCCTCCTGAACCTTCCAGACCAGAGAGCAAATGCGCGCGGGTCGCCGAACTGCTGGACCGCTCCGGATACAATACCGGGAGTGCGAATAGTTTGCTGGAGGCAACCGATCTCTGGCGCCGCGAGCGCGCCATCCCGATGGCCTCAGTACGCGGTCTCGGTGCCGCGGTGATTGCTCATTTTAACAATCTCAGTGCGAATAATCTGCTCCCTTACCTTCCCCCGGAGCTGGCGCGTGTGCCTCGCGCAAACATCGATTTCCGGCCCATCAAGGACGCCTGGTTTTCCGGTTCGATGAACTACATCGGCCGGGCACGGAAGACCGACGGAACTCCGCAATACGAAGCAAATTACGAGATCAATGCATCGTTGCAGATTTCGTTTCCGGAGTTTGAACAGCTCGTGAGCCACGAGGTCGTGCCCGGACACGTAACCACATTTGCCTATCTGCAGGACTTGTACGTTCGCGGAAAGGCCGGCTTTGAGGCGACGGTTCTCACCATGAATACGCGCGCCGCCACTCTGTTTGAGGGGATTGCCAACAATGCAATTCTGATCGCGTATGGCGTCACCGAAGTCGACCAGTTGCCCGACGAAGAGTTGCAGATCGGCGTACTTCTGGCCCTGTTGCAAGACGACGCCAAGAATCAGTCCTCCTATCTGACCTGGGGTGAGGGACTACCCCAGGAGGAAGTGGCGGCCACTCTGCGGCGTGATTTTCTGGTATCGGAAGAACGCGCCGATAAGCTGTCCGGCGCCTGGGGACGGCATCCCCTGCTCGGCCGGATGTATCTCCCAGCCTACCGCGCAGGCACAGAGAAGGTGGCTCAACTCCGAAGAACTTACCCGTCAGATCAAGTGCTCCCGGCGATTTACGGTTGTAACGGACTGGTCGACATCCAGACGATTGATCGGATCCTGTAAAAGCTATTGCTGAGTCCATGAGATTTCGTAATCGAAGCAGAAGCGCTGGGTGCCCCAAGTCTCTCGCTGTTCAGTTCCAAGACATCCTTTACACACTTTCTCTGGAGATACTTTACACTTCCGCGCTAGCAGGAGCGAGCGCGGAGGTGGGGAACCTCCAGTGACCCACGGCTTACACAGCCGACAATCTCCGAGGACAGCCCACGCCGCAGCGTCCGTCGCGCCAGCTACTTAGTTCAAACGCCTATGTAACCGGGATGGATCCAGGGCAGACGCCAAATTTCCCAAGCACTCGTTGATCTGCCTATGCGTATTCTCTATTTCAAGGTGTCAGGCTGAGCATCTGGACTGGCATTCCGCCGTGACTTAATCCACACCTTATGGAACAGGCAAGAAACCCACCAAATCGCCGGGGGATCAGAGCGTTCTTTGGGTAATGAAGAGTCAAGTCTTTGCTAGGAGCGTCGGCTCTCTCTTCTACCCAACTCAATGTTCGAACATTGCTTCACCGCGTCGACGCTATTCGCTGCAAAAGACGGCGCTGTGCAAAGGGTGATCTTGATATCCTGCGGCATTCCTTGAATATCTACGGTCAGAGAGACCAGACAGAAGTTACCGACTCGCTTTTGCCAAGCTTACGCGGGATTTTCGGCGGCTACATTGTAGAGCACTCGTGAAGGGCTAGCCAGTTTAGCTATTGCTGGACAAGGAGCTGATTTCCATCCGATGGCTAAACAGTTTGCTGCGCATCACTCAGGATTGCCGTCAGACCTAATGATAAAAAAAGAGAGTGCCACTTGAATCCCTCCGACTTCTGCGAAAAGAATCGATCACATTAGCCCCAACTTGTTCGCGAGGAACGCAGTTTTCTGCTCTAGGTTTTAAATTTTGGCGTATGGTCTCAAGCGTGAGACTATCTCGTATTCCGGCATTTTCTCCGGATAGGCGATCTAACAAGAATGGGCAAAGTGGTCGCTGAGAATCCACTGGACAAATCTCGATTCTTTATGATTCGACACTTCGCTCAAGCAAGCATTATTATGGTCAAATTCGGGGAAGGAGGCTCCCACCCCAATGGTTAGAGTTGCGTTCAAAGCCACCACACTTACATGTGCACTGCTTTCGTTGTCGTTCATGGCACAGAGCCAGGATGCCAGTCCCAACGCATTGGAGTTGCCGCATTCGTCCTCGCAGCCGCGCATTACCAGGGCCATTGACGAATCATCGTTGGTTGCCCTGCACGGCAACACGCACCCGCTGGCACAAGCGATATACGACCGCGGTTTGGCACCCGTTTCCATGCCGGCCAACCGCCTGCTGCTGGTCCTGGCGCGCAGCACTGAGCAGGAGGCTGCACTTCAGACCTATCTTCAGTCAGTCCAGGACGCGAACTCACCGAACTATCGCCGCTTCCTCACCCCAGAAGAATTTGGCGAGAGCTTTGGCGTGGGTGACTCCGATCTCCAGTCTATTCAGAGCTGGCTCACCAGCCACGGATTCATCGTTAGCAGGATTTCCAAGAGCCGTATGACCATCGAGTTTTCAGGCACGGCAGGCCAGGTGCAAAGCACCTTTCACACATCGCTTCACAGCTACCTCGTCAACGGAGAACAACACTGGGCCAACGCCGCCGATCCGCAAATCCCCAGCGCCCTGGCCCCGGTCGTCGCCGGCCTTACCTCTATGAATGATTTCAAGCCCAGGGCGCAGTACATCCGCGGGCCAAGCGGCCTGTACAACGCTCAGACTCACACCATCACCCCCGCCTACACCAACTCAGATCAAAACGGTGATTACTACCTCTATCTCGGCCCAGCAGATGCGGCCACCATTTACAACACACCTACCAACCTCAACCCCAATCTCTCCGGCACTGCATATGACGGCACCGGCGTGACCATAGGAGTAGTTGGCGACTCCAATATTGATATAACCCAAAATGCCAATTACCGCGCTACTTTCGGGCTAGCCCCCAATGCCACCACTGTAGTGATCGACGGCAACGACCCCGGCGAAACTGATGATGCCATGGAAGCCTACCTCGACACTCAAGTCTCAGGCGGAATTGCCCCCGGCGCCAATGTCATTCTCTACGCCGCCGCCAATACCGCTTTCCAGCAAGGGCTTTACCTTGCTATCCAGCGCGCCATTGACGACAACCAGGCGGATATTCTCAATGTCAGCTTCGGGGAATGCGAAGCTGCTCTGGGCGCCTCTGGCAACCAGTTCATCCAGAGCTTGTGGGAACAAGCGGCAGCGCAGGGAATCTCGATTGTGGTCTCGGCGGGAGACAGCGGTTCCGCCGGGTGCGACGACCCAAACACAGAGAATTTTGCCTACCTGGGCCTCGCTGTGAACGGTCTCAGTTCAACGCCCTACAACATTTCAGTCGGTGGCACCGACTTCGACATTCTATACAGCAGCTTTACCACCTACGTAGACACCAGCAACACGCTGCCCAACCGTCGCAGCGCGCTCGGCTACATTCCCGAAGAGCCTTGGAATGATTCCACATACCCCAATACGGATATTGCCGCCAACAAGTCTCTCGATTCCATAACGGGAAACTGGCACGATGACAATATCATCGCCGGCGGCGGAGGTATCAGCTCGGTCTATCCTGTACCCGCGTGGCAGTCCGGTTTTGCCACGGGATCCTATCGCAAACTGCCCGACGTCTCGTTTTTGGCGGGCAATGGGTTCTACGGCGCTCTTTGGAGTATATGCGCCGACGAAACTCTGACCGGATACGCGGACTGCGCAGCTGGCTCAACAGGCAGCCAGTTCTATTTGACTGGCATCGGCGGCACATCGGCATCGACTCCCGCCTTCGCCGGTATCTTGGCCCTGGTGATGCAGAAGACGGGCACTCGCCTCGGTCAGGCAGACTATGTCCTCTATGACCTTGCCAATAGCAAGTATTCCACCGTCTTCCATGACGTAACCACCGGCGACAATTCGGTCGATTGCTCTGGAGGATCACCCAGTTGCATCGCAGTTTCAAACGATTTGAACCCGGATTTCATGACCGGCTACAACGCAGCCGCTGGATATGATCTGGCCAGCGGCCTGGGCAGCGTGAATGCCAGCCAGATGGAGAGTAATTGGGCCAGCAAGGCCTTTGCCGCCACCACCTCATTCCTCGATCTGAACGGAGCAACTACACCCCTCAGCATCACCCACGGCCAGAGCGTTACCGTGAATTCAAGCGTGACAAGCGCCTCCGGAACGCCCTCCGGCAGTATTGAGCTGGTCGACAGCCTTTCTCCCGCAAACCAGCCGAACAGCGAGGGAATTGCCACCTTTACGCTGACCAATGGAGAGGTTTCAGGATCAACCAATTCGCTCCCCGGCGGCAGTTACAAGGTCTCAGCTCACTATGGCGGCTACGATAAATATGCCCAGAGCGACTCTAACGCTATCTCCGTCAACGTTGCCCCGGAGAGCAGCACCACCACTGTCAAGGTCGCAAGTTATTCCGATCCGGCAACGGGCAAGGCCGCGACCACTCCCTACTACGGCTTCAACTATCTGATTGACGCGCAGCCCTACGGCAACAGCGCATCGTCTGCCAATCCGAACGGCGCGGCCACAGGAACCATCACTTTCATGAACGGCAGCACCAGCATCGGCTCTGCCGCGATCGCCAGCAACGGCGTCGCCGAACTGCAAACCGCTTTGCTTCCCGGCGGCAGCAACAGTCTTACCGCAGTCTTCCCCGGAGACGCAAGCTTCCAGGCCAGCACCAGCGCCCCTTATTCCTTTACGGTCGTTCCGGCGGTCACCAGCATGACCATCCAGTACAACATTCAAATCAACCCATGGCCCATGGAGATATTCTTAACTACGGACAGCCTCGGCATTGCGCCCACCGGCACCGTAACTTTTATGAATGGCTCAACAGTCGTGGGAACGGCGCCGCTGACAGGCACTGCCGCCATTGGCACCACCACAGCCTACGGCACAGCTACATATCCTGTCACCAGCCTGCCCGCCGGGAACTACAACATTACAGCCGTTTACAGCGGCGATAGCAATTATGCGGGGTCTACTTCGCCGGGGCTAGCCGTCACCACCTATCAAGCTAACCCACCGCTCGTTGTGACACCTGCGACAAGCACCCTTGTTGTGAATCAGCCGTTGCAGGTGACTGTAAGTCTGGCTCCAGTTGGCGGACTTCCCACCCCGACCGGGTCGGTGTCGCTGACATATACAGGAACCCCTGGCACTTTGCCCGCTGTGAACCTGGTCAATGGAAGTGCCAGTTTCACCATTCCCGCAAACTCTTTTCCCCTTGGAACAGGGGGTATCGGAGCGACTTACAGTGGGGATAGCGTGTACCGATCGGCGATTGGCGACGCGCAAATCAATGTGATCTCCTCCGGCACAATTCAACCTACAGTCACCGTGACCGCGCCCTCCGGGATCGTTGGCAGATCATTCTCTACCACGGTTACGGTGAGCGGCCCCAACGGCGACCCAGTTCCTACGGGGTTAGTCTGGATTTCGATTTCTGCCAGCGGAAGTGGAGAGCAGTTCAGTGAGCAGCTAACCAACGGATCGGTCACTTTTACCCCTTATAACCCAGACTATGTATATAGCGGACCCAATACCATTACGGTCAAATACCTGGGCGACTCGAACTACACCAGCGGCAGTGCATCCACCACTGTGGACGTTATCGAATGGGCAACGATGACCGTTACGCCCTACGAACCAACGATTGTGGTGAATCAGCCACTCAATCTTACGGTCGCGCTCACAGCTGCCAATAACTACCCAACGCCAACTGGCACAGTAACCCTGTCGAGCGGAAGCTACACTTCGTCGGCGGTCCAGTTGACCGCCGGATCTGCCAGCTTCACGATTCCGGCGAACTCGCTGGCCGTTGGCAGCAGTTCAGACCCCTACACTTTTCTTACAGTCTCCTACAGCGGCGATTCGAACTACCAGGGCTTCTCGAGCAATATGGATGTCATTGTAACTGCCATCCCGGTACCTGGTCTCACCATCACCGGCACGGCAGTCTCCGTCGCCCCCGGCGCGACCACTGGCAATACTTCAACGATCACCGTCACACCCAGTGGAGGTTTCACCGGCAACGTGGCGCTGACCGCCGTCCTGGCTACCAACCCGTCCGGAGCTGTGGACCTGCCCACTTTCAGTTTTGGTACGACCACCCCGGTCAGCATCACAGGAGCAGCGGCCGGAACGGCCACGCTCACCATCACAACGACGGCAGCCACCACCTGCAGCGCTCTGGTTCCTCCCAAACGCCACGAAGAACCCTGGTTTGCAGCCGGCGCCGCAACACTGGCCTGCCTGTTGCTCTTCGGCATCCCGGCGAGGCGGCGCAGCTGGCGAACTATGCTGGGAGCGCTGGCGCTTCTCGTGGCCCTCTCCTACGGCGTACTCGCCTGTGGCGGTGGCGGTAGCGCCAGCAGCGGTAGCGCCAGCAGCGGCGGCGGCGGAGGAGGAGGTGGTGGCGGTGGCGGTGGCGGTGGCGGTGGCGGCGGCAACAATTGCACCAGCGATCCAGGCACCACGGCGGGAACTTACACCATCACCGTAACCGGTACCTCAAGTTCGACCACGGCGACGGGCACGGTAACCCTCATCGTGCAGTAGGTGGATAGGGAGGCCACGCTCTTGAGCATGGCCTTCTTTTATTCGATTAGATGCCCTGCGTGTATCCGACCGAAACCGCGGAATTAAAGCCTCTTGTCGAACTGCCACCACAGTATAAGTAATCAAAAGTCGGCTACAAAAGCCAGATGCAACGCCCTTGTCCCACTCACTGCCGCTTCTGCAGAAGCGCTTCACACGCAAAGAATGCAGGGGGTACTTCGCCGGTGTCTTCCCCGAAGAAAGCAAGCGCGCGATCATTGCCCGCAACCTTGGCATCAGCGAACGCAATGATTACGCCATGCTGGAGCGGATCGGCGGGGAGTGCGCGGGCGCTGTCACGTTCTTCCCGGCTGGCGAAGCTCTGCCCGCCCGCGACGACCGTTACCGGACGCATTCAACGCCAGAACTGGCGGGGATTCTCCGGGAACTGCCGCGCCGTCCTTTGCTGGCTGGCGAAACCGGAATTAGACTCTCGCTGGCCGGTGCTCAGGACAAGATCGCCGTCCGCGTGGAGGGGGATGGTGTCTCGCTCCCCTTGGGCGGCGCGCCCAGCACGCACATCTTGAAGCCAGCCGTGGAGCAATTTGCCGGGGTTGTCTTCAATGAAGCCTATTGCATGAGGCTCGCGGCGGCAGTGGGCCTGCTCGTGGCCAAGACGGAAATCAGGCGCGTGGAAAACGTTGAATACCTGCTGGTCGAGCGTTACGACCGGACGTACGGCCAGGGTCCAGAAGGCGCGGCGCTGAAACGTCTGCATCAAGAGGATTTTTGCCAAGCGTTGGGTATCGTCTCAGAAAACAAGTATCAAAAGGAAGGCGGGCCATCACTCAAGCAGTGCTTTGCTCTGCTGCGCGAGGTTTCCAGCGCGCCAGTCCTCGACCTGGCACGGCTGCTGGACGCCGTGATCTTCAACTTCTTGATTGGCAATAACGACGCGCACGGCAAGAACTTCACATTGCTCTATCGAGCCGCGGGCACAGCGGGCATGGAGACGCGGCTTGCGCCTCTCTACGATGTCGTTAGCACCCGCTACTATCCCGAACTGACCCGCGAACTGGCAATGAAGATCGGCGGTGAGTATTCATCTGACCGAGTGTCGAAGACGAACTTCGAGCAACTGGCCGAAGAGGCCGGGCTTGCCAAGCCGCTTGTCCGCCGCCGTGTGCCGGAGCTGGCCGAAGCGATCCTCTTGAATCTGGGCAAGACTGGGATCGAACACCCTGTTGCTGAAGCACTGGCCGAGCAAATACTCGGACACTGCGAAATTATGCGAAGCCGCTTTTGAACGAGTAAAACCGTGCACTCGCTTGAACTGCTCGAATTATTCGAGCAGTTCAAGCGAGTATCCCATGGTGTATGGCTGCCTCCGGCTTGCTACCATAAAGAATATAGGTACCGGGAAGCCTTTGGCTGCGGACCGCGCTCAACGGACAATCGAGACATGATTGATTCTTTTCGCACTAACAACGTATCTTTTGCCGAGCTTCCCATCGAAGCTAAGGGCTGTTTTACATCCACTCAATGTCAGCGTGGGAAAACTACTTTAACCGGCCTCACACGCCGGCAGAGATCTACCGCGATCTGGGGACAATCTGGAACGCCGAGGGATTCACTCCGAAGGATCTGCGGGTCTGGCAACGCATGTCCACGCTCTTGGAGACCGAGCTTAGCAAGCGCATCCCGCAGGAGCGGAACCGGATCGAGCCTGGAAGAATGACCCGGAGGAGGCGCTGGAAATAGGCCCTGCCAAAACACACTCGAAACCGGGTGCTGCGGACTTGTAGCGCCCGGTGCTTCTTCTGGCTCCGAGGTCGATTTGTATACTTGTTTATATGTCTGAGACCCGTGACAAACGCCGCCGGAATGACCTCGATCTCTTCGTGCTTGCGCTGGTCTCCGAGAGGGTTTCGACCCCCTACGAATTGAAGACGGTTGCGAATCTCTCCCCGGGAGCGACGATTTCGGTCCTCAGGAGGCTGGTGGAACAAGGGCTGCTGAATCAGGGCAAACCTGGTCCGCGTGGCCGCACCGAACATAAAATCACTGCGGATGGTCGGAGATACCTGAAAAGCGGCTGGCGCCAATTGATCGACGACGGCCCGAGCGGCGACCTCGATGCGGACCTTCGCGTCGCGTTGCTTGCCCTCTGGATAGGCGGAGACCGCCGACTAGCCGTTGGTTTTCTACGGCGGTCGGCCCACAGGCTCCAACCCATCTGCGATATCGACGCATCGGATCAGCCGTCCCCGGTTCCACCGCTCGCCTTTTGGTACAGGAAGTTGCGCTTTGCGTCAGCAGCTGCCCTACTCAAGGGGGAATCTGCCGCCGCGCTCGCTATGGCCAAGGCGTTGCCCAAGAGACTTTCCCGCAACCCGAAGCAGGGCAGAGTCCCATCCAAGTCGCAGAACCGTGTGCAGGCTGTTCCAAAAGGTTCTTAAAGGATATTTGTCGATCCGAAACTACCGCAAGGCATCCGTGCCGTTAGTGCTAGGCGGTAGCCGGTTGCGTTTTGTATGGCCGGCATCAACCATCCAGGCGCGTTCTCGGCAAAGGTTCACCACCGGGCGATGTTCCTTGGGGCTCAATCCATATACGCGGAATGACCAAACTGGTTCGATATATTTCCACCGCTAAAGCCCACCGACCGGAACGCTCCCCCAATCTATTTGGTCCTTGAAGACAGATACTTTGACGCGTGGGCTATAGGGCAACAAGCAGACAAATTGGCAAGGGTGCTATTCAGGATCCTGATCATTGAAACCCGCGAATTCCCCAGTGTTCTTAATTGCGCAAGGGTGCTGAACTTGGCCATCAACGCCCATGGAATCATCTATTTACAATCCTTGTCGGGACTGTCAGAACAGAGGTCCAAATAGACTGATTGGATTTGTCCTGACAAATGCCCTAAGTGTGTGGCTTTTAGCAATTAATTGCGCCTGGACACTCTTCCAACGAAATCTACGTTCTCACCGTCGGAGAGATCTTTTCCGGCTCAAACGGCCAGCGCAGACTCAGGTCCATCTGCTCATTTGCACTGGCAATATCGGGTTGAATCTCGGGTTGGAGGACTTGCAGGAATTTTTATAAGTTATTGAAATGATTGGTGGACCTGGTCGGGATCGAACCGACGACCTCTTCCATGCCATGGAAGCGCGCTCCCAAACTGCGCCACAGGCCCACATACGGATAGATGCGACTTATCTATTGTCTCCGCTGGAGCCGGATTCGTCAAACCTCAGCCGCCGGGCAGACCCAAATTTCCCAAATCCGGCCTTGGCGCCACATCAAAGCCGTGAATCCAACCCAGCCTGGAGCCAGTATGGCCGCCGAACAACCTGCGCATTCAGTCCCAAACAAAGTTAAACTTGCGTGACCGGGAACACTTCGGGGTGAGCCGGTGTCTAAGACAATAGAGGGCGTGGAGCACATGGCGGAATGCCAGTGCCCGAATCCCACGGACTCGGCGGTAGGATTGATTTTCCGGCGGCGACTTTTTTGAGCCGTTGGAGCGAGTGGCCGCAACGGAAGCCGGTTTTTCCCCGGCGCAGATTGAGCGAAAGCCGAGTTTGCTTCTTTTGCTGCAAGGTGGGAGGATTCTGAATGCAGGCGGACCTCACCATGGGCAATCTTGCCAGTGCGCTGACCTTTCAATCCCAAGAGGCGGCCCTGATTGGCGAACTTCAGGCAGGCTCTGAGGAAGCTTTTGCGTGGCTGATCACGCACTATCATCAACCCATTTACTCGTTGCTGGCGCGCACTGTGCAGGATCGCGCCGACGCTGCCGACCTGACTCAGGAAGTCTTCGTAAAAGTCTTCCGCGGCATGGGCAGCTTTCACGGCGAGTCGTCGCTGCGAACCTGGATTTACCGCATCGCGCTGCGCGAGGCCTCAAACCAGAGACGCTGGTGGATGCGGCACAGGCAAGCGGAAATTCCCATCGAGCAGGAGATGGGCGAGAACGGTTCGGGGCAGTCGGTGTTGTTGAAAGATACGCTGGTGGACCCCGCCGAGTCGCCCTTTGAGATGGCGGCGCTCAAGGAGAGCCGGGCACAGATTGAAACGGCCTTGAGCCAGGTCCCGGACCCCTTCCGCACCACTCTCATCCTACGCGACATTGAAGGGTTTGTGTACGAGGAAGTGGCGGAGATGCAGGGCGTGAATATCGGCACAGTCAAGTCGCGGCTGGTGCGTGGTCGAGCGGCGCTGAAGGCGATTCTGACGGCGCCGGCTATGAAATCCTGCTCTGTTGAGCGTGCGGGATTCGATCTGCCCCTCGGAGAGGAGGCGCAATGAACGGCTGTAAAGCAACGCAGGCACAATTTGATGAGTATCTGGACGGCCGTTTGAGCGGACGCGAGATGCAGGCCATCGCGGCTCATTTGGGGGATTGTTGCGTGTGCGCCCGCGAATGGAGATTGCAGGAGCGGACGCAGGCTTCGCTGACCGTGCTGGGTCCAGTGCCTGAGCCGGAAGATTTACTGCTGCGGATTCAAGTGGCTGTCAGCCAGGAGCGGGCGCGCCGCCGCCAAGGTTCTTTCCATGCGTTGAATCTGGCCTGGAAAAACACTGTCGGACCCTTTCTTTTGCACGCCGCGGGAGGGTTTGCCTCCGCAGTGCTGCTGATGGGCACGGTCATTGTCCTTGTAGGTATGTTTACCCAGCCGGAGAGCGCGCAAGCCTCCGCCGATGAGCCGCTGGGTATGGCCACCGCGCCGCGGTTTCTTTATCTCTCCAGCGTCGTCGACGGCAACCAGATCGGCGCTGTCTCTGAACCTGTGACGGTGGAAGCCTACATCAACGGAGCGGGCGAGGTTTACGACTATCGCATTGTCTCCGGCCCCAGCGACAAGACTACCCGCGCGCAGGTGGAAAACCTGCTCTTGTGGAGTCGTTTTGAACCGGCCCGCCGCTTCGGGCAGCCCGTCCCAGGCCTGGCGGTGCTTTCCTTCTCCGGCGTTTCCGTTCGCGGATAATGCAGAGTATTTCTAGCGCGTCAATCTGTAAGCCACACCCATGTGAAAGCCGTTGGGTTTGATCTCATGCGATGGCTCGCCGGCGACATCGGGCGAATTGGGCCAGAATTGGTAGTCATATTCTCCGCGCAGCGCCCATCGGTTGCTGAGGCGATAGTTGACCCCAGCTCCCGGCGCCACAGCAAGATAGTTTCCCGTTCCTATTCCGAAGGGAAATTGAATCTGGCCGTCGCCGACAAGGAATTGGGCGAAGGGCTGTAGCTTGTTCCATTTTCCAAAGTTGTATTGCGGCCCCGCCAGATAGTGATTCTCGGTTTCGCCGTAGAAGCTATTGAAGTGCAGAAAGCGCGCCTCTGCCGCGACGCTGAGATGGACATTCAAGCGAAAGTCGGCAAAGACCCCGCCCCCCCAAAGCCGCTGGCTGCTTTGATAAGGGAAGCCCGCGTGCTCATCAGAGAACTCTCCGCCCACCCAGAGTGCATGGCCGGTGCTCATGGCGGAGGGTACAGCCTGCGCCTGCACCCGGTGAGCAAAGACACATAAAACCAGGGCAATCATCCAGCAGATGAGCCGCAATCCAGAGAATCGTGTTGAGATGTGCATCGGCGCGCCTCGTATATGCCGCTAAAGCTCGAGCTCGGAAAGCGACTTGACGTCCAGAATAACTGTAACAGCAGGAGTCAATGTTTGGCTTCCCTTGGTTGCGTTTCCAATCGCGACAATGGTGCAGCTCCCACCAGCGTTCCACCCCATCGGCTGACCGCGTGTGCCGCATCCTGTAATTACTGACGCTGCAAGCAACAATGCAAGCATAGCAAACCACGCGGGTATCCGTTGCGGCGGCGTCTGCCAGAGACTCATCACTCTGATCCTCGGGCGCTTGTCGGCTTGTTTGTCACTGAACCGGCTTGCAAACCGCTTTGCTCGTGTTCCCGGAGTCAAGCCGTTTCACATAGATTAGCGCCGCGCCGCCCATGGGGTAATAGTCTTCCTGCCTATCCTTGCAGCAGTAACCCTGCGCCTCGTAAAGCCGAATTGCAACCGCGTTCTCCGCATCGGCATGCAGCCAGATCAAGCGAGCGCCCGCGCGGCGCGCGGAACCTTCGCTCCGACCCAGCAATTCTCGGCCCACGCCCCGGTCGCGCGCCTCCGGGGCAACTTCTATGGTTTGAATGTAAGCCGTTACGCCAATCTTGCACCCCAGCGACGAAGACCTGTCGCAGGGGACCCCGCTTATGCGATGCGCCCATTCGACGATGGCAAAGCCAACCATCCGTCCATCTTTTTCCGCAATCCATGGGGCGGCATTCGCACTGCGGACAAGCTGCCGCATATAACTGCGACCAAAGCGGAAGGGCGGCTCGAAGCAGCGCTCCTCGATGGCATACAGCGCGTCAAAGTCCTCAGGCCTGTAAAGGCGGTAAAGCACAGCCCAATTCTACGGCAGACGAAGAGCAAAAAACCATCCCTTTTGGCGGGGATGGTTTTCTACCTGCGATTTAAATTGCGTTAGACCTTCGCTTCCAGATCCGCGATCACGTCGAAGAATCGCTGATCCAGGCGGCGATTGGTCGCAATGGCTTCCTTGATGGTGATGTCGGTGATGTCCAGGCCCTTGAGAACAGCGATGCGGCCCCACTTCTTTTCGTGAACCATGTCGATGGCGTGCAATCCGTAGCGCTGGCCGAGGGTGCGGTCAAAGGCCGTGGGAACGCCGCCGCGCTGGGTGTGGCCCAGGTTGACGCTGCGCGTCTCAAAGCCGGTCTTCTTCTCGATCAGGTCGGCCAGCTTCTCGCCGATGCCGGAGAGCCGCGCATGGCCGAAGGAATCCACTTGGGCGTTTTCATTGATAACCTGGCCGACTTTGGGCAGATGGCAGCCCTCGGCCACCACCACCACGCCGAAGTGCTTGCCGTGTTCGTAGTTGTACTTGAGCAGTTTGCAGACGTGGTCGATGTCGATCTCCTTCTCAGGGACCAGAATCACGTGCGCGCCGCCGGCCACGCCGGAGGCATAGGCGATCCAGCCGGCATCCCGGCCCATCACCTCGACCACAATCACGCGGTTGTGCGAGTCTGCGGTGGTGTGAATGCGGTCAACCGCCTCGGTGGCGATCATCACGGCGGTGTCGTAGCCAAAGGTCTGGTCGGTGCCGCTGATGTCGTTGTCGATGGTCTTCGGCACACCCACGCTGGGTACGCCGTGCTCGCTCAAGTAGAGCGTGACCGACTGCGTGTCGTCGCCGCCCAGGGCGATCAGCGCATCGATATTGTTGGTCTTCAAGACCTCCTGCACCTTCTCGATTCCTCCGGGAATCTTCTTCACGTTGGTGCGCGAAGAATGCAGAATCGTGCCGCCCTTCAGCTGGATGCCGTCAACGGCTTCCAGAGTCAACGGAATGAAATTGTTCTCCAGCACACCCTTCCAGCCGTTGAGAAAGCCGATGAACTCATCGCCATAGTGGTTGATGCCCTTGCGCACCGCTGCATAAATTACCGCATTCAGTCCGGGGCAGTCGCCGCCGCCGGTTAACAAAGCAACTCGCATCGTAAAATCTCCTCATCGCAGGCGCGGCATCAGAGCCGGGCCGGGAACGAATCCCTGAATTGAGCGTCCCAACCGCTAATTTGCCGGTCTCGACACCATCTCCAGTTTACTCTGCCGCGGGTTCGACTGGGCGTGACCGCGCTCACGCCGGACAGGGTAAGTGCGGCGAAGTCCCGACTATGATCTGGCATATTCCTTGCCCACCGGCAATACGGATGACCAACGGACCGAGGAACGCTGGATATATGAGGTATCAGGTGTGATTACAGTGCTGGACGGGCTTTTTTACGACCTGATTGGAGCAATGATCAGCGCGTTGAAGATGGATGCGTGACCATGCGAGAAGTAGCAACAACAAAGGCCGGAGCAATGCTCCGGCCTTTGTTGTTGCTACTTCTCCCTTCTTCACTGCCCCGCTCACCCCTGAATGTCAAATTGCTCCGGATGCAGCGTGGGGTCGCTCTTGACCAGGATGTTTTTGCCGATCAGCTCCTCGAATTCGTTGAGCCAGCTTCCATCGTTGGATTTAAGCACCTTCACGGTCTCCGGGTTCACGCGCAGCAGAACATCGGCGTCCTCGAAGTGCTTCTTCATCTTGCGCAGTTCGGTGTAGATCTCGTTGCAGACTGTCGTCGGGCTTTTCACCATGCCGGTAGCCTGGCAGGTTGGGCAGGGAACGCTCAGGGTCCGTTCCAACGACTGCTTGACCCGCTTGCGCGTGATCGCCACTAAACCAAAGTCGTTGAACTGAAGAACCTTGGTCGGCGCGCGGTCGCTTTTGAGAGCTTCTTCCAGGGCGGCCATCACCTTGTAGCGGTTCTTGCGGTCGTCCATGTCGATGAAGTCGATCACAATGATGCCGCCCAGATCGCGCAACCGAATCTGCCGCACAATCTCCGGCACGGCGTCAAGGTTGGTCTTGACGATGGTGTCTTCCAGCCGTGCTGATTTGCCGACGTACTTGCCGGTGTTGATGTCGATGGCCACCAGCGCTTCGGTCTGATTGATGACGATGGAGCCGCCCGATTTGAGCCAGACCTTGGAGTTGAGAGCCTTAGTGATCTCGTCCTGAATGCCGAAGTGCTCGAAGAGCGGCGTCTCCTTTGTGTAGAGCTTGACGCGGCGCACGAGCGAGGGCGAGAAGCGGTTGAGGAAGCGGACGATGCGTTCATAGTCGGCTTCCGAATCGACCCAGATCGAGGAGAAGTTACTGCTGACCTGGTCGCGCAGAATGCGCTCGATCAGCCCCAGATCGTGATAGATGAGCGCCGGCGACTTGGATTCGTCGGAGCGCTTCTTGATCTCAGCCCACAAATTCAGCAGCATGCGCAGATCGGTGCGCAACTCTTCTTCGCTAGCGCCATCGGCTGCGGTGCGGACGATGAATCCGCCGCTGGCCTCGCCGCGTTCGTGCGTAAGAATGCGCTTGAGGCGCTGGCGCTCTGTCTCGGACTCGATCTTGCGGCTGACGCCGATGTGCGAGACTGTGGGCATGAAGACCAGGAATCGTCCTGGAAGCGCAATGTGCGAAGTGATGCGCGCGCCCTTCTTGGCTATCGGCTCTTTGGCGATCTGCACCAGAATCTCCTGGCCTGGCTTCAACAGGTCACTGATGATGGGCAGGTCGGAGAGTTGCGCGGAGCGGCGCGAGGGGCCGCGGCCTCTGGAGCCTTGCTGAGAGACGGAGGTTGCGGAGCCGTTGCGCCCGCGGCGTCCAGGAATGGTGCGTTCATGGCGCTGCGGGGCTGCGCCTAGCGTAGCCCCGCCGGCGGCGGGCAGGCCTTCCTCGTCTTCGTCCTCGTCTCCATTCTTTTCGTCAAAGTTCAACTGAATGCGATGGTCAAGGTGCGCCTCTTGCAGCATTTCGCCCAGATCGCCGGTGCGCATATTCGTGGGCAGCGTCTCCTCTTCCAGGTCGTCCGAATCGTGGTCCCCGCCTTTGGCGCGGGGGGAGTGGCGAGGGGCTTCGAACTCCTCCTCCTCGAGGGTCTCTTCCACGATGAGGCCGCTTCCGGGTGAATATGTGGAGGCCGTGGCTGGCTTGGCGGCTACCTCATCTTCCTTCTTCTTTTTGCCGCCCATGCCAAAGAGCCGGAATCCGGTCGGAGGCAGAGGATCAACGTCGTGAGACGCGGAGGCATCCCGCGGCGCTTCGGCAACTTCCGGATCTTCGCCGTTGAATTCTTCAGGAGAAGCGGCGACGCTGGCCGTCTCGCTCGTCTCCTCGAACTCGTCCTCTTCGAGAGGTTCTTCCTCGACCAGAGAGGCCTGGGCCCATTTGGAAACAAGCTCGTTTTCAATGATCTTCTGGTCTGGCTCTGGAAGCTCTTCGGGGGCAGCCAATTCGGGAACAGCCTCGGCCGTCTCCTCAATGAACTCCTGCTCCTTGATGGTCTCCGGCGCAAGGTCGCTGGTCTCCGCTTCTGCTTCAGGCTGTTTTTCGCGCTTTTGATGCCGGGAGAGCGATTCACCCGGCAACAACCCGCTGCCGTCCCACGCGAGCGGCGACTCGATCAGCGTGGAGGGCTTGAAGCTGCTCGCCGGCTTGACCGGCTTGGCTGCGAACGAAGGCGCATCCTCTGCCGCGTTCTCGGCAGGAACACCGCCGTACTTTGAAAGTGATTCTCCGGGCATGACAAACGGAACCGGAGCGGCAGCGGCGGCGCGCTCGGAATGAGGCGCTAGCGCCGGCCATGGCTGCGACGAAGACTTGTCCGCGGTAATTCCGGCCGCTGCGTGAATATCGGACGCAACCTCCGATACGGTCTCTGAAGTTTCTTCGAAATGTTTCTCTGAACTTTCGCGGTTCTCCGTTTGCCCCTCGCGCGAGGCTGCGGCTCCGCGGCCACCACGACGGCGGCGCCGTCCGCGCCAGCGCTTGGCGCCACCTTCACCAGATTCCACATCGCCGTTTTCCGGCTGATCGGAGAAGGATAACGATCCCGATGCAGGAAGGGACTCAGTTTCAAACTCCGGCAGGGCCTCAACCGTCAAGCGGCCGTCCTTCGCCGGCTTTTCAGCGGCAATGCGATCTTGCGCGGGACGGAACTCCTGTTTTTGCTCGGGTCTTTGATCGGGCTTCTGATTGGTTCTCGGGCCGCCGCGTCCGCTGCTGCCCTCTGCTGCTGCGCTGTGACGAACCTCGCGTGGAGGTTGATTACCGCCCATAACCGCCGCCTTTTCCAGCTCGTCGGTCTCTTGCTCGTCTTCCAGCTCCATGAAGTCGGTTACATAAAGGAACGCGTCGCGCTCCAGACCGACATCCACAAAAGCCGATTGCATACCGGGCAGAACTCGGGTGACGCGCCCGTTGTAAATCGACCCGGCCAGGGTGTACTCGTTTTCGCGTTCGTAGTAAATCTCCGCGAGTTGATCGTCTTCAAGAATTGCAAGCCGCGTCTCATGCGGCGTGGAGGAGATGCAGATTTCCTTTGCCATCGTACCTTTCTGCCCGGCGGCCTCAGCCTGCCAGGACACGCGGCGAGGGGGAATGGAAAAGCGCGCAGCCAGAAAGGGAGGAGATGTGCGGAAAGGATAAACCGTAAATCGATGTTGTTCCGGTTGCCGCGCCACGGCTAGCCCAATAGGGCGGTGAGCTGTGGTGGTGGGCTTGCCAAACAAACTGAACAAACCAGGGAAGCTGTACGATACGGTAATCCGATCGCAGAGAGTTTGTGGCCAACCACTCCGGAGTCCCCGGTGACAGGTCTTCGTCGCTGGGGTGGAAGTTTGCCGAAATATCCGGCGGGGCCGTTCCACTGTTGGCAATTGCACACCCGTAAGGCGCGAGAAGTCTGGTGGATGACTCCCACCTCGGTCTCGTGCAACGAATGCGCCGCCAACGGATTTCCCGTCTCTGCGTGCTCATGAATCCTTGTCCTGCCTGGCGCGCGATCCATCTGGACCTGGCCGGCTATACAACTGAAAAATAGATCTCTTGCTTGCCGGACAACTCCGGGGGAGACAAGAGGCTCACCTCTGAGCCCTGTTCCGGGCCAATTGGCCCAAACTCCGCTCAGTTAACGAACCGGCGCATGCGGACATTCATCGCCACGCCCAGCGCCAGAAATGTGAACAACACCGAAGATCCGCCGTAACTCATTAACGGCAAAGGAATTCCGGTGACTGGCATAAACCCTATGACCATGCCCACGTTGACCGCAATCTGAAAAGTCAACACAGCCACCACTCCCATAATGATCAGGGAGCCGGGCAGGTCCGCAGCTGTTTGAGCGTTTTGAATGAAACGCATCAATATGAAGAAGTATAGCAGCAGCACGAAAAACGCGCCGACAAATCCGTGCTCCTCGCCAAATGCGGCAAAGATGAAGTCTGCGTGCGGAATGGGCAGAAAGTCGCCCTGGGTCTGGGTTCCCTTGGCCGCGCCCTTGCCCCAGATGCCGCCCGAACCGACCGCGATCAGTGATTGTTTGATCTGATAGCCGGTGCCTTTAGGGTCGTTGTCGGGATTGATGAAGCTGGTCAGCCGGGCTTTCTGGTAAGGCTTAAGAATTTTGCCGCTACTCCAGACGCCGGCAATCAACGTTGTTCCACAAACCACCAGAATCAGTGCCTGGCGAAGGTTGATGCCCCCCAGAAACAGGCCCGCGACCAGAATCGGCGCGTAGGTGAGCGCGGTGCCCAGATCGGGCTGGATGAGCACCAGCGCCATCGGCAGGCCGACCAGCGCAAAGGCCTTGAATATGTCCTTCCATGTGAGGCTGTGGCCGCCGAGATTGGCAAAGTAGCGGGCGACGGCAAGAATCAGAATCAGTTTGACCCACTCCGAGGGCTGGAAATGGACTGGGCCGACACTGATCCAGCGCTTCGCGCCCAGCACTCTGTGTCCCACCAGCTTGACGGCCACCAATGCCAGCAGGCTAACCCCGTATGCCCAAGGTGTCCAATCCAGCAGCAGGTGATAGTCAATCTTGGAGAACAGGAACATGGCCACCAGGCCGCCGGCGATAAAGAAAAGCTGCTTGGTGTGAAAGCCGGTGTACTTGGTGTGCAGCGTTGCCGAGTAGATCTCGAAGACCGAGAGCACGCAAAGCACGAGCACCATCGCCAGCAGCGTCCAGTCGAAGTCGCGGAAGCTCAGAAAGCGGCGCACGGGGCTATTGTCCTCTTCCGGGGCGAGCCGGCAAGGCTGCTCCCATTTTCGATAGATTGGCTGGGGTGGGCATTGAAGGAAATCTAGGTTCGCGCTCCGCCGCACGTGCGCCGGAAAAAATGCGCAAAGCTGGAGCAAGGCGCACCGGCGCCTCAGAGGCGGGAACAATCTGACCGTGAGCGACAAAGAAATGTCCCGCGTGCAGTACGGCCGTTTCGCCTTTGCGCGTGGTGTGATTTGCGCCGGAGCCGGGAGTGCTCCAGACTGCGCCCACCTCGGCCGGGGCGGGAAGCTGCGCCTTCTGCGGTACTAGATTATGTTGTATCCTGCGCTGCTTCTCGACGTACGCGGAGACGACCTGAGCTGCGATGCGCGCCGCGTAATAGCTGAATTCGCCGTTTTGCCAGAGCACTGCGACCACAAGTTCCGGGTTGCGCCGTGGCGTAACGCCCACAAACCAAACATTGGGTACAAACGCATGGCCCTTGGCCGCGTGACCCGTGGCATCGTGCCCAACTACCTCGGCTGTGCCCGTCTTTCCTGCAAAGTCGATACCTTCCAGATGCGCCGAACCAGCTGTGTGGAAGTTGCCGGGCTGCGTCACCTCGGCCATGCCATCGGTGATCGTCATCCAGTTCTCCGGGTCGATGGGGATGTTGGCCTCGCCGCTGCCGGGAAAGGTGTCCAGCAGCGCCTTGCGATAGTCGGCGGGAAGCTGCTCAGGAAAAACAATGTGCGGACGCACCATGTGACCGCCCGATGCGATGCCGCCGATCACCCGCGCCAGTTGCAGCGGCGTGGCCTGCACCGCGCCCTGTCCAATGCCCACCGAGATCGTCTCTCCGGCGTACCATTTGCGATGCTCGTACTTCAGCGCCCACTGCGCGGAGGGCATCAGCCCCGCCTGTTCGCCGGGAAGATCAATGCCCGTCTTCTGCCCATAGCCGAAGGCAGTCGCGTATTTCGAGATGCGGTCGATGCCCAGCTTGTCGGCCAGCGTGTAGTAGTACGTGTCGCAGGAGTAGGGAATGGCGTTGTGAATGTCCACCGCGCCGTGCTTTTCATCGCAATGGTAGAAGTGGCCGTAAAAGTTGGCTCCGCCGTTGCAATAGACCTTGAGGCCCTGCGCGATTCCCTCTTGCAGCCCCGCCACCGACATCAGGATCTTGAAGGTCGAACCCGGCGCCAGTTGCGCCTGGATCGCCTTGTTCATCAGCGGATGGTTGGGGTCGTTGATCAGTGTGGCCCAGTCCGCGCGGTTGATGCGCACCGCGAATTCGTTGGGATCGTAGCTGGGGCGCGAAACCATGGCCAGAATCTCGCCGTTGCGCGGGTCCATGGCCACTACCGCACCATTGCGATTGCCCAGCGCAATCTCGGCCGCGCGTTGCAAGTCGTTATCGATGGTCAACCGCAGACTCTGGCCGGGCTTGGCGTGCTGGATTCCCAGGTAGCCCACCTCGCGTCCGTGGCTGTCCACCACCAGATCGCGCGAGCCGTCCTGTCCGCGCAGCAGCTCGTCATAAGTCTGCTCAACTCCGGCCTTGCCCACTACGTCGCCCGGCTCGTAGGCTGCATAGCGCGGATCGTTTAGCATCTCCTCGCTCACCTCGCCCACGTAGCCGATCAGGTGGGCGGCAAAGCCATCGCGCGGGTAGAGTCGCCGTTCCTCGTCAATGGTCTCCAATTCGGGCAGCTCATTGCGATGCGATTCAATGAAGGCCTGCTCGTCGGCGCTGATGTCCTGCTTGATGGGGATCGGCTCGTAGACTGGCCGCGCTCGATAGCGGCGCAATGTGGCCCGCAATTGTTCCAGATCGAGGTTCAGCCCGCGCGCAATCAGCGGCAGATCCTCGTCCACGTTGCGGCTCTGCTCACGCACCAGGCGGCAGGAAACTGACGGGTAGTTGTCCACAATCAGCCGGTATTCCCGGTCGAAGAGCTTGCCCCGCCCAGCCATTACCGGAACCTTCCGGATGCGGTTCTCCTCGGCCTGCTGACGGTAGTCGTTCACCCTCAGCACCTGCAGCCGCCACAATCCGGCCGCCAAAGCCAGCATCATGAACAGAATACCGTACTGCACCACCGTCAGCTTGAGGGTGGAGAGCTTTTCGCCGCGGCTGCCGATACCGGAATACATCCTGTTAATTAGGATACAGCCGATCAGCTACACCTGTTTCTGCCCCAGAGGATCGAAGCGCCGCCTGCAGTTCGATTTGACCCAGAAAGAAATAAGCACGGACCGGGAGGCCCACGCGACAGCCGGCCAGGAGGCCAGCGCTACAGTCTCATCTACCGAAGGTCGGAAACACCAGTGGGCAACTAAAAGGCCATGTTTTCTTTTTGTTCAACTTTTTGCTGGCCGGCCCACTCACGCCAACTCGCTGCCTCCGCAGCGGAATGAGAGTACTCCGAGGCCGGTGAGCAATAGTAACCAACATCTAAAGCCGATGAGTGGTAGCATCATATCTGACAGATGCAAACCAAAAAGCTGAAAATTATTCCTCTGGGCGGTCTGGGCGAGTTCGGCATGAACTGCCTCGCGCTTCGCTGGGAAGACGATATTATCGTGATCGACGCCGGGCTGATGTTCCCGGAGTCTGAATTGCTGGGCGTCGATGTTGTAGTTCCCGACATCTCTTACCTGGTTGAAAACAAGGCGCATGTCCGCGCCATCATCCTCACCCACGGCCACATGGACCACATCGGCGGCCTGCCTTGGATTCTGAACGAGATCAAGGTTCCCGTCTACGCAACTGAGTTCACGCTGGCCTACGTGGAAGGCAACCTCGAAGAGAATCAGTTGCTGGACGAGACTGAGCTGATCGAGATCGTACCCAAGGAAAAGTTCACCATCGGCCCCTTCACCATCGAGCCGATCCATGTGACTCACTCGGTGGTGGACGCCGTTTCCCTGGCCATCGAAACTCCCGTAGGTGTCGTCATCCACACCGGCGACTTCAAGATCGACCTCTCGCCGCTCGACGGCAAGCTCTTCGATCTGCATACCTTTGCCGAGTACGGCAAGCGCGGAGTCCTGGCCCTCTTGCAGGACTCCACCAACGTGGATCGCTCCGGCTACACGCCCAGCGAGTCGGCGGTGGTTCCCCGCTTGGACGAGATCTTTTCGCGCACCAAGAAGAAGCTCTTCTTCAGTTGCTTCTCCTCCTCCGTTTACCGCATCCGCATCGCGCTGGAGTTGGCGCGCGCCCACGGCCGCAAGGTGGCCGTCATCGGCCGCTCCATGATGGAAAGCACCGAGATCGCCCAGGATCTCGGCTACATCGACATTCCGCAGGGGCTGATCATCAATCCCGGCCAGATGCGCGACTTCGCGCCCGAGCAGTTGATGCTGCTGATCAGCGGCACACAGGGCGAGCCGATGAGCGCCCTCAGCCGCGCCGCCGTTGACAACCACAAGCACGCCCACATCGACGCCGGCGATACCGTCGTGCTCAGCTCGCGCATCATTCCCGGCAACGAGAAAAGCATCTTTCGCGTCATCGACCACCTCTATCGCCGCGAAGCCAACGTCATCTACGACAACGGCTCCAACGGCCTCATCCACGTCAGCGGCCACGGCTCACAGGAAGAGATGCGCCTGCTCATCAACCTCGTCCGGCCCAAGTTTTTCATCCCCGTCCACGGCAACTACGGAAACCTGCGCAAGCACGCGCAGTTGGCCCTGGAGACCGGCGCCGTCGAGCACACCATCGTGATCGAGGACGGCGACGTGCTGGAGCTGAGCAAGAACGACGCCCGCAAGCACGACAAGGTCACCACCGGGCGCATTTTCATCGACTCCGGCTCCAATACCGACGTCGTCGAGGATATGGTCCTGCGCGATCGTCGCATCCTCTCCGAAGATGGCGTCGTGCTGGTGGTGCTAGCCATCAACAAGCGTACCGGCAAGGTGGAGCAGCAGCCCGAAGTGGTGATGCGTGGCTTTGGCGGCGCGGACATCACCGACCAAGCCCGCGAAGTGGTTCTCCATACCCTCGACGGCCTCAACTCCGAGGAGAAGACCGACTACGGCATGGTCAAGGAAAAGGTGCGCGTCGAACTCAAGCGCCTCATCCAGAAAACCACCGGCCGCCGCCCCATGATTATGCCGGTAATTCTGGAATTCTGAAGTTTTCCACTCAAACAACTGCGCCCCAGCTTCCGTCTTCCGGAACTGGGGCGCTTTGCTTTTGCATGTGGAAAATACCAAGAATCATTTGCCGTCGAGCGGCTCGACCAGCACCTCAATCTCCACCTTCGATTCGTTAATCGCATCCACCGCGGAGTAGACCGTGGTGAGTTTGCCGATGGTCAGCGTGGGAGACAAGACGTATTCGTTGTTATGAGTAGTCGTCCTAGGTAAATTCGGATCCTGCGCAGTAGGTGCAATTGCAATATCCGATGTATCAATTGATAAGGTGAGATAGACAGACTTATCCACTTTTTTGAATCTGCGGATGTCAACATCCGTTTTGAGATCGAAATACTGATACTGGCTCGATGTTCCACTCCCGATTTTATAAGGAACTCTGAGGCGGTCGCGGACGGACGGCGATGCCTGATCGGTAGTCGCCAACAGTGTGTAGCTCTTTTTTGTGGTGGTCTTTGCGCCGTCTGTTGTTTTGAAGTTGATGGTGATCCGGTAGGGTTCGTGCGGTGCTTCGGGCGTCTTCTCCGCCGGAGCGGCTTCTTTGGCCGGAGCGAGTGTGATCTCCACCTTCTGGGCTTCGATCTTTTTGTCGTCCTCCTGCGCGTTGAGCAGCGGTGCGGCGAGCAATAGTGCGGCGAGAATCAATCGTGATTTCATCATGGGTTTCTCCTGTTCAGATCAGTGAACTGATTTGGATTGGTTCGATCGTGATCGGCTTGATCTCAATCGGCGGAATGACAATGGGGTCGTCGGGAATGGGCGCGATCTCGATAGGCGCATCGAGATCGGGAGTGGATGCAATCAGGGCCGCCATCATCTCCGGCTCTCTGGCGGCGAAGCGGACCATGAGCCGCTCTTCCCTGGTCAGGCGCGGAAGGCCAAATTGCTCCAGGCGCGCAATGCGAACGGCTGCGGCCTTCCGCCGCGCATGAGAATTGAGAGCGAGTTGCGCGGGCGGCGCAAGCGCTGGTTGGTTCAGAGTTGGGTTTCGTGCAACTTCGATGGCTGGATGCCGAACCATCGCAACGCCGGAATGGTTGTGCCTGAGCCAGAATGGAATCGGGGCCACGGCCACAAGCAATACAACTGCCGCAAACTGCCAGATCGGCCTCGAATGCCACAAGCGCCGATCTTGGTTGCCTTGGGCGGCGAGCGAGGCCACGATGCGCTGCTCCAGCCCCGGCCGCGCGGCGGGCGTGTAACTGGCCAATGCGCGATCGATCAGGCTGTCGCGGTGGTCAATTTCTTCGTTCATGGCTTCCTCCTCTCTCTGATTCCATCTGCTGCTTGAGTATTTGCCGTGCGCTGTGAATGCGTCGTCGCACGGTGCCTTCGGGAAGGCCGAGCATCTTGGCAACTTCCACCAGCTTTAACTCTCCCAGCGCGGCCAGCGCCAGCGGCAAGCGCAACTTCTCTGGCAGTTGGTCGATGCGGGAGTGTATCCAGGCTTCAAGGTTGGCGTCGATTGCCGCCGTCTCCGGGCTTTCCGACGGCGAGTGTAACTCCGCCACCAGTTCCTCATCCGGCGGACGCTTCTTTCTGCGCGCTGCCAGCCGCCAGGCAATGCGCGCCAGGTAGCCGCGCTGGTCTTCGATCCGCTCCCATCGCTGCCCTCGAAAAAGCTGTAAAAATGTCTCCTGCGCCACGTCCTCGGCGTCTTGCCGGTTGCGAGTGACGGCCAGAGCGATGCGATGCACCAACTGCGAGTGCTGCTCAACCAATGTGGTGAAGCAAGGCCGTGCCTCTTCCACGGAAAGTTCCTGCATGGCCTCTTCCTCGACCGCGATGGAAAGCTTACTCTGCATCTCTACCTATAAAGAGCGCGGAAACGAGCAAAACGTTCGCGGAAAATAGCGCCGCGTTCTCCAAGTCCCCATTTTGACATCCTGAACCGAAATTTGCGGTTGGACAAATTCCAGCCCAACCCCGCGCAATTACACTTTTATCAGTGGCTAGAGAAGACATATTCGCGTCGCCGCCTGGTCTCGGCCCTCAACTGGACCTCACCTTCGCCGAGCCGCTCCCGTCGCGCCGCATCTGGCCGGTGCGCGAGTTGGTGGGCCAGGTGCGCGAAATGGTCGAACTGGAGTGGGGCGACGTCTGGGTCGAGGGCGAAATCTCCAACTACCGCCCAGCGCCCAGCGGCCACGTTTACTTCACGCTGAAGGACGCCGACGCGCAACTGCCTGTCGTGCTCTTCCGCCGCCATGCCTTGCTGCTTCGCTTCCGCCCCGAGGACGGCCTGCACGTGCTGGCGCGGGGCCGGGTGAGCGTCTATGAGCAGCGGGGCCAGATGCAACTGGTGGCTGAGGCGCTGGAGCCGGTGGGCGCCGGCTCGCTGCAACTGGCCTTCGAGCAGCTCAAGGCGCGGCTCAAGGCCGAAGGCCTCTTCGATGCCGAGCGCAAGCGCCCGCTGCCCGCATTTCCTCGAACGGTAGGCATCGTCACTTCGCCCACCGGCGCGGTGATTCGCGACTTTCTCAACATCGTCGCCCGCCGCCACTCCGGCCTCAGCGTGCTGCTCTGCCCGGTGAGCGTGCAGGGCGATGCCGCTCCGGCTGAGATTGAAGCCGCCATCAACGAAATGCAAGGCCTCGTCGATGTCGTCGTCGTCGCTCGCGGCGGTGGGTCGCTGGAAGATTTGGCTGCATTCAACAGCGAGCGCGTCGCCCGCGCCATTGCATCGAGCAGCCTTCCTGTAGTTTCTGCGGTAGGGCACGAGACCGACTTCACCATCGCCGACTTTGTCGCTGACTTGCGCGCTCCCACGCCTTCTGCCGCCGCCGAACTCATCACCGAGGCGCAGCACAAGATCGCCGAGCACCTGGCCAACCAATCCAACCGTCTCGACCGCGCCGCGGGCTTCCAGCTGCTGCAAGCCCGCCAGCGGCTGACGCACCTGCCGGTGATCCGCGCTGAAGGCCGCATGAATGCTCTGCTCTACCGGCTGGCCCAGAAGCTGGACGATTTTTCGTTTCGCATGGGAACTGCGTTCAGCAGCCTTCTTGGCTATCGCCAGCGCAAAGTCGCTGATCTCACTGCCGCCGTCCTGCGCCAAGATCCGCGCCAGGGGCTTTCCCTGGCCCGCGAACAAATGCTTTCTTGCCGCGCGCGCCTTGACTGGACGCTGGAGCGCAGGCAACGCGAATCCGCAGCCCGGCTCAACGCTCTCGATGCGCAGCTGCACTCGCTCTCGCCGCTAGCCGTGCTGGAACGCGGCTATGCGCTGGTGCTCGACACGGCAGGCATCGTCGTCCGCTCCACCGCGCAGGTTGCCCCCGGAGACAAACTCGTCACGCGCCTGAGTGATGGCGCCTTCACCAGCCGCGTGGAATCCGCGGCAACAACAAAGAAATGAGACTATGACCGCACACGCGCGCAAACTCTTCGGCACCGACGGCATTCGCGCCGTCGCGGGCCAATATCCTCTCGATGCAAGCACCATCTATGCCGTCGGCTTGGCCCTCGGTCACTCGCTGCGCAACAGTGTTCCGGGCAACCTTCCTCGGGTTCTGCTGGGCCGCGACACGCGCGAGTCAGGCCCGTGGATCGCCGCCACGCTCGCCGCCGGATTGCGCGAGACGGGCGTCGAAGTCGCAAGCGCGGGCGTGGTGCCGACGCCAGCCGTCGCCTTTCTTGCGCGCAGTCATGGAGTTCAAGCGGGCGTGGTTCTCTCCGCCTCGCATAATCCCTGGCAAGACAACGGCATCAAGCTCTTCGGCGCGGACGGCTTCAAGCTCGCCGATGCGGTCGAGCTGGCGATGGAGGAGGAGATTCTTCACCACGCGGCCAACTCCCTTGCGCCCGATCCAGCCACTCTGCCCGCCGTCGAGGACAATCCCGCACTCCAGGCCGATTACATTCAGTTCCTTATCGATTGCGTGCCGGGGCTGCGCTTGAACGGCCTGCGCATCGTGGCCGATTGCGCCAATGGCGCTGCCGCAGCCGTTGCGCCGGAATTGTTCCGTCGGCTGGGCGGGCAGGTCACCTTGCTGCACACCGCTCCCGACGGCCACAATATCAACCTGAATTGCGGCGCACTGCATCCAGAGTTGGTCGCGGCGGAGGTCCAGTCGCGCGGGGCGGAGATTGGCCTCACCTTCGACGGTGACGCCGACCGCTGCATGTTGGCCGGTTCTCATAACAGCATCATCAACGGCGACGCGATTCTGCTGATGATGGCGCGCGACCTCAAGGCGCGCGGGCTACTGACCGGCGATTTGGTTGTGGCCACCACCATGTCCAATATGGGCTTGGAGGCGGCGCTCAAGCGTAGCGGCATTCGTATGCTGCGCGCGCCGGTGGGCGACCGCTACGTCCTTGAACAGATGCAGAAGCACGATGCGGCCCTCGGCGGCGAGCAGTCCGGTCACATTCTGCTGCCCCACCTGGCCACCACAGGCGACGGGCTGCTGACGGCGCTGGTGGTGCTCGACCTAGTCGCCCGCAGCGGCAAAAGCATCGAAGAGCTGACGGCGGATTTGAAGGTTTTTCCGCAGGTGATTGTCAACGTGAAGGTACGCGAGCGTAAGCCACTCGCTTCGATTCCCGCCGTGGCGGCTGTCATATGCGCCGCCGAAGAGGAGTTGAAGGACTCCGGGCGCGTGGTTATCCGCTACAGCGGCACCGAGCCACTGGCCAGAGTGATGATCGAAGCAGAAAGCGAAGAGGCGATGCGCCGCCATGCCGAAGCGATAGCCTGCGCCATTCAGCGCGAACTCGGCATCTAGAGTTTTCTCCGCAGCAGCCGACGACCGGGAATCACTCTGCCCTGCTCCTGCCGGTTGCCGCTCCGTCCTGATACACTTTTTATGGGGTTTCAAGAGCGTGCTTCGTTCACCGGGTACAGGGTAGACCAAGGCGCCGGGCCGGCTATTTGAGCGGATTTCACGGCGTCAGACTGGCTTGGGTGAGTTGACGAAACGCGTCCTAAAGCGTCTTTTCTGTTTTCGCACACTTTTTGGCGTCGTATAAGGGGGGGGGCTTTCACGAGAAAGAGCCGTTCCGAACGGGCAAACAAAAGCGGCGGCAATGGAAAGTCAGCTTTAATCATATATTTCCGAATGATTCGGAAAAGACCGTTTCGCGGCTTGATGAAGGCGGGGCGGGGAGGATTCATGCGGCGGTTTTTGACGCTTGTTTGTTTGTTGAGCCTGGCCGTTCCAGCCGGGATTTCGATCTCCGGTTGCACCCGCAACCCGGCCGCGAAATACTGCAATGGCGCGGGTTACGGGATGAAGATCGGGGATGTGGCCCAGATCACCTTCGGGTATGCGACCACGGGCATCTCCGTCGCCTTCGGGCAGACGCACTCGACTAGCCCTCCGGTCGCCACTGACTGCAAGGGTACTACCACCAGCACTCCAGCGATTGTCTATGGCACCACAAACAACCAGTTGGTGGATATCTCGCCGACCGGCGTGATCTGCGCAGGCACGTGGAACCGGAATACGGGCGGCGGCATCGCCAACTACACCATCTGCAGCCCGCCCAACCCACTACCCTCGACGGGTGGTTTGCCCTACGCCACGGCCTACGTTACGGCCTCTGCGGAGTCGGTGGTCTCCAATCCGGTAGAAGTTTATGTGCACGCACCGGTGACCTCTGTCAGCCTGGTTACTCAGCCCCTGTCCGGTCCGTCGCAGCAGTGCTATTCCCAGGGATCACAGGCCACATTCGATGCGGAAGCCTGCTTTGTCAGTAACAACACGCCGTATGAGCTTTGCGCGCCACCTTCGGTCACGGGCGCTTCAAAGCCGGTCTTTGCCTGCCAAGGAGGCTTGCTCCCAGGCGTGACAGCAAGCGCGATTCCTGATTGCACGGCCGCTGTTGGCACTCTTGCCTACCAGGTAGGTATCGGCAGTGTCGGCACCATTGCCACGAATACGACGACGAACCAGGTGACTATCACCGCCGGACTGCCCGGCACCACTGCCATCACCGCATCGGTGGCGGGCTCAGGCTCGTCGGCCGGATACTTTTCCACCTGCCCGCCAGCTTCGATCCAATTGACTCTTGCCAACGGCGAAAAGACAGGCACCGTCACTCAGGGTGTAACAGAGAATCTGGTCACAACTGTCACCGACAGTCTTGGAAACCCCATCACCGGCTTGAACCTGGACTACCAGTCCACAGATCCGATTGACATCACGGCGGGCAGCAGCGGAGCCATCGCGACCGCCTTTCCTGGCGTGGCTTCGGTTTATGCCATCTGCCAGCCGCCCACTTGCAATCCTGCCCCCATTAACGAGGTTGGAGTATACGGCACAGGCCTGTCCGTCTCTTCCAATCCGGTTACGATCACCACCCCCGGCACGGCCAGCGACTACATCTGGATCTCGGCCCCCGGCCAGTCGCAATACATTGTCCCTGTCGATCGGCAAACGGGCACGACTGGCTCAACGATTCGCCTGCCATACGTACCCAACTCCATGTTGATGGACCGGACGGGCTATAGCCTTTATTTTGGCTCTTCCAATGGATTGATGATTTACAACACTGGGCCAGCAGCACTCGGCAAGCAGGATTCCACTGTTCCCGGCGTCGTGTTGGCCGTTTCGCCGAACAACGCGCAACTTCTCATCAACGATCAGCAGCGCAAGCTCCTCTATCTTTATACCGTTAACACGGGCGCCTCCACGGCTATTGGCGGCATGGGCAACGCCGCCACCTGGACCCCCGACTCGAAGACTCTGTACGTGACAGACAACGCTGCGCTGAACAGTACGCCGACCAGCCCGGAACAGGGCATCACCGGCCACACCGACACTTTGTATGTCTACAGTGTGGAATCCGGATGGACCACCTACGCGTTGCCGCCAAGCCCACTGCCGAATTCTCTCCCGCCGGGTGTGCTGCCGCCGAGTTCACTGCCGACTGGCTGGCTGCCCAACCCCATGCCGCCCAATGTGGCAATTTCAAGCACCATGCAAACCCCGGCCCTCACCATTCCGTCCGTAGGCGCATATCTGAGAGGCACACCAACGGTGGCTCACGACTGGTGCCCCACCGGCACTGTCGGCGCTTACGACAGCATGACTTTCTATCCGCAGGGGCCGGACCCAAGCGTTGACAATTTAGTGAACACGCAAACCGATGCGCTGGTCTCGACTACCGATGGCCAGCATATTTTGGGCGCCTCCGTCTCTGGCGGCCAGGTGACTCTCTCCGACATTGGTGTCACCATCCCCGCCTTCAACTGCTTGTGGCCTGAGTCCAACAGCAATTATCCGCTGGTCATGGGAGATTCTCTTTCTCCATTGCTGCTGACCAATACGTTGAACACGGCGCAACTCACGCAGGTGAGCGCAACCGCTATCAATCAGGTCGTTGCCTCGCCGGAGTCCAATCTGGCCTTCATCACCTACACGGCGAATGAGGGCAACACAAACGCCCTGCTGCCTTACTACCAGCCGAACCAGACCACCCCAGGCGCATTGGGCACTGTGGGCTATATTCCGCTCGTGAGCTCTGGAGGCGTCTCTCCCAGCGCCCCGCTGGCCGGCGCATTCACCCCGGACGATTCGCTCTTCTATGTCTCCACCGCGGGCGACAACATGGTTCACGCCATCAGCGTGCCTCTAGTCGCCAGCGATCCGGCGCATGCCGATACACAGCAGATTAGCCCCAATTTGCCGGCCTGTACGCCTGTCGCCTCGGGCGGCAATGACGCCGGCTGCACAATACCCGCTGACTCGACCGTAACTGTCGTTCCAGCCACGGCCTTCGCCGTCAAGCCGCGCTCCGTCACATAGGCGCATCGAGCAGCAGACAGTTGTCATTAGGAAAGGCCGGCCCAGCGCCGGCTTTTCTGTTTTCCGGCCCAAGCAGACGCCGCCAACGCTCTTGTCCGTACCCAATCCTTGCGTCGATTTTCTATGTTATGAGTGGGAAACCGCGAATCTCACCCTCGCACGATAGAATCAAGGAATGATCAAGGGGATTTCCGTTCTTCGTCCTGTGGGTAGCCGAGCAGCTTATGAGCGGCTGGCCAGTTTCTTTTCCGCGCTGGGATTTGCCCCCGGCAAGGGCTGGGAAGAAGAAACCAGCCGAGGTGCGTCTTTTCTGGCTCCGCTGGGCAATCTGGAGTTTGTTGACGGTCAGTTCCCTTCCACCGCCGATCTGCTGGTGGAGGTGACCGCGCTGGACGCCGTGCACCAGGCCGCCGCAAACTGGCTGCGTGCGCAAGGGGGCGATGAAGCTATTGCGCACCTTTCGCCCATCTTGGAGACTCACTGGAAGTCGAGCCTCTTCACTGTCGAGCCGGAGCCTGGCTTTGCTTTTTCTTTTTGGGCTTGGGCTGATCCGCAAAAAGGCAAGCCGGCCGCCATCGAAGGCGATCTCTCCGCCGAGGGCATGAAGTTTGCAGTTATCGTTGCCCGCTGGAATGCGGTGATTACCGAGCGGCTGCTGGAGGGCGCGCTCGATGCATTGTTGCGCAGCGGCGCAAAGCGGGCGAATATTGAAGTCATTCGCGTTCCCGGTGCATGGGAGATTCCCGCCGCGGCCCGCACTGTCGCCGGCACAGGCCGTGTGGATGGCATTGTGACCCTCGGCTGCCTGCTGCGCGGCGAAACCGCCCACTATGAGGCCATTTACAACGAAGTGGCGCGCGGCATCGGTGAGTCGCAGCAGGCGACGGGCATTCCCCACAGCTTTGGCGTGCTCACCTGCGAGACGTTGGAGCAGGCGCTTAACCGTGCCGGCATCAAGGCCGGCAACAAGGGCTTTGAAGCCGCCGTCGCTGCCATCGAGATGGTTAGTATTCGCCGCAAACTTCAGCTTGGCGCCGTGCAAGATGAGGGTTTAGGGGAAGGCGGCGCAGCTTGACTCTTGGGCAACACCATACCTCAGGCCGCCGCAAATCGCGGGAGTTGGCCATGCAGATGCTCTATCAGGCGGACATCGGCAAGCAGACGCCGGAGCAGGTGCGTGCCAACTTTTGGAAGGCCGCCGACGAAGTCGAGCCAGAGGTGCGCGGCTTTGCCGAAGACCTCTTCCGCGTGGCCGTCGCTCACCAGGAGCAGATCGACGAATTGCTGGTGGCCAACTCCAAGCACTGGCGGCTGGAGCGCATGCCGGCCGTGGACCGCAACCTGCTGCGCATGGCCGTGGGCGAGATGATGGGCTTCAAAGGCACACCCTTCCCCATCGTCATCAACGAGGCGCTGGAGATCGGCCGCCGTTTCTCCGCGCCTGAGTCGATCAACTTTCTCAACGGAATGCTGGACGCAATTGCTCGCGGGCTGATCGGCAAGTAAAAGGCGCAGGCCGCAGAGAACAGCTCACGGTGCGACATTTCCTTTGCAGATTGGAATTTTCGCCTGGTGGCGTTGGTCGCCCTCATGGACGGAGTTGTGAACAGCGAGCACGCGATAATTTTCCATCGGAATACTGACAATCCCGCCGCCCCACTCTCTCAGTTTTCCCTTCCAGCTTTTGTTCTTCTGCCCATAGAGGCCTTCGGCGTAGATCACATTTGCGCCCGCGTAGTCCACCAGCACGATGCCGTAATCCTGCATCGCGCGGGCAATGGCCTTCTCCTCAGGCGTCAGGTTGAACCGGGAGAGATCAAGACCAGGATCCAGTTGCAGAACCGCGCCCTCGGGAATTCCTCCCTCGCAGGGACCGTCGGTCCAAGCGGCTGGGAAGACAAACTCCTGATAAGCAACAAATTGCGTTGCAGCTGCGATCTTGTGTGCGATATGCCCGCTCTCGGCCTCGTCGTACATTACCAGTCCAGCGATGATAGGAACGCCGGCCGCGCGTCCCGGTCCATGCTGGTGAACACTCTGGCCGTTTTTCATCCCCAATTCTGCCGTCGAAAAGACGCCAGACCCATTCAGTTTGTATTGGATTCCGGTATTGGAGTACCACTGACCGTTTCTGTTCACGGCCTCCCACATATCCCAGGCTGTATTGGCATTCCAATCGACAATCGCCATGTGATGGTCTGACTGTGCATCGGAGATAGCACCGTCGGGAATGGGAACCTTTTCTGGAAAGCCCTTTGCATGGCGGTAGAAGGTACTGTTGGGCAGGACGGTCTTAAGCGGCGTACTGGCGTCGACCTCGTACACCGGAATCGTGAACCGGGCTGCATTGACTCCAACATTTCTCTCCTGATCGGTCTTCATCAGACCGATCCAGTAGCTGCTGCGCCGGTCAATCTCAGGATTGGCCGGGAGAGGCTTGTTCCAAAAGCTTTCATCGCTGAAAAGACGCCGTGGCATCTTGTCGTGCGCCTGGGCAGGAACTTGCTTGGCGGCGATGTTTTCAACCGAAGTCTGCGCGCTACAGGGGAAAGCAAAATACAGGATGACAACCAGAGGACAGAACAGCTTCATTGTGAATCTCCTCGAAACAGTCTACGCCTGCCTCCCTCCAGCGTTGTCTGCCCCAGAACGCCGGGAAGGGTTTACTCCGTGGTTGCTGGTCTGCGCATAATCGCCGCTGGAAACTGGGAGTTGAGGCGATTGTCAATCCAGCAATATCTCGACTGGCACTCCAGCTTGCGCGCATCCGCGCTCCACTCCAGGGTACGTACACAGATTCCCTCTTCATAGAGATGGCGAGTGCCCCAGAAAAGAATGTACTTGGATGCGTGCTGCTCCACATCTTTCCATTCCTCCGGAATGATCCAGGGGTTTTCTTGCATATGAGCGATGAAATAATCAAGAGCGTTGGCGTTGACCTGTATTCCATCGAACTCCTTCAGCTCCTCGACGAGATCTGTGCTGCTGAAGACTCCCTTGCGCTGAGTCGGCGAGAGATACAGCTCAATCTGAGGCTTCTTAGGGGTAAAGTGAAGGAAGCCGCCTACACGATGCTCAATGACCTCAAAGCCGGGCGCCACAAAGATCGGGTTGGCGTCCAGGTTGATCTCATACGCCATAAGTATTTCCGTGTATAGCAGAGTTACCCTCTTGCTTTCAACCAGGCAGGATACCGGAACCGGAACTCGCATGCTTCACACATCGGCGCGCATTGTGCGCGGAAGAGCGAGGAGCCGAAAGCTCAGTTCGCTGGTGTCACAATATTCCCTTTTTGGCGCGGAGTTCAACCCGGATCTGGCCTGAATAAAGACTATATAAAGAACGCATAAAAAAGATTGTGTAAGTTCCTCATGGGTTATTTATGGGTTTTCTGCGTAACTATAGTTAACACGAAACGCCCGGACCAACTCAGGGTGCATGCCAATCCCATGGTTGGTAATCTGAGCAGTATCTCGCTCAAGCGACTCTGAAGGATTGGCAGACAGACAATTTGCGCCGGACAAAATGCGGACTATTGCCTTCACTTTTTGGCTCGATTCATTCCGCGCCTTGCTAAACAAATCTTTCTTGGAGGAACAGCGCCGATGATGATCAACACTAATTGCATACTGCGAACGATGGCGGGAACCGCAATGACTCTTGCCCTGATGGCGGGCGCGCAAACGCCTGCCCCGGCAACGCCGGAAGCAACGCCAGCGCCGGCCGCAGCACCAGCCGCCGCAGCTCCTGCTCCGCTCTCCACGTTCGTTCTCACGGGTCCGCTGCAATGGCTTCCTCCGGCGACTTTTGATGCCGGATCGCTGGGAAAACTCTCGGTCAATGGCATTTTGACCGGCTTCTCGGTCTTCCAGAACAATTCCGTGCCGGGAGATGACAACGCACAAGCCACTCTGAGCAATGGGCAGATCTTCATTCAGAAAGCCGACGGAAAGTACCAGTGGTACGTTCAGGCGGGCGTCTATACCATGCCGACGCTCGGTGTGCCGTTTGTTGACGCCCAAGATACCATGAAGAATTTCTACGGGCCAGTTCCAGTTGCTTTCCTGAAGTTGCCGCTAGGAAAGACCACATCGTTCGAAATCGGCTCTCTTCCTACGTTGATGGGCGCCGAGTCCACGTTTACGTACCAGAACTTCAATATCGAGCGCGGCATTGTATGGAATCAGGAAAATGCCATCAATCGCGGCATTCAGGTGAATCAAGCCCTGGGTAAGTATCTGGCTGCCTCGGTGAGCTGGAACGACGGTTATTATTCCGACCGCTACTCGTGGCTCTCGGGCTCGCTGACCCTTACGAAGGGACCTCATGTCCTGGTTTATGACGGAATGGGAAACCTTGGACAGACCGCCTATCAAACGGCAGCTACGCCAGTGCAGAACAATAGCTATATGCACGCTGTGATCTATACCTACACCAAGGGTCCATGGATCGTTTCGCCGTACTTCCAATACAGCAAGCTGCCAACCAATGCAAAGGTAGGCGTGGCCAAGGGTACATCCGCAACTGGCGGCGCACTGAACGTCAGCTACGCATTTAAGAGTGGCTTCTCGCTTCCGGTGCGCGTGGAATACCTGGCGAGTTCGGGGAGTGCTACCGACGGATCGGTCAACCTGCTGGGCTTTGGAGCGGGCAGCGAGGGCGTAACTTTCACTGCGACGCCAACCTACCAGAAGGGAGGCATGTATCTTCGCAGCGATCTTGCTCTGGTGCATGCAACGGACTATACGCCGGGGGCCGTCTTTGGCAAGACGGGAACGGATGCGAGTCAGTTCCGGGCGGTGCTCGAATTTGGCTTTATCTTTGGCAACAACATCGGGAAATAGCCGTATCGGGGCGATGGCTGCGCAGGGTGACGATGTGGCGCTCTCTTTACGGCGCAACAGGCTGGACGCGGTCTTGGCCCAGCCAAGAGTCACCACAGGGTTTGTTTCATACCTGAGGCCGAGGCGCGCGTGCAGTTTTACCGGCATCGCGAGCAGTCGTACAGATTGCTCGCGATTTGATGACAAGTAAGTTAGTTTAACTCGCTGCTTCATTTGCCTGGGTGTTAATCAAACTTCCGTTTCTTCATTTCATCCTTATTGCCCTGGTACTACCATTCAATTAATTCAAGCAGCTTACCTTTTTCAGCCCGTGCTTTGAGCACAAAGACGGGCGAGCAGCAGGAACTTCCCGGAAGTTATCCGCGGGGAGCAGACCGATCAATATTCCAAACCAGGAGAATGCACATGGCAGATCAGAAAGCACCTCAGATGCAGGCTACTCTAGGCCTTACCGGGCTGACCAGTAATGCAATGGCACTTATTGCCCCTGGCGCCTTTCTATGGCTCACCTTTTTCATCCAATCGACTACCGGCACCACGGCGCCGGCCATGTGGCTGGGCATCTTCGGCGCCTTACTGCTCTGTCTGGCCACGGCGGTCGCCTATGCTGAAATCTCCAAGCTCTATCCTGGCACCGGCTCCAGTTACTACTATGCCGAGCAGGCGTTGCTGTCAAAGGACAAAGCCTTTAAATATGCCCGCGTCGCCAAGTTTATTGTCGGCTGGGGATCGCACCTTTATTACTGGGTTTATCCCGGCGTAATGGTGGCCACCACCGGCATCTTCGTGGGCTATGTGGTCGGCTTTCTCTATCCCAACGCGATGAGCGGTTCGAATCCCGGTCCATTATTCATGGCGCTGGTTGCCGTTCTCTTCTCGATCTTCGTTGGCTGGATTGCCTCCAAGGGCGCTGGCGCTTCGACGGCGGTCAACCTGGCCATCAACGTGATTCAGATCTCCGCGCTTATTGTTTTCAGCTTCCTGGCGATTGGTCATCGCGTCAGCCATCCGGAAGGCGCAGCTGCTTTCCAGTACGATGGGCAGACGCTGGCTACTTATTCTTATCAGTTTGCCACGGACAAAACTGGAGCTACGATTCGCGACGCCAGCGGCGTGCCTCAACCATTGCTTGACTCGGCAGGCAAGCAGGTTCCGTTCACCATCAGCTATCAGGAGAAGGATGCGAGCGGCAACTTCCTAGCCCACCCCAACGCGGCTTCGGTCATCTCGCCGCACAAGTTCAGCTATCTGTTCATTCAGGCCACGGTTGCCATTCTGATTCTGGTCGGCTTTGAATCTGTGACCTCGATGGGAGGCGAGGCGAAGAATCCTACCAAGCATATCCCGATTGCCGTGATAGCCTCGCTTTTGATTCAAGGGTTGATCTGCTACCTGATCGAGTATTTTGCGGCCAACTACTTTCTCAACTCTGGGTATTCAATGCAGAGCGCATCGGCCTCCGCCGCGCCCATCGGCGATATGATGATCATCGTAGGTGACTGGCTGCTGGGCCACGGCAACGGAAAATACTTCATGCTGGCTGAGGCCTTCACCGTCTTTCTGGCGCTTATCGGCACCACGCTGAGCTGCATGAACACCGGCGCTCGCGTGACGTATGCGATGGGCAAGGACGACGAAGCGCCGCAGCACTTCGGCATCCTGCACGCCAAGTCGCTCTCGCCGCGGCGCGCCATCTGGACCCTGGTCGCCATCTCCGCGTTCATCGGCGTCATCGCTGTCTCGCTGGTCTTCGGCGACGCCGGCGCTCCCACCGATGCGGCTATCAAGGCACTGCCGCAAGGGCTTTTTTCTAGTTGGGGCTATCTTTCGCATGACCAGTTGGCCGCGCTGCCCAACTCGCTGCTGACTATCACGCTCACCTCCAACTTCGGCACCTTCATTCTGTATGCACTGAGCTGCTTGCTGTGCATCATCGCTTTCCACAATCGGCCGGACTACAGCTTTATCCGGCACACCCTCATTCCCGGCTTCGGCTTGGTGGCCAATCTGGTCTGCATGGCCTTCTACCTGATCAGCCCGGTCTTCGGACTCGGCACCTTCAAGGAACCGCTGCTGGCGCTGGGCATCTCAGCCGTCTGGGGCATCTATGGAGCCATTTACTTTATTCGTTCCTCTAAGGCCAAGGGCAAGTCGATCTTGCTCGAATCCAGGTAAGCCGCACCTCAACCGCAGCCGCGGGGTGGCTTCTTATTCCTGCTTCTTGTGAGAGAAGATGGAATGAGAGGCCACCCTCTGGCAATTTACAGGCCTATCTTTCACCATCTCTCAGGCCTCATCGGCTTTTAACCGGTAAGATTCAGTCAGGAAGCAGCACTCATGCTGGATGTTCAGTTCAGTCAGGCAAGCGATTTCGGCAAGGTTCGCACCAACAACGAAGACGCGATGGGGTCTTTTATCCCCGCATCGCGTCGTCAGGCCCGCAGCCACGGTTATCTTTTTGCCGTTGCCGACGGCGTGGGCGGCATGGATTTCGGCGAAGTAGCCTCGGCTACAGCCGTCAAGACTGTTTCCGAGGAGTTTGCCAAGGCGCCGCCAGGTTCGATGCTCGCCAGCCTTCTGCCGCGCCTGGTGCAGCAGGCCAACTCCGCCGTTCACGATTGCTCGCTGAAACCCGAGTACCAAGGGAAGAGAATGGCCACTACGCTTGTGGCCTGCGCGCTGCGCCACGATCAGGCTGTGGTTTGTCATGTGGGCGACTCGCGCTGTTACATGGTTCGCAACAAGGTCGCGCGGCAGGTGACGCAAGACCATACATGGGTCAATGAGCAGAGAAAGCTGGGGCTGATCTCGGCCAACGAGATGGCAGTCTCCGAATCCCGGCATGTGATTCTTCGTTCGCTGGGGCCGGAGATGTTTGTCTCGCCGGATACCACAATTCTTACGCTGCTGGCCGGCGACGTGCTGGTGCTTTGCACCGATGGGCTGCATGACGAGATGAGCGACAGGGCCATCGCCGAAATCGTCTCGCAGAACAAGAACATTGAACTGATCGTCCGCGAACTGGTCGCCCGCGCCGTGGAGATAGACGGCAACGACAACACCACCGCGCAGGTGATCCGCGTCCGATCAGTGGAGCAGGTTGGTATGTACCGCGGCCGCCCCTACCGGCTGCCCGCCTGAATCCCTTTGAACTGGCACAATGAAAGACTTATGGAAGATTTATTCTTCCCGCGTGATTTCCCGGTACAGTAGAGTTAGATAGATCGACGGAGTTTGCCACACCATGGGTTTTCACGACGGCTTCGAGGCCGGTGAGCAGATCGATTTCTACCGCATTGAAGCGCCGGTCGCTCGCAGCGGCATGGCTACCATCTATCGCGCCATCGACACGCGCGACAATCGCGTTGTCGCCCTCAAGATTCCTCATCCTGATATGGAAGCCGATCCGATTCTCTTCGACCGTTTTCTGCGCGAGGCCGGCATCGGCGAAAAGCTCGATCATCCCAAGGTGATGCGCGTCTTTGGCGGAGAAGAGCGCTCCCGCGTTTATATGGTCATGGAGTGGTGCGAGGGCCGACTGCTGCGCAAAATCCTCGATGAAGGCCCGCTTCCGCATGAGCGCGCCATCCGTATCGCCATCGCCATTCTGGATGCTCTGGATTACATCCACGCTAATGGCGTAGTGCATCGCGACCTCAAGCCGGAAAACATCATGGTCGATGCGGAAGATAACATCAAGCTCATCGACTTCGGCATTGCCAGCGACACGGCCGCGCGCCGGTTGACCTACGCCAACTTCACCGCCGCTCTGGGTACGCCGAATTACATTTCCCCGGAGCAGGTGAAGGGCAAGCGCGGCGACGGACGCTCAGACATCTTTGCCGTGGGCGTGATTCTTTACGAGATGCTCTCCGGCAAGCTGCCCTTCTCTGGTCCATCGCCGCTGGCGGTGATGAACGACCGCCTGTTGAACCATCCAACGCCGCCCAGCGTTGCTGACCCAACCATCACTCCCGTGTTGCAGGAGATACTCTATCGCGCGCTGGAACGGGAGCCGCGGAATCGCTATGCGCGGGCGCACGATTTTGCCTGGGATCTGGCGCACATGGATCAGGTTGGCGTTGAAGATCGTGCGGAGTTGCGGGACTGGAAGAAGCGCAAATCCCAGCTTACGCGCAAGATTCTCTATTACGGCGCCCTGGCCCTGATTCCCGTGGCGATCTTTCTGCTGATGTTTCTCTTGGCCCATCACCTGTGACGAGAAGAAACTCCTTGTGCAAGACTGCTTTGGGCGTGATTTTCCATTCCTTCTCCTGCCGGCCGAGTGAAGGGGAAAGGGACGTTTGTTTATTGGAACCTATTAGACTTTCTCCATTTGACAGCTGACGAAAATTTAAGTGGAAACCCCAAAAATGACGGGACAGATATAAGATGAACGCCCGAAATACAAAAGAATCACCAAGAATTATGGGCAAATAAAGGGAAAATAAACCCCCGGTTGAGGCACATACGGTGCGTCAGCCTCCCGCTGCGCTCGCAAAAGCAGGGATTACAGGTCAGGGGCTGGAGCCTGCGGATATGGTCCCATTATGCTCCGAAGGAGGCTGATGATTTGCCAACCACCTGCAGCTGAATGAGCATTTTGCAAGTGTTTGACCATATGCGCATCACGGAATTAGCATAAGCCGGTGTGTTCGTTTGACTGCCATCTTCCAACAAAAAGAGTTGGGCGCCCTGTTTATGAGGGGGAAACTGCCCAGTCTTTCTGCCAACCCGGCTCTACTTGGTCGATTCATGCTCACCTACTCACATTGAACCAAGAGGAGATATAAAATGTCGTTTGCACGAAGCACTATGGTCTGTTTTGGCAGTATGTGTATCCTACCGTTTATAGGCTGCGGCGGCGGCGGAAGCTCGACCACGGCCACACCTCCGACCTCGACTTATGTATTGACCGTGACCACTGTCAACCCCAACAGCGGTGTCGCCATCGCCGTCACCCCGGCCGACATTAACGGCGCCGGCAACGGAACCACCAGCTTCACGCGCACCTATAACTCCGGCACGGCGATTACGCTTACTGCCCCTGCCACCGCGGGCGGTAACGTCTTTCTCTCCTGGAGCGGGTGCAGCAGTTCCAACAACCTCACCTGCAACGTGACGATGATCTCAAGTTATACCGTCACTGCCACCTACACCACACCCGTGATCAACACGCTTACGGTGAACTCCGTGTACCCCTCCAGCGGCGTCACCATCAGCGCTTCGCCTGCCGACAACAACAACAAGGCCTCTGGCGCCACCAGCTTCTCGCTTTCCTATAACTCCGGGACCTCGGTTACGCTGACCGCGCCGGCCGCGGCTGGCGGCAACAGCTTTCTCTATTGGAGCGAATGCAACTCGACCAGCACAGTAACCTGCACCGTCAATCTGAATGCCAACACTACCGTTACAGCCAACTACGCTGCACCGTATTCCGGAAAGACTTACTACGTCAGCGGCAGCGGCAGCGACTCGGCCGACGGCCTTTCCACCAACACGCCCTTTGCGACCTTGCAGCACGCTGCTGACCTGACAGGCCCCGGCGACACGGTCAACGTGATGAATGGAACCTATAGTTCCAACAATTGGACCGTCCTGGCCATCAACAATCCGGGCACGCCAAATGCATGGATCAAGTACCAGGCATATCCCGGCGCCACTCCAATAATCACCGTCGGAGCCAACTGGGCTGGAATTGCAATTGATACCGGAGCCGCCTATATCGAAGTCAGTGGCTTCACCGTCATCGGCAACAATGCCAATATCACACTGGCAGAAGCGCAGCAGTATGAAAGCGACCCCCAGGACCATCCCGAACTGAATGGCAACTGCATTTTGGTGGACGGCAACAAAACGGAGACCCAGCCTCCCGCGCATATCAACATTCTGAACAACATCCTGAGCGAATGCCCGGGCGGCGGCATTGCTGCTAGCTATGGCGACTACGTTACCGCCAGCGGCAACACCGTTTATAACAATTCGTGGTATGGCGCCTACGGCACCAGCGCCATCTCTTTCCTGAGCAACTACGATACCGATCCATCCGACACCTCAACCCAATACAAAATGATCATCAGCAACAATGTGGTGTATGGAAACCGGGAGTACATCCCCTGGGTGGCCGCGGGCACGATCACGGATGGCGAAGGCATCATTATTGATTCCAACAAGAACTCCAGCTACGACACTTCCATCCCTTGGAGCCCCTACACCGGCAGAACGCTCGTCGCCAACAACGTGATCTACGCCAATGGCAGCGCGGCCGTCGAGGTATTCCAAAGCGCGCACGTGGATGTCGTGAACAACTCCTCGTATGGCGATGTTCTTACCTCCGTGGAGAGCGGGCGCGGCGAATTGAATATTCAGAACGCTGACGACGTGAACGTTCTGAATAACATCTTCTATAGCAACGCCGGACAGAATCCCGTCGTTGCCAATAGCAGCACCCTGGGAAGTTCCGGCCTCGACTACAACTTGTACTACGGTGGATCAAATGCTTTGTCTGGCGTATCGAGCGGCTCGCACGATCTCGTCGCCGATCCGCTCTACGTCGATCCCGCTGATGCCACTCCAGCCAACGTCAATCTCAAGGTAGCCGCCACCAGCCCGGCAGTGGGTTCGGGGACTGCAAATCTCGCTCCGGCGACGGACATCAACAGCAATCCGCGCCCCGGCTCCAAGGGAATCGACCGCGGCGCCTATCAGCAGCCATGAGTTGAGTGACTAACCGACCTTGCAATGATTCAATCTGGGTGCCCCGGATCCCGAAAATGGAAACTGGGGCACCCTTAGTATTTGTGTGGGTTGAGGCTGCGCCCCTGCTGTCTGCAGCCAACTTAAATGGGGCGAGACAACATTCGTGCGCCGCCCTCTGTGTTGGTGGCCAGCGTTTTCATAAATATCGTTCCATGCACCCCTGACGGAATCACTGTTATGGACAGTAAGTCGATGGATCCATTAGTGTTACGCGGGATGTGAGAGAGCTGAGACGATCGAGGAATTTCGGAAGTTGGAGATATCGGCGAGGAAACACACCGCACAGCGCTGAGCATTTTCACCTCTCCGTGCGTCTTGTCGACTATGAGCGCGGGTCAGGCAGTATTCTCAGGTTGGATGGAGAATACGGACAAGAGAGTGGAGATTGAAGCTCGCGAGCGCGCTGAAGAGGCTGCGCTCACGGGGCTGGTGGGTCAGTACTCAGCTACGCTCTATCGCGTTGCTTACTCGGTGCTGCGCAACGCAGCCGACGCCGAAGACGCTGTGCAAGAGGCGTTTCTGCGGGTGCTGCGCCATCGCTCACAGCTTGCGGAGGTGCGAGACCCGCGGGTCTGGTTGATTCGCATTGCATGGAATGTGGTGCTGGACCGCAAGCGCCGCATGAAGACCCGGCCGGAGACCGACGACGTTGCGGAGCTGGCCCGTGTGCTGCCCGCCGCCGGACTGAGCGCCGCCGAGCGCGTGTCCGCCGCGCAGTACCACGCTCATGTGCTGGCCTGCGTGGAGCGGCTTCCAAGCAAGGAGCGCCAGGTGATGCTGCTCTCTGCTTTTGAGGAGTTGACCAGCGGAGAGATCGCCTCGGTGGTGGGCATCACCGAATCCAGCGTCCGGTCGCGGCTTTTTCGTGCACGCAACCTGATGGCCGGAATGCTGGATCACACAAGGAACAGGGATTAGGAATCAGGCGAGGAGTTTGCCATGAACAAATCCGCACAGCGACCATTTTTCAGTGGTTCCGGCACGGAGCGAGGCGGCAGCGACCCGGAAGCGACGCTGCGGCTGATTGCCGGCCTGAAGGCACCCGAAGGGCTTGCGGAGCGGGTGCAGACCTATCTACAGGCCGCGCCGAGCGCGTCTTCACGCCGGGCGCGGATTCTTGCCTGGCCGGTGGCGTGGCGGCCGGAGAACATCTGGTTGCAAGGTAATTTGATGCGCGCGGCGGCGGCGGCGGCGATTGTCGCCGTCGTGGTTGGCGGCGGGTGGGGCATCTACTCGCGTGTACAGCCGCCACCACCGGCACGAGCCATCTCGATTCCCCCACGCGTCTCCGCGCCGGGCGGATTCTCAAGCGCCGGAGCGATCCGCACCCCGCAGACTCTCAACGGCCCGATCGTGGCGCATCCGGCTGTAGCCGTGCCTCCGCCCGTCAGCAGCAGCTCCAAACACGAGAAACAGACGACGATACGGCGGGCCAAACCTGCGGTTAGCAAGGCTGTAGTGCATCCGATTGCGCCTGCGGCATCAATCCAAGGTAAACCGGTGAGCCGGCCATAAGCGTTCCGCTGCTGCCCGTCGGGCGATGATGGTGTTATCGATGAGCCGCGTCGCGCCCACCCAGGCGGCGACGGCGAAGAGGCTTCCCGGCGCAGCGGTTTCTGCCGGCTCCAGTGTGGCCCAATTCACCAACTCGATATAGTCCACGCGCAGATCCGGCTCTGCGGCGAAGGTCAGGCGAGCGGCTTTAATCAGAGCACTGGAGCGCCGTTCGCCCTGGGCGGCCAGCGCCTCAACCTGGCGAATGGCGCGGCTGAGGGCAAGCGCCTGCTTCCTTTCCTTCGCGCTAAGGTAGGCGTTGCGCGAGCTGAGTGCCAGTCCGTCCGGCTCGCGGACGATGGAACAGACGACGATCTCTGCGGGCAGGCGCAGGTCGGCCACCATGCGGCGCAGAAGGGCGACCTGCGCGGCGTCCTTCTGGCCGAAGAAGGCGCGGTCGGCCTCGGCGGCGATCAGCAATTTGGCGACGACGGTGGCCACGCCGCAAAAGTGGCCCGGCCGCGATTTGCCATCGAGGCGGCCGGTAAGACCTGCAACCTCAACGAAAGTCGAATCGGGGCCGTTGGGGTAAAGCTCTTCGACAGAGGGAGCGAAGACCACATCGGCGCCCTCGGCGCGGGCGAGAGCGTAGTCGGCCTCGAAGGAGCGCGGATAGCGGGCGAAGTCCTCGTCGGGACCGAACTGGGTTGGGTTGACGAAGATGCTGACGGCGACAACGCCACAGGAGTGGTGCGCGGCTTGAATCAGCGAGGCGTGGCCCTGATGGAGCGCTCCCATGGTGGGCACCAGGCCAATGGTCTTGCTGCTGTTGCGGGCGTGGCGTGACCACTGGCGCAGTTCGGCTACGGTGCGAAAGATTTCCATCAGACCTTCCTTAGTTCGGCGGTATTCGCGGGGGCATCCAGCGCCTGGCGCAGTGCCGGCTCCAGATGATAGCTCTCCTCGTCGCTGGGAAAGCGGCGCTGCTCCACATCGGAGCGATATTCTTCGATTGCCGAACGGATGAGCGCGCCTGCGTCGGCATAGCGGCGGACAAATTTTGCGGGCGGGGAAAAGGTCAGATTCACGAGGTCGTGGAAGACGAGAATCTGGCCGTCGCAGCCAGGTCCGGCGCCAATGCCGATGGTAGGGATGGGCACTTCAGCAGTGATGGCCGCGGCCACCTCGCGTGGAACGCCTTCGAGCACCAGCGCGCCCGCGCCAGCCTCAGCCAGGGCGAGGGCGTCTGCCCGGAGGGCGACGACGGCGCCGGCGGTGCGCGCCTGTACACGATAGCCGCCCATGCGATGAATGCTCTGCGGCGTCAATCCCAGGTGGCCGACGACGGGGATCTCCGCCTCGACCAGCGCGCGAACCAGATCGACGCGCGGACCTTCAATCTTGACCGCCTCTGCGCCCGCCTCCTTGATGAAGCGAATGGCGTTGGCGACGCCCTCGGCCACCGGGCCGTGATAGCTGCCGAAGGACATATCGGCCACCAGCAGCGCCCCTCGAACGGCACGGCGCACGGCGCGCGTGTGGTGCAGCATCTCATCCAGGGTGACGGCGAGGGTGTTTTCGTGACCCAACACCACCATAGCCAGCGAGTCGCCCACCAGAATCATGTGGATACCGGCCTCGTCGGCCAGGCGCGCGGAAGGATAATCGTAGGCGGTGAGCGCGCTGATGGGTTTGGACTGGCGCTTCATCTCAGCCAGCGTAAGCAGGGTGATTTTGGGGGTGGAAAGGGCGGAGGTCGATCCTCCGGGAAAACTGGTGACGCTCATGGTCTCCTCCAGTGCCGCTCCGAAGCTTCAGGATGCAGCCCGAACAAGTTGAGTATACGCCTGCGGTGGGGGCTTAGACGTGCGCCAGGGCGTAGTATGCCAGCCTCAGGATCGGATTCATCACCACGCCCAGAATGGCGTAGCCGAGGAAGATGATCAGGATATAGCTGGCAACGCCGCTGATGCGGTCGAAGACCTGCACGGCGCCATAGGGCAGAATGTGGCGCAGCATATGGCTGCCATCCAGAGGCGGAATCGGAATCAGGTTGAAGATGCACAGGGTGAGGTTGAGTTGGAGGGCCAGCGGGAGAATCATACCCAGCGCCTGCACCGTGGCCGAGGGAGTGTCCGTGGCGGGCATTCCACGCTCGGCGTGGACGAGGATCGCCAAGCCCAGGAAGGCGGCGATGGCCAGGAGAAGGTTCGAGGCCGGACCGGCCAGGCTGACCAAGGTGTCGTCGCGCTTAAAGTGGCGAAAGTTGCGGCTGATGATTGGCACAGGTTTGGCCCAGCCGAAGAGAAAACGGCCAAAGCCGCCAAAGCCGATGAGCGGCCCGAAGATCATCAGAGCGGGCAACAACAGAGTGCCGATGGGGTCCACGTGGTCCATGGGGTTGAGCGAAACGCGTCCCAGCATGCGGGCCGTCTGGTCGCCCAGCCGCGAGGCTGTCCAGGCGTGGGCGCACTCGTGCACACTGAGCGAAAAGAGCAGCACTGCGAACTCAAGAACGGCGAAAAGCAAGTCGCTGGATTGCAAGGGAACTCTCCACAAGCTAGAAGCTTCAGGTTAGCATGGTGGGCGGCGCAGAGACAGAGGCCCGGGCTCCTAGCCAGCGAGGCGGTTTCTTTGAGATGCCCTGCTTCGCATACAATGGATTCGGCAGATATTCATGGAGGGATGTGTTCTCTGGATGAGAATACACGCGGCGTTCTGTAATGGATAACGCTAGTGAGAACGAAACCTTTCAGGAAGCGTAAGCGTCGGTAAATAGGGTCACTGGCAGTTTTTTGTCCGCTCGAAATGGCGGCCCGGACAGGGAACTATGGACAGCATCCAGCTTGAGATTGATAGTGCCCGCAAGATTTTTTGACATTTACCAGAGAAACGACGGGAATCGACACCATGTCCTTTGAAGAGACTCCGGAGTCTTATCGGGCCGCAAATGGCCAACAGCATCCTCCCGCCCACAAAAGCTCGTGGGTGCGCATCCTCATTTACCTAGTGCTGGTGACGGCGCTGGGACTGATCATCTGGAAGATATACCAGAACCAGCAAGCCGCCAAGAGCTTGGCCCTCAGCCAGGCGGCGGCGCTCTCCGGCCGTCCTGTTCCAGTGCAGGTGACGACCGTTGAAGAGAAGCCGATGCCGGTTTTCTTGACGGCGCTGGGTACGGTGACGCCATACATGAGCGTCACCGTAAAAGCTCGGGTGAGCGGTGAGCTGGAGCCGGTGAAGTTTACCGAGGGCCAGCAGGTGCGGCAGGGTGAAACGATCCTGGCGATTGATCCCCGGCCTTACAAGGCTGCGCTGGACCAGGCCAAGGGCAATCTGGCGCACGATCAGGCGCTTTTAAAGAACGCCCAGACGGAGTTTGCCCGTTATAAAGCGCTCTATGCAGCGGGCGTGGTCTCAAAAGAGTCGATGCAGTCTTATGAGGCGGCGCAGGGCCAGTACGAAGGGGCCATCGCGGCGGATAAAGCAGCCGTCGAAACTGCCCAATTGCAGCTCGACTGGTGCAGCATCCATTCTCCCATCAATGGCAGGATCGGCCTGCGTCTGGTGGATCCGGGAAATATCATTACGGCCAACACCACCAACCTGGTGGTCATCAACCAATTCCAGCCCATCGCCGTTTACTTTACTCTTCCGGAAGGCGAGCTCCCGCAGGTGCTGGAAAAGCTGCGCGCAGAGAAACGCCTTTCCGTGGATGCTTATGACCAGGGCGACACGCAGAAGCTGGCCAGTGGTTATCTGCTCACCGCCGACAACCAGATCGACACCACCACGGGGACCGATAAGCTGAAGGCGGTCTTTGACAACAAAGACTCCGCGCTCTTTCCCAACCAGTTCGTCAACATTCATCTGGTTATGGAAGATCGGCCTCATGCGCTGGTGATTCCGTCGGCGGCCATCCAAACCGGCAACCAGGGCACGTATGTGTGGGTGGTGGATACCGACGCCGTGAAGAAGAGTTCAACGGCCCGGATGCAGCTGGTGAAGACTGCGCTGGCCGAGGGGCAGTTGACGATTCTGGACAGTGGCTTGCAAGCGGGCCAGAACGTGGTAGTGGACGGCTCGGACCGGCTGAAGCCCGGCCAGATTGTGACCGCGACCTTTGCCAAACAGCGCGCCGTGGCGAGCGCGCCAGCGGTTCCGGCATCTAGCGGCGCCAAGCCAGAAGACAAGAGGAAAAAGCAGTGAGCGTCAGCCCTTCCCGGCCATTTATTCTGCGCCCGGTGGCGACCTCGCTGCTGATGGCGGCCATTCTGCTTGCGGGCCTCGTGGGCTACCTGCAATTGCCGGTTTCCGCGCTGCCCGAGGTGGACTACCCGATCATCCAGGTGCTCACCTTCTATCCGGGTGGCGGGCCGGAGGTGATGGCCTCGTCGGTAACCGCGCCATTGGAGCGGCAGTTTGGTCAGATGCCGGGCCTCAAGCAGATGACCTCGGTCAGCTCGGGCGGCGGTTCGGTGATCACGCTCGAATTCAATCTCGACGAGAACATTGACGTGGCCGAGCAGGAGGTGCAGGCGGCCATCAACGCAGCCAACAGCTTTTTACCCTCCGACTTACCAAATCCGCCCATCTATAGCAAGGTGAACCCGGCCGACGCGCCGGTGATGACGCTGGCCCTTTATTCCAACTCGCTTCCGCTGGACAAGATTGAGGATGCGGCCGATACCAACCTGGCGCAAAAAATTTCCCAAGTCACCGGCGTGGGCCTGGTCTCGATCGCTGGCGGGCAGAAGCCATCAGTGCGGATTCAGGCGAATCCGGCGCAACTGGCTGCCTACAATCTGAGCCTGGAAGACCTGCGCACTGCGCTCTCTGCGGCCAACGTGGATCAGGCCAAGGGTACGCTGAACGGCAACCGGCAGTCGTATACCATCGGTGCCAACGACCAACTGCTTACCAGCGGCGATTACAAGCCGGTGATCGTGGCCTATCGCAACGGAGCGGCAGTGCGCGCCTCCGATGTGGCCACCATTGTCGACGCGGCGGAGAACTCGCAGCAGGCTGCGTGGATGGATCGCCAGCCGGCGGTCATCGTCAACATTCAGCGCCAGCCTGGGGCAAACATCATCGCCGTGGTAGACCGCATCAAGAAACTGCTGCCGCAGTTGCAGACCAGTCTACCGGCCACCGTTCAGGTGAAGGTGCTCACCGACCGCACTAACACCATTCGCGCTTCGGTCCGGGACGTGGAATTCGAGCTGATGCTCACCGTGGCTCTGGTGGTGATGGTCATCTTCCTCTTCCTGCGCAATTTGGCGGCCACGGTCATTCCCTCGGTCGCGGTGCCGCTCTCCATTGTGGGCACCTTCGGCGTAATGTACCTGCTGGGCTACTCGCTGAACAATTTGACGCTGATGGCGCTCACCATCTCGACGGGCTTTGTTGTGGACGACGCCATTGTGATGATCGAGAACATTTCTCGCTTCATTGAAGAAGGATTAAGCCCGATGAAGGCGGCGCTCAAGGGCAGTGAGCAAATCGGTTTCACCATCATGTCGCTCACCGTTTCGCTGATTGCCGTGCTGATTCCGCTGCTCTTCATGAGCGATGTCGTGGGCCGTCTCTTCCGCGAGTTCGCCATTACGCTGGCGGTGACGATTCTGGTCTCCGCCGTGGTCTCGCTGACGCTGACGCCGATGATGTGCTCGCGCATCCTGCAGGACAAATCCGTCGCCACGCAAACGCGTTTCTACTATTGGTCGGAGAAGGTTTTCAACTCGGTGATTGCGTTTTATGGGCGCACCTTGCAGGTGATTCTGCGTCATCGCTTCACCACGCTGCTGGTCACCATCGGCACCCTGGTGGGCACTCTGCTGCTTTATGTGGTGATTCCCAAGGGCTTCTTTCCTGTGCAGGATACGGGCGTGGTTCTGGGCATCAGCGAGGCGCCGCAGACGGTCAGCTTCACCAGCATGGCCGAGCGCCAGCAAAAGCTGGTGGATATCCTACTTCAGGATCCGGCGGTGGATAACATCTCATCATTCATCGGCGTGGATGGAACCAATACCACGCTGAACTCTGGCCGTATTCAGATCAATCTGAAGCCGCTCGATGAGCGCAAAATCTCCGCCACCGAGGTGATACGCCGCCTGCAGCCCAAGCTTGAAGGCGTGGAAGGCATCCAGCTTTTTCTGCAACCGTTGCAAGATCTTACGGTGGAAGATCGCGTCAGTAGGACGGAGTTTCAGTACTCGTTGGAAGACCCCGATCCGGTCGAGCTAGCCAGATACACGCGTTTGATGGTCAACGAATTGAGCAAGGAAAAGGTCGTCACTGACGTGGCCAGCGACTTGCAGGATCAGGGCTTGGGCGCACAACTGGTAATCGACCGCGACACTGCGGCGCGGATGGGCATCGCCATGGCTGACGTGGACAACACGCTCTATGACGCCTTCGGTCAGCGCCAGGTCTCCACCATTTTCACTCAGCTCAACCAATATCACGTTGTGATGGAGGTGGGGTCGAACTTCCAGAGCGATCCGGCCACGCTGAACAACCTCTACGTCAAATCGGGCAGCGGCTCGCAGGTTCCGCTCAGCCAGTTGGCTCACTGGGAGCAGTCGAAGGCGCAACTCTCCATCGGCCACCAGGGGCAGTTTCCGTCCACGGTGGTCAGCTTCAATCTGGCGCCGGGCAAGGCGCTGGGCGACGCGGTCACCGCCGTCAAAAATGTCGAACAGCGCATCCAGATGCCGGTCAGCATCAACGCCAGCTTCCAGGGCACGGCCGCAGCCTTCCAAACTTCGCTGGCCAACGAACCGCTGCTGATTCTGGCCGCGCTCATCACTGTTTACATCGTTCTGGGGGTGCTCTACGAGAGCTACATTCACCCCATCACCATCATTTCGTCACTGCCCTCGGCGGGCGTGGGCGCACTACTGGCGCTGTTGATTACGCGCACCGAGTTCAGTGTGATTGCGCTGATCGGCATTATTCTGCTGATCGGCATTGTGCAAAAGAACGCCATCATGATGATCGATTTTGCCCTGCAAGCCGAGCGTCTTGAGGGCAAAACCGCCGAAGCTGCCATCTTCCAGGCCTGCCAGTTGCGTTTCCGGCCCATCATCATGACCACCATGGCTGCCATGCTGGGCGGATTGCCGCTCTGGCTGGGTGGAGGCGTGGGCGCGGAGTTGCGCAAGCCTCTGGGCATCACCATTGTCGGTGGGTTGATCTTCTCGCAGTTGCTTACGCTCTACACCGTGCCGGTGATCTACCTCTACTTCGACAAGCTGGCTCAGCGCATGAAGCCGAAGAGCAGGGAACAGGAATCAGGGATCAGGGTTCAGGGAACAGCTACCAGCTTTTAGCTATTAGCATCCAGTTTACAGGGAACCTCTGATTAAGTTGATGTTTTGAAAGGGCACAATTTAAATTGTGCCGCTAATGCAGACGGAATACGGGTTTTTAGCTAGGAGCTGGAAGCTAAGCAATGCATCTTTCCGCACCCTTTATTCAGCGCCCGGTGGCTACATCGCTGCTCTCGCTGGCCCTGCTGCTGGCCGGCTCGGTGGCCTACTCGGTCCTGCCTGTCGCCTCGCTGCCCAATGTGGACTTCCCGGTGATCGGCGTGGGCGCGGGGCTGCCGGGCGCCAGCCCGGAGACGATGGCCTCGTCGGTCGCCACTCCGTTGGAGCGGCAGTTCGGACGCATTGCCGGCGTCAACCAGATGACCTCGTCCAGCGCGCTGGGCGCGGCCTCGGTCACTCTGCAATTCGACATCAATCGCAATATCGACGCCGCGGCGCGCGACGTGCAGGCCAGCATCAACGCGGCGCGCAGCCAGTTGCCCGCCGACCTGCCGCAGAATCCCAGCTATCGCAAGGCCAATCCCGCTGAAGCGCCGATTTTGATTCTCACCCTCACCTCGGATGTGGTGACCAAGCCGCAGATCTACGATTTGGCCAACTCCATTCTGGCGCAAAAGATCTCGCAAATCCAGGGCGTGGGACAGGTCTTCGTTGGCGGAAGTTCCAGCCCGGCGGTGCGTGTCGAGCTGAACCCCATGCAGTTGGGCGCCAACGGTGTCGGTCTGGAAGCGGTGCGCACGGCGCTCGCCAGCGCCAACGCCAACCGCCCCAAGGGCGCATTTCAGGATGAGGACCGGCGCTGGCAGATCGACGACAATGATCAGATATTCAAGGCAAGTGATTACGCGCCCATCATTGTCGGCTATAACAAGCAGACCGGCGCGCCCGTGCGCGTCGCTGACCTGGGCACGATCACCGACAGCGTGGCTGACATCCACACCGCCGGCGTGAGCGGTATCAACCCGCTTAACGGCGCCACTGGCCAACTCAAAGACGCTATTCTGATCGTCATCTTCAAGATTCCCGGCGCCAATGTCATCTCCACCGTGGACAATGTGATGGCGGAAATGCCGCACCTCCAAGGCGCCATTCCGCCCACCATCAAGATCGACGTGGCCGTGGACCGAACCACCACCATCCGCGCCAGTGTTCACGACGTGGAGCTGTCGCTCGCCATCAGCGTGGCGTTGGTGGTGCTGGTGGTCTTTCTCTTCCTGCGCGAGGTATGGGCCACCATCATCCCGTCCATTGCCGTGCCGCTCTCGCTGGTGGGTACCTTCGGCGTGATGTATCTGCTGGGCTACACCATTGACAACCTGTCGCTCATGGCGTTGACCATCGCCACAGGCTTTGTCGTCGATGACGCTATCGTGGTCATCGAGAACATCACCCGCTATCTGGAAATGGGCATGACGCCCTATGACGCGGCGATGAAGGGCTCCAAGGAGATTGGCTTTACCGTGCTCTCGATGAGCACTTCGCTGATCGCGGTCTTTATTCCAATTCTGCTGATGGGCGGCATCGTGGGCAAGCTCTTTCGCGAGTTCGCCGTAACGCTCAGTGTGGCCATTGCGGTCTCTCTGCTGGTTTCGCTGACCGCTACGCCGATGCTTTGCGCCAAGTTTCTCAAGTCGCGCGACGAGAGCCGCCACGGCCCCATCTATCGCGCCACGGAAGGCGCCTTCAACTGGCTGCACAGTGAATACGCCGGCGGCTTACGCTGGGTGCTGCGCCACCAGTTTCTGATGCTGTGCGTAGTCTTCGCAACCGTAGCCCTGAACGCCTACCTCTTCTACATTGTACCCAAAGGTTTTTTCCCGCAGCAGGATACGGGCCGCATGGGTGGCCGGACCATGGCCGCGCAGGACATCAGCTTCCCGGCCATGCGCGACAAGCAGCGCGAGCTGGCGCAGATGGTCCTCGACGATCCGGCGATTCAGTCCGTTACGGCCTTTGCTGGCGGCGGAGGGCCGGGCGGCGGCAGCAATAATACGGGCTTCATGTTCATCGCTCTCAAGCCGCTTAACCTGCGCCCCGACCGCGTCTCCGCCGATCAGGTGGTCAACCGCCTGCGCCGCAAGCTTACCAGCGTTCCCGGCGCCATTCTCTATCTTCAGACACAGCAAGATATTCAGATCGGTGGCCGCGGCAGCGCCGCGCAATACCAGTACACGCTCTCGGACGAGAACCTGGACGAGTTGAACACCTGGGCTCCGCGGCTGGAGGCTCGTGCGCGAGCCATGCCAGAGTTGCGCGACGTCTCCACCGACCAGCAGAATCGCGGCCTTGCCGCCAATCTGGTCATCGACCGCGACGTAGCTTCGCGGCTGGGCATCACCGCCGACGCCATCGACAGCGTCCTCTACGATGCCTTCGGCCAGCGCGAAGTATCCACCATGTACACCGCGCTCAATCAATACTTTGTGGTGATGGAGGTCGATCCCAAGTATCAGCTCAGCCCTGACGCGCTCAACGGCATCTTCATCAAGGCCAACAATGTGGTTGGCTCCACAACTTCGATGCCGGGCGCCGCGCCGGCCGCCCCCGCAACGGCAATGCCCGCCGCGGCAACGGCTACCCTATCGGCGATTACCTCGCCCACGGCCACTGCTGCAAGCGCCGCTCCCGCGTCCGCGGCTTCCGCGCCCGCCACTGGCGGCGCCATGGTGCCACTGTCGGCCATTGCGCACTACGAGTCGCAGCGCACCGCGCTCCAGGTCAACCACCAGGGCCAGTATCCGGCCGTCACCCTCACCTTCAATTTGGCGCCCAACGTGGCGCTGGGCGACGCCGTCACCGCTCTCGAAAAAGTGCAGCGCGAAATGGCCATGCCTCCCTCGATTCACCCCACCTTCCAGGGAACCACGCAGGCCTTTCAGGACTCGCTCAAGAACGAGTTCTGGCTCATCCTGGCCGCGCTGGTCGCCGTTTACATTGTGCTCGGTATCTTGTACGAGAGCCTGATTCATCCGCTTACCATTCTCTCCACGCTGCCACCAGCCGGCGTGGGCGCTATTCTCGCCCTGCTTTTGACTGGAACCGATCTGAGCATCATCGCGCTGATCGGCATCATTCTGCTGATCGGAATCGTCAAAAAGAACGCCATCATGATGATTGACTTTGCCCTGCAAGCCGAGCGCGAGCAGGGATTGCCGCCGGTCGAGGCCATTTACCAGGCGTGCCTGCTGCGCTTCCGCCCCATTATGATGACGACTATGGCGGCGCTCTTCGGCGGCTTGCCTCTGGCCATCGGCATGGGCGTCGGCTCGGAGCTGCGCAAGCCACTGGGCATCACCATCGTCGGCGGATTGATCGTCTCGCAGATGCTCACTCTGTTCACGACACCCGTCGTTTACCTCTTCTTCGACCGGCTGCAATGGCGGGTGATGAAGCTGCATCGCGTCGGCACTGAACTGGATGAAGCGCCGGCGGAATGAGCGGAGGGAACAGAAAAAACTCTTGCGTTATCATGACCTACAGATAGCCTCGGACTTGCTCCTGTACGGTTGAAGGGCTACGATGAGGCTTGGAGAGCAATTACAACGTATGGCAACTGATGCAAAGCAGCAAACCCGTATTCTCGTTCAAGCCGCGGCAGCGGTTTGTGAAGACAAGAAAGGCACCGACACCCGAATTCTCGAACTCGACCCCATCGATGCCGGCCTTTCGGACTTCTTCCTGGTCACCTCGGCCACGAACGACCGTCAGGCCGTCGCCATTGCAGACGAGATTGAGCACCGGCTCAAGAAGGAGTTTGGCGTTACTGCCAACTCGGTTGAGGGCCGCCGCCAGGGCGAGTGGATTCTGCTGGACTACGTGGATTTTGTCGCGCACGTTTTTCTAAGTGAGCGGCGCGCCTTTTATGACATAGAGAGGCTGCGCAAGTCCGCTCGCCCGCTCACCCCTGCCGAGTTCGACGCCGAGTTGAAGGCCGAGTTGGCCGCGAAGACTCTTGCGGTGCGCAAGAAGGCGCCGGCGAAAAAGGTTGCGTCCAAGAAGACAGCGGCGAAGAAGGCCGCGGCTGGCAAACCGCACGCCAAGGCCAAAGCTGTAGACGCAAAGGCTGCGCCGAGGCCTGTGGAGAAAAAGGCTGCAAAGAAGAAAACCGCCAGCAAGGCCCCGGTTTCCAAGAAAGCAGCGCCGGCGAAAAATACGGCGAAGAAGGTCGCAGCCCACAAGGCACCTGCGAAGAAAACGATCGCGAAGAAGGTGGCAGCGCGCAAGACTACCAAGAAAAGTTAGTTCCAGATCAATGGGTTACGGCGATTCGGAAAAGCTGTAGCCCTGTCTACTGCCTCCAGAAGAACCATGCCGCCATAAAGAGGCCAATCAAGACCACCAGAGTTCTCAGCACGGACTGCGGAACCTGTCGTGCCAAACGAGCCGAGGCATAGCCGCCGATGGCGCATGTGACCATCGCCAGCAAGCAACAGCGCCAGACGACCTGTCCGCCAAAGATGAAGATGATGCAGGCGATTCCGTTGGCCGGGGTGGTCGCGACCACCTTGAGTGCGTTGATCTCGTGCAGGTCGCGAAAACCGAAGAGCGAGAGCAGGGTGATAATCAAGAATCCTGCGCCGGCGCCGAAGTAGCCTATGTAAAAGCAGACCGCCAGCGTCGCCAGAAAGACCGGCATCCTTCGCGGCGGGTGGAAGTCTCCGTCTGCTAGGCTCTTGCGGCGGGCCAGCCAGCGCGATACAGGGCCGCTGACGGCGAAGATGGAAGCTGCCGCAAGCAGCAGCCAGGGCACCAGGTGAAGAAAAGTCATCTGCGGTGTGTTCACCAGTACCAGCGCGCCAGCCGAGCCTCCGATGAGGCCGGCCAGTCCCATCAGCAGCACAAACCGCGGGTTTTTGCAGATGTCGTTGCGGTAGGCGGCAATGGATGTCAGTTGGCCTGGCCAAACGGCAACCGTATTGGTGGCATTGGCCTGAATAGGCAGCATCTTCATGCCCATCATGGCCGGAAAAGACAAAAACGAGCCACCACCGGCCACGGCGTTCAGCACTCCAGCCAAAAATGAAGCCACGGAGAGCCAGAGCCAACGCCAGTCCAAATGCGGAAACAGGCTGAAGAGATACGCCATCTGACTTTATTGTAGAGGGTCGCCGAGTGGGCCGGGCTGGTGCGCCCGGCCTCACTCGGCGCGGGTTTACTCCAGAGAGATGGATTTGATCTCCGGGACGGGATTGCCGGGGGTTGAAAAGCTCAAAGTATTGTTCGGACCCGTCTTATCAAGCAGCGATTGAATGGTAACGATTTCGGTACTATTGCCGCTTCCCGTGGAGGGAAAGGCGATTCTTGTGGCGATTTGTCCGTTGACCCGGGGTTCGGCGAAGCGTGGCTTTTTGTCCGGATTGGTGTAAGCAATCTGAATCCGGGCGATACGGGCGCGCGAGGCAACGTGGGTAAAGCTAAGCGTTTGGCCCGGAGCTGTTTTCACTCCGGTGTACATAGTACGGTCGGCCTCGACTCCCTGAATGAGAAGCATCACCGCGTCGCCTGCCGGAACGAAGTTGGCGTAAGAAGAGTTGAAGGGGGTGGAATCGCCCTGGGCGTCTTTGCTCGCCCATAGATTCTTCACCCCCGCGGGCGCAGAGTCTTTCAGCCCAAGGTCGCTGAAACGCACGGCGATGGGCGCACTCGAAGTGCTGCGATTGAGCAGAATGACAGCACGCTCGCCGGCTTTTGAGAGCGGTTTCGACCACACCTGAAGGCCCGGCGCTGTCTCGGTCACCTTCACCGCTTGTAGGCCGAGACCATCCTGATCGACGGCGAGAACGGCTGGGTTGGTCAGCATGGCCAGTGTCGCATCGCTCAACTTCGTCAGGTCGGCGCCCACCAGCAACGGAGCGCCGGAGATGGCCCACAGGCCCATGTGAACCCGGTTCTCGGCATCGCTCAGGCCAGCCATTCCCAGCACCATCATATCGGGATCGTTATAGAAACCGGTGTGCTGCGCTTCGGGATGAATTCCCTGGTCGAAGTTTGACAACATTCCCTTGAAACTGGCCTTGCGCCCGCTGTTCTTAGAATTCGCCACGATGGGCGCAACAATATCGCCGCTGGTGCGCCAGATGTCGGCATCGACGCCACCCACATTGGGCGCCCAGCTCCAGGGGCTGTCCTTTCCCCAGTTGCAAATGGAGTAGTAGAGGCGGTGTCCGGTAATAGCCTCGGCACGCGCAATTGCCCGCGCGATCTCAGCGTATTGAACCGCGGGATCGAGATTCTCTCCATAGCCGCCGCACCAGTCAACCTTCACATAGTCGAATCCCCATTTGGCAAACTGAAGAAAATCCTGCTCGTAATGGCCTTCGCTGCCGGTGTGGGGGTAGGAGGGTCCAATGTCAGGGCCGGAGGTGCTGCAACCATCGTAGCCGGCGTCGGTGTAGATGCCGGCTTTTAGTCCAAGGCCGTGAATCGAACGGACGATATTGGCCATGTCGCCGGGTTTTTCTCCAGCCGTCATTGCCGGCCATGCCTTGGGATCGACCACAATATTGCCGTCCTTGTCGCGCTCGCCCAGCCACCAGCCTTCGTCGATGTTGATGTACTGATAGCCAGCCTTGGCCATTCCGGTGGAAACCATGGCTTTGGCTTGCGCCATTACCACTTGGGCATCGACGGTGTTGGAGAAGCTGTTCCACGAGGACCAGCCCATCGGCGGCAGAGGAATCGCGGCTTGCCGTGCGCCGCTTTGCGCACGCAGAGTTCCAACTCCAAAACAAACTATGACAACAACCGCCAGCATCAGCGCGGGTTTCCTGACCATGAATTTCTTCATTGTTTCTCCTTGCAAGCGGCAGAGCCGTTCAGCGGTGATTAAACCTTCACAAAGATTTTATTGCGATAGAGCACCCATACCGGAATGAAGCAAAATGCCAGAATCGAAAGCGAGAAGGCAAATGCCGCCCAGCCTGGATCTGGGATGTTCGCACCGAGGAGGTTGCGAAGCCAGCTTACCGGGTCAGTATGCCGCCCTCCCGCCGTAATACGAAGGTGATAGAGAGCGCTGGGCACCAATTCGCTGAACATATAAGCCGTGATGGCGTTGGAGCCGAGCACCAGCCAGGGCCATATCAGAGCCTTGCTTCGGCCATTGCCCCAGCCCCCCTGCTCCACAGCCCAGTAAACCAGTGTGAGCGCAGCCAGCGACCAGCCAGCCACCACCAGAACAAACGAACTGGTCCACAAATTCTTGTTCAGTGGGAACCAGAAGGACCAGAGGTAGCCCGAAGCCAGGCAGGTCACGGCCCCGGCACTCAATCCTCGCGCTGTGACGGCAGCCGTCCGGCGCGCGTGCAGCCACAACCCGGTCAACAAGCCCAGCAGCGTGGTTCCCAGGGCGGGCAGGTCGCTCAACAGCCCCTCTGGATCGCGCAGATTGTGCGCTGGCGCATCCAGATAAAGGTGATAGGGCATGAGGTGCCGGTCGATCCATGAGGTAAGATTGAGGGTCTGGTCCATAAAAGGAATATCGCGGCCCGGCATCCCCGCTCCTGGTACCGGAACCCAGCGGAGCAGAATCCAGTAGCCCACCATCGCCACCACCATCGCCGCCACTTTCGTCCATACGCGCTGATCCCATAGATAGAAGAGGCCCACAATCAAATAGCAAACAGCGGTGCGCTGCAAGACACCGTAAATGCGCAAGTGGGCCAGCTCGAAGAACGGAAACCCATTCACCACAATGCCCAGCAGAAACAGAACCGCAGCTCGCCGAAGCGTGTGCCAAGCTAGTTGCGCGCGCGTGGCGCCGCGAGCCAGCCGCGCCTCAAAGGCGAACACCATTGAGGCGCCCATTACAAACACAAAAGTGGGAAAGACCATATCGGTGGGGGTGAGGCCATTCCATGCGGCGTGGTTCATGAAGCCCCACGAGCCGGAGCCGCCGTTGTTGTTCACCATAATCATGAAGGCGATAGTAAGGCCGCGCAGCACATCCAATGACCTCTGCCGTTGGACGGGCGCCTGCGCGAGCGATGGACTGGACATTGCGTTCTGTCTCCTTGCCGGCTGATTCGACGCTCGCTATTACCCTACGCTATTGAGGCAAGCTTAGCCAACCTCACCATCGCTCAGGCGCTCAATTCCAAAGACGTAGGATTGGGCGCAGGAAACGGACATGCATCAGCGCGGCCCGAAGCGCCAGATCTGCAAGTTGACACAGACGGTGGTTGGATAGCGCAGCCGAAAAGCCTCACAAATCACTTCAATCGAAGATCACCGTCTTGTTCCCGTAGCAGAGAATGCGGCGATCCAGCCGCCAGCGGACGGCGCGTGAGAGAACGATACGTTCCAGGTCGCGGCCGCGGGCCACAAGGTCTTCCACCTGGTCGCGGTGCGAGATGCGGGCCACATCCTGCTCGATGATCGGTCCGTCATCAAGGATTTCGGTGACATAGTGGCTGGTGGCGCCAATCAGCTTGACGCCGCGCGCGTGTGCGGCCTGATAGGGCCTTGCTCCGGTGAAGGCGGGCAGAAACGAGTGGTGAACATTGATGATCGAAGCCGGATAGCGCGCGACAAAATTGGGCGAAAGTATTTGCATATAACGCGCCAGCACGACTAATTCGATATCATGGCGCGCCAGCAGTTCAAGCTGCCGTGCCTCGGCCTCAGCGCGCGTGGCCGCTGTTACCGGCACGTATTCAAAGGGAATGTTGTAATAGGCGGCAAGATTTTCAACCAAACGGTGGTTTGAAATGATGAGAGGAATCTCGCACACCAACTCACCGGCCCGCCAGCGGTAAAGCAGATCAACCATGCAGTGCAGATATTGGGAGCAGAAGAGCCCGACCTTGATCCGGTGCGCGCTCGCGGTCAAACTCCACCTCATGCAGAGTTGGGCGGCCAGCGGTGCGAACTCCGCCTTGAAGGCCTCCAGATCAAAGCAGTGAGACGAAGATGGGGCGCCATCGTCCAGCGCCCATTCGACTCTCATGAAGAAAAGGCCTTGTTCGTGATCCTGGTGCTGGTCAGCGTGGAGGATATTGGCCCCATGACGATAAAGCAACGAAGAGACGCGGGCCACCAAGCCTTTCTGGTCCGGGCAATCGATCAGCAGTACGGCGGAATCATTCATGCTTACTTCAGATTAAACCAATATTTTCATGGGAACATTCTTAGCTGTCTCGGCTTTTTCGCAGTGACCGCTCAAGCGGCGAGCATAGGCCCTAGAAAAGCGAGTTGACGTTCAAGGTAATTGTGGCACCATGAGTCAGGGTTTGGCTCCCATTGGTTGCGCTTCCTGTGACGACAATGGCGCAGGTTCCCACCGTCGTTCCTCCCGTCAGCGAACCTGGCGCGCCGCATCCGGCGATACCGAACCCTGCGGTCAACAATGCAAGGAAGGCAAGCCATATGAACCATGCATTGCGGCGGCGGCGCAGCCGCCCGGGAATGAAGAAGATCAACAGACCAGCCAGCGCTGCGCCGCCCACTTTGGCGGTGTACGAGGAAGCCGCGGTCGCCGCGCGCGGAGCGGAGGTTTCCACCACCAACTTGGCGACACCGCCGCCCGCGGACACGGTTGCTGGAGAGAATTTACAGACGGTGTTGGCAGGCAGTTGCGAGCAACTGAGTGCGACCGGCAGAGCGAAGCCCGTGCCGGGAGTGATAATGATGTCGAATGTCGCCGTCTGTCCCGTGTAGACGGTGCGCTCTGCTGGTGAGGCAAAGATGCTGAACTCCGCCGGCAAAATGACCTCGGCGACAACCGGCGATGTGCTGGCCGTGAACTCCGCCGCTCCCGCGTACACCGCGGTGATGTTATGCGTTCCGGCGTTGAGTGTGCTGGTGGAGTAAGTGGCCGCGCCGGATGTCAGTGCCTCGGTTGCCAACAGAGCAGCGCCGTCATAAAACGAAAGAGAGCCTGTTGGCGTGAGCGCGGAAGCGCTGACCGTAGCCGCGAATGTGACTGTGGCCCCAAAGGGAGCCGGGTTGGGCGATGCGGACAGAGATGTTGTGGTTGTGGCGGCCAACACAGTGACCGCGACAGGCGGGGAAATTGAGGCCACATCGTTCGTCGAGCCAACATAACTTGCGGTGATGGCGTAACTCCCCACGGCAGGAGTAATCGTCAGCGTTACCACGCCATTGCCGTTCAGTGTTCCGCTGCCCAGTGAAGCCGTGCCATTGTAGAAAGTTACTGTACCGGATGGCGCCGCGCCGCTGGCCGAAGTTACTGTCGCGGTGAGTGTTAGCGACTGGCCAACGGTTAAAGATGTTGGAACCGCGCTAAGAAATGTTGTCGTGGAGACGGAGTTGACGGTTACGGAAACGGCAGGCGAAGAAATGGAGGACGCATCCGTCGAGGAACCGCCATAATGCGCGGTGATGGAGTAACTGCCGACAGCGGGAGTAATTGTCAGCGTTGCCACGCCGCCGTTCAGTGTTCCGCTGCCCAGCGAGGTTGCGCCGTTGTAAAACGTCACTGTTCCGATTGGCGTTGCGCCGCTTGCCGGAGTTACCGTAGCGGTAAGCGTCAATGTCTGGCCGTAGGATAAGGAAGAGGCGGAGGCGGAGAGAGTTGTCGTCGTAGTAATGGCGTTGACGGTAACGGCCACGGGAGGCAAAGAAACGGAAGACGCATCCGTCAGGGAACCGCCATAACTTGCGGTGATGGAGAAACTACCCACGGTGGGAGTGATTGATAATTGAGCCACGCCGCTGCTATTCAAGGATGTGATTCCCAGTGAAGTGCCGCCACTAAAGAAAGTGACCATTCCGGCTGGCGTATCACCGCTGGCCGAAGTCACCGTTGCGGTCAGCGTCAGCGTCTGGCCGTAAGTTAAAACCTTTGCGGAAGCGGAAAGGATTGTCGTCGTCGCTGTCAACGTAGACGCTTGCGGACGGACGATCCGGACTTGGTTCAAGGGCGTGTTACTGTCGTAGGTATCTTCAATATATAGGTTTCCTTTGTCATCCAAGGCTACATCAACAATTTCTCCAAGTCCGGCATCAATCGCTAATCCTCCATTTCCGTTGGGCCCTCCAAATCCGCTCCCAGCCACCGTAGTAATAATACCGGTCTCGGCGTCAACCCTTCGAATTCGATCTTCGCCGCTGCTCGCAATATATAGGTTGTTGGATGCATCCAGAGCCACTCCCATAGTACCGCCAAGAGCTGCATCCGTGGCCGGCCCCCCATCTCCGGGGAAGCCTCCTAGTTCTCCATCTAGTACTCCATTGCCAGCAACAGTGGTGATGATGCCCGTTGCGGCATCTACCTTTCGGACACGGCGATTGGATGTATCCGCGATATATAGGTTTCCAGTAGAATCGACTGCCAGCCCATTTGGATATTCTAGTTCTGCGCTGGTGGCCGGTCCCCCATCCCCGCTAAATCCAGAATTTCCACTGCCAGCAACCGCGGTGATAATACCGGTCGAAGCATCAACCTTCCTTATGGTATCAGTCCACCAATCCGAAATATAAAGGTTTCCGGCGTTATCAACCATAACTCCCATAGGGCTCCCGACTACAGCGCTGGTAGCCGGTCCGCCATCTCCAAGTGGCCCAGAACCGGATCCGATGCCTGCAACCGTAGTGATAATCCCAGTTGAAATATCAACTTTCCTTATGCGGCTATTAGCAGAATCCGCAATATACAGGTTTCCGGCAGCATCCGATGCGACAGCATAAGGGCCCCTCAACTCTGCATTTGTGGCCAGTCCTCCATCCCCGCTGTAACCTCGTTGCCCGTTGCCTGCAACCGTATTGATGATACCGGTCGACGCATCCACTTTCCGTATGAGATCAGCCCCAAAATCCGCAATATACAGATTTCCAGCCGCATCCAAAGCTTCACCGAAAATTATCGAAAAAAGCGCGCTCGTCGCCGGTCCTCCATCCCCATTGCCTTCAATTGGGTAATCACCACCGGCGTAGGCGTAGATGTACCCGTTGGAGAGCGGGCCATCTTGGGCAAGGAGCAGCGAAGCAGTCAGGAAAAGGCTCAGCGCGAAGGAGCGAATCAGGTTCTTCAAGGGAGGCCTCTGCAAAATTCCACGAGAAATTTCGCGGCCATGAACCGCGCATATAGTTTATCCCGCCTTTCAGACAAGTCGCGGGCATTTCTCAGGGAAATATCAGGACGCCCCGCTCAGGCGAACGGGTTTTTTGCCCTCAGCTCAGCCACAATCACCGCCGCGGCTTCGCGCGCAGGGTCAACCTGGTCGGGAGAAAAGCTGATGGCTCCCACGCGGGCATGGCCGCCGCCGCCGTAGCGCTCGCAGATGGCCGCCAGATTCACCATGCGGGCCGGATCGGCCGTCGTCCAGGGATTCGAGCCGACCGATACCTTGGTGCGGAAACTGGACTTTGACAGGCCAATCGAATAAGTCGCATGCGGATGCAAATAGTAGGGAATGAACTTGTTATATCCCTCCTGCGGCTGGTCGGTGATATCAAAATAAATCGTTCCGTCGCGCTCTTCGCTACGTTCGCGGATCAGTTGGATCGCCTTCTGATGGCGCTCCAGCAAAGGCGGCAGCAGGTTGGCCACAAAGGGCTGGCTCAGAACCTCGGCCAGCGGCATCGCGGTCAGCAGCGGAATCAGGCGCGGAATGAAGGCCGGGTCCTGCGTGGATTCGATGATGAGCGTCAACTTCATCGCCGGAGCAGCCATCTCGACAGCGGCTTCAGGGCTTTCATACTTCGCGCCGTCCACAATGTTGGCCCAATGAATCAGTTCGGCCACTGGCTCGGTATTGAAGCCGTAACGGGTTGAGGTAATGTGCGCCAGAAAGCTGGTGCATGAGGTGTAATCGGCGTCAAGAAAGCGGTGCGCGCCGCAGACCGGGTCCTGCTTGCAGTCAAGATAATGCTGATGGTCCTCAGGCGTCAGGAAGGCCGACAGATGGTGGTCGAACCACCAGGTAATCCGAGGCGAGGCCGAGTACTTGAAATCCACGATGGCGTTTTCGTCGCCGGTGAACTCGCTCTCGTCAAAGAGCGCACCGGCCCGATGCGAGAGCCCATGGTACTCATAGCTGGCTCCCTCGGCAATGCACTCACGATGAAAGCGCGTGAACAGCGACGCCGAGCAAGCTCCGTCAAAGCATTTGTCGTGGTAAAAGACGCGAACCCGCAAACTGAAGACCTCCGTACGCTTGAAATGATGAAATAACCGGAACTGTTAAGCATCAACGGAAGAGCCGTTTGTGTCAAGGCCGAAGGCGTCATGGGACGCCGAAGCGTCCCATTTTGGATGAATACAACCAGCTTGGCGCTCACTGCCAAGCGGCAAGAGAGCGTCCATTCGTGTGTGTGACCGACCTTCAATTTACAAACAGATGTGGCGACACAAAGCGGGAAAAGCCGTATGAGTCCGGGGTGCCCCAGGTTCCGCTTTTGGAACCTGGGAGGCCCGTTGAGGCAATATGACTACGAGATGCGGTGGGCGCCGTCGGAGGCGTGGCATATGTGAATTTCCGGCTTGATGCCGGTTTTGGCTTCGTAGCGCTTGCCCAGCTCCGCGGCAAAGGCCACAGCCTTGTCCTGTTCCACCAAATTCACCGTGCAGCCGCCAAAGCCGCCGCCAGTGAGGCGCGCGCCAATGAGGCCTGGTAGCTGGTTGGCGATATCGACCATCAGGTCGGCCTCTTCACAACTGCCCTCGAAGTCCTTGCTATAGCTGATGTGCGCCTCGGCCATCAGGCGGCCGACTTCCTTCATGTCACCCTTGAGCAGAGCCTCGCTGGCGGCCACGGTGCGCAGGTCTTCCGTGATGACGTGCTTGGCGCGGAGGTACGACTTCGGCTCCATCTCGCTGCCCCACTTGGCCAGATCGTCAAGCGTGGCGTCGCGCAGGAAGGGCACGTGGCCGCGATGGCCGTTGATGATGGCGCAGGCGGCCTCGGACTCGCGGCGGCGGGTTGGATAGTCGCCACCGGCGATGGAGTGCTTGACCATGGTGTTGGCAATGACCAGCGCAATGTTGGCGGGAATGGGCGCGAGGCGGAAACTCAAGTCGCGGCAATCCAAAAGCAAAGCATGATTCGCCTTGCCGTTGGCGCTGATGAACTGGTCCATGATGCCGCAGTTGGCGCCTACAAACTCGTTTTCGACGCGCTGACAGAGCTTTGCCAGCACCGGGCGCGGATAGTCGGCGCCGATGAGCGATAGGACAGCCAAAGCGGTGACGACTTCGAGCGCGGCGGAGCTGGAGAGGCCGGAGCCTAGCGGCACGTCGCCCCAGATGCTGAGGCTGAAGCCGGGAATCTTGTGGCCTTCGCCGGTGAGGATGGAGACGACGCCCATCGGGTAATCACTCCAATGCTTGCTGGCGACGGGCTTGGCGGTGGCGTCAAAGGTCTTCTCTTCGCCGTAGTTTTCGGCCCAGAGAACGATTTTGCCATCGGTGCGCGGCGAGATCGCTGCGAGGGTGGCGAAGTTGATTGCCACGGGCATGACAAAGCCCTCGGCGTAATCGGTGTGTTCGCCGATCAGGTTGACGCGGCCAGGAGCGACGAAGATCGCTGGGTCGGCGTTGAAGCGGGCAATGTGGGAAGAGCGAAGAACAGCGGGATCATGCATGGTAAGTCATCCTTTTCAGTGAACAGTGGTCAATTGATCGTAGAAAGTAGCCACGATTTTACAAAGTTTCCAAATCAAGAGTCATGGGCCAGGAGAACGACGCGCCGGCGGCCAGGGTGCGCGACCATGGGCCGGCGATGGCGAGCGAATCGACGGGTGCCGTGGTTGGCTCCATGGCGACACAGTGCTGTTGGGGGTGGTTGCCTTCGGGATAGCCTTCCTGGCATATCCAAAGGCCCAAATAAGGGGTCGCTGCCGCGTCAAAGCTGACACGGAGACGAACACCGACCTTGGGGCGTTCCAGGGCGACCCAGTTCTCGGCGGGAGTGAGCGGGCCGGCAAAAAGCTTGTCGCCGACGCCGGAGTGCGTTGCCGTCGATATGCGCAGATCGGTTTCGCCGCCGGCGGTGAGTTTGGCGATGGGCCACGCTGCGGTGCCGTTGCTCTTGTCCAGGCGGTCGTTGCGAGTCCACTCGATGCGCAGTGCCTTGATGGAGCCGGGCAGGCTGAGTTTGTCCCCTTCTTCCGCCGCGTAGCCGGGATGCGCTGACCACGCCCAGGGAACCACCGTGGCTCCAGTGTTGGAGACCTTGTAGTTGACTTGCAGGCGGTAACCCTTTTCCGTCTGAGTCAGAGTAACGGCGCGCTCGAACGTGAGCGGCAGCGAGAAGCACTCCCCGCGCAGGGTAACAGAGCTTTCGCCGCGGGAAACCGTCTGCCATTCGACCCGCCACACGTCGCCGTGATCGGGAATTGTGACAGGGCCGTTGGCGGTCTGCACGGTGCAACCGGCCACTGAGGGCAGGCACTCGTCCCATCCGCTGGCGTCGCCTTCATTGAAGCCCATGGTGCGGGTGCGCGGGCCGTAAGGGGCGAGCGGAGCCTGCAATAATTCGTGTTCGCCCACAAGAATGGACGCAATCTTGCCGCCCAGGAGGGGGAGTATCGTTACCGAACACTTCCCCGCCTGAAGGAGAATCTTTTCATCTTCTAGCCTAGTCACATTTTCCTCCGGGATCTGTTTCCGTCTTCCATCCTATCCGCGCCATCGACGGATGGAAATCTCATCAGCGGCAATTGTACAAGCCGCACCGCAGGTGGTGCGAGCGACTAGTGAGCGGCTGGCCGCTCCGCTGGTGCCTGCACGTATCGCTCGCCGCGATGCTGGGCGCCGAATTCTTTGGAGAGACGGCATGAGATTAGTTTGCCGCCTTCGTCAAAGGAGACACCGGGATCGACGCCGTTGAGTGAAGCGAAGAAGCCGCCATGGGCGCAGGGAATGCCCTGCACAATTTGGTCTCGCGCCAGGAAGCAGAGCTTCAACTTGCCATTGGGATAAAAGGTCACTACAGAGCCTTCGCTAGGGCCGAGAAAACTGCCACCCTGGCAGGTCAAACCCAGAATCAGCGCGTCATGACTCATCTGAACAAAGTCGGGAATGCCTTGCGGGGTCAGCGCAATGTACGTTCCGGCAGGGATGCGCACTTCGCCGAAGGGAATCTCCTGCGTGACGGTGCAGCGATACAAGCGGTCGTCGTCAAAAAACCAGGCGTAGCCTTTGGCGCAGGGATAGCCTTGAATTGTGGTTGGATGGTCGAGAGTTTTGCGGGAGGCGTGGTGGGGAGTTTGAGCCGGCGTGGCGGCGCGCAGCCCGCACAATAACAATAGAAGGACAAGAAACAGGGTGAATTGTTTGGTTTTCATGGGCGATTCCTTTCCGGGGATTTGATCCACCGGATAAACGATGGCAGAGTAATAGCCGTGTTGAAGCTTCGGAATCCGCGAAGAATCGTTGAAGGAATGCTTCGCAATAAATGAAAACTCCTGAAATCAACGAGTTGCGTGAGATGACCGGGAATGAGCCGCCAGATGAGCGCCAACCTGGGCAGTAATATCTCTGGCCGCATTGCTCTGAGCGTCGCCCAACTGCTGGAGCGGATATTCGTAACTGTCGGACCAGATGAGCTTGGCGCTATGCACGTCCACGAGCCGCGAGGTCACTCGAACGCGATCGTTGACCCGTTGAATCGTTCCTTCCAGTACCACATCCATGCCCAGAACGCGCGCCATGAAGGCCATCGAAAGCCGGGCGCGCTGGTAGCTCGCAACCGTGGACGGCGAAAGGACATGGACGCCTTCGAGCTTCGACAGTTGGGCCACGAGCAACTCCGTCAAGCCGTGAGGGAACTCGGCGCAGTCCAACTCCGGGCTGAGGCACTCGAAGGGCACGACGGCAATGTTCGCGAAGCGTTCGCCGGTGGGGAGGTAGCGCGAGGGACGGTAAAACTGCCAGTAAACGAAGCAAGCAATCAGGCACAGCGCTACCAGCGAGAGCAGCAGCCAGCGCCGGACCCTTCGCACTGGTGGGGAGCCAGGCAGATCATTGGCGCCGTCTGGCGAACGAATCTCTCCGACAAAACGGTATCCGCGCTTTGGGAGGGTCTCAATATAGATAACGGCTTCGCTCTCGTCGTCCAGAGCCTTGCGGAGTTGCGAGATGTTGCGCGCCAGTCCGATCTCTTCGACCGTGGTATCCGGCCATACCGCACGCATCAACTCGGCTTTTTCAACCACCGTTCCTTGGTGCTCCAGCAAGACGCGCAGGGTTTCAGCCACTTTAGGCGCCAGAGGAACCGTCGCCTCGCCGCGAAAAAGAAGACGCTGCCCGGCATCGTAGCGGAAGGGGCCGAAATCGTAGATCGTCCTGGCAGGCTGAGTCATGGCGTAGCAGCTTCTTCGGCGAGGTATAGCTCCAACATACATGGATTCAACAGATTTATCTGCAAATAATTTCCCTGAATGGTAAAAAAAGCGAACAAAATGCGAGATTTTTCGTCCACATTTGCATTGAGGAATGATACACTGCCGTCAGCGTTAGGTCCGAAGCGGGCGTCAGCAGCACTCGCCCAACCAAGCAAGATTCTGCCAGTGGTCGCTCCGATTCATCCAGCGCAATTCAATACTAGGAAGCACGAACAAATGGAACAAGGTACCGTGAAGTGGTTTAATGACGCGAAGGGATTTGGCTTTATTTCGCGTCAGAACGGCGAAGATGTCTTCGTGCATTACTCTGCAATCATCTCGGATGGTTTCAAGAGTTTGCAGGAAGGTCAAGCCGTGCAGTTCAACGTGGTGAAGGGGCCCAAGGGCTGGCAGGCTTCTGACGTACAGCCGGTTTAAAGCTTCTCGGCAGGATTCCGGCAGAATCCAGCAAACACAAACGAGGGCCAGGTCAACCCAAGCCCTCGTTTGCCATATTTGCTGCAGCGTCTGTGATGGGAAAACGTAGCGCAGTGGGCAGTTTGTTCGGCGCTCGTGAATCTGTGCGGCTCTATCCGTTTTGCAAGAACGGGGCGCGTGTGATTCTGTTTTTTATGAGAGGTTTAGTATAGTATTCTGTTCAGCATGCGTGTTGAACCGCCCGACTGCGCTGCAAATCCGGACTATTTGTGTAAGTGGTGGACATCGCGGCTGGCTGGACCGGTGATTGCGGCAGCCATCGTACGCCTGGGTTTGTTGGCAGTTGTGCTTGTCCGGTCTGGAACCAGTCTTCTCGTCTCGGCTGACACCGGAAGCTATCTTAATCCAGGACGCAACCTGTTGCTGCACGGCCGCTTTTTTGCAGACGGCGTGTCAGACCTGTTTCGCACACCGGGTTATCCGCTTTTTCTTGCCTTCACCAGCTTGGCCGGCCTGCCCTTTACAGCTTTTGTGCAGGTGATTCTCTCGCTTCTCTCCCTGGTCCTTCTCTGGAAACTGGGACGGGCGGTCTTCATGGATGAGCGCATCGCGCTCGGCGCCGCGTGGATCTTCGCCTTTGAGCCGATTGCGGTTACATATTCTGTAATTCTGCTCTCGGAAACTCTCTTCCTCACGCTTCTGCTTCTGAGTTTGGAACGCCTGATGGAGTTTTTACGCGGGTATCGGTTGCGCGTGCTTGTGGCGGCGGGAGTGTGGCTTGCCGCGGCGACCTTTGTTCGGCCGGTCACCTATTATCTTCCAATTGCCCTGGCGCTAGGCTTGTTTATTGTCTTAATGCGTAAGCGCAGCCTGCGCTGGAAGGCTCCCGCCGTGCTGCTGCTCTGCGTATTGCCTTGGCTGGCAGCATGGCAGGTACGCAATTGGGTTGAGACCGGCTACTCAGGCTTCGCAAGCGTCAAGGAGGTAAACCTTTATTTCTTCAATGTGCCGTTAGTGATCGCAACGGCCGAGCATCGAGACTTCCTCGAAGTGCAGAATCAGATGATGGGCCGCGTCTGCGGGCGCGGCTGCAACGAGCAACTCTACCTGTATCAACCCTACCTGGCGCTGCATCCCGATCAGGCCGCCTGGAGCCAGGGGCAGCGACTGGCCTTCATGCACTCAGAAGCTAGCCGCGTAATTCGTACGCATTACGGGATTTATCTGCGCTATTCTCTCGAAGGCTTGTTAGGGGTTGTATTCCGGCTCGGCTCAGGGAGCTTTGACCGTCTTGTCTATCCAGGCGGAGTCCCCAAGAGTGCAAGCAAAATTTCGGGTGCGGGAGTAGTGAGACAATGGATTATCTTAGCCAGAGCTTTTCCCTGGGTTGCGGTTGAAATGCAGTTCACAGGGATTTTCGTTTATGGCTTGTATCTGATTGCCGCGCGAGGCCTCTTTCTTTTGATCCGCGGAGTTTTTCGCGGGAGGACGCACAACGCGTGTCTATGGCTGCTGCTGGGAGTCTCGCTTTACTTTATTGCCGTGATTGGCGTGGGTGGGGGCACGGCGGAGGATTCGCGCTTGCGACTGCCCATCATGCCCGTGGTGTGCATCTTTGCCGCTGCCGGATTTTTACGCATTAGATTCATCGAACAATCTTCCGCTCATCAGGCTTGACCGCGGGCGCTTTTGCAGTTGTTGGTTCGAAGGATAGGTTGTGGAGGATTACTTTTCACTGGAATTTTGTAAAGGAGAAGCGTTATATGCAAACCATACTGATAACGGGCGGAGCGGGATTCTTTGGCGGAGTGCTGAAGCGCAAGTTACTGGCTGAAGGTTATCGCTGCGTCAGCTTCGATCTGGTGCGCGATGAGGACCGGCACGAGAATCTGGTGAGCATTCGCGGCGATCTGCGCGATAAGCCACTGATCGAAAAAGTCTTCAGCGAGCATCCATTCCACGCAGTCCAGCACTGTGCCGCCATGTTGGCTCATGGCCTCAAGATCAACAAAAACGAAGTATGGAACTGCAACGTGGAAGCCACGCGCAACGTGGCCGAAGCCTGTGTGCGCCATCAGGTGCGCAATTTCGTCTACACTTCTACAAACTGCCTTTGGGCCAGTAATCTGGGCCATGCGATTGCCGAAGATGAACCTCCCGCGCCGGTGGAGATCTATGGTCGTGCCAAGCTCGAGTGCGAGCGTGTGCTGCGCGATTATTCAGGCAAGCTGAACGTGGTCGTCCTTCGCTGCCCGACGATTATCGACAGCGGACGGCTGGGATTGCTTGCCATCCTCTTCGAGTTCATCGACGACAACAAGACGGTCTGGCTGGTGGGCGGAGGATCGAATCGCTATCAGTTCATCTACGCCGGAGACCTGGCCATCGCCTGCGTCAAGGCGATGGAACTGGGACGTTCCGATACTTTGCATATCGGATCCGACAACGTGGAAAGCCTGCGCGAAGTCTTTGATGCGGTAATCCGCGCCGCCGGGTCCCGGTCCAGGACGTGCGCGCTACCCAAGAGGCCGGCCATTTTGGCCATGAAGCTGGCGCACCATCTGCATATCTCCCCGCTCGGCCCTTATCACTACAAGATGATTGCTGAAAACTTTCTCTTCGAGACCTCGCGCATCAAGGAAGCGCTTGACTGGAAGCCTACGCTAACTAACTCCGAGATGTTGGTGCGGGCTTATCAGTATTATTCCGCGCACCGGGCGGAGATCGAAAAGCGCTCCGATGTATCCGCACATAGCAAGCCGGCCTCGATGGGAGTGATCCGTCTGCTCAAATGGCTTTCCTAGCCAGGCCTGAAAAATGCAGACCAAAAGGAACCGGGGTGGCCGAGAGCTTGAAGATTTCAGCTGCCATATGCCTTCGGGAGGTGCTTCTGTTAAAATACTTCCGATCAGAGACTTTATAGGTCAAAGGAATTCGATTGATTGATGGAACGAGTGACTGAATGACAACTTCGGGACAGCACCCAGTCGGTTTTCGCGCGCGCCTTGCTGCTCATCTGCACATCATGAGGCTCGATCACAGCATCAAGCAACTCTTCATTCTCCCCGGTATCGTGCTGGCAGTGGCAATGGCTGGCAGCAGTTTCTCATTCGCACTGCTGCTGCGAATTCTTCTTGGTCTGATTGCCGCCACCCTCATTGCCTGCAGCAATTATGTGATCAATGAGATTCTGGACGCGCCGTTTGATCGCCTTCATCCCACCAAGAAGAACCGCCCCGCCGCCAGGGGACTGGTCCATTGCGGCTGGGGCTATCTGCAGTGGATCGCGATGATGCTGGCAGGGCTAGCCCTGGCGAGTTCGCTCGGGGTAGGATTCTTTTTAAGCGCCGCCGCTCTATGGATCATGGGTTGTATCTATAACATACCTCCTATCCGAAGCAAAGATATTACTTATATTGATGTCTTGAGCGAGTCCATCAACAACCCGCTGCGCCTTTGCATGGGATGGTATTCCGTGGTTACCATCATGCTTCCGCCAGCCTCTTTGCTTCTCTCTTATTGGATGCTGGGATGTTATTTCATGGCTCTCAAGCGCTTCTCCGAATATCGCCAGATTAGAGATCCGGCGACCGCTGCCAATTATCGCAGATCGTTCGCCTACTATAGCGAAGAATCTCTGCTCAACTCCGCTATGTTTTATTCCGCGGCATGTATGCTTTTTTTCGGCGCATTCATGATGCGCTATCGCATTGAACTGATTCTTTCATTTCCTGTCATAGCATGGCTCATGGCGGTGTATTTCAGCCTCTCCTTCCAGCACGAAAGCTCCGTGCAAAACCCTGAGAAGCTCTATCGTGAACCCCGGCTGATGATCCCTCTTTGTCTCTGTGCTGCGCTGATCATGCTGTTACTCTTTGTGAATATTCCATGGATCGGATCCATGTTCCCCAAATCGACCAACTGATTTGTTTGTGGAGCAAGGTAAGCCGCGCTGTCGCGCTATCGAGGGATAAACTTAATTTACATGCAGCCCACTTCATCCTAACGAGGAATATGCGTGACTGGGAAGATAGCGATCATTATCGGTGCAGGTCCAGCCGGACTTACCGCCGCAATAGAACTTCAGCGGCGCTCCGGCGTCAAGCCCATCCTGGTTGAGGCAAGCCAGGAGATCGGCGGCATCTCGCGCACGGTCCGCTACAAGGGAAACCGCATGGATATTGGCGGACACCGCTTCTTCTCGAAGTCGGATCGCGTTATGCGCTGGTGGCTCGACCTGATGCCGGTTGCTACCTGCGGTGGGGACGGCGACTCAGAAGCGGGTGAGTTGCGCTACCACGGCCAGCAGAGCGATCTTCCCGCGTCCGCCTTGGCTCACGATCCACAAGCCGAAGACCTGGTCATGCTGGTTCGCCAACGCAAGAGCCGCATCTATTTTCTGCGCCGCTTCTTCGACTATCCCATCAGCCTCACCGCCGCAACCTTCCGCAATATGGGGCTGACGCGCACCGTTCGCTGCGGCGCCAGTTATCTGCGCTCGGCGTTGCTGCCGCGGCGTGAGGAGCGCTCGCTCGAAGATTTCATCATCAATCGTTTCGGCAAGCAGTTATATCTCACGTTTTTCAAATCCTACACGGAAAAAGTCTGGGGTGTGCCTTGCGACAAGATCAGCGCCGAATGGGGCGCGCAGCGCATCAAGGGGCTTTCGCTTAAGGGGGTTGTGACTCATTTCCTCAAGAAGACCTTTGGGCCAAAACACTCCGGAGGCATTGCTCAGAAGACGACTGAGACCTCGTTGATTGAGAAGTTTCTCTATCCCAAGCTAGGTCCCGGTCAGTTATGGGAGTATGCCGCCGAACTGGTTCGCAAAGGCGGCGGAGAAATCCATCTTAGCATTCATATCGACCGCATCCACGTGAATAGGAGCAAAGTGGTCTCCGTCGAGGGCGTCAACAGCGCGGGAGAGCGTGTCACTTATGCCGGCGATTACTTCTTTTCGACGATGCCCGTGCGCGACCTGGTGCGCGCCATCTCCGCGCCGGTTCCCGTCGATGTGACGGAGGTGAGCGAAGGGCTGATGTACCGCGACTTCATTACCGTCGGCTTGCTCGCCAGCAAGCTCAGCGTGACGGAGAAGGACGGATCGCTGCTCAAGGATAACTGGATCTATATCCAGGAGCCGGATGTCGTTGTTGGCAGGCTGCAGATCTTCAATAACTGGAGCCCCTGGCTGGTGGGCAATCAAGAGAAGGTTTGGATTGGATTGGAATACTTTTGCAACGATACCGACCCTTTGTGGAAGTTATCCGATGAGGAGATGGCGAAGTTTGCAGTCGCTGAGATCGCCCGGATCGGCATTCTCAAGGCGGAGGATGTCGAAGACTTCCACGTGGTTCACGTGCCCAAGACTTACCCGGCCTACTTTGGAAGTTATGACCGCTTCGATGTGATCCGCCATTACACGGACAGTTTTGAGAATTTATTTCTAGTGGGACGCAACGGAATGCACAAATACAATAACCAGGATCACTCCATGCTGACCGCCATGGCCGCAGTCGAAAATATCGTGAACGGCGTCGCGACGAAGGATAACATCTGGGCGATCAATACCGAGATGGAATATCACGAAGAGAAGGCGGAGAAATAATTACATGCGCACCGCATCCCTGTGCAAAGCCGGCCCCGTCGGCGAAAATGAGAGTTGATGGCGAAGCGGCTGTTTGATGCGAAAAAAGGATTGTGCTCGGGCCTGTGGCTCGTCGCTGCCCTGTGCGCGGTGTCGGCGGGTACGGCGCAGAAGCTGCCGATCAATGCGCCGGAGCTGCCGATCAATGCGCCGGAGCCATTGCAGCCGGTCAAGGCACGCGCCCTGCCCGATCAGCTCTCCATCAAGCCATCGCAGCCGCCCGCCTTCAGGATTCCCGTCGAGGCTTTGGGCTTTTCCGCGCCGGGTGCCTTCTATCTAGGCCAGCGCGACAGCTTCGTTTCGCTGGATTTTCTCGACGAAGACCGACTGCTCTTCACCTTTCATGTGCCTGGACTGATTCACCGCGCAGGCGCGGAGCACACAGCCGGAATAGGCGATGAGCGCCAGATTCGCGCCTTATTGTTCCGGCTGCCGGCGGGAGCGGTGGAGGCCGAGGCTCTGTGGACGGTGCATGATCGGCAGCGTTCCCTATGGATGCTCAACGACGGACACTTTCTGCTGCGCGACCGCGAAACGCTCGAAGTGGGCGACGCCGCGCTGGAGCTGAAACCGTTCCTTCGATTTCCAGGGCCGCTCGTCTGGCTGGAGATGGACCCCGCGCAACAACTTCTCGTTACCAATACGCGCGAGGTGGCGACACCGAAGACGGACGGCGACTCCAGCCTGGAGGTGCGCATCTTGCGCCGCGACACGGGTAAGGTGCTGCTGGTCAGTCGCGCCGTCTCCGCCGTGCATCTGCCCATCAACTCCGATGGCTACCTTGAGAGCGAGCACGCGGACGGCAACCTATGGCTGCTGAAGATGAATTCCTTCAGCGGCGGAAGCAATGTTCTGAGCCATGTGGAGTCAACCTGTTCGCCGATTTTTGACTTTCTCTCGCAACGCGAGCTGCTAGTGACCGCCTGCGCCGCCAACGGCGCGGGCGAACTGATCGCCATGACCACCGCTGGCCGCCGTCTGTGGCAGGCGCAGACATCCTCCGCGACTGCCTGGCCGCTGATGCTCCCAGCGCCGAACGGCCTGCGGCTGGCGCGCGAGGCGCTGGCCATCACACACCCGGTCAACGGCCGCTCGATCTTCGACCAAGAGGAGATCACAGGCCAACTTGTGGAAATTCTCGACGCGGCCGATGGCAAGGTGGCGCTGGAGACCTCGGCCAGCCCGGTCCTGGACGCGGGCGGAAATGTGGCCATCTCGCCCTCGGGGCGGCGCGTGGCTGTGCTTAACGGAGGCGCCATTCAGATCTTCGAACTGCCTCTGCCGCCCCCGCTTCCCGCTTCCGTCGCTTCCCCGCCAGGCAACTAACCGGGTTCTTGCGGCGCGAAAATGGACAGCCGAATGCGGGTGCTGGATGCAATCCTTTGGGGAATCGGTCTACCCTCCACCACAACTTTTTGATGGTTTTTGCGTCTAGAAATAGAAGGGAGCAACGCATGACTCCCGAAAGTAAGTAAATCTATTCCACTTTTGAGGTCCAGATATGTCAATTTCTCGTTCGATGCCGCTTCTGCGGCGGATCAGCTATCTCGCAACCGCGGCAATCTTTGCGGCAGTTTCTCTGAGCGCCCAGTCCGCCTCGTTCTCCAACGAATCCAGTTCCTCCTCGATCCAGCTTGTGGACAAGGACGGCTTAGGAGGAGCCGCCGCGGCAGCCAACGGCTCGGGCGGAAGTCAGCACGCATCCAATTGGAAACAGTATCTATCTGAGAATATAGCGCTTGAGGCCGGTGCCGGCTTCAACGCCCCCATCGGCAACGACGCGCCCTTCATCACCTGGGGCGGCAACTTGACCCTGGGAGGCGGCCTGCACTTTTCCAAGCGCTTGGCCCTACTGACCGAGTACCAGCTCATCGACGACAAACTCCCCGGCTCCCTGATCGCGGCCTATCAGGCGGAGGGCGGTCACGCGCACATCTGGTCGTTCACCCTCGATCCGGTCATTGACCTGTTTCCCAAGCGGATCAACAGCGTCTATGTGACCGGCGGCGGCGGTTTCTATCGCAAAGTGACCACCTTTACCGATGAGGAATGCTGTGATTATTACGGGTACGCGGTGAACGTGACGGCAGGCCACTTCTCGTCCAATCAGGGAGGCGTGAACGCCGGCTTCGGAGTGACTCACCGGGTTGGCGGCGTGTATGGCGACGGCAAAATGCAACTCTTCGCCGAGGCCCGTTATCTCTTCCTGAATACGCCCCGGTATACCCCGGCCTTTACTACGCCGTTTGGGACTACGGGACTGATTCCGGTAACCTTTGGCGTGCGCTGGTAGGGCCGGGGCCACCACGCATCGCGCACCGGCGCATGACTTACCATTTTGACAAGAGGATTCCCATGTCCGAAAATCAGGAACCGGGGCGTCCATTCATTTTGGAATGGTTAGAGCTGTTCTCCAATTCTCATGCTCTCGCTAGCTTTGTCAAATGTGGCTTTTACTTGAAGAAAATGCCACTCAACGGTTTGTTTTCGGAGTACACCTATTGGTGAACCGCTATAGTCTGGCGCCATCTGCCGAAAGATACGGTTCTATGCTTCGCATTGAAAGACGTTCATGCTGAATCAGAATTCGCGCACGTTTAATATCCGATGGTTTATCGCATACATCCTCGGCGGTTTCGCGGCGATCCTCTACCTGCCAAATCTAATTCCGCAGCGTCCCTCCGTTTCCGACTCATATCTCTTTGCCTACAACAACCGCGCCGGTGTAGTGCTCTTGCTGTTGCTGGTGACGATTGGAGCGGTATGGTCAAGGGGGATGAATCTTAAGCTATCCACAACGGGGGCTTCTGAACCTGTTCCTTCGAGGCTCCTCATCGTTTCCATGGTGGCGGTTCTCTTCGGCTGTCTGGCGATGTATATGCTTGCTGGCAGTTATGGAGGATTTGGAGAATCATCTTATGAAATAGACCGTGCATGGCTACTGTCCCAAGGCAAGACTCCTTACGTGGATTTTGAATGGCCGTTTGGATTAGCCCTTCTTTACGGTCCGGTGTTCATCAGCCGCCTGCTTTCTATCGGCATTGTTCAGGCCTACTATCTCTTTTGGGCAATCAATTGCCTGCTGGGAACGCTCCTTTTGTTCGTGGTCATCAACTGGATCGATTATCCTACTCAATACAAAAAAGCAATTTATCTTCTTTGTTTCTGCTCATGGTATCTTTTCATAGTTAACATGGGCACTCACTACACGCTGGTTCGTTTCGTATGCCCACTCTTCTTTATCTTGACGATTTACAAGTTTCTCAAGAACTCAGGGGCCAGGTCGCAGGTCTACGCTGCATTGCTTGCGGTTATATTTACTGCTGTATTGCTGTTGATTTCGCCCGAGACTGCGATATCTTTCGCTTTCGCCTGCATATCGCTCTTCCTGATTTGCTATCAAAGCTGGAATCGCAGGTTTCTGGCGACAATTGCTGGATTACTGTTCGCGCTCGCGGCCGTTTTCATGGCTGCTTCTAAACTACATGTATTGGATACTGTTAAGGCCTCGGGAGCGGGAGCGGACAGCTTCCCTGTTTCACTCGCTCCATATATTCTACTGTTCTTTTCCGCACTCTTCACTTGTGCCTGCTACCTCTTCAAGCGCTTTTCCGAGTCGCGAGTGCACGATAACACCATAGGCTTGATTGCTTTCTCGATACCGATGCTTGCGGCAGCTTTGGGAAGATGCGACCCCGGTCACGTAATCCTCAATGGACTCGGTATCTTTCTGGCCAGTATGTTTTATATTTCAAGCCACAGGTCTGTATGGAGATGGTACACGTCGGCGTTTGTTGTTTTTCTGATCATCATACCGAGCTTGGTGGGCTTTTGGACCTATCTACCATCCATTTCAAGATGCGGATTCAATATACTAAGCAGGAGCAGCAGCACGTCACTGGCCGGCAGGTCGCTTGACTACCTTGGTCATGTATATATCGCGCATTTCGCCAGCCCATCCAAAAGAGCCAAGTGGGAAGAGAGACTTGCATCTGTTCACGATGCCGCCATGCCAGAGATAGTGGACTTCTCGATATTTTACCCTGCCTGGCACGGGACGTTTCTCGCCCCAATCGGATACAAGCCAAATGGCATCGGGAGTTACTTATCGAATCAGGTCGACTATGGTCATTTCGAAGGATTCGAGAACGCAAATACAGCCGATGCAATCCAGGAAAAACTTGCTGAAATCAAAGACCATCCGGAAAAAGCCCTGTTACTTCCGGATCATCTGGAGATTTACTGCCAGCTTGATCTCGCGGCTGAACGGCATGAGGTCAGTCTGGAGGCCAGTTTCCCTTACTTCGGAAGAGCGGTTCATACAGAGAGTCTTCGTCAACCCATCTGCGACTACATCTTTGCACACTACAGATTAATGCAGGCGCCTACACAGCAAAACGATTGGTACGGGCTTTGGGTCGCAAATCCCGCAGGAAGTTAGGCCTGGCGAATTGAATGCTATTGGGGAAGCCAGGGACTATAAAGTATGCCCTCGAAGATGGCTGGGTTGATTGTGGTTGTCAAATAATACTGACCAGATGGTGTGGCGCTGCTCCAGCTATTCCCTCCAGTTGCGAGATTCACTGTGTCGGTGCTGTTTGCAGTCAGTTTCCATCCCGTGCCGCCATATACCGCAAATTCAACTGCGAGAGAGTCCTCGTCTGGCGCTTCGGTTCGGCCAGAAGAGACGAAGGCATAAGCGGTTGGGTTCGTCTGAGGAAGCGATACAGCCGGAACCTTAGTCACCACATACGTCGCGCCTGTTCCCAATGGAACCACATAGACTGGCGGATAGCCATTGCCGCTGGTTACGTTGCTGAAGAATGCGTTGCATGCGGAAGTGTTCTCCTCACAGTTGAACTCCAAGCCGGAAGGCGCATAACTGTTCATCAAGACGAACTCTTTGATGTATTGTTGCTCCATCTGTACGCCTGACAAGGAACTGATCGCATCAGCTGGCATGGCCCGGAACGTTTCTTCACATGACAAGGGTCCAGTGATCACATAGGTTATGCCATTTGCACTCCCACCGCCAGCAATATAGTTTGCGACTGATTGTCTCAATACCGTTCCACAATTCGCGTAATTCGCGCATACATCCCCTGGGTCAAACCGACTCACCACGGCGATGTTCCATGCGGCAGACTGGCTATACGAGCAGTTCGGCGTCCATGCGCCAATAGAAAATAATTGATCGTGCCCATAGTAATGCCGGAAGACGTTCATCGTAGGTGCGCCGAGATTGGATGGTCCGCTTGAAACCATGCCCAAAATCTTGATATATCCAATATCGATCCAGTGGTGAATGATCGGCTGTGTAATTGCACAGTCAATATCTTCGTCGCAGTCGTCGTCATAGATTATGTTCATCTGCTTCGGCGGCGGAGTGAAACTCACATTACTGAAAAGTTCGTTACAGCCAGCTATCAAAAGCGGAAACAGAAGTACACTAATAGCTATTGGAGCGCTCCTCGTCATAAATCCTTTCTGGGGACTCAACAGTAATTCAGTATCATGGTATGAATGCACATTTGTTGCATTGCCGCATCAATCTCTGGAACTAATAAACAAAATCGTATCGAGAGATATTAAAATATCACTGAAGCACGATCGAATTGCCAGAAAACCCAGGTCTCAATGATGAAGAGACCTGGGATAGCGGGTTAATTACCGGCTTCTTCCAGGAAACGCACCACGGATTCGATGCCCAGATAGAAGTTCTTCAGGTGGAACTTCTCGTTGGGGGCGTGGATGTTGTCGTCGGGCAGGCCGAAGCCCATCATCACGCTGGGAATGCCCAGATGGCGGTCAAAGTCGCCGACGATGGGAATGGAGCCACCGGAGCGGATGAAGACCGTCTCCTTGCCCCAGACCTCTTTGAGCGCCCGCGTCGCCGCCTGGATGTAGGGGTTGTCGACGGGAATCAGGCAGGCGTCGCCGGAGTGAATCAGCCGCACCTCGATTTCGACGCCGGCCGGGGCGATCTTCTCGACGTAGGATTTGTACAAGGCAAAGGTCTTGGCGGGCGTCATGCCGGGAACCAGGCGCATGGAGACCTTGGCCAGTGCTTTGGCGGGGATCACTGTCTTGGCGCCGGCGCCGATGAAGCCGCCGGGAATGCCATGCACGTCCAGCGTAGGCCGCGCCCAGGTGCGCTCCAACACGCTATAGCCGGCCTCGCCCACCAGGGTGCGAGAACCCACCTCGGCGATGCGATATTGCTCCTCGTCGAAGGGCAGGCTGTGCCAAGCGGCCAGCTCCTTCGGGCTGGGAGGAATGATGTTGTCGTAGAAGCCGGGGATGAGGATGCGGCCCTCCTCGTCCTTGAGGCGGGCCAGCATCTGCGCTAGGGCGATGAAGGGATTGGGCGCCGCGCCACCATACATTCCAGAGTGCAGATCGGTTTTGGCGCCGCGGACCTCGATTTCGGTGTAGATCATGCCGCGCAGGCCGACGCAAAGAGTGGGCAGGCCGGGCGCAAACAGCTCGGTGTCGGAAACCAGCGCAAAGTCGGATATCAGCTCCGGCGGCTTGGAAGCGACAAAAGCGGCAATGCCCTCGCCGCCCACCTCTTCTTCGCCCTCGTAAAGAACGCGCACATTGATGGGCAGCTTGCCAGTAGAAGTCAGCAGCGACTCCAGCCCCTTGATCTGCGCCCAGACTTGGCCCTTGTCGTCACAGCCGCCGCGGGCGTAGAGGTTGCCGTCGCGCTCGGTTGGCTCAAAGGGCGGAGTGAGCCACTCGTCGAGCGGATCTACCGGCTGCACATCATAGTGGCCGTAAAAGAGCGCCACGGGCTTGTCGGCGGCGTGCAGCCAGTCGGCATAGACCATTGGGTGGCTCTCAGTTTCAATCAGCCGCGCGTGCTCCATGCCGATGCGGGTCAGCTCGGCCACCAGCGTCTCGGCGGCGCGACGGCAGTCAGCCTTGTTCTCAGGCAGCGTTGAAACCGATGGAATACACAGCAGGTTCTTCAACTCATCGAGAAAGCGCGGTTGATTCTGGCGGGCGTAGGTAACGGCAGACGAAGACATCGGTAAACTCCTTCACAAAAAACTTTGACAGTTGAAAGTATAGACCGTGGAAGCAAAATTCCACGGCGATTGATGCTGGAGGAAGCTTTTTTGCCGGGCGAGCTGAAATCGTGCAGAAAAGCGCTACGACGGGCCGTGCAATTGCCCTTCGCCCTTCTCGGCGGTTAGACTGAGGCTTCGAGGGGGCGGCCATGTTGATTGGGATGAAGGTGGAAGCAACGCCAGAGCAAATTCAGGGAGTCTGCCAAGCCGTTGAGAAACTGGGCCTGCGCGCCCACCGGCTTGGTGGCGCGCCGTGCTCGGCCATTGTCGTCACAGGAAATCAGGACGATGCGGAGCTGGACAAGCTGAAGGCGCTCTCCGGCGTCGCCGAAGTGACGCGCCTCCTGAAGCCCTTCAAGCTGGTCAGTCGCGAGGCAAAACAGGAAGACACTGTGATTCGATTCGTGGCCGTTTCGGGAAGTTGCTCGGAGGCGGCCATCGGTGGCCAAACTCTGGCTATTCTCGCCGGGCCGGGCGCGTCAGAGGACCGAGAGGAAGCCATCGCCCTCGCCGGGCAAATGGCCGCATTGGGCGCGCAGTTCTTTCGTTGCAACGGATTGGAGGGCGTTGGACAAGGCGAAGCGCTCGACATTCTGACCGGGATTCGCTCTCGCTTCGGCCTGCGCCTCGTCGCCGAGGCGAATGACAGCCGGAGCCTTGACGCGGCGGTCGAGTGGGCTGACATTCTCCAGATCGGCGCACGCAATATGCAAAACTTCGCCCTGCTCAAGCACGCCGGGCGTCTGCGCAAGCCGGTGATCGTCACGCGCGGCCTTTCGGCTACGCTGGAAGAGTTTTTGATGGCCGCCGAGTACGTCATGAGCGAGGGCAACTACGAGGTGATCCTCTGCGAGAGCGGGGTGCGCGGCTTTGCCGATCATGCGCGCAACACCCTCGACCTGAGCATTATTCCCGCCGTCAAGCAGCTCAGCCATCTGCCCATTCTGGTGGACCCTGGCCAGGCCACTGGCAGGCGCGCGAGCGCGCTGCCCATGGCTCGCGCCGCCATTGCTGCGGGCGCCGACGGCGTTCTGGCCGAAGTCGATAACCAGGCGGAAACAGCTCTCTCTGAAGACCTGCAATCCATCAATCCCGGCCAGTTTGCCCGCATGATGGACGATCTCGAGCAGATTGCCCCGATGGTGGGCCGCTGCCTCGTCTGCGGCATTGGTTCTGCAACTCAACACTCTTCCAGGAATGGAAACCCGCTCTGAGCCGGAGCAAAGTTACAATGAATTAGCTCTTGAAAGCCGGACTCAACCGATGAAATCGTCGCACAAAGCAATCGCTCGCCTTTCAGCAATCACCCTTTTTGCGTTTGCCCTCACCGGCTGCCGCCCTCACGACTTTCCGCAGTATCCGCCCAACTACCGCGAATATGCCTACGTGACCAACGGCGGCAGCGGCACGGTGAGTGTGATCGATGTGGTGAATGTGCGCCTCGACCGCGAGATTGCCGTTGGGCAGAATCCCGTGGCCGTCGCCGTCAGCCCCACGCGCAACGAGGTTTATGTGGTTAACTCCGGAGCTGCGGGCGCTCAAGGCTCCGTTTCGATCATCAACGCTGAGAACAACACGGTTGCAGGCAGCATCCTGGTTCACCGCGCGCCGCTTTCCATCGAGATCGACCCCGCGGGCGGGCTGGCTTACGTGGCCAACTCCGGCTCCAACACCATCTCCGTGCTCGACCTGAAGACGCGGCAGGAGATTGCGGCGATTGGCGCCGGCGAGGAGCCGGTTGCCGCGCGCCTCTCGCCCGACGGCAAGACTCTGGTCGTCGCCAACCGCAAGGCCGGCTCGGTCAGCCTCATCGATCCGGCCGCCCGCCAGCTCCGCGCAGTCTTCGAGGGTTGCCCTGGCGCTGCCGACGCTGTGATTCTGCCTGATTCGTCGAAGGCTTTTGTGGCCTGCTCGGCCGGCCACCAGATCATGGCTATCGCGCTGGCCCGCGCCCAAGCGCAAAACGCTCCCTCCACGCCAGCCCCGCCGGATCGGATGGAGGCACTGCTCGATGTTGGCCAAGCGCCGTTGCAATTGGCCCTCAAGCCCGACGGCGGTGAACTCTTCGCGCTCAATTCGCTCTCCAACTCCATCTCAGAGGCCGTTACCTCCACCAATGACGTGGGCGGCGCGTACATGATCGGCGACTATCCCGTGCGCGGCCTTGTCTCCGCCGATAACTCACTGCTCTACGTGGCGAACTTTCACTCGCAATACATTTCCGTCTACGCGATTGACGACGGCAGGCGCATCGGCTCGATTCGCGTCGGCGACGGTCCTTCGGCTCTGGCATTTTCCAACTCCGGATTGCTGCTCTTCTCCGTCGATACAGAATCAGGCGATGTTGCCGTGGTGCGCACCCGCTCGCGCTCACTCTTCACCCTGCTTCCCGCCGGCCGCGCGCCCAACGCCATCGTCGTCAAAGCCTTCCGGTTGGAATAAATTTCTGTTCCGAATATCTGTCTTTTCAAGTCAACCTGCAATTGGGTCGAGAGGGAAAAATGAGAAAACTTGCGCTTCTGATGACTCTTGGGATATTCGTTATGCCGTCCATCTCCTGGGCGCAGCGTTGGTCTGAATCGAAAGCGGACGATTGGTATTCCAAACAACCGTGGCTCGTGGGAGCGAACTTTATTTCAGCTGATGCCATCAATCAGCTGGAGATGTGGCAAGCCGACACCTTCAACCCACAGGAAATCGATAAAGAACTTGGATGGGCGCAAGGCCTGGGCATGAATACCATGCGTGTTTTCCTGCACGATTTATTGTGGCAGCAGGATGCGGCAGCCTTTCAGAAACGCATTGATATCTTTCTTGGAATTGCGGCGAAACATCATATCCGTCCGATCTTTGTGGTCTTCGATTCGTGCTGGGAGCCTGAGCCAAGACTGGGTCCACAGCATCCGCCGATTCCGGGCGTGCATAATTCTGGCTGGGTGCAGAGTCCCGGACAGTCGGTACTGAAGGATCCAACACAGCGGCCGCGTCTGAAGTCATATGTCGAGGGACTTATCTCGGCTTTCGGATCGGATGACCGGATTCTTGCTTGGGATTTATGGAATGAGCCGGCGGATAGCAAAGAGGTGGTTGAGTTGCTGCCCCAGGTCTTCGAGTGGGCTCGATCCATGCATCCCATTCAACCCCTTACCAGCGGCCTGCACACGAATTACGATCAGCCGCAAGCCATTCAGAAGATACAACTGGAGGAGTCCGATGTAATCAGCTTCCACTCCTATTCCTGGCCGGAACAATTCGAGTTCATCATCAGAACGCTGCGTAAACACAATCGTCCTGTTTTGTGCACTGAGTATATGGCGCGTGGGGTCGGAAGCACCTTCGACACTATTCTTCCTATCGCCAAAAAGGAAAAGGTTGCAGCCATCAATTGGGGGTTAGTCAACGGCAAGACTCAAACCGATCTGCCTTGGGACTCCTGGCAGCGGCCCTACACTGTTGAAAAGCCGGTGGTGTGGTTTCACGATATATTCCACCCGGACGGCACTCCCTATCGAGCGAGAGAAGTGGATATCTTTCGCGATCTGACCGGTGCCAGTAACAATATGCAACAGCCCTGATTCGCGGCCGGCATTCATGGATTGCGTTTTTGACGTAGGGAATCTGCGCCGTCGTCATGGGTTGTCATGCCGGCTGCTGTGGGACCGTCGTCCTAGACGCGGACACTTATTGCTCCGGCACAATTCCTCTGCAAGATATCTCGTTTACTTTTGGAACGAATATCAGCGCTCTTCTGTCCCTGTGCAGGCGCCATTCGGCCGGGTTCTAGCATCATTCCCATCTGCTGCTCATGGGCTGCCTCAGCGTAGCGCGCAGCCTGATTGGCCATGTATTCAGCCTCCCCGTAATTTCCGCGGTTGCGCGCGGCTTCTGCAAGCACGGCATACCGGATGGCCTCCCGGCGATGATAGCTGGCAATATCTCCAAAATCAGCAGGCATCCTCTATCTCCACTTTCTCGGCTCGCCGGGCAATAGACCTTCGAGGCAAGCGCTTTTATATAGCCCTTTCGAGCTATGACCATGACATTCAGGAGGTCAGCGGTTGCTTCTACCCCTAGCGGGCGTGCTTCCAACAGAGTTGTGTCAGGATTAAGAAAACCTTAGCCCAAAAGCACTGAATGATCTGCAAAAGGGATCAGGATTTTCACCGGACGGTGAAATGTGAGGCGGGACAAGCGGGCGAAGCTACGGGATAAAGGGCGGCGCTGGCTTGGAGAATGATTGTTATATAATTGATATTAGACAAGTTATTACAGAAAATAATTCAGCTCGTTTTCGTTCCATGAATGGAGCCTGCGGCCAAGCTCTGGCGGCGGGGCACTTCAGAGAAGAGACAGTTCAGCGGAAATTGTGGGCCGAGCGCGCGGCAGCTCGCTTTTGAGCGCGCCAACGCAGGCCAAGCCAGGCCAAGTAGCCCAGTTGGATGGCCCAGGTGATGGCGTAAGCGGCGACTGTGAAGTGGTGGTCAAGAATCGCACTTTCGTCCATTGATCTCTCCATTCCAGGCATACATCAAGAAGAATCCTGGTGAAGATTTATGATAGCTTAAGCCACTTGAAATGGATAGCCAAGGAAGATTGCCGGTGTCAAATTATCGCGGGCGGCTTGCGCCCTCACCCACCGGCTATCTGCACGTAGGCCACGCGCGCACCTTCTGGACGGCCTATGAGAGGGCGCGCGACGTGGGCGGGGTGCTGGTGATGCGTATGGACAATCTGGATCCCGACCGCAGCCGCGCCGAGTATGCCGAAGCCGCCCTGGAAGACCTGCACTGGCTGGGGATTCGCTGGCAGGAAGGTCCAGACCTGCCGGAGCCAGGCGGGCCGTTCGCGCCCTACCAGCAAAGCAAGCGCCAGACCATCTATCTTGAGGCATGGCGCAACCTGCTGCGTGGAGGATTCATCTATCCCTGCCGTTGCTCGCGTAAGGACCTGGAAGCCGCCCTGAGCGCGCCGCATGAGAGCTTTTCTTCCGGCGAGATTGGTCTGCAACCCAGCGCAGAGTTAGATCCGCTGGACGATGAGCCCGTTTATCCGGGAACGTGCCGGCCCAGTGCGAGCAATCTTCCGCTTCACCTCGAAAGATCGGTGAACGGGCTTGAGACGCCGGGCGCCTGCAACTGGCGCTTCCGCGTTCCCGACGATGAAGTGATCGAGTTTGAAGACAGGAATCTGGGCTTGCAGAGATTTGTAGCGGGAAGGGACTTTGGGGATTTTGTAGTCTGGCGGCGCGATGGCATTCCGAGTTATCAGCTTGCCTGTGCGGCCGACGACGCGGCGATGAAGATCACCGAAGTCGTGCGCGGCGAGGATCTCCTCAAATCCACGGCGCGGCAGATTCTGCTCAACCGCGCGTTGGGCTTCGAGAATCCCGGCTGGTTCCACTGCCGCTTGGTAGTGGACCGCAATGGACGTCGCCTGGCCAAGCGCCACGACGCGCTGAGCCTGCGTGCTCAGCGCCAGCTCGGAGCTGCGCCCAAAGATATTTTGTCGGCAGAGTTGCTCGTGGAGGGTTTATAGAAATGTCGCAGTGCTTTGTATTGCAAGGCGCTGGCGCAGCTTACGAGTTGCGATAGCTCTGTGATAGATACCGATCAATAATGTGTAATTCATCTCCGCCGTATATTTGCTTAGAAAAAGATTGCGGCAATTCGCGCGCATCCGCTCGTAATCTTCTCCGTCGGAAAAGCGGAAAGTGCCTTCCACAAGGGCATTGATATCTCCCGGTGGAAAGCGATAGCCAGTTACGCCTTGTTCCACTAACTCACGCGCACAACCAAGATCGGCGGCGAGAACTGGCGTTCCTTGCGCGAATGCCTCAATCACGGTTCGCCCAAAGGTTTCATACCACTCCGACGGAAAGACCAGGAACCGCGCCCTCGCCATCTCGTGATAGACCGCATCCGGTTTCAGTAACCCCAGGTATTCGATGCTGGCGTTGCTGGCCGCGCAAGATCGCACCTCCTCTGCCAGGGGGCCGTCTCCGATGATTTTGAGGCGAAGCGGGATTCGGCCGGAGTTCCATGCCGATAGCAAGGTAATGACGCCCTTTTCTGGAGACAGCCTTCCGACGTAAAGAGCCAATTCGTCCTTGACAATCCCCGCTTGCCACGTGTCAGTATCCGCAAAGTTCTGTTTCGTCACGACATTCTCGGCAGGCAAGCCGCCACCTACCAGAATCTCACGCTCAAAATCAGAAACTGCAATAAATAAATCGACGCGATCCCAGGTGCGCGCCAGACGATGAAAGGCATACGCTGCTGTGACAATGGCGCTGCCCGCGCGGCTGCCCCGGTAGCATCCATGCACGATGCCTGCTAGCGGAAGTGATTTGCCAACGCAATCCATGCAAACTGCTTCATCGCGATAGAGCAGTGCATTCGCGCACGTCATTCTGAAGTTATGCAAGGTTTGCACAATCGGCAAGCCTGACGCGTCGGCCTCCAGAATGATCGACGGCGACAGCATCGGGAACCAGTTATGAATATGTACGATCTCTGGCCGGAAGGTGCGGATCAAATCTTTCATTCGCCCGCGAGAGTGGAGCGAATAAAAAATAGACGTAGAAGCCATGAGCTTGCCGCGAAAGCCATGAATTGCGTTATTGTTCTGCTCTAGCAATTCCACGCAATGGCCGTGGCGGCGCAGCAACTCGACCTCGTCGCGTACTACAGCGTCTTCGCCACCGCTGAATTGATATCTGTTGTGAGCTACAAGAATTCTCATAAAATTAGCTTATTGCCGGTTTGCGCCCGCAAAATAGCGATCATCCTTGCGGATATGCCAAGAATGATCGAGATGATGATGTAATACCAATAAGAAGTCGTCGATAACGGTACCGAGAATCCTGAAGTGTCCATGCACTCCACGAGCAAGTAGAAAAGCAGAATCACTGAACATTCTAGCGCTATGACTGATTCGTGCTCTGGCGCATACCTCCGGTAGAACCGCCTCCTCCTGAAGCGCCATGCCAGCCACAATATCTTCGACAGCATGATCAGATAAACCACCAAAGCCAGCCAGCCAGCATCCGCCAAAACCTGCATGTAAGCGTTGTGAGCGTTCCCGATATTGTTTGTTTCGACCTGCAGCCCAACGGAAGAATATTCTCTGAAATTCATGCGGAAGCCAGCTACATAACCCATCCCCTGGGGATGATTCATGCAGTAATGAATGACAAACTTCCAGATCTCCGTTCTTCCGCTGGCACTGGCAATGCCTTCTGCGCTTTGACCGCGGTTAAAACGGCTCCAAATGCGGCCGCCTCCGGCGGCTCCCACGACCACGACGGAAAGGAGAATGAAAGCGATGAATCCCGGAATAAAGTGATACAAAGCGCGACGGCTGCTCTTCGACCAATGAAAAATGAGAATGAATAGTGATAAGAACAGCGCGATATCGCAACCGCGTGACTGGTAGACCAACGATCCCGCCAGGCCAACGACGAAGAAAAAGGCGGAGCGAGCCCTGCTTTCTAAAAAATAGAGGAAGCTGAAGGCCGAAATAATAGCGATCACAGGGCAGATTAGCGGAACAGGGCCTATCAATCCTCCGCTAAAACGAATGCCTGCTCCTTCCACAATCCCCACAACAAGCTTCGAATTAATAGGAAGAACGAATAGATCAAGAGCGAAAAGCAGAAGTGCTATGCGCCGAAGATAAAAAAGACACTGAATCCACTCTGGCGGGTTTCTATAGGCATCAACCACAAACTCCGCGGCACAAAGTACAGTGACAAGATTGATGATGGAGTAGGCGCCCGACACGAAATTGCTGGGCGAGTATTCTGTGGAGGCCAAATACAGAAAGCCGAGCAGAAAGGCCCATCTCAGCACGGACCGGATCTGCTTGGGCAGGAAGACCGACTCCGCTGCAACCAAACGCCAGATTGCTCGGACGGCAATTGCAGACAGCAAGCCAACTTGAAGAAAACTCCATAAATCCAGTTTCCCTTTTGTAGCATCAATGCCTTCTGTCCTAAACATCGGCGGACCAAACGCAAGAATGAATATCGGGTAACGCAGCAAGAATATCACGAACGAAAAGCGTCTGAAGGGCGCCGCTTCAGGGATAGGACGTTCGTAATTGTCGATCCATTGCGGAGGCTGCTTCATCGATATTTTTTCCCCTTCTCTTCTGACCGCGGCGCCAGAAGCGAATTGATTTTGTTCATTTATCCGAAGATTTCCTTCTTTGAAAGAGCAAATCGTTCGAGCGTCACGCGTGATACCCACGCAATCAGAATGCTGATTCCGATCCCGCCCGCAACCATAAGACATTCGGTTAGATGCCTGTGATGCCACAAGTCCAATTCTGCAAGCAGCTTCTCACTGAATGCGATCCGAAGGATTGTCGGGTGGTACAGATAGAGGCTATAGCTGATAAAGCCAAAGAAGGCCAGTGGACGGTTCATGAAAAAATAACGATGCAGAATCAGCCCTGCGTTCTCTGACACCAGGGCTACCAGAAGCAGTCCGGTGGAAAACAATGCTGTATAGGTATACAAAAGTGGAGAGGAGTGCGGAACTGTTTTGATGGCACCCGTAGGATGTATTTGAAGGAAGAGCACAAAGCCCACCAAGAATAAGGCAAATCCAGCCAGCAGTAAGGTGCGGCGTGTCGGCCTCGCCGTACGCAGCCATATCGCCGTCACCGCTCCGCAGAGAAGACCATCGCCGTGGGTCAACGGGTTGTAGTAGATCGTAATCGGAGAAAAGCCCCGGTGCATAGCCCATAAACGAAGAAAAGGAGCCATAAGAAGGCCGCCAAACAACAACGGAAGAATTACGCGATGGGAGGCATGACGAATCACTGCCGGCCATACCAGGTAAAACTGCTCTTCAATTGCCAGCGACCAGGTAGTATATAAAATTGCAGATGTTGAGAGAGCGATGGCGAAGTAATTCTGGATCATAAGCAAATATGGCCAGACTTCCAGTTGTTCCTTCGGAGCCGTCAGCGGCGACCCTCCCACGAGTAGTTTTAGAAGCGGCACAATACAAAACGCAAGAATTAAAATAAGCGTGTAAGCAGGCCAGATGCGCAGAACACGCCGCCCATAAAAGCGTCCAAAGTAATTCTTGCTCTCGCGAGTATCCCAAAGTATGCCAGTGATCAGAAAGCCCGAAAGGACAAAAAACAGGTCCACGCCAATCCAGCCCTGATGACTGATTTCGAAAATAGTCGGAGGAAAAACGTTCGAGATATGACCGGTCAACACCAGCAGAATTGCCAAGCCGCGAAGGCGATCCAATTGCGGAATCGTCCTAGGTAATTGATATGGCGAGCTTAAGCTCAGCGATGAAACCGAAACTGCCGGCGCTGACTCTTTTCTCAGCTCGCACACGTATGCGGGAAGCAGAACGCTCATGGCTTCTCCAGGTATCTGCGATAACCATAACTATAACAACCACTCAGCAATCTCCACGCAACGCGAAGACTGATGGCAATCTTACAACGAAGATAATAGGTGGATGGCATCTTCTGATTTTTCCAGTATCGTGAACGGATCAGCATATCTTCACGGTCGCTTTGCTCGCGCAACCGCCTGTTCTTCTGTTCTGGATAGAAGCGCATTCGCGACCATTGCCGGGCTACGTGCCTGATCGTGCCTCGGTCGCTGAAACGTATCCAAAGATCTGCGTCGAAGGATAACTGAAACGATGGATTCAGCCCGCCCGCCCGGTCGTAGATTGTTCGGCGCCAGAACATGGACATACCGGGAATGTAGTTATAAGTGTGAAGCCAGATGAACCGGTTGAATGGGATCTCTTTCTGCGGCCGCAGCGCCTTTCCGTCCGCGTCAATCCACAACGCATTGCCATAAACCGCATCGGCTTCAGGATGTCGCGCAAAATACTCTCCAACTTCACGCAAAGCGCCTGGCTCAAACAGGTCATCACTGTTCAGAAAACAGAGAATCTCTCCTGTGGCGAGTGAAAAACCCTTAATAATTCCCTGCGTTTGCCCACCATCCGGTTCGCTGCACCAGAATTGAATCTGCTGCTCATACTTGCGAATAATGTCAGGACTTTCATCCTTTGAACCGCCATCTATCACAATCAGCTCAAGGTTTGGATACTGCTGATCGAGAATGGAGCGAAGCGTCTGCTCCAGGTATTTTGCCTGGTTGAAGGATGGCACCACAACGCTGATTTTGGGCAAAGCCTTCATCGCGAATCAAACTCCTCAATTACGCAACTTATTCGTTCAATTTGCGAAGATACATTCTTAACTCAGGCAAACGAAATCAATGATCTTCGCGTAACTCTCAAGTACATAATCTGAATTGGTTATTCCGCGTTGTGAGCAAAGATAGAGAGTGACCAGATTCGTCAAATACGCCAGCGCTTGCGCATTCTCTTCAAAACGAGACTCCTCGCCAAACTGTTCTCGGCACAGTTCAAGCGTCTCGCGCATTCTTTGCGCCATCTGGGCCACCGGCCGACTCTTCAATGCCATCGGCATCAGGACAAAGTGGAGCGGATCAAACAACGGAAGCTGTTCATGATCGGCATATTCCCAGTCGAAGATTCTGGCCATGCCGCGCTCCACGCGTATATTCCACGGGGTGAAATCATTGTGCGCGGCAACAAATAGCAGCGGCCTTCCAGAGAGTGACTGATCAATTCGCCGCATAGCTTCTTCTATGCGCATGGACCAAGCATCAGTAAGCAGTCCGTCCAAAACCTTCAAACGCGCGTGGAGGTTTCGATACAGCTTCGACTCTTCATACATAACTGTCCGGCGCGAGTACTGTTGCAACTTCCGTAAAAAAATGAAATGCACCCCCCCCAACCGATAATCTGGATTGCCAGGCAGCGGAGACTCCGCCAAGAAAGAAAAATCCGCACCGGAACGATGAGCAACAAGTTCGGGAATGTGGTCAGCGAGCGCCGCCTGCGCTCCCATATCCCGCAGCCACTCAGCTTCATTCTTGAGAAGAAGGTCAACCGTTTCTCCCGCGCCCGCCTTCACAATGCACAGCGGCTCTTTGTTCTGCTTGTTTAAAAAGAGTATGGTGTCTTTCGACCACGGCCCCGGCGTTCCAATGCGGCAACAGGAGGCTCCGGCTTCTTTGCAGATTGCCTCGCGGATGGCGGCCATTTTATCGTCTTCCCCGCAGCTAGCGGCACCCAAAAGACTCTGCAAGTGCGCCATCGCGCGCAGAGGAAGTTCCAGCCAGCCGGGCTGAAAGATTCTCCAACATAACCGCAGCGCGGCGGCTTCGTGCGGAACAAGATAGCGATCCCTTCCACTCCAGCGCAGCAAAAGATGCGTTCCGATGGGTCGCTCCTGTGCCTTATAGAAATGGCCGGCCTTATTTACGATCGCCTTCGTATTCAATCAGCGCCTCAGTAAGAATAAGCTCAACATTCGCTATCACATTGTCCAGTGGCTGCGCAGCATCTACGACGGCATGGTTCTTTTGACATTGAACGAAGTCCAGGTATGCGCTTCTCTGCCGCTCGGTTTCCTGCTGGGGCACTTCCTGTTTGCGCGCCTGCAAAACATCCGCTGCGGCATCCAACAAAATCCACAGATCCGGCCGCGGCATCAGTTTTCCGATCACCCTGGCTGCCCCCATCGGCCCGCCGTAGCGATACCGCCTGGGGTCAATCAGCAAGTCATGGTAGTAGCGGTCGCATATAAGCAGCGTCTTTCGTTCATCATGAAAGAGATGGGAATACCATTCTTCAATTAGCCAGACAAATATCTTAACGACTGAAGTCAGCGGCGAGCGCGGCGGCTTGCCGTGCGGATCGACAACAATCGTTACCCCTGCTCCGCGCTTGGGCATAACGATTTGCGGCCTCAGGTGGCGCACCGCAACAACGCGGCCAGCTTGATCCAATCTGCCCGTGAGTCCCTGAATGACAGAGCTTTTTCCAGCACCATCGGGACCAAGAATGACGATTATCAGCTTTCGGCCCTCCTTTGAAGGCTATTGGAAGCGGCGTCTGAGCCGTCTGTCTGTGCGCTCAGCAAGTATCTCGATTACAGCGGCATACGCTTCTTCGGTGACGGTGGCGACAGGCTTGCTGGCGTCCAGAATGACAAACTTCTTTCTCGTCTTCACGAAGGCCCAGCAGGCTTCAAGTTGCCGGAGTGTTTCCGCGGATGGAACTTCTCCACTCCTGAATTGCAATCCTCCACCGAACGGGTCCAGTAATATCCATAGATCAGGGGATGGAAAAAGTTTGCCAACCAGGCGCGCAAACCACATGGGGCCGTCATAGCCATACTTCTTTGGCTCAATCAACAGGTCGTGGCAACTGTCATCACAGATACAAAGTGTAAGATTCTTTTTCTCCTTGAATTGGCTCAGCCACTCATCTGCCAGCCTCAGAATGACGTTTGTTATGGAAGCCATCGCGCCGCTCGGTGCCACCGTGCGGGAATCCGCGCTGGAGGCTGTTTTTCCGAGCTTACTTCCGAAAAGCTGCCATTGCCCGATATGTCGCTTCTCCACGACTACCGCCGCGGAGTGGAGCAGCGGCAACAGGTTGTTGATCATCTCGCAACCGTCAAGACCGAATACACATACAGTTTCGAGTGCCTGCGGGGAGTAGCGAAATGCAAATACGCCCGCATAGTGCCGGACAACGGCAAGGAAGCTGCGAACCGGATGATGCCTCAAACTGCGCAGTGCCAGTGAAAAGCGAAGTGGTTTTATGCAGCCCAGTATCATCGGACGGTCGTTGCAAATTACCGAATCCACCAGGTGCTTAGCGGCCTTGATCCCGAATTGCGGCAGTAAGGCGACAATAGCCTCGGACCTATCTCCTACAAATCTCTGCTGTACTTGCGGGAGGTACTTCTCCTTCAACCACCCTCCAACAAGCAAGCTGGAAAACAAGGAAATGATTGCCTCGTGAACCGGAGATGGCGTAAAAAAGCTCAAAGTACCGGCATGGCGCGGGACAGCATCTTGAAGCACTTCCTCTGTCGATAAGTACGGTAGCCCCTTCCAAGACAAACCCAAATCAAAATCGACCTGAAGTGAACGGCTTCCACGAGAAGTGATAATGCCTTCCACAAACACACTTGCGACAAAGGGTCGCTCAGTATAGCCGACGAAGCGAATACCTTGAATAGAGCGCAATGCTCGGATGGCATGTGGCAATTCGGATGGATGAATCAGTAAATCGATGTCGTTGCCAGTATTACTGGCAGGAAAGCCTTCGTAATTGCGCAAGATGCAGAAACGAACACCGGCTGCATCCAGCGCTTCAAAGAGCGCTGCGAGGAATTGGCTAAACGACATGACTGGCGTCCGCAATCGCGGCGAGAAAACTTCTTGCATTCTTCTCCCACTGAAACTCTTTTTCGATCATCTGCCGGGCATTCTCGCCCATCTGTTGAAGCTTGTGCTCCTCATAGAGGCGCTGGCAGCGCTCCAGCGCACACTGCACACCTGCCGGTGAGGTCTCGTCCAGAACAAGGCCCGCCCCGCTTCGTTCGATGTATTCGCCGAGATTCGTTTCCTGGCTAACCAGTAAAGGTTTGCCAAGAGACGCTGCCTCCAGGCATGCGCCTGGGAGACCCTCCCAACGCGAGCTGTGAATGAAAGCATCGCAACTGGCGACCAGATCGAACTTCTCGTCACCATGTTTGGCGCCAAGAAAATGTATCTTCGCCTGTGCTCCACCCTCGGTCACCTGACGTTCCAGTTCGGCGCGGTCCTCGCCATCCCCGATCAGCCACAACTCGCCGCGCCCGCCCTGAGCCTTGTAGGCCGCAAAGCCGTCAAGTAAAAAATCCAGCCCTTTGGATTGCGTATGCAGACGACCGCAAAAAACAATCAGAGGACGCTCGACATTTGCCGGAAGAGTGTTCGTCCGCGCCGCAATCGGATGCTGCCCATTGGGAATCCGCACAATGCGCGCATGAGGAGCGATGCGCCGGATATCCTGCGCCTCCGTTTGGCCGACGATCTGAATCCATGCGGCATTGCGTATATACTTCGCTTCACGCAGTGCGGTGTACATCTGTTTTTTCCACGGGTTCTTCCTGAACACTCCTGGCGCGTAGCCGTTGTGCGGCGTAATGCCGTAGACGAGACTGCGCTTCTTCAACCAACGCGAGATCGTCGGGTATTCCGGTATGAAGGCAGAATGAAAATGAACCCACACGCCTGACTCCAAACCGGCCAGAGCTGTCTTGAGTTCCTTTCCCAGCGTCACGCGCATCCGCGTCACTGGAAAGATGCGCAGGCGGTATGCGCGCGGATGATCGGGCGCCTTCATCGACGAGGAGAGCCCCCAGACTTCAACTTCATGCCCTAGCTGCGCCTGCGAGGTCGCCATCTCATGCACGGCCTTGTTCACGCCGTTGAGATTATTCGGGTTGGCTTTGCCGAGCAGGATGTGGATAATTCTCATCAACGCGCTCCAGAGACATTTGCGACTATTAAAACGTGGCCTTCATCCTCCAACCGCAAGATGAATCGGCTTGAGGTGACAATAAATCGGGTAAAATCTCAGCGCACTGTTACACGCTTCGTAAGGTTAGTCCACGACAGTTCATTTGCCCTTGCTATCGCCCCTTTCGACAGCCGCAATGACTCCGAGGCAGGCATACACGCGAGGGAAATCATAGCGTTAGCGATAGCAGTTACCGTCTTCGCTTCATTAGTATTTGCGGTCGGAACAACAATTCCGCAAGACTCATTCACCATGATTCCGGGACCGCCAAGATTAAGGCATATAACTGCAAGGCCCTCCGAGAGCGCCTCAAGGACAACCATTCCACCTGAGTCATGAAGGCTAGGAAATACCAGGGCCGTGTATCTCTGGAGCGCGTCTATAAGTTGCTGATGTCGCAAGTGCCCGGCGAATTCAACAGCTTCTGCAACTCCCGATCTCTTCGCCACCTCCCGCAACCACCGCTCATCCGCTCCAGTCCCAATGAGCGTAAGAGTCGCGGCCGGAATTTGCTTCCTTGCCTCAGCCAGTGCTCGGATGGCGAAATGCACGCCCTTCCAATAGAGCAGGCGCCCCGCATATACAAAGCGCGGGGGATTAAGCGGACGCCTCTCATTGTTGTTTACAAAAGTACCATGCGTGGCAATGGCCAGGTGTACGGCTGTTTTGGAGTGCCACTTGGATGGGATCAGCCGCAAACTGTCAGTTGACGCAACATAGATACGCTCCGCCGCGGCATATGCCAGGTGCGAAAGCGGGCTATAGCGCTGCAAGATGATTCCAAAATCGCGCAGCAACTCTTTCACTTTACCGACGACTGGCATATTGCGACGTAAAGAAAAGGGCGTCTTCTCACCGCCGGCGATGGGCCCGATAACAAATGGAATGTCAAGCCGTCCCATGAATGAACCGTACAGCATACTAACAAACGTCACGTGATAGACAGAGTCGAATGGTTTCTGGATGTGATGCTTCGCAGCCAGACGGTAAGCGCCCCACTGCCAGAGAATGAAGTAGAGAGGCATGAAACAGGATAGATTCTTAAGCCTCAAAACCCATTTAGGAAGATCGTAGTAGATAAAATGCAATCCCGGCGTATGGCTCAGTTGATCTGCTTCAATAACCTTCCGGTTATTGAAGCGTGTAAGCACCCATACTTCATCGGCTAGCTTCGTCATGTACAAAGCCCTCTGCCATCCCACCTCCGGCTCTGAGCCTTTGTACGGTTCGCAGGCGTAAGCTGAGATCAGAATTCGCAAGTCTACCTGCCTTTCAGACGGGTTTTCCGTTTTCTATAGCCACCAGAGAATTTGTCCCGCTGCTTCATTTTTCAAAATCTTCATGCTACAGCAGCCGGAGATGGCGATGCCGGCCGGGCTTGCCTGGCAACGCGGCGCGATTTCACCAGCAACGAGACGCCGAGGATGCTCTGAAAAAAGAGTTGTACGCAAAGAAGTCCCAGCATGGTGCCGCTTAATCCCAGCCACTTTGCCAGGGGAGCCGCAAGGGCGATGGCAAAGGCTGTCATTGCCAGGTAGGAGCAGAAGATCGGTACAGTAAACTCCAGCGCCTGCAATCCGGCGCGCAGAGGGCCGCCGATAAAACTGAAGACGTAAAGCACAGCATAAAGGCGCAGAACGTAGCCATACTGAACCATCGTCGCTCCATAAAAGAGCCGCAGCCAAAACTCCGGCGCCGCTGCCATGACCATTGCGAAGAGTAAGGTAATCCCACCCCATCTCAATAAAATCGACCGGGTATAGGCGAGCATCGAATGGACCCCGCTCTGGCGAAGCCGCCGTGCAGTCTCAGCCGGCACCACATTGTCCAGCCCCATAAACCAAACATTCGCGGCTCCCATCAGATTCTGCGATGCCTTCAAAACTCCCGCAGCGGCGGCTCCATAATAAATGGGAGCGGCAACCACAAAAAGATTGCTGGAAGTCCACTGCATGAGAGACGCCCCGGTGAGCCAGCGGGAGAGCTTCCAGTGACGCCGTGAAATGGCTCTGATCCAATCCCGATTGAATTCAATCGGCTCCATCCACAGCCATCCCGTCGCCAAGCCCGCGAGCGAAGTGCCCGCCATTACCCAGAGTGCCGTCGCGCTGGTCAGATGCCCTGTCCGGTGCAGAAGGAAAAGCAGCGGCAGTTGGGTAAGGTAGCTGAGGGTATCATCGGCCAGCGCTCGGCGGCTCTGGCGCGTGGCGAAAAAATAGCGCCGGAGAAAGTCCTGCATCTGATAGGCGAATGCGGAGACCGCTAGAGGCAGCGCGAGCTGCCGTAACAATGCTAATTGCAGCAAACTCGCATGAGAGAAAAAGTTGCCAGAGAGCTTCAGCGCAACAAAGACAAGAACAAAACAGAGAGAGACGAGCACCAGCTCCTGAAAGACAACGGCGCCAAAGTAGCGCGGCCTGTCCCTTTCGTCCTGTTTGGGGCCGATGCTCATCATCGGCGAGACAATCAGCGCTGTCTGCAGGCTGTTGACGAATAACACTGACATCCATGCCAGCGCGAAGACGCCAAACTCGGCCAGGCCCATGAAGCGGAGCAGGATCACAGAAGTCAGAAAGTTCGTTCCGCTGACTACCGCCTGATCGGTCAGCGCCCAGGCCTCTCGTCCCAAGAACGGACGAAGAACGCCATTGCGAATTCGTTCCCAGAGTGTGTCTTTCGCGCTCATCCTGCTCCCGAAATACCCGCTCTGAGAGCCGAGTTGCTTTGCCAGCCGACGATTCCTTCAGCCTGTTCGCCAGGAGATTATCGGGCAGTTACGATGGCCGCCGAGGCAGCCGACGACAGAATCCCGGTGGTATCAGCGAGCGTCGCCTTGACCTTGCTCATTGGAACGTAAACAATATCCTGCGCCTGTAGCACCAGCGGCGTCTGGCTTCCCTTGGCAATGCCATTGTAGGAAATGGGAAAATCCAATACGGTTCCGTCCGGATTGCGGCGGATGACCCGCACTCCACCAGTATTGGCTTGCATGACAGTTCCCCCGCTCAGCGCCAGGGCCTCGGCCACATTCAACTTCCCGTCCTCTTGCATCACGTAGCCGCCCGGTCTCGTGACCGCGCCCAGAACATAAACAATCCCGGCGCGCGGAACGACCACCGAATCGCCGGGACGCAGCAAAACGGATGCGGCCTCCCGGTTGCCCTGGCTGCGCGAATAAGGAACCTCCAGGTCGGGCGCCGACTCATCGCCTCCGCGGCGGATATGAATGTGCGCGCCTGCCAATGCGGTCAGCCCGCCCACTTCGGCAAGAACTTCGCCCAAAGTGGTGGGAGCAATCAGCGCCACCCGCCCCGGAGTCCCAACCTCGCCCAGCACCGTCACATATTGGCCGGCATACTGCGCCACATCGACACTCACTTGCGGCGAAACCAGAATCTGGTTTTCTTTGAGGGCCGCCTCTAGCCGGTGTGCCGCCTCTGACAGCGTCAGCCCACGCAAGTTCACCTTGCCGCAGAGCGGAATTGCCAGCTCTCCGGCAGGATCCACGCGGTAGGAGGCATTGAATTCGGGAGCGTCGTAAACATTCACATTCAGTAAATCCCCCGGCTCCACGCGCAACTCTGAGAAGTCCTTGGGAACAAGGATCGGCCCCATGCCCTGCGGCGCGGCTGCGGTTTTTAAGGCTGCGGAGGAAGGTGCGTTTGCGCTCGCCGGCGCCTGGGCGCCTGCCGGCATCACCATCAGCGCCGATTGCAGGGCTAAGCCGAGCAAGAGCGCAACGTTGCGGCTGAGTGTCATCCTACTTTTTCTCGCCGTAATAACTCTGCACATTGTAGCCATACACGCTCCGATACTCCGTTGCGGACATATCCACCGCTTCAATGACCAGGCCCAGTAGGTGGATATGATTCCGGGCAAGGCTCTGGACAAAGCGGCGCAACGCCTTGCGGGAGGTCCGGCCCGCGCGCAGCACCCCGATGGTTCCATCGCAGAGTGTCCCTACGATGATCGCGTCGGCGACCGGCAACGCAGGGGCGTTGTCCACCATCACCAGGTCAAACCGCTCCCGGGCGGCATCAATGACCTTCTCGAGATCGGTCGATCCCAGAAGCTCTGAGGCAAGCGGCGAGTTGGATCCGGCCGGCATCAGAGTCAGATTCGGCTCCGCCGGGTGGACCACCAACGTTTCCTCAAAGCTCGTCTGGCCAGCCAGAAGATCAGCCAGCCCACATTCCCGCGAGACGCGGAAGAGAGAGTGCTGCCGCGGCCGGCGAAGATCAGCGTCGATCAGAAGCACCTTCACACCAGTCGCCGCAAAGGCCAGCGCCATATTGTAGGCCAGGTAAGACTTGCCTTCTCCGGGCAGGGCGCTGGTTATGGATATTACCTTCAGTTTGCGCCCAACCCCGGAGAGTACCAGCCCCGATCGCAGACTGCGGAAAGATTCCGCCGTGGCGCTTTCCGGCGCCACCAGGAATGAACTCGATTCGGTGGCCAGTACGCCCTCCCGCGGTCGCGCCTCCATGCGGTGAAAAGGAATCATGCCCAGCACCGGCAGATTGGAGATCGTCTCCACCTGGAAGGCGTCGGTGAGCGTGTCATCCTGGCTTTCCAGAAGGAAGGCCATGCCGAAGCCCACCATCAGGCCGCCAAATAGACCAATCGCAATGAATAAAAATGGCTGCGGCATGAATGGCGCGCCCGGAGGCCGCGCCGGATCGGCCACAGTGACATTCGTCGCGCTATTGCCCACGTCAATGTTGGCTTCCTGCAGACGAGCGTAAAGAATGTCATAGAGATCGCGGCTGGAGCGCGCCTGCGCCATCAACACCCCCCAACTGCACGATGTCGTCATTCATCTTGCCGGTCACTTGCTTCTGCGACTCAAAGGCGGCGCGCAGCGACTGTTCATTCTGCTGGGCCAGCGTCAAATCGTTCTTTGCCCTCTGCCGGATCTTTTCCATCTCAGCCTGCATCTGGTCATGCAGGGACTTCAGTTGATTGGCGATATCCGCCATGCGTGGGTTCTTGGCGCCATACTTGGTCTGTGCGCTGGCATAGGCTACCCGCGCCGCCGCGTCCTGCTCCCGCAGCGTGTTCAGAATATCCAGGCCGCTGCCCTGCGAGAGAACTGTCGAGCCGGAGATCCCAGGCAGAGAACTCGATCCAAGCGAGGAGATCAGCTCGGGATCCTCCGTTGACGCCATGCGATAGATCGCCTCACGCCCCAGGCGCACGGCTTCGGCCTGCGTCACCTCATCGTTCAATGTCGTCAGGCGCGCCAGTTCTGGTATCTGCACCGAGCCGCCGCCGCCCCCTCCACCACCAGAGGCGGACGAAGACCCGCCTCCCAACGTATTCAGGCCCAGCATCGCAGCGGAGAGATTGTGGCTGCGCTCAAAATCCGCCACCGCCTGCTGGGTCTTGGTCACCTGGCCGGAAAGATCGCCCAACTGGGAGGAGAGCCACTGCGATACCTCTTTGGATGAACTGAAGTTTGAACTCAGCAGATAATTCTTGTACTGGTATACGATCTCATTGGCAATATTCGCGGCCTGCACCGGATCCCGGCTCGTGTACGTTATGGCGACCAGGCGCGAATTCCCCACCTCCGCAACCTTCAGCCCACTCTCGAAGCTCCCAATCAGGGTCTCCCGCCGCGCCGCCGGAAGAGCATCCAAACTGACAATCGGCCCCGGCTCCTTGCTGAAACGGTCAGGATTCGCAAGACGCAGCATTCCCATCTTGTTCATCACCGCCAGTGCGATGGTGTCGTCCTTGATGACCGCGACTTCGGTCTCCATTCTGGTTTTCAGTTCATCCGGGTCGCCCGATTCCATTGAGGCCACGCTGGAGAGCAATGAGGCTCCGCTGTTGCTTGCCTCGTTGAGCTCAATGGTGGCGGTAGCTCTATATCTCGGATGCATCATAACGGAAACGAAGATCGCCGCCGCCACGCACACAATCATGCAACTGGCGACAACTGTCTTTCGCTTCCACGGCACAAGCACGAGCTCCTGCAGGGATACCTGATCTTCAGAATCCACAAGATCGAAAAAGCGGCTGCCTCTGTTGGGTTGTCCTCCATCGGGGCCGTCTTGCATTACGTTCTCTTGGGTCAAGGGGGTTCCTCTTCTTCGGACTTCGACTGGCGCTGCGCGGAATTTATTTCAATTCCGCGCACGCGAGATCGAGTGATGGTAACTCACCCGCAGAAAACTTCATGGTATGCGTATAAAAAAATCATTTCGAGCATAGCTCCGCTATCCTCGCTTGGAAGAGGAGTTTTCCACAGGGAATCCAGCCAGATGCTCACTAAGCACTTTGCTCGCTCGTTGCCTAAAAACCATCATCAGGCTCAGCGAGTTCAAACATACCTGACCTGTCCCGCGGTGAATCCAGGCAGTTAACTTGTAGACTAGCAATGGCTGTGGTATCAGTCAACTTGCGAATCGACGAATGTCTCCCAGTCGCACGTGGCCAAAATCAGCATACTCCATGCATCACCCAACTGCTTTCGTTTTTGGGCTTCCATCATGCTCTGATAGGATGACAGCTGGGAATCTTCGCCAACCTCCTTAGCAGTATGAAAGACTGACATTTTACGGCTCTTACTAAGGAGAGTTTCGCTTTGATTCGCCGCCGCCTTGCTTTTGCCGCCCTTTGCCTTGTCCTGTTTTCTTTGGCCGCCGCTTCCGCCTCGCCCGCCCCGCAACAGCTACCGGTTGCCGCAACTTCCGCCGCCCAGCTTGAGGCTCTCAATGGCGAGTTCACTGATCCCCATGAGCCGGACACGCCCCTCAGCATCGATCTCGCTGACGGCAAGCTCTTCGTCGAAACCGAGCGCAACCCTCCAGCAGAACTCAAGCAACTCTCCGCGCTCGACTTTGGCCTTCCCGACGCTAAGAACTCCTACCGCTTCACCCTTGATGAGACTGGCCGCGCCCTCAGCCTTGTTCACTCCACTGAGCCGGAGATCGTCTATCGCCGCACCGGCCCGCCCGTTCATCACATCTTTCACGACTATCAGCGCACTGAGGCCATGATTCCCATGCGCGACGGCGTCCGCCTCCACGCGGTCATCCTCACCCCAGCCGACATCCCTGCGCTGTTGCCCTTTCTCATCCAGCGCACCCCCTACGGCGTGGACGATACCAATCGTGCTTCCTTCTCCTCCAGCCGCCCGGAGTTGGCCCGCGACGGCTATATCTACGTTGCCGAGGACATTCGCGGGCGCTACAAGAGCGAGGGCAAGTTCGTGATGATGCGCCCGCTCGCGGACCATCGCAACCCCAAGGCCATCGATGAAAGCACCGATGCTTACGACACCGTCGCCTGGCTGCTTAAGAATGTCGCGGGCAACAACGGGCGCGCCGGCTTCATCGGCACCAGCTATCCGGGCTTTCTCGCCATGATGGCCGGCATCGACCCCCATTCTGCCGTCAAGGCCGTCTCGCCCCAGGCGCCCATGATCGACGTCTGGATGGGTGACGACTTCTTTCACAACGGAGCCTTCCGCCAGAGCTACGGTTATGATTACGTGCTCGGCATGGAATCCAGCAAGGAAGAAACGCAGGTCAGTTACGGCAAGGGCAAGGACGGCAAGCCCCGCGACGGCTTTGATTACTTCCTTGAGCGGGGCAGCTTTGCCGCGGACGTGAAAGAACCCGGCGCAAAAAAGCTGCCCACATGGAAGCTCTTTCTTCGCCATCCCGCCTATGACTCGGTCTGGGCTTCGCGCGCCGTCCAGCGCTCGCTCCTTTCACCCGCCGTTCCCACTCTCACCGTGGGCGGATACTACGATCAGGAAGATATGTGGGGCCCGCAGAAGGAGTACGCCACCCTTGAACCGCGCGATGCCAGCCACCAGAACTTCCTCGTCCTCGGCCCATGGCGTCACGGATCATGGTCATCCTCCGAGCGGCATCTCGGTAACCTCGATTACACCGAGCCAATCGGCAAGGAGTATCGCGCCCAGATCGAAGCCAGGTTCTTCGGCCACTACTTGAAAGACGAATCCGGCTTTGACCTCGAAGACACCGCCAGCTTTCAGACCGGCTCCAACACCTGGCAGCGATACGCCCACTTTCCGCCCTTAGCATCCAAGCCCGTCCGCCTCCATCTGTTGGGCGCGGGAGCGCTGGGTTGGAACGCATCAACCACTCATGAACAAACGAGTTATCGCAGTGATCCTGCCAACCCAGTCCCCTATCGCCACCGTCCCATCCAGCCCACCTACAGCGAAGGTTCGCAGTGGTATAACTGGCTCACCGAAGACCAGCGCTTCGTCACCGGCCGCAACGATGTGGCCGTCTTCAAGCTGCCTACTCTCCAATATGACTTGGTGCTGACCGGCGAGGTCGTAGCCGACATCTTCGCCTCCACCACCGGCACGGACAACGACATGGTCGTCAAGCTCATTGACCAATATCCCGCTGACGGCCCCGACTCGTCCATGCGCGGCTATCAGCTTCTCACCAACGCCGAGATCTTCCGCGGCCGCTATCTCGACTGCTTTGAAAAGCCCACGCCGCTCCAGCCGGATTCGGTGCATGAGTACCGATTCAGCCTTCACGACGTTGACCATGTATTCAAGGCTGGCCACACGCTCCTCGTCGAGATTCAAAGTAGTTGGTTCCCGCTCTACGACCGCAACCCCCAGAGCTTCGTGCCCAACATCATGACCGCCAAGCCCGCCGACTACCAGCTGGCGACCATCACCCTCTACTCCGGCCCAGGGCGCGACTCTTCGCTCGAGCTGCCGGTCGTCAACGCCTGCGAGCCTGCCGGTTGCTCTCATTGATCCGGCCCAAAATTTATGAAACGCCATGTCCCATCCATTCCGCGCTCTTTGCGGAATGGGTGGGAGCGAGTATTGCATTTCTTTGGGGCCGGATCAGTATGTAGAAAGCGCAAAATGGACGCCAAGCTCACTTCGATTTGAGAGCCGCCGAGAAGCAGATCAGCTCCACGGGAGCGCCCTGGTCGAGAATCATCGCCACCGTGACGCCCTCACTGGGGCTGTTCGGCGGCGTCAGAATCTCTTTCCCTACGAGCGCCGCAGCAAGGTCATCCACCTCAAAGGCCACGTGAGGCATCGTCTTGATGATCTCCGGGTAAGGCGCATCGGCATCGAAGCGCATCCACTGAATGCCGCAAGGGCTGGAGTCAAATCCAGCAACGTGTATCTTGAGGTGCGGAATATGGATCTCACCCTTGCGCGGCTTACTGGTGGGAATCCCTAGGTGGTGATAGCGCCAGCCCTCGACCGCAATCGCCCAGGGCGGCTCGTGGTCCTGCCGCGGAGAGGCAAATGCAGGAGTGGTGTCTTTTCTTATGGATTCGCTCAATCCCCCCTCCTTTGGGCGGTATCGAGTGCGGCGAACGAGACAAGCTCAATCCCTGAGAATTGCTCCAGCGCGCGCAGAGCTTGCCGCTCCGTCTCCCGCGAGGCAAGCAGCCGCGTATGAGCCTGGGCAAGGGCGGCATCGTTGTACCCAGGATGCGTCACCACTTCCCAAGTCCCCGTGGGCAGCTTGCGCAGAAGCGCTGTGAGCGTGGCTGCGTCGAGGGTGCCGGTGGCCAGCACGCCGAGGGCCCCGTCCGTGGTCGTAAAGCCCTCTTCCGCTACGATGCGCCTGAAGCCAGGTCCCATCAGCCGCAGCAGGCGCACCTCTGCGCGGCGTACCAACGGTGCGCGGAGGGTCGCTCGCTGGCTCCAAACCGGTTCAAAGGGGTTGCGAAGAGCGCAAATTCCGGCCGCTCGCGCCGCGCGCAGCACCGGCCTGAGCACGGCGGGAAACATATGTAGGTGTTTGTGCGTGTCGAAATGAGTAAGACGCAGCCCGTGGTTTTGCAGAAACGCTATCTGCGCGGCCGCCTCGGCCTCAATCTCGCGGGCAGAGATGTGCCCGCTGAGCAGCCTTCCCACAAATGAGCCCAGAGTGGAGTGGAAACGCCCGGTGCGCCGCTCCACAAGCGTGGGAATCTCTCGCGCAGTCAGTTGAGGATCGCCGTCCACCAGCACCACGTGGCAGCCAACGCCCAGCGCTGGCAGATCGCGCGCCAACTCGATGGCCTCTTCCGTCGCCGCGGCGCGCGCCATCAACGTAGTGCTGGTCAGCAATCCTGCCCGGTGCAGCTCGACGATGGCACGATTGACGCCGGCTGTCAGACCAAAATCGTCGGCATTGAGAATAAGACGGCCCACCGGCTGAGTGTATCAACACCGGCCGCACAGCACCAAGAATCGTGCCAATTCTGACGAATGGCAAGCGCGCTGCTATCATGACAGAAGGCCGCCATGTGTGGGCGGTTAGCTCAGTTGGTTAGAGCGCCTGCCTTACAAGCAGGAAGTCGGGGGTTCGAGTCCCTCACCGCCCACCACGCATCTGTTTTTACCGCCCATGGCCGCCCACTTCTCGGCGGTGATCGAAAGCTGGGTTCTATCCTCTTCGCCCGCGGACAACTTCCTTGGCTTCAGCAGGGCCGGCGGCTGGAACTTCAGGGACGTCGGCCTTGGCTCCGCCGATGCCTAGCTTCTTGCGCAACTCGCTGTCGATCTTGGCAAAAATATCCTTGTTTTCCTTGAGGAAGGTGCGAGTGTTTTCGCGGCCCTGGCCGATGCGTTCGCCGGCGTAGGCGTACCAGGCTCCGGACTTTTCGACGATATTGTTGGCCACAGCCAGGTCCAGCACGTCGCCCTCGCGGCTGATGCCTTCACCATAAATAATGTCGAACTCAGCCTCGCGGAAGGGTGCGGCCACCTTGTTCTTGACGATCTTGACCTTGGTCCGGTTGCCGGTAACGGCGTCGCCGTCCTTGATGGCCGCGATGCGCCGAATATCGACGCGCACCGAGGAGTAGAACTTGAGCGCGCGGCCGCCGGTGGTGGTCTCCGGGTTGCCGAACATGACGCCGATCTTCTCGCGGATCTGGTTGATAAAGATCAGCGCGGTGCGGGATTTTGAGACCGTGCCGGTCAGCTTGCGCAGCGCCTGTGACATCAGGCGGGCCTGTAGGCCCATGTGGGAGTCGCCCATCTCGCCGTCCAACTCAGCCTTGGGGACGAGCGCGGCGACGGAATCAACTACCAGCACGTCAATGGCACCGGTGCGAACCAGGGTTTCGGTGATCTCCAACGCCTGTTCGCCGCTGTCCGGCTGCGAGACCAGCAGGTTATCGATGTCCACGCCCAACTTCTTGGCGTAGCTGGGGTCCAAAGCGTGCTCCACGTCGACAAAAGCGGCCAGACCGCCCGCCTTCTGCGCTTCGGCGATGATCTGCAAGGTGATGGTGGTCTTGCCCGAGGACTCGGGACCGAAAACCTCCGTCACGCGGCCACGGGGAATGCCGCCCACGCCCAGAGCCGCGTCAAAGCTGATGGAACCGGTGGAGATGACGGCAATGGGAACCAGCGCCTCCTTGGATCCGAGCCGTACAATCGACCCTTTGCCAAACTGTTTTTCAATCTGCGCCAAGGCAAGTTCTACGGCTCTGTTGCGGTCATCGGCGATTGCCATTGAGAAAGCTCCTGAAGTGTGCTCGCCTGACGCGGCTCCTGCTTTCAAGCCAGAATTCCGATCGGCGGCCGGGATTGTATTTCGTAGGGATTGTAGCAGGGCCGGAGAGAGATTGACAGAGAATAATAGCGAAGGAATGGAGAAGCCTGCGGAATCAGCCCTACCCGTCTTTTTCGCCAAGCAGGCTGGCTGCAGTGACCACGCGGTGGCGAACATAGTTGTATGGCGGCACCGTGGAGCCCCGCAAAATTGAGATGCCAAGTTGAATCAGTCGAGGACCATAGCTCTGGGATTCATGCGAGACGGAGCCGATAATGGCGCCGTTGCCCAGACGTAACTCTTGCAGCACTTCTGGAATGCAGTCCTGGCCGGCAATGGCGAAGTCGGCCTCGCGGTTCGCCTGCCGAGCGGCGTCGAGAACGCCAAGGGCGCTGGAATCCGTAGCGGCCGCAACCAGAATGCGCTCGCCTTTGGGACGACCACGCAGAAAACTCGCCACCGCGGCTTCGCTAGGCTGGCGCATACCCCGGCCTTCAAGTTCGACGAAACGGTCGGCGGGCAGATGAACAAGCCTTTCGCTGATTGCATCAAAGGCGCCGGTCATGCGGCTTTGCACCAGACTGCCGGCTTCGGCGAATCCAACTCCCAGAACCCAGTCCGCTTTGCCTTCCCATTTCAACAGCGCGTGGTGACTGAGCAGCCGGCCCGCCTCGTAGCCTACTTCGAAGTTATCCACGCCAAAGTAAGTCGCGTGAGGGTGGGGCACATCAATGGCGATGAGCGGAATATCGGCCTTCATGAAGATGTGAGCCACGCGGGGCGCTACTCGCTCCTCCACCTGAAACTCCAGCGCCAAGTCCACCCGCTTGGCGACAAACTCTTCAGCGTTTCGGATGGCGGCGTCAGGGTCGTAGCGATTATCCAGCGTAATCAGTTCCACTCCCGACGCTGCCGCGGCGGCGGTGACGCTCTGCTCCACGGCTACGGAAAAGGGCATCTCCGCGCTCTGCGTCGCGAAACCGAAGCGTAGTCGCCGCGGACGCGAAACCAGGCGGTAAAGGCCGTCCTGCGTATGGGCAACGTAGTCCCGATGGACCAGGGTCTTCAGGATGCGATAGACGCTGGTCTTGGATATCTGCGTCTTCTGGTAAACATCTTCAAGAGAAACGGGAGCGTGGCTCTCCTCCAGCAACTCGATGATGTCTAGCGCCTTGGAGAGAATCGGAATCAGATACAACCGCTTGATCTTGGCTTTAGGCAACTGTTTGTCTCCCGCGAATTATGTCTGTAAGAAAAGCATACCAAGCCGGATTAGATCTGGATGGATCATCAGGCCGCTTCTGGTGAACATAAGCCTTTGACAAAACATAATTTGTCAGATTAAATGATTCCTGATGTGAAATCAATTCAGATCTGAAACATTCCGGCTCTGGCCAAAACGTAGTGAAAGCTGTAATTCAGAGGGAAAGCCGCAAGTCTTTTCCTCAATTCAGGCAACAAGATGCGCAAAGGCCAGGGTCCACTCTGGGATTGAGCTGAGGTTTACGATGGGAAGAATTTATAACTTCGCATGGGGATTGGCGTTGGGATCGGCACTCTTGCTCCCGGCGGCGAAAACCTCTTCCGAACCGGTGGAATTGCGGGTCGATAATCTGAAGACGCCGTTGGGCATCGACGACCCGGCGCCGCGTTTCTCATGGCAGCTGTTGGACCCGGCACGGGGCGCAAGGCAAACCGCTTTTGAGATTCAGGTGGCTTCGCGGGCTGAATTGCTTCGCCAAAACAAGGCCGATCTTTGGGAGAGCGGTCGCATCGCCTCGGATCGGTCGCTCAATGTGATCTATGCGGGTGCGCAGCTCGTGCCCAGTACGCGGTATTACTGGCAGGTGACCGTTTGGAATGCGGCGGGTAAGCCCTATCCAAAGAGCAGGATTAACTGGTGGGAGACGGGCCTGCTAAAGCCTGAGGCATGGCGCGCCCAATGGATAGGTTACGAGACGGCGGAAGAAAGCGCGGTCCGTCACGCTCCGGCGGAATGGATCGTCAATCCAGAGGCGCAGGCGCTCGGCGCTGAGAAGGGTACGGAGCAGCACTATGCTTACCGGCAGGCAGTGGCCATAAGCAAGCCAGTGCTGCGGGCGGCCCTCTACGCGACCGGCCAGGATACGGTTGCTGCGTGGGTCAATGGTGCGCTGCTGATTGCGGCTGATCCCTTTCCGGCCTGGAAGCAGATGCCGTGGAAGAAGTTCGTGCGCGCGGATGCAACCGGAAAGCTGAGAAAGGGCGCCAACACCATTGCCATCGAGAGCATTCATTATGGCTTACAGGCGCCGGACCAGGCGCCGCCCACGATCGCCACGCTGGTGGTGGAGTATGCCGATGGAAGTAATGAGGCCTTTGTAAGTGGACCGGGTTGGAAGACGGCGATTCATGCGGCGGCCGGCTGGCAGAAGAAGGACTTTGACGACACGGGATGGAAGCAGGCAATTGCGCAACCCATCAATCCGCCGGTGGTCCATCCCTGGATTCCAGATTCGGTGAAGATGTTTCGAGATAGCTTTGACCTTACTCGGCCTGTGAAGTCGGCGCGGATCTATGCGACGGCATTGGGCGCTTATCAATTGTTTCTGAACGGCAAACGGGTTGGAGACGATGTGCTGGCTCCGGGATGGACCGATTTTCGCCAGCATGTAAAGTACCAGACATATGACGTGACGAGTCAGTTGGCAAACGGAAAAAATGTTATCTGCGCGCTGTTGGCTCCGGGCTGGTATGAAACACCGCTGGAGTGGTTTCAGCAGCCGAATAACTACGGCGAAACGCCGCCCGCCCTGAGGGCGCAGTTACGCATTGAGCACACAGACGGCAGCGTGGAATGGATTGCCACTGACTCAAGCTGGCAGACGACCACGTCGTACATACTTCATTCTGAAATCTACGACGGTGAAAGCCAGGACGCGCGTCTGCAACAGGTAGGATGGAATCTTGCGGGCTTCGAAGCAAAAGGCTGGAAGAAGGCGTCAGTGATCGAGCCAAAGCCGATGGCGATTGAGGCGCAGAGTTATCCCTCGATTCGCGTGGAGCGGACCCTGCAAGTCAAATCAGTTACAGAGCCCAAACCAGGCGTTTACGTTTACGACTTTGGACAGAACTTCTCCGGCGTGGAAAGGTTGCGCATCAATGGTGCGCCGGGCACCAATGTTCGGCTTAAATTTGCCGAGATACTCAACAGCGACGGGACCATTTATACCGATAATCTGCGCACAGCCAAGGCTACGGACCACTTTATCCTGAGCGGCAAGGGGGTCGAGGAATTCACGCCTCAGTTCACTTATCACGGCTACCGCTATGTGGAAGTTACGGGAGTGCAACAAGCGCCGGGCAAGGACGCTGTAACTGGAATTGTCTTCCATACAGATGCGCCATTCACCGCCAAGCTTGCCACCGGCAACGTAATGATCAACAAGCTGTGGAGCAACATACTCTGGGGGCAGCGGTCCAACTTCATTGGTGTTCCGTCGGATTGCCCGCAGCGCGATGAGCGGCTGGGATGGACAGGCGATGCGGAGGTCTTCTGGCGCGCGGCCAGTTATAACATGGACCTGACCGCCTTTGCTCGCAAGTATGCAGGGGATTTGCGCGGCACGCAGTCAGGTACGCCATACTATGGTATATATGCGCCCGGCACGGCACAAAGCTCTTCCGGTTCGGCGGCTGGCTGGAGCGACTCCGGTGTCATCATTCCCTGGACCGCATGGCTGCAAAGCGGCGACCAGAGTGTGATTGAAGAGAACTGGGCGGCAATGAACAAGTATCTTGACGCGATCGATGCCGCTAACCCGGATGGATTGTGGAAGCGCGACTCGGGCTCTGCCTTCGGAGACTGGCTCTCGCCCGAAGGGCGCACAAACTACGTACTGATTGCCACTGCCTATTGGGCTTACGATGTAACGCTGATGCGGCAGATGGCGCGCGCCACAAATCGACCGGCGGACGAAGAACGGTATGCGCTTCTCTTTGACAAAATTCGCGCGGCTTTTCAAAAGCAGTTTGTACGCGAAGATGGTTTTGTAGTTGGTGCGGATAACACGGATTCGCCCTTCGGGCAGATCGACAATCCAGACGCCAAGAGCCGCGGAGGCGATACGCAGACCGGTTATGTTCTGGCGTTGCACATGAATCTTGCGCCGGAAACTTTGCGCTCGGCGGTTGCCGATAAGCTGGCGGCGAAGATCGAAACAAACCATGGGCTGCTGGGCACTGGATTCCTGGGCACTCCGTATCTTCTTGAGGAGTTAACCAAAGCAGGCCACGCAGAACTGGCATATAAGCTGTTGCTGAACACTGCGTATCCTTCATGGGGCTATTTGGTGGAGCACGGCGCAACGACGATGTGGGAGCGCTGGAACGGCGACCAGATGAAAGACGATCCCAGCATGAATTCCTACAACCACTACGCCTATGGCGCGGTTGCTGATTGGATGTATCGTTACGCGGCCGGGGTGGATACTACGCCGCTGGATGCCGGCTTTCACACGGTGGTGCTGCATCCGGTCTTTGATGCGCGTCTGGGCAGTGTAGCCTTCGACTATCTCTCATCCTTTGGAACAATTCACTCCGACTGGAAAATGAATGGATCCACGGCTGTGTGGCATCTGACAATTCCAGCAAATGCCAAAGGCTGGCTGAGCTTGAATGAGACCGAAGCCGCAAAGTACAAACTGCAAGGCGTTCCGCTCCCAGAGAGCAAGCAGGCCGCGAGCGTAACTAAGAGAATGCAGAGCGGCTTCGAACTGGAATCCGGGAGTTATACTTTTACCGTCGAGATGTAGGACGGCGGTTGAAATCAAGGAGCGTTGGAAAAGCCTGATGAGTGAGAAGAACGGAATAGAAAAGCAGCATCCATGCACTGTTGCGGCGGACTTGGGAGCCAGCAGCGGGCGCGTAATCGCAGGGCAGGTTATCGATGGAACTCTGCGCCTGCATGAAGTGAACAGATTTCCGACGGGATTTTCAAAAGACCCGAACAGTGGGTACCTCTGTTGGGCGATCGATGACATAGAGAATCAAATTCGCGAAGGGTTAAAAACTGCATCGGAACTCGCGACTGTCAACAGCATCGGGGTTGACAGCTGGGCCGTGGATTATCTGCTCCTCGATGCGAATCAGCAGAAGGTGGGCAAGGCAATCTGCTATCGCGACGATCGAACAAAGGGAATGATCGAACGAGTAACGAAGCGCCTCCCTGCTGACGAGATATACCGGCGAACGGGGATCCAGTTTCAGTTTTACAATACAATCTACCAACTGGCGGCGATGGCGGCGCAGGAACCGGAGTGGCTTGGCCAGACGCGCCACCTCTTAATGATTCCAGACTATCTTCATTATCGGTTATCTGGAGTCATCTCCAACGAGTACACCAACGCCACAACCACGCAGCTTTTCAATCTGAATGGTAAATGGGATAAGGATTTATTTGCCGCCGCTGGACTTCAGCAGATATGGATGCAGCAACCTGTCGATGCGGGCACGATATTAGGTTATGTCCAATCTGGAGTTACCACGGCAAAGGTTGTGGCTCCAGCTAGTCACGATACAGCGTCGGCGGTATTGGGAACGCCATTTGAAGCTGATGGAGAGATATTTCTCAGCTCTGGCACTTGGTCGTTGATGGGCATTGAGAGCATGACTCCATTTGTTTCATCGCAAGCCCGCCAAATGAACTTTTCCAACGAAGGTGGGTATGGCCACCGCTATCGGGTTTTGAAAAACATCATGGGGCTGTGGATACTTCAGAGACTCAGCCATGAATTCGATGTTCCTATCGACGATGCGTTGTTGCAAATGGCCGGGCAGGCCAAGCCGTGGCGGTCAATTGTCAATCCAGATGACTCGCGTTTCAGCAATCCACCTTCGATGAGAGAAGCCATCCGAGAGTATTGCCGTGAAACCTTGCAGCCACAGCCGGAATCTTTAGGGGAGTTTGCTCGCTGCGCTTTTGAGAGCCTGGCGCTGACTTATCGCCTGGTTAAGGAAGATCTGGAAAGTCTGTGCGGTCGCAAGCTTACGCGGATTCGTGTTGTAGGAGGCGGTTCCAGGAATCGTTTTCTCAACCAGTTGAGCGCGAATGCCTGCCAACTGCCTGTCAGCGCGGGCCCGGTGGAGGCATCAGCCTTAGGCAACTTATGCGCGCAGATGATCGCGCTGGGCGAGATTGCCGGCCTGGATGAAGCGCGGGCTTTAATCCGCCGGTCTTTCGCAATTGAGGAAATTATGCCACAGGAAGTGATTCCGCACGATGCCTGGGATAGATTTCAGCAATATGTCGCAGCAGGAAAGAAGGAGGAGACAGTTTTATGAACGAAGTTACTCGCAAAATTCAAGCAGCCTACGATCTGGCGAAGGAAAGATTTGCCGAAATGGGAGTGGATACCGAGATCGCTCTGGGCAAATTGGACCAGATCCCAATTTCAATTCAGTGCTGGCAGGGCGATGATGTACGCGGCTTTGAGGATCCGGAAGCGAATTTGACAGGTGGCATTCAGACCAGCGGAAACTATCCGGGCCGCGCCCGGAACGGAGATGAGTTGCGCGAGGATGCGGAAGTTGCGTTCGCGCAGATTCCTGGCGCGAAGCGGTTCAGTCTTCATGCAATCTATCTGGAGGCAGATGCTCCGGTAGAGCGGGATGCGATTGAACCGAAGTATTTTTCGCGTTGGGTACAGTGGGCCAAGGAGCAAAAGATTGGCCTGGATTTCAATCCGACCTGCTTTTCGCATCCACTGAGCGCGCAGGCCACTCTGAGTCACCCGGATGCTTCCATAAGAAGGTTCTGGATCAATCACTGCCTAGCGTGCCGCAAGATAAGCGAGTACTTCGGCAAGGAACTGGGAACGCCCGCCGTGATGAATATCTGGATCCCGGATGGCGACAAGGATTTTCCCGCAAACCGCATAGCTCCGCGCAAAAGATTGATTGAAGCTCTGGATGAGATCATTTCCGCGCCGCTTGGCCAGCACCATAAAACTGCCGTGGAGGGCAAGCTTTTCGGAATCGGTGCGGAGAGTTATACCGCCGGCTCCAATGACTTTTATCTGGCTTATGCTGCGACGCGCAAAACGCTGCTCACGCTAGACGCGGGACACTTTCATCCAACTGAAAGCGTCGCCGACAAAATATCCACGGCGCTGTGCTTTCTGAACGAGATTCTGCTTCATGTCTCCCGCCCTGTGCGCTGGGATTCCGATCACGTGGTTCTGCTGGATGAAGCCACAATCGCGATTGCCCAGGAGATTGTGCGCGCAGACGCTTTGTCGCGCGTGAATATCGGCCTAGACTTCTTCGATGCCAGTATTAATCGCATTGCGGCTTGGATCATAGGCGCGCGGAGTATGCGCAAGGCTTTGCTGTACGCGCTGCTTGAGCCTTCGTCCAGACTGGCCGAGGCAGAGAATAACCTCGATGGAGCGGGCCGCATGGCGCTCTTTGAGGAGCATAAGTCGATGCCATGGTCCGCTGTGTGGGAATACTACTGCGCGAGCCAAGGCGTTGCAGAGGGAATTGGCTGGCTGGAGAAGGTTCGCAGCTACGAAAAGAGCACCTTGTCCGCGCGCGGGCGAATGTAGCATCTATGCAGCATCCAATGTGCTTGCCTCCTTGTATGATATTTGCAGCATCCTAGGAGGATGAATGAATCGGCGCAATTTTATCAAGGCAGGCACATTGGCAGGAGTCTCATTCAACACATTGCCTATACTGGGAGCTATAGGCGCGGAAGGACAAGCTACTGCCGTCGCAGGCTCGTCGCAGCCAGACGCACAGGGCGGTTCCGGCATCACCGGCAGCCAAGTTATCACTTACTGTTACCCGCGCAGTATGCCGTTCTCTGCCGACTTCAAGGTGAAGGCCGGAGGGCGCGATGTCGAGGTGATCAAGACCTCGGTTGGACCTTTTTCTGCCTTTGCTTGCGAAGGGCCGGTGGAAGTTTCGATTGAGACGATCTCTGCGGCGAAACACGTACGCATAGCTCCGGCGCGCCACAAAATCAAGGCAGAGATAACCAGGAATCGCGTCACCTTCACGCTCCCGAGGCCGATGCAACTGCTGATTGAGATCGACGACCGAGAGCAGTTCTTTCTCTTTGCCAACCCCATCGAAGCGTCGGCCCCCTCGCCCACAGATGCCGGAGTGCAGTATTTCAAAGCCGGGCAGATTTACGAGGTGGGTGAGTTGCGCCTCAATAACAACGAGACGCTCTACATCGAAGGCGGCGCGGTGGTGCGCGGCAGCATTCGCGCCACGAACGCAAAGAATGTGCGCATCTGCGGGCAGGGCGTGCTCGATGGCAGTTACTATCGCCAGGGTGTCGAGGGAACTCGATCCATTGTTCTAGAAAACTGCCGTGATTCACGCGTAGAAGGCATTATTATGATCGAGCCTTCCAGTTGGATGTTCGTGCTGGGCGCATGCCAGAATGTGACGGTGAGCAACGTCAAGGAACTAGGTTACATCAGCGGCGGCGATGGCCTGGATATCGTCGGCTCAAAGCATATCCACGTAGAAAACTGCTTCTTCCGCAATGGCGACGACTGCATTGTGCTCAAGTCACTTGATCTACGCGGAAATATTCACGAGGCTACGCTCGATTTCAGTTGCGATGTGGAAGATATCGAGGTTACCGGTTGTTCCTTGATGACATCCAGGGGCGGACAGGTCTTCGAGATCGGCCACGAACTGCGCACCGCCAACATCAAGGATATTCACTTCCACGATTGCGATGTTCTGGAAGTGCGCGATTATGGCGCGCCGTTTGGTATTCACAACGCTGATCACGCAACAATCAGCAATGTCCTATTCGAAGACATTCGCGTCGAGCACCACTACAACAAGCTGATCGACTTCCGCATCTTCCAGAGCCGCTGGTCCAGAGACAAGCAGCGCGGACAGATTCGCAACATCACGCTGCGCAACATCGCTGTGGTTGTCTCCGAGTTCAACTCAGGGTACACGGTATCCGTGATTGGCGGTTGCGACGCAGAGCACACGGTGGATCATGTAAACTTTGAAAACTTCCGCATGAACGGCAAACCGGCCACCAGCGGCGATGATATTTTCCTCTTCACCAACGCCCATGCCAGCAATATCAGCTTTCGCTGAGAAGACAGACAACTCCATGAGAGATGGCTTTCTCTCATGGAGTTGTGCGTTTCGACCTGTTACTGAACCGTTAGGGTGAGCGTGGTCGAGGCCGGGGCTATCCCATTGGTTCCTGTAGCCGTAATCGTGAGATAGGAAACCACAGGAGGAGGAGTACTGTTGCCGCTGCTGCTGCCTCCACTGCCGCATCCGCTTGCCACAGCAAGAAGAACCACCGTCAGAAGCAATGCAGCAAATCCGCCCAGTAGCTTGCGCTTGAAGCAGAGAGGCACACAGAGCAGGCCCGCCATCCAAGGCAGTATACCGAGCAAGACTGTGTGTGGCTTTGCCAGCATGGCGTTGGATGCGACAGTTTGCACCGTGACAGCCACGGGCGTCGAAGTTGTTGCCGCAGTCAGCGTCGCCGGAGAAGGAACCGTGCAGGTTGCGCCGACAGGCGCGCCCGTGCAGGTAAAGGTGACGACGCCCTCGTAGTTTGTGGAGATGAGAGTGAGGTTGAATGTTGCCAGCTGACCGGCCGTAACCGTGGCCGAGGCATTGCCCGACGAGCCCGCGCCCAGGGAGATTGCAGGCGGAACGGACGACGCTGGTGTTACGGAGACTTCACTGGAGTTCGGTCCTGTTCCAATGCTGTTTGTGGCCGTCAGATAGTAGAAATACTGGGTCCCATCGGTCAGCCCGGTATCTTGATATGCAAATGTGCTGCCGTCAAAGGTGGTAATTGCGGTCGAAGACTCCTTGCCCGCTGCCGTCCCACGATAGAGGCTGTAACTGGTGGGCGTTCCACCCGGATAGGCTGGCGCCCAGTTCAGGTTCACCACCGTATCGCCTGCGGTTGCTGACAGAGTGGGCTGGCCCGGCGCATCGGTCGTGTCGTCATAGGAGCCGTAGTAGAAGGTGTTGCCCACAAAGCCAAGATAGACCGTTCCAAAGACATCCCAACTGGCTGCCATGGTGTTGGGCAGATCGATGATGTTGTACGGATAGTAGGAGACGCGGTTGAAGGTGTTGCCACCATCAACCGACTGAAAGATGCCCCACTTCGCATCGCCGTTGTAGAGCCCATAAACATAGATCGCCGGATAGCTTTGGCCGGGAGCAGCCTTGCCGAGCGCCAGCGTCCAGGCATAGGTGAAATTCGTATTGCGGGTGAAGTTATTGCCGCCATCGGTGGTGTGGTAGAGGCCGTGCGCCGTCGCGCCTTCGCGGCCGTCTACCAGCCACATCTCGCCGGATACGCCGGGAACCGTTGCCAGAGTTCCATGATGCGGATAACCGGGAGCGCCGTTGGCTGTCTGCTGGGTCCAGGTAACGCCGCCATCGGTGCTCTTCCAGAAGCCGCCTGCCGTCATATCTGCATAGAAAGTGCCAGACGTAACCGGGTCGGCCACGAGTAGATGCTGCGAGAGAACGTAATTCCACGGTCCCCATTGGGTGGGCATATAGGTGTAACTGGAAGGCCCGGAGCCGCAGGGCGTCGCTACTGTAGAGGCGCCGCTCACGCTGTTGAAAGAGGCGGTTTGCGTCCAAGTGGCGCCGCCATCCTTGGAGTAGAACGGAGCGGGAACCTTTGCGGTCCAGGTATTGGCGTTGGTGGGAATCCAGACCAGATTGTCGGCGCCCGCCGGGTCGTTCTCGTGGCCCGCGGCGCGCGCCGAAACGGCGATGATGCCGCCCTCCAGGACGCAGGGATGAGTTCCAGCTGTGATGGAAGGAAAGACCTGCCAGGTCGTGCCGCCGTCGGTGCTGTACCCGCTGAAATTTCCAGCCAGGGCGAGCACATTGCCGGTGGCGACGTTAAAAGTCGAAATCACATCATAATTGGGTTGGTTGGGAGCGTAGTTGCTATCCGTTGCGCAAGCCAGGCCGCTGACATCCGTCCATAAGTTCAGTGGAAAGTGTTCAGCCGTATAGGTGTTCGGGTCGGAGATGATGAACATCGTTTCATCTTCAACGGGCAGTAGCGGCTTGCCGCCGGGAGGAATCACGGCCGGCTCGGCGACTGCCTCTTCGATCCCCTCCGAGTTGCTGGCCCAGGTGCTTGAGGTATCCGTATTGCTGGGCGTGTAGGTCATAATGCCGTCATTGGCGCCGGCCACCCACAGAGTACCTGAACCATCAAAATAAAGCCCGCTGGTGGAAACATAATGCCCCTGCGGGCGGTCAGCCTGCGGGCGCAGCCACTCGATGGGCTGCGTCTCGGAGAACTGCATGGAGCCGAGGTCGGTCCAGGTTTTGCCGCCATCGAGGGAGCGCGAAAGACCGTTGCCGCTCAGGGTAAAGATGCGCTGTGTATTGCTGGGGTCCACCGCGATGCCGCTGCCGCCTCCGTGCTGTGGCGACGCTGTCGTCCAGGCGGTCCCGGTACGCGTCCACTCGTAGAGATTGTTATTGCTGCCATCCGCAATCCACAGATTGCCGGAGGCGTCCACGGTTGCAAAGCCAGCAGTGCCGGCGCCGCTCTCCATCGCTGTGCCGGTAATGTCGGTCCAGGTATTGCCGCCGTCGGCGCTCTTCAGTACTCCGCCGCCGCTCACAACGTCCCCACTGCTCTCGTTGTGCTTGATGTAAGTGACGTAGACGATATTGCTGGCGGTCTGACCGCTCACGGTTCCGGTGCCCGAGCCGCCGTCAATGCGCGGCAGGTGAAACTCATAGCGCACAGAAGAATTCGAGATAGGAAGTCCTTTGCCCGTCACCTGCGTCCAGGTTGCGCCGCCGTCCAAGCTGCGCTGCAGGCCGTCGGGAGAGCCAGACGCTCCCGGAGGCCCGAAGTACGCGACATTTCCATTGCTGGGATCGACGACCATCCGCTCACCCGTGGTCTCCGAGGCAAGATTGCCGGCGAGCGCAAGATTGGCAGCTTTGTAGGTCAGTGCGCCATCCGTGCTGTAATAAACATTCAGCCCCCAGCAGTTGCCGATGTCGCCCGAACCGCACAGTGTCCAAGCCACCAGAACGTGCTTCGTATTGGACGGATCAATGGCGATGGCGCCGCCGCCGCCATTGGCAGGCGCAACCGTATAAGCTGCCGGCAGCGCGGTGGAGACTTTGGTCGGGAACCACTGATTCGCCGTGCCGTCCCAGCGGTAGACGTTGTCCACGTCGCCGCGCGCGTATGCCGCCGAGCCGCTCACGGCCAGGCCGCGCATCCACCCGCCTGCGCCAATATCCACCGGGTTCCATTGATAATGTGAGGTCAGGTCGGTGTCCTGCGCGCTGATCGCCGCAACGGCAATCAAGGCAATAAAGACAACAGATAGCAGCGAAATCAGCTTGCAATGCAGGGTGAACTTCATGGCAGGTCTCCTAAGTGAATCAGCACGGCTATCTGCCCGTGGTGAAAGTCAGGTTTTGAAAGGGCACGGCTTCAGCCGTGCCGTAAATGTTGATAATAAACGCCGGGCTTTAGCCCCTGAGGAACAGTTTTCAGCATTTTCGACTTTCACCACGGACTGCTATGAGTGAGAGAGAAATTTCTTCAGAATCGCCAGCTGATCCTGATGGATCTCGCACGAAGCGAACGTAAAAGAACGAGCCATCTCCGTCAATTCAGCGGGCGAGTGTTTGGCCAATCGGCGAAGGACAAAATCGAGCGCGGGAACATCGAAGTCACGCGCCACCTCGCGCACCCACTGTTCGCGGGTGTCCACGGTAATATCGGTTGCGGTCAGCAGCTTTGTAACATTCGCGGTAAAGGGCTTTTCCAGGTCTTTGTAACTCTGCATGAAGGATGTGATCTCGGGTGTATCCAGAAAGCGCCGCCAGGGCGTATCGGAACGCACCGTCACGATCCCCATGTCCTTCAGATCCTTGTAACACCAGAGAGACCAGCTCCATCCCTTTTCTTCAAAGATCGAAATTTGATCTTGCGCAATGGCCAACTGAACTGCGAAAGCTTGTGGATTGCTTCTGAAAACTCCAAACTCTGCCGCCATCACCGGACAGCTCAGGCGCCGGGTGTCGCACTTACCTTCGATCATCTTCTTCAGCGCCGCGCGGTCGAAGCTCTTGCCATCAACCACCGCGGGGTAACTCGTCAGAGCTGCCCATGCAGCATCTCCCGAGTAATAGGGGTGAATGGCCACAACAACCTGCGGATCGTTAATCAATTCCTCGTGCAGGCTGGAAATGTCCGTAGCCCACAAGTTGGGATCGAGAAAGAAGAGATGATGGGGATCAACCTTGCGGATTGCCCGCATCGTGTCCAGGTAAAACTGATTGAGCAGAGGAACATTGGAGGTGACCGGCTCACCCAGCAGATTATATCCAGCGATAATTGGATCTCCACTGTAGCGGCGCGCAATCTCGACCCACAAAGCAATGGTGCGGTCAATGAAATGACGCTGGTTCCAGAAATAGGTTTCGCCATAGGCGCTGCCGGCGTTCTGGTCGCGCGCCTGTGCTCCAACCCCTGCGTGAAGATCGAGCATCACCCAGATATTGTGCTTGCGGCAAAGACTGACAACCCGATCGAGCTGCTTGAAGCCGCTTTCAAGCCACTTCCCTGGCGCCAGATCATCCTCGAAGTGCCGGTAATTGAAGGGCAGCCGAACAACATTAAAGCCCTGCTGCGCCAGAAAAGCTATATCCGTATCGGCAATAAATGCTTGGTCGAAGGCATTGAAGAATGTGGAATAGGAGTCTTCTCCCAATATTTTCTTGAATTGCTCGCGGATCTTCCACTCGGTCCAGGGAAGGCCGATCATGTAATCTTCAATGAGCATCCAGCCGCCTAGATTCACGCCGCGCAGACGAACCGGCCGGCCGGCCTCCACAATCTCCCGGCCTTTGGCATGAAGTAGCTCCCGCTTGGCTCCGGCGCTGGCCAGCGCGTGCAGCATGCCAGATCCAGCTGTGCTTCCAACCGCGCTGACGGCCAATGATGTTTGCAGAAACTTGCGTCGATCCATTGCCATTGTTATCCTTTATCTCCTCATTCAATCTGTTTAAGAGCCAACCAAAATCGATCATCCGAGCACTTGATTTGGAGTAAGTTGAATCAGCCTTCCCGGCGAAGACTTCGCGCGGTGAAACTCGTAAGCATCTCCCCTGTATAGGGTTTTTTCCCACCATGTTGCAGTTGGCCCGGAGTAACCAACGGCAGAGACAAGAAAGGCCGGCGAGCCACTGCGCGCTTGTAGCGCCTTCGCCTCCTTCCCCATCAGTTTCACCGCTCGAATTGTCTGATCCGACTCCGCGATTCTCAACCCGAACTTCTCCCGGCACAGTGCATAAAATGAGCCTCGAAGCTGCTGCCGGGTCAGGCCGGGAAATACATCGGCGGGAACCCATCGCCTCTCCAAAATAACCGGAACTCCGTCGGCAAGGCGCAGCCGCGTGATGGCATAAAGTTCCCGGTCGTAATCCACTTGCAAACGCGCCGCAACTTCTGCCTCCGCCTCCGCGGCCTTCATTTGCTCCAACTGCAAGACACGCGTCGCCGGAGTCTTGCCCGCCTCTTTCACCTTCTGCGTAAAACTTACCAGAGTCTGAATGTCATAGTTGAGTCGCGAAGGAATGACAAATGTGCCAACCCCTCTCCTGAGTTCCAGAAGCCCCTCGGAGACCATTCCTCCAAGCACCTTGTTGGCGGTTGGCCGACTGACCTGGAAGCGCTCCGCAATCTGCCGTTCCGTCAGAAACTGGTCTCCCTCCGCGAATTCGCCCGACTTCAACAACTCGCGCAGGATCTCGTTCATCTGCTGATACATCGGCACACGAACGAGCCGCGTTGCATCCACGCTCACCATTCTAATTCCTTGCTGGCGCTGCCGGAGCTGCCGCGACGCTCTTGGTAATAGGTTCAAGACCGAGACGTTTGCGGCCTTCTTCCAGCATCGATTCAGTGCGCGTCGCTCCCACGCGGCTCACCCCGATCGCGCGCACCGCCAGCATGGCGTCCAGATCCCGAATGCCGCCGGCCGCTTTCACCTGGACCCGCGCAGGGGAATGTTTGCGCATCAATTCGAGGTCGGCGATGGTGGCTCCGCTGGGCGCATACCCGGTCGAGGTTTTCACCCAGTCAACGCCAACCACGCCGCAGATTTCGCAAAGGCGAATCTTGGCGGCTTCGTCATGATAGGCGTTCTCGAAGATCACCTTGATCTTTTGCCCTGCGCCATGGATCAGTTGCGTCAGCTCGGTCAGCTCATCCTGGACATACTTCCAATCTCCGCTGCGAGCCTTGCTGATATTGATGACGACATCCAGCTCCTGGCCACCATCCTTCAGCGCCTGCTGCGCTTCGGCAATCTTGATCGAGGTGCGGTGCCCGCCGTGAGGAAAGCCGATAGTCGTGCTGGCGTTTACCGTGCTGCCGGCAAGAAGCTCCGCGCAGCGCGACAAATAATAGGGCATAATGCAGACGCTGGCCGTGTTGTAGCGTAGCGCCAGCGCGCAGCCCGCCTCCAGCTCATCAGTGGTCATTGTGGGGTTCAGCAGCGAGTGGTCAATCATCTTGGCAAGAGCCAGGTAGTCGTATGTAAGTGTCATTTCTTCTCTCCAAATTCAACTCTGTTTTTGTTGGTTGTTAGGTTGTATGTTTGCTGGGCGAGCGCAACGCCCCCCAAAGCTCCGCTTTTGTCTCCAAGCGAGGAGCAGCTTATATGAACGACTTCGCCGGGGAACATCCGCACCCGTTCCCGCACGGCTCGGCGAACCGGCTCCAAAAGCAACTCCCCCATTACGGAAAGGCCGCCGCCAATCACGACATTGTTGACTGCGCTGATGGTGACCGCATTCGCAATTCCAATGCCGAGATACTCTGCCGCCCGCCGGATGGCATCGGCAACCGCCGAGTCTCCGCCCTCGGCGGCTAGCGCCATCTGGGTTGCCGTCACCTTGCCGGGATCGCCCGCCACCAGCTCGCTCAGCCGTGGCGCAAGACCATCGCGCATCAACGCCTTGCCTGCGGCGGCCAGCGCAGGTCCGCTTACCAACGTCTCCAAACATCCACGGCTGCCGCAACTGCACGGCGCGCCATCCGGGAGAACGGTGTGGTGCCCAACCTCGCCCGCCGCGCCAAAGGCTCCAAGACGGAGCTTTCCGTCCAGCACCAGGCCTCCGCCAATGCCGGTTCCCACGGTCACAAATAACATATCTTGCGTGCCGGCGCCCTTGCCGAAGGTGAACTCGCCCAGCGCCGCCATGCGAGCGTCATTTAACAGCGACACGGGCCTCTTGGTGTAGGAGGCAAACTCATGGGCGATGGGAAAACCGCGCCATTGCTCGGGAAGATTGGGCAGAAAGACAATCTTGCCCGCTTCGCGATCCACCAGCCCCGGCAATCCAATTCCAATCGCCAGATAGTTCACGGAGTGCTCCCGGCACAATTCGTCCAGCAGCCGGCAGGTTCTCTCCACAGCCTGGGCCGGACCGCTCTCCGGGAGAGTCGGAATCACTCCTTCAGCCAGAATATCGCCGCCAGCACCCGCGAGCGCCACCGCGATCTTGGTCCCGCCAAAGTCCACGCCAGCAAAAACTTCACAAACCCCATCTTTCGCCAAGCGGAATTTCCTCCTCCACACAAGACATACAGTGGCATAGCCACTCTATCAGGCAACTGCGTTCCGTGTAAACCGCGAATGCCGCTAATTCAGATTCATAGTTGGATCAAAGCCCTCGGAGTCTAAGAGTCTATCCGCAAATTGGTAGCGCCTACCTCCCGGTCGGCTGGATTGTGGGGCTCCTGACCCTCAGAAGCCGTCTGGGAAGCGCTGTGCACCACCCATTCCGCGATTTTATGCGGAATGGGTGGGAGGGTGTATTGCATTTCTTTTGGACCGGATCAAGAAGAAAGGATAAATTCTTATTCGCCGTCGGGCAGCTTGAAGGGCTTTTGCAGGTACATCCGAGCCTCGTTGACCGCGCCCTGAGTGTTGTCGTTGGTCTGCACGGCTAATCTGTACTCGTTAATCGCGCGGTCGCGCTGGCCGGTGACGTCGAAGATCTTTCCTATCGCGATGTGGCTCCAGACCTCGGTCCAGTGCGGCTCGTCGTCGCCCCGCAGCGCGTCGCGATAAGCGTTCACGCTGGCCTGGAAGTTGTGCTGCGTAAAGAGCAACTCGCCGATGCGATAGCTGGCCAGCGAACTCTGCGGGTTGGCCTTGAGCGCCTCCTGGTACTCCACCAGCGCGCCGGTAAGCTCCCCCTGCGCCACAAGTTGCTGGCCTTTGAGAATACTGATGCGCACCTGCAGGTCCGGCGTGGATTTGAGCACCCAGCCCTGGGGGTCGATGCTGATGCGCCGCGGGCGGCCGAAAGTGTCCACGACAAACTGCGTCTCCGTGCCCATGATCTCGATGCGCTGCGTCTCCGTCTTGCCGTCGGTCTCGATGCGCAGCTCCACCGGCATGCGGAAGAGATCAAGGTCCTGGCCAATTTCGCCGATGGTCCTGAAGCCCTTGTTGTTACCCAGTCGGTAGACGGCGTACTTGTTATTGAACTGCGGCGCGCCGGTGCCGTCCACCCATTGCGCAAAGAAGGGGGTCAATTGCTGATCGCTCTGCGCCTCGGCCACCTTCTCGAAGTCAGCCGCGCGGATTCCGCTGTCAGTGTACTGGCTGAGCGCGCCCTTGAGCGTGGCAAAAAATGCCTTGTCACCCACCTCCCAGCGCAACATATGGAAGATCATCGCTCCCTTTTCCAGCGTCATCGACTGAAACTCCGGCGAGAAAGGGCTGAGCCGGCCTGCGCTCGACAGGGGGATCGTGTCGTAAGCCAGTGCGCCGGCTGACACGTCTTGCAGTGCAGTCTTCAACGAGTTTTTACCGCTCTCTTCCTCCACGTACATCAACTCGCCGTAGCGGGCCATGCCGTTGGTAATCCATGCGTCGTTCAGCGTACGCGGGCTTACCTCGGAACCCCACCACTGGTGGGCGATGGTGTTGGCCAGCAGGCGAATACCGCTCTTGTCGCCCACGCGCGAGCCAAGTATAGCCGCCAACTCCGGCGCCCAGACGGCGGGCAGCGTGTCATCAGGCAGTTCGACCACGTTCAAATGGCTGGATTCCGGCTCGCCGAAGCTGTCGGTAAAGAAGTCGTACTCCTTGGCCGCCGTCTGCGCCAGTTCGCTGGCCGCCTGCTGATGGCTCACCGTCAGATAGACCTTTACGTTGCCGGAGCCAGCCGAGACAGGCTCCACGTAGCGGCCGGCAATCACCGTGCCGGGAAAGCCGGGCTTCGTCCAGTTGAAGTCGTACTGGTCTCCCGGCTTGCCGTTGGCCAGCGTGACCGGCTTGGCTTTGCCCCGGCTGCCGCTCGAGAAGACCCGCATCCCTTGCGGTACGCGAATGTGCAGCTCCATCGTGAAGCGGTCGGTCATGTAGCCGGACGAGTTTCCAGAGACGGGGAACCAGCGCGCCGGATAGAGCAGGTAGGTGATCGGCTCCTGGATCGCCGCCAGCTTCAAACCTTCAATCGGACCGTCGTCGTTGCCGGTGATCACGCCCTCGTACTCGAAACTCCAGTGCGCCACTTGTCCCTGCGTGAAAGGCGTCGTCGGAGTGATGCGGATGCCGCCGTCGGGCGAGCGCTCTCCGTTCAGCACCGTGCCGGCTTCGTCTGAGATTTTGCTCACCTTGAGCGCCGGATGAAAACCAAAGCTGACCGACTCGGTGTTTTCCGGCGCGGTAAAGGTTACGGTCGCCTTGGCCGCCAGGTGGTGCGTTGCCGTGTCTATCTCAGCGTCGATGACATAGCCAGAGATCGTGAGCGCGGGCCTCTCCTGCCGCTGGGCGGCGAGCGGCGCAGCCACCAGCAGAGCGCAGGCCAACCCCACCGCCATCTGCAACAAATTCTTCTTCATTCGAATCGCAGTCATTTTCGCAGTCATCTTTTTCGTCTCATTTTATAGATGCACCGTGCCACATCCTTGCGACTTTTTTCTGTCGCAAGGATGGAACACCGCGAAGCTCAACCCACCTGCCGACTCATCTCCAGCGTAATTGTCGCCACGCGTTCAATCGCGCCTTCGCTGGGTGCCCCAGGTCTCGATTGTGAGAGCTGGGAAACCGGACTCAGCAAGCCGCGCACCCACGCTAGCTCTTCCATCATGGACTGGCGCAGAGTACCATCCGGTAGCAACGGTTCAATTTCTTGGACGATTTTTTCTGCGGTGAAGTCATCTTGAATCAGCTCCGGCACAATTCGCTTGCCGGCAATCAGGTTGGCCATGGCCACAAAGGGCACCTTGACTACCCGTTTGGCGATGGCGAAAGTGAGCGTCGAGACCCTGTAGACCACCACAAAGGGATTGCCGATCAGTGCCGCCTCCACAGTCGCTGTGCCGCTGGCCACCACCGAAGCGCGGGCGTGCATTAAAACTGCCCGGGCATTCTCAACCAGCCGCAGCTTCAGGCCGATGCCGTGGGCTCCAACCAGCCGGCGCACCTCGTCTCGCTGCGCCTTGTTCAATGTCGGCGCTAGCGGAATGACGAACTCGTAGCCGCTCGTCAACTCCCGCGCCGCCTGCAAGATCGTCGGCAGATGGTCGCGAATCTCCTTGGCGCGGCTGCCCGGCAGCAGCCCAATCCACGTCTTCGCCGGGTCGAGGCCATTTTGCGAAGCAAATTCTTCCCGGCTGACCGAAGGCGGCGGCAGCTCCGCCAGCGGATGGCCCACAAACTCGGCCTCCACGCCGCGCTCGCGATAAAATGCCTCCTCGAAGGGAAAAATCACCAGCATTTTGTCAATATATTTTTGCACCAGACGGATGCGCTTCTTCTTCCAGGCCCACAACTGCGGGCTGACAAAGAAGATGACCGGAACGCCCAGCCGGTGCAGCTGCCTGGCCAATCGGAAATGAATCTCAGGGAAGTCAATGAGGACGGCCACGCTGGGCGGCCGATCGCGCACAGCTTGCTTCAGCTTGCGATACTCGCGCCAGATGCGCGGCAGGTGGACGATGACCTCGGTCAGTCCCATCACCGCCATCTCTTCCGAGCGAACGACGCACTCCAGCCCCGCGGCCTTCATGCGCTCGCCGCCCATGCCGAAGAAACTTGTGGCTAGGGCAGAGTCTTTGAGCCGATCTTGGAGCGCGGCAATCAGCAGCGCGCCGTAGTGCTCGCCGCTGGCCTCGCCTGCCGAAATGAAGAGGTTGGTGGGCATTCTTCTGGCTGCGCCACAATCTCAGGCGCTCCGCTTGGTCAGCGCCCTCTTTCGCATCGCCTTACATCGGCTGTTGGCTGTACTCTTCTTCGTCTTCCAGGCCATAACGGCGCAGCAAGTTGGGCAGGGTCTGCGAGAAGGCTGAGCGCGGCATCACTGTGTCGCATCCGGCATCGATGGCCTTGGCCTTCAGTTCACCCTGCAAGTGATTGAGAAAACCGACAATCGACGTGGCCTTCTTCAGCTTGCTCTTGAACTTGGTAATCAGCGTGATCGGCTTGGCGTTCAGATTGTTCAGGTCAAAAACCAGCAGCTTGGGCCGTTCGCCTTCCGGCAAGTCGATCAACCTAGCCACTGACTCCTTGTCGTTCTTCACAAACTCCACCTTCACGCCCAACTTGCGCGCCGTCTCCTGAATCTTGGCCACAAAGAAAAGATCCTCAATGTAGCAGAAGATGCGGGTGGGCATGTCGGCGCGGATTGCTACCGTGGGCTGTGGCTGGTACACGTCCTGGTATTGGCCACCGCTGTAGCCATTGTTGGTGATCTGGATCGTCGAAGGCGGGCCATCGGCTACGTTGCCGTTCACCATGCGATAGCTGTGGTCCATCGGGCCTACAAACTCTCTGGGACCCTTTTGCCTGCCTTTGCGCTTGTTTTGCGCCGGGGCTGAAATGCTGTTGCCGGGCTGGATGGCGGTGGCCGGATTCTTTTGGAGGAACTTCTTCCTCTTCCGTCCCTGGCCCTGGCGTCCGCCCTGATGTGCTGATGCCGAGTTCTGGTTGTTTGGCCGTTGCTGCTTTGCCGGCGCGGGGGGCTGCGGCTGAGCCTGCGCCTGGGGCAGTTGGGCCAGCGGCTGCTGTGCCGGGGCCGCGCTTGCCTGGCTGCTCTTGTTCTTGCGGCGACGCCGGCGGTGCCGATGCCCCTGTGGTTGTGTCTGGTCACTTGCCTGGTCCGGCCCCAATTCAGATTGGGGCTGCATCAATTCTGTCGTCATGCGTAGGATTCCTGTTGCATTGTTACTGGTGCGTTGCTTTCCGCTGCATTGGATCTCCCGGTGCAGCCTTTTCCTGCCGGGCGCTGTGCTTCCCAGCCGCCGCTCGATTCTGGTTTGAAAGAAGACGGTGAGCGGCGAAATTCGTCGCTGAACCTCGTACAAACCACCCGGAACCGGGCTCCGAACAATCCACCGTGATTCTCAGGAACATCAAGCGCTTCACAGATTTCGGCCGTATCCGGCCTTCCATAAGAATCAGCCGCCCCATGATGGCGACGCCAATTCAGCCTCTGCGGTCCAAGATGATCTCTGTATATCTCTGTGAAAGTGCTTTATTGCCACCGCGCGCGCATAAAACCGATGAACGGCTCCATCCGGTTGTCTGGATTGTAATGGCGCTCGCCGGTGCCCTTCTCATCTGATGCCTCTCCACAGGAACACTCGCTGTCTGCTAACTGCAATCAAATCAATATTCCAGCTGAGTTTCCATGATCGGCGGCGAGCTTGCTCTTTCCCTTTGGGAGGCTCGCGTCAGCCGCTTGATAGGCAAGTCTGATACTACAGCGAATAGTTGCGGCTGGCAAGTGACTAGAGCCGCTTGTTCATTCTAAGATGGGCTTCGATCCGGCAACTGCTGGGTCGAAGCCCATCTGGCGAGAGTTGCTTACCGTGCCTTTGGTCCGGCGTTGCGAATTGCGTCTGAGGCCTCAAACTGCTTGAAGTTGGCCTCGAAGCGGCCAGCCAGTTCAACTGCCTGGCGGTCGTAGCCCTCCTTGTCAGCCCAGCCGTTGCGCGGATTGAGAATCTCTGCGGGAACATCGGGGCAACTGACCGGGATGCTCAGGCCGAAGGCCTTCTCGGTGACGAACTCGACCTTGTCCAGGCGGCCGTCGAGAGCGGCGTTCACCAGGGCGCGAGTAATCTTGAGGCTCATGCGCTTGCCTACGCCGAATTTTCCGCCGCTCCAGCCGGTGTTGACCAGCCAGCAGGAAGCGTTGTGCTGTTTGAGGCGCTTGCCCAGCATCTCCGCATACACATGTGGCGCCCGCGGCAGGAAAGGCGCGCCAAAGCAGGCCGAGAACTCCGGCTCCGGGTCCTTGACGCCCGTTTCGGTCCCTGCCAGCTTCGCCGTGTAGCCCGACAAAAAGTGGTACATCGCCTGCTCCGGCGTCAGCCGCGAGATCGGTGGCAGTACGCCGAAGGCGTCGGCGGCCAGAAACAATACATTCTTGGGATGCCCGCCAATGCCGGGAATTACGGCATTCTCAATGAAGTCAACCGGATAGGCGGCGCGTGTATTCTCCGTCAGACTTATGTCAAAAAAGTCTGGCTCGTGTGTGGCGGGGTCGAGAATCACGTTCTCCAGTACCGAGCCGAAGCGGATGGCGTGATAAATCTGCGGTTCGAATTCCTCGGTCAGATTCACGCACTTGGCGTAGCAGCCCCCCTCGAAGTTGAAGATGCCAGTCGGGCTCCAGCCGTGCTCGTCGTCGCCGATCAGCCGCCGCGCCGGGTCGGCGGAAAGCGTCGTCTTGCCGGTTCCAGAGAGACCAAAGAACAACGCGGTCACGCCATCGGCGCCCACGTTGGCAGAGCAGTGCATCGGCAGCACATCCTTATTGGGCACGATGAAGTTCATCACGCCAAAGATCGATTTCTTCATTTCGCCCGCGTATTTTGTGCCGCCGATGAGGACAATCTTGTGCGTGAAGTCTACTAGGATGAAGGCGCTGGTGGCGGTTCCGTCGCGCTCCGGCACGGCCTGAAACTCCGGCGCGGCAATCACCGTGAACTCCGGCTCATGTGTGGCCAGCGCGGAAGCTTCGGGGCGGACGAACAGCTGGTGGACAAACAGCGCGTGCCAGGCGTACTCGCTGATGACTCGGATGGGCAGCCGGTAAGCCGGATCGGCGCCGCTGTACAAATCCTGCAAGAAGAGGTCGCGTCCGCTCAGATGCTCAAGAACTCGATCCAGCAAAGCCTGAAAACGCTCCGGCGCGAAGGGCTTGTTTACCTTGCCCCAATGAACCAGCTCGTGCGTCACCGCGTCGTCCACGGTAAACTTGTCCTTGGGACTGCGGCCGGTGCGTGCGCCTGTGACGGAGACCAGGGCGCCGTTGGAGGCCAACCGGCCCTCGCCGCGCAGCAAAGCGGTTTCAACCAGTTGTGCTACTGACAGGTTGGCTTGTACGCGCGGCCCAGAGGCTAGCGCCTTGAGCGACTCCACTCCACGAAAAATTGCCATCGATAGAACTCCTTCCGAACGAATCAGGGTTGAAAACCGACCAATAATCAATTGTGCCATTCCGACCGCGGGCCGCGAAAGAGCTTTTCTCTGGATTGGCGGGTGGCGCAGGTACATGAGTAAAAATATGGGTGCCCCAGGTCCCTCGCATTTGGGGACCTGGGAAACCACGAACCTCGGCGCCACCGGCTGTTCCCTGTTCCCTGCTGCTCCTATTTCGTCTGATCGCCGGGTGCCCCGTGCCCCACCCATTCCGCGCTTTTTGCGGAATGGGTGGGATAGCACAGCACTCGAAGAAATCGGCCCCTCTACTCCTATCTCGTCTGAACGCGGCAGATCCGCACCGGACCCAACAGGCCCGACGCAAGCAGCGGAGAATCCGCATGGTACGGCTTCACGTCGGCGAATGTGATTCTGATCGCGCCCGGCTGCTCATCGCCGATCATCCGATTGACCCACGCATTCCAAACCTTGATCGTGATCTGGTTTGCGCCCGGCTTCAGCGCGGCGGTTACGTCCACACGATAGGGCGTATGCCATACAACGCCCAGCGGCTTGCCGTTCACCGTCACCTCCGCCAGGTTCTTCACATCGCCGAGGTCAATCCACACCTGCGCGCCGTTTTTGAACCACTCCGCCTTCGCTTCCACGCCCCGGGTGTAAGTGCCGGCTCCGGAGAAGTACTTCACTCCCTGGTCCGGGTTCTCGCTCCAAGATGTCAGCTTGTCCAGCGTGATCGACGCCGGCGCGCCCCGATTCGGCTCAAAGCTCACCGTCCACGGGCCGTTCACGGATGCAACCTCGCTTTCGGTCCGCGTGGGTAGCGTACGCGATGTCTCTGTAGTCGCCTTGCGGAAGACCACAAAAACGGTGCCCCACGGCTCCAGCTTCAACGGAACTGTAGTGCGCCCGCTGGCAATCTTGAAGGAGACTGGCTCTGTCTTGCCGGTGTCGGCGTGCCACAGTTCAGGCGCTTTGCCTGTTACGCGGAAGCTGGCCTCCACGGCTTCAGAGCGATCCTTGCGATTATCCACAAAATAGAGGTCGCCGCTGGCCAGCTTGCGATGAACAAAGAGCAGCCGAGCGTCGCTCTCCGGCTTGCTGTAATCGAAGTCCGGCGCCACGTTCAACTTGCTGAAGACCTCTTTCAAGCTCTGGCCCGCAAAGACCGTGCCCTTGCCTACCTTGTGCTCGCCCTTGCCGTCGCCAAAAAGTTCGTCGTTCAACTTGCGGAACTCCGCTTGATCATCGGCCAGGCTGGGATCGTCGCTGGGCTTCGCTCCCGCAGCCACAGCGCCGTCCACCACCAATTTGTGAATGGCGCGCAGCACCGGCAGCGACATGTGCCGGCTATATGGATCGAGTCCCAGCACACGATAGCTCATGCCGCTGGCTGTGGTGATGCGGCCGCCGGTGACGCTCAGCTCGTGAATCAGGGCGTCGGCATTGATGTAGTCGAAGCCATAGCCGGCCGGAATCTCCGGCGCGCTGCCCCCGAAAATCGCCGTCAGGTTCGAATCTTCGCCGTAGAAATAGACAATATCCGCGCCAAAGTGCCCCTGTTGCAGCAGATAACTGCTGCGCGCAATGTAGTTGATCCAGGGACCGGCGACTTCCGCCCAGGTCTCGTTGCGGTTGAACCACTGGCCAAAGGGTCCAAGCGTCAGCCCGGGTGCCTTGCCAACGAGCGGCTGGTGCGCCGACTCATGAATCACAAAGCGGTTGATGCCGTTCAGCAATTCCTGGTCAGCGGTCGGCTTCAGCGTCGCCGGCGACCAGGCCCAGGGCGCCGCCGCCGCCGTCATTGACTCCGCTGCAGCGAGATTCTGCCCATAGAGGTGCGACACCGACGCCGACTCGCGATCATCCGCGTTGTAGCCGAACTGCTCGTTATTCACATCCGGCGTCTGCGTCCACATCGCGCTCATGGGCACTTCGTTGAACTTCTTCACCTCCATGCCGTCGGCCACAAAGGCGCGCCCGCCCTCGTGCGATTCCCCGTAGTGGCCCATGCCCCGCTCGTGCAGCGTGGCCTCCAACTGGCCGTAGTGCTCGTCGGCAATCAAATCGCCAATCGTCTTCCTGAAGTCCCACAGAAAGCGGTCGCTGGCCTCGGCGCTCTCCACCACCTGGCCCGTAAGCACCGGCATCCAGGGCAGTGGACTATAGCCGCGCCGCTTCTGGAACTGGGCGATCATATTGTCGGTCCAGTTTTGCGAGCCGGCCTCCCAGCTATCGTTCACCACAAACCGGATGCCGCGCTTCCCCATGAACTCCGCGCCGACCGTCTCCTTATAGCTATCCAGATAGTTGTCCATGTACTTTTTCACATACCGTCTGTCCAGCTTGTCCACTTCCAGTCCGGTGGCCTCGGCGGTTGCAGGGTGGTTGGTGATTCCCAGCAGCGAATAGCCAAACCGCAGCACAACCCAGTGGCCGGCCGGCGGCGTCCAGTTCAGAGTTCCATCCGGGCGCATCTTCGCTGTCAGATCGATTACATCGGACTTCGCAATCGCATCCCCTGCTGCAACTGGTTGCGTCGCATAGCCATACAGGTCCGTCTCTGGCGTGAAGGCGGCCTTCTCTTCAAAGTGGTTCACCCGCGCTCCGGGATGGAGCACCAGCTCGGCAATATCGAAGTTTGTGGCTGGCGGTCGATTGGCGGCATCACTTCCCTCCTGGGGTGGTACGTACTTGAAGGTTACCCTGAAAAAACGGGCCGTTAACGGAGGAAAGGAAATCGTGTGCTCTGGTGCGGTCCCGCCACTTAGATCCGTGACCAAGCGAAAGGCAACTCCGTCATCGCTGGCTTCAAGACGCTTTTGAGGAGCACGAAAACCCTCCCAATATCCACCCTGATCCGGTTCTTTTACAACGATGGTAACTGCGCGAATCGTCTGCGGCGTTGGGAACTCGTACTGGATCCAAGCGCTCCCGCTCGCCGCCGAAATCGGCAACTTGGTGGTCTTCTGCAAGTCGCCATCGCTGAGCAACGCCACATCCAGTGAGCCGCCGCTCGACGCAATTGTGGGGTGCAGCGCCTCCAGGGGCAAGTCGCTGGCCGCCCTGCGATAGGCAATCACAGCCACATCGGCGTAGAACTGTGGCGTCCCCACCGCGCTCTCCGGCGTTCGAATCACATCGTGGATGCTCATATTCTGAAAGCCTCCGGTGCTCGTCGGCGGATGAGCCAGCGCGCCTGTAAACGGCTTGCCTCCCTCCACTTGGGTCTCGCTCCACACATATTTCTTCATACCCTCGGAGGCCGGCACCCAGGGACCACCCGACTCGCTCCATCCCGGCGAACCCGCTATCGCTTCTTCCATGCCAAACTTGTCGGCGAGGGTCGTCGCGTACCGGAAGGCATCCTTCCACTCCGGGGTCATGTAGGCCAGACGATGGTCGACTACCATCGGCGTATCCAGGGCAGCGTCGAAGTTATGGAAACCGCCCAGACCAACCCTGTGCATCCATTCCAGGTCCAGCTTGATGCCTTCTTTGGAGATGTTGCCGTTCATCCAATGCCACCACACCCGTGGGCGCGCGCCTTGCGGTGGATTTTCAAAGCCACTCTTCAACGGGTCAGGATTGCTTTGCGCCGCGGCCATGCCAGCGCCCAAAAGCAGCGCAAGGCCTGCCAAGATCAGTTTCTTCCCTCGAAAATCCATCGTGTTCCTCTCGTTCTCAAAGATATGCATTTGCCCTCTCGGACCGGAATGGCGCTTATTGAAAACTCCGCGGCGCACAATTCACCTTTTGATCGCGCCCCCTGTGAATCGGCGTAGAATCTCTCTTTCCGCACAAGGAGCCAGATTAAACGATTCCTGATTCGAAAACAATTCTAATATGAAACAGGTTCCGGTAACCGGCCTACCATTGAAAGTATTTCCGGCTCGCTTGACGAATCTATGCTATACTTCTTTCAATCGTAGAATTCGATCTGAAGATTTTGCCTGTTCCGGTTACCGCCTACTCGCAAACTTCCACATTGCGTTCGCGGTAAATCGTACCAGAGGAGCATCACACAATGGAAACAGGCACAGTCAAGTGGTTTAATGACGCCAAGGGTTTTGGTTTTTTGAGCCGTGAGAACGGCGAGGACGTTTTCGTCCATCACACCGCCATCCAGTCGAACGGCTTCCGTTCGCTGCAAGAGGGCCAGCGCGTCCAGTTCAACGTCACCAAGGGCCCCAAGGGCTGGCAGGCTGAGAACGTTCAGGTCGTCTAAGCGTTACCTACTTACCAGTTCGTAACAAAATGAGAGGGACGGCGAAGCTGCCGTCCCTCTCTTGTGTCTGATAGACTTTCGCCTAATTCGGATCAATTCTAGAATTCCGTTTGAAGCCTTTCGGCTGATTCCTATTCCCTGACATCTGCTCTTACGCTGCCGGCTTGAGGCTCTTAAGGCTGACCTGCGGAACGGCCGGGTGCAGATTCTCCATCAGCGTGACGTGGGTGCCCAGGTATTGCAGAACATCATTGATTGAATCCTCAAAACGTCCACCGGTCTTATGGGTGGCTTTTACGCCCTTGGCCACCAATTGGCAGACTTCAAAGCGGTTCATTCCCTGCGCTAATGCGCGATGAATCTTGTCCGAACGCATGACTTCACTCCAGTCAACTGGTGATTGTTGCGTTGGTTTCGGAGCTCGTCAGTAGCAATAAGACGGCAAGAGCCGAGCAGCTTGTTCTTGTTCTAAAGTTGGATCTGAAAATTCAGCTCTGATTCCATTGTACCTCCGAATCAGTTGCTGCGCCGTCTTTTCCGCCCCGCGAGCCTTTCGCCACCGACCCAAGCCTGATAACATATAAATTGCACTCACCTGATTTGAGGGAAACCCTCAAGAGATTGCAGCGAAAGAGGTTACTAGTGGCAGATACTACCAAGATCGAAGACACCCAGGAACGGAAGAAACTGAAGCGAGCCGCACGCAAGAAGGCCGCTCCCAAGGCGAAGCGGACCGAACCGCGCGGTTCGGCGAAGAAAAAGGTCAAAAAGATGGCACGCGGCATCTCCAAGCGTTAACCGTAAAACCCCGATGAACGGGCCGTGACCCCGTAATTGCTGTGGGTTCCCATCCTTTCACCTTTTCCGGTGAAAGGATGGGAACCCATGACCAAAAAATGGTCTAATTCATTCACTTGGAGAACTGCTCTGCTCAGCCAACTTTTTGCTCGAAAATCGATTGACAAGCTGTTGCTCGACTCGCTCGAGCCCGAATACGCGTTAAAGAAGTCTCTGGGCCCCTGGTCGCTGACCGCTCTCGGCATCGGTGCCGTTATCGGTTCGGGCATCTTCACGGTCATTGGCACGGCCATGGCCGGACAGAAATTCGACGTACCCAGTCTCCGCGACACGCCTCTGCTCCACTATCTAATGCACCACACAGCCATGGCCGGCCGCCCAGGCGCTGGACCGGCACTGGCTCTTTCGCTGGTTCTGGTGGCCATCGTCTGCGTCTTCACTGGGCTCTGCTACGCAGAACTGGCCTCGATGATTCCCATCGCAGGGTCGGCCTATACCTACACCTATGCCACTATGGGTGAGCTGATCGCATGGATCATCGGCTGGGATCTGATCCTGGAATATGCCTTCAGCAATATGAGCGTCAGCGTGGGGTTTGCCGCCCACATCGTTGATCTGCTGGACTGGTTCGGCCTGCATCCGCCCCTGCGATGGATCTCTCCTGCCTACCTACCCACCGGCCTGCAAGATCTTGCAGGCAACGACTTGTATCAATCTGGTTGGCACTTCGGCTTCAATATTCCTGCCTTCCTGGTGGTGATGGTCCTCACCGTGATTCTGGTGCGCGGCATCCGCGAGTCGGCTCGCGCCAACAATGTTATGGTGCTGGTCAAGATGGCGGCCATTCTGGTCTTTGTCTTTGCCGGCGCCAGCTTCATCAAGCCCCATTACTGGCATCCCTTCATGCCTAACGGCTGGACCGGCGTACTCACCGGCGGCTCCATCATCTTCTTCACCTATATCGGCTTCGACTCAGTCTCGACGGCTGCCGAGGAGTGCCGCAATCCGCAGCGCGATTTGCCTATCGGCATTCTGGCTACTCTCGTCGCCTGCACCGTGCTGTATGGATCGGTGGCCATCGTCCTCAGCGGCATCGTTCCTTGGCAGTCGGTCATGGGTGACGCGGCTCCGGTGGTCAACGCCCTCAAAAAGCTATCCCTGCTGCCCGGCGGCGGAGGCCTGCATTGGGTGCGGCTCTTTGTCCTGGTCGGCGCCATTATGGGCATGGTCTCTTCGATCCTGGTCTTCCAGCTTGGTCAGGCCCGCGTCTGGTATGCCATGTCCCGCGACGGCCTGCTTCCCACCGTCTTCGGCCACATTCACCCAAAATTTCGCACACCCGATGTGGCTACTTGGGTCGCGGGCTTCGCTGTGGGCATCCCGGCCGGAGTGTTGGATATCGGCACCGTCTCCAACCTCTCCAACATCGGCACCCTCTTCGCTTTCGTACTGGTCGCGATTGCCGTGCTCATCCTCCGCTATCGCGAACCGGACCGGCCGCGCAGCTTCCGCACCCCCCTCGGGCCTGTCTTCCCACTTCTCAGCATCATCTTTTGTATAGTGCTGATGATGGGCCTGGAAGTGATGACCTGGATGGCCTTCTTCGCGTGGCTGGTCATCGGCCTGGTCATCTACTTCCTTTACAGCCGTCACCGCTCGGAGTTCGCCGGGCAGTAGTAAAATTTCATAATGCAGGAAATCGAAGCATTCATCCGCCGTCTCCCCAAGGCCGAGTTGCATTTGCACCTCGAAGGCACCATCCTGCCTTCGACGCTGGTGGAGCTGAGCGCCCGCCACGACGCGCGCCCGCTCAAGCTGCTCGAGGCCGAGGCCCTCTACCGCTTCTCCGACTTCACCGGCTTTCTAGAGGCCTTCAAGTCCGTCACGCGGCTGCTGATCGGCCCGGACGACTACGAGTTGGCCGCGTGGCGCATGATGGAGCATCTGGTCGAGCAGGGGGTTGTTCACGCTGAGGTCTTCATCTCCGTCGGCGTCATCTATCTATGGCGCAATCACGATCCAGCGGCCTTCGAGCCGATCTTCATCGCTCTGGAACGAGCCCGCGAGCGCGGTGAGCGCGAGCTGGGCATTTCCATCTATTGGATTTTTGACGCCGTGCGCCACTTCACCGTCGAGGAGGCCGAGCGCGTCTTCCTCAAGGCCGTCGAATTGAAGCCTTCGTACCCCTCGATCATCGGCATCGGATTAGGCGGCGACGAGCGCAGTTGCGGCTCCACGCCCTTTACCACCCTTTATGCCCAGGCGCGCAAAGCCGGCCTGCGGCTTACCAACCACGCTGGCGAAACCACCGGCCCCGAGGCCATCCGAGAGGCCCTCGCCATCGGCTCCGAACGCATCGGCCATGCCCTCTCCGCCGTCAAGGACTTCTACCTGATGCAGGATCTGAAAGAGCGTGCAGTGCCTCTGGAGCTGAACCTCACCTCGAATCTCCGCACCGGCGTCTGTCCCTCGTATGCGGCTCATCCGCTGCGCAAGTATTTCGACGACGGCCTGTTGGTCACGCTGAACTCCGACGACCCGGCCTTCTTCGGCTCCGATCTGGCCAATGAGTTCTTGTTGGCTCACACCGAGCAGGGCTTCACCCGCGAGGAACTCCGCCAACTCGCCGCCAACTCCATCCGCTCGAGCTTTCTTCCCGCGGCCGCGAAGGATGTATGGCTTGCTCGCATCGACTCAACGGTGTAAAGCGGATAACTCCTTAACAAAAACTGGCTGAACCCATCGCGTAAGCCAAAGGGCGATAGAATGAGTCCAATCTGACAGCAGAGTTGGAGGAGTGATTCATGCGCAGAGTTTACCCGCTGGCGCTGGCTGTGCTGCTGCTTTTCGCGCCGCTCGTCCCACGAACCCAGACCGCAAACGACCCCGGCGCAAAAAACGCCCGACAGGCGCGCGCCGTCCTCGACGCTATGGTGCAGGCCCTCGGCGGCCCGGCCTGGCTCAACATGAAAAGCCAGATGCGCCAGGGGCACATCGCTTCCTTTGACCACGGCAAGCCCGACCTCGGCACCACCGAATTCTGGGAGTTCCACGTTTGGCCCGACCATGACCGCATCGAATTCACCAAGCACCGCGACGTCTTGCAGTTTTACCTCGGCCGCGCGGGCTATGAGGTCACCTACAAAGGCAAGGCGCCGCTGCCCCAGGAGCAGGTGGACGACTTTATGCGCCGCCGCGATCACTCCATCGAGACCGCCGTCAAGCTCTGGCTCAAAGACCCGCGCACCATTCTCATTTACGATGGCCAGCGCATGGCCGCGCGCCATCTGGCCGACCAGGTCACGCTCATCTCCGCTCAGAACGAATCCGTCACCATCCTCGCCGACGTGCAAACCCACCTACCCCTGCGCCGCACCTTTGAGTGGCGCGACCCGCTCTACAAGGACAAGAACCTCGACGCCGAGGAGTACGACGACTACCACACCTTCGACGGCTTTCCTACGCCATTCACCATCACCCGCTACAAGAATGATGAGATGTATCGGCAGTATTACCTGGTTCATGTGACCTACAACCAGGATTTGCCTCCCGATTTCTGGAGCGTGGACGCAGCCGACCGCCGCATTAAAAAGTAGTAACCTGTTTTGCGAACGAAGCGAGCTGCTGTATGCAATGCTCCCACTGCGGGTGTCATTTCGATATAATCCAGAGGAGCGCAAAGCAGCATCGCTGCTCGCTCGCAGGAGTGATGAATGACCTTAGATATCCAGGAAATCCTGGGCCTGCTTCCCCACCGCTACCCGTTTTTACTCATTGACCGAGTCGTCGAGTTCGACCCCGGCAAGCGTCTGGTCGCAATCAAGAATGTAACCTTCAACGAGCCGTTTTTTCAGGGCCATTTTCCCAACTATCCGCTCATGCCGGGCGTTCTGATCGTTGAGGCGATGGCCCAGGCCGGCGCAATCATCATGCTGAAGGAAATTCCTGACCGTGACAAGAAGCTGGCCGTCTTCACCGGCATCGAAAAGGCCAAGTTCCGCCGCCCTGTCACGCCCGGTGATCAACTGCGCATCGAAGTGGACGTGCTGGCCTTCAGAAGCCGCCTGGGACGCATGGAGGCCAAAGCCTACGTGGATGGAAAAGTCGTCTGCCAGGCCACGCTGAGCTGCCAGATCGTTCCCAAAACGCGCGAAACCGCGCCAGAACCAGCAGAGGCGCCGCAAGAGGCTGCCGAGTGAGCATCCATCCCAGCGCAGTGATCGCACCGGGCGCTGTCGTTCACGCCTCGTGTACTGTTGGCCCCTTCTGCACAATCGGTCCCGATGTGGTTCTTGGCGATGAGTGTACCCTCATCTCCCACGTGGTCCTCGACGGCCACAGCCACATCGGTGCACGCAACACCTTCCATCCCTTCTGCGCCGTCGGTGTTGCCCCGCAGGATTTGAAGTACAAAGGCGAGCCGACCAGCCTTGAGATCGGCGACGGCAACACCATCCGCGAGAACGTCACCATCAGCCGCGGCACCGTGGGCGGCGGCGGCGTAACGCGCCTCGGCAGCGATTGTTTATTGATGGCTGGCGTCCACATCGGCCACGACAGCCAGGTCGGCAGCCATTGCATCCTGGCCAACTGCGCCACCCTCGCCGGCCACGTCGTCATTGAAGACTTCGTCACGGTGGGTGCCTTCTGCCCGGTCCATCAGCATTGCATCGTCGGCCAATACGCCTTCATCGGCGGCGGCACCATCGTCACCCAGGATGTGTTGCCCTTTTCGCTCACCAGTTCGCGGCGCGAGAACAAGGCCTTCGGCATCAACAAAATCGGCCTCGCGCGGCGCGGCTTTTCGCCGGAGCGGCTGCAAATCCTGCAAAAAGCCTTTCGCCTGCTGCTCGCCGCCAAGCTCAACACCACCCAGGCCGTCGAGAAGATACGCGAACTGGAAGGCGACGACGCGGCGCTGCTCGCCGCCTTCCTTGAACGCAGCGAGCGCGGGGTGATCAAGTAGGGCGTCGATTAGGAGATTTCATGCACTATCGCAGATTCGTGTTGTTTGTTTTTGCGTTTTTGATAATCTCATTTGTGGGTTCAGCCCAGGACGTAATTACTGTCGATAAGCTCACTCTCGATCAGCACGTGGAGCGGCGTTATGGACCCATCTATCCGCCAATCGCTCAAGCCGCGCACGTAATGGGGACAGTTGTAATCGAGGTCCGGGTCGGCTTGACCGGAAAGGTCGAATCATTGAAGGTGGTCAGCGGACCGCCAATGCTTCAGCAAGCGGCAATCGATTGCCTGAAGCAATGGACTTTTCATCCATTTGAAAAAGATGGCAATCCAACTCCAGCTAGCGGGATTGTTTCTATCGAATTCAGCTTGGGAAAAGATGGGCCGACTCCGAGGGAAGAGGAAATAGCTAGAAAATATTTCAAGCTTTCGGACCTGTGCCGTAAAGCAATGTTGGCAAAGATTGATCATTCGTTGACGGCGTCTGTCTGCAAACAAGCAGCTGATACTGCTAGTAAGTTTGCACCGGATGTTCGTTTCATTGAGAAGCGATCCGCGTTTGTCTCGGCAGCCTGGGCTTTTATGTATCACGGTGATCTAAAGCGAGATCTAACCGTAGGTATTCGCGACTGGGGTGTCAATGGCGAAGCTTTAAGTTATAGAGGCGATCTAGTGACTGCTCTAACTTATGCGGATAAGGCCGTCGAGGTTGTGAAGTTAGGGCACGATGACAACTCGGGCAGTAACGCTGCATTTGCAGTCAGGGGTATGGTCGAGGCTAACTTAGTCAATCTCAAGGCTGCTGATCAAGATTTGACAATTGCCGAGGATTTTGAGCGAAAGGGAATCATCTGGGCGCAGAAAGAGGCTATCGCTCTCCTCGATGATTATCGTCGAGAACTCGTGCAGGATCTTCGTTTCCACGCTCAGGTGCTGCAAGTCCTCAAACGCCCTGACGAAGCACAGAAGAAGCTCGATGAGGCTGATCAGTTGATGAAATGAACTTAAGGAATCAAATCTCGATGCGGTGCGCATCATGACCCTCGGCCTCATTGCCGGCAACGGGCGTTTTCCCTTTCTCCTGCTGGACGCGGCGCGGGCGCAGGGGCTTGCGGTCGTCGTCGCGGCCATCCGCGAGGAGACCGACGCCGAGATCGACCTGCGCGCTGCCGCCGACAGTGGCATCACCGTCCACTGGCTTTCGCTGGGCGAGCTTTCACGGCTCATCGAGCTTTTTCACAAGGAGGGCGTCACCAAGGCCGTGATGGCCGGCCAAGTGAAGCACAAGCAGATTTTTTCCAGCATCCGGCCCGACTGGCGGCTGGCCAAGCTGCTGCTCAATCTGCGAACCAGAAATACCGATATGCTGCTGGGCGCGGTGGCCAAAGTGCTCGGCGATGAAGGCATTGAGCTGATCAGTTCGACTGCCTTTCTGGAGCCGCTGCTCGTCGCTGAGGGTGTGCTCACCCCACGCGCGCCCGACGATGACGAGCGCAAAAATATCGACTACGGCCTCAGCGTGGCTCGTGCCCTGGCCTCCTTCGACATCGGCCAAACGGTAGTCGTCGCTGCCCAGGCCTGCGTTGCCGTCGAGGCCATGGAAGGCACCGACGCGGCGATCGAGCGTGCGGGTTTGCTGATGACCTCGCTCGGCGACGACGCCTCCACACTCGAGCGCCGCCTGACCGTCGTTAAGGTCGCCAAGCCCAATCAGGATATGCGCTTCGACGTGCCGGTCATCGGCATCACGACCATCGAGACGATGATCCGCTCAGGCGCCAATTGCCTCTCCGTCGAGGCTGGCCGCACATTGCTCTTTGACCGCGAGACGCTGATCCAAAGAGCCGCCGACGCAAGCATTGCCATTGTCGGTTCACCGCGCCCATCCTAAGCAAAAAACTCTCTGCGTCCCAAGGTTCGCCTCCTCCATCCAACCATCTGGAGGCATTCGATGAGAATTCTCGTTCTTCTATTGGCCGTGGCGCTGGTGGCCGCATTTGCGTTCAAGTCCGTTCACGCAGCCGATCAAATTCAGCCCGCCGTGGGGCAGCTCGCGCCCACCTTCACCCTGCCCTCGCAGGACGGTTCCGAGATCTCGCTCGACAGCTTTCGCGGCAAGTGGGTCGTCCTCTACTTCTATCCCAAGGACATGACCTCTGGCTGCACCATCGAGGCGCACAACTTCCAGCGCGATCAGGCCCAGTTCGACGCCGCCAACGCGGTGATCCTGGGCGTGAGCATGGACACCCCCGACAGCCACAAGCAGTTCTGCACCAAAGAGGGGTTGACCTTCCGCCTGCTGGCCGACCCGGAGCACAAGGTCGTCGATGCCTACGGCGCGCTGGGCAGCTTTGCGGGCTTCAAAATCGCCAATCGCTATACCTTCCTCATCGATTCCACGGGCAAGATCGCCAAAGTGTGGACGAAGGTCGATGTACACACTCACTCGGAAGAGGTGCTGGCCGCCATCCACGAACTGAAAAAGTAGCCTCTATCCCATCCGCACCTGATCGCGCAGTTGGCGGGCCGTGACCTCCAGAAAGGTTTCCACGCTGGCGCCAGCGGGCTGCTCCAGGCCCGATTTCGTCCGAATTGCGGCGGCAATCCGCTCGGCCAGCGCGGTGCGAGTCGCTAGGCTCATGTCGAGCCTTCGCGCAAAAAACCCCTCCAGCACTTCGAGATCGGTAGACGTGAGCTTGGCAATGCCGGTCGCTGGCAGCGCGTAGGCCAGGTGTGGCTCCGGGGCTGCCTCCCTCGGCGCAAAGGCCGAGGCGGTAATGGTGCGCGCTCCAGCCTCGCCCCACGCCGGCTCCTCCAGCGCGCGATCCCGCACCACCAGCGTTCCTGCCGCCAGGTCGCCCAGCCGCTGATGCCGGCGTGTCGAGAAGACGGCAATCAAGCCCACCGCGTACAGCGGGAAGGGTTGCATATCAATGTAGCGAATCAGGTTGCGTGCCATCGACTCGAGGAGGCCAATTGCCCGCCCCGAGCGCTGAATCACGCGAATCCGCGCCACCCGCTTGCCGGGAGTGCGGCCGTTCCAAAATGCCTCGAAGAGCGTAAAGTAGCCCCAGAAAAGCAGAAAAAGAATAAAGATGACGAGGGCCTCGGTCCATTGCGCTGAAATCTTCGAGAACGCTTCAATCCCCGGCGCAAAGAGGGCTAAGAGCAACCCCAGCACCAGTAAGCCCGCGCCCCAGATCAGCGAATCCACCAGAAGCGCGATAAAACGGCTGCCGATGCCTGCCAATGGCATCTCGATCTCCACCAGCTCCGGGGTGTCGATGTTAAGCTGGTCTGAATCAAGGCTCATGGCGCACATCCTCTCCAATCAGTGGATTCTCAAGCGCCGGCCCCACTGGGACCGGCTTTCAGCTCTGTTGACCCAATCCGACGCGAGCGGCCTCGGCCAGCTCTCCCGCGCCGAGTTGCAGGAGCTGGCCCTGCTCTACCGCCAGGTGGCCGCCGATCTCTCCGTGCTCCGGCAAGACCCGACCTCCCGCACCTACGCCGTCTATGTGAATCAATTGCTGGCTCGGGCCCACCATATCATTTATTCCGGTCGCAAGGCCAGCCTGCTCACTGTTTTTCGCTTTCTGCGCGATGAATATCCAGCGATCTTTCAGCGCCAGTTCGGTTATGTGGCCGTCGCAACGCTGATCTCGGTGGCCTTTGGCCTGCTGGGCGCGGCGCTCACCATGGCGCGACCTGAGTTCATGCGCCACTTTGTCGGCCCGGAGATGATCGCCACCATGGAGCGCCATGAAATGTGGACGAAATCCGTGGTCAGCATCGCGCCCCAGGCCTCCAGCGCCATCATGACCAACAACCTCTCGGTCAGCTTTATCACTTTTGCTGGAGGAATCGTCTTCGGGCTGGGAACCCTCTTTGAACTCTTCCAGAACGGCATGATGCTGGGCGTCATCGGCGCGGCCTGCCATCACTACGAAATGTCTCTCGCCCTGTGGAGCTTCGTCGCCGCGCATGGCTCGCTGGAGCTGCCCTCGATCTTCATTGCTGGCGGAGCTGGCCTCCGCCTCGGTCATGCCATGCTCTTTCCTGGCGCGCTGCGCTGGCGGGAGTCGGTCGCCCGCGGCGGCATCGAGGCCACGCGGCTGGTCAGCGGCATCATTCCCCTGCTCGTCATCGCCGGTACGCTGGAGGGCTTCTTCTCGCCCTCCGCCGCTCACGTCTGGCTCAAGTTCACCGTCGGCGGACTGCTCTTCACCCTACTCAATCTCTGGCTCTTCCGACCTGCGAAAGCAACGGCGCTTCTTCAAGCATGAGGGATCTATTGCTGTGCTGGCAGAACCTTGATGGTGTGCAGCCATGTTTCCGCGCTGCGCGGCCAGCCTGTGATCGGAAGCGCGGTGGGGCGTAGGCCGTATCCGTGGCCGCCTTGGGCAAAGACGTGCAACTCCGCTGGGATATGAGCCTTCTTGAGCGCCAGAAAATACGAGACCGCATTTTCAACATGGACCGGATCATCTTCGGCTTGCACGATGAAGGTGGATGGGGTGTTCGCCTTGGGAGTCAGCTCGGCGTCGAAGGCAAAGTCTTTCTCATCGACGGTCAGATAAGCGGGATAGACAAGGACGGCAAAGTCCGGACGGCAGCTCAACGCATCTGCCGCATCGATCGGATCGTAAACACGCTTGTCGAAATGCGTGCTGAGCGTCGCCACAAGGTGTCCGCCTGCCGAGAAACCCAGCACACCAATCCGGTTGGGATCAATCTGCCATTCGGCCGCGTGTTGACGCACCAGTCCAAGTGCGCGCTGCGCGTCCTGCAAGGCGGCCGCGGACTGCGGGTAGTGGCCGGTGCCCGGAACGCGGTACTTCACCAGTACGCAGGCGATGCCCGCCGAGTTGAGCCAGTCGCAAACCTCCGTGCCTTCAATATCGATCGCCAGAATGTAGTATCCGCCTCCGGGAAAAACCACAACCGCCGCGCCGGTGTTTTTTCCCTTCGGTTTGTAGAGCGTAAGAGTCGGCGTGGAGACATTCGATTCCACCAATATCTCCCGGCCTGCAACCAGGCCGTCCTTTCCGCTGGATTTGGTGGATTCCGCTGGCTGGCTGGGCTGCGCGCCGTGGTTGGAGTCAGGCGCCGCGCCCGGCCAAAGCTGCATGGTAACTGTGCCCGGGGCGGGCTGCCATAACTGCTGTTGCGCAAAAAGACTTCCGCAAGATAGCGCGAAGACGGCAGATAGAAAAATCACTCGCTTGCTCATTTGTTGCTCCTCTTCACTCGATGCAGCACAATTTCCTCGAAGAATCAGAGTAGCAGAGAGTGACGCGGAACTGCACAGTAGAACAGGCCGAGGAGTAAAATGGCTCCTGACGCCTGGTGCAGTTCACGCCCGGCGCCAACCAACGAACACCATAGGATGGGATCATCGGATGAGAGATCAACGCGCAATCTGTCTGTCGCTGCTTGCAATCGCCGTAGCGGGGTCGTATGCCTGTGCCCAGCCCGCCGCGCCCAAGTGCACGTATTATGTGAGCGGAAGCGGAAGCGACACGGCAACTGGAGTTTCCCAGCGCACGGCATTCCGAACCCTGCAGCGCGCAGCCAATCTCACCAAGCCCGGAGACCTGGTTTGCGTGATGAATGGAAATTACTCGAACTCCGATCCAAAAGGCGCGGCGCTCGCGATTTCCATTCCCGGTACCGCCGACAAATGGATTCGCTACGAGGCCTACCCCGGACAAACTCCCCATATCTCGTTCAACGGCTGGGACGGCGTGAACTTCGCGGCAACCGCGGCTTACATTGAGTTGAAGGGATTTAATATTACAGGAAACAACGACCACGTGACCCTGGAGCAATCCCTCAGCCGAGGGAAAACTTCAGTGCCGGCGTATGACGGCAACTGCGTGATCGCGGCCCGAGCCAGAGATGGCAAGTCAGGCTCGGCGCCGCATCATCTGCGCATTCTGAATAATGTGATCGGCAAGTGCGGAGGCGGCGGCATTGCCACGGTTGGGGCTGATTACATCACTATCTCCGGCAATACCGTTTATGACGCGGCATGGTACTCCATGTACGGCAACAGCGGCATCTCCAATTATCAGAACTGGAACTCCGATAACTATACCGGCTACAAGATGTTTATCATCGGCAATCGAGTCTATGGCAACCGCGAGCTTGTGCCGTGGGTTTTCTATCAACCCAAGCCCGAGATCACCGATGGCGAGGGAATCATCATCGACGACCAGCGCCATACCCAGGGCAAGGCCCCGCATGAGCCTTACATCGGAAGAACTCTGATCGCCAATAACATTGTCTACGACAATGGCAGCGACGGAATTGAGGTGTTCTCCAGCGATCATGTTGATGTGGTCAATAACACGACCTACCACAACGTGAACACGCCGGAGGAAACCGGCAGAGGTGAACTTAACCTTAATTCGGTATCAGATGTGAATGTACTCAACAACATCTTCGTCAGCGCAAAAGGCCAGAACCCCGTGAACGTGGATAAGAACGCAACTAACTCCGCCTATCTCAATTTCAATCTCTATTTCAACGGCGAAAACAAGATCGTCTCCGGCAATGGCCCGAACGACCTATATGGCGATCCACTCTTCCTCAATCCGGATGCGCCCAATCGCGCGCTGGCCGATTTCCACGTGGCTGCGCGCAGTCCCGCCGTGGATTCAGGCACTGATCAGCTTGCGCAGCGGGTGGATTTTGACGGCCATCCGCGCCCCCAGGGAGGCGGATATGACCGCGGAGCCTTTGACCGCTCGGCCAAGCCTTGATTTCGATAAGCTGATTCCTACTTTGCTGCGTTGGGCATCCAGATGCGGAACTCCCCGCTCAGGTGCATAAGGCTCATTAGGTAGAGCATTCCGTCGTAGTAGCGGCTCTGGCCGGAGGGAATCGGCGTCTTCCACAAGGCCTCTGTGAATCGCCGTGCGCGGGCGCGGTCGGTGGCAGCGAGTCCGGCGACCGCGTTGGTCCCGGCCAGTCCCTCCGCGTGGGCTTCGTGCGTCTGCCCAGGCACTGAGCCGAGAGGCTTGCCATCAAGCGTGAAGGTCGGCCCATAAGTATCCATGCCCTGCGTTTCAAAAAACTTTTGAATGCGGTCGCTCAGCTGCTGCTCCGCTGGCGCCTTATGCCACCACGACCAATCAACCGACCAGTTGCTCGCCGTGCGCCATGCGTCGTAGCCAAACTCGCCCGCTTGCCCGAAGCGCATCGCAGGCGGTGTGCCGTCGAAGTTGGCGTAGTTGGGTGCAAGCCCTGTCTGCGGATTCGTGGTTTTAACGAAAAAGGCGCGGCTCGCCTCGGCGGCTCGCGCCCAAAATGCGCGATCTTCAACCGGGCCCCAGCGCGCCCAAAGTTCGTAGAAAGCAGGCAAGTGATAGGAGGGATCAGTGAAGGGATGCGGCGTGATTCCCGGTACAAACAGGATCATCGCATTCTCCTCGTTCACCTCCGGGCCAACGCTGCGTGGCCCGCGCCTGGTGGAACCGCTGATCACCGCCCGGTGACGCATCGCGGTCAGCAACTGAAATGCCTCTGCGTGATAGTCGTAGATGCCGTGGCCGCCGGGCCAGCGATTGCCCGCAAACAGTAGCGCCGTGGCAAAGTATTCTTCGCCATCGGGCGCCGGCGTCTCCTCGTTGGGCGTGCCGTCAATCTTGCACGACCAGGAAAAATAACCATAGGACGGATGCTTCGGATCGCCGATGTACATATACGTCTTGGCCCAGTTCCACAGCGCATCGAAGTCGGCCTTTTTGTTCAACTGCACGGCAATCATCATGCCGTATGACATACCTTCCGTGCGCACGTCGTGGTTGGCCCAGTCGGTCACATACATCAGCGGCCCGTTGGCGTTGCTGCCGGCGCCAAAGGCGATGGCCTGCGTCTGAGGGTCGCCGTGAAACAACTGCGCGTAGGCGGCGTCGATCTTTGCTTGAATTTCCTTGGCGGGATGGCCGTCTTCACGAAAGAGATTGCGATATTTGCCAGTAGCGAAGGAGCCGCTACCGTTGCTGGGCACATTCTGCGCAGGCGTCCAAGGCGCGCTGGCTACCAGTAAACAAATCGCTGCTATCGTCAACCCATTCCGTGCGTAACTGAGAAACATTCGAGGCCTTTCTCGCCGCAGCCAGCGAGAAATCCACGCCGCGGCCCTATTGATCTCTTGTATTGACGTCCTTCGCGGCCTTTTCAGACGCACGGGTCTGCGCATCCAGGCCGTGCGTGGGGTCGCGATGCAGAATCTTGCGCGAGACATCCGGCCAGAACTCCTGGAAGACGGAGCCAAATCCGCCCTCGGCGGTCACGAGAAATCCGTTGTAAAAAGTCTGGCCGACGCCGGAGCCGCTGGAGGGATAGTAAAGATTGGAGATTGCACCCGCGATGATGTTGCCGCCAACATTCGAGTAGCTGGGCTCCCACTTGCCGGTGTTGTCATGTTTGCAGACAACATTGGTGGCCAAAGAATAAAGCAGCCGGTGCGTGAAGCTGCCGTGGCCCATGCGGAAGTAGCGCGGATCCTGGTGCAAAATGGAAGGCAGAATACCATTGCCGATCATATTGCCGTCGAAGGCGTCCAGATAAGCCGCGCCGGAGCGCTTGCCATACCCTTCAATCCCCCAGCCGAATCCTTTGTCGTCATCCATCGCCTCGTGGTAACCCGCCGCTACAAATGCCACTCCAAAGGCCACCGGATCTGTAACGGAACGGAAGGCGAGCTTCATCTTCTGCCCTGCGGTCAGTGAGACTGCGTCGCTGCGATAGGAGACGTTAAAGGAAGGTACAACTCCCACGACACGCTGTTTTTCCTGCTCCTTGATCTGCTCCTCGGCCTTTTCGTGCTGGCTCTTCTCGGCGCTGGGCTGCTGCACGGCATCTTGCGAACTGGAACTGCCCTGTGCCGCGGCAGGCGCAGTCTGCGCCTGGGGAGCATCGGGAAGCTCTGCCAGAGCAATCTGCAGGGAAACCGGTTTTTGAGCGATAGCAGTGGAAGGCGACGCCAGCAGGCCGAAGCCGGCCGCAAGAGCCGCAGAAAAAAAGCAAAAACCATATCTCATTCGTTCACCTGTGGAAAGCTGCTCCCGCCTGAGCGACTCACTCAAAAAGGCGAATCGAACCGGAGAACTGCATTCATGATAAATGAATCCGTATTGCGCCTGCTCTGATCAGCACCATTCTCGGGTGGCTTTTCATGGCGCGTACATAGTCTCTCTATCTTTGACGCTGCTCTTGCTCTACGGGTGCAGTATGTGTGCCAACCTTGTCTTGGCACCCGCTGTTATTGTGGCGAGGGTGCGACACAGCGAACCTGAACTGCCCTGTATCCAACCCCGGTTCCGATCGCTGTAGCTCTTCGCTTCCGCTCCATATCGCAATTTGAAATAACTGTCTGGAAAAAATCTTCGGCGGTGGTTTTTCAATGGATTTTCGCCACTGGGACCGTGTAAAGTTGGCCTTACGCGCTCAAGAGGAGATCACATCCATGCCCAATCCAGTTGTCCACTTTGAAATTGTCGGCGAGAATCAGCAACTGCTCGATTCCTTTTACAGGAGCATCTTCGACTGGGAGATCACTTCCGTCATGGAAGGTTATTCGATGGTCAATACCGGCTCCGGCATCAAAGGCGGCATCGGCGCCATGGCGAAGGAACGGCGTCATGTCATGTTTTATGTGGCAGTTGCGGATGTAGCCGCCGAGTTGGCGCTCATTGAAAGCCACGGCGGCAAGACGGCCTTTGGCCCCCAGCCCATCCCCGACGGCGCCATCATCGCTGGCTTCACCGATCCCGAAGGCCACTTGATCGGCCTCGTACAGGGACCGCCGGGGATGAAAGTGGAGGTATAGCTGTAGGCCAGCTTGTTTCTTGTGATGGGTGCTCCATCCTTGCCACGTACTCATGATTGTGGCAAGGATGGGATTGCAAGATGCCCGTCGCTTAAAGAATAGGGAACGCCGGCCTCCCGGTCCACGCCGCACTCCAAACAAATAGGGAAAAGCGCTAATGGCCCTGTGCCGGCGCAGCAGGCCGCGGGTGGCTGGCCGTACTGCCTTCGGTCATGCCCAGCGCCCACTTGATCGCCTCAAAGTACATCGTGCGCACGTCGGGATCCTCCCAGGACTCCTCCGTGTGGCCGAAGGTGGAATAAAATACGCGCCCCTTGCCGTACATCTTGCTCCACGCCACGGGAAAGTCATGGTTGGCGCGGTGAACCCGCGGATTGTTCTCAAAGTTCAGCTTCGATGCATCCAGGCTGAGCAGCACATTCACCTTGTCGCGCGACCATGCCTTCGGCTGGTAGATCTCGTCGTATTTGACAAAGGCGGCAGGCAGGTGGCGCACGGCGGGGAAGTTCGGGTCTTCGTTGAGAATCGGCGCATTGAAGGTTGACCAGGGATGCTCGTCGAACCAGCCGCCGATCATCTCGCCATACTCCGGCCACTTGTAGTTGGTGTCCAGTGCGGCGTGAACGCCCACAAAGCCCTTGCCGTCGTCCTTGATGAACGAGAGCATATCCTGCTTCTGGCTGGCGTCCATCTCCAACTCGCCGGTAGTGCTGGCAAAAATCAGTACGTCAAAATAGTTGAGGTTCTTCGCGTTGTTGGGCAGGCCTTTCTTGGTCAGCAGCTCCGTGTCGGTGCGCAACGTGGTATCCCACAGGCCGCTCTCCTTGCCCATGTTATAAATAGCAGCCATCGTCGCCGAGATGGAGTCGTGCTCAAAACCCTTCGTCTGAGCGATCACCAGCACATGCTTCAAGCGAACCTCTTTAGCGTGCGGGGCGGGCGGCAATGCGCCGCTTCCGGCTGTCTGTGCTGCGCCGCGGTTGCACTGGCCGAGGATGACAAGGCCAATCAGGACAGAAAACAAAAATCGAAGACTACGTAACGTACGCATGGATTCTCCTTAGGCTATTATCACCCAAGCCTGCGCGCATCATTGCGCCGGCCGCCGCTCTCCACTCTCCAAATTGCCCGCCACGGTGAGCCGAACCGTGCTGGTCTTGTTCGAACTCGAACCAACCATCAATTCGTAAACGCCAGCTTCCACCACGTGGTGCATATCCAAATTAAGAATCGACAGCATCTCCGGCGTGACGGTGAACGTAACGGTCTTCTTTTCTCCCGGCTTCAGCGTGATGCGATCAAATCCCTTCAATTGCATCACCGGCTGGGTGACTGATGAAACTGCGGGGTGGACATACAGCTCGGCTACCTCGTCGCCCTCGCGCTTGCCGGTGTTGGTAATCTCCACGCTCACCTTCGCCGTCCCGCCCGGCAAGATCCGTGTCGGCTCCACGCGCAGATTGTCGAAGCTGAAGGTCGTGTAACTCAGCCCATAGCCGAAGGCGAAGAGCGGCTGGCGCGTCCCGAAGGCGTAGTCCACATTCGCCGAGGGCTTGTGGTTGTAAAAGTCGGGCAGATCGCCCACCGTGCGGGGAAAGGTGATGGGCAGCTTTCCGCCGGGATTCACGTCGCCGAAGAGAACCTCGGCCAGGCCCGTTCCGCCTTCCTCGCCCAAATAGAACCCCTCCAGAATCGCCGGAACCTTTTCGGCAATATAGTTGACAGACAACGGCCGCCCGTTCAGCAGTACCACCACCGTGGGCGTTCCGGTTTCGACGACGGCTTTCACCAGTTCGTTCTGTGCGCCCAGCAGGTCAAGCGAATCGCGATCGCCCCGGTGGTCTTCTCCCGCTTCGCGGTTGGTGCTCTCGTTTTCGCCCACCACAAGAATGGCCACATCGGCTTTGCGCGCCGTCTCCACCGCCGCCTGGATTTTGCCAGTCTGTGTCTTCGGGTCGACCAGTTCCACGGGGTCGAACCAGGAGCCTTTGTAACCCTGCGGCGCGGTGGTGATCCTGCATCCTTCCGCATAGAGCACGGTGGCTTGTTTTCCCACGCGGGCGCGAATGCCGTCCAGAATGCTCACTCCCCGGCCGGGATCGCGGCTGTAGCCGCCCAGGTGCACGTCGGCGGCGTTAGGCCCAATCACCGCAATGGTCTTGAGCCGGGATAAGTCCAGCGGCAGCAGGCTCTTATCGTTCTTGAGCAGCACGATGACCTTGCGCGCGGCCTCCAGCGCCAGCCCGCGGTGCTCCTCGCCATTGGTGATGCGCTCGGCGTAATCCGGGTCCACATAGGGGTTGTCGAAGAGTCCCAACCTGAATTTGGCTGCCAGCACACGGGCGACCGCCTTATCCACCGTGCGCTCCGGCACCAGCCCTTGCTTCACCTGCTCCACCAGTGTGCGATAGACCCCGGCGCTGGAAAGCTCAAGATCGTAGTCCACGCCGGCCGCCAACCCCAGCCGCGCCGCCTCCGCGTAGTCGTGAGCCACGTGATGGGTGTTCACCATCATGTCAAGCCCGTCAGCATCGGAGGTGACGTAGCCCCTGAAGCCCCACTCCTGGCGCAGCACTTTGTCCAGCAGCCAGCGGTTCATGTGCGAGGGCACACCGTCGATCTCGTTGTAGGAGGCCATGACGCTGCCCACGCGCGCTTCCTGGACCGCGACCTGAAACGGCACCAGGAAGTTTTCGCGGATAATGCGCTCGGAGTAGTTGCCCGGAGCGGTGTTGGTGCCTCCCTCCGGCTGCCCATGCACTGCAAAGTGCTTGGCCGTGGCCAGCACATGGTGGCGGTTGATGAGAAAATCATCCCCCTGCAGGCCTTCGATAGCCGCCACGCCCATGCGCGAAACCAGGTATGGGTCTTCGCCATAGGTTTCTTCGGTCCGCCCCCAGCGCGGGTCGCGCGCAATATCCAGCACCGGCGAATACACCTGCCCTACGCCACGCGAGGCCGCCTCGTCGCCGGCCGCGGTGAAGACCCGCTTCACCAGCGCCGGGTCCCAAGTGGCTGCCAATCCCAGCGCCTGCGGAAAGCTGGTGCTGCCGTTCTCCATCAACCCGTGCAGCGATTCACTGTAGAACAACACCGGGATGCCCAGTCGCGTCTTCTCTCGCTGGTAGCGCTGCACACCGTTGCGCAAATTCGCATACTGGCGAGCGGTCACCTTCATCTCCGCGCCCCACTCGTTCAGGATGATCTTCCGCGCTTCTTCGCTGGTGTAAGTTCCCGTAGGATCAATAATCTCCATCCGGTTCTCCCAGCCGGTGGCGATCTGGTCCACCTTTTCCTCCAGCGTCATGCGCGGCAAAAGGTCGGCCACGCGGTCTTCAATCGACAAGCTGGCATCGCGATAGCGCGGTGCGCCGGACTGCGCGTTGGCGGTCAAAGTGAACAGAATCAGACCGATCAAAAGGCCGGAAAACAGGTAAAAGCGGGTATGGCGCATGGGGTTTGTCATTTTGCGTTCAAAAGCCTCATTTTTGTCCGTGGATCATCCGATTCGGTGCACACAATCAGCGCAAGAATGGTTCGACCGGGCTGAAAACCCTGAATCGAACACTCCCTAACCGCATTTTTCATCCCAAATCCGATTTGAATGAATTGTACTGCTACTGCGTGGAGGACCGGGAACGCCGCACTCTACACAAACAGAAACCAATGCGCTGGCTGGCGGAGTCTCAGGAATCCATCCGCCCATAAATGGGCAGCAAAGGTCGAGCATGGACCATCCGGCCTGAAATAATCTGCGAACTACAAATATTCTGTTCGATTTTGCTCGTATATGGACATGGTTTTGCGCTACTATCTCTTCGTCGATCTCGGCTTTGTATTCCCGCGCCTGGCGTCAGGCGGGCATCGAGGGGACCGATAAAGGAGGATTATGTCGAATCCCAGGAAATGCGCGAATGCGACCTGCACCTGCCTTGCCCCCGAAAAGAAAAAATACTGTAGCGATCATTGTGAGGGCATCGGGAACAGAATGGAGATTATCTGCCTGTGCGGCCACGCGGATTGTGGCGTCACGGTTCTTCAGCCGAGCGATTCCAGCTCGCGGGCTGAGACGGGCGGTCCGGCTGCCCGCCTTTGAGTGAGGAAGGCTCCTTGGTCAGGTGGGAGAAAAAGGCGAGTGGTTGGAGCGTAGTCTCCTGCGCTTTTAAATGCCAGTGTCCCCAGCGCACAAAGCTTGTGCGATAGCGCCGGAATATGTGCGAAAGAAACCGGCTGACGGCTTTTGTTTACTTACTACATGACACAAACTTAAGTCTATTGCGAACATATACATATTGATTCGGTCCAGAAGTTTTGAAACCCCGTGCCCCATCCATTCCGCGCTTCTTGCGGAATGGAATGGAAGGGATGCTGCATTTCTTTGGGGAGGGGTCAGTAGATTCAAGTGTCTCTACGTTGGATTCCACTCGGCCAAGGGAAGCAACCGCGCAGAAACTCCTGCATAAGCGTTTGACATCTGCAATTTGAAAAGCCGCCAGCCTCAGCCCGCTTTTTCCAGCAGGCAGAGCGACAAGTCGCGCCGCTCCACCATATCCTTGGTGATTTCGATGTCGCGTACGCGCTTGTTGTTGGGCAGGTGGTACATCAGGTCGAGCATCAACTCTTCCAGAATCATGCGCAATCCGCGCGCGCCCACCTTGCGGGCCAGAGCCTCGCGCGCTACCGCGCCGATGGCCTCCTGCGTGAAGTGCAGGCGGACATTTTCAAATTCAAAAAGCCGCTGATACTGCTTGAGCACGGCGTTGCGCGGTTTGGTGAGAATCTCGATCAGCGCCGCTTCGTCCAGCTCGTCGAGGATGCCCATCACCGGCAAGCGGCCGACAAACTCTGGGATGAGGCCATACTTGATCAGATCCTGCGGCTCGGTGCGGCGCAGCAGCTCGGTGTCGCGATGCGAACGGCTGGTAGCGTCATCGCCCTCGGCCGAGTCGATGGTCTTGAAGCCCAGCGCCTTCTTGCCTACGCGGCGGCCCACCACACGCTCCAGGCCCACAAACGCCCCGCCGCAGATGAAGAGAATGTTGGTGGTATCGACGGCGGTAAACTCCTGGTGCGGGTGCTTGCGTCCGCCTTGCGGCGGCACATTGGCCACAGTCCCTTCGAGAATCTTCAGCAGTGCCTGCTGCACACCCTCGCCGCTCACGTCGCGGGTAATCGAGGGATTCTCGTCCTTGCGTCCGATCTTGTCGATCTCGTCAATATAGATAATGCCCTGCTGGGCGCGGCTCACATCGCCCTCGGCGGCTTGCAGCAGCTTCAGTATAATGTTCTCCACATCCTCGCCCACGTAGCCGGCCTCGGTGAGCGTGGTGGCGTCCACAATCGCGAAGGGAACGTCCAGCATCTTGGCCAAGGTGTGAGCCAGCAGCGTTTTGCCGGAGCCGGTGGGGCCGATGAGCAGAATATTCGACTTGGTCAGCTCCACTTCATTGTTGCGCACCTTGTTCATCTGGATGCGTTTGTAGTGATTGTAAACAGCCACGGCCAGCTTCTTCTTGGTCTGGTCCTGGCCGATCACAAAGTCGTCCAGAAAGTTCTTGACCTCCTCCGGCTTGGGCAGGTGACCGGGGGCGTTGGGAGTTTGAGTGGCATCACCGCCGCGGTCGTCCTCTAGAATTGAGTTGCAAACGGCCACGCACTCGTCGCAGATGTAGGCGCGAGGATAGTCGCTGGGCGACGAGATCAGCTTGGCCACGGCATCCTGCGACTTGTGGCAGAACGAGCAGCGCAATGCTTCTTCAGGTCCTACGCGCGATTTCATCATACGGCTCCCTATTGGACTGCATTTGCAGGTTATCGAGTCAGCAAATCAGCCTAAAGCTTCAAATTCGCTAACTCACTCGCTCGTTACGTTCTCGGCCGGTCGATGATCTCATCAACAATGCCGTATTCCTTGGCCTGTTCCGCGTTCATGATAAAGTCCCGCTCCACATCCCGTTCGATGCGGTTCAGCGGCTGTCCGGTGTGCTTGGCGATCAGATTGTTGGTAATTTCGCGAATCCGCAGAATCTCTCGCGCATGAATGTCGATGTCGGTCGCCTGTCCGCTGAGGCCGCCCATCGATGGCTGATGGATAAGAATACGCGAGTTGGGCAGGGCAAAACGCTTGCCCTTGGTGCCCGCAAGCAGCAGAAAAGCGCCCATGCTGGCTGCCTGCCCAATGCAGATCGTCTCCACCTTGTTCTTGATGAACTGCATCGTGTCGTAGATGGCCAGGCCGGCGGAGATGGAGCCGCCGGGCGAGTTGATGTAAAGATGCACATCCTTCTCCGGGTCTTCGCCAGAGAGAAAAAGCATCTGCGCAACAATCAGGTTGGCCACCTGGTCGTCGATCGGTGTGCCCAGAAAGATGATGTTATCGCGCAGCAGACGGGAGTATATGTCGTAGGCGCGCTCGCCTCGGCTCGTCTGCTCAACCACCATGGGAATCAATGCCATTGAACCTTCTTCTCGCTCTTCCCGGAGAGATTTTCCTCTCCCCGCGAATTGCATTTCGTGGCTGAAAACGCCGTTCTTCGCCTACCTGGGCAACCGCTCGTAGAGCGCGGACGCGGTCTTCTCGCGCTTCAATTGCTCCCGAATCCTAGTCAGCCCGCCGTCTGCCGTCAAACGCGCCCGCAGAGTCTCAATCGGCTCGCGGGACTGCAATGCCGCCAATTCCAGCTGGCTGTCCAATTCCTCGTCACTGACGGTGATATTTTCTTCGCCGGCGATGCGGTCCAGCAGGAGATTGGCCTTCACTTCGGCCACGGCGCCGTCACGCTGTGCCGCGCGCAGGCGGGTGAAGTCCAGCTTGCGCATCTGCTCGGTCTCCATGCCCTGGGCCGCCAGGGCGCGCAGGCCGCGCTCCAGCCGCGCGTCAATCTGCTCCTGCACCAGCGACTCGGGAATCGCAAACGGGTAGCGCTCGATGAGCGCGGCAAAAAGCCGGTCCTTGGTTTCGCCCTCCACGCTGTGCCGCTTGCGGCTGGCCATGTGTTCGCGAACGCGCTCTTGCAACTCCGCCAGATTCTCGTATTGACCCAGTTCCTTGGCAAAATCGTCGGTCAGCTCCGGCACGATGCGCTTTTTGATGGCCTTGACCTCAACCTCGTAGGCTACGGTCTTGCCGGCCAGCTTGGGTTCGGCATAATCGGCAGGATAGATGACTTCGGCCTTCAGCTCCTGGCCCGGCTTGGCGCCGCGCAACGCCGCGCTGAATGCCTCCACCGTATCCTTGCCGCCAATCTCCACCAAAGTGTCTTCGCCGGCAATCGGAGCAGCATCCGGCTCGCCGTCGATCTGCCCCTTGTAGCTGATTTGTGCCCAGTCGCCATCCACCAGCGCCCGCTCTTCCTCTACCGGCTCGATGATGGCGCGCGATTCGCGCAACTGCTCCAATTCGCTCTGGAACTCCTCATCGGTGACCTCGACCGGCGGCTTGTCAACTGTAACCGTCTGATAGCCCTCGATGGAGATCTCAGGGATGAACTCGAAGACCGCCTTGACATGCAGCGGCGCGCCATCCTCGACGGTCAGCTCGGTCACACGCGGCTCGCCTACGGGCTTCAAGCCCAACTCGACTACCGCCTTGTTAAAGCGCTCCGGCAGCAGACCTTCAATCACGTCCTTGCGAATCCCATCGGCAAAACGGCGCCGGACGACCGACTCCGGGACATGGCCGGCGCGGAAACCCGGAATCTTGGCGTATTTCCGGTAGTTACCGGTCACTGTCCGATAAGCCTTCGAGACCTCTTCGGCGGGAATGTCCAGCACCAGCTCGCGGGTACACTCCGGGTTGAGAACAGGACCATGCTGGTGATCGTGGTCATGGCCTTCGTGGGTAGCATCCTGCACGGCCTGGCCGGATTCAGGTTGGGGGGTATTTTCGACGGTGTCGAGGGAACTCAACGTTTTTGCCTTCCATGCGCTATGCGCGCCGATCAAACTGCAAGAATAAAGTGGAAGAAACTGCTGCTCAAGGCGAAACCAAGCCTGAAGCCAGTCCCGCGCGAACAGAGAACTCCTCCTATCATGGTAAGTGGGTTTGCGTGAAGGGTCAAACCCGTAGGCTTGCTGTTTGCGCGGGAGGGACCAGAAAAGGAACGGTACGTCGGTTCAGACATATAAACTGTTGGGGGAACTTTCATCTCACAAAAATCGACCCCGTGGGACCGTGATCGGCTCTATCGGAAAGAAATGATAGAAACGAGTGATTCGGAGAAGTCGAAGAAATGAGGCCAAAATGCGAGGGAATGCCGTTCAATCGTCTTCCAGGTTGCCTGAAACAAAAGGGATTGCCAGGCCCGGCGCCAGGCTTGTCCGCCTGCTAGCCGCCCTGTTGCTGCCGGTTTTGGCGGGAATCGGCCTCCAGGCCGAGATCCCTGCCCCAGTCACGTTTACCCAGTCCGCGCCCAGCATCGCAGTCTTCGATTTTGTCGAAGTGACGGCCCGGGTCGCGGCGCCCGCCGTGCATAATCCCTTTACCGACGCCTCCCTCGCTGGCGACTTTGAGCAGACGGGTTCAGCCGAACAGGTAGCTGTGGAGGGATTCTGCGATTCGGCCGACGGCAGTCTCTACCGGATTCGTTTCATGCCTTCAAAGAGCGGTTCGTTTACATTTCATGTAACCTTCCGAGCCGGCGCCTCCACTCAGTCTTATTCCGGCACGTTCAAGGCGCAGGACGAGCACCTGCGCGGCCCGCTTCGCGTCGACCCGGCTTATCCCTGGCACTTCGTTTGGGAAGGAACCGGCGAACACTACTTCTTCAACGGAACCACCGCCTACTGGCTGATGGGCTGGCGCGACGAACGAACCATTCAATACAGCATTGACCGCCTGGTCGCGCTCAAGGTCAATCGGATGCGCGTGACCATCGCTGGACGCGAGAGCGTCTTTTTTGGCGAGCCGGTGATGATTGGCACGAATTGGACAGTCTTGTTGGCGCCCTGGCTGGCGGAAAATGCCGATGACTTTTCCCATCCAGGCTTCGATTATTCCCGTTTCAACGTGCCTTACTGGCAAAAATTTGACCGTATGCTGAAATACGCGCGCCAGCGGGGCATGGTGATCTCCCTGGTGCTCGACATGAACGATGGACAAGTGCATCCGGCGGCAGGCAGCGAGGACGAGCACCGCTTCATCCGTTATGCCGTGGCGCGCATGGGAGGCTTCTCCAACATCACCTGGGATTTGGGCGACGATCTCGACTCGTATCGCGATGAAAAGTGGTCGCACGAAACCGGCACTCTGCTTGAGCAGTGGGATCCATATCATCATCTGGCCACCAGCCATCCGGTAAAAACGGAGCATCAGGACCGCGCCTCCAGTTGGTTTGGATTCACCTCTTACCAGGATTGGTCGCGCAATCAGCACTCTCTGATGCTTGACTCCCGCAAGTTGCAGCAGCAGGCGGGGCGGATCATTCCGCAAACCAACGAAGAGTACGGCTATGAGGATCATTATCCTGAGTGGGCCGCGGCCGGTTCCGATTCGGCTGATGTGCTGCGCAGAACGGCATGGGATATCTACATGGCCGGCGGATACCAGACCGCGGGTGAAAGCGCTCGCCGCGGAACCAACATCTGGCCGGACACGGGCGGCGGCTGGCTGAATGGCCGTGGCGATGATACGCAGACCATGCTCGTCGGATACGGCCACATTGTGGATTTTTTCACCAGCTTTGCCTGGTGGAAGACCAATCCGCATGATGAGCTTGTAAATAGCGGAGATTATTGTCTTGCCGATCCCGGCAAGCTCTATGCGGTTTACCTGCCGCATGGCGGGAAGGTGACGGTAAAGCTGGAGCCGGGAAGCTATCGCGCGGAGTGGTTCAATGCCTTGAGCGGCCAGCGGATTCCGCTTGCTGAAGACGCCGTCGGCCTATCATGGACCTCGCCAGACCCGCCAGACAACTCCGGGTGGCATGATGTGCATGACTGGGCGCTGCTGCTCGAAAGACGTTGAACGAGCCTTCCGCGGCTTACTCTTCGCTGTGCAGTGGTTGGCGCACGTAAGGCAGAAAGCGAGGATGGGCCGCGCCGCAACGCGCGTAGTGCTCACGGGCTTCGTCCAGACTGAGATCGCCGTTTACTGTTAGGCGAACCTCGGCCGCGTCCATGTCTTCCTGGCCGTCGTCTTCCCACCAGCAGACCGGGCACAGCGCCAGCGCTCCGGGCGCTTCCAGCGTTTTGAAGCCGCAGCATGGGCACCGATATCCGGCCTTCACGTTCTTCCTCAAAGCCTCCATTTTTCCCGCCTTCGGATGATTGGACGGAGATTGTGGCTTGCGGGTTTACAGGATAATTCCACGCACGAAACGCCTCTGGCCGCACCGCAGGTGCTCCTGTTGCTGGAAGCTGCGCTCCTGGAATAGAATCCCAGCGAGAAGAAAGGCTGAGATCATGTCGCGTAATTCTGCTTGTTTTGTTCAATCGATGAGAATCGTTGTATTGCTATTCTTGCTGTTAACTATTCCGGCGGCCATGCGCGGCCAAAGTCAGCAAGCCCAGCCAGCGCCGTTGCGCGTGGCCCTTGTGGGGCTGGAACATGGCCATGCGGAGGGCTTTTTTACCTGGGCGCTGCCGCCGCACAAGCAGGATGTCGAAGTGGTGGGCATTGTCGACGCTGACCCCGCGCTGGTCGACAAGTATGCCAAGAGATTCTCGTTGCCCAGGAGCCTGTTTTTCTCCGGGATGGAAGATATGATCGCGGCGCGCCATCCTGACGCGATACTGGCATATACATCTACCGCCGGCCATCGCAAGGTTATCGAGACCGCGGCCCGGTATGGCATTTCGGTCATGGTCGAGAAGCCGCTGACACTCTCCCTCGAAGACGCGCTGGCCATCCGAAAGATCGCTCGCGAAGCTCACATCCATGTGCTGGTGAACTACGAGACCACCTGGTACGCCAGCAACAAGGCAGTCTATGACGAGGTTGAGAACCGCCGTCTGGGAGCAATTCGCCGGGTGGTTATTCACGACGGCCATCAGGGACCGGTTGAGATCGGCGTACCGCCGGAGTTCTTCGATTGGCTCACCGATCCAGCCCAGGGCGGCGCCGGCGCTCTCTACGACTTTGGCTGCTACGGCGTTGATCTGATGACCTGGCTGATGCATGGCGAAGCGCCGCTCACGGTGACCGCAGTGCTGAACCAAGACAAGCCGCAGCTCTACCCCAAGGTGGACGACGACGCCACCGTTGTGCTGGCCTATCCTCGCGCGCAGGCCGTGATTCAGGCTTCGTGGAACTGGCCCTTCGGGCGCAAGGATATGGAAGTCTACGGCGCCACCGGCTACGCCATCACCGTGGCCGGCGACCGCATGCGCCTGCGTCACGAGCATGATTCCCAAGAGCAACAGACGACGGTTGCTCCACTCATTTCACCGCAAAACGACTCGCTGAACTATCTGGCTGCGGTCTTGCGCGGACAGATTGATCCCAAAGGCAGCTTGGGCGCGCTGGACACCAACGTCGTGGTGATGCAGATTCTGGATGCGGCGCGGGAGTCAGCGCGAACCGGCAAAAGTGTGCGGCTGACCAAACTGGAGCAATAGAGCATTTCTTGAATGGTCTATTGCTCCGTGCCCCATCCATTCCACGCTGATTGCGGAATGGGTGGGATAGCACAAATTCGGCTCTACTCAAAGTGTGAAAAATGCTCGGGAGTACGCCGCATCGGGTGCGGTGGAGTATTCTTCTTAGCGGAGATGCAATTCAGCAGCGTCTCCGCGAAAGGATTTTTCCATGCCCAAGTACACTGTGCTGCGCGCCGTCGGCCTGATTCTGCTTTCTCTGCTCATCCTTCCTGCCTTTGCTCAATCCGCTTCCACTCCCTACGACACGGTCGATACCTTTATTGGCACCTCTGGCGGCGGCAACACCTTCCCTGGCGCCTCGCTGCCCTTCGGTATGGTGCAGTGGAGTCCCGATACCAATCACGATGCTTGGTACAACTACAACGACAAGCAGATTACCGGCTTTGGCATGACGCACCTCAGCGGCGCGGGCTGCCCGCTCTACGGCGACTTTGCCGTGCTGCCCACCAGCGGCGCATTGACCTCCAGCCCGGCCACCAACTTCGCTCCTTATGCCGCTGCCTTCGATCACAGCAACGAAGAAGCGCACCCCGGCTACTATGCCATTACTCTGGCCAGCGGCATTCGCGTTGAGATTACGGTTGGCGAACGCGCCGGCATCGCCCGCTTCATCTTTCCTGAGGGCGTGGCCTCGCGCCTGCTGATCAACGCCGGCTCAAGCGCCAACCTGGATGGTCCTCCCTGGGGCGGCAGCGACCCCAAAAGCCGGGTGGGTTACGGCAATCAGATCGCGTTGAATTCGGATTCATCCTTCACCGGCGCCTCGGCGGCGGGCGGTTTTTGCGGACCGGAATCGCACTATAAGATTTATGTCGTCGGCCGCTTCAACAAGCCCTACAAAACTTCGTCTTTGTGGCAGGACGGCAAGGTCATCGGCGCAGCCAATGCCGCGCAGGGCAAGCGCACCGGCGCATGGCTGGACTTCGGCAACGAACGCGAGATCGAGTACAAGGTTGGGATTTCTTTCGTCAGCGAGGCTGGCGCGCGAGACAATCTTGACCAGGAGATTCCCGGCTGGGACTTTGACGGAGTTCATGCCAGGGCACGCCAAACCTGGAGCAATTTGCTGAACCGCATCGCCGTCGAAGGCGGCTCAGCGGACCAGCGCAAGATCTTTTATACCGGCGTTTATCATTCGATGCTCTCACCCACTCTCTTCAGTGATCGCGACGGCAATTACATCGGCTTCGATAACAAGGTGCGCTCATTGGCTGGTTCAAAGCAGAAGGCGCAGTACGCCAACTACTCCGACTGGGATATTTATCGCAACACGGTGCAGTTACAGGCCCTCTTCGATTCCGCGCGCAGCAGCGACATGATGCAATCGCTGGTCAACGACGCCGAACAGAGCGGCTGGTTTCCGCGCTGGCCGGCGGCCAACGATGTGACCTATGTGATGGGCGGCGATTCGCCGGCTACTGTGATTGCATCTTCCTATGCCTTTGGGGCGCATAACTTCGACGTCGAAACCGCCCTCAAGTACATGGTGAAGGCCGGAACCCAGTCGGGCATTGGGCCGCATGGCGGCTCCGAGCGCCCCTACATTGACGAATATCGCAAGCTCGGCTACGTACCCATCGAGAATGCCCGCCAGGCCGCCTCGATTACGCTCGAATATGCCAACGACGACTTTGCCGTTGCGCAATTCGCCCGCAATTTGGGCCATGAAGCCACTTATCAAGCCTTCCTGAAGCAATCGGAGAATTGGAAGAATCTGCTTGACCCGGAGACCGGCTGGATTCGCCCGCGCACTCGCGATGGCGCATGGCTGCCCGGGTTCGATGCCGAGCGTTCGCTTCCCAAGGGGCTGCCAAACGATCAAAACAACAACGATCAAATGGGATTCGAGGAGGGCAACAGCTACCAGTACACCTATATGATTCCCTTCGATTATCCCGCGCTCTTCAAGGCCGTTGGCGGAGAAGACAAGGTGGTGCCGCGCCTCGACAAGTTCTTCCTGAAGCTGAGATGCTGGGGCGAACCCTGCTATAACATCGAGAACGAGCCGGACTTTGTCGTTCCCTATGCTTATGTCTATCTGGGAATGCCCTGGAAGACACAGGATGTTGTCACGCGCATTGGCAAAGAAACCTTCAAATCCACGCCCGATGGTATTCCCGGCAACGACGATCTGGGCGCCACTTCAGGCGTCTATGTCTGGGATGCGCTTGGTTTCTATCCGGCGGTTCCAGGCGTCGGCGGCATGGTGCTAGGCACTCCCATGTTCGACAAGGCCACTCTGAAGCTCTCCGGCGGCAGAACCCTCGTCGTCACTCGCCAAGGCAGCGGCATCTACGTCCAGAAAGTCTCGCTGGACGGTGCGGCTTATACAAGCTCCTGGCTGCCGGTTGCAAAGCTGCGCGCCGGCGTCACGCAAATTCATTTCACCATGGATAAACAGCCGAACAAAGAGCGCGGCAGCGCGCTTGCGGATCGCCCGCCAACCTTCCGCTAAGGTTTATTAGCTTTTGCTATAAACTTCCCTGCCCCATCCATTCCGCGTTTTTCTGCGGAATGGATGGGAAAGCACAAATTCGACTCTACATAAATTGTGAGAATACTCGGAAACAGCTTCAGGCGACGCGCTCGATGACGACCGACTCAAGCACCACGGGCGTTTTGGGCTTGTCCTGGCCGCCGCGCGGAACGAGAGAGATTTTGGTCACAATCTCCTGCCCCTCGACGACTTCGCCGAAGATGGTGTGATTGCCGGTGAGCCAGGGCGTGGCGGCGACGGTGATGAAGAACTGGCAGCCGTTGGTGCCGGGACCACTGTTGGCCATGGCCAGCTGGCCGGGCTTGTCGAATTTGTGCGGCGAGCCTTTGGTCTCATCTCCAAAGCGGTAGCCGGGTCCGCCCATACCGGTGCCGGTGGGGTCGCCGCCCTGAATCATGAAGTCGGGAATCACGCGGTGGAAGATGGTGCCGTCGAAGAGCTTGTCTGTGGACTTCTTGTGAGTGCCGGGGTGGGTCCACTCCTTCGAGCCTTCGGCCAGTTCGACAAAGTTCTTGACGGTGATGGGCGCGTCAGACTCAAAGAGCCGGACGGTAATTTTGCCTTCGGTGGTGGTGAAGACGGCGTAGGTTCCTGCGGTGAGTGACATGAATTCTCCTTAAGTCCGACTTGTATTTCGTTCTATTTCGAGCCCAAAGTAAAGTTGACGTTGACCAGGGTACGGACCTCGATGGGCTGGCCGTTTAACAAAAAAGGAATGTAACGCCAGGTCTTGACGGCGTCCAGAGCAGCCTTTTGCAGTAGAGCGGGGCCAGAGACTACCTTCAAATCCTTGACCAAACCGTCGGTGCCGATGAGCGCGTTCAAAACAACCGTTCCCGATACACCTGCCTGACGGGCAGCAATTGGATAGATTGGGTTTGTTTTCTGTTGGAGTATTCCTCCCATGACAGCCTTGGGGACATTGAGGCTCTTTGTCAATTCAGTGGCTTCCGGATCAGCCGGCAGCGGCTGGCCCTCGCGCACAATCGTCACCTTCTTGAGCACCACCGGCGTAAGCGGCTTGTCGTTCGAGTCGCGTTCGACGCGGGCGATGCCCTTGACCACCGCGAGGCTGGCCTCGTCGCACTGCCCGAAGAGGGTGAAGCGCTGGTTGAGCGACTCCTGCGCCTGTTCGGTGATGAAGAACTGGGCGCCGTTGGTGTTGGGGCCGTAGTTGGCCATGGCCAGGCGGCCGGGACGGTCGAAGTTGAGATTGGGATCGAATTCGTCCTCGAAGGTATAGCCGGGATTGCCCATGCCTGTGCCGGCCGGATCGCCGCCCTGAATCATGAACTCGGGAATGACACGATGGAAGATGGTGCCGTCGTAGAACGGCTTGTTGCTCTGCTTTTTGTTGGTGACGGGATCGGTCCAGTCCTTGGTGCCCTCGGCCAGCGCAATGAAGTTGGCCACTGCCTTGGGCGCCTGCTGCTGATAAAACTGGCAGGTGATGCGGCCCATTGAGGTGTCCATCACCACGGTAGGGCCGTTTGGGCGGGTGAGCACTGCGCCGGTGGCGGCAGGCGCGTCTGGCAGCTCTTCAGCGGGTTTGGCGGCCTGCTGTGCCAGCGCGGCCGAAACGGCAAAGGTCGCAGCCAGTGCGGGAGTGAGCAATGCAAGCGGAAGTTTCATACCGACTTTGAGAGTAAATCATGCGCCGAGTGGACCGCCAGAGCAGCGCATCAAACTTCGCGCCGCAGCGGCCCGCAATCAAGCACAATGAGCAATATTGACCACCGTTCCAGGGTGTGAAAGGATGCGCAAAGGATAGTGATTTTATTTATTACCCTATTTGCGTCACATCTGCTTATACTGTTGGTGCATCTGATTTAATTGGGATGTTGGGCCAATTGATTCCTGACGGGGCGCGCTCCAGTCGAGCACGATTGGACGCGAACGATTTGAGGTTTGTCGCGCGGCGTTGATGGTTTGCCGTGCACCGTGAAATTTGATACGCTCAGGCCAGCTTCAAGCTGAGCGAGAGGAGAAATCTCATCATGGCGGAAGACAACAAGGTTAACGGTCTGGCGTGGTTTGTGGCTGGATTGGGAGTGGGCGCAATCGTTGGGATTCTGTATGCCCCCAAGAGCGGCCGCGAAACGCGGGAAGATCTGATCAACGGCACCCGTGAGGGCGCAGAATTTCTGCGCGCCCGCACCCGGCAAGCCGCCGAGCAGGTGGGCGACTTGGTGGACAAGGGTAAGGAGCAGGTGGGCGAATACGTCGAGCGCGGCCGCGAGGTTGTGGATCGCGGGCGGGCGCAGTGGGAAGAGTTTGTGGAGCGCGGCAAAAACCTGGTCTCCGAACAGACCACCAGGGTAGCGGCCGCAGTGGATGCCGGACGCCAGGCCTACAAGGCGCCAGCTCCCCCCGACGAGCCTACCGAGCTTTAGTCTCCGGCTTTTTCAGGGCTGACCTCCGGTCCGGATTATGGTCCGGACGGTGAAGCTCGTGGGAGAAGCCATTTATCCGCTCGAAGCCTCGCTGAAGTGGCCGGTTGCCGCTTGGTCGCAGGCTCCTGAGACGCCGCTCCGGCTTGGATTGGGGAGCGCGAAAGAGAACAGAACCCAAGCCAGCAGATCGGCTGCGCGAGGCCATTTAGATGCCAAAGATTGACAATGAAACCTTCCTGTTCGCCATTGCTGCGGTTAGCGCAGTCATTGGGCTGGCAATTTTGCTGCAAACAGTCTTTCTGCTGGCCATCCTCGTCGCCTTGCGCAAGGCGGCTAAAACCCTTCAGATTGAAGCTGAGAGCCTGCGTTCCGCGGTGACGCCCGTCCTCTTCGAGACGCGCGATTTAATCGCCAACACCCAGGGAGTTCTGGCTGGCGCGCAAGAGTTGGTTGCCAACGCGCAGGAGTTTGTTCGCTGCGTGACGCCCAAGGTCGAGGAGGCAGCCGCCGATCTGGCGGCGATTACCGGCGGGTTGCGCGCACAAAGCGCCGAGGTGCAATCCTCGGTTTCGCAGCTTCTGGACAAGGTGCGCACGCAAAGCGAACGGCTCGATGAAATGATCTCCAGCCTGCTGAACAAGGTGGACCGCGCCGGAAACTTCGTGGCCGACATGGTCAGCAGACCAGTGCGGCAGGTTTCCGGCGTTCTGGCGATGGTCAAGGCCGTCGTGAATTCGCTGCGCGGACCCGTGGCGCGGCGGTAGAGCTTACCGCTGCTCGTCCAGCTGCAACACCTGAATCGAATACCCCGGCATCGTGTGGCGCAGATGGTTGCTTACGCCATGAATCGCGGTTTCCGTGGGCACAATCCTCTCCGGTTGATCAATCGTATTGGTGGCTTGGGTGCTCGGCGCGCTCAAGCTCGTCAGTGTGCCGGTGGCGGCCAACTTCGCGCCGGTCAGCTCAATCTGCAATGTCTGCGCGGTGGAAGAGGCATTGACCAGCTTCAGGTAAAGTCGTTTCTTGGCCGAGTCGCGCGTGATGGAATAGAAGAGCTTAGCTCCCGCGCCTTCCAGCCCTTTGACTTCCAGTTTAGACGCGAGCGTCTCGTCGCCCAGATGCGAGGCAAAAATCACCTGCGCGTAGTAACTCGGCGAGCCGTAGCTCTGCTGCGCGTCGTAGCCGATCAGGTCAGTATCCCACTGCAATCCGCCGGGATTTACATTAACCAGCAGCGGAGCGTAGGCGGCCATCACAATGAGATCGCTGTTGCGCTCCAGGCCGGTCATCCAGGCCGCGTCGCCCAGCGCCGCGCCAAAGTTCGGCGTAGGCGCGCCCTCGCGTGTGGCCCACTCGCCTACGAAAATCTTGGGGCCGTTGCGTTCTGCCTTATCGTAGTGCGCCGCATCCTGAAAGAACTGCGTCGCACGCAAATAGTAATGGTCGTCAACGACGTCGGGCCGGATGCCCTTCACTGGTGTGGTGGCGATCAGTTGCAGATCGGGATATTTGGCCTTGATCGCCTTGTAATACTGCGCGTATCGCCCGTCATAACTTCCTGACCGGTCAAAGTTATCCTCGTTGCCGATCTCGACATAAGTCAGCTTGAACGGCGCAGGATGCCCGTTCTTCACGCGAACCGCGCCCCATTTGGTATCCGCGCCGCCGGTAACATACTCAATCTCATCCAGCGCATCCTGAACATAAGGCTCCAGATCTGGGCCGGGTTTGATGTGCTCCTGGGCCATCGAGTAGCCGCCATAAACGGCCAGCACAGGCTGCATCTTCAGGTCTTCGCACCACTCCAGAAACTCCAGCAGGCCGAGTCCATCCGACGACTGATAGGTCCAGGGGCTGGGATGCGTGGGCCGGTCCACCAGCGGGCCAATCGTCTTCTTCCATTCATACCGTTGAGAGATATGGTCGCCCTCAAGATAATTGCCGCCGGGGAAGCGCAGAAAGGCCGGGTGCATCGCCGCCAGCTTCTCCATCAGATCAATGCGGTTACCGTTCACACGGTTGTGGTAGGTGGGCGGAAACAGCGATACCAGATTCAGCCAAAGCGTCCCCTCGTGCCCCACGGTGATGGAGAGATGGTTCTCTGAAGAGGCCTTGATTTCGCCTGTCTTTAGCGTGAATTCATACTGCTTCCAGTCCGTCGCGATTCCGGAAACAGCAGCCTTCGCCACAGCCTTGCCGCTGGTGTTGTTGACCAGGCTCACTGTGACCGCGCCCAGGTCGCCAGAGCCGGCCTTGGCGTAGAACGAGCCTTTGTACACCGTGTTGGGCCGCAGCGCCATGCCCCAGTAGCCTTCGTTCAAAACGCCCGCCTGGTTGCGCGCATTCGCCTGCTTCACGTCGATGCGCAGGCTGTTCTTCAAGGCTTCGCTGGGGCCGGTCTTCCCGTCAGTCGCCATCGTTGCCTGGGCATTGCCCTCTTCCACCAGCAGCCAATGCTGTACGCCGCTCCAATCGCCCCGGACAACCCGATTGCGCACCATCTCGGCGTACAAGCCGCCGTCGTAGGAGTAGTTGATCTCTTCGGTCATCAGGCCATAGAGCGTTGGGCTGACTTTGGACACCGGCTGATCGGCATGGATGGTGAGTACGGCGGGCGCTGTCTGCGCGTGGGCGACGACAGCGGCGAATAGGACTACAGCGGCAAAGCGAGCAAAGGTCTTCCAAGTCATCCTGGCCTCCAAAAATCTGCGACGGCTCAGTATAACGCGATGGGGGTATAGGACGAGAACGGCACTCGAGGGAAGTGTCCCCTACACAATCCATCCCCCGCCCACCACCTCGTCGCCGTCGTAAAAGACCGCCGACTGGCCCGGTGTAACGGCGCGCTGGGCCTCGTCGAATGTGGCCAGCACCTCATCCTCGCCCGCCGGCTCCAGCGTCGCCCAGGCAGGCTCATGGCGATGGCGAATCTTGATCCGCACCCGCATCGGCCCAGTCAGCGCGGGAATGGAAATCCAATTCAAACCGCGAGCGCGCAGGCTGCGCGTAGCCAGCTCCTCATCGGCGCCCACCGTCACGCGATGCGTGGCCGGGTCGATGTTGAGCACGTAAAGCGGCGTGGGCGAACTCACGCCCAGCCCCTTGCGCTGACCCACGGTGAAGTTGAAGATGCCCTCGTGCCGGCCCAGAACTTCGCCGCTCGAAGCCACCAGCTCGCCCGCGGTCTCCGGCAACCGCTCGCCCTGCTCTTCAAGATAGGCCGTGAGAAACTGCTTGTAGTCGCCGCCGGGGATGAAGCAAATCTCCTGTGAGTCGGGCTTCTCGGCCAGAGCCAGTCCGTGCTGGCGAGCAATCGCGCGCACCTCCGGCTTGGTCATCCGCCCCAGCGGAAAGCGCGTCTGCGCCAACTGCTCCTGCGTCAGGCCGAAGAGAAAGTACGTCTGGTCCTTGGCCAGGTCAACGGCCCGCTTTAGAATCCAACGCCCCCGCGCCGCGTCGAATTCATTCACTGCATAATGCCCCGTCGCAATGCGGCTTGCGCCAATCGACTGTGCGGTCTTCAAAAGCTGGTCGAACTTGAGGTGATTGTTGCAGAGCGAGCAGGGAATAGGCGTACGCCCTGCCAGGTACTCGGCGACAAACGGCCGCACCACGTCGCGCTCAAACCGCTCCTGCTGGTTGACGACGTAATAAGGAATCTTGAGATGCTCGGCCACGCGCCGCGCGTCGTAGACATCATCCAAGGAGCAGCAGCGACCGGCCTTCGGCGCATCGGGGATGCCGTGCTTGCCGGCCAGCCGCGTCTGATCCCAAAGCTGAAGCGTCAGCCCGACGACCGCGTCTCCTTGATTGGCGAGCATCGCCGCTACCGTCGAGGAGTCCACCCCTCCGGACATGGCTACGGCAATGGTTGTGCGCTCGGTCATGAACTGCTATCCAATTCTTCTATTAGCTCTGTTATCGAATTCCACAAAAAGATCTGTCATCCTGAACAAAGTTTGGCGCGTTTTTTGCGACAAACGGAGTTGAAGGACCTGCGGTTGCATCCGCTTTGAAAGGGCACGACTTCAGTCGTGCCGTAAACTGCATCACCTTCTAGCTGTAAAGCCGCGCCATTTCAAAGCAATAAACAACCCGCCCTATCCTTCATCCCGCCGTTCCCGCCGTCACCGGCGAAATCGCGCGCATGTGCGCGACGGCTTCGGGGACTACATTCAAAGCATAATTCAAATCGGCGCCAGTTGCGGTTTTGAGAAGGTCACAACCCCAGCTTTGATCCGCTATACTGACACCGTAATTGGCAAAACGAAACGAGAAGGAACAAACGGAGAGCGGGATGAAGACGAAGAGAGTAAGCGTTTGGGCGGGGGCATTTGTCCTGGCGGTGTTGGGTGGATCCACGTTCTGCGCACGGGCGCAAAAGGCAGAGGCATCCGTGACCGGCACGATCGCCTTCGACACGGGCACGCCGGAGGCGAAGGGGCGGCAGGCCCTGCTGTTGACGGTGGGCGATGGAGGAACCGGAGCGTACAAAGCGGTTTTGACCGGGGAAGCAAGCCTGAAGACGCACACCATCTTCCGTCCGCGCGATCTGAGCCAGTTTGGCGGGTCGCGTCTGCTGCCGATTGTGGCCTGGGGCAACGGCGCCTGCGCCAACAGCGCTTCGGAGTTTCGCAATCTGCTGAGCGAGATTGCCTCGCACGGGTATCTGATCGTCGCCATCGGCCCGCCGGCGGCGTCGATCGATCTGGTAGCGGCGCAAGGGGGGACCACGACCTCGCAACTGTTCGACGGGATCGATTGGGCGATGAAGGAGAATAGCCGCGCGGAGAGCGTCTACTTTGGCAAGATCGACACGAAAAAGATTGCAGTGATGGGGATGAGCTGCGGTGGGTTGCAGGCGCTGGAGGCCTCCGCCGATCCGCGCATCACGACGACGATCATCTGGAACAGCGGCGCATTTATTCATCCTCCCACATTCACACCGCCGCCGGGCGCGGCCGGTGCACCGCCGCAGGGCTTTTCAATGCCCGCTGTGAGCAAGGACGATCTGAAGAAAATTCACAGCCCGATTCTCTATGTCACGGGAAGCAAGGGAATTGAGCTGGAAAATGCCAAGGACGACTACAGCAGGATCAACCAGGTTCCGATCATGATTGCGATCCGGGATGGCGCGCAACACTATGAGGGGACGATTTATCGTGCTCCCAACGCGGGCGCGTATGGGCGCTACGGCTCGGCGTGGCTGGACTGGCAACTGAAGGGCGACAAGCAAGCCGCCAAGCAATTCTCCGGCGCCGATTGCGGCATCTGCAAAGATCCGAAGTGGAGCGTGGAGAAGAAGAATATTCCGTAGATTGCGTTGCATCCATCCCCGGTCCCCGATTGCGAGGGACCGGGGGCACCGATGATGTGTTTGGACGATCAACGGATCGGAGCCACCGACAGAGTCATCGTGTCCTGTGCATCACCCCGCCGTCCCCGCCGCCACCGGCGAAATCGCCCGCAGGTGCGCGACGGCTTCGGGAACCACCTTCAAAACGTAGTCTACATCGGCCTTGGTCGCCGTCTTGAGCAGGCTGAAGCGCAGGCTGGCGCGGGCGCGAGTCTTGTCCAGCCCCATCGCCATCAGCACATGGCTTGGCTCGGTTGCGCCGGAGTGACAGGCCGAGCCGCCGCTGACGGCCACGCCCTTCAAATCGAGCGCAATCACCAGCGCCTCGCCCTCCAGATCGTCGAACCAGATATTGGTCGTGTTGGCCACGCGGGGAGTAGCGCCTCCATTCACGCCGGTGCCGGGAAGTCGCAAGATGCCCGCCTCCAGCCGGTCGCGCAAGGCCGCAACCCGCTCCATCGTTCCATCTTCCAGCGAGTGCATGGCCAGTTCGGCGGCCTTGGCAATCCCCACGATTCCCGGCACATTCTCGGTTCCCGCTCGTTGGCGGCGCTCATGGCTGCCGCCCACCACGAGCGGCCCCAGCGGCGTTCCGCGCCGCACAAACATTGTGCCCACGCCCTTGGGGCCGTGCATCTTGTGGGCGCTGATGGAGCAGAGATGACAGCCCAAGCGGCGCACATCCAGCGGCACCTTGCCCGCGCCCTGCACAGCATCGATATGGAAAAACGCGCCGCTCTCGCCGGCGATTTTGCCTATCTCTTCGATGGGTTGCAGCACGCCGGTCTCGTTGTTGGCTAGCATCACGCTGATAAGTCGAGTATTGGGCCGCAGAGCACGCCGAATCTCTTCCGGGTCGATCACTCCGTCCGCCTTGGGCGCGACAAAGGTCACATCCACACCTTGCGCGGCCATGCGGTCGGCCGCCCTGAGAATTGCGGAGTGCTCAATCGATGTAGTAATTAAATGGTTACCGGGGCGCAGCAAGCCGAAGAGTGCGGTGTTATCGCCCTCGGTGCCGCCGGAGTTGAAGACCACCTCAGCGTCATGGCAGTTGAAAAACTGGGCGAGCGTGGCGCGGGCGCGGTCCACGGCAGTGTGTGCCTGCTGGCCATCGAGATGAATCGAGCTGGCGTTGCCGAAGCGCTCCATCCAGTACGGGCGCATCGCTTCCACAACCTGTGGCAGCAGAGGCGTGGTAGCGTTGGCGTCCATATAGACTCGCGTCATCGATCAGTCTCCTGACTCGATTGTACGCGAGGATGGAGACTCTAACTCAGCGCCGCAATAACTTCATCGAGCGCTCTCTCCCACGGGGCGAGCTGGAGGCCAAAACGAGCCTCGAGCTTGGCATTCGACAGAACCGAATTGCGCGGACGTTTTGCCGGCGTAGGATACTCCTCGGTGGCAATCGGAGTTACCACGGGCAGCTTGCCGTCGAGCAGCTTGCCGGCGCGGGCGAAGATGGCTTGCGCAAAGCCGCACCACGATGTCGAGCCGGAGCAGGTCATATGATAAAGACCGGCCCATTCATCCGTCGCGCCCGATCTGCCGGAGATAACTTGATCCACAACGGCGCGTGTAGCGCGGGCAAGCTCGATGGATGTTGTAGGAGAACCAATCTGATCGCCCACAATGGAAAGGGTATCGCGCTGGCGAGCAAGGCGCAGCATCGTCAACAGGAAGTTAGAGCCATGCGGTCCATAGACCCAGCTGGTGCGAAAGATAAGATACCTGCCGCCGACTTGAGCAATAGCTTGCTCGCCGGCCAGCTTGCTGGCGCCATATGCGTTCAGCGGAGCGGGTGCGTCCTCTTCGGTCCACGGAGTTAGCTTGGCGCCATTGAAGACATAGTCGGTGGAGTAATGCACCAGCAGCGCATTGCGGCTGAGTGCCTCTTCCGCCAGGATGCGAGCGGCATCGGCGTTGATGGCCCAGGCTAACTCCGGATCGGTCTCGGCGCGATCCACGGCGGTGTAAGCCGCGGCGTTGAGAATAACATCCGGCGCGACGCGGCGCACCAGCGCACGCACCTGATCCGCTTGCGCCAGGTCAAAGCTCTCGCGGTCCACGCCAATCACTTCGCCGCAGCCCTGAAAGCTGCGCTGCAACTCAACTCCGACCTGTCCGGCGTTGCCAACGATAAGAATGCGCAACGGGTCGCTCATTGGAATAACTCCGCATCGCGCAGCGCGAGGCCTTGTCTATCCTTGTCAGAGAGAATGACGCTAGCTACGTCAATCGGCCAGGGAATTGATAAGTCAGAATCATTCCACACAATAGTTCTTTCTCCGGCCGGCGAGTAATAATCGGTAACTTTGTAGGCGAGACCTACAGAATCAGTAAGTGCGAGAAAACCGTGGCCAAACCCTGGCGGAATCCACAGCATTTCTCCTTTTTCACTGTCGAGCTGGACGGCGACATGACGGCCAAAGTCAGGCGATGAGCGTCGCAGATCCACGGCCACATCCAGCATCGCACCCTGTGTAACTCGCACCAGCTTGCCCTGCGGCTGAATGATTTGATAATGGATGCCGCGCAACACATTTTTCTTCGAAACGGAGAAGTTATCCTGCGGCCACGCGGCGGGCAAGCCAGCCTCGGTCATGAGGCGCTGGTTGAAGGTCTCATGAAAGGCGCCGCGGCTGTCTGAATATATCGTTGGAGTTACAAGCATCACTCCTGGAAGGGAAGTTTCATTCACTTTCATGCTGCGTAGCCTCCTGCTTAAAGTTCTGCTCGCGCAGCACCGCGAGAAGATATTGTCCATAGCGGCTCTTGCTCACCATTTCCGCAAGCGATTGTAGTTGGCCCGCCGTGATGAATCCTTGGCGATAAGCGATCTCTTCAGGGCAGGCGATGCTGAGGCCTTGCCTGCGCTGGATGGTATGAACAAAGAGCGCGGCCTCCAGCAGCGACTCCTGCGTACCTGTATCGAGCCATGCCATGCCGCGGCTCATAATCTCCACATTTAATAGGCCACGGTCGAGATAACACCTGTTCAGGTCAGTGATCTCCAGCTCACCGCGCGGCGATGGCTTGAGTGAGGAGGCAAGCTCGACAACCGTATTGTCGTAAAAGTAGAGTCCAGTTACGGCATAGCGCGACTTGGGCGACTCGGGCTTTTCTTCCAGACTTATGGCGCGGCCCTCGCCGTCGAACTCCACCACCCCATAGCGTTCGGGGTCTTCGACCGGATAAGCAAAGACGGTGGCGCCGCGTTCCAACTGTGCCGCCTTTTGTAACTGCGACGAAAATCCCTGTCCATAAAAGATGTTATCGCCGAGAATCAGCGCGCAAGTGTCTCTGCCTATAAATTCGCGCCCAATCAGGAAGGCCTGCGCAAGGCCATCGGGGCTTGGCTGGACTGCATGAGTCAAATGAATTCCCCATTGGCAGCCGTCGCCCAGCAACTCTTGAAAACGGCCGCTCTCCTGGGGTGTCGTGATGACAAGAATCTCGCGCAAACCGGCCAGCATCAGTGTGCTCAGCGGATAGTAGATCATCGGCTTGTCATAGACAGGGAGTAACTGCTTGGATACAACTTGAGTGACCGGATACAGGCGTGTGCCAGACCCTCCAGCTAGTATGATTCCCTTCATGACGTAACACGCTCCGTGTAATTCTTCTTGATCCAATCAAGATAAGCGCCGGTGCGAACGCTTTCGACCCACGCAGGATGATCGAGATACCAGCGAACCGTCTTGCGCAACCCGCTTTCAAATCTTTCGGCGGGGCGCCAGCCTAGTTCGCGCTCAATCTTCGCGGCGTCAATGGCATAGCGGCGGTCGTGCCCGGGGCGATCCTTGACATAAGTAACTAGAGATCTCCGCGAACCAATGGCCACGCTGGAATCCATCTCGTCCACCAGATCGCAGATGGTATGCACAACATCAATATTCCTGCGCTCGCTTTTGCCGCCGATGTTATAGGTGTCGCCCACGCGGCCTTTTTCAAGCACCGCGCGAATCGCCGCACAGTGATCCCCCACATAGAGCCAGTCGCGCACATTGGCTCCGTCTCCATAAACGGGCAGCGGTTTGCCTTCAAGCGCGTTGAGAATCATCAGCGGAATCAGTTTCTCAGGGAACTGAAATGATCCGTAGTTATTGGAGCAGTTAGTAGTGAGAACCGGCAGGCCATAGGTGTGATAATAGGCTCGCGCCAGGTGATCGGAGGCTGCCTTCGAGGCGGCATAGGGGCTATTCGGAGCGTAGGCCGTGCTCTCGCTGAAGGCCGGATCGTCAGGCCCAAGCGATCCGTAGACCTCATCGGTGGAAACGTGCAGAAAGCGGAATACCGACTTATTCGCCGCATCGAGTTCCGTCCAATAGCGATGGGCTTGTTCGAGCAAAACCTGGGTTCCCAGAACGTTTGTGCGAATAAACGATTCGGGAGAGTCAATCGAGCGGTCAACATGGCTCTCCGCCGCGAAGTGAACGATTGCCCTGGGTTGATGCGTGCGCAGCACGGAAGCCACGCGCTCGGCGTCGCAGATGTCGCCAACCTCCAGAAGATAGCGCGGATTTTCATCAAGCGCGGATAGGTTGGCGGGATTCCCCGCATAAGTCAGCAAGTCAAGGTTAATAACGGAAGAGCTAGTTTGCTTTATCCATTCGTGTATGAAGTTTGATCCTATGAATCCAGCCCCGCCGGTAACCACTACGGCATCGCGCATACACATCCCCTATCCTGCGATTTTATCGCACCGAGTCGCGTCAGTTGCGCTGCCGACTATTTTTCGCTGTCGAGCGCCCTCATCTGCCGCTCTTCGTAGCGGCTTCCCGCCACGGCTCCGGCCGGAACCGCCGCCTCAATTGCTGCCAGCTCTTCTGCGGTGAACTGAACGTCAAGCGCGCCCAGGCTCTCGGCCAGTTGCGCCCGTGTGCGCGCGCCCACCACGGGAAAGATGAAGCTACCCTGGGCCATTACCCAGCCGATGGCTAACTGCACCGGCGTAATTCCCTTGCCGTCGGCAATCTCCTTGAGCCTGGCGACGAGTTGCTGATTGCGCGCCAGATTGTCGCCGGTGAATCGCGGCAGATAGGCGCGGAAGTCGCCGGTTGCCGCGGGTTGCGAACCGGAGAGCAACCCGCGCGAGAGTGCCCCATAGGTCGTCGCTCCCATGCCCAACTCCTTCAACACAGGAAAAATCTTCGCCTCAGGAGCGCGGCTGACAAGTGCGTACTCAATCTGCAGGTCCACGATTGGATGAACCGCCACGGCGCGGCGAATGGTCTCCGGGCCGACCTCGGAGAGGCCGATGAAGCGCACGTAGCCGGCCTTGACCATCTCCGCAATGGCGCCGACGGTCTCTTCGATAGGCACCGTCGGGTCGAGGCGCGAAGGCCGGTAGATGTCGATGTACTCCACGCCTAGCCGCTTCAGCGAGTAGGCCAGCGCCGTTTTGACGGCATTGGGGCGCGCATCGTATCCCAGCCAGGCGCCGTTCGGCCCTCGCTGCGCGCCGAATTTGACTGAGAGCACCACCTTTTCGCGCACCAGGCGCAGCGCCTTGCCGATCAGCATTTCGTTGTGGCCCATGCCGTAGAAGTCGCCCGTATCCAGCAGGTTAATCCCCGCGTCGATGGCTGCATGGATGGTGGCATTGCTTTCGGCGTCGTCCGTTGCGCCGTACATTCCGCTCATGCCCATGCAACCCAGCGCTATGGGTGAAACCTCAGGGCCGATCATGCCCAGCTTGCGTCGCAGCATCGATGTTGTTGCCATGGTTCGCTTCCTTCTATCGTGCATGGTAGAACGGGATGCCCATTCAGGCAAGGCAATTCCCGCCGGTTGCTTCGGTGGCTTGAATATCTATAGTTTCAATGCGCTACGTTGCACAATCCAGAGCTGTTACGCGCTTTGTGCCATATCGTGCTGCTACAGCGGACGTTTTCCGGTTTCCTTCGCGCCCCATCTCTGTCATACTTGGAAGTGTCCACCTCGTATAGCCAATCCAAACAATCGAAGAGTGAGGTTGCATCCATGTCGGCAAAGTACGTCTTTGTGACGGGCGGAGTTGTGTCCAGTTTAGGGAAGGGGCTGGCGGCAGCCTCCATCGGCTGTTTACTTGAAAGCCGCGGCCTGCGCGTCAACATGATGAAGTTCGACCCCTACCTCAACGTCGATCCGGGCACCATGTCGCCCTTCCAGCACGGTGAAGTTTTTGTCACCGACGACGGTGCCGAAACCGATCTCGACCTGGGCCACTATGAGCGCTTCACCCACGCCCCGCTCTCGCGCGACAATAATCTCACCACCGGCCGCATCTACGAGCAGATCATCCTTAAGGAGCGGCGCGGAGACTATCTCGGCAAGACCGTGCAAGTCATCCCTCACGTGACCAACGAGATCAAGAACGCCATGCGCAAGGTCTCGGCCAACGGCGCGGATGTGACGATTGTCGAGATCGGTGGCACGGTGGGCGACATCGAGTCGCTGCCCTTTCTTGAGGCGATCCGCCAGATGCGCCAGGAGCTGGGCCGCGAGAATACCGTCTTTGTTCATCTCACTCTGGTGCCCTGGATCGCCGCAGCGCACGAGCTGAAGACCAAGCCCACGCAGCACTCGGTCAAGGAGTTGCTCTCTATCGGAATCCAGGCCGATCTCCTGCTCTGCCGCTCAGAACGCGAGTTAAGCCGCGAGATGAAGCAGAAGATTTCCCTCTTCTGCAACGTCGAGGAGAATGCCGTGATCGGCGCCCTGACCGTGCCCTCCATCTATGAGGTGCCGCTGGGCTTTGCCGAGCAGGGCGTGGATGCGCTCATTCTCAAATACCTGCGCAAGGAAGCTCCGGAGGCCGACCTGACCGCATGGAAGGAATTAGTGGACCGCTGTTACCATCCCCAGGATGAGGTCCACATCGCCATCGTGGGAAAGTATGTCGAGTATGAAGACAGTTACAAGTCGCTCAAGGAGGCGCTCACCCACGGCGCAATCTCGCAAAATCTCAAACTCAAGGTGAGTTGGATTGAGGCCGAGGGCCTGGAATCGAAGACTCCTGAAGATAGGAGTTATGAGTCGAAGTTAGAAGGGTTCGATGGCATTCTGGTTCCCGGCGGCTTCGGCAAGCGCGGCATCGAGGGTATGTTGAACGCCATTCGCTACGCGCGCGAAAAGCAGGTGCCTTACTTTGGAATCTGCCTGGGAATGCAGACTGCCTGCATCGAGTTTGCCCGCAATGTCTGTGGCCTTAAGGAGGCCAACTCCACTGAGTTCAATCCCGCCAGCCCGCACCGCATCATCTACAAGCTGCGTGAGCTGCTGGGCGTGGAAGAGATGGGCGGGACAATGCGTTTGGGCGCGTGGGCCTGCGCCCTGCAAGAGAATACGCTGGCATACCGCGCTTATGGTAAAACCGAGATCAGCGAGCGCCATCGCCATCGCTATGAGTTCAACCGCGAATATGAAGCGCGTTTGACCGGCGCCGGCCTGCGCATCTCGGGCGCCACGCCCGACGCCACTTATGTGGAGATAGTCGAACTTCCCGGCCATCCGTTCTTCCTCGGTTGCCAGTTCCATCCTGAGTTCAAGTCCAAGCCCCTGGAGCCGCACCCGCTCTTCCGCGAGTTTATAACTGCCAGTTACAAGAACCGGCAGAGGCGACCTACACCCAAATCCAGCTAAGGAATCTCTGAATAAGTCGATGTTTTGAAAGGGCACGGCTTTAGTCGTGCCGCAAGCGCAACAAGACAAATGTTGGGTTTTAGCCCCTGAGGGAAGGTTTCGCTAGAAGTGGAGCTTAATCAGAGGCTTCCTACTGCCTCCCGCCTCTCAGCACTCGTCCTTGCCGGGGCGCAGCATCAGCGATTTGATGGCTTCGCGGGGATCCCTGCCTTCATCCAAAATCAGCTCCATCTGCTCGGCGATGGGCATTTCAATGCCATGGCGGCGGGCAAGCCCGAGGGCGGCGCGCGTGGTCAGCACGCCCTCAGCCACTTTGCCGCCCATGCTGGCCAGAATCTCTGGCAGTTTGCGTCCTCGGCCCAGTTCCTCGCCCACCGAGCGGTTGCGGCTGAGCGAGCCGGTGCAGGTCAGCACCAGATCGCCCACGCCGGTGAGTCCGGCAAGGGTCTCGCGGCGCCCGCCACAGGCCACGGCGAGCCGGGTAATCTCGGCAATGCCGCGCGTCATCAGAGCGGCGGCCGGGTTGTAACCTAGGCCGGCCCCCGACGCCACGCCGGCAGCGATGGCGATCACGTTCTTGAGCGCGCCACCCAGTTCCACTCCAATCAAATCTGTAGAGGTATAAAGCCGCAGCGTCTCGCAGGAGAACTCGCTCTGAATGCGGGCGGCGATGGCCGCGTCCTCAAATGCAACAGTGACCGCGGTTGGCTGGCCCTGGGCGACCTCGTAGGCAAAGCTGGGGCCTGATAACGCGCCCACCGGCAGCTTCAGGCCGGCCTCCGCCAGGCTCGCCGCAATCACCTGGCTCATGCGCAGGTAAGTTTGGTTCTCAATGCCTTTGGTGGCGCTGACAATGATTTGGCCGGTGTGCAGATGAGGGCGCAGACGGTCGAGGGTCGAGCGTAAAAACTCCGAAGGCACCACGGAGACCACGATCTCAGCCTCGGCCACCGCCGCATTGTCGCCGGTAACGGTGATCTCGGCGGGAAGCGGAAAGCCCGGCAGAAAAAGCGTATTCTCGCCCGCGTCGTTAATCTCTTGGGCGAACTCCGGGCTGTGCGCCCATAACGAGATATTGTGACCCCCGCGGCGGTGAAGCGATAGCGCGATGGCGGTTCCCCATGCGCCGGAACCCAGGACGATGATGCGGCTCATGCGGGCCTCTTCCTGCCGAGGCGGGATTCGGTTCCCGCAATCAGGCGGCTAATATTCTGGTGGTGCTTGATGATGATGATCACGGCGACGGCGAGCTCTACCGCGATAAAAAACGGCGGCCGCTCGTGGTGGTCCAGAAAGTGGGCAAAAATAGGAAAGCTGGCCGAGCCGAGAATCGAAGCCAGCGAGACATAGCGGCTGAGCGCCAGCACCAGCGCGAAGACCGAGATGGCCGCCAGCGCCGCCGGCGGCGTTGCCGCCAGAAAGACGCCGAAGCCTGTAGCTACGCCCTTGCCGCCGCGGAAGTTGAGCCAAACCGGGAAGATGTGGCCGAGGACGGCAACCAGCGCGGCCAGCGCCTCAGCGTCGCGTACCGGACTGTGGGGCAGCAGCAGGCCGCCCAGCAGCGCGCCCAGCCACACAGCCGAGCAGCCTTTCAGCATATCGAGCAAAAAAGTGGCCGCACCAAGCAGCTTGCCGCCGGAGCGCAAGACGTTGGTGGCGCCGATGTTGCCGCTGCCCGTCTGCCGAATATCCTCCTTGCGAAAGAGCCGCATCAGCAGATAGCCGGTGGGTACTGAGCCGAGCAAATATGCGGCGGTCACGATGAGCAGGCTTGCGAGAACCATAACGAGTGAGAGTTTAGCAGGTGGAGGCGGCTGATGCAGAGCGATTGATGGGTAAAATCACACTCATCGCCTGTAAATACTTTCATCCAATCGGTGCATAATACAACCATCTCTGCTGGCCGCCCATCCCTGATCCCTGCTTTTGCGAGCGAAGCGAGCGATTGGCCGCACCGCAGGTGCCTGCTAAAATTGATCCATACCAATGTTCAAAAAAAAATACGCAAAATGGATGTATGAATGGGAGACGCGGCTGACCACGCGCGACGAAAATCGCGTGGTGCGCCCGCTGGAGTGGGGCTTCGAGTGGATCGAGCCGTTTTTGCGCGAACATGGTTTTGAAGAAGCTTTGCCGGGGCCGGAAATCCTCTCCAACCCAGAGCTCGCCGAGGCCGCCATGGTCCTCATCAACCAATTCCTCATCCGCCACAGCGATGCTTTTTTTGGCTACAAGCGGCCCACTGACTTCCGTCTCGAAGAGCGTTACCCGCAACTCTTTCCCACCAATGTACGTCCGGAGACTCTGGCCCAGGACGCTGACCTCAAGCGGCAGGCCGCTGAAGGAAAAATCCCTCCGGCGCAGTTCCTGCGTTTCACCTCGCCGGAGCGCACACCCTATCCAGAAAACGACCTGGTGAACGCCCGCTGGTATCCAGCCCCAGCTCACAAAGATCCCAGCCGGCCCAGGCAGGCTATTATCGTGCTGCCGCAGTGGAATGCCGACGGCTTCAGCCACAACTCGCTCTGCACGATCTTCAACAAGATGGGCATCTCGGCGCTGCGGCTCTCCCAGCCTTACCACGACATCCGCCGGCCCGAGGAGCTGGAGCGCAGCGACTACGCCGTCAGCGCCAACATCGGCCGCACGCTCTCGGCCTGCCGCCAGGCAGTGGTCGATATCCGCTGCTGCCTCGACTGGCTTGAGGAGCAGGGCTACGAGCAATTCGGCGTACTGGGAACCAGCCTCGGCTCCTGCTATGCCTTCCTGGCCAGCGCGCACGACGCGCGTCTGCGCGTGAACGCCTTCAACCATGCCTCCACGGCCTTCGGAGACGTGGTCTGGGCCGGCCAGAGCACACGCCACGTCCAGCAGGCGTTGGCCGATGCAGGCCTCTCGCAGGAGCGCATTCGCGCCTTGTGGGCCGCTGTCAGCCCGTGCTGCTACTACGACAAGCTCATGCGTCCCGAGGTCGACGGACCCAACAAGAAAGTCCTGCTGGTCTACGCCAAATACGACCTGACCTTTCCTCTCGAGTATTCCTTGCAGGTGGTCAAAGCCTTCCGCCGCATCGGCCTCAACTTCGAGCCGCGTGTGCTGCCCTGCGGCCACTACACCACCGGCGAAACACCCTACAAATACATCGACGGATGGTACATGGGTTCGTTCGTCTACCGGGCCTTCAAGGAGCTGCGTCACGAGAAGGCCGCAGCCCTGGGCGCCCTTGAGGCCACCGCTTAAGCGTTTTCTCTGGCCATTTCCGGCACAATGTGCCGCCGGAGATGGCCACTCTCTCGATGCGATGGACACTCGCTCCGGGAGAATGAGCCGGTTTGAACGCTCGTTTTGTATCCCGCGGTTTCCTGAATCTCTTTGAGCAAAGTCCTTGTCAGGCCTGTAACCGCCGTCACAGCGCTCTCTCTCCCACTGCTCGTAGGCTCTTGAACGGAGTTGGAGAGGATTTCTTATGCCTGCAATTGCAGAAGATAAAGTCATTACCGTTCAGAATCTTTTGACCGCCTTTGAGGGTGAGTCGAACGCGCATGCCAAGTACACCGCCTTTGCCGCCCGGGCTGACGAGGACGGCCTCCATGGCGTCGCCAGCCTTTTCCGCGCCGCCGCCCGCGCCGAGCAGATTCACGCCGGCAACCACGCCCGCGTTCTGCACCAGATGGGCAGCCGTTCGGAGTGCGAGATTCACCCGGTCGAGCCCAAGAGCACCCTGGAAAACCTCAAGGCCGCCCTCAACGGCGAACAATACGAGATCGACACCATGTATCCCGGCTTCCTGGCCGAGGCCACGGAGCGAAAGAACACCGCTGCCATCCGCACCTTCCATGGAGCGCTTGAAGCCGAGAAGACCCACGCGCGGCTTTACAGCGAGGCGATTGCCCTGCTGGCGGCCGGAAAAAAGGATTCTTGGATTATGGAAGCCCGCGACTTCTACGTCTGCCCAGTCTGCGGCTACACCTCGGAGACTGAAGAAGAGCACGAGCGCTGCCCCGTCTGCAACTGCCCTTGGGAGAAGTTCGAGATCATCCGGTAGAGACTTTTTACGAATCATGTATGGGTGCCCTTGACTAAATCATGAGCTGAGGGTGCCCCATCCTTGAATCGTTCTTTGATTCAAGGGTGGGAGACCACGAACCCCAACCAGCCGTTTTTTTCTTCAAACGCTTTGCAGAAAATTATGATTTGTCTGTGCATACTATTCAGGAGAAAGAATCGGCGATGGAAGGGTACCGCAAGGAGCAAAGGCGGGGCGCGGCGCGTTTCCAGATCCCTGTTTTTAGCCTGACCCCCGCCCCCCCTATCCAGTGAAAGCCGTTTTTCGACTCGTTCATTGCTGGCAAATATAGTTTTTTCAATATCTTGCAATTTTACCCTGTTGACGAATCAGTAACTGCAAACCCGCGATTTCGCCCACTTTTTAGCCTGAAAAGGCCCCGTTTTAACCCCAAAAAGGCCGCTATTTGGCCCATTTTGACAGGGTCGTGAGCCACCACGAACCCTCAGTGAGCGAAGAGCGAGCCTTTGGCCTCACCGCAGGTGATCAATGCCGGAAATGCCGCATACCGGTGAAGACCATGGTCATGCCCAGCTTGTCGGCGGCGTCGATGACTTCCTGGTCTCTGACGGAACCGCCGGGCTGGATGACGGCGGTGGCTCCGGCGGCGGCGACAGCTTCAAGGCCATCGGAAAAAGGAAAGAAGGCGTCGGAGGCGGCGACGCAGCCCTTAAGTGACAGCACGGCCTTCATCGCGCCGAAGCGGGCGGCGTCCACGCGGCTCATCTGGCCGGCGCCCACGCCGAGGGTCTGGCCGTCGCGGGCGTAGACGATGGCGTTCGATTTGACGTGCTTGCAGACACTCCAGGCGAAGAGCAGGCTGCGCAATTCCTCGGCGGAGGGCGGACGCCAGGTGACCACCTTCAGGCCGGAATCGGGGGTGGCTGCGTCGACGCCGCCGGTGTCGGCGTCTTGCATCAATAATCCCCCCGAAACGTGCTTGACGACGGGCTTGGGCGGGGCGGAGTGAACCTCGACGAGGCGCAGATTCTTCTTGGCGCTAAAGCGCTCGCGGGCTTCGGCGCTGAAGCCGGGAGCGGCGATGGCCTCGACAAAGAGCTTGGCGATCTCTTCGGCGGCGGCCAGGTCCACTTCGCGGTTGATGGCGATAACTCCGCCGTAAGCCGAGACCGGGTCGCAGGCGAGAGCCTTCAGATAAGCTTCGAGGATGGTGGCGCCGGTGGCCGCGCCGCAGGGGTTGGTGTGCTTGACGATGATGACGGCAGGCGAGTCAAGCTCGGAGGCCAGTTCCCAGCAGGCGTCCAGATCGACGATGTTGTTGAAGCTGAGTTCCTTGCCTTGCAACTGATGTGCACCGGCAATGCCCAGGCCTGTGCCATCTGAATAAAGCGCAGCGCGTTGGTGGGGGTTTTCTCCGTAACGGAGCGACTGCGCCAGCGGCAGGTTGATGCGCAGCGTACAAGGCAGTGCAGTTGTGTCGAACGCGGCCGGAGATTCTGGCTCCGGAGCTTCAGCGATCTGGTCGAGCGTGTTGGCGATGGCCGAGTCGTAGGCCGCGGTTAGCGCGAAGGCCTGTTTGGAAAGCCGCCAGCGGGTTTCGCGGGTAAGCGCTCCGCTGTTGGCCTTGAGTTCTTCGATGAGCGCGGCGTAGTCGGCTACGCGGGTGACGATGGCTACGTCTTCAAAGTTCTTGGCCGCCGAGCGCACCATCGACGGGCCGCCGATGTCGATGTTTTCGATGAGATGGCCGAAGGCAACGCTCGGCTGGTTTGCGGCTTTCTCAAAGGCGTAAAGGTTGACGACGACCATGTCGATGGGCTCAATGCCGTGCGCGGCCACGGCGGCCTCGTGCTCGGCATTGCCGCGAATGTAAAGCAGCCCGCCATGGACGCGTGGGTGCAGCGTCTTTACGCGGCCGTCAAGCATCTCGGGGAATCCGGTCAGCTCACTGATGTCTTTGACGGCGAGGCCTGCCTCACGCAGCGTCCGCGCCGTTCCGCCGGTGGAAACCAGTTCCACGCCAAAGCTCAAGAGTGCCTGGGCAAACTCCACCAGACCCGTTTTGTCGGTCACACTCAGCAACGCCCGTCGAATCCGCTTTTCCGCACTCACGATTGCACTCCTTGATCCAATTAAAGTGATGATTCAAGGATACGGGATTTGCAGGCTGGAGAATACTTCTTTTGAAGGGGTGAATCAGATTGCCTCAAAAGGACGCGGCACATCGTGGGATTGCGCAGTGCGGTTCTCTGCCCGGGGCGCTTCCGACTGCACACTAAGCCCTTCATGCATTAAAGTTGAGATATGGGAAGTTCCCCCCCCGCATCCGAGCCGGAGTTTCTGCCTCCTGAAGCCGGTTTCAATCCGCCGCCTCCTCCGGTTCGCCGGCAGCGGCCTTCGTGGGCCTATGCGCCGGCTACCTACTTTCTGGTGGGCATTAACTGTCTGGTTTTTCTGGCGATGACGGTGCGCGGAGTCAGCTTATGGAGTCCCACCACCGATCAGCTGATGCGCTGGGGCGCGGACAACGCCGGCTCTGTGCTGATTGGCGGCGAGTGGGGGCGCATTGTCTCCGCCATGTTTGTGCATGTGGGATTACTGCACCTGGCCACCAATATGTGGTGCCTTTGGAATCTGGGATTGCTGGCCGAGCCGCTGATGGGTTCGGCGGGGGTGCTGGCGGTTTACATCCTCACCGGCGCGGCGGGCAACCTGCTGTCCACCTTTTACAACTGGTCGCGAAATTACTCAGACTGGATGAGATACCATGCCGATTGGGTAAGCCACCACGCAGCGGGGATGACATTCGACCCAACAGTTGTCTTTCCAGTAGGCGCGGGCGCGTCGGGCGCGGTCTTCGGCATAGCGGGAGCGCTGATCGTGCTGCTCAAATCGCACCGGCTACCCGTGCCGCCCTCGGAACTGCATCGGCTGCGCCGTTCGGTGATCTACTTTGCCGCCATCAATTTGTTCATCGGATTTTCGATCAGCCTCAGCGTGGTGGTGGCGCATACCGGCATCAACATTGACAATTCCGCACATCTGGGCGGCGTTCTCTGCGGCTTGCTCTTTGCGGCTCCGATGGTCCCGCGGATCGGCTCGCCCCGGTCGCTGTTTGCACGGCGTCTTCGCATCTCCGTGGGGATGGTGGTGGGAATCCTGGTGCTCTTCGGCTTTTATCTGGCCCAGCTGCCGCGGTAAAGCGCATTTCACCATTAATTGAATCTGGTATTCCACCCTCCGAGCAATAAACGCTCGTAGAGTGGGGCACCCAGGCAAGCTCTGTGTTACCGCGTCGCCGTGGCGGCGAACTTTTTCACCATGGCCAGCAGCAGTTTGCGGTCGCTTTCATTCAGATTGGTGGAGTAGCGGCGAATCTGGGTGAGAAAGCGCAACTCCTCATCGGAGAGCTTTTGCAGGTTCTTCTGTCGGCCCATCGCGTCGTCGGCGAAGAACTGCGTGATAGGCAGATCAAGCGAGCGCGCGATCTTCGACAGTGTGTCCAGCGAAGGCACCGTATGGCCATTCTCCACGCGCGAGATATAACAGCGCAGCAGGCCCGTCTTTTTTTCAATGTCTCCCTGGGAAAGCCCCTTTTGCAGCCGGTGAGTTCGGATGGCGGTGCCGATATTCATCATGGAAAGCGTCCTTTTCAGCCGCTGCCGAGTTACATTGCGCGGTGGCGATCAAAAGATTATTAGCATAAGAGTTAACATACCTGAATCTGGAATTCAAGCAATTTCATCGGTTTCTCGCGACGGGGACAGCAGGGAGCGGGATGCGCATATGCGGTCCAATGCCAGAATTTGTAAACCTTCACGCCAGATTTATCGTCTGAATGATCACAAGCACGAAATTTCTGGAGCGTCCATGCGGTTTGAATCCATGCGGAGTCGAGTTGTGGTGGGAATCTTTGCGGTCGGCGGACTGGCCGCACTGGCCCAGTCGCAAGCTGCACCGGCGGTCCAGCCCATCGCCAGCAACACCCCTGCACAGACGCCTGTAACTGAGTTGATTGGCGGAAAGCTGCATGGCGTGGTCAAGAGCGGCAATATCCCCTTGCCAGGCGTTACCGTAACCGCGCAAAACACGCTCACCGGCAAGCGGTTTTCCACCACCACTGACATCACCGGAGCGTGGTCGCTGACCATTGCGCAGAATGGCCGTTACGTTCTCCGCACCCAGTTTGCGGGCTTTGCCGCCGGCGCACAGGAGGCAGTGCTCAATGCCGCCAGTCACGATCAGACGATCAGCTTTGATCTGGTGCTGGCCTCGCGGGCGGCGGTGCAGCAGCTGAGCGAGACCGCGCGCGAGCGCGTGGGTACGTCGGTCATTCAGCAACTGGGCGTGAGCGGCGCGCAAAACTTGAGCTTGTCGAGTGTGCTGACCGCCGATACCGAGAGCCAGGCCAGTGCGTCTGGCGCGACTGGCGCAGTTTTGCCTTCGATAGCCGGCAACTCTGACTTCAGCAGCGATTCGGTAGCCATCAGTGGCCAGGCTGGCGCGGTGAGTCCAATGGCAGGAGTTGACATGGATCGTATGCGCGACGCGATGGAGACGATGCGCGCGCAAGGCGGCGGGAACTTCGGCGGCGGCTTTGGCGGTCCGGGTGGCTTTGGCGGCGGTGGCGGCTTCGGCGGACCGGGCGGCGGACGCGGCAACTTTCGCGGCTTCAATCCCGGCCAGCCCCACGGTTCGGTTTTCTGGTCGGGCAGCAATGCGGCGCTGAACGCGGAACCATTTGCCCTGCACGGCCAATCGCAACAGCAACCGGCCTCAGGCACCAACCGCTTCGGCGTTACCTTGATGACGGCGCCTTACCTGCCGCACTTCACCAAGCCCAGCGGCAAAGACACCATCTTCTTTACAGTCAGCGGCTCGCGCAGCTCCAATCCGCTGGATGAGTACGCCACCGTACCAACGGAAGCCGAGCGAGAAGGTGACTTCAGCGCCGCGGGTCTACCGGCGATCTACGACCCCGCAAATCCAGGAGTGCAGTTTTACAGCGGCTCGAATGCCAACGTGATCCCCACTGGTCGCATTGCTGCGGCGGCGAACGCGCTGCTTTGTCCGACTACGAGCCTCACGCCTTGCACGGCCTATATTCCCTACCCGAACCTTCCCGGAACTACGCAGAACTATCATCTGCTGACCACCGCGCAGTCCAACTCGACCCAGGCCGGCGTTCGCTATATGCGCAGCCTGGGAAAGAACGCGACTCTGATGGGCAGCCGTGGTGGGTATGGCGGTGGGCGCAGAACGCAGAACCAGGGCCTGCGCCAGAGCATCAACGCCAATTACAACTGGAGCGATTCAGACTCGGAGAATGTGAATATCTTTCCGCAACTAGGTGGAAAAAGCTCCTCAAACGCCAACTCCGTGCAAGCCGGTTACACGCTTGGCTACAAGAAGGTCACTAACATCTTCAACGCCAACTGGAATCGCAGCACCAGCCAGGCGAAGAACTATTTCACCAATAATACAGATATTGCGAGCGCGGTCGGCGTCACGGGCACCGATAGCTCGCCGCTCAACTACGGCCTGCCCAATGTGGTGCTGAGTAATATCACGGGACTCAGTGAGCTGCAGCCGAGCTTGTCGCTCTCGCAGACCATCTCGTTCTCTGAGACGCTGAGCTGGATTCACGGCAAGCATAACCTGCGCTTTGGCGGAGACTATCGCCGCGTGCATCGCGACTTCCTGGGCGGCTCCAACGCCACCGGCACATTCACCTTCACCGGCCTCTTCACCGAGGATGCGGCGCACGACGCGACGACTGGCTCGTCGCTGGCGGATTTTCTGCTCGGCCTGCCGCAGGAGACAACAATTGATGCGAACGCGGGCAAAAGCTATCTGCGCGACAATGTCATTGATGCTTATGCCACCGATGACTGGCGTGTAACTAACAGTCTTACGCTGAACTATGGCTTGCGCTACGAATACTTCGCGCCTTACACCGAGAAGTTCAACCATCTTGCGATGGTTGATACTGATCCGGGCGCGGGATTTACCGGCACTCCCACTGAGATTGCGCCCGGCGGTAACTCATCGAATGGCCACCTGCCTAACTCGCTGGTCTTTCCCTTTCACAAAGCCCTGGCGCCGCGCCTGGGAATGGCGCTGCGGCTGCCCAAACAAACTGTATTGCGGGCCGGTTATGGAATGAATTACACGGTAGGTCAATACGCAACCTTTGCCTCGACGATGGCGCGCCAGCCGATGGCTAATCAACCGTCGTTTGTAAATGAACAGACGAACGAGGCCGGATCCACCTGCATCGCGCTTACTCTGGCCAATGGGTTCTGCCCCGCGGCCACCACGGCGACGCCCGGCAGTTATGAACTTGATCCGCACTACCAACTTCCCTACGTGCAGGCCTGGAATATCGACATACAGAAGACGCTTCCCTGGGGAGTTGTTTTGAATGTGGGTTACAACGGCTCGAAGGGTAGTAACTTGGATATTACCAGCGCGCCGCGCGCGACATCGACCAGCCCCAACACCGATCCCACGAACCTGATCTTCAACTACGAACAATCAGGCGCTTTCTCGCGCTTCAACGCGGGCACATTGCGGGTGAACAAGCGGCTGAGCAGTGGCGTTGCGCTCGGCGCTAACTATCAGTACTCGCACTCCATCGATGATGCTGGCTCGGTGGGCGGGACTTCAACCGTGGTGGCACAGAACTGGCAGGACCTGAAGGCCGAGGAAGGTAACTCGAGTTTCGATGTGCGCCACAGAATATCCGGAAATTATCTATACGAGTTACCCTTCGGCAAGGATAAGTTCTGGGTAACCAGCGGAGTTGGTTCGCATATTCTGGAGGGATTCTCCATCTCTGGCAGTTATACCTTCGCTACGGGTACGCCGCTCACTCCGAGTTATCAGGCAGCGGTAACGGACGTGGCAAACGGCACTGCGGGAACGCTGCGCCCCGACCGCGTGCCGGGAAGCTCGCTGACCGCGGGCGGCGGCTCGAAGGGAAAGTGGTTCAACACAGCGGCCTTCACAGCTCCCGCAGGTGATTATGGAACGGCTTCGCGCCACTCCATTCCGGGGCCGGGAACAGTCTCCAACAATATGTCGCTCTCCAAAACCATGCAAATGGGCGACACGCGCAGCATGGAGTTGCGCGCCACGGCCAACAATGTCTTCAACACCGTGCAGTACGCAGGCGTGGACACGAATATGGCTTCGCCCACCTTCGGGCAGGTGCTTTCGGCAGCCGCCATGCGGTCGTTCCAATTCAATGCGAGCTTCAGGTTTTAGCGAGTTATCGAGTTAGTTAGCGATGGAAGGATCTTCATGAAGGGTTGGGCGCAAAGAATCGGAGTTTTGTTTGCGGCGCTGGCGATGGTGTTGCAAGGGATCACATTGGCGCCGGCGCAGGTGACGAACACGCCGCAGGGCGGCTTTGTGCTCAAGACCAATGCCGATCTGGTGCTGACCAATGTGGTGGCGCGCGATGCAAAGACGGGCGAGGTGGTGCGCGGCCTCAAGCAGAGCGACTTCAGCGTTTATGAGAACGGCAAGCAGCAGCATATCTCCACCTTCGACTTTGAAACTGTCGATATGGCCACGCCGCTCAACGAAGCCACCATCAGCGGACTGGCCGCGGGCGCAACAGCCAAGGGAGACAAGGCCGCTGTCGTCGCAAAGCCCGAAGAGCTGCGCAATCATCGATTGATTGTGATGTTTTTTGATCTGACTTCGATGCAGCCTGAAGATCTGGACCGCAGCGTCAATGCGGCGCAGGATTTTTTGCGCGCGAAGATGCAACCGGCCGATCTGGTTGCTCTGGTTTCGCTGGGCGACACGCTCAAGGTGGATCAGGATTTTACCGCCGACAAGAACGCGCTGATCAACGAGGTCGGCGTATATAACGGTACCGAAGGACAGGGCTTTGCCCAGGGAGCGACGGATAACTCGAATCAGGTGGAAGATACCACCGGTTACACGCCTGACGAAAGCGAGTATAACGACCTCAACACTGACCGCGAGTTATTCGCGCTCAGGGCGATCTCCAAATCGCTGGAAAAGATCACCGAAAAGAAATCGCTGCTGTACTTTTCCGGCGGCATCTCGCGCGACGGCATCGAGAATCAGGCTTCGCTACGGTCGGCGGTGAACGCGGCCGTGCGTGCCAATTTGGCCATTTACAGCGTGGATACGCGCGGCTTGCAGGCTGTGTCGCCGCTGGGCGACGCCTCGACCGGAAGTATCCGCGGCACAGGCTCCTTCAACGGAGCTTCGCTCACCAATAACATGAACGCCAACTTCGCCTCACAGGAAGTAATGGGTATGCTCTCTTCCGAAACGGGCGGCAAGGCTTTCTTTGACTCCAATGACTTTGCTCCAGCCTTTGCGCAGGTGCAGCGTGACACATCGGCCTACTATGCCATTGGATTTCATAGCTCGAATCCCCTGCGCGACGGGCGCTATCGCAAGCTGACCATCAAGATCAACCGGCCCGGAATCAAGCTGGAATATCGGCCCGGCTACTATGCGCCGGCAGACTTTCAGCACGCCGGCAAGGAAGACCGCGAGCGCGACCTGGAAGAGCAGTTAGCCAGCGACCTGCCGGCCACCGACATGGCCGTCTATCTCGATGCCATGTACTTCCGCCTTGACGAGAACCGCTTCTTCGTGCCGGTTTCGCTGATCGTGCCCGGCTCGCAGATTCCCTTCGTCAAAGGCGGCGACAAGGACAAGGCCACGCTGGACATCATCGGCACGGTGATCGACGAGGCCAAGCGGCCCATCGGTCACGCGCGAGAAACCGTCAAGCTCAATCTTGATCCCAGCCTGCAGGCGCGGCAGAAGAATATCCAGTACACCACCAGCTTCAATCGGCCACCGGGAAAATATCGGCTGAAGTTTGTTTTGCGTGAAAATCAGACCGGGCGCATGGGTTCCTTCGAGGCAGAGATCACGCTGCCGGAGATGAAGAAGGCGCCGCTCAAAATGAGTTCGATTCTTCTGGCCACAACGCGCCAGCCCAGCAAGAAGATCAGCCCGCTGGTGCGCGACGGGCAGGAGTATGTACCCAACATCAGCCACGTCTTCCGCCAGGACCAGCACTTGTATCTGCTGTATGAAATCTACTCGCCGGCGCGCGAGAAGGCCGCGGCCGATGCGCCCAAGGGAAGCAAGCCTGGAATCAGTGTCCTGAGTAGCCTGGAACTGATTCAAGGCGCGACGAAGGTCTATGAGACGCCGCTGACGCAGGCCAGGACGATCAACGTGGAGGGACGCGACGCGGTGGCTATCGAACTGGATGTGCCGCTGGCGGGATTGAAGGCGGGAACGTACATCTGTCAGTTGAATGTGATTGACGACGCCAACGGCAGCTTTGCCTTTCCGCGCTTCGCAGTATTGGTAAAGGAGCCGCTTGCGGCGACGGCGGTCGTACCGTAATGAAATCCCAGGTTTCTGAAGCGAGACCTGGAGCACCCATCAAACTTGATAAAATCACAGCATGACACTATCAGCGCAGAATCGAGCACGGCGCATCAAGATCATTCTCTTCGATGTGGACGGAGTGCTGACTAACGGCGGAATCTGGGTTCTTCCAGTTCCGGTTGCCAAGGCCGACGGCTCCATCACCACTCGCATGATGGAAGCCAAGGGTTACAGCGCGCATGACGGCGCGGGTGTGACGCTGGCGCGGCTGGGCGGCATGAAGCTGGGCATCATTACCAAGCGCATTAGCGAGACGGTGGCAATGCGCGCCCGTGATTTGAAGCTGGAGTTCGTCTACCAGGGCGAGGCCTTCAAGATGCGCCCGGTTCGCGCGATCATGGAAAAGGAAGGCGTGACGCTGGAGGAGATCGCCTACGTGGGCGACGACGTGATCGATCTGGCGGTGATGCGCCAGTGCGGCTTCGCCGTGGCTGTGGCCAATGCGCGGGCTCAAGTGAAAGCCGAGGCGCATTATGTGACGCCGCACCGGGGCGGCGACGGCGCGGGGCGCGATGCGATCGAGTTTATCCTCGAAGCAAAGGGCATTCTCAGGCAGTGCATTGAGGCGATGATCGACGAAAGCAACTCAGACTTGGCCTTGATCGATATTGGCAAAGGCGGGGACTTGCCGTCCGGGCAGGACTTCCCGCAAAGGCAATGATTATGGATATCCATACAAAAAAAGCGGTGGTGCTGTTGAGCGGAGGCCTCGACTCGGCGACGGTGTTGGCGATTGCCAAAAGCCAGGGCTACGAATTGTATGCGCTTTCGTTCTCATACGGCCAGCGGCACGTGATTGAACTCGACGCGGCGCGGCGCGTGGCGGCGGCTATCGGCGTTGCGGACCATCGCATCGCGGCCATCGATCTGCGCGTCTTTGGCGGCTCGGCGCTGACCGCGGACATTGCCGTTCCCAAAGGTCGCGACACCGAGGAGATGAGTCACGGCATTCCCATTACCTACGTTCCCGCGCGCAACACGATTTTTCTCTCGTTTGCGTTGGCCTGGGCTGAAGTGCTCGGATCGAGCGACATCTTTATCGGCGTGAATGCACTGGACTATTCCGGCTACCCGGATTGTCGGCCGGAGTTCATAGCGGCCTTTGAGGCGATGGCTAATCTGGCGACGAAGGCCGGGGTGGAAGGCCGTCAGGTGCTCAAGATTCACACGCCGCTGATCGCGCTGACCAAGGCGGAGATCATTCGCAAAGGAATCGCATTGGGCGTGGACTACGGGCTGACGAGCAGTTGCTACGATCCGGGCGCGAAGGGCGAGCCGTGCGGCGAGTGCGACTCTTGTTTGTTGCGGCAGAAGGGATTCCGCGAAAACGGGATCGAAGACCCGGTGAGGTACGAAAAAAACCGCTTCTAGCTTACAGCTCTCAGCCTGCTTAACTCAGATTGCCGATCCAGACTATGCATCCTGAACTGTTAGCTGTTTGTTGATAGCTGAAAGCTGGTTCCATGGACTACGCGGTCAAGGAGATCTTCTATACGCTGCAAGGCGAAGGCGCGCAGGCGGGCCGCGCGGCGGTCTTCTGTCGCTTTGCCGGCTGCAATCTCTGGTCGGGACGCGAGAGCGACCGAAGCGCTGCGATATGCCGGTTCTGCGACACGGATTTTGTGGGTGTGGATGGGGCGGGCGGCGGGAGATTCGCCTCGGCGGATGATTTGGCGGCAGCTATTGAGCAAAAATGGCCGGCGAATTCAGAGTTGAGCGAGCGTTTCGTGGTTTGCACCGGCGGCGAGCCACTGCTGCAATTGGACGCAAGCCTGATTCACGCTCTGCACGCGCGGTGGTTTGTAATTGCTGTCGAGACCAACGGCACGATAACCGCGCCGGAAGGCGTGAACTGGCTCTGCGTCAGCCCCAAAGCCGGAGCGGCGCTCAAGCAGCGCGGCGGCGACGAGTTGAAGTTGGTCTATCCGCAGGCGGGCGTCGATCCCGCTGATTTTGAGCTGTTCGCCTTCCGGCACTTTTTCCTGCAACCGATGGACGGGCCTGAGCGGGCGGCCAATACGCAGCTCGCGCTGCGTTATTGTCTCGATCATCCGCAGTGGCGATTGAGCCTGCAAACGCACAAGATTCTCAACATCCCATAGCTGGCGGCGCACTTTTTCACTGCTCCTGAATGGACGAGAAGAAACTCGAGTAGCTTCTCTCCCCGGAAAACCGCCTCGTGCCCGCTCTTCACGGCGGGGCAATTGAAAGATCGGAATCACAGCCAAACAGCACGCAGAAAAAACGAAGGTCGAGCGAAGAATGATTCCCGCCAGAGTCTTCACCGTTCAGGAGGAGGGATGCTTTTGCTTCCGGTCCGGCCTAAGCTAATACCGTTGCAGGAACTCCGGATCGACGGGGCTTTCAAAGAGCGAGGCGTCGCGCGTCACAATGGTCAGCCCGGAGGGGGTGACAAAGTAGCGGCGCTTGTCCTCCACCGGATCGAAGCCGATGATGGTGCCTTCGGGAATGTGCACGTCGCGGTCGATGATGGCTCGCCGGATGCGGCAGTGCCGCCCGATGTTCACATGCGAGAAGATGATGCTCTGGTCCACGCTGGAGTAGGAGTTGACGCGCACATCCTGCGAGACCACGGATTTTGACACCGAGGCGCCGGAGATAATGACGCCGGCGGTGATCACCGAATCGACCGCCATGCCGGAACGACCCGGCTCGGCAAAGACGAACTTGGCCGGCGGATATTGGCGCATGCGCGTGCGGATCGGCCAATTCTTGTCGTAGAGGTTGAAGACCGGCGAAACCGCGCACAGATCCATATTGGCGTCGTAGTAAGCGTCCAGCGTGCCCACGTCGCGCCAATAGAGCGCCTGCTGCTTGTTCTCGTCCACAAAGCTGTAGGCCATCATCTTCCGCTTGCCCAGCATATTGGGCAGAATGTCGTGGCCAAAGTCGTGCTTTGAGGCGGGATCCTCGGCGTCCAAAATCAGCGCTTTCAGCAACACCTCAGTATTGAAGATGTAGATGCCCATCGAGGCGTCCACGGCGTTGGGGTTGAAGGGTGAGCGGAAGCTGGTCGAGGCCACCTTTTCCTGGAATCCAAGGATCTCGCCTGTCTTGCCCACCTCCACCACGCCGAATTGCTTCACCTGGTCGGGCGCAATCGGCAGCGTGGCCAGCGTCAGCTCGGCATGGGTCTCCTTGTGGTACTCCAGCATCCGGCTATAGTCCATCTTGTAGATGTGGTCGCCGCCGAGAACGATGATGTACTTCGGCTGTTCGCTGCCGATCGAGTAAATATTCTGGTAGACGGCGTCGGCGGTTCCCATGTACCAGTTGGCGCCGGTGCGCTGCATGGGCGGCAAAAGCTCAAAGAACTCGCCCAGTTCCTGCGCCACAATGCCCGTCCAGCCTTCGCGGATATGCCGGTTCAGCGAGAGCGCCTTGTACTGCGTAAGAATGAAAACCTTGCGTAGTCCGGAGTTGATACAGTTGGAAAGCGTGATGTCAATGATGCGATAGTGGCCGCCAAAGGGAACGGCGGGTTTGGCGCGATCCCGCGTGAGGGGAAAGAGCCGTTCTCCGGCTCCGCCCGCAAGCAGCACTCCGAGCGTGTCTCTCATATCCATAAGAACCCTGCCTTCAAACGGATTCGTGCCTGGCCTGAGCGGAGCAGGCTACTGCCAATACCCCAAATCTTTCGGCGAAACCTCCAACAGATACCGCCGAACGAAGGATCATACCACACGCCGCGGGAGAGGGCTGATGATTTTACTGTAATCGAAGACGTGCGTCCCAAGGACAGATTCCGAGCGAACATGGACGCCTTATCGCTGCCCGGGACTCCTGATTCGGGAAGATTGCCATTTAGGCGCTCCGGTTTGTTACCGCTTCTTCTTGAACTTGTACTCGATGCCGGCCGAGATGGCAAAGTTCACATCCGTGAACCGACCCGCCGGTGTGTAGGCGTTGGGGGCGTAAGTGGTGCTGTAGCGCGTCACCACCGCATCAGGCGTGATGCGAAAGACCCAATGCTCCGAACGGTTCAGGTCCATGTGGCCGCCGATAATGGCCGCCGGCGCCAACTGGTTGTTATAGAAGCCCACATCCTGCGGCGTGTCGGTGCGCAAATCCTTCTGGAAGTCGCCGTAGACGCCGCCCAAAAGCACATGGGCGCTCAGCGCGCCATGCTTGTTGTGCGGTCCCAGCCATTCCGGTCCGGCCGTGAAGAAGTACTCGCTCACAAACGGGCCTTGCACCAGGTTCAGCACGGTATTGTTCCCGGTTCCCGCGCCGCTGGTGCCAAAGTAGCCGCGTCCCGAGCCTTCCACGGCCCAGCGTTTGCTGAACCAATAGGAGCCGGAGATATCAAGTCCGCCCAAATTGGCCCCTTGTAGCAACGTCGGCCCGGCCTTCATGTGGTCATAGGCCAAGCCCACTGTAAGGTCAAAGCGGTTGTCATAGCGCACCTTGGCCAGCGGATCAATGGCAATGTAGGTGCCGTTGCCGGCCGTTGGAGCGGCGGTGCTCTGTGCGTGGACGCGGGGTCCAGAACAGAATGCCAGAACGGCTGCTGCGGCAAGAGCGGCGGAAAATCTTACAGAGATACGCATCATGATCCAGCTTACAGGAGCACACCGGCACGCGACAATGGAAACCGCGTGGCAATGGTCTGCATGGTTGATTCGGCCCTGAAGCTTTGAATCTTCGAGCCCCCTCCATTCCGCGTTTATTGCGGATGGGTGGGAGGAAGTGTTACATAGCCTGGGGGCCTGATCATCAGGGTTCGCAGCGCTCGCTCCAGCGCGCCCAGATCAGGTAGCGCGCGGCCTTCAAGTCTTCAAAGAGGGCCGACGCCCCAAGGAAAGCCGCCGATCTCGGCTCCAGCGGCGGCGCTGCGTGGGTGCGCCACTCCAGCGGCCGGCCGCTGAAGATCATACCGGCGCGGGGCAGATGATAGGCGCTGGAAACCACCTCAGCCGACCGCCAGCCGCGCGCCTTCATCATCCGATCAGCATAGCAGGCGTTCTGAATCGTATCCGTGGCATTCGGTTCCATAAAAATGGCGGACTCCGGGATGCCGAGCGCAACTGCGGAGCGGGCCATCACCTGTGCCTCCACAAACTGATGGTGAGTCGCGCCCCCGGTCATGATCAGCCGCGGCGCCACGCCCCGTGCATACTCGCGCACCCCCTCGGTCACGCGCGCCAACTGCTCCGGCGATGGGTTGCCGTCGTCGTCGGCCGGATTGCCAAGCACGATGATGGCGTCAAACCGGGTGAGCGAGGTATTAGATTTGGGTGCCAGCAGCCGGGCCGCTTCGCCCAGCACCAGCAGACAAAACAACAGCACGAGAGCCGCCAGCGTTACCCGTAGTTGCATACTCATGCTGCGCCGCGATGGAGTGCGCCGGTGGCTGAGCCGGCGAGCTGGCATCTTGCGCATCGCGCGTGTTTTGGTCAAAACAGTCCCCCAGCTTCCACTCTATCGTGACGGCCGGGCTGGCGGGGTCACGCACAGTTTCAGCCCAGATTGGCCGGCTTGTCCCATGCCGATAACACAAACTCGCCCAATGGTTTGCGCGTCCGTGGCGTGGTTTCCAGCGCGATCAGCTCTTCTTGGGCCAATGCGGAGGGTTCGCCCTGGTAGCCAAGGGCGATCACCGCTCCGAGGGCGTAACTCTCTGGAATTTCAAAGGCTTGGCGGGCAGCGTCGTGGTCAAAGCCAGCCATCGAGTGGGTCTTTAGTCCGAGCGCTGCGGCTTGCAGTGTGAGAGCGGAGGCCGCTGCTCCCAGGTCATAGAGAGCATAGGCGTTTGGGTTGCCGTTGTGGTTGAATTTGGTGCTTGCCACGCCCAGAATCAACACCGGCGCTGCCGCTGCCCAGCTCCGGTTGAAGCCGATGAGGCTTGAGAATATCTTTTTATAGGTCAAAGAGTTGCGAGATCCAACAAGAAAGCGCCAGGGCTGCTCGTTATAAGCTGAGGCGGACCAGCGCGCGGCCTCAAAGATTTTAACCAGTTCGGTGCCGTTCACCTCGCGGTCGGCAAACGAGCGGGCGCTCCATCGGCTGAGCACGGCTGGCAACACGCCGTTGATAACGGGAGCTTGTTTCAAGTCATTGACTTCAATAGCAGATAGGGCCATGGTGAGATCTCCATCCAGCGAAATGAATAGTACACTCTTTGATTCAAGAAGCGGGTCAAACGATTCCTGTTTGGGCGGAAACCTGGTTGGAATGCGGGTTCGCTCGGCGGAGTACCTTCAAACCCGGTTTTGCCGTCCACCGAGAGCCATGCCCGGCCGCTCATCCCAATTCTTGTTCCTCCACCGTCACTGGTTCCCAAAGATGAGGAAGGCCAGTACACATACCGTGACGATGGCCACCAGCAACATGGCTAGAACCACTTTGAGCGCGATGTTGTTCTCGACGCGAGGGAGCGGAATCACGTCGGGCGGGTGAACCACACGCGCTAACTCGATGCCGAAGTTATCATGTCCGCCCGTAGCCAGAGCTTGCTCGAGCAGATGATGCGCGGCGGCTTCCACTGAGAGTCCCGGTGCGCCCAAAGTCTTCTCTATCTCCAGCTCAGAGACGAATCTCCACAGGCCGTCGGTGCAAAGCAGCAGCGTGTCGTCAATGGTAAACGGTTGCTTCTCAATTTCTATCTCCACCTCGGATTGATATCCCAGGCAGCGGCTCAACTGCATGGCGCCTGGGTGGTCCAGAGCTTCTTCCGGACTTATCAGGTTGCGGTTGAGCAGGGATTGCGTGACGGAGTGATCGGTAGTAAGCCGGTGTAGGCGGCCGGCGCGCGACAGGTAGGCGCGGCTGTCGCCGATGTGGCCGATCCAGACCTCAAGGCCGACCAAGCTCTGTTGCACCAGTGCCACCACCACGGTGGAACCCATACGCTCGTACGGTGAGTCGGGCGCGCGAGCCGCCGCCAAAATACTCTCATTGGTGTGCGCTGTCGCCTCGCGCAAGGCGCTTTCTACCGGGTAATCCTGCGGCAGGGACGCCAGATGTGCATAAAAATTCTCAACTGCCATCCGCGAGGCGATGGCTCCTCCCTCGTGTTCGCCCTGGCCGTCGGCAACGATCATCAGATCGCCCAGGGCGATGTGAACGTGCAGGACGGCGTCTTGGTTCTCTTCGCGCAGGGCGCTATGGTCGCACTCCTCGGCAAAGACGATCACTAACTGCTCTGGGATCGGTATCTCGCTCATGCCTGAACCTCGCTTACAGGCAGATCCCCCGCTCAACCGCTGGGTGCAATGTTGAACAGGTTCAACCCTACTCTGCCCTCAAAGAACTTCCCGATCATGCCGGCGAAACTCTTGCACCAATTGGCAGCCGCATTCCTGCTTGGGAGCGCTCTTGCAGTACCTTGTACCGATTGCGCAGACCGGCGCTCGCGTCTTGCGTTCCGGCCAGTTTATAAGACTCATCCCGGCCAAAAAACAGCAATTCCAAGCCCAAAACACTCTAACACGGAAGCTTGTCTTTTGGATAGCTCAGAAACAGCACATTTCTGCCAGAAACTCTGTAGAAAACGCTCTCAGACCATCGCGTGCGGGTCGGTGCCGTCGCTGACGCTCTTGTAGTGGCGCACGTCGGCGCCTTGCACCCAGAAGATCACATCCTCGGCAATGTTAGTCGCGTGGTCGGCCACGCGTTCCAGGGCGCGCGCGATCATCAGCGCGTTCAGCGCCTGCGGAGCCAGGTGGCTCTGCTCGATCATCACTCCAATCAGCGACTTGTAGGCCGCCCGGTTCATGGCGTCCACGGCATCGTCCATGGTAAGAATGCTGCGCGCCAGCTCCGCGTCGGCCTCAATGAACGATTGCAGGCTCTTGCGCACCATCTCCGCCGCCAGCGCCGCCATGCGCGGAATATCCACCGGAAGCTCCACCGCGGCCATCTGCTCCATGCCGCGCACCCGATCGCTGATCGCCTTGGCCCCGTCGCCCACACGCTCCAGGTCGGCGTTGATCTTGATCACGCTCAAAATAAATCGCAAATCGATGGCCATCGGCTGCTCCATCGCCAGCAAATCCAGCGCCGCCTGGTCGATCTCCCGCTCCAGCCGGTTGATGGCAACTTCACTGCGACTGACCAGATCGCAAATGGAAAGGTCGCGCACCCGGTAGGCCTCGGTGGCGCGTTGAATGGCCTGCTCGGCGAGGCCCGCCATCACCAGCAGTTGCTCCTTCAACTCCTCCAAACTCTGTTGGAACCGTATGCGCGTCATCCGAACCTGCCTGTGATGTAATCTTCCGTGCGTTTGTCGCTGGGATTGGTGAAGATCTTGTGCGTCGAATCGAACTCAACCATCCTACCATTCAAAAAGAAGCCTGTCTTCTCGGCGACGCGCGCTGCCTGTTGCATATTATGGGTCACAATCACAATTGTGTACTGCGACTTCAACTGGAAAATCAGGTCCTCAATCTTCGATGTGGAGACCGGGTCGAGCGCCGAGGCCGGTTCGTCCATCAGAAGCACTTCGGGGTCCACGGCCAGCGCCCGCGCAATACACAGCCGCTGCTGCTGCCCGCCGCTCAGGCTGGCGCCCGACTGCTTCTTCAGATCGTCCTTCACCTCATCCCACAGCGCGGAGTTCTTCAGCGACCGCTCCACGATCTCGTCCAGCACATGATGGTTGTTGCCAAAGCCATTCAGCTTCAGCCCCGCCGCCACGTTGTCATATATCGACATGGTGGGGAATGGATTGGGACGCTGGAAGACCATGCCCACGCGGCGGCGAATCTCCACCGGCTTGGCGTCGGCGTAGATATCAAGACCGCCAATCAGCACCTTGCCGGTAACCCGCGCTATGGGGTTGGTCTCGTGCATGCGATTGAGGCAGCGCACAAAGGTGCTCTTGCCGCAACCCGACGGGCCAATCAGCGCCGTCGCATGATTGGCCGGGATATTCACATCAATATCCTGCAGCGTGTGATTCGCTCCGTACCACGCATTCAGGTTGGTCACTTCAATGCTGACGCCCACTTAGCTTGCCCCTTTCAATACGCCGCGGCTGGTCACATAGCGCACCAGCGAAACCGCCAGCACAATCAGAACAATCAGCACCAGCGCCCCAGCCCACGCCAGCCGGTGCCATTCGTCGTAAGGCGAGATGGCGTAAACCCAGATCTGTAGCGGGAGAGCGGCGATCGGTTCACTGAGTTTCTCACTCCAGCCCACATTGCCGAAGGCGGTAAAGATCAGCGGAGCCGTCTCGCCCGCCACGCGCGCAAAGGCCAGCATACAGCCGGTGATGATGCCTGCCGAGGCCGTCCTGACGGTAATTGACAGCACTGAGCGCCAGTTGGGCACGCCCAGAGCCAGCGCCGCCTCGCGCACCGCATTCGGCACCATCAGCAGCATCTCTTCCGTCGTGCGGCAGACCGTGGGAATCATCATGATGCCCAGCGCCACGCCGCCGGAAAATGCCGAAAAATGCCCCTGTGGCACCACCACCAGCGAGTAGACCGCAATGCCCATCACGATCGACGGAACACCGTTCAACACATCGGCGGTAAAGCGCACCGCATTGGCCAGCTTTGTGCCGCGGCCAAATTCCGCCAGGTAGATGCCCCCTGCAATGCCTACCGGTATTCCGATCAGGCTACCCACCCCAAGCAGAATCGCCGACCCCACGATGGCGTTGGCCATGCCCCCGCCCGACTCGCCCACCGGCGCGGGATTGTGAATAAAGAAGGCTAGATTCAAGGAACTCGCGCCCTTGTATACCAGATAGATGAAGATGGCCACCAGCGGCGCCACCACCACCACCGTCGCCAGCACTGCCAGTGTCGTGGCCGCTCCATCAGTCAGCGCCCGGATGCGTGCCCGTAATGTTTGTGCGCTCTGCAAATTCCCTTCTCCTGGCTTATCGCTTCTAGCTAATCACTGTTCAATATTCACTTTTAGTGAGCCGTCGACGCCGCGCCCCGCGTAACCGCCCACACAAGCACCTGGGCCAACGCGTTCACAATAATCGTCACAATAAACAGCGCCAGCCCCAACTCCATCAGCGCGCTCAAATGCAGCTCGCTGGATGCCTCGGCAAACTCATTGGCAATCACCGACGACATCGTGCTCCCATTGGCCAGCAGTGAGCGCTGAATCTCCGGGCTGTTGCCAATCACCATGGTTACGGCCATGGTCTCGCCCAGGGCGCGTCCCAGGCCCAGAATAATCGCGCCCACAATGCCGATGCGTGCATTCCGCAGCACGCCCATGCGGATCATCTCCCAGCGCGTGGCGCCCAGCGCCAGCACCGCCTCACGCTGCGAAGTAGGCACCGCCGTCATTACTTCGCGCGTCAGTGAAGAGATGATGGGCAGAATCATGATGGCCAGAATCACGCCTGCTGCAAGAAAACCCAGCCCGGTGGGATTGTCGCCGCCAAAAAATCCCGTCCAGCCGAATCCCTTCACAAGCCAGGGATTCACATACAGGCGCAGCAGTGGCACCAGAACAAACATCGCCCACAATCCGTAAATCACGCTGGGAATCGCCGCCAGCAGTTCCGTGATGAAGGCCAACGGCGCCCTCAGCCCGCGCGGGCACATCTCGGTCAAAAACACCGCGACGCCAATGGCCAGCGGAACCGCCAGCAGAAGCGCCAGGAACGACGAAACCAAAGTGCCATACAAAAACGGCAGGGCGCTGAAGTGCCCGTTCACCGGATCCCAGTACATCGGCTTGCCCGAGTAGGTGTCAACAAACGCTCTGTAAAAGAAATCCAGCCCAAACTGGCCCCAGGCAAGCTTTGAGCGCGCCACAAGCTCGCTGGCAATCAGCACCACTATGCCGAAGATGCTCAGCGCGCACAGCACCATCAGAGCATGAAAGCCGCGGTCGGCCCACGCTGAGTTGCCGCGCGATAGCAGAAAAGCGCGTATCGCCGAAGCCTCGCGCGGAGCTGCCTCCGCCAAAGGCTGATCGCCCTCTGAGGCGGCTTCGGGCGGAAGCTGTACTTGAGAAATACGGATTTCGGGCACTTGGACTGTCACCAATTACAGGCTACCCGGCAAATATGAATAGAAGGTTACAATCAAGCTAAATCACGAGCAAACAAAGCCTTTTTTGACCTGAATTCTTCTTCTCCGCTGCGCTTCTCCGCGTCAATCAACCCTTCAAACCCCGCCCTGCCGAATCTGAAAATATTTTCCCATTGGTTTTCGTTTTCCGATAAGCTGTGAAGTTGAGATTCAGAAAGGCCCTACCATGCGCCCAATTTGTACCGCTTTCTTCCTTGCGCTCGCCTCCCTCACGCTTTCCGCCCAGAACAACATTCCCGCGCCTGCCCAGCCCGATTCCACCCTCCGCGCGTGGCACGCCTCGTGGATCACCCATCCTACGGCACCGCTGCGCGATCCGCTGGTGCTCCATTTCCGCCGCGCGCTCACGCTGGCTGCCGTTCCAGCCAGCTACCCGGTCCGAGTCAGTGCCGACAACCGCTTTGTGCTCTTCGTCAACGGACATCGCGTGGGCGACGGGCCGGCTCGCGGCGATCTGGCCCATTGGCGCTATGAGCGCTTCGATCTGGCTCCCTGGCTCAAATCCGGCCAGAACATCATCACCGCAACTGTATGGAACTTCGGCGTTTACGCACCTATCGCCCAGATCACCGACCGCACCGCCTTCCTGCTGGAAAGCGAAGCCACCGGAGACGCCTCCATCAGCACTCCCGAAGGCTGGCTCGTCGAGATCGAAGCCGGCCAGCGCGCCTTGCCCCGCGTCGCCAACGGCTACTGGGATTACATGGCCTGCGGCCCCGGCGAAGAGATCGACGCCGCTCGCTACGATTGGGATTGGCAAAACCCCGCCGCCTCTACCGGCGCCTGGATTCCCGCCGCCTCGCCCATCCGCGAAAGCATCTATCCGGTCACCAACAAGGCCCACTCCTCCGAAAACTCCGGCGACAATCCCTGGGGCCTGGTACCCGATCCGCTGCCCGCCATGGAGTACAAACCAACCAGCGCCGGCGTTGCCGTCCGCGCTGACTCGCCAGACCTGCGCGCTTTTCCCGATAACCCGGCCGTGGTCCCCGCTGGAGCCCACGTTCACCTGATGCTCGACCGCAAAACCCTCACCACCGCTTATCCGCTGCTCACCGTCTCTGGCGGAAAGGGCGCGCACATTATCCTCACCTACTCCGAGGCGCTCTACGACAAAAACCAGCACAAGGGCGACCGCGACGAAGTGGCTGACCGCGTGGCCCTGGGAATGATTGACAGCTTTTTGCCCGACGGCGGCGCGCATCGCGTTTTTGAACCATTGTGGTGGCGCACCTGGCGCTATCTCGACCTCGACATCCAAACCGCCGCCGAGCCGCTCACCCTCGATTCGCTCACCGCCAGATTCACCGCGTATCCCTTTGAAGAACGCGCCAGCTTCCACTCCCCCGACCCCGACCTCGACAAAATCTGGCAGATCAGTTGGCGCTCCGCCCGCCTCGACGCCCATGAAACCTACATGGACACGCCCTACTACGAGCAGCTCCAGTACATCGGCGACACCCGCATCCAGGCGCTCATCTCCTACAGCGTGGCCGGCGACGACCGCCTCGCCCGCCAGGCCATCGAGGCCTTTGACCTCTCGCGCTCGGCCGACGGCCTCACCCGCAGCCGCTATCCCAGCTCGCTCTCCCAGACCATCCCTTACTTCTCCTTGTATTGGGTCGGGATGCTACACGACTACTGGCTCTACCGGCCAAATGACGACGGCTTCATCCGCTCCAAGCTCGCCGGCAGCCGCAGCGTTCTCAATTGGTTCGCACAATTCGAGCAGCCCGACGGCCTGCTCCACGAACTTCCCTTCTGGAGCTTCGTTGACTGGATCTCCACTGGGACGATGCCCTCCTACGACAAGTACAGCGAATCCTGCATCGGCACGCTCAGCTACCTGGGCGCGCTGGACGAGGCCGCCGACCTGGAAAAATCCCTGGGCGACCCGCAGCTCGCCGCCAACTACCGGAGCCGTGCCGCGCACACCCGCACCGCTCTCTACAACAAATGCTGGTCAGCCTCCCGCGGGCTTCTGGCCGACAATTCCGACCAGAAAAACTTCTCCCAGCAGGCCAACACTCTCGCCGTCCTCTACGACGTCATTCCCAAAAACCAACAGAAGGACGTGATGCGCAAGATGCTGGCCATCGAGCCGGGAACCGCTCCCGATGGCATCCTGAGCGCCTCCTACTACTTCCGCTTCTACTTCGCCCGCGCCCTCGATCACGCCGGCATGGGCGACGAGTATCTGCGCGCCATTGACCCCTGGCGCAAACTCCTACCCCTGCACTTCAGCACATGGCCTGAGATTCCCGGCAACACCCGCTCCGACTCCCACGCCTGGAGCGCCCATCCCATCTACGACCTGCTCACCCTGGTAGCCGGGATTGAGCCGGCCAGCCCCGGCTTCAATACTGTCCGCGTCGCGCCCCACCTGGGTGCGCTGCCATCGCTCACTGCCAGCTTCCCGCACCCCCAGGGAGCGATTCAGGTCGACTATCACCGCCAGGGCGACGGCCTCGATGCCACCATCACCCTGCCCGGCTCGCTCACCGGAAGCTTCGTCTTCAACGGCAAAACCTGGCCGCTCAAACCCGGCCTGAACCACATCGAAGCACGCATAAAGTAGCGCCGGCCTCCTGGCCGGCTGTGGCGTGGACCTCCCGGTCCACGCCACATAGGTCCACGCCACATAATTATTCTGTGCCCCATCCATTCCGCGTTCTTTGCGGAATGGGTGGGAAAGCACGAATCTTCTGGCGCGCAAGCGCCGTCTGGCCCCCACCGCAGGTGGCGGAATGGGTGGGAAATCAAACACTCCTGCAAGCGAATCGCGAGCCATCTGGCCCCACCGCAGGTGGTGGCGCGCAAGCGCCGCCTGCCTGGACGGCTAGTCCCCGCAGGTCGTAGCAATTACACTGAGAGTGTTATGGAAATCCGCTCTGGGAACGAAATACGCGAAGCTTTTCTGCGCTTTTTTGAGTCGAAGGGGCACCGCCGTGTGCACTCTTCTTCGCTGGTGCCTGCCAATGACCCCACGTTGCTCTTCACCAACGCCGGGATGAACCAGTTCAAGGACGTTTTTCTGGGAGCCGAGCGCCGGGAATACTCCCGCGCCACGACCTCGCAAAAGTGCGTCCGCGCCGGCGGCAAGCACAACGATCTCGAGAATGTCGGCTTCACCCGCCGTCATCACACCTTCTTCGAGATGCTCGGCAACTTCAGCTTCGGCGATTATTTCAAGAAAGACGCCATCGCCTTCGCCTGGGAGTTGGTCACCAGCAAAGAGTGGCTCGCCATCCCCAAAGAGCGGCTCTATGTGACGATCTTCGAGGGCGACCCCGCCAATGGCGTTCCGCGCGACACCGAGGCCGAGAACTTCTGGATCGAAGCCGGCGTTCCCAAAGAGCGCATTCACGAATACGGCCTCAAGGACAATTTCTGGCAGATGGGCGAGACCGGCCCCTGCGGCCCCTGCTCCGAAATCTTCTACGACATGGGCATTGAGGCCGCCGATACGCCCGGTGTCGATAAGCCCTTTGGCGAGGACGAAGCACGTTATGTCGAAATTTGGAATCTCGTCTTCATGCAGTTCGATCGCTCCGCCATCGTCGATCCCGCAACAAAAGCCACCACTTACAAGCTCGCTCCGCTGCCCAAGCCCTCCATCGACACCGGCATGGGCCTTGAGCGAGTCGCGGCTGTAAAGCAAGGCAAGCTCTCCAACTTCGAGACGGATTTGTTCACGCCGCTGATTCAGAGAGCCGCCGAGCTAACCGGAGTTTTGAAAGGGTATGACTTTAGTCGTGCCGAAAGCGATCAACCAACGACCGGGGCTTTAGCCCCTGAGGGACAAGTTGAAGCTTCGAAGGGGCAAGGCTTTGTAAAAGGGCACGACTTTAGTCGGGCCAATGAGACGCCCGATAATGATGGGGCTTTAGCCCCTGCGGAAATCGCCGCTATCGTCTCGAATGCCAGTCTGCGCATCATCGCTGACCACGCCCGCGCCGCCACATTCCTCATCAACGACGGCGTTCTGCCCTCGAATGAAGGCCGCGGTTACGTTCTGCGCAAGATTCTCCGCCGCGGAATTCGTCACGGACGCCTGCTCGGCCAGGAGCAGCCATTTCTTTGCCAGATGGTCTTCGCTGTCCGCGATCTGATGCAGGGCGCATATCCCGAGCTGATCGACTCCGCCGCTCGCGTAGCCAAAGTAGTCGAAGCAGAGGAAAAGCAGTTTGATCGCGTGCTCAAGGAAGGTAGCAGCAAACTCGAATATGAATTTGCTCTCGCTGTGGGAAAAGCCGTTAAGAATCTTCGAGCGAAAATCCAATCAATTATCGAATTCAATCCAGAGGAAGGCCGATTTATTAATTTACTTACTACCGGGATCGCAAATTCGGATCGGGTTGAAGCTATCAAGTGGGGCGTTGGTTATTTGAAGAGCGAAGGTCAGTCTTCAGATCATGCCATTTTTGACGGAAACACCGCATTTCACCTTTATGAAACCTACGGATTGCCAATCGACTTCATGGTCGATGCATCTCACGACTTTGGCATCGGTTTTAATAACGAAGAATTTGAGGTCGCTCGCGCCGAGGAGCAAGCCCGCGCTCGCGCCAGTTGGAAGGGCGGGAGCCAGAAGACCGCTAGCCCGTTCTATCGCGATCTGCCGAAGACTGTTTTTGACGGCTACCAGCAGCTTGTCTCAACGAATTGCAAGGTTCTCGCCATCGTGAAGAATGGCGTTGGCATACCCTTCGCTGTGAAGGACATGATGGTCGAAGTCGTCCTCGATCAGACCAGCTTCTACGGCGACTCCGGTGGCCAAGTCGGCGACACCGGCTGGTTCACCTCGGCCGACGGCAACACGACCGTCGCCGAAATTCAGGGCTGCGTACTGCCGGTGCAAGGCGTTCGCGCGCACAAAGCTCTGCTTAAAGAGAATCTGGCCGTCGGCGACCGCGTTCGCACCGTCGTTGACGCCGAGCGCCGCAACGCGATCCGCCGCAACCACACCGGAACCCACCTCCTCCACGCGGCGCTGCGCCAGGTTTTGGGCACGCACGTCAAGCAGGCCGGCTCGGCGGTCCATCCCGAGCGGCTGCGCTTCGATTTCTCTCACTTCGCCCAGGTGGCCGACGAGGAGCTGGAAGAAATCGAGTCCATCGTCAATCGTGTGGTTCTCTCCAACACAGAGGTTGCCACACTCGAAGACGTGCCCATTGACGTGGCCGTCAATGAGTACCACGCCATGGCGCTCTTCGGCGAAAAGTACGGCGACAAGGTGCGCGTCGTCAAGGTCGGCGAGTTTTCCACCGAGCTTTGCGGCGGCACGCATACCCGCGCTACAGGCGAGATCGGCCTCATCAAAATTGTCAGCGAAGGCTCGGTCTCGTCGGGCGTTCGCCGTCTTGAGGCGATCAGCGGCTTCGGCTCTCTGACCGCCTTCCGCCGCGATTATGAGGTGGGCAAGCTGGTCGAGCAATTGGTCCCCTCCACCGACAATCTTCCTGAAGCCTTCCGTGGAAGGCTCGCCCAGCAGGAAGACGAACTGAAGCGTCTGCGCCGCGAGCTGGAAGAGGCGCGCATGAAGTCGGCCGCAGGGGCGCTGGACGAGGCTCTCAGCCACGCCGTCGATGTGAAAGGCATCCGGCTTGTAACCCTCCGCGCCGACTCGCTCGAGCGTGGCCAGTTGCGCACCCTCGTGGACAATTTGAAGCAGAAGCTGGGCGAAGGTGTCGTCGTTCTGGCCTCGGCGCAACCCGAAGGCAAGGTCGCGCTGATCGCCGGAGTGACGCCGGGACTGGTCAAGCGCATTCAGGCCGGCAAGCTGGTGGGCGCTGTGGCCAAACTGGTGGGCGGCTCTGGCGGCGGCAAGCCTGAGATCGCCGAGGCCGGCGGCAAAGAACAGTCGCAGATCGACGCCGCTCTCCAGGCTGCTCCGGGACTGGCTGGGGAGTTGCTGGTTTAACCCACGCTTCGGTTTCTTGCGTTTTCCCGCGCAACTTTCGTCTAACCTTTCAGTGGCCTCATCGTGCCGTTTATCCTTGAGGCAGAGGCTGCTCCGGGCCGCGGAGATTAGGGGGTTGGGCTGATCGGGAAGAAGGTAATTCTGTTTAGCAGGCGCAGCAGGCCTTGCAGTCTGGGGTTGTTGTGCGTCCAAACTGCTGTTCTTCTGGCGTTTATCGCGCATGCGGTCTCTGCGCGCTCCCAGCAGGCCACCCCCTCCGCGCCGGAGGCGCAGGCTTCCACGCAACAGGCGTCCGCTGAAGCTCTGCCGGGCAGCATCCACGGCATCGTCGTGGATCGGGATGGAGCCGTCTGCGAAGGTGCCAAGGTCTCGCTCGCACAGCTTGGCTCTACCCAGTTGCCGGCGAAAACGGTGATCTCTGACAGCAGCGGGCGTTATGATTTCAGCGGCGTTCCGGCCGGTGCTTTCGAGCTCACCATTTTCTCTGAAGGATTTGTGACCCAGGTCATCTCCGGCCTTCTGCACTCCGGCGAAAGCTATCAGGCGCCGCCGGTCAAGCTGCTGCTCATTGCCGCGCAAAGTCAGGTCGAGGTGACGGCGACCGAGCAGGAGATCGCCCAGGAGCAGGTCAGGGAAGAGGAACAGCAGCGCGTGCTTGGCTTCATTCCCAACTTCTACGTCAGCTACGTTCCCAATTCCTCGCCGCTCACGCCCGGGCAAAAATTTCATATTGCCTGGAGATCCTCGATTGACCCGATTACACTTTTGGCGACAGGAATTTTCGCGGGAATCGAGCAGGCCGACAATAGTTTCAGCGGATACGGGCAAGGCACTGAAGGCTACGCCAAGCGATATGCCGCCAACTACGCCGATAACATCATTGGCACCATGATCGGCGCCGCCATGCTGCCCTCCCTGCTCAAACAGGATCCGCGTTACTTTTACAAAGGCTCCGGGAGCAAAACTTCGCGTTTCTTCTACGCCATTGCCATGTCGGTTGTTTGCAAGAGCGACAAAGGCCACTGGCAGACGAACTACTCAGGCCTGCTCGGCGGCCTCGCGTCGGGCGGAATCTCCAATCTCTACTACCCGGCCTCCAGCCGCAACGGCGTCTCGCTCACCTTCGAGAACTTCGGCATCGGCACTGCCGAGGGCGCGGTCGAGAACATCTTTCAGGAGTTTGTCGTCCGCAAGCTCACTCCCAAACTCCCAAAATTCGGCTCGTCGAAGCCATAATCTGGGCAGCAATGGAACTGCAAACAGCCAATGCGCGCCAGAATCGCCAAAGACAGGGCAGCTTCCCACTGTTATAATCGCAGTTGCTGAATTAGTGCGCCCGTAGCTCAGCTGGATAGAGCGAACGCCTCCGGAGCGTTAGGTCGGGAGTTCGAATCTCTCCGGGCGCACCATACAACCTTATCGATTCACCTTCCCCGCGATCCGCTTTTATCTCATCTGTTCCTGCGCTATCAGGGACGATGGCTGAGTGAAACGCCGCAAACCGCGCTCCGGCCGCTGGCGGTTAGACTGGAAAAGGGCTGGTGCAGCTTTTCACACGCGGCCCGGACAGGGTTCAAATGCATCCCAACTTCGCTTTTACCACGCGCCAGGTTCTCTTTACTCTCACCTTTGCCGCACAATTGGTTTTTTTGGTCGTCTTGCTAGGCCGCGACCGGGCGCGCCGCTATCCGTGGTTTACGGCCAGCGTTGCGCTCTATGCCCTGCAACTGATGGCCGAGGTCCTGCTTTCTGGCCGCATGGCGATTATTCCCTTGCAAGAGATCCTGCTGACCATCGACGATCTCGGTGTGATTGCTGGCCTGCTGGTGCTGGTGGAACTGGCGCGGCAAGCCTTTGCCGGGGCGCAGCGCTCGCTCAGGGTGGCAAACACCCTGGGGCTGGTGGTCGTGGCTGGCGGTGTGCTGGCAACTTGGGGTCCCTGGCCGGCGTGGAAAGATCTGCCTTTGGACACGCTGCTGGGCAAGTTGAAGCTGATGCAGTTGGCGGCGCAGAAGGGTGACACGCTGGTTGCCTTGCTCACGGTCGGAGTGGCGTTGCTGGTGGTGCTCTTTGGCAGCCGCTTCAAGGCCGGCTGGCGCAGCCACACGCAGAAGATTGTGATTGGACTTTCCGCCCCGGCCATTGCCCTGCTTACGTTGCAAGGAACCTTGCAGCACATTATCAAAACGGCGCATCCCACATCCCGCGTGGAGTACGACCACGTCATGGGCTTGCTGACCAAGTTGGTCAACACCAACAGCGCGATCTACCTGGCGGCGCTGCTGTGGTGGATTGTGTGGCTGTGGCTCGACGAGCCGGGTGAGGCCAAGACGCCAGCGGCGGAGACCGCCGCGCAGTAGACCACCTTCCATGCCGAGGACGCAATGAAGCCAAGGCGCAAACAACTGGAGTTGGTGGCCCGGCTGCTGCGCCAGCAGACGACGCTCACTCTGGCCACCACTGGCGAAGACGGCGCGGCATGCGCAACGCCGCTCTTCTACCTTGCCGATGAAGAACTCTCGCTCTATTGGCTCTCTTCCGCGAGCAGCCAGCACAGCCTCAATTTGAAGCGAATGCCTCAGGCAGCGGCAGCGGTTTACGGCAACGCCGCTAGCTGGCGAGAGATTCGTGGCGTGCAAATGCGCGGCGCGGTGAGTATCGTCGCCGAACCAGAGCGACGCCAATTGCTGGTTAAAGCCTACTGCGAGCGCTTCAAACTGGGAGTGCTCTTTCGTCCGGCGATTCGCCGCAGCGCCTTGTATATGTTTCAGCCGGAGTTTTTCCGCTACATCGACAACGGGCGCGGCCTGGGCGCCAAATTCGAACTTGTGCGCCTACCCGAAGGCTGGAGTCTCGCGCAAAAATAGGAAGGGTGTATCCGCAAATAAGCAGCGCCGACCTCCTGGCCGGGGTCCTCAATGTGCGGTCTTTGCTCGATGGGGAGGCTGGTCGGCTGTCCTGTGGGTCTCCAGACCGGCGCAACACCCCATTCTCTTAATTTACGGACTGGTTCTATGATATTTCCTGGTTTTGAACTGGCCTCGGCCCGCCAGGCAGGATATTCTGGAGCCGCATGGTCAATTCAATCCAAGCTCTGAGGCTGAAACTGTGACCGGCGCGCGCTGGGGCGCTGGATTCTCTGCAACTTCCCGCTTTATGGCGGAGATGGAGGCTGCGGCGGCCGGCACGGGTGCGCTCAAGCCCGGCTATGTGCTGGCCGGCGACGAGGCATTTCTGCTGGACCGCTGCCGCGCGGCTGTGCTGAAGGCCTTTGTACCGCCTGAGATGCGGGATTTCTGCCTCTCCGATCTGGATCTTGCCAATACCTCGATCTTCGAAGCTCTGGACCTGGCGCAGACGCCCTCGCTGATGGCGCCCTTTCAGGCAATTTTTGTGCGCAATGTGCGCCAGCTTTACACCCGCGGCGCAAAAAAGGACGAGTTTGCGGCGTTGGATCGCTACTTTCGCTCGCCCAATCCCCAGGCGCTGCTGATCTTTGTCGCCGATTTTGTCCATATCCCCGCCGATATTCGCCGCATGGAGTTGGACGACAAGAATCGCTTTGAGCGGCTCAAGGAAACCCTCGGCGAGCACTGTGCGATGGTGGAGCTGGCGCGGGCCAGCGAGGAAGATGCGATGCGCTGGGTGGTGGCCACGGCGCAGGAGGCCGGAGCGCGCATCGATGCCGATGCCGCGCGCCAACTGGCAGACGCTCTGGGCGCGGATATGATGCTGATCGCCTCGGAGATGGAAAAGTTGCTGCTTTATACGCTGGGTAAGGAGCGAATTACGCTGGGCGATGTGGAGACGATGGTCCTGGGCGCCAAACAGCGTACCCTATACGAACTGACCGACGCCATTAGCGCCCACGACTGCGCGCGCGCGCTGGGGTTGTTGCACGGCCTGCTGAACAGCTCGGACGCGGGCGAAGACGCGGCCATCGGCCATCTGTATATGCTGGCCAAGACCTTCCGTCAGATGCTGGTGATCCTTGAAAAAAACGTGCGCGACTCGCGCGCCATCTGGCAGGCGCTCTGGCAGGGCTTCAGAATGCCGCCCTTTGCCGCCGACGATCTCATTCGCCAGGCGCGCCGCTACAAAAGCCGCCGAGAGCTGACCCGCGCGCTGCGTCTGGTGGCGCGGGCTGACCTGGAGCTGCGCTCCTCGCCCCCCGACAAGCGGCTGGTGCTGGAGCGGCTGGTCTACGAGCTGGCTTCGGAACCGAAGCCGGCCTCGCCGTTGTGGCCCGAAGCACAGTTATTGTTCGAGGCCTGAACGACCAGAATAGAGGATGATGATGCAAGATTCCAACGCATCCTTGCCGGAAACCAAAGCCGCATCAGGTTTCCTTTGGCGAATCGGGACGGCCGCTCAAGGGCTGTTGCCGATCCTTCTCTGGGGATCTGTTCTCTTTGCTAGCGCGGGACGTCTGGATTGGAAGCGGGGCTGGGCAGCTTTAGCGGTCTACGTGCTCACTATCATTGGAATCGGCGTGCTGGCTCGCCGCTTCAATCCGGGATTGATGAGCCTTCGCGCCAAGCCGAAATTCAAGCAGACGCAAAGCTTCGACAGGCTGTTTTACAGGACCTTTCTGCCGCTGAATTTTCTTCAGATTGCCGTTGCCGGTTTGGACGCTGTCCGCTTCCGCTGGCTGCCGCTGCCGCTTTGGTGTGCGCTCCCGGGTGTCCTTCTTTTTGTAGCGGCGATGGGATTGATTGGCTGGGTCATGGCGATCAATCGCTTTGCCGAAGCGACGGTTCGCATTCAGTCTGAACGCAATCACGCCGTTGTTACTTCCGGTCCCTATCGCATCGTGCGCCATCCGATGTATGTGGGCATGATTCTGATGTATCCGGCGACGGCGCTCATGCTGGGTTCTGGGTGGGCAATGGCCGTTGCGGCTCTGATTCTGGTTCTGATTGTTTGGCGAACGGCCTTGGAGGACCGTTTCCTTCGTAGCGAACTTCCGGGGTACCTGGAATACGCCGCGCACACGCGCTACCGCCTGATTCCAGGGATCTGGTAACAGAAAGCTGATCAATCCAGCAGAACGGCCGGCATTGGCTGTTGTTCGCGCGTGGTCAGCGTCACGGCGGCCGCCAGTATCAGTCCGCCGCCCACCCAGGCGTAGGGGCCAAGCTGCTCGCCCAGCAGTTTTACACCAAGATAAGAGCCAAGCGCCGGCTCGATGTTCAAAAAAACCCCGGCGCGCGAGGCCGGCACGTGGTGGATGCCCCAGTTCCAGAGCAGCGTAGTGGTGGCTGTGCACAGCAGGCCGCTGATCACCAGCGCTATCCAAGCTGTCGCGCTGATCCGCGCAAAGGGCGGCGGGGCCACGTTGGCGTGAGTCAACGGTGAGAGCAGCCATGGTCCAAGCACCCAGGGAATCAGCATCAGAAAGCCCACCAGGATGGTATACGCCGAGACCACCGACGGAGAGTGGGTTTGCATCAGCTTTTTGCTCAGCAGTATCCAGGCCAGAGAGATAATCAGCGAGGCCAGCACAATCAGGTCGCCGACCAACGTCGGTTGTTCGTGAGATGCCGTACCATGGCTTCCGCCCAAAGTCACCAGCGCCGCGCCCGCCGTGGAGGCAGCCAGAGCCAGCCAGCCGATGCGGTCCAGCCGCTCGTGGGCAAAGAGCGTGGCCGCCACCCCCAGCAACACCGGCATTGCGCCCACCATCAGCGAGGCGTGGCTGACCGTGGTGCGGGCAAGTCCATGAAACTGGAGGATAAATCCGATGGGAATGCCGAAGGCCGCCGCCACCAGCAGAGTGCGCAGCTCATCGCCGGTCAGCCGCACCCTGTAATGCAGCGCAACCGGCAACACGCCCAGGCAGGCAAAGAAAATACGATAGAAAACCAGGTACTCCACGCTCATCTCGTTGAGCGCAATGCGGCCGAAGTAGAAACCCGTGCCCCATAGGCAACCTGCCACGAAGCAAGCCCCATAACCCAAAAACGCAAGCCGCTGATTGATGATTGAGTCCTTTTTCATCCCTCTCTTACTTTCGCACACGAGGCCGCGAGAGTAGATGAAAGGCGAAGCCAAATGCTCCTAGGTCTTTGGCCTATGAAAATGTTCCTTCGGGAAATGTAGCGCCCTTGGAAATGTAGCGCCGGCCTCCCGGTCCACGCCGGGAGGCGGGTCACGCGGGTTCCCAGCATAAATCGGGGTGCCCCAGGTCCCTCGTTTTTGGGGACCTGGGAGACGATGACGCCCATGGCGCGCAAGCGCCGACTGGCCCCACCGCAGGTGGTGCCGCGCAGCGCGTGCGCCTGGACGGCCAGTTCCCGCGATACACTGGTAGAGACCATGTTTGAAAACCTCACAGACAAGCTCCAGCGCGCCTTCAAGGTCCTTCGCGGCCAGGGAACGCTCACCGAAGAGAACATCACCGATGCTCTGCGCGAAATTCGCGTGGCGCTGCTTGAAGCCGACGTCAATCTCAACGTCGTCACCGACCTGATCGAGCAGATTCGCGCGAAGGCCGTCGGCGCTGAAGTCCTCACCGCGCTCTCGCCCTCCGAGCAGGTCATCAAGATCGTCCGCGACGAGCTGATTACGATGCTGGGCAAAGACACCGCCCGCTTCAAATTCGCCTCGCAGCCACCCTCGGTCATCCTCATGGCCGGCCTGCAAGGCTCCGGCAAGACGACCACATCGGGCAAGCTCGCCGCATGGCTCAAAAAAGGCGGCCACCGGCCCATGCTGGTCTCCGTTGACGTCTATCGTCCCGCCGCCCGCGAGCAGCTCAAGGTGGTCGCCAAATCCGTCGAAGTCCGCCTCTACGAAGGCGACCAGAAGGGCGAGAAGGCCGGCACGGCGCTCGTCGTCCGCCTTGCGCAGGAGGCACGGCGCGAGGCGCGCAACATGGGCTGCGACGTGCTCATCGTGGACACCGCCGGCCGCCTGCATATCGATCAGGAGCTGATGGGCGAGATGGAGCAGCTGAAAAAGCTCCTCAACCCCAGCGAAATCCTCTTCATCGCCGACGCCATGACCGGCCAGGACGCGGTCAACTCGGCTCTCGATTTTCACAAGCGCCTCGGCCTCACCGGCGTTGTGCTCACCAAGATGGACGGCGACGCGCGCGGCGGCGCGGCGCTCTCGATTCGTCACGTCACCGGCCAGCCCATCAAGTTCCTCGGCGTGGGCGAAAAGCCCGACGCCTTCGAGCCATTTCACCCCGACCGCATCGTTGGCCGCATCCTCGGCATGGGCGACATGATGTCGCTCATCGAGAAGGCCGAAGGCTCGCTCGACCGCAAGAAATCAGAAGACCTGGCCAAAAAAGCCCTGCTCGGCGACGGCTTCTCGCTCGAAGACTTCCGCGACCAGTTGCGCCAGATCAGCAAGCTCGGCTCAATGGAGAGCATTTTGAAGATGCTGCCCTCCGTCGGCCCCTTCGCCGGAATGCAGCAGGCGGCAAAAAATGTCGATGAAAAGCAGTTCACGCGCCTGGAGGCGATTATCAATTCGATGACGCCGAAGGAGCGCCGCAATCACGAGATTATTTCGGGCACACGCCGCAAGCGCATAGCAGCCGGCAGCGGAACGACAGTGCAGGACGTAAACAATCTTCTGCGCCAGTATGCCCAGATGGCGAAAATGTTCAAGCAGATGGGCAAAGGCGGCCTCGGAGCCAAGATGATGCGCGGCGGCCTCGGCGCCATGGGCATGGGCGGCAAACAGCGCTTCGGGCGGTAAGGAATACTGTTGTAGTCATGACCGCGCTTCAGGACCAACTCGACGAGATTACCGCGAAGACGCGCGAGCTTGTGCCGGCCGAGCGCCTTGCCGTCAGCGAACGCTCTGTCGAGGAGTTATTCGTAACCGGCATTGAGGAGCGGATTCTTTCCGTTGGCTCTCTGGCGCCTGAGTTTGAGTTATACGACGCTGGCGGTCGTCTCGTCCGCTTGCAAGATATGCTGGCGCTTGGCCCATTAGTGATTAAATTTTTTCGCGGGCGCTGGTGCCCTTATTGCGTCACGGAGTTGGAGGCATGGCGCGACCTGCACGGCACGCTGCGCGAGCGCGGCGCGCTGATGGTGGCCATCGGCCCGCAGACCGTGCGGCAGAACGACTTCATGGTCAGCCAGCACCGGCTTCCCTTCCCAGTGCTCAGCGACCCCGGCTGCGAGTTAGCCGAAAAATTCGGCCTGACTTATACGATTCCAGAGTATCTGCGCGATTATTATCTATCCATCCTCATCAACATTCCCTTTGTGAATGGCGAGCCGAGCTGGCGGCTTCCTCTCCCAGCAACCTATGTGATAACTCCCGATGGGCGCGTAGCCCTCGCCGAAGCCTACGCCGATTTCCGCGTTCGCCCCGAGCCGGAAGAAGCTCTCAGCGCGCTCTATGGCGATCCGCAATAACTCGCTCTCACACCGTGTCGGTCAGCGCGTCGGTGCTCTTGCTCATCTTGGCAGTTCGCTCCAGCTTCTCCCAATTAAATGGCTTGCCGTCGATGGCGCGTTTGACCGTCTTGAACAGCACAATCGAAAAGACCTGGCGATAAGCGAAGCGCTGCAGCCAGATGTGGAAGAGCAGCCAGCCGTCGCCCTTGTTGGCGGGGTGGCGGCGTTCCAGGCTGAAGGCGATCGACGAAGTGACAAAGTCGATGACCAGGAAGCCGAGGAAGTAGAGCAGCAGTTTGTCGAAATTGGCTGCCGAGGCTGACTCCGGGTGGAAGTGCCGGTCCATGAAGTAGTTGACGATGCCCCAGAGGAACATCATGTCAATGAAGGGCGAGACCAGCGGCAGCAGCATTTGGAAGATGAGGATGTTGGGCAGCGCAAACAATCCCATCGCCTTGTTACGCACAAAGGCGGCGCGATGCTTCCAGACGGCCTGCAGCGTACCGAAGGACCAGCGGAAGCGCTGGCGCATCAGTCCCTTGGCGTCGATGGGGGCTTCAGTGAAAGCCAGCGCGCGATCCTCGTAGACTACTTTGAGTCCCATTTCGAGCAGCCCCATCGTCAGGTCTGCGTCCTCGGCCACGGTGTTGATGGGATAGCCGCCGGCGGCCTTCACCGGGCCGGTGCGCCATGCGCCGATGGCTCCTGGAACGACGGTGACGACGTTGAATAAATCAAGCGCCCGGCGCTCGAAGTTTTGGCTCGTGATGTACTCCAGTGCCTGCCAGCGGGTCCAGAGATTCACGCGGTTGCCCACCTTGGCGTTTCCCGCGACGGCGCCGACCAGCGGGTCCTCGAAGTGGGGGATGAGCTTGGTGATGGCGTCCGGAGCGATGACAGTGTCGGCGTCGATGCCAACATAAATCTCTTCGGAGAGCCGGTCAAGCGCGTAGTTGAGCGCGGCGGCCTTGCCTCCATTGGGCTTGGTGAGCACCTGTATGCGGCCCAAGGCAATTTCAGCGGCATATGCTGCGCGCGCGGTCTCAAATGTGCGGTCGCTGGAGCCGTCGTCGATGACGATGATGTGCAGGTTTCTGTAGTCGGAGTTGAGCACCGAGCGGATGGTGCGCACAATAACCTTTTCCTCGTTGAAAGCAGGGATCAGCACGGCCACACGGGGGAATACTCCGGGCGAGGCGGCGCGGTGGGGCCTGCGCAGCCTGTCGATGATGGCCAGAACGCCCACCAGCAGCAGGCGCGCGCTCATCAGAATATCGCCGAGGAAAAAGACCAGAACAATGAACTGGCCGATGATGGCCAAGCTGGAGAAGGCGATGGAGTCCGGCAGCGCGCGCAGATACTGGCGGAAGGTTATTTTGGGCATCACCTCGGCTGTGGTTTTGCCCAGCAGTGTCGATACTGGGACGATGGAGTAGCCGCGGGCGCGCAGCGCGTCAATCAGCATGGGCAGCGCGGCCACGGTGGCAGAGCGGTCGCCGCCGCCGTCGTGCAGCAGGATGATGGAACCGCGAAACTGCGGCTTCACCTTCATGATCTCCAACTGTTCGAGGATCGACTGGGTGATCTCCTGCGGCGTCTTGCGCGGATTTTCATTCCAATCGTTGGTGTCCAGCTTGCTGCCGATGATGGTGTAGCCGGCTCTCTGGATGCGCTCCACCGGAGCGGCTTGGTCGTCGGTCTCCGGTTCTTCGTCAATGTCGTAGGGCGGGCGAAAGTAAAGGGGCTGAATGCCCAGCTTGCTGGCAAAAAGCCGTTCCGTCAGCTTCAGCTCAAGATCGAGTTGCTGGTTTGAGATTCCGCTGATGTCGGGATGGCTCCAGGTGTGGTTGCCAATCTCATGGCCCTCGCGCACCACCCGCTTCATCACACCGACATTCTTCGCCGCCTCGTCGCCAATCAACAAGAAAGTACCCTTCACGCCCTTGTTGCGCAGAACATCAAGAATCTTTGGCGTCCACTTGGGGTCGGGTCCATCGTCGAAAGAGAGCGCGACTTCGTTGGCGTGATAGCCGTACTGCTCAATGGTGTAGGTGCGCGGATAGACATCCATGTGCTCATCGATGATGAGTTTCTTCGAGGGATCCGGCTCGTCGGTGTCCACCAGAATCGTGCGCTTGCCGGGTTGGGGAAGGCCGGTGACGCGAATAATGTCGCCGTCGCCCTCGTCGTCCACGTCGTGGCCTGGTTGAACTGAACCCAGGGCTTGCAACGATTCAGGCGCGCGGGGCTTGTCCCACACATTCCACATGGAGCTGTCTTCCATCCCCAGACGCCACAGCGCGAAGGTCTGCAGGCCAAGTTCGCGAGCGGCGCGCATCTCGTTGAGCACCGTGACGCCATCCAGAAACCACACCACGTGGCGCTGGTTCAGATCCTCGTCGATGTACTCGAAGTGGGGATTGAGGCTGTTGTAATCAAGGTCCAGGTCAGCATCTGCGTCCGAGGCCCGCTGCAAGGCTTCGGAGACGGCGAAATCTTCCGTGTTGATTACTCGCGGCTTGGGATGCCGGCGATCCTTTGGATTGGGGATCGAGAGCGTCCAGTCGTAGCCATAGTTGCCAATGGCGCAGATCAGCTTCTCCTTGGGAACAATTGCCAGAACGCGGCGCAGGTTGTTGACGAACCACTCCTGGCTGGCGATGGGGCCTGGATCGCTGGCGGTCTGGTGCTCGTCATAGTTCATCAGCACCAGGCCGTCCGAGTTGGCGGCAATCTGTTTCAATTCGCTGTCGGGCGTGGAGACGCCGGCGGTGACGTAGAGACGCAGATTGCGCTGGTGCAGGTCGCCGTAAAGCTCCTGAATGAAAGTCAGATAGCCTTGCTGGCCGCTGGCGGGCAGGTTTTCGATGTCCAGCGAGAGGCCGCGGTAGACGGGAAGAGCGGAAAAGAAGCGGATGATTTGCTGACGCAGTTGAATGCGCCGGTTTTCGTCGGCAAGCAGGCCTGCAACCGCCGGATCCCAGAGATTCCGGCCTTGGTTGAAATTATTCAGATGCGGAAAGATTTCCGTGTCTTCCTTGGCCACCTGGATCACCCGCTTGACCTTGTTCATCTCGTCGGGATCGTGCACCGTGGCGCCGTCAATCACCGGATACTCGCGATGCGTATCGTTGTTGATGGCCAGCAGCGTTGGCTGCGACGCGTCAACGTGCAGCCACTCGGGAAAGAGCAGATCGATCTGGTGGACGTGCTGCTTGAGCGACGAATAGCTGGCCTCGTCGTCCTGGACGTAATAGGCCGCGCGCAATCCTTCGCCGGAGTTGAGTGGAATCTCGGAGGGCTTGCGGTCGGTCTTGCGGCGCGCCGGACGCAGGCTTTTTCCGCCGCGCACTGGCGCCGGACGGTCGGGCAATGCCTTGTAATTGTGCCGTGGAGTGGGCAGAAGCAGCTCAGGCAACTGCTGATAACGCAGCACGTTGAAGATGAAGGCCGCCAGAACAAGCGTGAAAAGCACGGCTGTCGCATCGAAAATGCGCCGAAGCCGTTTCCAGCGCTTGCGTTGCGGGTCGAAGAATATCTGTTCATCAGGCATGAGCGATCTGGCTTATCCTTTTGCGGAAAGCGTAACCCGCGAAAAAAACGATGACTGCGAAAATGAAGGCAAATGAATAACGCTGACGCAATAACCTCTGAAACCTTCTACGCTATACAATACGAATCTTACTATGGAAGACGCTCAACAGAGTCAATCGGCAACCCGGCACCCACCCTCAGGCCGAGTCTCTTGGGCGCTTTCGCCGGTGCTCGCCTTGGCTGCCGGAGCCGCTCTTCGCCTGTGGATGCTGGGACAATTCTTCCAGGTGAATGGCGACACCCTGGTCTACGGCGGCCTGGCAAAGAATCTGCTGCGTTACGGCCGCTATGCACTGACCGCGCCAAATGGCGAGATCTATCCCACGTTGATTCGGCTGCCCGGCTACCCGCTCTTTCTGGCGCTCATCTTCCGGCTCTTCGGAATGGAGAATTACGTCGCCGTTGCCTGGGTGCAGATTGCGCTTGAACTGGCAGGTTGCCTGCTGCTGGCCTCCTTTGCCGGCCGCATCGCCCCGCCTGCCCTGCGTCGCGGCGCCGCGCTCTGCACACTCTGGCTGGCCGCGCTCTGCCCCTTTACGGCCATCTACGCCGCCCAGCCGCTCACCGAGGCGCCCACGCTCTTTGTGCTGGCTCTGGCGCTCTGGTCGGCCGCGCGCTTCTGCGACCGGCCCGGATGGGTGCCGGCGCTCTCGTTCACCTTTGCAGTCACCTATGCGACCCTGCTTCGGCCTGACGGCGCGCTGGCCGCTCTGGCTCTGGCGCCGGCGCTGGTAATCGGGCTGCATCGCAAGCAGGGTCTGGCCACCCCCCCCAACATAAAGTTGCTCCGCATGGCAGTGGTCTGCCTGCTGCTGGCGCTCACCCCTTTTGCCGTCTGGAGTGGGCGCAACTGGCGAGTCTTCCACGTCTTCGAGCCGCTGGCCCCGCGCTACGCCAACGATCCCGGCGAGAATACCTACCCCGGCTGGCAGCGCTGGATGAAGACATGGAGCCTCGATTTCGTTTCCACCTACGACATTTACTGGAACGTGCCCGGCGAGCCTCTGGATCTGACAGAGCTGCCCAGCCGCGCCTTCGATTCGTCCGCGCAATACGACGAAACCGCCGCCCTGGCCGCCGTCTACAACAACAATGGACTGGGCTTCACACCCCAGCTCGATGCGCGCTTTGCACAACTGGCCGCAGAGCGCATCCACGCTCATCCGCTGCGTTACTACCTCTGGTTGCCTCTGGGGCGCGTGGCCGATATGACTCTCAGGCCGCGCGTGGAGAATCTGCCCATCGACCTCGACTGGTGGGTTTATGCGCACCACCAGGCCGAGACCTGCTTCAGTTGGGCTTATGCCGAGCTCAACGCGCTTTATTTATTGCTGGGAATCGCCGGGCTTTGGCTTCGCTCCCGGTTCTGGCGTCCCATGCTCGCCTATTTCCTGCTACGCTGCGCCCTGCTGGCCACCATTGAAGCGCCGGAGACGCGCTACACGCTGGAGTGCTTCCCCATGCTCTTTGCGTTGGGCGGCGTGGCGCTCTACCGATTCACGTACTGTGTCTTGCCGTCGGTCTTGAAGGTGAAGGCGTCGGCCGGCAACGACTGATTGGCCTTGATGTTGAAGTAGACACTCACCCGGTATTGCCCTGGCCCCTCGTCAAAGACCTGCTTCAGGCTGATGCCGCGCTCGGTGTCCATCCAGACCGTCACCTTGGGCATGTTTTTGCGGATGCCGGCGTCTTTCGGCACCAGTTCCAGTTTTTCGGTCTTCACGCCATCCAGCGTCTCTGCTCCCAGGTACTTGATCTCCCATTTCTGTTCGAGATCTCTGCCGCTGGCGCCGAAGCCGAGCATGAACCAACTTTCGTACTGGCTGAGTTTCCTGAGGATGGTCACCTGGTCGATCAGTGGTTCATAGAGCTTGATGGTCCCGCCGGAGACGACCACGACCTTGGGCACCGGCTTGCCGTTCACCTCGCGGATGTGCGCGGCCATCTGGAAGGCCGTTCCCTTGCGCTCGTAGTAGACCGTGCCCTTTTGTACTTCCCTGTCGGGTATCGGGTCGGTGGCGACAGTGTCGAACTGGAAGTCGGCCGCGGTGGAGTGGAAGTTGGCCGCGGCAGCGTCGAGTTTGCGCAGCACCTTGTCCTTCGCTGCTTCTTCTGGCGTAATGGCAAAGCCCGCGCGCGCCGCCAGCAGCAGCAGGGCAAGCGATGTGACGATAACGACTCTTCTCTTCAAGAACATAGGGTTCCTTATAGGCGGAGAACAAACTGTTGGCTGTCAACTGTAAGCTGTTAGCTGCTTTTACCGTCGTGCCCATACTCTCCAGGAAACATTCCCCTGGGCGTCGGTCACTGTCTCCCAGCGCTGCACACTAACGGCGTCGCCGGTGACTGGCTCAATGGCCTTGCGCAGGGCCTTTTTCACCACTAGGTTCGAAGCTGTGGTTTGCACGTCAAGGTTCACGTCCGACGCGTTCACGGTCACAATCAGCCCGCGCCCGCCGTCGCCCACCACCTGGATCGGATGCGGCGGGCCGGCGGCATTCGACGGCTTGTCTCCGTAGTTCCACAGATGCGGCGTGACAAAGATGAAAACAAGAATCACCGTCACCATCACGTCATAGTGGAAACAGCCGCGCGGGTATGTCCAGTAGAAATAGCTCTTCAGTAGCTTCTTCATTGTCGTCCTTGCAGCCCATGGTGAAAGTCCGGTTTTGAAAGGGCACGGCTTCAGTCGTGCCATAAAAATAGCATAATCAACGCGGGCTTTAGCCCCTGAGGGAATCTTCGTTCAACAAAAAAGTACGAACGCAAAAATTCCTTACCGCGTAATCCGTTCCAGCCCGCCCATGTAAGGCCGCAATACCTCAGGAATCACCACCGAGCCGTCGGCCTGCTGGTAGTTCTCCACAACCGCCAGCCAGGTGCGTCCCACGGCCAGTCCGCTGCCATTCAACGTATGAACAAAATCGAGTTTGCCCTTGGCTCCCGCGCCGCTTGCCCGGTAGCGGATATTCGCCCGCCGCGCCTGGAAGCTCTCAAAGTTGGAGCAGGAGGAAATCTCCCGGTAAAGCTGCTGCCCCGGAAGCCAAACCTCCAAATCAAATGTCTTGGCCGAAGAGAAGCCGGTGTCGCCGGTGCAGAGCAGAACCCGCCGGTAAGGCAGCTTGAGCGTCTCCAGAATCTCCTCCGCGTCCCGCGTCAACTTCTCGTGCTCGGCATCCGAGTCTTCGGGCCGCGTGAACTTGACCATCTCGACCTTCTGGAACTGATGCTGGCGAATGATGCCGCGCGTGTCCTTGCCCGCCGCGCCCGCCTCGGCGCGGAAGCAGGGCGTGTACGCCGTCAGGCAGATCGGCAGCCGCGCATCGTCGAGAATCTCGTCGCGATAAAGATTGGTGACGGGCACCTCGGCGGTGGGAATCAGCCAATGGTCATTGTCTTTGAACTCGCCGCGCGCCACGGCTTCAAAGTCAGCGTCCGAACAGCGAAACAGCTCCTCGGCGAACTTGGGCAACTGCCCGGTTCCAAACAAACTCTTGCTATTGACCATGAACGGCGGCAGCACTTCGGTGTAGCTATGCTTCGCCGTGTGCAGGTCGAGCATGTAGCTGATCAGTGCCCGCTCCAGCCGCGCCCCCGCTCCCATGTAGACGGCGAAGCGCGCGCCGCTCAGCTTGGCCGCCCGTTCCAGGTCCAGAATCCCCAGAGCCTCGCCCAGCTCCCAGTGCGGCTTCGGCTCAAAATCAAAGACCGGCTTCTCGCCCCAGAACTTCACAGCAACATTGTCGGCCTCCGACTTTCCGGTAGGAACCTCATTGCGGGTGAGATTGGGAACGCCGGCCAGCAGTTGCCGCAAACGGTCGTCGAACTGCGCTGCCGCTGAATCAAGTTTGTCCAGTTCTTCCTTCAGCGAGCGGGTCTCGTCCATCACAGCCGTCGCGTCCTGACCGGCCTTCTTCAGCGCGCCCACCTTCTGGCTCAATTCGTTGCGCCGCGCCTTCAGCCGTTCGGAGGTGGTAATTGCCTCGCGCCGGTTGGCGTCCAGGGCGCGAAAATCCCCTAGCAGCGCCGCCGGGTCCGCGCCGCGCGTGCGCAGTTTTTCTTCAACGAGTTCCAGATTGTTTCGGACAAATCCCAAATCAAGCATCGCTCTTCCAGTTTAACCGAAGGAAGAGCAGACAGCATCTCCGGCAGGACAAGCGCCCCATCGAAAATAGTTTGCAGTTAGTTTGCACATAATTACCATTCCACGGCGCACAATAAATCCATGTTCACTGGCCGCCAATCCGTGCTCCCTGTTCCCTCAGTCCCTGGTCCCTGCACTTGCGAGCGAAGCGAGCCTCTGGCCGCACCGCAGGTGCCCCCACCCCCCTACCCTGTGGAGGCCATTTATTCATGCTGTCATTTCATGTAACTTGCATTTTTCCAATGGCTTGCATTTTTCGCATATTAACCAATCAGTAACCGCAAATCGCCGTTTTTGCCCACTTTTTAACCAAAAAACGCGCCTTTTTGATCGAAAATGGCCCGTTTTTCGTCGCTTTTGGAGGGTGTTTTCTGTCGATTTCGCCCGCATCCAGGCAATTCTTCCATTTGTCCAGTGTGCGTTCCCGGGGCAAGCGCCGGCTCCACTATTTTTCTATCGGTCCAATCGAACCTTCGTTGTCGCCCGACCGCGGGTCTACGCGGAAATCCCAGACCGACTGGTTGATCTCTGCGGCGGAGATGATTTCAACCAGGGCGTACTCCCCGGCAGGGAGCGGCTGTTTGGGCGTGATCTTGAGCCAATGCTTGTTGTAGACGGCTTCAACCTGGGCGGGAATCACATTCTCGTCTTGCGTAGCTGTGCCGTTGGGGCTGGTATGGATGGCGCCCACGATGCGTACGGCATGGCGCTCATCGGCGCGGACCAGCGCAAAGCCGGAGGCGGGCGAGTGGGCGCCGTGCTTGCGGTTGGTCACCTCCTTGGCGCCGCCGGTGTTCACCGTCAGCGCGTGCGAGATGACCTGCTCGGCGTCGTTGCGCGCCGCCAGCGACAGATAAATGGCCGGGGTGCTGACGTGCAGGTGAATGCGGGCGTGCGCGCCCTCCAGCTCCAGGCTGGCGCTGGCGCCGGCCAGCGGATTCAGCGTGCTCAGCCCATGGCGGTTCTTCGCGTTCATGGCCAGGTCCACTGGCAGCAGTTCCACCAGTTCTGGCTTGCCGTCAAAGCTGTCCAGCGCAAAGACGGCGTCTTCGTCGGGAAGTTCCAGGCCCTTGGCCACTTCGGGACGGCGCGCCTTCTGCTCGTTGCGCTCGGCGGCCTCCTCTTTGTCAATCTCTTCGGCGGCCTTCATGGCTGGCGAAGGCAGCTCGGCGGCCTCGGCCGCGTGCTCCCGCTCCCACTTGCGGGTTGCCTCCCAGTCCACCAGCGCCACGGGCAGCTCCTCCCAGTCGCCGCCGCGCTCGGCGGAGATATAGCGCAGCCGGTCACCGACAATCTCATATCTGCGGACAACCTGATACGTGCCGTCCTTGAGGATGAGGCGATGATTGGCGCTCGCGCTGGGCTCAACAGGCTTCAGCGGCAGCGGCGTCTGTGCGGTGCAGAATGAGGCTGCGGCCAGCAAAAGCGCCAGGGCAACCCGCTGCACAATTCCCATTGGATGGAAGTCGGCCATCGTTCAACAGTTTAGACGGCGCGGGTGAAGATTAGCGGGCTGAATCTGACGAACATCCGGCTACCGGCGCAACCCTTCCAGCGCGGATGCGTCCAAATCTGTGTATCCTTTAGGTAGGGGTTGACTCATTTGACCAGATTTCAGACAGATTTTGGCGAAAACCGCCGCCGGAGGCCACGCTCTTTCAGAGCGGTTGCTCTGGTGTGTCTGGCGCTGATGGCGCTGCTGGTCATGGTTCAGGTGGCGCATATGCATCCGTCCGAGACGGATGCCGACCGCTGCCCGCTGTGCATCGCCATGCAGTCTGCCGCGCCGGTTGCGCTCATCGCCATCGTCGTTGTCATGGTCAGACTCGGGAGCGCCGCGCCGCTCGTCGAGGCGCGCGTGGTCGTACGTCACTGGCATCCCAAGCACGTCACTCGCCCTCCTCCGTACTGCTGATCAGCGCACTCATTCCAGCCTCTCCCCGGTTGTCCCGCGTTTTTGGCGGGCGCGACTCCGGCGCTTGGCTCCTCGATTCCTCATATACAGCTATTCACGGGAGGTTCCGTATGTCATTGAAACGCGGCTTTTTTATCCATATTTTTTCTGCTATCGTATTCTTCGCGGCGCTCCAGGCGCTGGCCGAAGGCAACAACTCCGGTACGGTGAGCGGCACGGTCAAGGACCCCCAGGGCGCTGTCATTCCCGGCGCTACGGTGCATCTGATCAACGAGGTCAGCGGATTGGACCGCAGCACCAACACTGACGCAATTGGCCAGTTTGTCTTTGCAAACATTCCCTTCAATCCATACCGGATCAGCGTCTCGGCCAGCGGTTTTGCTCCTATGAGCCGGAGCTTTGAGATTCGCTCCGTGGTGGGAACCAATCTCAGCCTGGTTCTTGAAGTCGCCGGCGGCGTCCAGACCGTTACCGTGGAGTCTTCCGGCGACCTGGTAGAAACCGATTCCACCTTCCACACCGACGTGGACCGCGAGCTGTTTACCAAGGTGCCCATGGAGAGCGCGTCTTCCGGCCTCAGTTCGCTGGTCACGGAGACCACGCCCGGCGTGGCGGCTGACTCCAACGGCCTTTTTCACGGCCTGGGCGACCATGCTTCAAACTCGTTCTCCGTAGATGGCCAGTCGATTACCGACCAGCAGAGCAAGGTCTTCTCCAACCAGATTCCCTCTGACTCGATTCAGTCCATCGAAGTGATCAGCGGTGCGCCGCCGGCCGAATATGGCGGCAAAACCAGCCTCGTGATTGTGGCCACCACGCGCTCTGGCCAGGGCGTTACCAAGCCTACCGGCAGCTTCAACAGCTCCTATGGCGCATTTGGATCGGAATCTGGCGGCTTCGACCTGGCTTATGGGGGCAGCAAGTGGGGCAACTTCATCGAAGCCGACGCGCTCAACTCTGGACGCTTTCTCGATCCGCCGGAGTTTGCCGTCTTCCACGACAAAGGCAACGAGCAGAATGTCTTTGATCGCGTGGACTATAACTTTACGGCAGCCGATTCGATGCACCTGGATCTGAATTACAGCCGCTCATGGTTCCAGACGCCAAACGCCTACGACAACCTTAACGTCCAGAATGTGCTCTACCCAGACAGCGCCTCCGTCAGCGGCGGCGCGAGCGTCAGTCCTGTCTTCGGCAATGTGGGCGACACCGATCAGCACTCGAAGATCGGCACCATTAATATCTCACCCACTTATACGCGAGTGATCAGCAATAACACGGTTTTCAACCTGGGCGCTTTTGTCCGCCGGGACGATTACAACTACTATCCCAGCGGCAATCCCCTGGCCGACCGCGGCCCAGCCAATCTGCAAACCTCCTCCATCAAGCAAAACCGCACCCTGACCAACGCCGCGGTTCACGCCGATCTCTCCTATGTGAAGGGAAGGCACACCTTCAAGGCCGGGGCGCAATACGGACAGACCTTTCTGAACGAAAATGACAGCCTGGGCATCGTCGATCCGACTTATGCCTTCAGCGCTCCCTGTTTGGATGTAAATAACATTCCCGAGCCTGGTTACTCCAGCCAGTCCATCTGCCCCGGCGGCTTGAATCCCAGTTATATCCCCGTGCTCGCTCCCTATGACCTTACCCGCGGTGGAAGCCCGTATAGCTTTCAGGGCCACACGGACGTAAAAGAGCTTGGGCTCTTCGTTGAAGACCAGATCAAGGCCGGCAATTGGCTCTTCAACCTGGGGCTGCGCGAAGATGTTTACAATGGCCTCACCGACGCCAACCAGACGCAGCCGCGCGTCGGCATCGCCTATAACATTAAGCCAACCACGACGGTGCTGCGCGTCTCTTATGCGCGCACCCTGGAGACGCCCTTCAACGAGAACCTCATTCTCTCCAGCACCGGGTGCGCGAATGACGTGCTGTCGCCGCTGCTGGCCTGCTCATCCGGAGTATCGGAAACCATGCGCCCCGGCTTCCGCAATGAGTTTCATGCCGGTTTTCAGCAGGCCTTCGGCAAGAAAATTGTGGTTGGCGGCGAATATATCTGGAAGTACACGCACAACGCCTTCGACTTCAGCGTCTTGGGAAACACGCCTATAACTTTTCCCATTGACTGGCATAGCTCCAAGATTCCGGGTTATGCGATACGCGCGGATATTCCCCAGCTTCATCACTTCAGCGCCTATTTTGTCGCATCTTCGGTTTCGGCGCGCTTCTTTCCGCCGCAGGTGGCTGGAGCCGGAGCTACTGTCGGCGCCACCGGCCTTCCCTTCCGCATCGACCACGACGAGAAGTTCAACCAGACCACTCACCTGCAATACACTTACTCGCGCGGCAGGCTGCTGAATGGCCTGTGGGGCGGCTTCAACTGGCGCTATGACTCTGGCATGGTGGCCGGGCAAGCGCCCTGCTATAACCTGCTCTCCAACGATCCCAACAGCGCCTGCGCGGCTACATCCATCCTCACGCCCGGCGGCGAGCAGGAGATCAATCTGAGCAGCTTGACCGCCGACGAGGAGTTTCAGGCCGGACTTATCTGCAACGGACAGAAGGCAACTCCCGGCAATCCATTGCCCGCGCTCTGCCCGGCCTCGGAGTATGGCTCGATGCTGTTGAAGATCCCCGCTTCCGGCACCGGCGACAACGATAAAAATCCGGCGCGCATCGCGCCCCGCGGCTTGTTCGACGCCTCCATCGGCAAGGACAATCTCTTCCACGCCAAACGCTACAAGACGAATCTAGACCTGACGGCCATCAATGTTACCAACAAGTATGCGCTGTATAACTTTCTTTCCACCTTCAGCGGAACCCATTATGTAACTCCGCGGGCGCTGACGGCAAAGTTGACGGTGAATTTCTAGAAAGGCTCTGAACAATCCTTCGCCGCCTGTGTTCCCTCCAGTTTGGCCTTCCTCCCATGGCGGACGGAAGGCCAAGAACCTCAGCCGTCCGTTTTCCTTCCTGAGGAAACTGGGGACTCCACAGGCCTGGCCTATCTATCGGCAGTGGAAGCGGTAATCCACAAGCGCAGCAGTTTCCTCGCCGACCAGCCGACGATTCCCAAACTTAAGACGACGCAGAGCCAGCCAAAGACATCGCCATTGGCGGTGTAGAAGGTCACATCGCTGCGGAAGCCGTACTCGGCGGGCAGCGCGTCGACGGCGTGGCGTGGAATGCTCTGGCGGACGCGGCCATAGGGGTCGATGACCGCGGTGACGCCGTTGTTGGTGTCGCGCAGAATCCAGCGGCGGTTCTCGATGGCTCGCATGCGGGCGATATTCAGATGCTGCCAGGGGGCGCTGGTGTCGCCATACCAGGCGTCGTCGCTCACATTGACCAGCACCTCGGCGCCCAGGCGCGCGAACTGGCGCACCTCGTCGGCAAAGGCCGACTCATAGCAGATGAAGACGCCATAGCGATGGCGCTGGCCATTCTGGCCGGCAAGAATGAAGACCTTGCGCTCGCTGCCGCGGGTGAACTCGGAGACGCGGCCGGTGAGCTTGTGGGCGAAGAAGAGCAGCCGCTTGAAGGGAATGTACTCGCCGAAGGGAACCAGGTGGATTTTGTCGTAGCGGCCCACGCGCGCGCCGTCGACGCCGATGACCAGCGCCGAGTTGTACTCGCGCGACTCCTGCTCGTCCGGGGAGAAATCCTCGCCGAGACTGCCTACAATGAGCGGGGCTTGCTGCTGGCGGGCGATGGTTGCGAGCGCCTGCTGAAAATGCGGATCATTCTCGAAAAACGGCGCGGGCGACTCCGGCCAAACGACGAGATCGGGGCGCGTGGGAGTTGGCGAGCAGATGATTTCGCCATTGGGCGCGCCGAGTTGCGGGATTCCAGCGATGTAACTCTTGCACTGCTCGCCGGCCAGTTGCTGGAAGCTGGCGATGTGGTTCGCCCAGCCCGCTCCAGCCCAGCTTTCGTCGGCTGCCACGTTAAGATTGGGCTGGACGAGGACGGCGGTAGCGGTGGGTGCGGGTTGGGGTGGAACCAGGTCGGTGCCCCAGCAAGCGATTACGAAGGCACACAGGCCGAAGGCGCGCCAAACCTCGCCGCCAAAAAGAGCTTTCCATCTCCATTTTGGTTGGCCCGGCGTGACCGGCTGCGATGGAATCAGACGCCAGCTTGCAAAAAGAGCGTTTGCGGCCACCAGCAGAAAGCTGATCCCGTAGACACCGGTCCAAGGGGCAAGCTGGTTGACCAGTGCGTTGTCCACCTGCGAGTAGCCGAGCTGGTCCCAGGGAACGGAGGTGATGCGCGAGGCGGCCAGCTCCAGCGCGGCCCAGAGAAACGGCGCGGCGGCGAGCGCCCAGCGTGTGCTGCCGGTGGCGCGGCGCACCAGCGCCAAACCCAGGCCGAAGAGGCCAAAGTAAGTGCCCAGAACCAGGCTGAAGCCAAGCAGCAGAAGCGTGGGCGCCAGCGGCGGCATATCACCATACTGGAGCATCACGTCGCGCACCCAGTAGCAGTTGCCCGCGTACCATAGAACGCCGCAGAGATAGCCCAACAGAAAGCCGCGGCGCAGCGGGCGGGGCTCGTCAACGCTCGCCGGGGCAAGCTGCGCCCACAGCAGCGGAACCAGCCCGAACCAGGCAAAAACCGAGCGCCAGACGGGCATCGGTCCAGCCAGCGGAAAGGGCAACTCCAGCAGGGCGGCGGAGAGAGCCGCCGCGGCCCACAACTTCCAGTTTCCGGTCTTCCAAAACGTGCGCAGCATACAAGGCCGAGTCTATCGCATGGGGCGCGGGGAGCGATGAAGGAGGCGAAAAAACTCCGCGCCGGCCCGAAACAGACTACAATTTGAGCATGATATTGGCTGTCTTTGCAATGCGGCTGCTGGAAGTTTTGTTCTTCGTCGGACTCGCCGGCTCCGCCGTCGTCGTTCTCATCAGTTTCGTCGAGGATGGGAAGGAACTCTTCGGCGATGACAAAGAGTGAGCGGGCGCTAGCGAGAGCTGAAGAGCTTGCTCGCCTCGGCTTGTGCGTCCGTAGTGGTGCGGGGCGTGATGGTGTAACGCGTGGCGTGCGCGATTCGGTCGCCGATGCTCATCGATGCCAGCGGACCTAAAGTCTCCAATTCAATATAGGGTAGCGGATCGGGGTTGGTGTAAACCTCGGTGACACAGCCGCCGTCGGGATACTCTCCCGGCCCTGTCTCGGCGTCGATGCGGACAGCAGCCTTCGGACCTACCCACACCATGCTGCCCGCCTCTGAGCCGATCTTGGAAGACACATTTGCACTGCGCCGCAGCGAGAGCAAGCGGCCCGCAACCTTCAACTCCGCCGGTTCGCTTTCCGCTAATAGCAGGTAAGGCTGCTTTTGCTTCGACTCTTCGGGAAGCAGCACAAAGACGCGCTCCGGATTGCGCATCTGGGAAATGGTCCAAACACTCACGCGCAGCGGCGCTCCAGCCAGCTTGTGATACTCGGTGCGAATGCGCAGGACGTGAGAGGCCTTATCCAGCTCAATGGAACGCGTGACTTGAATTCCAAAGCCGGGATCGACGGGCGAGGTGAGCGTGAGGCCGAGCGCGGTGGTGACTGCCTTGGCGGGAAGCGCATCGAAGGCTACCGGCGGCGGCCAGGCGCGGCCCTGGTGCGTGGGCCACTCCGACTGCGGCGCGGGCCAGCTCTTGTCGCCACCGAAGTTGATCCACTCGCTGGAGGAGGGATAGTTCAGTTGGCCGTCGAGGGCGCGGTTTTCCCAGAAGACGCCCTCGGCCTCGCCCTTGAGGCGCAACTGCATCACGCGGCCGATGGCTGGAACCACAACAGCTTCCACCAGGCCATTGGTGAGGAGGTAGCTGTCAGGCCAGCCGTGATAGCTGATGCGCTCTACAGAGATTCCTGCGGCCAGTGAATTTAGTTTTTCGGTGTGGTTCGGCAATGGTTGCGGCCTTTCCGGGTTTCTCCCAGGTCCCCAAATGCGAGGGACCTGGGGCACCCAGTTCGACTAAAGAGATTGTTGCTGAGCAGCTTTGTTGGTCTCAACCTCACGCGCTTCCAGATGGTCGAACCAGGTGAACTTAAGAATCAGCGAGGTGGCCAGAATCACGCCCGCGGCGAGGGCGGCGCGATCCCACTCATGAATCACGATATACAAGGGCAGAGCCACCAGCGAGACCTGCCAGACAATGCCCACGGCGATATTGAACATATCGCGGCAGAAGTCCTTGTTGCGCTTGAAGGAGGGATCTTCGGCCAGTACCTTCTTGAGCACCGGCCCCCAGAAGCCCCATGGACGAACGCGGCGATAAAAGTCCATCAGAACGGCGTCGTCCTCCGGCGCGGTGAGGAATGTGCCGAGCAGACAGCCAACGAGCGAAATTCCCACGACCAGCGGGAAGATGATCACCACTTCCATGTTGATGACATAGCGCGCCAGCAAATGTTGCAGGAAGGGCACAAAGGGAACAACCTTGGGCATGATCAGCGCCGAAGAGATGCCGGTGAGCATACCCCAGAAATAGCCCCAGCCATTGAAGCGCCACCAGTACCACTTCAAAACATTGGAAGCGGTGTAACCGCCCCACAATCCGGAAACGATCCAAACCACAACCTCGTTGACCGAAGTAACGCTCCAGCCAAAGATGACGCCTATGACGATGACGGCGAAGGATGCGAGATAGCTCAGCCGCACGTAGGTTTTGGGCGAGGCGTTGGGATTGATGTAGCGCTTGTAGATGTCGTTGACAAAGTAGGGCGGGGCGGCGTTGACGGTGGCGGCAAAGTTGGACATGAAGGCGGCCAGCAGGCCGGCGATGAGGAAGCCAAGCAGGCCAACGGGGACGAAGCGCCCCAGGGCCAGAGGCAGCACCAGTTCAAAGTCCATGTGGGTTCCCATGGCGCGCAGGTCAGGGCCAAAGAAAGCCGCCGCCAGCACCGTAAGGCCCATGATGAGGAAGTAGCGCGGAGGAGTGAGCACGATGTTGACCCAAGCGCTCATCATCGAGGCCTCGCGGGGATTTTTAGCCGAAAGAATGCGCTGCATATCGTAGTTGGGCGCGGGTCCGGCAGCCGAGATGGGAATGCCCTTGAAGAGCAGCATCATCACGAAAAAGCCGAAGAGTTCATATTTGTCATCGGCAATTTTGGCGGTGGCCGCGGGCAGCAGCGTGGCCCAGTCCAGGCCCAGATGCCAGCCGAAGAAGATGTTGTCCCAGCCGGCGGGCACCACTCTGTGCAGCATATCCGGCGCCACCTTGCTCATAGCGATGATGCCCACCGCGAACGAGGCGATGGAAAGGATGAAAAACTGCACCACTTCGGTGATCACCACGCTGATCATGCCGCCTTTGATCACATAGATCGCCGTGATGCTGATGAGAATCAGCGCGTATTCGTTGGCGGAAAGATGCCAGGGCAGATAGGTCTGCGCGAACTTGCCGATGCCCTTGAAGGCATAAGTAAAGAATCCGATGATGCTGACGAAGGCGTAGATCACCACGATGATGTGAGAGAGCTGCGCGCCGCGGCCGGTGCCGAAGCGGGTCTTGATCCACTCCGCGCCGGTCATCACGTTGGAGCGGCGCAGCCAACTGGAGAGATAAACCATCAGGAAGATCTGGTTGAAGGTGGGCCATAGCCAGGGGATCCACACGCTCTTCAGGCCATAGACGAACATCCAGGAGACCAGCAGCATGGTTCCGCTGATGTCAAACATTCCCGAGGCATTGGAGATGCCCAGCATATACCAGGGCATGGCATTGCCGCCGAGAAAGTAATTCTGCATGCTCTGCGATGCGCGTTTTGAAACCCAGTAGCCTATCAGCACTGTGCTGAGCAGGTAAGCCACGATGATAACGATGTCAACAACATGAAGTTGCAGCATTTAACTCCCCATGCCCTCGGGCATCTTCTCTCCGCTCTCCGCGGAAGATGGTAAACAGACTGGCTCGCCAGTTCGAAACGACTTTATTACGGCCGGGCAAGATGCGCGTGTGATTACCGGCACACACGGGCCTTGCCCGCTATTGCACCCCGGCGAGCAAAAACACCAGTGAAGCCTGCCAGTTGATGGCAATCTCATTGCTGGCATACGAGGCCTGTTGATCCGCATAGACCCTGGCTGGCGGCAGACCTCGCGGCAGCGCGGCCAGAACAGCGTCGGCCCGGCCGGCATTCGGCCCGCCTGAGAGCAGCCCTGGCCAGGGCGCGTCTGGATGCGAAGCGCTGGGCCGGTGATGCGGATGCAGGAATGGGTTCTCGCCCACCCGCGTCACAAACGAGAGAGAAAAAGTGTTGCGCCCCAGCAGGTAGTGGAGATTGTCGCGCGCCGCGTCCACAAAGGCTGGCTCGGGTTGGAAGAGATTGGCGACCAGCAGATATTTGCCGTAATCCGCCGCTACGCCATTCGAGCCCCACACATAATCCCTGGTCTTCAGGCTCACATGATAGGGATCAGCCTTGGTGCGCTCCACCACCGCACGCGCCGCCGCCACGGTCCGTTCGCGGATGGTGGCAACCGCCTTCGTATCCACATCCTTTCGTTTGGATAGCGCGTAGCTCCACAGCCCCATCGGCGCAACCTTCGCCCAGTTTTCGGCGGGCGGCGAATCCAGATCAGGCAGGAACTGCGCGTAATTTTTCAGGAAATACTCGTTAAACTGCGCCTCGCCGGTGGTGCGGGAAAGTTCGGCGGCGGCCCATAAACGCTCATCCGAGCAGTTGGAATCGCCGTACTCGCCGGTGGAGACGCCCGCGGGATTGCGGAAGACGACGTTGGGATTCTTTTCTGTCCAGGCCCAGGCCCTCCGCGCCGCCGCGAGCGCCTGTGCGGCAAACTTCGCGTCGTAAGGCTTGTAGACGCGCGCGGCGATCGCGCTCACCGCAGCCAGGTCAGCCGTGGAACAGGTGCTCTTGTAAGGCGCCGATCCGGTTCCGATCACTTCGCTGATCAGTGTATCCTTCTCTGGATCGACAAAGCCGGAAAAGTGGTCGCTGGTCTGTTTGTGCCATGCGCCGCCGTCGGTGTCCTGCATCTTCAGCATCCATTGCAGATTCCAGCGCGCCTCACTCAGAATGTCCGGCGTGCCGTTGCCCGACTCGGGAATCTTCAGCGAAATGCTCTTGATCTTTGCACCGTAGATCTCCCAGGCCCAGAGCAGCGTGCCGGTAGTGATGCCGGAGTTCACGACATAGCGCCCGTAATCGCCCGCGTCATGCCAGCCGCCCACGTTGTCACGTTCGCCCGTGGCTCCCGAACTGGCGCCGAACTCGCCATGCAGGTGGCAGGCGGGATGTATGTAGCCCGGAAACTCCGGCCCCATGTCCACCGCCGTTCCGCAGCGCTGGCCATAAAAGCCACGCATCGCCATATAGTAGGCACGCTGGTAGACATTCGCGCCCACGTTGAAGTCCCAACTGCGCCCCACGCCGGGAATCGAGAGATAGTAGCGGCCAGCCTGATGGAAGGCGGAAAAATCCGCCGCCTGCACCTGGTCGCCGCTGTCCTTGTCGTCCTGGGCGGATGTGAGCTTTCCATGAAAAACCACCGCATTGTCGCCGGCGCGCCGCAGTTCGAAGCTCGTGGCCGGCGAACTGACCAGCGCCACCTTGGGTCCATTCAGCGGATAGCCTACCTGGTCAACCTTGATGGCCACGTGCGCGGCGTCGGCTCCATACGCCAGAACGGCTGGGCAGATGAGAACTCCGGCCAAAAGGGCTAAATGCAGCAACGTCCGGCGAACCTGTGCGCTTTTAGTTTGTAAACACATCAAAAACCCCCACCTCCGCTGCTTCGCCTCGCGGCAACGAACCCGGAGATACTTGATTTTGCTTGCGCTGATACTTTTTCACACTTGCGTCCCGTCGCGCAAATCTAGGTTAATTTCACCCTCCACGGATCACTTTCGCATCCCGTTTGATGAGCTTTTGTTCTGGAGACTATACTGGCGAAAGGTTTTCTTCGAGGGAGCAAGCACAATGAAGTTCGGCTATTTCGACGATTTGAAGCGCGAGTATGTAATTACTCAACCGGATACTCCCTTGCCGTGGATCAACTACCTCGGCTGCCAAGCGTACTTCGGCATCATCTCCAACACTGCGGGAGGCTACTCGTTTTATCGCGATGCGCGCCTGCGCCGCATTACGCGCTACCGGTACAACAATGTGCCCATGGACTTCGGCGGACGCTACATCTACCTGCGCGACGACGAATCAAAGGAGTTCTGGTCGCCCTCGTGGCAGCCCACGCGCAATAACCTTAAGAACTACACCTGCCGCCACGGCTTGGGCTACACCACCATCGGCTCCGAGTACGCCGGCATCGAGGCGAGCACCCGCTACTTTGTGCCTCTCGACGAGACCCTTGAAATCTGGCAGCTCACCGTCACCAACAAGCGCGCCGTCAAAGCCTCGATCTCAGCTTTCTCATCCATCGAGTTTTGCCTGTGGGATGCGCAGGACGACGCCACCAACTTCCAGCGCAACTTCAATACCGGTCAGGTGGAAGTCGAGGATGGCGTCATCTACCACAAGACCGAGTACCGCGAGCGCCGCAACCACTTCGCCTACTTCGCCACCTCCGAGAAGGGCGGCAGCTTTGACACGCAGCGCGAGGCCTTTTTGGGAAGTTATCGCGGCTGGGATAAACCCGCCACAGTGGAAGCCGGCCAACTGACCAACTCCATCGCCCACGGCTGGTCGCCAATCGGCGCCCATCAGGTCAAGCTCGATCTGGCTCCCGGCGAGACGCGGCAGATTGTCTTTGTGCTCGGCTACCATGAGAACCCCGTCGCAGAAAAGTTCGACCCTCCCGGCTCGCAGATTATCAACAAGAAGCTGGTCAAGCCGACGATTGCCAAATACCTTGACGCCAAGCAGGCCGATGCGGCCTTCGAGCAACTGCGGCAATACTGGGACGGTCTGCTGGGCGTCTTCCAGGTGGCCACGCCCGACGTTCACACCAACCGCATGGTCAACATCTGGAATGCCTACCAGTGCATGGCGACCTTCAACATGTCGCGCTCCGCCTCGTTCTATGAGTCCGGCATTGGTCGGGGCCTGGGCTTCCGCGACTCCAATCAAGATTTGTTGGGCTTTGTCCACATGGCGCCCATCCGCGCCCGCGAACGCATTCTCGACCTGGCCTCGACGCAACTGCCATCGGGCGGCGCGTATCACCAGTACCAGCCGCTCACCAAGCGCGGCAACAACGACATCGGCGGCGACTTCAACGACGATCCGCACTGGCTGATCGTGGGCGTCTCGGCCTACATCAAGGAGACCGGCGACTGGAGCATCCTCGACGAGCCGGTGCCCTACGACAATCAGCCCGGTTCGGAGAAGCCTCTCTACGAGCACCTGCAGCGCAGTTTCAACTACACTCTCTCGCGCCTGGGGCCGCACGGGCTGCCGCTGATTGGCCGCGCCGACTGGAACGACTGCCTCAACCTGAACTGCTTCTCCGACACGCCGGGTCAGAGCTTCCAGACCACCACCAACAAGGACGGCAAAGTCGCCGAGTCGGTCTTCATCGCCGGCCTGTTTGTCCTCGCCGGCCGAGAACTGGCCGCTATCGCCAGCCACCGCGGTCTGGAGTCTGAAGTGGCTTCTTACATTGCGGAAGTTGTCAAGATGGATCAGGTCGTTCGCCGGCATGGCTGGGACGGCGAGTGGTTCCTGCGCGCCTATGACGACTTCGGCGCCAAGATCGGTTCCAAGGAATGCGAAGAAGGCAAGATCTTCATCGAGTCGAACGGCTTCTGCGTGCTGGCCGGGATTGGCCTCGAAGACGGCCTCGCCGCCAAGGCGCTCGAAGCCACCGGCAAGCATCTGGCCACCAAGCATGGCATCGTCCTGCAGCAGCCGCCTTACTCCCAGTATTACCTGAACCTGGGCGAAATCTCCTCTTACCCGCCGGGTTACAAGGAGAACGCGGGCATCTTCTGCCATAACAATCCCTGGGTGATCATTGCCGAAACGCGGCTGGGCCACGGCGACCTGGCGCACGACTACTACAGCCGCATCAACCCCTCGGCGCGCGAAGCGATCAGCGACCTGCATCGCTGCGAGCCGTATGTCTACGCGCAGATGATTGCCGGCAAGGACGCGCCCAGCTTTGGCGAGGCAAAGAACTCCTGGCTCACCGGCACCGCGGCCTGGAACTACTACGCCATTGTGCAGTGGATACTCGGCATCCGCACCACGCTCGACGGCCTGGAGATAGCCCCGGTCATCCCGAAGAGCTGGCCGGGATTCACCGCAACGCGCGTCTTCCGCGACGTCACGTATAACATCGCCATCGACCGCAAGGGCGCGGGCAATTCCATCGCGCTCACTGTTGATGGCGCGCCTGTCAATGGGAATCTTGTAACTCCTCCCGCGGACGGGCGCAAGGAAGTTACTGTCAAAGCCATTTTGAGTTAGCGCGCACCCATCCTGCAATATTGTTTTTCCGCAAGGATGGGGTTCCGCAATCTCCCGCCGGGTGCCCCATCCTTTTCGCGTTCTTTGCGAAAAGGGTGGGATACCACAATCTTCCTCAACTTTCCGAAAAGGAGAATCACATTGTATATCGCCAATGAACAGCGTTACGACTCCATGCTCTATCGCCGCACCGGCAAGAGCGGCCTGAAACTGCCCGCTATCTCGCTTGGCCTGTGGCATAACTTCGGCGGCGAGGATATATTCGAGAATAGCCGCGCCATGGCCCGCCGCGCCTTCGATTTGGGCATTACTCACTTTGACCTGGCCAATAACTACGGCCCGCCCTACGGCAGCGCGGAGAGCACCTTCGGCGAGATTCTTCGCCTTGACCTCATGCCTTATCGCGATGAACTTATCATCAGTTCCAAGGCGGGCTATGATATGTGGCCCGGACCTTACGGCAACTGGGGTTCGCGCAAGTATCTCTTAGCCAGTTTGGACCAGAGCCTGAAGCGCATGGGTCTGGAGTATGTTGATATCTTCTACTCGCATCGCCCCGATCCCGAGACGCCCGTGGAAGAGACGATGCGTGCGCTCGACCAGGCCGTGCGCTCCGGCAAGGCGCTTTATGCCGGCATCTCCAACTACAGCCCCGAACAGACCGCTGCGGCCGTCGGAATTCTGCGCGAACTTGGCACTCCCTGCCTGATTCATCAGATGAAGTATTCGATGTTTGTACGCACGGCGGAAGAAGGACTTTTCGACGAGCTGGGCAAAGAGGGTGTGGGCGGCATCGCCTTCACTCCTCTGGCGCAGGGATTGCTGACGGACCGCTATCTGCATGGCGTTCCGGAAGGCTCGCGCGCTTCAAAAGAGCACTTTTTGAAAAGCCGCGACATTGACGAACATCGCCTCGCGCAGATTCGCGCGCTGGGTGAAGTGGCCGTCGCGCGTGGCCAATCGCTGGCGCAGATGGCGCTGGCCTGGGTGTTGCGCAATGGTTGCATGACTTCGGCGCTGATTGGCGCCAGCCGCGTCACGCAGATCGAACAGAATGTGGCCGCACTCGCCAATCTCAATTTCAGCGCGGAGGAGTTGGCGCGCATTGATGCGATTCTTGCGCAGGCCGCATGAGGATGGAAGATTCATCGCGTCTTTTCTTCCACTAGGAGGTGCTTCATGCTGGAACTGCGGCAGAAGGTGGAGTCGGAAGTTCAATCTATCTTGTCCTTCTGGCTTAAGTACGCCATCGACGAAGAGTTCGGCGGCTTTCGCGGGCAGATAGCCAACGATCTTGTGATTGATCCGCGCGCCGCCAAGGGGCTTATTCTGAACGCGCGCATTCTCTGGAGCTTTTCCAAGGCTTTCAGCGTTTATCGCGCCCCCGCCTATCTCGCCGCCGCGCGCCGCGCGTACGAGTATTTGACCAGTTACTTCTGGGATCTGGAATTTGGCGGCGTCTATTGGATGCTCGATTATCTCGGCCGGCCCATCGACACCAAGAAGCGCATCTACGGGCAGGCCTTCACCGTTTACGCGCTGGCGGAATACTACCATGCCACAGGCGACGCCGAGGCTCTCGGAAAGGCCATGCGCCTGGTCGAGCAGATCGAGTCATCCAGCCACGATGCCCTGCACGGCGGTTACTTCGAAACCTATGAGCGCGATTGGTCGCTGGCAGTGGACCAGCGCCTGAGCGATGTGGATATGGACGAAAAAAAGTCCATGAATACACACCTTCACTTGATGGAAGCCTACGCGGCACTGCTGGGCGTTCATGAGGATGAGACTGTTCGGACGCGCCTGCGCGAACTGATCGAAATCTTTCTTGACAGGATTATCAATCCTGCCACGAGCCATTTTATTTTGTTTCTTAACGAAGAATGGCGTTCGCGTTCCAACAAAATCTCTTTCGGCCATGATATTGAGGGAAGCTGGCTGCTCTGCGAGGCTGCGGAGAACCTTGGCAATGTCGCCCTGTTGCAGCGCGTTCGCGAAGTTGCGGTGAAGATGGCCAGGGCTGTGCTTGAGCAGGGAATCGACAGCGACGGAGGCCTGCTTTACGAAGCCGGGCCGGCCGGCATTCTCGACTCCGACAAGCATTGGTGGCCGCAGGCCGAAGCCGTGGTTGGCTTTATCAATGCTTATCAGCTGACCGGCGAAGAGCGATTCATGGCCGCGGCTGAAAGTAGCTGGTCTTTTATCGACAGTTTCATCATTGATCACGTACATGGAGAATGGTTCTGGAAGGTATCAAAGTCGGGAGTTCCCAGCGCGGATCGCTACAAGGTCGATCCATGGAAGTGCCCTTACCACAACAGCCGCGCCTGTTTTGAAACGATGAAACGGCTGGATTCGAGCCATGTTTCTCAAACACGAACCGCACAATAGGAAATACAGGAGAACAAAGATGACTCAAGCTCAATTCAAGAAAGCGGTGCAGAATCTTTTCAAGCAGCAGGAAAAGCTTCTCACCCGCCGCAATCGCAAGTCGCCCGGTAGCAACGGCATTATCGACCGTTACCAGTTCCCAGTGTTGACCGCGGCCCACGCGCCCATCAGCTGGCGTTATGACCTGAATCAGAAAACCAATCCATTTCTGCTGGAGCGCATGGCTGTGAACGCGGCCTTCAACGCCGGCGCAATTTTGCATGAGGGCAAGTTCCTGGTGGCCGTACGTGTCGAGGGAGCGGATCGCAAATCCTTCTTCGCCATAGCAGAAAGCGCCAACGGCATCGATAACTTCCGCTTCTGGGATGCTCCAATTCTGCTGCCGGAGGCCAGCGAGCCGGATACGAATGTCTACGATATGCGCCTGACCCGGCATGAAGATGGCTGGATTTACGGCCTCTTCTGCACGGAGCGTAAGGATCCGAAGATGCCGGAGTGGGATACATCCTCGGCCGTGGCGCAGTGCGGCATTGTGCGCACGCGCGATCTGAAGAACTGGGAGCGGCTGGCCGATCTCAAGTCCCGCTCGCCGCAGCAGCGCAACGTTGTGCTGCATCCTGAGTTTGTCGATGGTAAGTACGCCTTCTACACGCGTCCGCAGGATGATTTCATCCAGGCAGGCAAGGGCGGCGGCATTGGGTGGGGCCTGTCGGCAAGCATTGAGAAGGCCGTGATCGACGATGAGATCATTCTTGACAATCGCGAGTACCACACTATCCAGGAGGTCAAGAACGGCCTCGGACCGGCGCCCATCAAGACGCCCAAAGGCTGGCTGAACCTGGCGCATGGCGTGCGCAACACAGCCGCCGGCCTGCGCTATGTGCTTTATCTTTTTCTTTCCGAGTTGGAGCGGCCCTGGGTTGTCACGCGCAAGCCGGCCGGCTACTTTCTTGCTCCTGAAGGAAATGAGCGCATCGGCGATGTCTCCAACGTGGTTTTCAGCAATGGCTGGATTGAGCGGAAGAACGGCAATGTCTTCATCTATTACGCCTCCTCCGACACGCGTCTGCACGTGGCCACCAGCACGGTTCCCAAGCTGCTTGATTACGTGATGAACACGCCCGCCGATCCACTGCGCAGTCATGCCTGCGTGGAGCAGCGTTGCGCGCTGATCAAGCGCAACCAGGCAGCGCTCAAGGCGTTGAAGAAGTCCGGCGCGCGGCGCGCGAGCAAGAAAAAAACCGCGACGAAGGCCAAGAAGCGGTAACGGACGAAAGCTTCGTTTTGCGCCTGTTCGCCCCTGACCGGCCTTAAAGCGGTTCTCCAATTGCTGAACTCCGAAAGCATACCGCCAAGTGGCTTTTTCCTCAAGAAAAAGCCACCTTTGATAGAACTAGCAAGGGCAATTGAATTGGAGAACCGCTCTGGTGGGCTAGAATACAAATTCATGGCGAGCAGCGCACAACTCGAGCTTTGGCAGGCGGAAAAAGTGGCCGCACAGACCGCCGTGACCCTTGCGCCCAACGGAATTCACTATGCCATGTGGGGTGAGACGCGCATCACGGATGCGGATCTGGAACGGCTGGTCGGCGCCGTGCCAGCCACACTCTCGGCCGCGCTCGAACATCGCGCCTATTTCTTTGTTCCGCTGGCCATCGCCGACACCGACGAAACGATGGTTGCGCCGGGCTATACAGTTGATTTGGGCGACCGCGCCATCTGCCATCGCAACGCCTCCTTCGGCTCGACTGAAGCGGTTTTTTTGTCTACGCGCCTCGTTGATGATCGCTTTGGCCTGGCCTTCGAGTTTTTCATTAACGTAGCCCACAACTTTGTTGAGGCTGCCGGCGTGCCGGAGAGCTTTTCGTCGCTGGTATGGCAGCAAGCCGAAGCCCAGGTGCGCGGCGAAACCAGCCAGGACGCATGGGAGGCACGCCGCCGCGCACAGGACGGCCGCTCTCTGGAGAGCAGAAGCACTCAGAAAAGCATTGACGAGCGAGCGCGCAGCGCGTACTTTGAGTCGGCCTTCTCCGACGCCCTGGCGATTTATATGCTTTCTCTGGCTGTGGACTTCGATTATCACGATCTGCGCGAGCGCGACTACCCGCTGCTTGCTGCCTCTGCATTGGCTGAGCGCCTGCGCCATGTGGCGAGCCTCTTCCCCGCCAATACAGGCTATGAGTTTCAGGTTCTTTATCGCCGCAAGGGCTGACGGCTTACAGCATTTTTTCTATTTGTGTAGAGGCAGCGTGGACCGGGAGGTCCACGCTACAGCCGGCCGGGAGGCCGACGCTACATTCATACAATAACCAAATCACGCGGTCACGGTACTAATCGGGGTTTTTCAGCAGCCAATAATGGAATCCATCCACAATGGCCATCAGCGCCGCCTGATTCAAATCGCTGCTTACTCCCGCGGTGATCCAGGGTTCGTGGCCGTCGGCGTTGAAGCTGACCGTGACGCGAACGTAGGCCGCCGTGTCATTCGCGGAGACGTCAATAGCGGTAACGCTGAATGTGCCCAGGCGCAACCGGGCGATGGCCGGGTGCCATTTTTCCAGCTCGCGGCGCATGGCTTTAGTGAGCGCATCCACTGGCCCGGCGCCCTCAGCGCGCGTTGTCTTTACCGTCAAGTCGCCAATGGACAATAACATTGCGGCCTGCACATACCTGTTTCCGGTTTCGTCGGATTCATCGATCACTCGCCAGCTCTTCACGGTAAAGCGGTCGTGCAAGGTTCCCAACACCTTCATGCAGGCCAGCTTGAAGGAGAGTTCGCTGACGGTGAAACCGCCGCCTTCGATCATTGCCTGGTTGGCATCCATCAACTCCTGGGCCTGGGCCGAGTCCAGGGCGACGCCGAGCGATTCGGAGAGCAGCACGATATTCGCTTTTCCCGATTGGCCGTTGACGCCAATCACCGGGCTGGCGCCGACGCGTGCCGGATCGCACCAGAGATAGGCTCCGGGGTTCTTGCGTTCGCTGCTGCCGTGCATTCCCGCCCATGTGCCAAACGCGCCGGCTCCGACAATGGGAGTGCTGTGGGGCGCTTCAATTCCGAAGGCAGCGTAGGCCGAGTGGGCCAGGCTGGTGAGTCCGGTAAGCGATTCGGGAGCGACAAACTCCGCTTCGCCGCGCAGTTGCATACTGCCGATGACCGTGGTCAGGTTCACATTGCCGCAGCGCTCGCCTGTTCCCAGCAGCGTTCCTTGAATTTGAACCGCGCCGGCAAGAATGGCGGCGCGCGTGTTGGCGACACCCAGGCCGCGATCGGTGTGGCCATGAAAGCCGAAGCGGGCGCCGGGGAAATCGCGCACCAAACCGCCGACCACTTGAGTTACTTCTTCCGTGCTGGCGCCGCCGGTGGTGTCGCAGACCACAATTCGACTTACTCGCTGGCGAGCGCACTGCTCCACCATCTGGTGAAAGTAATCGAGGCTGCGTTTGCGGAAATCCGCGTCACAATCGCTACCGCACTCGCGCCGGCCGCAGCAGGCATCCAGAGCGTGCTCCAGATCCACCATCACTTCCAGGCCGCTCTCTTGCAGGCAGGCAATCGTCTCGCAGGCCATCAGCAGATTCTCTTCCGGCGTTGTTTCCAATGACTTGATTACATCGAGCAACCGGGACTTGACGACAACGACAGCGGCGCTCACGCGTGACTTGTGTGCAATCATGCATTGCACATCGGGCCATTCACGAACAGTGGCGCCGCGTCCGCGCGTTCTGCCAAAGAGGGCCAGCTTCATCGCTCCCGTATCAACCGGATAGAGAGCGCTGGTCAAGTCGCTGACAAACTGGTTGGCGCCGGCAAAGCCAATTTCGGAATAGTGAACGCCGAAAGCGGCCATGCGTTGCAGAAGGCTGACCGCATTGGGCATGGAGATGTCGATGTTGGGCTGCTGCAGCCCATCGCGCAGGCTCGTGTCAAAGATCTCGACTTTTCGTATTTCTGTCATCGATCCAACAGTCCCTCAGAGGCTAAAGCTCTCGTCTTTTATGTTACATTTGCGGAACGACTGAAGTCGTGCCCTGTTACAAAACAGACCTAAATTCGAGTTTTTCCGCAGCCTGTTGAGCCGTTCCCTCTCAAACCATCAACCTGCCCTTTGAGAACGTCGACTTCATGAACGGTTCATTCATGCTTGTGGCCGCTGTGCCGGTGTCCGCGACTGGAGCGTCTCGCAATGCCTTCAGTGGACACCACGCAGCCTTCCAGCTTCTCACAGGCAGAGTGCTCAAACTGGATAGTTGAGTGACCGATACGAAAGCGATCCTCAAGCAGATGATTCAGCTTGGCCAGGATGCAGGCGCTCTCCGAGGGCGGAATGTCGGCGATGGTCACGTGGCAGGCCAGTGCGCTGGAGTTGGAGCCGAGGCTCCAGACATGGAGGTCGTGGACGTTGACGACGCCCTCGACGGCTCTCATGGCGGCGCGCATCTCGTCGAGCGAGACACCACGCGGTGTGCCTTCAAGCAGGATATTGAAGCTCTCGCGCAGGATGTCGAAGCTGGTCCAAAGGATGAGCGCAGCGATCAGCAGCGAGAGGACGGGATCGATCCAATTCTGTCCGGTGAACAGAATACCCGCGCCGCCGGCGATGACTGCGGCGGTGGAGAGCGTGTCGCCTGCCATGTGAAGGAAGGCGGAGCGCAGATTCACGTCGCGGGCCACGCCCCAGAGCAGCGCAGCGATGACGCCGTTCATCACCACGCCGGCAGCGGCCACAATCATCATCAGCCGGGGCTGTACGGTGACCGGTGCCGAGAGTCTGTGGACGGCTTCGATTGCGAGCCAGACGGAAATGCCAATCAACATTGTTGCGTTGATGAAGGCAGCCAGCACTCCTGCGCGCTGATAGCCGAAGGTCTTCGAGGGGTTGGCAGGGCGGAACTGAATGTAGACGGCGGCATAGCTGAGCAGCAGAGCCAGGAAGTCAGAAGCGTTGTGGCCGGACTCGGACAACAACGCCAGAGAGTGAGCGCGCAACCCGGCGATAAAGGTGACCACCACGTAGGCGAGCGTGGCCGCCAGCGAGAAGCGCAGCACGGATTGAATGCGGTTTGCGCCGGAACCGGAGGGCGTCGGGTGGACGTGCATGGAAATAGTATACCGGGGATGGGTATCTGAAACCAAGTGCAGGGAAATGCAAGACGGACTCAGAAGCCGGCCCAGCGCAGATAGAAGGCGATCAGCCGCTCGCCCCATAAACTGCTGACAATGCCGCCGATGCAGAGAAATGTACCCAGCGGCAGTTTGGTGAGCGCGATTTTTTCTGATCGGCTGCGCGCAGCGGGAATGAGCAGCAGCACGACCGCGACCAACGCTCCGAGAATGACTCCCAGGCCGAAGGCGAGCAGCGCGCCGGGAAGGCCGAGCCATGCGGCCAGCATCGCCATCAGTTTGGCATCGCCTAGGCCTAGCCCCTCGCGACGGCGAATGAGCCAGTAGAGCCAGCGGATGAGCAGGATGAGGGCAAAGGCGGCGAGGATGGCGAGCAATCGTGAAGTGGCGGCATAAAGAGGACCCATCCCAATTTTCAGTGCGCTTTCGTCTAGATCGACCGTTGCATTAAACAGAATGAAGCCCAGCACAATGCCAGACCAGGTGAGCCAATTTGGCAGCCAAAGGTGTTCAGCATCCAGGGCGGCAAGTGCCACCAGCGACCAATAAAAGAAAAGCTGGAAAAGGAGGGCGATCAGCAACATTGGCATCCGCTCGGAAGGTATGTCCATGATGCCAGAGGGATTGAATGTTTGCCATGCAGCAAGAATCCATAACGCAGCAACCGCCAGCTCTACCAGCGGATAGCGCCAGCCGATCCAGCTTTTGCAGGTGCGGCAGCGGCCGCCGAGCGCCAACCAACTGAGGAGCGGAATGTTCTCCCACCAGGCGAGTGAGCGCCCGCATTGGCGGCAGTGGGAGCGCGGATGGACGACGCTTTCGCCCGCGGGCCAGCGGCTCAGGCACACGTTCAGAAAGCTGCCGAAGCAGAGGCCCAGCAGGCCCGCAAAGATCGTTCCCAGGATGCGAATCATCGTCGAGGTTGAGTATATCGCTCTTCAGCGAAAGGGCCGGTTGAGACTTGTGGTTTCCCACCCTTGCAACAAGAACAAGAACGTCGCAAGGATGAGGCACCCCAGATTTGAGGGGCAACCCGCCCAAGCTACACTAGAGTTGTATGAGCCATCCGCCAGAACGCTCGCCCCAAGAGGGTTCCGCGACCCTCGCCTCTGACACGGCGCAGGCGGCGGCGCTGTTTGAGCAGTCGGTCAAGATCATGGCGCGGCTGCGCGCGCCCGATGGCTGTCCCTGGGACCGCGAGCAGAGCTTCGACTCGATTCGCAAGTACACGCTGGAGGAGACCTACGAGGTCTTCGACGCAATCGAACGGCGCGACTTTCCGCACCTGGCCGAAGAGTTGGGCGATCTGTTGCTGCAAGTGCTGTTTTATGCCGAGATGGCCGCCAACGAGGGCCATTTCACCATAGCCGATGTGCTGGAGCAGTTGAACAACAAGCTGGTGCGGCGGCATCCGCACGTCTTTGGCGACGAGGCGGCGCGAGCGGCGGGCAATCGGGCCGAAGTGGACGCGGTGGAAGGTTCGGCTGCAACCGTGCTGCGCAATTGGGAGCAGATCAAAGCAGCGGAGGCATTGCATGCAGCGAACGCGGCTTCGCCGCAAAAGGCATTGCATGCAGCAGATGCGCCTTCGGCGCAAAAGCCTCCAGTGTCGCGGTTGGATTCGGTGCAGCGGGCGATGCCGGCTCTGGCGGAAGCGGCCAAGCTGGGCGCAAAGGCGCGCCGGGCGGGCTTCGACTGGCCTGAGTGGCGCGATCTGTTGCCCAAGCTGGTGGAGGAGACGGCGGAGTTGGAGGCCGAGGCCTCTTCAGACGATCCGGCGCGCCAACCGGCGGTCGAAGCAGAGCTGGGCGACCTGCTGTTTACCGTGGTGAACCTGGGCCGCCACTTGAATGTGGACGCGGAGATGGCACTGCGCGGCTGCAATCGGCGCTTCCGCGAGCGCTTTCGCGAGATGGAACTGGCCTCGGAGCGGCCGCTGGAAGAGCTTTCAGCGCCTGAACTTGAGGAGTTGTGGGCCGCGGCGAAGCGCAAGCTGGCAGGATATTAGAAAGCATCTGAACAAGTATCGCCGAGCAAGATACATTCCCTCTGGGGTTCGCAATTCTTCCGATTTATGTTGAGTCCGGCGTGGACCGGGATGTCTACGCTACAGGCGGCCGGGAGGCCGGCGTTACTTGTTCCCTGTTCCCCTACTCCCTGCCCTTTTTGCGGATTTCGATGTTGAGGCGCTTGATCTTCTGGTTGAGGGTGGAGAGGGGAATGTGGAACTGCTCGGCGGCGTCGGTCTGGTTGCCGTTGCAGCGCTCCAGCTTCTCGATGATGACGCGGCGCTCGAAGTCTTCGAGGATGTCGAAGAGCGAGGCGTCGGGGTTGTGTTCGAGCAGGGCATCCTGGAAGCGGCGTCCGGTGATCTGGCCGGGGAGGAGCTCGGAGCCGATGACCGGACCGGTGGAGAGCACCACGCCACGCTCAATGGAGTTCTCGAGTTCGCGGACGTTGCCCGGCCACTCGTAATCCATGAGGGCGCGCAGGGCGTCGGCGGAGAGATGGCGCGGCTCGAAGCCGTTTTCGTTGGCGTAGAAGTCGAGGAAGTGCTGCGCGAGCAGGGGAATGTCTTCGCGGCGGGCGCGCAGTGGCGGCAAGTCAACGGTAATGACGTTGAGGCGATAGAAGAGGTCCTCGCGGAAGCGGCCCTCCTGCACCTCCCTGCGGAGATCGACGTTGGTGGCGGCGAGGATGCGCACGTCCACTTGAATTTCCTGGACGCCGCCCAAGTGCATGAAGCGGCGATCCTGCAGGACGCGCAGAATCTTGGCCTGGGTATCCATGCCCATGGTGGCGATCTCGTCCATGAAGAGCGTGCCGCCGTTGGCGACCTCGAAGAGGCCTTTTTTGGCGGCGACGGCGGAGGTGAAGGCGCCTTTGACGTGACCGAAGAGCGTGGATTCGAGCAGCTCGCTGGGCATGGCGCCGGTGTTGATGGGGACGAAGGGTTTGTCTTTGCGCGGCGAGTTGGCGTGAATGGCCTTGGCGATTAGTTCCTTGCCGGTGCCGCTCTCGCCCTGAATCAAAATAGTGGAACGACTGGGCGCGACCTGGGCGACGAGATCGAAGACCTTGAGCATGATCTCGCTTTTGCCCACGATGTTGCTGAAGTTGTAACGCTGCTTGAGGGTGCGCTTGAGTTGGAGGTTCTCTTCCTCGGCGCGATGGCGGGCGACAGCGGAGCGGATGTCGGCCAGCAGCTTTTCGTTGTCCCAGGGCTTCTGGACGAAGTTCTCCGCGCCAGCGCGGATTGCTTCTACGACGTTTTCCACGGTGCCGTAGGCGGTAATCATGATGACCGGCAGATCGGGCTGGCGCTCCTTGATCAGGGGAAGCAGCTCCATGCCGGATTGCCCGGGCAGGGCCAGGTCGAGCAGTACTAAATCGAAGTTCTCCGCGTCCAGATTGCGCAGGCCCTGCTCACCGTCCACGGCCAGGGTGACAGCGTAGCCCTCGAGCGAAAGCAGCACTTCGAGCGAGTCGCGAATGGCGGCTTCGTCGTCGATGACCAGAATGGAGGCCAGGCTGGCGTTGGCGGAGAGAGCAGATGGATTCAAAGACGATTCGACCTCAGGCATGAACGGAATTCCTCAGCAGCGGAAACTCAAGATGAAAGGTTGTGCCGGCGCCGAGGGTGCTCTCGACATGAATTTTTCCGGCGTGCTCCTGGATGATGCCGTAGGAGACGGAAAGTCCCAGGCCGGTGCCGCGGCGGTCGCCGGCCCTGGGAGTGGTTTTGGTGGTGAAAAACGGGTCATAGATGCGTTTGAGATGCTCGGCGGCGATACCGCTGCCGGAGTCGGCCACCAGCGCGGCCACGTAGTGATCACTCGTGTTGGCCATTGTGGCTACGCGCAGACTGCCCCCGCCGGGCATGGCCTCCTTGGCGTTGAGCAGCAGATTGAGAAAGACCTGTTGCAGCTTGCCGGGATTGCCGTGAATGGCGGGCAACTCGTTGGCCAGCTCCAGATCGACGGTAATCCTGGCGGTCTTGAACTGATGTTCGAGCAGCGAGAGCGTGTCGCGGATGACCTGATTGAGGTCGGTTTCACGGAATTCAGTGGTCGAAGTGCGCGAAAAGTTCAACAATCCGTTGGCGATCTCGGCGGCGCGGAAGCTCTGCTGGGTGATCTTGTCGAGCACCGGAGCCAGGCGTGCGTCGTCCTTGAGTTGCTTGGAGAGCATCTGCGCATAGGAGGAGATGACGGCCAGCGGGGTGTTGATCTCGTGGGCAACGCCGGCGGCTAGCAGGCCAATGGAGCTGAGCTTGTCAGCCTGCGCCAGTTGGGTCTCCAGCGTGACGCGCTCGGTGATGTCGTCCACCAGAATGATGCGGCCCACGGAAACAAAGTCGCGCGAGAGCAGCGGCGCCACGGCGATGTTGGCGGTGCGCTGCTCGCCAGCGCGGGTGGTGAGGCGGAATTTGTAGAGGTGATGGACGCCCTGCTCGCTGCGGAAGCTGTCAATCGCTTCGACAAACTCCAAAGGGAAGACGTCGCGCAGCAATTGGCCGATGGCCTCGGCGCGGCTGAGGGCATGCATGACCTCCATCTGCGCATTCCAGCTTTCAATACGGTCGTCGAGATCGAGGGCGAGGATGCCGACGTTGATGGACTCGACGATGTTCTCGTTGAACTCCTTGAGGCGCTCGAATTCGCCGATTTTTTCTTCGAGGCGGGCGTAGAGGCTGGCGTTTTGCAGAGCGATGCCGATGTAGCTGGCCAGGGATTCAAGCAACTCGACATCTTCGCTGGAGAGGAAGTCGCCGCCGATGGTGCGGCCCAGACCGATAACCGCGATGGTGCGCGTGCTGGCGCCGTCTTGAACGCGGCAGGGCAGGTAATAGTTGAGGTCGAGCAGGGCGGCGGCGCGCTGCTGCGCGGCGGGCAGATGGAGAGCGGCCTGGGCGTTTTCCAGGAAGATGTGCGAGTGGTCGGCGGCGCGGTCGAAGTCGAGGAAGCCGAGGTCAAGAGCGGCGCCATCGCAATCCCGCGCAACCTGCGCCTCGACCGGAAGCCCGTGCGCGGCGGCCAGATAAAGGCAGGAGCGATCGCGGGTCAGAAAGACCGCGACGCGCGCCACCAGCAGCGTGCTGGGCAGCCGCTCGACAATGGATTCGAGCAAAGCGGCCAGATCAGTCTCAGAGCTGAGGCCGCGGCCAAACTCGATGAGCGCCTTGCGGTAGTCGTAGCGCTGACGGTCGAAGATGCGGTCCACCCAGCTTTGGATGCGGCGCTTGAGGGGGTCGAAGATGGCCGCGACCACCAGAATGGAGAGCACGAGCCCCCACTCGCGGATGGTGTCTGGCAGGCGGGTGTGAACCAACAGCGTGACCAGGGCGATGATGCCGAAGTAGCCGCCCAGAATGAGGCTGGTGGCCAGCGTGTAAGCCACGCCGCGCTTGAAGATGAGGTCGGTGTCCATCAGCCGGTAGCGAATGATGGCCCAACTGAAGGTGAGCGGCAGAATGACGATGGAAAGCCCGGCCAGATTGGTGTAGAGGCTGGGCACGGGAATATCGAAGAGAAAGGGAACGGCGAAAAAAAGCGTAAAGGGCACGACAGCTAGCAGCGCGCCGCGATAGAGCCACTTCAACTGCTGGCGCTGCAAGGGGGCTTTGGCCAGCGAGTAGCTGCGCACGAAGAGGCCGGCGGCCATCAGGTAAAGGGCAGCTTCGTAGGCGACACTGACCCGGTCGAGCTGATGCAGCAGCAGGCCGGTGGCTTCGCGCGTGCCAATCGACCAAATCCAGAGGCCGAGCAGCCCGGCGCCGGGGGCGTATATAAACGGCAGCAGCCAGCGGCGGCCAAATTTCTTGAGCCGCTCCTCGGGAAAGCTGAGGGCAAAATGCAGAAAGAGCGCCGGTTGCAGGGATTCAGCCGCGACGTTGCACCAGAAGACGGTCCAGTCAAGAGTATGGAAGACGCCGGTGTACTTGAGAGCGTAGAGCGCGAAGGAGACCAGGCAGAAAAGGTAGAAGTGAGTGGCGCGCGGCGCCGTCCAGCGGCGGAAGAGGACGTAGATGCCGATGCTCAGATAGATCAGCCCGATGACGCGCAGCACCGAGGCCATGACGCGGTCGGCCGGCTCCGGGATCACCTCGACCGGCCTGTCCAATTGAATGCCGTTGCGGGAGATCTGGTAGTAAATCCGGAAGTAGCTGCCGGTGCGGTAGAGGGCGTGCTCCAGGTTTTCAACGCGCGCCACGGGGGTGTACTTCAAGTTGGACGGCAGCGGCTCCGGCTCGGCCTCACTGTGCTGGCCAGTCTCGTCGGGCAGTTCCTTGACCCCAGCCAGCAGGGGATGCGGCTTCATTCCGGAAAGCAAATCAGATCCGGCGCTTACGCCCGTCAGCAGGTCGTGCTGAAGGATGCCGGCGCGCTCACCGGGGCTGTTGGGTAGCACTTTGTCGGCCACGAGGCCCTGGCCGCCAGGCGCCTCACGCCACCAGACGCCGTCGTCGGGTTGCTGGGTGTGGCGCTCCTCATTGAAGTTCAATGCCGCCAGCAGCACCAGCCCAGCCGTTACCACGGCCAGCAGTGTCAACTGCAAACGGTTGTTGAAACTCGTCTCCATGAGGGGAACACCATCGATCATTCTGTTCTATAGCACGTCCGTTGCCATGTGGGAGAACGGTTCTGAATAAGACAGACGAAGGACAATTGACTGAGAATACGCAAGATACAGACGTCTGTACGCGGAAAAAGTCAACGAACATCACCGGGAATATCGAGAAATATACAATATATTGCAGGTTCATGCAGAAAATGGGATCAACATACTGATAATGGTAGACTCGAGCGCGGCCGATGCACCGCGGTTTGCAGGCAGAGCGGGAGCGAATCTTGCCGGTTTTGAGGGGCTTGGAGTAGGATGGGCTGGTTCCAATCGATGGATTGAGGAGAGAATTGAATGAATCGCAGAAACTTTGTCAGGAGCGCGGCGTTGATTCCACTCGCCGTCGGCAGCGCGGGACCTTCTTTTGCTTCGCTCGCCACCGGTGAGTCTGAGAAGAACGGCTTGCAGCAGGTCGCCGATGCTCCCTTGCGCGAGCGGTTTGAGCTTGCCCTGCACAGAGTTCTGGCGGGAGATTCGCCGGTGTATTCCGAGGAGCTGGTTCTGGCTGATGTTCGTCCCGTGCCGGAGCGCCGCTTTACCGAGTACAGCGGAGATGTCTCGGGGCGGTATATTGGCGCACTGGCCACCGCTGCCCGGTTTTATGGGAGGCCCATTGCGGGGCTGGACGGGCTGGTCAGCAAGGTGATCGCGTTGCAAAAGCCCGATGGGTACTTCGGCGCGGGCTTCCACTACGACCAGCCGAAAGACGATGAGTTGGCCCTTTTGTGGGGCAATGGGCGGCTGCTGGTGGGCTTGCTGGAGTACTACCAACTTAAGCCGTCGCCGGAGGTGCTTGCCGCGTGCAGGCGCCTGGGCGATTGGCTGGTGCGCATCAGTCCGCTGATGCTTTCGCAGGAGATACGCAGTGAGTTTGGGGCGCAGCATTTTGCCACCAGTTACATCTGCTGGATGCAGCAGACCGAAGGGCTGAGCAAGTTGTATCAGGTGACCCAGGACGGGCGCTACCGGAAGCTGGCCTCGGAGATTGCGGCAGTGATCGTGCGGCGGCCCAGCGATCATGTGCATGGTTACCTGACCAGCCTGCGAGGGGTGATGGATCTTTATGGCGCCAGCGGGGAGGCGCGATTTCTGGCTCAGTGCGAAGGCGCATGGGCTGAGATTGCCGAGTCGCAGGACGCGCTGATCACCGGGGGCGTTCCCGAGAAGTGGAGTCCCGGCAACCATCGCACGGAAGGTTGCGGCGAGGCCGATTGGGTGCGCCTGAGCCTTTCGTTGTGGAAGGCCACCGGCAATCGGAAGTACCTGCGGATGGCCGAGCGCTCGGTCTTCAACGAACTGGCCTTCAACCAGTTCGCCACGGGCGATTTTGGGAACCGGGTTTACACCGAGACCGGCGTGCCCGCCGACGGAGCCGTACGCGCGTGGTGGTGCTGCACGTTGCATGGTCTACGCGCGATTCCCGATATTCAGGCCAGCGCCTTCCGCGCCCAGCAGGGTGGTCTGTATTACGATCTGCCGGTTGATGGCGGCATCGAGACGCCGGCCTGGTCGGCTACGGCGGCCTCCTCGCTGGCGCGGGAGGGAACGATCCGCATTCGGCTTGCTCGCACTCGCCAGGCGCCGGCGCCCCTCTTCATTCGCCGCCCGGAGTGGGCCAGCGCTCTGGATATTCGTCTCAACGGCAGCGTCCTGCCCTTTACGGAAGAGGGCGGCTACGCGCGAGTGGAGCGCAGATGGCGGACAGGCGAGGTCCTCACGGTGCGGTATGCCATGCAGCTACGCTGTGAGCCGAGCGGAGCGGGCCGGGTTTCCTACTTTTTCGGGCCCTGGCTGCTGGGCGCTCCGGCGTCAGAAAACTTCGATTATTTCAATGAGCTGACCCTGAACAACCGGCTGCTGCGGGGCAAGGAAGAACGATTTTCCGCCGCAAGGCAGCCCGGCCATCCATTTCGTGTGCCCATCGCAGCCACGGCCGTTCCCTACATTCCGGCCGAGTACCCGCTGCAGCCCGGGAGGGTTGTGCTGCGCGCCCTTGCCGAGCAGTCTGGGCAGCCCACTACCTCGTGGGAGTTGCGATTTTTAACGCAGGAGCAGGGGTAGAGCTTTTTCCCTGCGCTGTAAACTTGCGCGCACAGCGAGCGTCTACCTTAGTGATGGCAGCCGGCGCAGCATTGGACGCGATGAGCATGACCACGGCACAGGAGCTTGCCGCCGAGGAGTTTACGGCTGTCGTTACGCGGCACCGTGCGCAGATCTTCCGTTTTCTGCTCTCGTCGACGCGCGACGTGGACCTGGCCGAGACGCTGACCCAGGAATGCTTTCTGAAGGCGCATCGCAACTGGGCGAGCTTTCGCGGCGAATCCACTGCGCTGACCTGGCTGATGCGCATCGCCATCAACTTGCAGAAGGACCACTGGCGCAACCGGCGGGTGCAGTTCTGGAAGCAGGCGCGTACCAGCGCGGTGGATGTGAACGAGGCCGGTGAGTGGCTGCCCAGCGGGGAGCGCTCAGCCGAGCAGTTGATGCTGGCGCGGGAACGAGTGCGACAGGTAAGCAAAGTGGTGTCGGAGTTGAGCGAGCGGCAACGAACGATCTTTCTGCTGCGCTTTGTGGAAGAGATGGAATTGGGCGAGATTGCCAGGGCCACCGGTCTGTCGGACGGCACGGTGAAGGCGCACCTTTCGCGGGCCGTAGCCCGAGTGCGCGCGGAAGTTGGGGGAAAGTGATGAGCTTGATGGATGAAAAGAGCGGAGTTGGCGGGGTTGGCAGCGGAGCGGATGCACTGGATGAAGCGCTGCGAGATTACCGCTTGAGTGTTCATGCCTGGAGCGACGCAGCCTATGGCCATGCCCGGACGGTGGTGGTGGCTCCGCAGAGACGGCTATGGCGGCTGGCGACCGGGTGGGCGCTGGGATGTGTGCTGATTGCCGGCGGCGCGTCCGCGGGAATCTGGGAGCATCATCGACAGGCGACGAGGGCGGCCGCTGCGCGCGCGGCGGAAGTTGAGCGGCTGGCGGCTGCGCAGCGGGTGCAGTTGGCGCAGGAGGAAGATGAAGATTTGCTGGCCCAGGTGGATAGTGATGTAGCGCAGGAGGTTCCCAGCGCCCTGGAGCCGCTGGCGCAACTGATGGCTGCCGACGAGAGCCGGCACACGCGCAATCAGAAAAAAACGATCAGTTCCTCATACTAGCGAGGAAGAGGAGAAGGCGATGAATCGATTCAAAGCGATACGGTTGGGATGGGCAGTTGCGGGAGTATTAGTGGCGGGATCGGTGGCGATGGCGCAAGGGCCAAGTGCTGATGTTGGACCGGGAAATGGATCTGGTCCGGGCTTCGGACAGCATCGGCCCCCAATGGAGCGGGCCTTCGGGCCGCAAGGCGATCACGGGCGCTGGTGGAATCGACCGGAAGTGGTGGCAAAGTTGAAGCTGACCGACGAACAGCGGAAGGCCTTTGACGGGATTCTGCTGGAGCATCGGGTAAAGCTGATCGATCTGCGCGCCGGAGTGGAGAAGGCGGAGTTGGAGATGGAGCCGCTGATGGGCGCCGAGCAGCCGAACGAGGCAAAGATTCTTGCACAAATTGACAAGGTGGCGCAGACTCGGGCCGAACTGGAAAAGGCGAATGCACGTTTTCTGCTGGCCATCCGGGCCAAGCTGACGCCGGAGCAGTGGAAGCAGTTGCAGGCTGACCGCGCCAACCATGCGCAGCAGCCCGGCGGCTGGGCAGGGCGCGGGCAGGGCGCGAACCGGCATGGGTCGGGCGACATGAAGCCGGGCGGCCTGAACCGCCGCCAGACACCGCCGCCTCCTCCACCAAGCGCGGGAGCCGATGCGGCCCCGGGAGCGGGAGACATGCAGTAGAGCGAACTTATCCAGCAAGAGAGCAGCATGCGGTTGCAGACGCGACCGGTGGCGGCAGGAGGCGAACCTCTTGCCGCCGTTTTTTTGAAAGGCGGAGGGTTGAATTGCGGGGTTGAGGGCATTGGAGTGAGCATGAGCGCGCGTTGCTGTATTGAAGCGCGACAAACGCGTGGAGCGTAATGAAACAGCGAATGAATCGCATCTGGACAGGTTATGAAGCGAAGCGAGACAGCTTGAATTGAAGCGCGACAAACGAGAGCAAAAATATCCTGAAAATTTATGACTAAAGTTATTTTCCGAAGGACCGATGAAAGGTGTGGATGCGGAATCGCCCATCCGGTTGAAACGGAAAGCCTGCGGCAGGATGGATTCATTCCCCAGGCGGAGCGCGATTCACGTCATCAAGAAGGAGCACATTCATGGCCCTCGGTGTTTTGAACAATCTGTCAGCGATTTACGCAGAGAATAACCTGAACAATACCAACAACAGCTTGCAGACGGTGCTGGAGCAGTTGTCATCGGGTTCAAAGATCAACTCTGGAGCGGATGACGCCGCGGGTCTCTCGTTGGTCAACGGCCTTGAGGCCAACCAGACAGCCCTGACGCAGTCGTCGACCAATGCCACGGAGGGCGTTGGACTGCTACAGGTAGCCGATGGCGCTCTGTCGCAGGTGACAAGCCTGCTGGACCGCGCCATTACGCTGGCGACCGAAGCCTCGAACGGCACCCTGAACACCACCCAGGAGGCTGCGGCCAACCAGGAGTACCAGTCGATTCTCTCCGAGATCAACAATATTGGATCGACGACGACGTACAACCAGAATCAGGTATTCACCGGTTCGCAGGCGGGCGTCTCCATCTATACCGGAGACTCGTCCTCGGCTGGCGCGTCAATTGACAACTTGTATTTTGCCAAGCTGACTTCGGCCAGTGTGGGCGATGCGGGCGGATCGGTCCAGCAAAGCAACTCTGGCTTGTTTGTCGATCTTTCAGCAGACGCTGCCGGTCCGGTGCTGAGCGATGCCGCCGCACAAACCAATGACATTGGCGGCACAGGTATCACGTTTACGATCACCAATGCCGACGGCACTACGAGTACCCTGACCACGACGGCGGCAACGGTCAGCGGCCTGATTTCGGAGATCAACAAGGACGGCATTCCGGGCGTGACGGCCAGCTTCACCACCGCGTCGGCGGTAGGCGACGAGACCGTGGCTGGTGGCGACACGGGCATTCTGCTGACCAATACGAACAGCAGCGTCGCCATCACCGCGGCCAACGCCAATGTGACCGACACTTCCACCAATGCCACCACCTCGAATTACACCTCTTCGTCCGCAACCACGACCATCAGTTACGTAACGGCAACCGGCGGCGACCTGAATGCGGATCTATCGAACACGAATCTGACCACCGCGGGCAACGCGCAAAATGCGCTGTCGGTGCTGAATGACGCCATCACCTATGTGGCGGCTCAGGATGGATACATCGGCGCGCAGATCAATACGCTGAACTCGATCAGCCAGGTGATGAGCACCCAGCAGGAGAACGTGCTCTCAGCGCAAAATGCGATTCAGGCCACGGATTATGCCTCCGCGACGTCAAATATGTCCAAGTATGAGATTCTCAGCCAGACGGGCATCGCCGCATTGGCGCAGGCTAACAGCGTGGAGCAGGAAGTGACCAAGCTCCTGCAATAAGACCAGGTGTGTTGTAAACGCAAGATTGCAGTTTTTCAAAGACAACCCAGGGACGGGCGGCGGCAGGAGAAAACTCTTGCCGCCCATTTTTTCTGCGGCGCAGGAGGGGAAAGCTACAGGCGCTTCATGAAGGCTTGCGCCTCTTTCAGTCGCGGGAAGAGTTTTTCGTCGGCCTTGAACTCGCGGGAGTGGACGCAGCGGCGCAGGCCGCGCAGCTTGACCGGGTGCTTCAGGTGGAGCATCTCGTGGTAGAGCAGGTACTCGATGGCGTAGCGCGGGCTGGAGGGCCGGTCGAAGACGCGGCTGACGACGATGGTGTTGTGCGCGGCATCGTAGTGGCCCAACGACCGCTTGGCTACTTTTTCGCTCCAGGTGAGTTCGGGCCGGCCCAACATTCCGCCGAAGAACCGCGCGTTGAGCGCGTCGAAGACTTCTTCAAGATGGTAGAAGTGGCCTTCGGGACCGAAGAATCGTTTGTTGCCGCGCGCGCCTCGAATCTGCTCGGTCTGGCGGGTGACGGCGGCGCTCATGGTAAACCGCTTGTAGCGCAGCTCATGCGCCTGGTCGATGGGCTTTTTATAGAGCTTGGCGAGAAGAATGTGAGCGATGGCGCGGATGACCGGCTCTGGCGCACCTTCCAGCAAGTCCGAAAGGCTGACCTGAATTTCTCCTTCGCGCAGTCGAATCCGGGTATTCAGCGAGGTATAGCGCCGGAAACGGACGAAGATGGGCGGCATCGGCGCCCTGGGGCGCAAGAATCGGTACTCCTCCTGAAAGATGGGAACAAAGTCAGCAGCCACACTTACAAGTTTACAGCTAACAGCAAACAGCTTAAGGTTCGCCGGTTACGGAGCTTTCACTGTGAGCTGTAAGCTGTCTGCTATTTCTTTCTCTCCAGCACGAGCAGCCGCTGGTGTGCCTGCCACTCTTCGTTGGGAAATTTGCCCGCCGCTGAGTCGAGAAAGTGGTGGTAGTAGGCGGCTGCGGAGGCCTTCTGGTGCAAGGTGTCGTAGGCCGTGGCCCAGAGAAAAAAGGTGGTGGGAATTTCAGGAAGATACTTGGAGCGCATGGTAAGCGCGTGCAGAGTGACGGAGGGCTGATTGGTTCTGGAGGCGGCAAAGGCCAGCCCGCTCCAGCCGTCGGCGTTGGCTGGATCGAGGCGCGTGGCCTTGTCAAAGGCCGCGAAGGCCGCGGGAAAGTTGAGCAAGTGGATGAGGTTTTGCCCGTGAGCCACCAGCAGGGCGGAATCGTCGGGCGTGGCCGCGAGCAGCGCCGCGCAGAGCTTGTCAGAGGCAGCGGCGTCACCGGCCTCGGAGAGCACCTCGGCCAGCATACGGCTGATGGGCGCCTCCGCGGGGTGGTCTTGATGCAGCTTCTGGAGCAGCGGCAGCGCCTCGGCCTTGTTCTCGGCGGCCAGCACTGTGGCCAGTTGCGCGGTCAGCGGCGGATCATTGGGCAAGCGCGCCAGCGCCGCGCGCAAAAAGCTTTCCGCTTCGGGATACTGCTTGCGCTCAATCAGCAGATGGGCCAGGCCGGCGTTGGCCGCGGCCGAGTTGGGCTGCGCGGCCAGGACGCGGCGATAGGCCTGTTCGGCGGCGTCAAGCTGGCCAGATTGGGCGGCCAGTTCGGCGGCCAGCAGCGTGTCGGCCGGAGTTTCAGGCGAGAGCTTCAACGCCTGTAGTAAATCATTGGAGGCTTCGGCCGCATCATTGGCGCGGTCAATCTCAGCCAACGCCCGCCATGCGCGCGCCGCAGCCTCGGCACCCGACTGACCGGGATCGAGCTGGGTGGCGGCGACCAGCTCCGTTCTGGCCTCGGAGAGTTTGTTTTGGCGCGCCAACAGCAGCCCCAGCTCAATGCGCGCCTCGAACGAGTGCGGATTTGCCTCGACCGCCCGCCGGTAGAACTTGGCCGCATCCTCCAGGCGATTCTGCGCGTCGGCCACGTAGCCCGCATCAAAGAGCGCCCGCGCATCATCGGGATGGGCCGCCAGCCACGGATCGAGCTTGCTCTCCGCCGTCTTCCAGTCGGATTGAACGATGGCCGCCTCCGCCTCCGCCACCTGCGCGGAGACGGGCTGAGCCGCGGCGGCGGGAGTCTGCGCTCCTGCATCGGAGGCGGAACTCTGGGCAACTGCGGCAAGCGCGGCGGAAAGCAGAACGAGTGTGGCGAATCTACGCACGGAAGGCCTCAACTGTTAGTTTACCGGGGCTGAGGCTGGGCGTGTCACATTTCGCTGGTTCATCAATGTGCACTGTTGCTTATTTATTACTTGCCGGCATCAGGTCTGCTCCAGAACACGTTGGGTCTGGATCTAACGGTGCAGAAAGCATCATGTATCCATCCTTCACCTCGTGCACAAGGAAATAATGGCTGGCAATAGCTTTCGACTCTCCTCCGGGCTTGCCAGTAACGATCTTTTCCAGCGTTGAATTGATTTGTATCTGAAATGTGCCAGGCGTTGCACACGCTTGAACCGGCCCAAAACTGTGAATGACGAACTGGTCTTCATTTGGCTTGAATGTCGGGTTGAACGAATTATGAACCTTTTGCAGGGGATCTACAGCTTGGGCAACAGAAAAACTCCGCGATTCAGACCATGGCGCGATAAGCCACTCTTCTACAAAGCCGCGCGCATTGATGCTAATCGGCCCCACCCGGCGCACCTTATCGTTGCCGTCAACGCTATACCGGTAGATTACGCGGCGCTCGAAGCAATTAACAACATCAAAAGACATACAGTCAGCATTCAAGCGCAATTCGAATGTATTTCCCGAAGATTTGATTTGCGGCTCAATATCGCCGCGGGAATATCCTCTCTCGGTATGCCATAGAACTCGCGGAGTAGCAGGATTAGGGCCGGGGGAAAGCAAATCCATCTTGAAACCGCTGAAGCGCGAAGTACACCAGGGAGTACCATGCGCAACAACAACGCGCCATTTAGTATCTATGCATCCTGAAGTTGAAGAACCGGGAAGAACCGCGGATACAAAGAAATCTCCGAATGCATCTGAAATCTCTTTTAAAGGCGGTGATTGCCAGCGTAGTTTCTGTTTCCAGACTCCACTATTAACCTCGTAAGCCAATAGCAAACTATCATTTCCACATTCGATATTGGTCGAATACTGGATTTCAAGAATCCCGGCAACACCCGGCGGACGATTTACCTGAATCCGCAGATTTTGGCCATAGGACCCATAAATTCGTCGAAGCGATGGTCATCCTTGGATATGACTGTATTTGCAGGCGGTTCCGGTGGATTGGCGTGAAGCAATTTGACCAGATCTTTCTGCAATTTATTCGGTTCGATCGATGGTTTTGCACACGCCATCACATCGTCCGTGGTTCGGCTCAACCCGTCTTTGAGTTGAGTGATCTTGTCTGCCAATGTGGGCGGGATGTGTTCATCCATCTCGCTCACTTCAGTTTTCTCAAGTTCTTTCTGAAGCGTCAGGACTCGCGCAGCAGCTTGTGACAGTGAACTGGTATTGCATAGGTTCTGCGCGTTGCAGTGAGCGGCAAGCGGCAGTAGCAACATCCAAATAAAGCGCTTCATAGGCGTAATTATATCTCTGATTATCAATATGGTTTTTTGAAAAAGGCCAATACGTCTACCACGTTTAAACTAAAGCTGTGAAAGCCTTTATCGATTCTGCCGCAGCTTCGCAGTGTTCTTTCCACTCCGCCACATAACATTAGAGTACTGGGAGGGGGTTGGCCAGAACGGCTGAGGATTGACGCGCGAAGGCTGGGAGACCACAAATCTCCAGCGAGCAAAGCGAGCAGCTGCTCCATGCAATGGCCGCACCGCAGGTGCCTTATAATAGACAATGCCGTCTGTACCCTGAGCCTCGCAGTGGGGCCGGCTATGCGGGCGGCGCGAGATTCCCCTCGGTGCCTCCCTTTGAATGACGCCATCATCATCCGCGGCGCGCGGACCCACAACCTGAAGAACATCTCCTGCGAGATTCCGCACGGCAAGCTGACGGTGGTCAGCGGCGTGTCGGGGTCGGGCAAGAGTTCGCTGGCCTTTGACACCATCTATGCCGAGGGGCAGCGGCGCTATGTCGAGTCGCTCTCCTCCTACGCGCGGCAGTTTTTGGAGCGCATCGAGAAGCCGGATGTGGATCTGATCGATGGCCTTGCGCCGGCCATCGCCATCAAGCAGAAGAATTCGACGCGCAACCCGCGTTCGACCGTGGCCACGGCCACCGAGGTCTACGATTATCTGCGCCTGCTCTACGCGCGCTGCGGCACGGTGCATTGCGTACACTGCGACGGGCTGGTCAAGCGCGACTCGATGGACGAGATTGCCGAAGCCACGCTTGCCTTGGGTGAGGGAACGAGGCTGAACGTGCTCTTCCCGGTGCGACCCGCAGCAGTTGCGCCGGCGCTGGAAGCCAAGCCGGTGCGCCGCGTGACAAAAGCCGGAGGCAAAGCGCCCGCCAAGCCCGCTACCGACTCGCCACTCTCCGAGAGCCTGAAGGCTCGCTTGGTCGAGTTGCGCGCATCAGGCTTCAACCGCCTCTACCAGCAGGGCGCCATCTTCGAGTTTTCAACGCCCGAGTCGCTCATCGATCTGGACTTCTCGCTGCCCGTTTTTATTCTGTTGGATCGCATTGTCGTCAGCGCGGAGAACCGCGCCCGCATTGTGGACGCGGCGGAGATCGCCTACCGCGAGTCGGGCGAGGTGATCTTTGAGGAGCAGCCGCGCGACAGAGGAGTGGGGGATGAAGCCGCCCGGCCGCGCCATCGTTTTTCAGCGGCTTTTGAGTGCAAGAGCTGCCATCTTCCAGGCTGCGAGCCGGAGCCGCACCTCTTCAGCTTCAATAATCCTTTCGGAGCGTGTCCGCGCTGTCAGGGCTTCGGCAACACCATGGATTTCGACCTGAACCTGATTATTCCCGACAAGGGTTTGACTCTGGCCGATGGCGCGATTGATCCCTGGAACCGGCCCAAATACCGGCCCTGGTTTACTGATCTGCGCAAACGCGCGGGGGAGCTTGAGGTGCCTCTGGACGTGCCCTGGCGCGAGTTGTCCGATGCGGCACGCGAGACGGTGCTGCACGGCAAGGGGACATTCGCAGGCGTCTACGGGTTCTTCACGCAGATGGAGCGCAAAAAGTACAAGCTGCACGTGCGCGTGATGCTGAGCAAATACCGGGGCTACGCCGAGTGCACGGAGTGCCGCGGCCAACGCCTGAGGGCTGAGGCGCGCAGCGTTCGCGTGAATGGATTGAGCATTTGTCAGGCCGCCGAGCTGACCATCGCCGAAGCCAAGAAATTCTTTGGCGAGCTGCATCTGTCGCCGATGCAGGAGGAGATCGCCGGGCCGATTTTGCACGAGGTTCGCCAGCGGCTGAATTTTCTGGATGCTGTTGGCTTGGAATACCTGACGCTGGACCGGCTTGCCTCGACGCTCTCCGGCGGCGAGGCGCAGCGGATTCAACTTGCCACATCGCTCGGCTCGCAACTGGTGGGCGCGCTGTATGTGCTGGATGAGCCGTCGATCGGCCTGCATACGCGGGACACGGCGCGGCTGATTGGGATTCTGAAAAACCTGCGCGACCTGGGCAATACGATCCTCGTCGTCGAACACGATGCCGATATTCTGCGCGCGGCCGATCACCTGCTCGACCTTGGCCCCGGCGCGGGCGAGTTGGGCGGCTATCTTCTTGCTGAGGGCGTTCTGGCGGAAATTGAAGCCAATCCGAACTCGCTCACCGGCCGCTATCTCTCCGGCCAGCTCTCGATTCCCGTGCCGACGCGGCGGCGGACACCGGGGCGCGAACGGCTGGTGTTGCGCGGCGCAACGGCCAACAACATCCACGGACTCGATGTGGAGATTCCGCTGGGAATGCTGGTGGCCGTCACCGGCGTCTCCGGCTCGGGCAAGTCGTCGCTGGTGCACCAGGTGCTGTACCGGGCGGTGGCGCGGGCGCTGGGTCAGGGTGATGGGTCCGACCCGTCGAGCGTCTACAAATCCCTTACCGGCGCGGAGCGGCTCAACGACGTGGTGCTGGTCGATCAGACGCCCATCGGCCGCACGCCTCGCTCCAATCCCATCACGTACATCAAGGGCTTTGATCTGGTGCGCGAACTTTTTGCCCAGCAGCCGGAGGCCAAGCGGCTCTCGCTCACGCCGGGTCATTTTTCCTTCAACGTGCCCGGCGGCCGCTGCAACACCTGCGAGGGCGACGGCACTGTCACCGTTGAAATGCAGTTTTTGGCCGATGTCGAGCTGCCCTGCGAGGACTGCAACGGAACCCGCTATCAGACCAAAATCCTGAACGTCGAGTACAAGGGCAAAAACATTCACGATGTGCTGCAAATGACGGTGAAAGAGGCGCTGCGCTTCTTTGCCGGGCAGACGCGCCTGCTGGATAAACTGGCCGTGCTGGACGAGATCGGCCTGGGCTATCTGCGGCTGGGCCAATCGGCCACCACGCTCAGTGGCGGCGAGGCGCAACGCGTCAAGCTGGCCGCTCACCTGGCTCAGGTGCGCGCCATGAACGCCGTTGCCAGGCCGTCGCAGGCCAGCCGCGTGCTTTACATCCTCGACGAGCCGACGACAGGCCTGCACTTTGACGATGTCTCAAAGCTGCTGACGGCCTTCCGCAAGCTCATCGACGGCGGCGGCTCGCTGATCGTCATCGAGCACAATCTGGACGTAATCAAGTGTGCCGACTGGGTGATCGACTTAGGCCCGGAGGGCGGCGCGGCCGGAGGCAAAATCGTCGCCGAGGGAACGCCGGAGGAGATTGCGGCCAATCTGATGTCGCATACGGGCAAGTGGCTGGCGCGGGTGCTATGAGCGGCTTCTGCTTGTCCAACGCCGCTCAGGAATCTTTCCGCTCCGGCTCCCACTCGTCCGCGGGATAGCGGTCTTCACGATTCTCCTGCCGCTCCCACTCGCGGCGCTTCTCGGCTTCTTCGCGCTCTTCGCGGCCATCGCTCATACCTTGATTTTATCTTTCGCGTTCCCAGGTTCCAAACGCGGGACCTGGAGCATCCAGCTTGACTCATGGAAGATCTGCGGCAATCGCCGTGAAATCGTGGAGCAATTTTTCTGGAATGCACCAACACTGGTGAAATCCACAGATAATTCTTCGTTTTGCACTTGCTTCCACAGATTGATCCGTCCTAATCTCCTCGTCAGTTGGTAGTCCTGCAAGGGAATCGGAAACGCAATTCAAGCCTGGCAGGAAGATGCAGGATTCAGTTGAAGGCGGCAGTTCACAGTCGGCTTGTCCGGCGCGTGAAAGGTCGAATGAGATTGAGAATGCATTCAGAGTCAGGCAGGAATGTGCAGGAAGTGTTTGGACACGAAGATTCATCCGCTGGTTAGCCAGAGGATGCAAAGTTCGAGCCAGACAGGGAAGTCATCATCGACCCAGCCGTGAATGCAGGATTCGGGGCAACCCGAAGACGCAAGAGCGGCACCGCCGGAAGGAGTGCGATTCGAGGAAACTCGAAGAACCACCCACCCCGGCGCAGCCGAAGGAAAAGGATCCGGGGCAACCGGGAAACTTACCGAAGGCGCAGCCAGTAGATGCAGGATTCGGGGCAACCTGAAGACTCATCGTAGGCATAGCTGGAGGAACAATCATTCGGGGCAACCCGAAGATTGATCGCCAGCGCCGCTGAAGGATGTGAGATTCGAGGAAACTCGAAGATCCATCGCTGGAGGAGCTAAAGGAAAAGGATCCGGGGCAACCGGAAACTTACTGAAGGCGCAGCCAGTAGATGCAGGATTCGGGGCAACCTGAAGACTCATCGTAGGCATAGCTGGAGGAACAAAGAATCGGGGCAACCCGAAGATTGATCGCCAGCGCCGCCGAAGGATGCGAGATTCGAGGAAACTCGAAGATCCATCGCTGGTGGAGCCAGTAGATGCAGGATGCGAGGAAACTCAAGTCCTCATCGCCAGGCTCATTGGGACGATGTATGGTCCGAGTAACCTGCGAGCTTACCGCATTGAGACGCCAGAGACTCCGGTCTCTGGCGTCTTCGTTTTTTGAGGTTCAATGGGAACAGAGAAGAACGGTTCTCCAATTCCTCTGCCTATGCCAGCTTTGCCAAATGTGGCTTTGTTAAGGGAAAGCCACTCAACGGTTTGTTTTTGGCGTACACCTATTGGAGAACCGCTATAGACCGGAACTTTGCCGTATCCCATCCATTTCGTTTTCTTTCTGGAATGGGTGGGAGGGGATGTTGCATTTATTTGGGGCAGAATCAGTAATGTTCTATTGCTCGGGATGCGGGCACGTATAAATGTTTGAAACTCGTTACTTCATCGCCGGACCAACCACTCCCAACGCGGGCTGCTCGCCGCGCAGAATTCCCACCGCCGCCGGAGGCAGCGGCTTGTCAGCGTTGGCCACCAGCAGGCTTACCTGCCAGATTTCTGTATCTGTGAGCATCCGCTTGAAAGACGGCATACCGGTAAGCCTGATGCCGTTGGCCACCTTCCAATAGCTCTCACCCGGCGGGTCGTCGCTCACTCCCACCACATTATTGCCGTGCTTCTCCCATAGTTGCGGCGCCGGAGGAAACATATTCTCGCCAAGCTGCGAGGGCTTGCCATGAAAGCCGTGGCAGGAGGCGCACTTCTCGCTGTAGATGTGGGCGCCGGCAACCAGGCCGTCTTCATCGGGCTGGGCGACCGGACTCTTCATCGTTTCCCGCTGAATGCGCGCGTCGAGCGGGATGCCGGTCAGCATCCGCTCCTGCGGCAACGGCGAATCCGCCACGGCTATCGGGACATGGCCAAAACGCAACCACCCCAGAACAGCGATCGGCAGCAGCACGATCCCCAGCAGAACTCCCAGCAAAAGACGCCCCATCTTCGTTTTATCCTCCGCTGCCCTTCATCGTAGAGCATTTTTCTTTTGCCTGTGCAGATTCATTGAGCAATCTCGTTAAGAGGAGAGATAGAAGGGCTTTGCTGGACATAAACTGTCCAGATTTGGCACAGTAACTTCGGCCTTCTGGAAGAAGTACTGCGACGAGGCGCACACGCTGCTTGGCCAGAACCGGCTCGCCGCCAAAGGCTCGCCGAAAGGCTTCAATCAGGCCCAGTTTCTGAGCGATTTGCAGGCCATCCGCTAGCGGAATCGGCCGCGAATCCCTCCGCAGCGCCTCCAATTCAGTGCGTGTGCGCGCACAAGGCTTCCCCCAGGTGATTTAATACCTATGGGGGGAGCGCTGTGCAGGCTTGCTTCCGAACTGCCGTGGAGGGAACCTGAAACCGATGTCTTCATCTCGCCGTTTAGCCCTTTTTCTGACGCTGGCTCTGGCCGCCGTAACCGCCGCCGCGGCGCAAAGCTCGACTTCGAGCAGCAGTTCCGCGCCCGATCAGGCCTCGCAGCCGGTTGCTCAGTCGCAGGGCGCGCTCAGCGTTCAGGCGCGCATCAAGGCTCGCCGCGAGCAGCGCCGCCTGGCCGCCATCCACGATGCCTACGCCCACCGCTACGAAGCGTATGCCGGTATGGGCTATATGTACTTTCCTCCCGGACTTGGCGTGGCTGCCAGCCCCGGCGTGGCTTACGTGAAGCCGCTGGAGCGGACGCAGGAGTACGCCTGGACCGTCGGCTTTACCCGCTACTTCAATGAGCGGCTGGGCGCCACCGCCGAAGGCCGCGGCTACTACGGCACGGCTTACGTCTATAACAATGTTCCCACCAACAGTGGCATCACCAACCCGGCCATCAGCCAGTACTCCGCGCTGGTCGGTCCCACCTATCGCTTCTACCTGCAGCCCAAGGTCTCCGTCTCCGGACGTGTGCTGGGCGGCGTCATCCACGGAAACTTCTCAGGCGACACCAACCACAGCACCATTCTCTCGGCGGCGCTGGGACTTTGGCCTGATGGCTACACCTACGCGGCCCAAGTCAGTCTTCCCGTGGAGTACAACGTCACCCCGAACTTTGCCCTGCGCTTTGCGCCCGAATATGTAATGACCGGCTTCGGCTCAACCACGCAGAGCAGCATCGGCGCCAGCACCGGCTTCGTCTACCGCTTTGGAAAGCAGTAGGCAAGAGAGGCCCTTGCCGGTTGGCGAGTGACAGGAATCTCAGGTCCCAGAATCGGGACCTGGGGCAACCGGTGCCTGATTATGTGTACAAAAAGCGCGAAAAAGCGGCCTTTTCTGGCAGAAAACGGCGCTTTTTGGGCTGAATAATGGGCAAAATTCGAGATTTCAGGTTACTTATAAGTTAACAGGTGAAAAATATAACATGCTGAATAAAAGCGAGTTACGGACGATGGAAGAGCAAAAAAGCGGCCTTCACAGGGTAGGGGGGGGTGGGGGTCAGGAGGTTTTTTGCGATTTCGGCTCGTGATTGAGAGAGGCGAGCGCGACCTGCGCCGCATACAAGAGCTGGTTGGCCTTCTTTTGATCAATCGCGTCGATGAGGATGCCGTGGGCCGCGCAGGCGATGAAGTCGCGGATGCTTTCATACCCGGCAAGCGTGGGCATGGCTTCGCAGTAAGCAGGCTTTGCTACGTGTTTGGCGAGGCCCTTCTCCACACTGCTGCCCTGCCTACCTTCCAAGAACGCATCGTAGGCGCGCTGCCATGCGGCGCAGCAACGCTTGATGGCGGCGCGAGATTGTTTGGGTTTGGGTTGGCTCGGCGGAAGAGGAATGGCCTCGACCGAGTGGATTGCCGATGTGGATGTTTGTGCCATGGTGAATTTCCCTTTCAGTGGACCGTGGAGAGTGAAGATCCACAGCCCGTTTTATGAAACATTTTCAATTGTGCGACGGAGGAAGGTAATTATATGCAAACCACCTGCTGTGGGGCAGACGCCTGAGTTTCTGGCACGGATGGATGAAGCGCTGGGGCAGACGCCGTATTCAACTGTGAAGCTGCGGGAGTTCTTCGAGCTGGTAAGAGCATTACCGGTTGCCGGATGATCATCTCCCACATCTCAAAATCGAGATGTGGGCCACCGCCAGGGAAAACACAACAGCCCATGCGAGCGACTAGCGAGCGGCTGCCGCACCGCCGGTCTTCTTCTCGATCTTGGCCCAGGCGTCTTTCAATGGGAGCGTGCGGTTGAAGACCAGCTTCTCCGGCGTGGAGTCGGGATCGAGGCAGAAGTAGCCTACGCGCTCGAACTGGAAGCGGTCTTCCAACTTGGCTTCAGCGAGAGAAGGCTCCAGCTTGGCACCCAGGAGGATCTCGACGGAGTTGGGGTTGAGATTGTCGAGCACGTCCTGACCTTCTTCGAGATCGTAGGGATCGGCCTTGGAGAAGAGCTTGTCGTAGAGGCGGATTTCGGCGCTGATGGCGTGGGCGGCTGAGACCCAGTGCATGGTGGACTTGACCTTGCGGCCATCGGGCGAGTTGCCGCCGCGGCTGGCCGGATCGTAAGTGCAATGCACCTCGACAATGTTTCCGGCCTCGTCTTTGACCACGTTCTGTGCTGTTACGAAGTAGGCGTTGCGCAGGCGGACCTCCTTGCCGGGCGAGAGGCGATAGTACTTGGGCGGAGGAAGTTCGCGGAAGTCGTCTTGTTCGATGTAAATCTCTCTGGAAAACGGCACCTGGCGCGTGCCGGCGCTGGGGTCTTCGGGGTTGTTGGCGACTTCAACAAACTCCGATTGGCCGGCGGGGTAGTTATCGATGACGAGTTTGAGCGGATGCAAGACGGCCATGGCGCGGCGGGCGCGATGGTTGAGGTCGTCGCGCTGGAAGTGCTCGAGCATCTCAACATCGGTTGCCCCGTTGGTGCGCGAGACGCCGCTGGCGGCGACGAAGGCGCGGATGGCCTCCGGCGTAAAGCCGCGACGGCGTATGCCGCAGAGGGTGGGCATGCGGGGATCGTCCCAAGCGCTCACGCGCTTTTCATTTACCAACTGCAATAGCTTCCGTTTGGAGAGCATGGTGTAAGTGATGTTGAGGCGGTCAAATTCATATTGCCGCGTGGGGAAGATGCCGAGTTGCTCGATATACCAGCGGTAGAGGGGCTGATGATCAGTAAACTCCAGCGTGCACATGGAGTGGGTGACGCGCTCGATGGAATCCGACTGGCCATGGGCGAAGTCGTACATGGGATAGATGCACCAGGCATCGCCGGTGCGCTGGTGGGTGGCGTGGAGGATGCGATACATCACCGGATCGCGCATATTCAGATTCGGCGAACTCATGTCGATTTTGGCGCGAAGGACGCGGCTGCCATCGGGGAACTCGCCGGCCTTCATGCGGGTGAAGAGGTCGAGGTTCTCCTCAACGGAGCGGTTGCGATAAGGCGAGTCTTTGCCCGGCTCGGTGAGGGTGCCGCGATGCTGACGAATTTCGTCGGCTGTGAGGTCATCGACATATGCCTTGCCGGCCTTGATCAGTTGCAATGCCCACTCGTAGAGCTGGGGAAAATAATCGGATGCATAGCAGAGGCGATCCCACTGGAAGCCCAGCCAGCGGACGTCTTCCATGATGGAATCGACGTACTCCTGCTCCTCTTTTTCGGGGTTGGTGTCGTCGAAGCGCAGGTTGGTTTTGCCGCCAAATTCGTCGGCGAGGCCGAAGTCGATGCAGATAGCCTTGGCGTGGCCGATGTGCAGGTAGCCGTTAGGCTCGGGAGGAAAGCGGGTCTGGATTTGGGCGTCGCCGTAGGTTTTGTTGCGCACATCCTCGGCGATGATCTCGCGGAGGAAGTTGGATGGAGTGGCGGCGGCTTGGCTTTCAGGATTTGTGTCGGTCATGGCTGTCTTCATTATCCCACTGAAGGGCTGAGCTATGGAGTCACGATATGCATCGATAAAATATTCGAGTAAGCTAGAAGCGTCAGGGCACCCAGTTTGGTTGGTTGGGCGGTAAGGGGAGATAGGCCACGCGCCTCAGAGAGGGATTTATTATGAAGAGCCATTCTTCATTCTGTTTTGTCATGCTTGCCGCGGCGCTTGCCGTTGCCGTCACTTCGGCGCAAAGCTCTTTCGGCCAAAGCCCATCCAAGCTCCCACCCGGAATGTTCAGCACCGTTGGAAACCAGATTGTCGATCGCAACCGGAATCCGGTTCGGCTCTCCTGCGTTTACTGGCCCGGCCTGAACCACCAGGATGGACCGCTGGCCAACGTGAATGGCCCGATCAAAGGCATTCAGGCAAACGTCGATGCCATTGCCGCAACCGGTTTCAACTGCATTCGGATCGACTTCAACAACATTTCGCTCCACGACGCCGCTACTGAAGCATTTCTCTCCACACTTGACCAGGTGGTGGCCGCGGCTGGAAAGGACGGCCTGCGCGTGATCATTGACGATCACGACAATGAGGGAGACTATGGAACGAAAGTGAACTTCACCGACGATTGCGCAGCTCAGCAGTCAAACGGCCTCTGGTACGACCTTGGCGGCGCTACCGACGGAACCGACGGCTGCAAGGATCCAGGGCACACCACCCAGGAGGGATATCAAAGCGACTGGGTCTCCATCGCTTCCCGTTACGCACACAAGGATACGGTGATCGGATACGACCTGTGGAATGAACCCATCGCAGCTCCGGGCCACTCGCTCTGGGGCGGCGGAAGCAACCGCGATATTCATCGGATGTATGAAACGGTTGGCTCGGCAATCCTTACGCAGGATTCCTCCAAGATGATCTTTGCCGAGTGCCCGCTGGCGATTTACACGCCGGCCACGCTCTATGACGGAGTCACCTTCAGCAGCGCGCCCTGGGGCGACTGCACGGGCGTCAGAAAGCTCCCCGTCGTCTTCACCGTGAACGGCCGCGCCATCAAGAACAAGGTGGTTTACGACGTCCATCTTTATGCGGATTCGGTCGCCGATATCGCCCACCTTTTCAATGGTTCCAGCAGCAGCCCAAGCGCAATCAAGGCGATGAACGCGTCCTTTGGATTTCTCGAAAGCGAAAACATTGCTCCCGTTTGGGACGGCGAGAGCGGCACGGGCTTTCGCAAGAATCCCGACGACCAGGAGTGGGCGAAGATGCTGGACAAGTACCTGAATGGCGAGCTTGGCGCCCAGGGCGGACCGAGCTTTTCAGGCAACCAGCAAGGCATGGGCTTTGCGTGGATGTCTTGGACCACGCAGTATCCGGGCGAGCACGACGACCTTCTCGGAATCCTCAAAACGGATGGATCGAGAGTCCAGGCGGAACTCGACGTGATTCGCCCGCTTCTCTATTACCCTAAACAGGCCGTGGCCGCCAAGGCAGGCAGGGGGAACGCTGCCACTCGGCCAGCCCAACCTGGCAAGTAGAGCATCCCGATGAAACCGATATTTTATTTTGCTCCGGCAAGCGATTGCAGGCTGGCTTCGGCCTGACGGATGCGTTCGAGGCACGTCTCGCGGCCGAGGACGGCCAGGGTTGCAAAGAGCGGCGGCGCGTTTTTGCGTCCGCAGACGGCGACGCGAATAGGCTGGAAGGCTTGGCCGGCCTTCAAACCCAAGTGCGAGGCTGCCGCGCGGAGAGCCTGGTCGAGCGAATCGTGATCGAAGGCCGTCGCTGCCAGAACTTCCTGGGCATATTGAAGGACGCGCAGAGCCATGGCCGCATCGCCGCCTTTGGACGGGATCAACTCCTTCGGATCATACGGCGCGAGTTCTTTGACAAAGAAAAAATCGGCGGCATGGACGGCATCACGCAGTAGCTCAATGCGCTCACGGATGAGCGGGGTGACGGCGAGTATTTTTTCTGGCGTTGTTTCGAAGCCAGCCTGCGCGAAGAAAGGCGCGAGTTGCTGGCTTAGCTCCTCGACGCTGAGGGCGCGGATATGCTCGGCGTTGAGCCAGACGGCTTTGGGATCAAAGGGGTCAGCGTCGGTAAAGTTGATGACGGCGTTGGAGCGGTTGACGTTTTCCAGGGTGAAGGCTTCCTTGATCGCGTCGAGCAGCATGAACTCGCGGTCGTCTTTGGGCGACCAGCCGAGGAGGCAGAGGAAGTTGATGAAAGCCTGGGGCAGAAAGCCCGCGTCGCGGTAGGTGGTGACGCTGACGACGGGGCCGTGCTTCCGTTTTGACAGCTTGGCGCCGTCGGGAGCGACGAGCAGGGGAAGATGTGCGAAGTGCGGCGGCTGGACGCCGAGGGCTTCGAAGATCAGCAGGTGCTTGAAGGTGTTGGTGAGGTGATCCTGGCCGCGGATAACGTGCGTGATGGCGAGATCGGCGTCGTCAACGCACGAGGCGAGGTGGTAGGTGGGAAATGAATCCGAGCGTAGCAGGGCGAAGTCTTCGACCTCGTCGGCTTGCTTGGACTGCTCGCCGTAAACGCTGTCAGTGAAGCTGAGTGTGCGGCCCTGACCGCGCGGGACGCGATAGCGGAGGGCGAAATGCTCGCCACTTGCGGCGCGGCGGTCGGAGTCTTCGCGCGACATTTCGCGCATTCCGGGATTCGAGAGCCATGCGCCTTGCGCGGAGGACTGATTGTCGTCGCCCGCGTGGGCGGGCGTGAAGTCGCGATAGGCAAGGCCCTTGGCGAAGATGGCCTCGGCAGCCTTGCGGTGCAGGTCAAGGCGTTCGGACTGCTTGTACTCTTCGTCCCAGTCCATGCCCAGCCAGCGCAGGCCTTCAAAGATCGACTGGACGCTGACGTCGGTGTTGCGCTCGACGTCAGTGTCGTCGAGGCGCAGGACCATGGTTCCGTGGTTGTGGCGGGCAAAGAGCCAATTGAAGATAAAGGTGCGGGCGCTGCCCACGTGCAGGAAGCCGGTGGGCGAGGGAGCAAAACGAACGCGGGGCATTGCGGAAGAGGAGGGAGCTGAATCAGACATCGTACCTTTATGTTACCAATTGCGACGCGGGCCGCGCTCGCGTCATTCACCCTAAAGGGCAAGTAATCGCCAGATTGGCCACAACGCTCATCCATGCAGTCCATCGCGGCTCTGTGATTCCCATTCATGAATCACAGAGCAATTCAGGGAATGGCATCCATCATGCCTTCCAGAATGCCGTCCAACTGGAGGCCGCATTGTCGGCAAGCACAAGGCCGTCTTCGATGCGCGTGCGTGCGCCTTCGGTATGCGTGAAATGGAAACGACTGCCCAATTGGACGGGCAGGGAAATCTTTTCGGGCGCAGGGCCGGATGCGCGCTCAAAGCTCAGACGCCAGCCGTGGCCGCGGTCGAGTGGTACGAAACGCAGGTTGAGGCGGCCAAAGCGCGTGGGAGTTCCGGTGAGGACGTATTCCTTCCGCGGAGCCAGTTCGCCGTCGGTGATTCCGGCCAGCAGGCGCAGGTGGGTTGCGTCTTCAAGCGCGAGCATATGGCGAACGTATCGGATGCACTCCGCGCTGGCCCAGTTGTGAGGCATATCGCCAATATACGAACTTACCAACGCATTTTGCAGCGGCTGTTCCTCGCGCCAGCAGTACTGCGGGCTGGCATGGTTGAGAAATCCGATGAAGGTGTCGTGCGCGGCCTGCTTCATACCCAGCCATAAGTACACTTCGGCAACAAACGCGGCGTTATAGTTCCATACGCCCTCATGCTGAATCCAGCCGGTTTCGGCGGGAATATCCTCTTTGGTAACAGCCTGCATCAGTTGCACGTGGTCGCGCACGATGGGGTGATGTGGAGGAAATACGCAGCCGGGAAAGATGGCGTGAGAAAGCGCCCACTGCGCCGATTGCGGACGCGGCCTCTCCCAGGGATCGGCCAGCTCCCATTGAGGGTCGTTCTTCAATACCATGGGCAGATAATCAAAGCGGGTTTCGTGGCGGCGCATCTCGTTGGGAGCGGCATTCAGGAATGCGGCGTTTAACTGGTCATAAAAAGGGCGAGCGTCACTGAGGCTGTCTATCTTTTGCTGCTCAGCCGCCTGGGCGATGGCTTTGAGGCCGGCCAGAGCCCAGAGCGTGTTGGTGAATTCATCACGCACTCCGCCGATGCGGCCGTCGGCGAAACCCTTGGCTAACAGGCCATAGCGGCCAAGGGCCGAGTCTTGCCGGACTGCTTCCGCCTGCAGGGAGCGCAGAAATGCAATGGCGCGAACCACCTGCGGCGAGAGTTCGCGCAACAGAGACCAGTCCTGGCTCAGCTCGCATTGGCGAACCAGAGTGAAGATGGCGATGGCCGTATCTTTCCAGTGCTCCTTGCCGCCCGAGGCAACCACCTGGCCGCTCTCCAGTTGCCGGGACCACGTGGTTCGCAATCCTTCGATCGCTTCCTGATCGTGACCCAGATAGCGCGCTGCTTCCAGAATGAAGTTTCCGTCCACCACCCACAGGCCGCGGTAGCAGGTGGGTCCCACTTGAAAAGTGAGCTTGCCATCGCGGACTTCGCGCGCCTGGAAAATGTTGCGCGCGCACGCCTCGACAAACTCGCCTTGCCGGCCCGGCACCGTGATGGCGACAGGAGGCAGAGTTGCGGACCAGGAGTTCCAGAATGCGCGGCAGCTTTTGCTACGGCCGTTTGGATCAGATAGGCCGGCGATTATCGGAGCTGTATCCTGATTGGTCAGAGGAAGCCGGAAGAAAACGCGATATGGATGGGCCTTCGAGGCCTGTCCGTGATGAAGCGCCAGTTGCTGCGCGCTATCGGTTTCGCCGTCGAGTATGCTTCCGCTTGCGCGCTCCTGCGATCCGCTGCCGGCGACTTTACCCACCAGCAGTACCTCGCGCGATTTGCGGTGCAGCACGGAAAAATAACCATCTTTCGCTTCAAAGTCGAATTTACCCAAAGAGTCGATGGTGATCACCGGCTCAATGCTGACCGCTTCGCTGGCGTGGGGAGTGACTTCGACAATCACATTGTCGACCCGGCCCTCGCCGGTCAGCATTGTGGCAAAGGTGGTCAGCAGCACGGAGACGCCGGGATACTCAAGCGTGGTGTGAACGATGGGAGTAGAGGGGCCTTCGATCTGCTGACTCAGCACCTTGGGAGCCTGCATGCCATTGAGCGCGAATCCGATCTTAAGCGGAAAGTAAGAAACTGATGCGGCGCTGTCGTATCCATAGAGCAGTTGCCCAGCCTGATTGATTAGGCTCTTGTACACGTCGTCGGGGAAGCAAAAGGCGGTTTGGCGCAGTGGGGGAGCGTAGCGGAAATCTACGTCGGAAGCGACGGCGCGGGGCTCGGCCTTGGGGCGCGATGGAGGCGGAGTTGCGGAGGATGAAGCCTCTGCCGCGGGCAGAGCCGATGCGGCGAGTGTGGCGCCTGAGGCCAGAACGCCACCGAGAAAATCTCTTCGATTGACGGGGTTCATGGAAGGTTTATATGCCCGCTATGCCGGAGGTGTCAATTTCAATAATCGTAAGCTGTTCCTGGTACATAAGTTGTGACCGTCTAAACCGGCCAGTTGCGGGCTGGCGCGAATCCTGGGTCGCAAAAGCGGGACTTGTGGCACCCGGCAACAAATGCTTCCAAGAGTTTTCTAATAAATGTGCCGGAAACCTCAAATTGCCCGCACGATGCGCGCCGGAAGGCTGAAGAGCGCGCCGACCAGCTCCAGTACGCCGCCCACTGCGATTCCCAATACGCGAAAGGGCAACAGAAGCAGCCACACCAGCGGAAAAAGCAGCAACGCGATCAGCGCCAGCGGCCAGCAGAGCACCAGCAGAATGCACCACAACAGAAATTTGACCATCGCCTCAGCTCCTCCTTGCGCCGAATATTCTCGGCTTGATCCATTGAATGGTACGAGAACTCACCTGTAGCAGTTCCGCCTCTTATCCCCGCTTTGCTTTCTCCTTGGCGGCCAGCAGCTTTTTGCGCTCGCGGATCAGTTGGGCGCGCTCTTTCTCCGGCAGCGCCAGCACGGCGCGGGTTCGCTTGGGCAGCTTGTTGTAGATGAGCGCGTGGGCGCGCGCCAGCTCCTGCTCAATCTCGCGCGGGCGCAGCGCATCCCACCGCTTCAGGGCGACCCAAAAGGCTCTGGCCAGGTGCGGCGCTGGGCAGATTCCATCGATCTCCAGCAACTCATAGTAACGCTCGGCCCCGCAGTGGAACCAGAGAACGCCAATGCCGGTGCCGTCCAGGTCGGTCATGGCGAACATCTTGCCGCCGATCTCGCGGTCGCCGGCCCAGTAGACCAGGTGGTGGCCCCAGTTGAGGGTCTCAGCGACGTGCGGCAGCGCGAGGCAGATTGCGCGGATGCGCTCGTTGTCCATAAGAGAGAGTGTATGCCGGAAACGCAAGCGAGTGGAAGAGCGAATTGATTGAGCAAGCTGCGCCGACCCGCGCTACCATGAAAGGACAGCCAGGAGGGCAGATGGGCAAGAGCATAAAAAATCTATTGGCAGCGATGTTGGCGGTGGCGTTGGCCTGGACGGCGGCGGCGCAGCAGCCGGCTCCGACCAAAGTGATTGGCTTCATGACCGACTTTGACGTGAAGGACGATGCGGTGGGCATCTGCAAGGCGGTGATGGAGGGGGTGGCTCCGGGGGTGCGCATTCTGGACATTACGCATCAGTCCGAGCCGTACAACATCGCCATGGGGGCGCGCTTTCTGGCCGGCTCAGCGCCCTACTTTCCCCGCGATGCGGTCTTCGTGGTGGTCATCGATCCCACCGTCGGCTCGGCGCGCAAGGCCATTATCGCCAAGTCGCGCGTGGGACAGTATTTTGTGCTGCCCGACAACGGCCTGCTCACGCTAATTGCCGAGCGCGACGGCATTGTCGAGGCGCATGAGATTACCAATCCGGCGTGGATGATCGGCTCCGGCATCTCCTCGACCTTTCACGGGCGGGACATTTTTTCGCCGGCCGGAGCACACGTGGCTCGCGGCGACGACTTTGCGCAGGCCGGACCCGCGCTCGAAGTGGCCAAGCTCGTCCGCCTCGATCTGAAAAACGCCAGCCTGGACGCGTCCGGACTGCATGGCGAGGTGATCGGCACCGATGGGCCTTTTGGCAATCTGGTGCTCAACATTCCCGCCGAGAGCTTTGCGCAACTCGGCTACAAGCTGGGCGATCTTGTGCCGGTGACACTGGCCGGCAAGAGCTACAGCTTTCCCTTTGTGAAGACGTTCAGCGATGTGCCGGTGGGCAAGGAGCTGTTTTACATCGACTCGCGCGGACGGCTGGGGCTGAGCATCAACCAGCGGAACTTCGCCGCGACCTATAAGGTGGGCGAAGGCGCGCAGTTGACGATTCCGAAGAAGTGAGCGGAGTTACCGGAGAGATACGATCCCACCCTGGCTGCAAAAACAAGAATGCGGCCAGGGTGGGCCACCTCGCGCCGAACGACCGTGCTCATGATCTTTAATTGCTCGACGCCGCGCCGTAATCTGCCGATCGTGTCTTTACTTCCACTTGATTACCCGCAAGAGATTCGAGTAATCGTCGGTCCACAGCTGCGTTCCCGGTGGGACGTTGACTGGCGTCCAGCGAGGGTCCGTGGCCAGAGTGCCCAGATCGGCGCGGCTGCGCGCCATCACCACCCACTTCGAAGGGAACTTTCCCGCGTCGATTTGCGCTTGCGTGACGGCCGTATCGTCCCGGATCAGGCATACCAGCCCCGCATCACGCGCCAGGGCTCCGAGCGTAGGTCCAAGCTGTAAATAGAGGTTGCTGATTTGAAAGGCCAGAATGCCGCCCGGCGCCAGCTTGCGCTGGTAAAGCGCCAGCGCCTCCCGGGTTAACAGGTGCATTGGAATGGAATCTCCACTGAAGGCATCAAGATCAATCAGATCGTAACTACCGTCGGCGGCGTTGCGCAGCTTCAGCCGCGCGTCGCCCAGCACAATGCGCGCCGTGGGGGCGCATTGGCTGAGAAAGGTGAAATAACGCGGGTCCGAGGCGATGCGTTTTACCGTCGGGTCAATCTCGTAATATGTGAGCGACTCGCCCGGTTGCAGATAGCAGGCCATGGCGCCCGCGCCCAGGCCCACAATCGCCCAGTTGGGCTTGCGCTGCTCGCCTGAGCTTGTCAGCAGCGTTTTGGCTTGCAGGGCGTGAAAGATGTTCCCTGCCGGACCGGAGCGCGTAAAGTACGCCAGCGGCTCCAGGCTTTGTGGCGGATTCAGGCTCTGCACTCCATGAATGGTACCGCCATGGAAAAGAAGCCGGAAGATGCCTCTTGGGTCGTTCGTGACTTGCGAGACGCCAAAGAAACTCCGCTCCGCGTGCAGGATGTGACCAAATGGTCCTGTATAGAGAGAGCTGGCCGCGATCAGCGCCACCACGCCGGCGGCAAAGCGCAGGGGCCGCTTGCCAAAGCTGAGGCACCACACCATCGAGTAGCCGAAGAGAAGAATATCCAGCGGACGGCCCGGCCGCATTCCGGTATGCGACAGAGCGGCAATCACCGCGGCCATGCACACTCCTAGCGCAATGGGCAGCAGCCAGTCATTGCGCTTCAATTGGGCAGTGCGGGCCGGCGTCTCCGGCTTTATGTCGATGGGCGGCCGCAAGAGCGCCGCAAAGACAAGAACCAGCGGGAACTCCACCACGGTTGAAAAGACCAGCGGCGCAACCAGTGAATTGAAGATGCCGCCGAGCACGCCGCCCAACGACATGAACAGGTAGAACTCGGTCAGGCGGCTGACCTTTGGGCGGCTGCGCGCCAGCTCGCCATGACAAACCAGGGCAATGGCGAACAGCGTCACCAGATACAGAAGAAGCAAAAGAAGCAACGGTAGCTTGGTTTTTGAAACGGCGGGAATCAGCGCGGCAAGAATGAGAAATGGAAGCCTTCGAATCAGCCATTCATGCGAGACAGGCGGCCGTTTGGCGAAGACCAGCACAAAGCTCAGCAGGTAAAGCGCCAGCGGCAAAACCCAAAAGAGCGGAATAGCTGGAACGTCGCTGGTGAGCGCCGTGGTGACGCCCATCATCAGGCTGGAGGGCACAAAGGCAAGCGCGATCCAGCGCAGGCGCTCCCAACCAACCGCCTTCTTTCCCTCGGCTTCCACTGGAACAAACTCTGCAACTAAAGTTGCGCCTGGTTGCTCCCGCCATACCAGCGCCCCGCAGGCCACTGTGAGGGCAAGAAAAACCGCGAAACCGCAGCTCCAGAGAAAGCTCTGCGCGCTCAGGCGAAGCGTAGGCTCAAGCAGCAGCGGATAAGCCAGCAGCCCCACCAGGCTGCCCGCGTTGCTGGCGGCGTAGAGAAAATAAGGATCGGAGGCGGATGTGTGCCCCGACTGCGAAAACCACCGTTGCAGCATCGGCGTCGAGCTGGAGAGAAGAAAGAACGGCAGGCCCACCGCGACCGAGAGCATACCCAGAATCCACAGTACCGGAGTGCTCTGCACCGGTGGCTCCCAGCCAACGGGAATGCGCAGCGGCAACACGGCCAGAGGCGTGAGCGCAAGGCAGATGTGCAGAACAATCTGGGCGTGACGGCTCAGCCATTTTGTGGATGCGTAGGCATACAAATAGCCGGCGAGCAACACCGCCTGAAAGAAGACTAGGCAGGTGTTCCATACCGCCGGGCTTCCACCCAGCAGGGGCAGCGCCATCTTGGCCATCATCGGCTCAACCAGGAAGAGCAGTGACGCGCTGACAAACATGGAGACCGTGAAAACAATGAGCAGCACTGGGTTTCAAACTCCGCAGGCAGGAATGTTGTGGATCATCGACCAGTATCGTCGCGCCGCGCCACGGTGTCAAAGTTTTTTCTAGATTACTCGCCGCACTCCCGGCAGCCGGACCAGCGGATCGGCCACAAGCCAGCAAGTGACGCAGGCCAGCGGGCCAACCACCCCCCATTTGACCAGCGCGGGCGCAGCCCAGCCGCGCAGCAGCAGAGCGATGCCCACCAACACCGGCGGATGAATGATGTAGACCGCATAGGCGCGGCGGTTGATCCATGACCAAAAAGCCGAGGGCTGGTTCATGTGCGCGCGGAAGACCAGAAGCCAAGCGGCAATCAGTCCCCAGGCAACGAACGGTTCCCACAGCGCATAGAGGATTGCGGGCCAGGTGAATCCGCCGGAGAAGTTTACCTTTCCATGACTCATCAGCGTGGTTGCAACGGCCATGCCCACCGGCAGAAGCGGCCATGCAATCGCCAGAGCAATCAGCGAGACGCGCGCATCCTTCCACGCGAGTTGCCGCAGCCAGTCGCGCCGCCAGGCGGCAATGCCCACAGCGAAGAGAAAGATGTAGCTGGCGAAGTAGCCGAGTTGCAGGCCGAAAACATTCTCTCCGGTGGGAACGTACTGGCGGATGGCGAGCGCGGCGCCGCCCACAACGAGTGCGCTCAGCAACCACCAGCGATGCGTCGGGATTGGCCTGGGCGCGCGCTGCGAAATCGTCAGTGGCGAGCCGAAGACCGCCCTCCAGCCACAGTAGGCGAGGCAGAAGATCAACAGAGCTTGCGTGAACCAGAGCGGGCCGTTGATGAACTGCTTGTGATGCCAAAGCCAGACAATGGTGGGCCAGAATCCGTTCCCGCGCGCAGAATCCACCATTGCCGCGGTCAGCGGGCCGAGAATCAGCCCGAATGCAAGCAGCGGTAGACCGAGCCGCAGGAAGCGGTCGCCCAGAAAGCGCGTGTAGCCCTTGCGCTCCAGCGAGGCGGGCGTGAAGTAGCCCGCCAACAGAAAGAATAAGCCCATGAAATAGGCTTGATTGGTGGCGAGAAATAAGGTCAGTAACAGACTGGACAGACTGCCGGAGTGTTTGACTTCGTAGTAGAACCAGCCGCCGTCGCCGCCGTAGGTGATGGCAGCGTGGTGCAGAATGACAAGGGCGGTTATCACGGTTCGCAGGCGGTCGATGTAGAGCTCTCGCTGGGCCATGAACCATTGTACAAATTGTTTTTGTTCTTTGGTCCCATAAGAAGCTTTGCCCCAGCTCTAACCAGAGAGCTGGGGCAAAGCTAACAGCTAACAGCTTCTTTCAGTACTTGACAATCTTCTCGAACGAATCCGGCTTGAGGCTGGCTCCGCCGACGAGCGCGCCGTCGATCTCTTCTTGGCCGATCAGCGCCTTGGCGTTCTCGGGCTTGACGCTACCGCCGTATAGAATACGTACGGCTGCGGCCACTTCGGCGCCCAGCAGCTTGGCCACCTGGGCGCGGATGATCTTGTGCGCCTCGACGGCCATCTCCGGCGTGGCGGTTTTGCCGGTGCCGATCGCCCAGACCGGCTCGTAGGCAATGACGATGGGCTTGGCAGCCGCGGCGGTGATGCCCGCCAGAGCGCCGGTGATCTGGGTCTTGAGCACATCGGCGGTCTTGCCCGCCTCGCGCTCGGCTAAGACTTCGCCCACGCAGACGACGGGGACGACGCAGTGCTTGAGGGCGGCGTGAAGCTTCTTGTTCACGATCTCATCGGTCTCGGCAAAGTACTGGCGGCGCTCGGAGTGGCCGATCAGCGTATGCGTTCCGCCCACGGCTTGCAGCTGGTTCAGCGAGGTCTCGCCGGTGTAGGCGCCCTCCTCGGCAAAGTGGATATTCTGCGCGCCCACCAGGACGTTGCTTCCCTTGGCGGCGGCAATCACCGTGGGCAGCAGCACCGGTGAGGGAAAGAGGGCAATCTCATCGCGGGTGTGGCCGGCGACGAGAGGCAAAAAGGCGGCGACAAAAGCCTGCGCTTCGGCAGGCGTCTTGTACATCTTCCAATTAGCGGCAATCAGTGCTTTACGCGGCATAGTATTCGTAACTCCTCAACTTGATTTTAACGGATGGATGGAGGAAGCGGGGTGACGGCGGGCACAACGGCGCTCGACGCAAGCGTCTGAAGGGAAATCTCCGCTATAGTAAAATTCCAGTAGTACGCGCCCCTTTTTGCCTTCTATGCCTGAACAAAGCTCCGGGGATAGTGGATTGAGCGCACGAGCGGGGCTTTGAGACAGAACTCAATACCATGACATTGAGCCACATTGCATCTGTCGTCCTGGGCACGCTTGCCGTCTTTGGCGTTACCACTTCGACCGTCTACAGCGGGATGGTTGCCGTGGCCGCGCTGCGCTTTCGCCGCCGCGCCGCCGCCGTCCCGCCTCCCACGTTTTTGCCCCCAGTGAGCGTCCTCAAGCCGGTACATGGCGACGAGCCGGATCTCGAAGAAAATCTGGCCAGCTTCTTCACGCAGGATTATCCCGCGTACGAAATCCTTTTTTGTGCCCGCCACACGGACGACGCCGGTCTGGAGGCCGCGCGCCGCGTCGCCGCGCGCTTCCCGCAGATCAGTACGCGCATCCTCACCTGCGGTGAGCCGCCCTGGCCAAACGCGCGCACCTTTTCCCTGGAGATCATGCGCCGCGCGGCCAGCTATCCCATTTTGGTCGCCAGCGACAGCGATGTGCGCGTCGCGCCCGATTACCTGGCCTCGGTGGTTGCGCCGCTCGCTGACCCCAAGGTGGGCATGGTCACATGCCTCTATCGCGGCGTCACCCGCCACGGCCTCTGGGCGCAACTGGAGGCGATGGGAATGAGCGTCGAGATGACCTCCGGCGTACTAGTGGCCGAGATGCTGGAAGGAATGCAATTCGCGCTCGGCCCCTCGATGGTGATGCGCCAGAGCACGGTGGAGAAGATCGGCGGCTACGAACAGGTGGCGCAGTACTACGCTGACGACTTTGTGCTGGGCAACTGGACGGCCAAAGCCGGCGAAACCGTGGTGCTTTCGACCTATATCGTCGAACACCATGTGCTGAACGCCATATTCAAAAAGAGCATGGCGCATCAGCAGGCCTGGGCTACCAGTACACGCTTTTCGAGGCCCGCAGGCCACTTCGGCGAGGTGCTCACCTACGCCGTTCCCTTTGGCCTGCTGGCGCTGGCCTCGCTGGGCTTGGCCGGCCACGCGGCGTGGGGACTAATGCTGCTGGCCTTCACCGTCCTCGACCGTGTGCTGCTCTGCCTGCTGGTTGCCGGCTGCGTCGTCCGCGACCGCCGGGCCGTCGGCAAGGCCTGGCTCTATCCCCTGCGCGACCTCATGGGTTTCTGCTTCTGGGTGAGGAGCTACTTTGGCTCGCGCAAGCTGCGCTACCGCGGCGATCCCTACGAGCTGCTGCCCGAAGGCCGGCTGCGCAAGCTGAGCGACGAATAGAATATCGAAGATTTATGATGGGTGGTTGGCAAATCAGATTGGAAACGGCGCAATCGTGTCGGCGCTGACCAACTGACTCGCCTATCATGAGGCTCCCAATGTTTGCTCGCAATCTCCGCTCCGTTCTGCTGCTGCAGGCCGCGCTGCTGCTGGCCGCCGCTCCCTTGATGCACGCCGAAGAAGGCATGTGGACCTTTGACAACCCGCCGCTGAAGCAGTTGGCGGCCAAGTACAACTTCCATCCCACGCAGGCCTGGCTCGATCATCTGCGATTGTCAAGCGTACGGCTCAACGACGGCGGCTCAGGCTCGTTTGTCAGCCCCAACGGACTGCTGCTGACCAATCACCACGTAGCGCGCTTCCAGTTGCAGAAGAACTCGTCGGCCGAGCACGACTATCTGCGCGACGGCTTTTATGCGGCCACGCCGGAGGCGGAGATGAAGTCCGCTGACCTGGAAGTGAACGTGCTGGTGGGCATGGAAGACGTGACCGCGCGGGTGCAGGGCGCGGCCAAAAATATCGCCGACAAGGCCGCCGCGCAAAAGGCCCGCGAAGCCGCGATGGCGGCCATCGAAAAGGAGAGCAAGGACAAGACCGGCCTGCGCTCCGACGTGGTTTCGCTCTACCAGGGCGGCGAGTACTGGCTTTATACCTACAAGGCTTATACCGACGTGCGGCTGGTCTTTGCGCCGGAGCAGCAGGCGGCCTTCTTTGGCGGCGATCCGGATAACTTCACTTATCCGCGCTACGACCTGGACATGGCTCTGTTTCGCGTCTACGAGAACGGCAAGCCGCTCAAGACAGATAACTATCTGAAGTGGAGCGCGAAGGGCGCGGCGCCGGGCGAGTTGATCTTCATCAGCGGCCATCCTGGCTCGACGGAGCGCGACGACACGGTGGCGCAACTGCTGATGGAGCGCGATGTGCGCGGGCCGGCGATTACAGAGTATCTCCAGCGCCGCATCAAAGCCGCGCAGGATTTCTCAGCGCAGGGCGCGGAGCAGGCGCGCGAGGTGGGCAGCACGCTCTTCTTTTTGCAAAACAGCCTGAAGGTTTATCTGGGCCGTCGGGATGCTCTGGCCGACCCGGCGATTCTGGCCAGGAAGCAGGCCGATGAAAACGACTTCCGCGCCAAAGTGAACGCCAACAAAGATTGGAAAAAAGAGTACGGCAAGGCCTGGGACGAGATTGCCGCCGCGGAAGAGAAGATGAAGCCGGAGATTCAGGGGCAGTACTTTCGCCGCTCCGGCAGCCAGCTCTTCTCGTTCGCCTACCAGATCGTGCAGTATGTTGCCGAGGTGAAAAAGCCCGACGGCGAGCGCCTGGAACAGTTCCACGAGGCGGGTCTGGAATCTCTCCGCTACGAACTTCTCTCGCCCGCGCCGATTTATCCCTCCGTGGAGAAGATGTTCATGACCGCGTCGCTCAAGCTGGGCCAGGAAAAACTGGGCAAGGACGACGCCTTTGTGCAGGCCATTTTGCAGGGCAGGGAAGTGGAGACGGCAGTGCCGGCGCTGATTGATGGCACCAAGATGGCCGATCCGGCCTTCCGCAAATCGCTGCTCGACGGCGGCGAGGCAGCAGTGGCGGCTTCCACCGATCCTATGATTGCGGCAGCGCGGCGCGCCGATCCCATCCTCCGCGAGAGCGACCGCCGCATGCGCGATACCGTGACCAGCGTACTGACCCCGGCCGGCGAAAAGCTGGGCAAGGCCCGCTTCCTAATCTATGGCAAGGACGCCTATCCCGACGCCACCTTTACGCTGCGCATGAGTTACGGCACGGTCGAGGGCTATCCCTACAACGGCACCATCGCGCCGCCTTTCACCACCTTCTACGGGCTTTATGACCGTGCGGCCAGCTTCAGCAACAAGCCGCCCTTTGACCTGACGGCCAAAGAAGCCGCGGGCCGCGACAAGCTCGACCTGAGCACCCCGCTGGATTTCGTCTCGACAGGCGATATTATTGGCGGCAACTCCGGCTCGCCGGTGGTTAATCGCGCGGGCGAACTGGTGGGGCTGATCTTCGACGGCAACATCGAGTCGCTGGCAGGCGACTTTGTCTATGACGGCAGCAAGAACCGCGCTGTCGCCGTTCACTCGGCGGGCATGATCGAGGGTCTGCGCAAGCTCTATGGAGCCGGCGCGCTGGCCGACGAGCTGGAGGGCAAGAAGTAAAATGGCGAACCTCGATGGGCGCGACAGGGAGGGAGGAGATGCCGGCTTGATGAGCAACGCAGATCTGCATTATCCTCCGCCGTTACCTCGACGGAAGGACTTCCGCATCGGAATCATGGGAAGCGGATTCATTGTGAACGATTGCCATCTGGTGAGCTACCGGCGAGCCGGACTCAACCCCGTGGCCATTGCCTCTCGCAGCCGGGATCATGCAGCCCGGGTGGCGGCTCGTCACTCCATTCCCCGCGTCTGCGAAAGCTACCGCGAGCTGCTGGACGATCCCAGCATCGAGGTTCTGGACATCGCCGTTCCTCCGCAGCATCAGCTTGAACTGATTCGCGCCGCCTGCGAGCGCGCCACGGTGAAAGGGATTCTGGCGCAGAAACCCCTAGCGCTCAGCTACCGCGAAGCCGAGGAGGCGGTGTGCCTTTGCGAGCGGGCGGGGATCACGCTCGCGGTGAATCAGAATATGCGCTACGATCCCTCCGTTTATGTTGCCAGCAACTTGCTCCAGGAGGGATATTTCGGCACGCCTGTCTTTGCCACAATCGATATGCGCGCGATTCCGCACTGGCAGCCGTGGCTGGCTGGGACCGGTTCTGCCACCCTGTGGATCATGTCGATTCACCATCTGGATTGCATGCGCTTCTGGTTTGGAGATCCAGAGCGGGTCTTTTGCAGCACACGCCCCGATCCGCGCACGAAATTTCCCCACAGCGATGGAATATGCACGACGATTCTCGAATATGAAAGCGGCCTTCGCTGCACGGTGATTGACGATGTTTGGACGGGGCCAGCAAAGGAAGGCTGCCCCGGCGACATTGGCATCACTTGGCGCATGGAAGGCATGGAAGGCATCGCGGTGGGAGATCTCGGCTGGTGCAAAGACCCCTTCACAACGCCCTCGACCATGCGTTACACTCGTCAGGGCGATCCGGGCTTCCACAACTTCGCGCCGGCCGAGAGCTGGTTTCCTGACGCCTTCGGCGCAACCATGAGCCAGTTGCTCATCGCTCTGGAAGACGGTCAGCCGCCGGCCATCGGCGGCCGCGACAACCTGAAAACCATCGCCCTGGTCGAGGCCGCCTCCTTGAGCGCCGCCGAACACCGCATGGTCAGCCCGCGGGAGATCGTCGCCGCTAACTCCACTCAGAGGTGAGTCATGAAACTCGGCATCATCAACAGCGCCTTCGCCCAGGTGGGCATGGATACCGCAACCGGCCTGCAACATATCGCCCGCATCGGCTTCGATTGCGTTGACATCTTCACCGAGGCCATGACCATTTCGGCGGAAGAAAAGCGCCTCATCGCCTCTACGTGCGAAAAGAACAACCTTCCCATCATGTCACTTCCCGTTGTTGCCACCGGGCTGATCGATTTCAACCAGCCAGTGCGCGATTTTCACGTCGCCCGCTGCAAACGCTACATCGACCTTGTCGCCGAGTTCGGGGCCAAAAACCTTCTGCTCGTCCTGGGTGAGTATCTGTGGCAGCGCGAAGTGATTGCGGCCGCCGACCAGTGGGGCTGGGCCATTGAAACCTGCCGTATCCTGGGCGATTACGCTGACCGGAAGAATCTGGATATTGCGCTCGAACTTGAGCCTTTTCGCATGAGCCTTCTCAACAATGTCAGCGAAATGGCGCGCTTTGTGGACGAGTGCGCCCACCCGCGCGTGCGGGCGAACATCGACATCAGCCACTGTGTTCTCTCCGATAGCGGGCCGGAATCCATTCATCGCTTGAAAGGCAAGGCCATCCACGTTCACATCAGCGATTGCGACGGAAAAGTCCACGGCGATCTTCCGCCGGGAAAGGGCATCGTGAAATTCGGCCCCTATCTTCAGGCGATCAAGGAACTGGAAATTGCGGGAGTGGTCTCCATCGAATTGGAGTATTCGCCCGATCCCGCCCGCATCGTCGAATGGGTGGAAGATGCCTACCGCGAGACCGACCGCCTGATGAATCTGGCCGGTTTGCGTGGATAAAAGCAGTTGCGCGGCCGGACGCTCAGCCCGGCCAGCCTCACCACCCGAAGACCCTCTGGATGTACTGCCTGCTTCGTTTCCAGTCCTCGGTCAACGGATATTTCGGCACGAAATTATCCGGGAAGGCTAACTCGACCGCGGCTCTGCCTCTGAAGTTGACGCTTCTCAGTGCTTCCGCAATCGCGGGAAAGTCGGTCACGCCTTCTCCCACATACTCCGTCCAGACGCCATTCTGATATTGATCGCGAATATGCATATACACAATCTGCTGCCCATAGGTCTTGATAAAAGCAACGGGATCAACATTGGCCCGGACCAGCCAATTCAGGTCAGGCCCGAGCTTCATATCGGGAATCCTCGCCAGCGTCCCCTTCAAATCGTGCATCCCGTTTTCTACTTCAAAGGTGTGATTATGCAGATTCGCCACCACCCCGGAATCGCCGCAGAGGACATTAATGCTCCGCAGGACTTTAGCCTGGGCATCCAACTCGGCTTCTGTCTTGAGCCTGCCGGCAGAGCCCACCGTAATGCCAAACGTCTTGCCGCCAAGCTGGCCAAGTCGCTTCACCACGAGGCTCACATCGGAGAGTATCTCGTCGTGTTTCGTCGCGTCCCACATGGCTGCGCCGTAGGAAGAACCCGTAACCGGCAGGTTGTATTGCTTTTGCAGCCGGCCCAGGTGTTCCACCGCATCGTCGTGCTTCAAGATCACATCCATCAATTCAAGGCCGTCGTAGCCCGCCAGATGCAAATCGCTGAAGATTGTCTCCAAATCAGGTGTCGCATCCCATGTAGGAGGGTGCTTGCTGGCATAAACCCAAAGATGCGCGCTGATCTTCGCCTTGAACGGGGTTACGGCCTTGGCAAAAGCTTGCCTGGAGAAACCGGCCGGAAGGAAAATTCCAGCCATGCATAAGGATGACTTCTTGAGAAAATCTCTGCGCAAAGGAACGCTGGTCACATTCATCGAGCCCTCAATCTGTGACGGCGCGCTTCGGTGAGGAACTTCCGCGCCGGTCCGGCGAGGCAGGAATCGCGATCCAGCCAATCGATTGGCACTGCGATCCGGCCAAACCCGCGTGTAGAATAGCATGAGAAGCCGTGTGGGTCTGGAACCGAGCGAAAACATGTGTGCACCTGCGAATGCGGAACGCCCATGCAGAACCTTCGCAGCGCGCAAAGCTGATCGGTTTCCCCTAGCGGAGAGCTGGCCGAGTGGTTGATGGCTCCGGTCTTGAAAACCGGCATACCTGAAAGGGTATCGGGGGTTCGAATCCCTCGCTCTCCGCCATATTATTCATAATCAACGACGTACGCGAAGTAAGCCAGCAATATGCAGCGAGTTTCCCCGTCAATTTGCAAGATTCCTGACCGCAAGGAACTGGAGAGCATTCTCCGTTAAGGCCGATATAGGGCAGTTTCGGCGGCAATCTCTGATCGCCATTTCGGCAGTTCCCTAACCCGCCCAGGATGCTGCCTGCAATGGCACAGGGATCCAGCAGCCAGGGATCTCCACTGTGCGCCACCAACCACAACAGCAGCAGATCGGTGCTGCCGGGCAAAGATAGAGGGATCACCGAGGAATCGACCACCGTAATGGAGAATAGCCCGAAGTCTCCAAGGTATGTGAGCCAGTGCGGCACAAGGGGGGAAGGCATGCGTAGCGCATAAGATTAAGCCGATTGCCGGACCAATTCACTCATACAGGGTTGGCCCCGCCCTTGAATTCTATGATGTCTGAACCATGTCGCGTTCGCTGCTCGGCGCGATTTGGTTTGCCTTCTGCGTATCTTCCGTCCACCGGCAAGAGCTGTCCTTGAGTTTTGTAAACAGCCGTGGACTTATTACTCCTGTGCGTCATGCAACGCAAACCAATAGTACCGTCGCCAGCAAAACATTCACCGAACCGGACGCAACGCAAACATGCTGAGCAGGCTATCAAACGGTCGCAACTCTGCTTGTTTGAATTTGACTGATTTGCAACACGGGCACTTATGACGTATCCAGAGCAGGTGCGGCAACCAATTGGGCCAGTTGAAATATTCGTTAGGCATTTCAGCAGTTTCTCCATCGTTGTTGGCGGTCAATGTTAAACAGGCATGACTTCTTCCGGGCATGAGTTTGCATCCAGCCATGAAAGCAGTGCGCGTATGCTGCCCGTGGCCAACGCGATGCAGGAATCAGCGGCGCCATAGTACAGGTGAATCGTATCTCCGTCTGAGCCAATGGTCTGTCCGCAGGGAAACACGACATCGTTCACGTCCCCGTTGCGCTCATAGGAAGTTTCCGGACCAAATACCCAGGACTCTCCGCGCTGCAAGCAGACATCAGGTTTCTCGATGTCAAAGAGTGCAAGACCCAAACGATAAATGCTTCCCGATGCTGTTTGCCGCACACCGTGATAGATTGTCAGCCAGCCTTTTTCTGTCTCAATCGGAGGTGAACAGAGACCAATCTTGTTTGCATCCCACCATCCACCGCGCCGCGCAGCGAGGATGATCTTGTGGCTTCCCCAATGCCTCAGATCGGGCGAGTAGGAAATCCACATATGAGCGCCGAGTGTTGTTGTGGGCCGATGAATCAGTGCCCAGAGGCCGCCGATTCTTCTTGGCAACAGAGCCGCGTCCTTGTCTTCCGGCTGCATGATGACCCCATATCGATCAAAGCTCTTGAAGTCCCTGGTCAGAGCAAGCGAGACCCCTGGTCCACCTCGTGCATAAGATGTGTACACAACCGCGTATTGCTCAAGTTCAGGAACGTAGGTGATACGTGGATCTTCAATGCCCCAGATCTCCTCTGGATATTCGCGCGGATTCGCAGGCATCGTAGGTTGGGGATCGATTCGCCAGTTATCGACGCCATTTGCCGAGCGGGCCGCGCACAGATGGGATAGCCCGCGTCTGTCTTCGACACGGCAGAGAAGCAGTGTATCGCCATCGGGCAGCAGGGCCGCTCCAGCGTTGAGAACGCTGTTGATCGGGTAGGGCCAGTTCTTCTGAGTGAGAATTGGGTTGCCGGAATAGCGAATCAACAGTGGAAGCCCTGTATGTGTTTCCACATGCGTCTGCTCCGAGGCCGTGTTCTTGTTAGATGCTATTGATGAAATCATGTTTTTCAAGAAGATGTACTCGTTTCCATGTTTATTTGTTCCGCGTTTGCTGCTTTGGCTGCCTGCATTTCCAGCAGGGCCATGAGGAACGAAAGCGTAGACTCAGCTCCCTGGTTTTCGTTTACACGGTCGGGATGAAGCCCGTCCCGGCATCCACCTGTGATTGCATCGTAGAGTGGCACCTGCAGATCATTCTTGCCGAGAAACCAGCAGAAGACGCGTTGCGCTTCCTTGAGCCAGAACCGCTCGCCTGTGAGACGATATGCTTCAAGGCAAGCCGAGATCGTCGCGCAAGTCTCAACGGGTTGTTGATCAAAGCGTGCCTTTGCACCTCCACTAGGATAAAAGCCGCTGGAACCAATCGGCACGAAGATATTTTCATCCCCTCGGTGCTGTTCATCAACAAGCCACCGGAGAGACTCGATTCCCACGTCGATCATTCTTTGGTTGTTACTTCTTGATCCTGCCAGGATGAGTGCCTGTGACAGCCGTGCATTTGAGTAAGAAAGACTTTTCTCGAACCATTTCCATGCTTCAGAATAGCTATGCTCATAGATATCAAGCAGGCGATCCGCAAGTGTATTACGGATGCCCTGGATGGCTCTGTCTCCGGGGAACCAATCCAGATAAGCTTGCATGCCCATGATGCAATGCGCCCAGGCGCGCGGGCTGGTAAACGTGAGTGTCGCAGGAACTGCGGCTTCAAAAAGCCTTCCAGCCGCTCCTCTCAAACCTGCATTCTGGGAATGGCCGAGTACTTTTCCTAGAGACCATAAAGCTCGGCCATGGCTGTCATCTGATCCTACTGTTTCAAGCCATTTACGGTCATAGCCAAGAAAGTTTCTGAACCTTCCGGTATCAGTGTTGAAAGCAAGCCATAAAAAAGCGAGATAGCGTGTGGAAAGAGTCGCATATTCTCCCTTGCCCGCATACTCAGGGTTTTCGTCCAGAAGAATTGACACGATGAGCGCCCGAGCGTTGTCGTCAGTTGTGTAGCCTTCGTGGGTGTTAGGCACTGAGAAGATTGCATGCTGCAGAATGCCCGTGTCGTCGGTCATGGTTAACAGATGATCAGTATTCAATGCAGGTAATAGGTTTACCGGGGCTGTCGCAAGATCGTTTTGCTGCGCAGCTTTTGGATGCAACGAACGTTCGAATCGTGCGCGTTGAAAGCTTGCCATGTAGGCTCGCGCCGTCTTTTCCCATGTCGTTCCGCGAGAGTGCAGATAGGCGCGCTTTCGCATTGCATGGCGTTTCGCATCGTTTTCCAGCAGGGCAAGCACCGCCTCTGCAATCGCATTCGGATTCTCAAAAGAAACAAGCACACCGCGTTTGTCCGCCAGCAGCTCCTTGGCGTGCCAGTACGGAGTGGAAATAATTGCCTTTCCTGCTCCGAGCGCGATCGCCAACGTGCCGGAGACGACCTGCGCCTCCTGCTGATACGGAGTAATGTAAATGTCCGCCGCGCCTACACATTCGACCAATTCCTCAGTGCTCACAAATCGATTGTTGAAAATCAGGTGATCGGCAACGCCAAGTTGTTCCGCGAGAGCCGCTAGTCCTTCGCGATAACGCTCGCCCTCACGCTTGCGGATGTGCGGATGGGTTACGCCGGATACAATATAGACCACGTTCGAGTGTCGTGCAAGAATCGCAGGCAGTGCACGAATGACATTCTCAATGCCCTTGTTCGGAGACAGTAAGCCGAACGTAAGCAGCACGAATTTTCCTTCGGTGCCGAACTTGTCTTTGAAATAGTTGGGATCCATGAACGGAAGGTCCGGCACACCGTGTGGAATCACATCGATTTTATCGCCAGGGACCGCATACACCTCGCGCAGCAGTTGGGCAGCCAACTCGCTCATAACGACCATACGATCGGAGAGTTGCGAAACCTCTTCAAGTACGGCGCGTTGACTCGGATCTGGATCGCGCAAGACAGTATGGAGCGTTGTCACCAGGGGCATCTTCAGCTTGCGCAGCAAGGTTAGAATATGACTGCCCGTGCTGCCACCGTAGATGCCATATTCATGCTGCAGACAAACAAGATCGTTGCCGTTAAAGTTAAGGAAGTCGGCAGCTCGCCCGTAGGAGGACAGGTCTTCTTGCTCGATCTCCAGACGTACTCGCTCTGGATACTCATAGTGCGATTCCGGATCGTTAACAGGGATCGCAAAAAGGCGTTCACTACCGTATTCGGCCGTTAGAGCGTTGCACAGATCGGTCGTAAATGTTGCGATGCCACACTGGCGCGGCAAATAATTGCCGACAAACGCAATGCGCGTGGGTAATGGCAGGCTGCAACTCTTCGAGGCAACCGTCGAGCACGCCGCTGGAACTTGTCCGTGAGCCAGTTTTTTAGAATGCATTGTTTCAAACAAAGACATCATCTCCTGATTCAATGTCAAATACGGCCGAACAACAGGAGAATGACTACAATCAAGAGCAACAGCCCCAATCATCCGGTCGGATAATGCCCCAGTTTCTGTTGTGCGGCCACCGGGGCAAGGCGCCCATTAGCGCCAAGACGAGATTCACGATTAATATAGTTCCAAGTATGTTTCGCTCCCGCTTACCCACACACAGGCGAGATCGCTAAAGATGCTCTGCGGCCTTTTTCGAAGCCGCAGAGATTGTACGGTTTTGTTAGCGCAAGCTTCCTGTCGTTACATTGACGGGGCTGCCGATGGGATCTCCGGAAACAACCAGCTCCACCCTGCGGTTTTGCTGCCTGCCTGCCGAGTTATCGTTGGAGGCCACAGGCAACGTGTTCCCATAGCCCTTTGCGCTCACAGAGTTAGTCGTTACGCCCTGTTCCACGAGGTAATCGCGAACGGCGCCTGCACGGTCCTCAGACAGCTTCTGATTCATATCGTCGCCGCCGACGTTGTCGGTGTAGCCGCCAACCTCGATGTTGAGCCCGGGATAGGCGATCAGAATACCAGCAACCTTGGCGAGTTTTTCACGCGCACCAGGCTTTAACGAGAATTTTCCAGTGTCAAACAGCACATCCGACATGCTTACAATCAGTCCCCGAGCGCTGTCGCGCGTCTCAAGAACCTTGTTCAACTGTTCAGACAATTGAGCGCGCATTGCCGCCTTGTCGCTAATCGCCTGGTGTTCCCCCTGCTGCGCTTGTTGTGTAGCCAAGCGAGATTGCTCCGCATCGGCCTGAGCTGCAGAGACCGCCGTTGCCGATGCAGCCTGATTCGCAACCAAGTCGGCCTGCGCCTTAGCCGCATCAGACTGCGCTTTTTCCTTCAGGCGGATTGCGTCATCGGCTTGCGCTCGCGATCTGGCTTGTGCGTCGCTGGAAGCCTGACGCTCGCTGGCGCGCCGATCCTCGTCCACTTTCTTGACCGCAATCTCGCGCGCATCTTCGGCAGTCTGAACTGCCTCTCGTGAAACTGCAATCAACGGCTTTCTTTCGATGTGTTTATTGATGGCGTATGCATCGGCGCTGTTCATCAATTCCACAGCGTGCTGGTAGCTTGCGCTGGCATACGTCTCTGCTCCTTCGGATTGAGCAATCCGTAGTGCATTCCGTGCCTCATAGAATTCCAACGGAAGGTTGGCGCTCAAAACCACCGGATCAAACTTGTAGCCGGTGGGAAGGTATCCCCCGCGCTCCATTAGTTCATACTTTGCGTTCACTGCTTCGCTGGTCCCATTGGTATCGGCGCGAACGACGTTCTCGAGAACAACAACATTGCTGGGCTGCCGAACGGCATAGTAAGGTTCGGCCGTAACAATCAAAGCAAATGCCTGAAGGTCGGTAGTCGCGGTCAGCTTGCTTCGATTGTTATCGCCAACCAGCACTTCACCGAGGTTGACTGCCCGGCCCTCAGGAGAAATCGCCCACAAGATATAGGTGAGATACTCACTGCCAAAAGTTGTGGGGGGTTGCAGATTTCCAAATTCCGCTTCGACTTCGAGAGTGCCGCGCTTGCTGCGCACCTTGGCTTTGCCGTCGGCTGAAGGCAGCAGTGTCGTGCCAGCAAAGTCCACCTCTGCGGCTCCGCTGCGATGCCGGTAGTTGACCGCCTGAACCGAACGACTGATTACTATTACGCGGAATGTGGGGGCAGAACTTGAGGATTCGACGATCGTCGTCGTTTGTGATGGAGCTTGAGCAAACGCGCTCAAGCCGACGGCACTTGCGATTGCTAATAAAAGCATGCGTTTCATGAGTTCTCCTGTGGGCAGTACTCTGACATGTTGCGTTGTGCTTGCCTTGTGTTGAAAAGGACAGGTACTATGGCTTCGGTGATTAGCCTTTTTAATGGCCGACACGGAACTGAGACAGGTACCCGAAAAGTCCGAACACCTTAAGAAGCCATAGAACAACGACAATTACTACAACGCCATTCAGGATTCCCTTGATCTGACCCTGCATGGGTATGTAGCGATTCACCAGCCATAACAACAGGCCTACTACGCCTAATGTGATAACAACTGTGATAAGGGGCATTTCATGTTCTCCAATTACACTTTCCTGACCTAGCCTACGTGTTAGCTTCTTAGAGACGATCGGGGAAGTTGTGTTGAACTGTTGGCTTTCTTTCCTTGGTTGACATCCACAATCGCATGTTCATGAAAACCAGAAGTGCATATCTACCGAGGAGTGGCAATCTTTGCGGCTTGCTTATGCACAACTCGAACGGCCAAGCAAAACACAGGTCTAATGGCCTGACTTTGCTCGATCGTCAGGGGGGGATCAGGACTGCCCATCTTCTTCATGTTTATTCTTTCAAGGTAATGAGCAAATAGCTGAGCTATAACGCACACGCGTAATAGCCAGGGGGCGGCAGCCGGCAATCGTGCTATTTGCCCATGGACAATTGTTGAGTCGGCATCTGCTTCTGTCGGAAGGTGATTCGGCAAATCGAAGTCGCCGCACCAATGTGATTGACGGCTCTCGCATATAGGAGGTTGAGTCGATCAAAGTTCCCAAATTGCCGCGTTTTTCAATATTGCAACATTGAAAAATCTTTATGCTTTGAAGACAGGCACACGTTCTTATAAACGCATTGATAAACAATGTTGTAGGAATTGAACAGCTTCCTACTATCTCCCGGCTGCTACTGGCGCCGGCCGTTGCGGATGGCCGCGCGGAACCCACGACAGGTCTCCACTCAGAACGTAAATGGAGAGCGCCGCAAACATGAAGATTGCACCTAACCAGAAGCGCCAGTCGCGATGCATACGCCTCCAGTAAGGGCCAGCATCTGGTTCACCCCTATCGCTGCTATTTCCTTCGAAGTTGTGCTTGTTTCCGGTCATCTCTTCTCCATTGCTACAGGGTATTCGCCGCTGCGCGCAGTCTTGTCCCGCCCACTCACCGCATCATGCGCTATGGTCCTTGAGTCGTCGCGGCATTCGCTTGAGCCGAATGAACAGCATCCGTCGCGGATGTGCTAGCTGCCGGGGCCGGCTTGTCGGCAGGAATCTCAGTTCCTGCAGGGAAGATGAGAATCTGAATCGATCCCCAATCTGCGTCCACGTTAGCGCCTGTCTGCTTGCCCATTCCCAATGTCTTGAGCTGCCTGTCGTCAAATCCGAAGTTCTCAACCAGGTATTCGCGTATAACCATGGCCATGGCCTCGGTAAGAACCAATTCCTTCTGGACATCGCCTTTCATACCGGCCGAAACCATAACGACCGCAACTCCGAATTGATTCTGTGCAAGAAAGTCGCCGGTGGCATTGAGAGATTTCTGATTCTTCAGCTTGGCTGAATCGCGAGTGTCAAAGAGCTGTTGGGCCGTAAAGGTAAACACCTTCAGAGGTGTACCTTGCGGGAGCCCTCCAATCCGATTCGCTGCCAGATCAGCGGAATCTTCGTATCCACGGTTCTTGAAATACCCGCGCAAGAAGAAATTGTGCTTCAACGCTTCCATGTTCTCCTGGAAGTCATTCACTCCCGTCTGCGCCTGGAGCATTGTTGCCTGCAGTGCTGTCGTGGTCTGTTCCAGATTGCTATAGAGTTGCTTGTCGTTCACGAGCGCTCCCACTGTTCCCTGCCCGGAATCGATCTTTGCGCTTACCGAGTTCAGATGCGCCGTTGCCATGGTTGTATTGTTGATGGCCTGCTGGCTGCTATCCAGAATGTTGCTTGTCTTTTTGAGCAGATCAGACATTACCAGTGGTGGTTCACTCTGAAGGATCTCGCCATCCCTGACCTCGGGTTGACCAGCAGATCCAAACGAAATGGCCACGTACTGATTACCCAGCACTCCAGCAGTTTCGATCGCGGCTACTGAATCATGCTTGATGATCTCGTGTGTCGATTTGTCGAGATCCATGATGACCGTAACTTGTTCACCGGGTTTGTGAGGAAGTACGATGCTTTCCACCGTTCCGCTGTGGACCCCACCGACCTGTACGTCTGCTCCAGCAGCCAGACCCGCCACATTGTCAAACTCCGCCTTCAGTTGGTATGTGGAGCGAAACAGGTACTCCTTGCTCCCAATAACGAAGACCCCAACCGCAAGAATTGCAATCGTCACTAGAATGAATGCTCCCAATCGTGCCACTCTCGACATATGTCCTCCTACGACTGCTTCAGAAACTCCACCACAAACCCGATGTCGCTTTCCTGAAGGTCTTCAAACTTTCCCTCGATCACCACGTTCCCCTGGTCCAACAGAGCGAGACGGTTGGAAATAGTTTTTGCGCTATGTAAATCGTGAGTCACTACGATGGATGCCATCTGGCGTTCCCGCTGGAGCTTCAGAATCAAATCGTCAATTTCCCCTGAGCTGATCGGGTCGAGACCGGCTGTGGGCTCGTCGAGGAGCAGTATTTCCGGCTCCAGCGCGAGCGCGCGCGCCAGACCTGCCCGCTTTTGCATTCCACCTGAGATATCGGAAGGCATTTTATGAAGGTCGTTTTCCATGCCCACCTCGGCTAGCAGTTGCATAACCCGGTCGCCGCGCTCGGACCTGGACATATTTCTCCGATGATGTTCAAGTGGAAACGCTACGTTCTCGGCGACGGTGAGCGAATCGTAGAGTGCTGCATGCTGAAAAAGAAAACCCATCTTTTTCCGGATTTCTCCCATTCGATCAAGAGCCAGCCCGGCGATTTCCTGTCCATAGATGCATACCGATCCAGAGTCGGGCGTTTCGAGGCCAATGATGAGCCTCAACAATACGCTCTTACCGGTTCCACTGCGTCCGAGCACGGCCAAGGTTTCTCCCCTGTTCACGCTCAGACTGATTCCATTGAGAACCACGTGGCTTCCAAAGCTCTTCCGCAGTTCTTTGACGGCGACAATGGGCGCGCTGCTTTCTTCCTGAGCGTTCTCTTGCTTCACCGCAAAGTCATAGGCCGTGGTCATACTTGTCTCACGAATCGTTACGTCACTTGCTAAGGGTTAAGGAAAGAAAACGAGAATGAATTTCACCAGCACGACGTCTGCAAGAATCACGAATAGCGATGCGAGGACCACCGAGTTTGTGGCGGCACGGCCCACTCCCTCAGCACCTCCGCGTGTGCGCATTCCCTGGAAGCACGCGATGAGCCCGATGATCAGGCCATACACTGCGGTCTTGAACGTAGCAGGCAGGAATTCGTTGAAAGTGGCACCATGAAAACCGCTTTCGATGAACTGATGGAACGAGAGCGGCTCAACCAGAGTCTGTGCAAACCAACCCGTCAACAATCCGCACGCATCGGCGGCAAGAGTCAGAAGTGGCAGCATCAGAATGCAAGCCAGGATTCGTGTCGCCGCCAGGAGCCTGTAGGGATTGATCGCTGACGCCTCGACGGCGTCGATCTGCTCGGTCACCTTCATTGAGGCCAGTTCTGCACCAATGCCGGCGCCCACGCGACCGCTCACGATAAGGCCGGTCATGATCGGACCCATTACCTGGATCACAGAGTACACGAGGGTTGCAGGAAACATCGATTTGGCGCCGAATCGGCTCAGGCTATAACGGGCTTCCATGGAAATTACAACGCCAATAGCGGCGCCCGCCAATGCGACCAGCGGGAAAGACTTCGAGCCAACCTCGTCCAGTTGTCGAATCAGTTCTCGCCACTCATACGGTGGCGTCACAGCTGCTCGAAGAACTTTCCAGGAAAAGATACCCAGGCCGCCGAACCACTCGAAGAATCCGTTGGCAAGTCCCCCAAGGGAATCTGCAACAGATGGGATGAGAACAGGTCGCTGCTCTGAAAACGGCGGATTGGTGCCCGCAACCGCAATGGCCCCGAGTTCGCTCATTTGTTTGGTCCTTCAATGGGGGAACCGTGCGCATTGTTCAGATGCATACGATGAATCATGGAGTGGGGTCCGCTATAGAAGAACTCCAGAGCAATGTTTCCGCCCATGTAGGTCAGCAGACTGTAGTTGCCCGTCCGGAACGCGTCCTTGGCGCCGTAGCGGTTGGGGTACCAGCCGTAAACGGCGGTCATGGAACCCGCGTACGGCGCGACGAGCGCGGGAAAAGAAAAAACACGGTGGCCGGCTTCGCCGCGGCGCGCTGTCAGAGTCGAAATCACGGCGTGGCTTATCCGCGGGAACACGCCTTTGCATTCACAGCGGTAATACAGTGCATCTTCCTTGAAGGCTTCTGACAGCCCATAGCGCGTCGTGGTGCTGACCATTGCGATGCCAAAATCAGATCCGAATCTCTTGCCAAAACCTTCAACTCCCTGGTTCCACTCCGGTGGAGCATTGCTCAACTGGTCGATGCCAGCCACAAATGCGGCGCCGGTAATTGGGTAAGGACCGTATGCGTCGAAAACGTAATTGCTGACCTTGGTTCTTTGCGTGGGACGTATATATGTCAGGTTTAGTTGCTCTGAGGTTGCGACTGTTGCCGCGCCGGATGAGTCCCCCGAAGAGGCCAGCGACTGCGATCTTGCCCCAACAGGTACACTCGCCATGACGGCAGTGAGCAAAAGCGAAAACATCATCCGGAGGATCTTCAAGCTGAAAGGTTTTTTGATCGATCGAGCTCCCGAGTTGCTCCCCAGATTACCTGGGCAAGCGTGCCAGGCCCGTGAACTCCGTGTTCTCGTAGTTGGCGCCATAGTCTCTGCTCCAATCAACATCGCACTTCGTCTGCACATGGCGCTACCAATAGCCTATGCAGAGCTTAGAGCAGTTCGCGAAATAACATAGACTTTTTGAGAACAGTGAAAGGTGGCTTTCTCTTGCGAAAAAAGCTACTTGATGGTTCGCCTTCGGTCTACAGCACTATGCAAACTGCTTTAGCGACGCCCATAGAGATATTGCCCGAGTAGGAAGCTCGGTGTATGGTCACATTTGCTCGCAGTCACAAGTTTGCTTCCAGTGCCTCCTTCAACTCACATGGCGCAAACAAAGTCCATTCCTTCCGCACATTCAGTCTCCACGACACATATCCAAAAGAGCCCAGCCTCGGCAGCAATACAGGTCGCCATGGCATCGTTCCCCGTCGCAATCACCGCGTAAGAGTTTGCCGCAGCGATCGTGTTCGGCGTGGTCCTCAACTTGTTGAAGGATCTCATCTTTGTGCATTTACAAATAGCTGTGTGTCCAAAAGAATTGGCGAAACGTGGCGTCGCTCTTGCTGCCGGAAGATGAGCCTCCGCAACCTAATGCTGAATTGCGGTTTCGGACTTTAAAGGCTTCTGCGTAATTTGGGCAGGCGTGGGCAACTGCGACCGGTCCCAACCTCCGCCCAGAGATTCAATCAGCTGAACAGACGCCGAAATTTCCTGGACTTGAAGCTCCGTCAGAGCTTCCTGGCTTGCCAACAGTGTGGTTTGCGCTGTAACCACATCGACATACGGATCAATGCCTGTGTCGTAGCGCCCCAATTCGAGCCGTAGAAACGTCTGAGATGAGTCGACAGCTTCTTGTTGACGCAGGATCTGCTGCGACAGAATGCGAACAGCCGCGAGTGAATCTTCCACCTGCTGGAACGCTATAAGCACGGACTGGCGATACGCGGCGACGTTTGCATTGTAGGTTGCGATGTATTGATTTACGGTCGCACGGCGCAGGCCTCCATCGTAAACGGTCTCGGAGATCGATGGGCCGACTGACCAAAAGCGGCTGGGCCAGTCGATGAGGTTCTTGATAGCCGAACTCTCCACGCCGCCGGTGACAGAAAGCGTCAGAGCAGGATAAAAGGCGGCAGAAGCAACTCCGATCTGCGCGTTGGCGGCGGCCATGTTCCGCTCAGCAGCTGCGACATCCGGGCGGCGTTCGAGCAGTTGCGACGGCAGGCCGACAGGTATGGCAGGAGGGACGCTTGTCCGGGGTTCGATCGGGATGGAGAACGCCGAAGCCGACTTGCCGATGAGTGTGGCAATCGCATGCTCATACTGCGCTCGAGCTATTCCAAGGTTGATTGCTGCCGATTGCGCGCTCTCCAGCGTCGACTTTGCTTCGACTACGGAGATCTGGTCGACAACCCCGCTGTCATAAGCAGCCCGCACAACTTCAAGAGCTTTCGTATCGGCTTCCACCGTGTCATTGAGAATCTTTTGCAGTGCGTCTTGGCCGCGAATCTCAAAGAAGTACTCGGCAAGGCTCGCTTGCTCAATCAGTCGTTCATTCTCAAGATCGGCCGCAGTCAACTGTGCGTTATATTGGCTGGACCGGACTGCGTTGCGCACTTTCCCCCAGAGGTCCGGCTCCCACGAAACATCCGCAGGAAGAGAAAACACTTGCGTCTGTTTGCCTCCTGATGTGCCGGAGCTAGCCGTAGATTCAACGTTGGAAGAACTCTGCGACCGGGTGTAGGATCCGCCAACACTTACCGTTGGGAAATACTGCGAGTGCGCCTCACGCACCAGTGCTCGCGCTTCCATAAAGTTCTCGAAAGCTTGCCGAATATTCTGATTGTCTATATTAAGTTGGTCTTCGAGCGCATTCAATTCCGGCTCATTGTAGATCTCCCACCACTTGCCGCGGAGTGCGGCATCCTGCGGCTGAGCGACCGTCCAGCCGTCAGCTTCCTTGAACTGAGCGGGAGACTCCTTGAAGGCCGAAGGCGCGGTCATCGCGGGCGGAAGATACTTTGGCCCTACGTTGCATCCAGTCAGCATCGCGCAAAACAGAACGACAGGAAGTGCAAATAACATTGCAAACGGTCTCCAAATTTGCACCATCAACTTCTTCATAAAGAACACTCCAGGCCGCCTTTGTCAGGAGGCTTCCGCGGTTCCAGGGTAAAGAGCCGCAGGTTGTTTGCTCCTGAAGCGGAGCCGCAATCGGTCAAAGAATAGATACACAACGGGCGTCGTGTAGAGAGTCAGCATCTGGCTCACGATCAATCCGCCCGCGATGGTGATGCCGAGCGGGCGCCTGAGCTCAGAGCCGGTGCCGGTTCCGAAGGCTAGCGGCAGTGCGCCAAACAAGGCGGCCATGGTTGTCATCAGGATCGGACGGAAGCGAAGCTGGCAAGCTTCAAAGATGGCCTCCGTAGTGGTCCTGCCTCGCTCGCGTTCCGCAACCAGGGCAAAGTCGATCATCATGATTGCATTTTTCTTGACGATGCCGATCAGCAGGATAATGCCGATGATCGAGATCACGTTGAGGTCGATCTTGAACAGCATGAGCGCCAGCATGGCGCCCACGCTCGCTGACGGCAAGGTAGAGATGATGGTAAGAGGATGCACCAGGCTCTCATACAAGATGCCGAGGACAATGTAGACCGCGAGTAAGGCAGTCCCTATAAGAAGAGGCTCACTGTTGAGCGAGGTTTGATACGCTGACGCTGTTCCGGCAAAGAAGCCGCGAACGGTTTGCGGCATATTCAACTGTTCCTGCATTTGGGTAACCAGACGGGTGGCGTCGCTCAAAGACATATTTGATGCCAGGTTGAACGACACGGTGACGGATGGAAAGGAACTGGTGTGATTGATAATCAGCGGAGTAGTGTTTGCCTCGGCCGTGCTGACCGAAGAAAGTGGAATCATGCCGTTGCTTGTGGTATGCAGATAGATATTCTTCAAGCCCTCCGGCCCTTGCCAGTACTGCGGAGCCACCTCCAACACCACGTAATACTGGTTGAGTTGTGTGTAAATGATGGAAACTTCCGACTGTCCGAAGGCGCTGTAGAGGGACTGATCCAAAGACTGCGGTGTGATGCCAAGCCGCGCTGCGGTGGGGCGGTCGTAGGCGATCAACTCCTGCAGACCGCTATTCTGCGCATCGCTGCTCACATCCTGAAAACCAGGAATCTTCTGCATTCCAGCTAACAGGATGGGGCCCCAGTGCGCCAGGTCCGCGACACTGTCCGACTGGATGGTGTATTGGTACATGGCATTGCTCGACCGTCCCCCAATGCGCAAGTCCTGCGCGGCCTGAAGAAAAGCCGAAGCAACCGGAAGCCGGTTCAGCTTGGGCCGAAGACGGTTGATAATCTCCGGAGCTCCAACCTTGCGTACATCAAGAGGTTTGAGCGCAATATAGATAGTTCCCCCGTTGGACGCGCCGCTGCCGCCCGTATGGGCAATGACATTGGCGACAGCCGGATCGGCCTTGATCACATCCTCCAATTGCAGAATCGAGTTGTTCATCACCGGGAACGATGCGTCCTGCGGCCCTCGCACGCTGCCAGTAATCGCTCCTGTATCCTGCTGCGGGAAGAAGCCTTTGGGGATAATGACGATGAGGTAGAAGTTCAACGCAATGGTGAGCAGCAGAAGAGTTAACACAGGAGCAGGATGTTTCAGTACCCACGTCAGAGACCTGCTATACATGGAGATTATCCATGTAAATCCCTTTTCACTTATTTGATATATGCGGCCGTGTTTGATTGTCCTCTCATCCTTGAGCAGATACGCGCACATCATGGGCGTGGTCGTCAGCGAGATCACCATGGATACAACAATGGCCGTTGACAGCGTGATGGCAAATTCGCGGAAGAGTCGGCCGACGATTCCGCTCATCAGAAGAATCGGAATAAAAACAGCAATAAGCGACATACTGATCGACAAAATGGTAAACCCAATCTCGCTGGAGCCTTGAAACGCGGCCTTCATGGGCGACATGCCTGTTTCACGGAGGCGGGAAATGTTTTCCATCACCACGATGGCATCATCGACGACAAACCCCGTTGAGATCGTCAACGCCATCAGGGAGAGATTGTCGATACTGAAACCAAACAGATACATGACGGCGAAGGTCCCAATGAGCGAAGCTGGAACAGCGACGGTGGGAATGAGTGTTGCTCGCCAGTTACGCAGAAACATGAAAACGACAAGAATCACCAGGATGACTGAGAGAATTAAAGTGCGCTCTACATCGCTGACAGACGCGCGGATCGTTGTGGTGCGGTCGAGAACAATGGTGGTCTTGATGCCTCGCGGAATGGACGCTTCAATCGAAGGCAATTCCGCCTCAACCCTATTGACTGTATTGATGATGTTGGCGCCCGGCTGGCGGAAGATCATAATCGTGATCGAGGGTGTGCCATTCAGGTATCCTGCCGTGCGGATGTTTTGTGCCGAATCCGAGACGCCAGCAACGTCGGCGAGCCTGATTGCTGCCCCATTGTTGTAACCGACGATCAGCGGTTTGTATTGGTCGGCATGGGAGATCTGATCGTTGGTAACTATGTCTGCAGTCGTATTCCCGTCTGAGATCTGGCCTGCCGGCTCATGAGCATTTTGTTGGCTCAGCACGGACTGAATGTTCTGAAGCGTAAGTCCGTGGCTGTTCAGCAATGTGGGATTCACTTCCACGCGCACGGAAGGGCCAGCCCCGCCGCCGACTGTCACCTGTCCAACGCCCTCAATCTGCGAGAGCTTCTGCGCAATGACCGAGGACGCCTCGTCATAGAGAGTCGGCTTGTCGTATTTGTCTGAAGTAAGCCCCAGGATGATGATCGGGGAATCCGCGGGGTTAACCTTGCGATAAGTTGGATTGGCGGGCAAGTTCGCCGGCAAATAAGTTCGCGCGGCGTTGATTGCCGCCTCCACGTCTCGCGCCGCGCCGTCGATGTCCCGGCTCAGGTCGAACTGCAGCGTGATTGAGGTGCTGCCCAGCGAACTCGAGGAAGTCATCTCGGTAACGCCCGCAATGTGGCTGAACTGGCGCTCCAGGGGCGTCGCAATGGACGACGCAACAATGTCTGGACTTCCGCCCGGCAAGCTGGCCGAGACTGAAATCGTCGGAAAATCGACTTGAGGCAAAGGAGAAACCGGCAGGACCTTGAACGCAATGGCCCCAACAAGGACGATCCCCGCCGTCAGCAGGGTGGTGGCTACCGGACGGTGGATGAAGGGGGCGGAGATATTCATCTTTCCTCCGCCGGTTTTGGCTGATTGCCAGTGCCGCTGGCCTTTGTCGAGCGGCTAAGGCGATGGCTGATGCGATCGAAGAAGATGTAGATGACGGGCGTGGTATACAGCGTGAGCACCTGGCTCAGCAGGAGTCCGCCAACCATGGCGATGCCCAGAGGACGCCGCAGCTCTGAACCCATTCCCTGACCCACCGCCAGTGGAATCCCTGCCAGCAGTGCAGCCATGGTGGTCATCATGATCGGGCGGAAACGCAGCAAACAGGCGTCGTAGATTGCGTCCGTTGCGTTCTTGCTGTGCTCTCGTTCTCCCTCCATTGCAAAGTCGACCATCATGATGCCATTTTTCTTCACAATGCCGATCAGCAGTATGATGCCGATAATCGCGACGACGTTGAGATCCTGTTTGAAAAGGATCAGCGCCAGCAAGGCGCCCACGCCGGCTGAAGGCAAGGTAGACAGAATCGTAATCGGATGAATAAAACTCTCATAAAGGATTCCAAGCACGATATACACGGCTGCAAGCGCGGCGAGGATCAACAGGCCTTCATTGGCGAGCGAACCCTGAAACGAGGCCGCGGTGCCTTGAAATCCTGCCTGCACGCTCGGCGGCATGTTCAGGCCCTTCTGAGCCTTCTCGATGGCTGTAATTGCGCCTCCCAGCGCGGCAGTGGGAGCTAAATTAAACGACACGGTTACCGCCGGAAACTGTCCCTGGTGATTGATCGACAGCGGCTCGATTGCTTTCTCAATATGAGTGAACGCGCTCAGGGGCACGGCGTTTGCCGCAACGGTTGTCGTAACTGCATTTGCCGTAGTTGAAGTGTTACTGGTGCCCACGCCCGAATGAATGGCATTTGAGGGAGCGCTTAACACCGCCGAGGACGGAGTGTATGCCACGGAAGTCGTCGTTGCATTCGAACCGGCGGACGAGGACCCTGAGGATGCGAAGGACGAGGATGCGCCTGGACCAGATCCCCCTGTGGAAGTGCTGGTCTGAATATACAGGTCCTGAAGCTTGTCGGGGCTTTGTTGCGAACTTGGAGCCGTCTCCAGAATCACGTGATACTGGTTTAACTGCGTGTACATTGTGCTGATCTGCCGCTGTCCATAAGCGTCATAGAGTGTGCTGTCGATGGTGGATGGCGCAATGCCGAGCCGCGATGCGGTGGCGCGATCAATCACCAGCGACACCGCCAAACCCCCGGTTTGCTGATCGGTGGCCACATCGGCCAGTTGAGGCAACTGCTTCATCTTGTCGACAAGCCGGCCGGTCCACAGGTTCAGCTCGTTCGCGTCGGGATCCTCCAGTGTGTACTGGTACTGGGTGCGGCTGACGCGGTCGTCCACCGTGATGTTCTGCACCGGTTCCATGAAAAGCTCGATACCGTCTACCTGCTTCAGGCTCTTCTGCAGCCTGCGAATCACGTCGGAAGCGCTCATGTCACGCGCGTTCAGCGGCTTCAGGTTGATGGACATCCGCCCGCTGTTCAGCGTGGTATTGGTCCCGTCCGCGCCAATAAAGGAGGACAAACTCTCGACCGCTGGATCCTGAAGAATGATGGCAGCCAGTTGTTGCTGCTTTTGCTCCATAGCCGCAAACGAGATCGTCTCCGGCGCCTGCGAGATCCCCTGAATAACGCCTGTGTCCTGCGTGGGGAAGAATCCCTTGGGAATAACGATGTAGAGAAAGACAGTAAGTACCAGAGTGGCGGCGGCTATCAGCAACGTGATGGTCTGGTACCCCAATACAAACTTGAGCGTGCGGCCGTAAAAGGCGATAACGCTTGCGAAGACGCGCTCCGAGGCCTTGAAGAAGCGGCTTTGCTGCTCTTTGGGAGTGTGGCGCAAAACCCGCGAGCACATCATGGGCGTCAGAGTGAGGGACACAACTGCCGACAGAATGATGGTGACAGCCAGGGTAACCGCGAATTCGCGAAAAAGGCGCCCAACAACATCGCCCATGAAAAGCAATGGTATAAGCACCGCAATCAGCGAAATGGTTAAAGAGATGATGGTGAAACCAATCTGTTCCGCACCTTTAATGGCCGCTTGCATGGGCGAGTCCCCCGCTTCCAGGTAGCGAGAGATATTCTCAATCATGACGATTGCATCATCGACGACAAAGCCGGTGGAGATGGTAAGCGCCATCAGCGAAAGATTGTCCAGGCTATAACCCAGCGCATACATGACGCTAAAGGTGCCCACCAGGGAGAGCGGTACGGCGATGCTCGGGATGATGGTGGCATAGAGGTTGCGCAGAAAAAGAAAGATGACCATCACCACCAGAGCGACGGTCAGCATCAACTCAAACTCGACGTCGGAGACGGAGGCGTTGATCGCCGTGGTGAGATCGGTCAGCGGCGTCACTTGAATCGAAGCTGGCAGGTTCACCTCAAGCTGGGGAAGAATCGCCTTGATGGCCTTTACCACGCTGATGGTGTTGGCGCCCGGTTGCCTCTGAATATTGAGAATCACAGCCGGCGTCTGGTTCATCCAGGCTGCCTGCTTGTTGTTCTCGATGCCGTCAACGACCTGTGCAACATCCCTCAACAGGATGGGAGCTCCATTGCGATAAGCGACCACGACCTTGCGATAGTCGGTGCTGGTCACCAACTGATCGTTGGCATTTATCTGGTAGTCCTGATGAGGCCCATCAAAGTTGCCTTTGGCTGCATTGACGCTTGTCTGCACAAGCGCTGTACGCAGATCTTCCAGGTTAAGCCCGTAGGATGACAGCGCCGTGGGATTCGCCTGGATGCGCACTGCGGGCTTCTGCCCGCCGCTGATGCTCACCAAACCAACTCCGCTCAACTGCGAGAGCTTGGGCGCGAGACGCGTATCCACCAGATCTTCAACCTGAGAAAGTGGAATGGAGTTCGACGTGATAGCCAGCGTCAGGACGGGAGCATCAGCAGGATTTGTTTTGCTATATACCGGCGGCGAAGGCAGGTCTGAGGGAAGAAAGCTTTGCGCAGCATTAATCGAGGACTGAACTTCTTCTTCAGCGATGTCAATGTTGAGGCTGAGGGCGAACTGCAAGACAATGACGGACGAACCGCCGGAGCTGGTCGAGGTCATCTGGCTCAGCCCTTGCAGTTGGCCAAACTGTCGCTCCAAAGGAGCAGTAACTGTGGTGGCCATCACGTCAGGGCTGGCGCCCGGATAAAAGGTCAGTACCTGAATGGTAGGGTAATCAACTTCCGGCAAGGCGGAGACCGGCAACTGGGTATACGCAACAATACCCACCAGCAAGATTGCTGCCATCAACAGCGCGGTTGCAACGGGGCGCTGGATGAAAGGCCCGGATGGACTCACGGGGAATTTCCCTCAGCGGTGTTGGTGGCAGGAGTCTGCTTGGACACAGTCACCTTGCTCCCGTTTTGTAGTTTATCGAAACTGCTGGTCGCCACAACTTCGCCGGGGTTGATTCCCTCCACCGCAGTCTTACCCCCGTCCGAAACTCCGGTCTTGATGTAGCGCACGCTCGCCATGTTGTTCGCAACGACATAAAGGAACGCCACCTGCCCATTGTGTTGAACAGCTGCGGTGGGAACCAGCGTGACCCCCTCGAGTGTATTCGCCAGCAACCTTGTATTAACAAACTGGTTGGGAAAAAGCGCGCCGTTCCTGTTATCGAAAAGTGCGCGCAACTTGACCGTTCCCGTCGTAGTGTCAATCTGGTTGTCAATGGTTTGCAACTTGCCTGATGCTATCTTGTACGTTTGTCCACGATCCCACGCTTCGACGGGCAGCGTTTGCATCTGGCGCATCCGCGCCTGCACTTGAGCCAGGCTGTCTTCTGCTAGCGTGAACACCACAGTCATAGGCTGTTCCTGAGTGACGACTACCAAAACGGTGTTTCCTGTTGCCTGTACCACGTTTCCGGGGTCCACCAGGCGAAGACCCACCCGTCCGGCAATCGGTGCGGTAATGTGGCAGTAACCGAGCTGAACCTGGTCATAAGTTACTGTGCCTTGATCGTTTTTCACCGTACCCTGGTCTTGCAGCACAATCTTTTCCTGGTCATCCAGTAATTGCTTGCTGATGCTGTTGCGCGCCCACGCCGCCCGATAACGGTCCAGATCCATCTGAGCCTGCGCCAGAATGTTGGTGTCGCGCTCCAATGTTCCCTCGGCTTGCATCAGTTGTGCCTGGTAAGGCCGCGGATCGATGTCGATCAGTGCGTCCCCTTTCTGAACAAATTGCCCCTCTCTGTAATGCACGAAAGTCAGGACTCCGCTTGCCTGCGCGGTAATGGAGGAGGTATAAACCGGAGTCACAGTGCCAATGGCATCGAGATAGACGCCGATGTCACCCTTCGTAGCAGTGGCAGTCGTGGCAGTGAAAGATGGCTTCACGGCAGACAGCGCGCGTTTGGCGGCCGCTGTCTTGGCATCGTTGTCATGGATCATCAAGACAACGACCACGATCAGAATCGCTAACATGCTGGACCACAGAATCCAATGCCTTCGATACCAGGGAAGCGGAGAAGACAATTGGCGATCCGAGCCTATGTGCTGAACTTCCGATTTGCGTTCATTCCCGGACATTCAAAACTCCAAGGCCAAGCACGGTTGGCATTGCGCCGTTCGCAGAATCGCTGAATTCAAGGGCAAGGGTATGCTCAGTTTTGCTCATTTCAAGAACACATTCGTGGGCGTCCCAAGCAAGTTCTGCTCGATCTCAGAGCTTTTGTGGAAGGTGTTCATCTCCTTTCCACCGTCAGTCCAACCGCGTGAACATCCCCTCGGTACCGGGAAAGACTTTTCTTACCCAGTTTTCATACCCTCTTTCCGCTTTTGCGTACGCCGCTCGGGCTAATGCTGATGTGAGCAGAAAGGCACAGACACGAGATTCAGACAAACATCATAATAAAAATGGAGTTGGTGTCACCGGCCTCAAGAGTGGGCTAATGTGACGCCGACTCTCCCAATAGCGGCTCAGGACTGCTATGCTGATGCCAGGATGCCAATTGTGCCCGGATATTCTTGTCTGGAGCTCTTCATCTACAGTCTTTGATGGATTCGCCGCAATCACCTGTCATTTCTGATTTCACCTGGCTCCCCTGGGCATTCACATACTACACTGCGCAAACCGAATAGAATGGGACTATATCTTGAAAAACAAAGACACACAAAGCACTTTCGACTGCACTGCTTTTCTTGCGAATGCGGGGCTTGGACGTAAAATCGTTGAGTTGCAGCCCAAAGAGACCTTCTTCTCCCAGGGAGACGAGGCCAACACCGTTTTCTATCTTCAGACTGGCCGGGCAAAACTCACTGTCGTCTCGCAGAATGGCAAAGAGGCTACAATCACGCTTCTAGCAGCCGGCGACTTCGTTGGAGAAGAGTCGCTTGCATCCATTCCTGGACCGCGCTTGGCGACCGCCTCTGCTGTCAACTCGTGCGTGGCGCTCAGGATCACCAGGGACGAGATGGCTCGCGTCATGCATGACGAGCCAGAGTTTGCAGACCTGTTTCTGAAGTTTATGTTGACCCGTAGTATGCGAACTCAGGCCGATCTTGTCGATCAGCTATTCAATTCCAGCGAAAAACGCCTGGCGAGGATTCTCCTGATCATGGCGGAATTCGGCAAGCCTGGCGAACGGGACACGTTTATTCCCCCCATCTCTCAGGAAACTCTGGCGGGACTGATCGGCACCACGCGGTCGCGCGTCAGCTTCTTCATGAATCGCTTTCGTGCGCTCGGCTATATCAATTACAACGGCCGCATTCAGGTGAACAGGTCTCTGCTCAACGTGGTTCTTCTCGACCAGTTGCCAGAGCACAACGCCCAGAAGCCACTTCTACCTGTGATCGGCACTATTCTGGAGCCTGTCATCCCCATAGTTCAAACCATCCTGAAGCCAGTCATCCCGATAGTTAAAACCATTTTCAAGCCCGTCATTCCCATTGTTGAAGCCGTCAAGCGTAAGCTTTCGCCTGAGATGGGGGACTGAGAAGACGCAGCCTCGTTATTTATCTGTCGTGCCAGTGGCATAAGTTAGGCTGCACAAACCAGATTGAATAATTATTCACAGGGGCGATGCAGCCTTTGCGCCTGAGATTTGCGGCACAAGAATCATGTCAACTTCTGGGTTCAGATAGTTCGGGACAGGCAGGAGTATGCATTCCGCTGCTTGCAAGACACTGCATCATATTGCTCAGACGGCGGTGATTGGGTCGCCTAGAGTGAAGAACGTAAGGACAGGTAGAAGTTCAGCCGGGCACACACGCAGAAGCTGACGCATGGACCTGAGACCCCTTATGGTAGCTGCTGTCGCTGGACTGTTCTCTACGGCTGCATACAGCATCCAACGCAATTCCAGCCATCGCAGACACCTTTAAGGAGGTTACTCATGCGTGGATTCAATGCATTTCTCGGCACAACGGCTTTGCTGGCAGGTTTGGCGCTGGCGCCAGCAGCCAACGCACAGATCGTGGTCGATATCGGCGTTCAACCAGTTTGTTCTTATGGATACTACGGTTATGCGCCCTACGCCTGTGCTCCCATGGGCTTTTACGGTCCCGGCTACTTTTATAATGGCATCTTCCTGGGTATGGGGCCCTGGGGAGGCTGGGGTTATAGCCACGGCTGGGGCGGGCATCGCTTCAGCGGTGAAGGCGGAGGAAGCTATCACGGCGGACCTGGCCGTGTAGCCTATCACGGTAACGGTGGTGGGGCAACTCGCGGTGGCGGTTCTGGATACCATGCCAGCGCAGCCGGAGGCCATCCAGCAGCAGCGCGCGGCGCGGCGAGACCAAGCGCATCACGCGCTGGTGGCGCACGTTCCAGTGCAGCTCATACATCGGCTCCGCGCGGCGGCGGCGCATCACGCGGCGGCGGCGAACACCGCTAGGTTCGCCTGAATCCGACAGCCAGCAACATCCCTCGGCAGTAGGGCACCCGGCACTGAACCGGCAAAGGATCATGGTATGCGTTGCCCTGACGAGGATAAACAACCCGCTGATAGTCTTGCGTGAGGGCTTGCCGGCAGCAGCGGGCGGATTCCTGCGCCACCTGGACCGCTGGGGAGTGGATGGAATGCAACAAGATAGTGGCCGGGAGAGACTTGAGAATAGACCAAGCTACTCTCCCAGCACCGGGTTGGGTTTCCGTAAATGTTGCTTAAATGTGCAATTCAGCTCATAAAAGCAAATTATTTTTTCATCTTCCAATTGACTTTTGAACAATTCGGAACAGTCAAGCCCTCCAACAATTCATTAGTCTCAGGGCAACGTATGGGCTTCGTCATCTCCCCTTTTATGGAGGATAACGAGCGTTGGACACTTCGCACCCAAAGTCGTACGAGAGGTTACAAATGCGCAAGTACAGGTTTGGTATCACGTATTGGCTGGCAGCTCTATTGGTCGTTTTTGTTGCAGGATGCGGCCAGGAAACGGTCACTGTTCCCTCTGTCGTGTCCACAATCCCCGCCAATGGCGCTACGAACGTCGCTGTCAACACAACCATCAGCGCGACCTTCAGCATGGCGATGAAGACGGCTTCAATCAGTGCCGCGACCTTTACTGTGACGGGACCTGGCGGAGCCGTTTCTGGAACCGTGGCTTATAGCGGATTGACGGCGACGTTCACGCCGAGTTCCGCTCTTGCGTACGGAACCAGCTACACAGGCACGATTACCACAGGGGCTGAGAACGCGGGAGGCACTCCGCTGATTTCCAGCTATATGTGGACTTTTACGACGATTGAGCCGCCCACGCCGCCTACGGTGATGGCCACGGTCCCTGTGAATACGGCCACAGGTGTGCCGATCAACCAGGTGATCAGCGCGACCTTCAGCGAAGCCATGAACTGCTCGACGCTCACGTCGACCACCTTTACTGTCACGGGTCCCGGCACAACCGTTCTATCCGGAACAGTCAGTTGCGCGGGCGCAGTGGCGACATTTATGCCGGCAGAAGGGCTTGCATCCAATACCGTCTATACCGCAACGATCACCACCGGTGCTCAAGACCTGGCGGGCATTGCCCTGGCTGGCAACTATATGTGGACCTTCAGAACTGTTCCTGCTCCCACTCCGCTAACGGTGATCTCAACCGTGCCTGTGAATACGGCAACCGGTGTGCCGATCAACCAGGCTCTTAGTGCCACCTTCAGCGTGGCAATGACCCCCGCCACAATCGACGCGACAACCTTCACGCTGACAGCCACGGGCGGAGCGGCCGTTACCGGAGTCGTTACCTATGTCGCCGCCGGTTCGGTGGCTACGTTCACACCGTCTGCCGCACTGGCCCCGAGCACGTCCTATACAGCCACAGTAACAACGGGGGCAACAGATATCGCAGGCATTGCGCTGGCCAGTAACTATACATGGAGCTTCACTACCGCGGCCTCTGTAAGTTTGACCCCGCCGACGGTGATTTCAACAATCCCTCTCAACGCAGCCACGGGCGTTCCTCTCAATCAGATTGTCAGCGCCACTTTCAGCACAGCGATGAACCCCGCCACGATCAACTCGTCAACCTTTACGCTGACAGGACCAGGCACAACGGCCGTCTCCGGTCTGGTTGCTTATGCGGCGGTGGGCGATACGCTTACATTCACTCCAACAGCAAATCTGGCGCCCAACACCTTGTTTACTGCCACGATCACAACCGGGGCCAAAAACCTCGCGGGCGCCGCACTGACCGGCAACTATGTCTGGACCTTTACAACCGGAGCAAATATCGTGACCACCGCGCCAGAGATCGTTTCGACGGTCCCGGCGAACATGGCTACCAACGTGCCCCTCAATCAGGCAGTGAGCGCAACCTTTAGCGAGGCGATGAATCCACTGACGATCACCACGGGAACCTTCCAACTTACAGGGCCGGATGATGCTGCGATATCGGGAACAGTCTCCTACGATGCGATCAATTTCATTGCCACTTTCACGCCCACGGCTCCGCTGGCCGCCAGCACCAGCTATAAAGCGACGGTGACTGACGGAGCAACGGACGTGGCAGGCAATCCGCTGGGAACCACCGGCGCGCCGAATCCCTGGACGTTCACCACCGGCACAACAATCATTCCGCCGCCGATCGTCCTTGGACCGACCATCGCGTTGTTTGGCGGCTTTGGAGGTGGCGCAGGGATGACCAATCAGGGAATCCACACGGTCATCAATGGAGATATAGGAACTACGGGCGCATCTACCACTGTAACCGGATTCCACGATACAAGCCTTCCGATTGTTGGCGCCGTATGGCCGTGCACGTATACGGAGACGACACTCAACGTAGGGCAAGTAAACGGAGTGATCGACACTGATGCGCCGCCTCCAACCGTTAATTGTGCCGACGAAGGAACCGCACAGACGATGGCTATAGCAACCGAAGCTGCGTTGGAAGCTCGAGCCGCTTATTCCACTCTCCAAGGCCTTCCCTCCGACGGTGTTCTGGCAGCGGAGTTAGGCGGCACAACCATTTACCCTGGCGTCTACACAAACGCAAGCTCGGTTGGCATTACACTGGGGCCACTAACTCTTGACGCCAAGGGCGATCCCAATGCCTACTGGGTCTTCCAGATCGGATCCTCTCTCACTGTAGGCACGCCGACATCCTCCGAAAGTGTGATCCTGATCAACGGCGCCCATGCTGCCAATGTCTACTGGGCCGTCGGTGGCCTTCCAGGCGCAATCATCAATTACGGGGGGGGCGGGACGATGGTTGGAACCATCATCTCTCAGCCGGGAATCACGGTTTCAAGCCCGGGAGTTGCCGCGGTAACAACAATCAACGGCAGAGTTCTGGCTTTGGATGCGGCGACCACGATGGTCAACACGGTAATCAATGTGCCTGCTCAATAACCGTTTGCTGAGACCGCCTCCTCCTGGGGGTGGTCTCAGCCAGTGAGTGCCCGGAAGGTTATGTTCGCATTCAGTTAACCCGCCGCAGTGTTCCGCTCATGGCGACGCGCAGTGTAGGAGACGACAATGAAATTGAGTGTAAGAATGATTGCCACAGCCGCATTCGGATTCTTTCTAATGTCTGCATTCCTGGCTCAGGCGCAGGATTCAGCGCCCGCGCCGTCTTCGAACGGCCCAAACGCCGGTACTCCCAAGGCAGAATTGTTTTTCGGCTACTCGTATCTGCGCGCTGTACCGACGCTGGCCGATGGGAACCGGATGGTGTGGCTCAATGGCGGCAGCACGTCCATCGCCTTCAACTTCAATCGTCATTTTGGGATTGTTGGCGACTTCGGCGGATTTGATGATTCTGAAATCAGGCTCGCAGGAACAGGCGCAAATTCCTCCAGTACCGTGGACTCCAGCGGAACTGCCTACACCTATCTCATTGGCCCGCGTCTTTCCTTCCGGAACCACACAAGAATCACTCCCTTTGTTCAGGCTCTGTTTGGTGGAATCCATGCCAGCGACGTGAACCTCTCATCCGGCTGCACGGGCGCTGGTTGCACGTTCCTCCCGGCGGAGGACTCATTTGCCATGACCGCCGGCGGCGGGTTGGACATTAAGGTGAGCCATCATTTTGCCTTTCGCATCGTTCAAGCTGAGTACTTGATGACGAGGTTTGATAATTTCTCGACCGGAGCAAGCGCGTCGCAGAATGATATGCGCCTCTCCTCGGGAATTGTCTTCCGTCTCGGCGGAAGCGCCGCTCCTCTGCCAGTAACCCTGGCATGCTCCGCAATCCCGGCCTCGGTCTTCCCCGGCGACCCGGTTACAGTAACGGCGACAGCCGGCAATCTGGAACCCAGGCTGAAGGTGATCTATAGCCTGACCGGTCCCGGCTTAGCCGCAAACGATGCGACAGCCACTGTGGCTACCGCAACCCTTGCTCCCGGTTCCTATTCGGTGAATTGCGGCGTGAAAGAGGGCGGACCCGGCAAAGAAGGCTTGAAGCCGTGGGAGTCGGCTACCGCGACAGCAACCTTTGCTGTCAGGGCGTTTGAGCCGCCAACAATCAGTTGCTCCGCCAGCCCCAGCGAGATCAAGCCGGGTGAGACCAGCACTGTCTCCGCAGCCGGCGTGAGCCCACAAAACCGTCCACTGACTTACAATTACTCGGCTGCCTCCGGCACAGTCAGCGGCAATGGCGCCTCGGCGGTCTTCAATTCGGTTGACGCTCCGACGGGTCCGACCGCGATCAACTGCATTGTGAGCGACGACAAAGGGCAGACAGCAACCGCCAGTACCAGCGTGACCATTCTGGCTCCTCCTCCTCCTCCTCCTCCGGCTCCCCCCGAGGAACAAGTGCAACTCGAGGTTCGTCTGGCACTGCATAGTGTCTTTTTCCCGACCGCTCAGCCGAGGGCCGAGCATCCTGAAGGCGGCTTGGTTGCCAGCCAGCAGGGAACTCTGACCACCCTCGCGACGAACTTCAAGAGCTACCTCACGTTCAAACCCGATGCTCGCCTGACCCTGAGCGGGCATTGCGATGTCCGCGGATCAGCCGAGTACAACCAGGCTCTTTCTGAACGCCGTGTTGCCCGCACAAAGCAGTTCCTGATTGAGCAGGGTGTTCCCGAAGCCAGCATTGAGACTCGCGGGTTGGGCAAAGACCAAGAGCTCACAGCCGACCAGGTGAAAGATCTCGTCGAGCGGAATTCTGAGCTGAGCGCAGCGGAGCGGGAGAAGGTTCTCCGCGATCTGAGCGTCATTGTGCTGGCCCAAAACCGCCGTGTGGACGTCACTCTCAGCACAACCGGCCAGCAATCAATTCGTCTGTACCCGTTCAATGCAGCCGACGCCGTAACGCTTCTCAATGAGAAGAATTCTGCGCCCCACAAGAAGGCTGCGGCCTCAACCACGAAGTAAGCCGTATTTACCGCTGGAACAGGTCACCTGGCTTGTTCCAGCGGCTAACTTGAAGATTGATATTAGTGCTCGTCAGACACTTATTTGTCCAAAGAAGGGTTCCATGAACGCGCTGTTGATCTACCCGGAATTCCCTGACGCCTATTGGAGCTTCAAACATACGCTCAAGTTTCCAAGTGGGCGGTATCCCTCTCTTGCATTACAAAATCGGAAGCACCTTACTACGCTTTCTTGCTGATCACGGCATTGGCTGATTCGTAGCCGCAGCTACCTCAATTTGCCGTAGCAGTCTTACGATCTGCTCGGGCGCATACTTCTTTCTCTGCGCCATATGAGGCTCCTCTCATGCCAGTTTCCCGCATCGCTACTGGTACAAATTGGGCCGGGCACTCCATGGGCACAAGCGCCTTACCCCCTCTTGTCCAGAGGTATGAAGCCCCCCAACCGAGTTGTCAGATTTTCTCAGATAGACTTTCGCTATCTGTTCGCTTATGATCGTTCTGCCATGGCCTTCGGAATCCAAGAACGGAAAATGTTCGTTGTCGAGTGTAAGCGGTGCCGGCGGGATGTTCCCGCCGGCGTAATGAAGTTTCCATTTCAGTCAATTGTCGTTGACTGCCCTCTCTGTGGAGAGCTGCGCCGATACCTGCCCTCTGAGGTCTTGCTCGGGCGGCCGAATCATCTGGTGGCAAAGCAGTCGCGGGCAGAGGGACGCTGAGATGGAGCGCCACCTGGCTACATCGGCTTTTTCCGCAACTTTTCGATCAGACGCTGCTCCATTCAGTGTTTACGCATACACTCAATTTGTTCTTCTGTGATACTGGTTAGGCGCGCCGGGCGTAGGAATATTGTCGGTGACTCTCGCTCCGCTGGCATGCGCATGAGTCAATGCTGAAGTGAATGTGATGCCGGTACCGCAGACCTGAGCCCCTGCTCCATGTGCATGAGTGAGCGGTGCTTTGACGATGATTGAGGCGCCGCCCCAGGGCCGGATGAATGCGATCACTGCCTTCTCGGAGTTCGCGCCGTTATCGATGGTGATGGTCTGATTCACGCTGAAACCCGCTACGCTGGCGACAGGTATCACGATTGTGTTCGCGTCGGCGGCGGTCCCCATAGTAGTCGCTCCGGCGGAGCCTACCGTCGCAATGACGGCACTTTCGAGGTTGGCGCCTGCGTCAATCTGAACCGTCTGCCCGGCGTCAAAGCCATCTACGCTGCTAACTTTGATGTTGGTGGTTCCAGCGGTTGAGGCCATCGACAGTGCGGCGGTGGCCTGAGTAAGAAAATCATCGCAGTTGCTATCGCTGTCAGCACCGTCCGGAAAGCGGCCCGCGCTCGTATTGGTGGTCCGAGCCGAAGTGAACGGATCAAGTCCCGCAGCCATGCCGGGCGCGGGTGCGAAACAACCGCTCTTTCCTACTCCGGAGATGGCTTGGTAACCTTCGGAGGCCCATGGGTCAACCAGGCCACCATAGTTGAGGCTGTCGACAATCAGGCCCGCGGCATCCCGCAGCACCATGCTGCCTTCTTTCACTGAGATGGTGCGGCCAAACAAGGGAGCACTGGTGGTCAGTTCGGGACCTCCAAACCACTGGTTGGGCTCGGGCGCACCCTGGTAGCCGACGTTCTTGACCGCGGCGTCGTGTACAGCAGCATTGATCTCATGATTATTGGCCAGCGGAGTGTCGAGCACAATCCCTGTGCCGAGCGCCTGAACGGGCTCATTGCTGGAATGCGCAAAGGCCGCCGGCGGATTGAAGCTGATCCCTGTTCCGCGATCGCTGAAGGGAAGGTTAGCCGCATGGTTGAACTTGAGCGGGGCGGCCAGGTCGATGCCCGCGCCCGGTGATACCACCCTCTCTTCCCGAATGTGCGCTTTGGCCAGAGCCGGCGTGAAGTCGATGACAGAGCTGTCCGGCCCCCCGCTGCCAACAGCGGTCACGGTCACGATCTCACTGTTCGCGGGTGTGCCAACGGAAATTCTGTCGCCGACTGTGAAACCATCTGTTCTGCTGACTTTGATACGAGTCGCGCCATCGCTCGCATTCGCTGCGAGATTTGTCAGATTTGCCTTGGTGCCGACGTGCGTCACGGTGACGGTCTCAATCCCATAACCGACGCTGTCGATGTCCAGCCTGATCTTATCCCCGACTGAGATATCGGAGACCGACATTACCTTGATGTTGGCCGCTCCGGCATGTGCGTCAGCTGCAAGGTAGGTTTGCGTACCCGGTTTACCGACCGCTGTAACGGTAGCTACCTCGTACTGTTCCTGGGATCCAGCGACGGCGGGGTAAATAGCGCCATAGCCAAGGGCAATTTTCTGGCCGACAACGAAGCCGGCAGTGCTCATGACAGGCACGTTAGTCGATCCGGCGGGAATCGTGATCACCGGACCATCGGGGAGGGGTTGCCATAGTGTCGTATGGTTGCTGGCTGCCGTTCCGATGCTTGCGATCTTGCGGGTCTCCATATTGGAGCCGGTGCCGATAGTGATCGTATCGCCGGCGAGGATGCCTGTCGTACTCCTGACGTGGATGGTGGTGTCGCCCGCAAGCGCGGGAACCACTAATCCGGAGTTGGAAAGACCAAACAAGTAGAAGCCATGTGCCGCGAGTTTGGTTCCAGCCGGGATCTTGATCTTTGAGAAGATGGCTTGCTGGGTCGGGTGCTCGGTCAGGGTCCAATTGGAGATATCAACACTCTGAGAGCCGGCGTTGTAAAGCTCGATGAACGAGTCGGTCGGGTTGGCGGGAGAACCCGAGGAGATGCGGAACTCATTGATCTTGACCGGGCTTGCATTGCGTACCTTTTCCACCGCATTCTCGGATTGTTGAACGCCGCTGGTCGAGTCCGTCCACGAAACTCTGCCGACCAGGTCACCGTTGAAGGCCAACGGTCCCGTGGTGACCTTGAAGGTCGCGCTCACGCTTGCACCCGGCGCAACCGCGTCAGCGAAGGTCTTCGACGTCTCGGTGCCGCCCGAAACAAAAGCCTTCCACTGTTTGTTGGGCACTGAAATGCTCAACTTGACGCCCTTCGCGGGCGCTCCCGTTGTGTTCGTGAAGGTCAATGTGCTTTCCTGCGAAGAGTCCGGTGAGAATGTCTGCAGTCCAGGCGGAGTGGCCGTTGCTGACGCCGGGGCCAGACTCAGCCGCGGCCCGCCGTAGCCGGCTGCCACAACATTGGCTTGCACCAGTTGGTCGGTGGCGTCGGACGGGAAGGTGCCCGCGGCCGTCATCGCACCCTCATAGAAGGTGCCCTGCGAGCCGTTGCTGTTATCTCCGCCATTGCCCAGCAGGATCGCTCCCTGCTTGCGCATCGGGTCATAGATGCCGTTGACGCGGGGTCCGTCAAACATCACGGAAAGCGGACCCTGCTGTGCATCGCCGCCCATCGATGTCCAGTGGTGCGGTTCGCCTTTGGCTATCGCGGTGACGAACCGCCAAGTGATATTCGGCAAGGTTTTGCAGAAGTTGGTGCCATCCGGGTTCACGCAGCCGACGAGATTGTTCTCCTGGTCGGTCATCACCCACGGCCCCGGAAGATTTCCGTGATACCAATAAGGAGCGTCGCCGAAGTAGGCGGTTTCCATGGTGCCGGCGTCGTCATCGCGGCTGTCGATCTCGGCGTTGCCGTAGTCAAAGCAGCAGCCAGAGTTGAAATGCAGGCCGTTGATAACCCAATACTGCCCCTCCGCCTGGTCGTCGACCGCTGTGCCCTTGGTGTCGTCCTGGCGAAGGCCCATGCCGGGTTCGATAAAGACGCCGTAGGCCTTGTGGCCCATCACCGTAATCGGCGCCATGTCGGCGATCGGGAGATTGTTAAAACCACCGAGGGACGGCCCGTTGAATCCGCCGCGGGGCGCTTGGGTCAGGTGGTTGTGCTTGGGTGACTGATCGTATATTTTGCTGATCCAGCAGTACGTGTTGGCGCAGAAGGCATCCTGCGCGGCCGCGTCGGCGTATCCGCCCGCATCCGGATGCGGCAATGCGACTGGCTCGACGACGCCAATATCAAGGGTCTTGCCGTCCGACTGGCGAAGAATCTGATAAAGCGGGCCGCGATAGGAAGCGTACAGCGCACGCGTGGTGCTGTGCGCGGCAACGCACGGATCACCGGCGGCAGCGTAGATGTCACAAGGGCCCTGCGGCCTGGAAGGAGCGCCATTGTTTCCGGCACCGGTCTGAGCAGCCATCGTTAACGTGGTGCCAATCACCAAGAGTAGCAGTGCAAACATCTGTGCGAGATCGATTCTTGTTTTCATCTTCACCCTTCTTGCCTGGTATCTTCCTGCATCTAGAATACTCACTGTTTCAGGGATGGAATGCAAACAGATTGAGGCTGAATGGCTATACCAAAGCCTGGTGCGCAGGTGCAGCTTCCTACTCCGACTTTCAGTGCCCGCCCGGTCTGCCGGCGCAGGGAAATGCCGCATACGCAATGGGCATCTGGCTGGCAATATTCGAGGCCTTGGCCAAAGTTCTGCCAGAGCAGTCCGCGCGCGCCATGGCCGCCGCGGTGCGGTTGGGGACGGGCTTTGCGCACAGCGGAGGAGATGCCAGCTTCCACGGCGGGCTGTGCCGGCTGCGTATCACCAACCAGCAGGGCTATGCGCACCTGGTGTATCTGCGGATGGAGTGGGGCGCCGGCACACCCTTTCTGGCCGAACTGAACGATAACGATTTTGAGTTGTCGCCGAACGAGACACGGGATGTTGAGTTGCGCTGGCGAAGTACCAATTCGCAGGCCGAAGTGCATGGCACTTGGATTCTGAATGCTGCCAACGCCGCAGAGACGCGGCAACCCTTTTAGACGTTGATGGATAAGCGCGAGTGGGCGCAAAGGCAATTTGTGGGAGCAGCGGCTGGTGCCTCGGCACGAACGGACTCCGAAGGGCGATTGCGGCTGCCGCTGCACTGCGAGCACGATGGCTTTCCGGGGACGACTGACACAGCGCTGCGCCCGTTTGGATTGAAACCGGACGACGATCAGAAGATATAGGCGGTCTGGCTCAACTGACGAAACGCCTGAAGATCTCTTAACCAAAGACGGTGCGGCCGCGGCAGTGCGCTTTGCTCTGGCACTTCATGGCTCCGGAACTGGCCGCGACGCCGGTCTTGGCGAAGCCGAAGCCGGTGTGTGCAAGGGGATGGACCGAGTGCGCTATTCCATGTTGTTGCTCTTCGCGTTGCACCGGATAGAGCTTTTCTGATCAACTCCGCCGCTCTGAGATGCACTCGGCAAGGCTGGTTGATCGCCCGCTACAGCTCCACTTCCACGCCGCGCCAGAAGGCTACATAGCCCTTGATCTTGCGCGCGATCGGATTGGGAGCGGGATAGAACCAGGCCGCATCCTGGTTATCCTCCCCGTCGATCAGCAGGCTCATGTAACGCGCCTGTCCCTTGATGGGATCGAGAGAGATAGTGCTGCTGGGGCGAAAATACTCTCGCTTGAGGCTGGATTCGGGAAAGTAGACGTTTCCCTCCACCGTCTCCGTCGTCTCGCTTTCGGCAATCACTCTGCCGTTCCAGATTGCTCGCGCCATGTGTTTTCCCGTCAACTCCCTTTCTACACTCCATTGGATGCAAAAAGCCTCCAATCAGGGTAGCGGATTCGACATTAACAGAGATTGGGCCGCGTGGCGAGAGAATCTCACGGTTTCGGCTGAAAAGAACCGTTCGCCTCTTGTCGTGCCGCCAGGCGGTTGCGCTGCGCCTCCACATTCTTGAGCATCGTCTCATAACGCTGCGCTGCTGCCGAAAACCGCCTTACCAACTCCGCCGTCTTGATCATGAATTCGGGATTCTTCGCCCGGATCCCCTCAAGAATAGACGAAAACTTGGCAAAAAGGTAAAACCCCTCGGAGTTGCAATCCACAAACAGCTCCGCCGAGACAGCCCCGTGCAGCACCATTGCCGCCGCCATCTCCCAGTAAGTGAGCACCTGCCGCAGCCACGCATTGTGCGGATCGGCCGGGTTTTCCGCCACGGCAAAAAACTCCTCCGCCGTCGCCGGCCAGAACTCGCCGGTCACCCACGCGCGCGCCTGGCGCATCAGCGCCTCGGTGCGCAATTGATAGAGTCCAAGAATAATTTCCGCATCTGCCGGCGTTGCAAGCATTCGTTCCATGGTGAGGTCTCCGCTCAATCATACTAACGGATTCAGCCGGAGATTGCTGCGCGAACTCTCTCCCGGCTAAGCCTGGTGCCCCACCCTCGCCGCGTCTTTGTTTTTGCGGCTAGGGTGGGGCACCACAATGCCTACAGGATCGGAGCGAAAAAAGCTTCAGGCCGCGTTGGCCTTGGCTGACTTCGCAGTCTTCTTTGCCGCTTTCTTCGCGGGTGTTTTCACCACCGCTTTCGCGGCCTTCTCCACCACCGGCCCGTGCGTCTCGGCTGTTGGCAGCGCCGGCGCGTCGCCGATGCGCTTCGAGTAACTGCACTCCACTGCGGCCTTCACCGGAGCGGATCCCTTCCCGGCCCGCTTCTTCGGCGCAACTTCCCCAGCGGCTTTCTTCTTGTTCGGGCATTCCAGAAATATCCCGCTCCGCAGCGTTTTCTCAACCAGATAAGGGCTGCCGCACTCCGGGCACTTCTCGGCCACCGGCTTCAGATTCGAGGTAAAGTCGCATTTCGGATAATTGGTGCAGCCCCAGAAGACGTTGCCCCGCCGCGCCTTCCTCTCGGCCAGATCGCCCACGCCGCACTTGGGACATTTAAGTCCTTCGATAATATTCTGCTTAACATACTTGCACTTGGGATAGCCGGAGCAGCTGACAAACTCGCCATAACTGCCCTGGCGCAGGACCAACGGCTTTCCACACTGCGGGCAATCCTCGCCCGTGGGCTTGGGCGCGGCCACCTTCTGCTGTTGCTTGCTGCTCAGCTTGCGGAAGGTCTTGCAGGGCGGGTCTTCGTTGAATCCGGGGCACGACATGAACATTCCAAACGGCCCGCGCCGCAGCACCATCACCCGCCCGCAGTTATCGCAGTACTCCTCCTGCTCGCTGGCCTCCTGTCCCTCGGGAGTATTCAAATCGGGCTTGCCCGCCGTGTTTTCCTTCGTGAAGGTACAGCTTGACTTATCTTTCTTGTTATAGGCAGAACAGGCATAGAAGCTGCCGAACTTGCCCCACTTCAGCAGGAGCGGCGAACCGCACAGGTCGCACTTCTCGTCTGTCTTCTTCTCCATGCGCTTGATGTCTTCCATATTCGCGCCGGCGTCCTTCAGCTCTTCCACAAAGTAGTTATAAAAACCATTCAGCAGGTCGGTCCATTTCTCACTACCCTCTTCAATCCCGTCCAGCTCCTCTTCCAGCTTGGCCGTGTAGGCAATATCGAAAATGTAAGGGAAGTTATCCACCAGCAGCTTGCAGACCACGGTTCCAATCTCCGTGGGATAGAACCGGCCGCTGATCTTGGTGACATACTCGCGGTCCTGAATGGTGTTGATAATCGACGCATAGGTCGAAGGCCGCCCAATCCCCCGTTCCTCAAGGACTTTGACCAGTGAAGCTTCGTTGTAGCGAGGCGGTGGCTGGGTAAGATGCTGCTCATGCTCCAGTTCTTCAAGCTCAAGCCGCTTCACGTCATCCAGATTGGGCAGCTTGCTGCTCGCTTCGTCCTCGTCGTCCTCTTTCTTCTCCTGATCGACGAGAGCAGCCTCGTAGACCTTCAGGAACCCATCGAAGCGCAGCACCGATCCGCTCACGCGGAAATCATAGGTTTTGCCGGTCGTCGCGCTGAGCGCGGCAATCTTCGCCGTGGTCACGTCAAAGACGGCCGGCATCATCTGCGAGGCCACAAAGCGCTGCCAGATGAGCCGGTATAGCTTCAGTTGCTCTTCGGTCAAATAGCGCGCAATTGACTCCGGCGTGCGCGCGACATCCGTGGGCCGAATCGCTTCGTGCGCGTCCTGCGCCGCTTTTTTGCCTTTGTAAACATTGGGCGACGCGGGCAGGTATTGCGCTCCCAACTGTTTGCCAATCCATTCGCGAGCCCCGGCAATCGCCTCCGGCGCCACGCGCGGCGAATCCGTTCTCATGTAAGTAATCAGGCCTGTGGTGCCATCCGCACCCACATCAACGCCTTCATAGAGCCGCTGCGCCACGCCCATCGTGCGCCGCACGTTGAAGCCCAGCTTGCCGGCCGCGTCGCGTTGCAACTGGCTGGTAATGAACGGTGCAAAGGGTCGGCGCTGCTTCTCGGTAGACTGCACCGAAGCCAGCGACCACTGCGCCTTTTCCAGCGCTGCAATCACCGCCTTCATCGCATTCTCATCCGACAGCGCACTGGCAATGAACTGGTCCTTGCCGTCTTTATCCTGGCCGTTGGCCACGCGCGCCGGCTCGCCGTCGATGCCCACAAAGTGCGCCTTGAAGCTCTTGTCCGCCTGCGTCTCCGGGTGGAGCACCGCGTCCAGCGTCCAGTATTCTACCGGCTCGAAGGCGCCAATCTCCCGCTCCCGCTCGACGATCAGCCGTACCGCCACCGTCTGCACGCGCCCGGCTGAAAGCCCCCGCCGGACTTTGTCCCATAGCAGCGGCGAAATCTGGTAGCCCACCAGCCGGTCCAGCACGCGCCGCGTCTGCTGTGAGTCCACCAGATTCTGATCCAGGTCGCGGGGATGTTTGAAGGCCTCCTGTACCGCCTTCTTGGTGATCTCGTTAAAGGTCACGCGGCGAATCTTTTTTCTCTCTTTGGCCGAAGTTCCCAATTGCAGCGCCAGATGGTAAGCAATCGCTTCACCCTCGCGGTCCGGGTCAGGCGCCAGAAAAACTTCGTCTGCCTGCCCTGCGGCCCGCTTCAATTGCGCCACCACCTTTTCTTTGCCAGGAGACACCACCAGCTCGGGAATGAAGGTGCGATTCTCCAGCTCCACGCCGATCTCGTTCTTGGGCAGGTCCATGATGTGGCCCACAGACGCCAAAACCTGAAAGCCCGTGCCCAGGTATTTTTCAATTGTCTTCGCCTTGGCGGGAGACTCGACGATCACCAGTGATTTGCTCATTACCATCCTTTGTACCAATCCCACTTTAACCTGTCTGGCCTGTTTGACTCGATTTGCAGCCCTTCGGTTGCGCGTGCCCCAACTCCAGATTCTGTTCGATGGCCTGCTTCTTCCCCCCCTGGGGAAAATAGCTGCGAAAGTTGGAAGCTACCACGAAACACCCTAGCATTTCCACTCGCCATTGCGTTTTCAAGCACTTTCGCCGCCACGCCGAGGATCAAAGCCAGCAGTGCATTCCCTTCAAAAGACGAAGAATACTTTGCTCCATCCTTTGCCATTGCTACCGGATTGTGGAATCAGGCGTCGTCGCGATCAGGATTTCTGCCCCGCACAGGAGTTGAATGCGCGCTCGAAGCCGCCAATCGATTTCTCGATGCGCTCCAGGGGAATCGTCAGCGAGAGGCGAACGTACCCAGAGCGCCCAAAGCCCACGCCGGGAACGGCCAGAACGCCGTGCTCGGTGAGCAGTCTGGCAAAGGCGATGTCGTCGGGGATGGGCGTCTTGAGGAAAATATAGAAAGCGCCTTCTGGCCGCCGCACCTCATAGCCGATCTTCTTGAGCGCATCGCACAGCACGTTGCGCTTCTGCTCATAGGGCGCGGCGTCGATGCTCTCGTTGAGCGATTCCATCATCGTCCACTGCCAGATCGCCGGCGCGTTCACAAAGCCCAGCGTGCGATTGCTGAAGGCGCAGGCGCGGCGCAACAGCGCGGCCTCCTCCAGATGCGGCGAGAGCGCCAGGTAGCCGATGCGCTCGCCCGCCAATCCCAGCGACTTGGACCACGAGTTGCAAATCGCCGTAGGTGCAACAATCGATGCCACCTCCGGCTGCCGCTGCCCGTCATAAACAAAGTATTTATACGGCTCGTCGCTGATGACGGTGATCGGCTGACCGGTGCGTGCCAGCAGCTCTTGCAGATCGCGCAGAACGCTTTCCGGGTAAACGCGGCCGGAGGGGTTGTTGGGCGTGTTCAGAAGAATGGCGCGGGTGCGCGGAGTGATCGCCGCGGCAATGCGCTCGATGTCGGGCAGGAAGGTGGCGTCGGTCTCCACCGTCACCATGCGCCCGCCGTGGTTCGAGATATAAAACTGGTAGTCGGGGAAGCAAGGCAGCAGGACGATCACTTCGTCGCCGGGGTCGAGAATCGATTTGAGAATCACGTTGCAGGCGCCGGCCGAGCCGACGGTCATGAAAACATCTTCACCGGTGAAATCGAGGCCCGTCTCCCGGCGCAGCTTTTCGGCAACAGCCGCGCGCAGCTCCGGGTGGCCGGGATTGGGCATATAGCCATGCGAACCGGGCCGGTTGCCGTCCACCACGCGCTTGAGCGCCTCCAGCACCGCAGCCGGCGGTTCCACGTCCGGGTTACCAAGCGAAAAATCGAAGATCGCGTCGGCTCCGCGCTCGCGCTTCAGCCGCACCCCCTCTTCGAACATGCGGCGAATCCAAGAGGAATTTTCCAGTTGCTTGACGATAGTCTTTGATACAGGCATGGTTGCAATCCTTTTACTTTTTCAGCAGTTCCTTGCTTCCCAGCAGGCTGATGCCGGCCTTCTGCAAGTGGGCAATCGCCGCGTCGGGATCGGCAAAGCGGAAAATAAGAATCGCTTCGTCGCCGCGAACGTCGGAGAATGCATACATATATTCGATATTGATGCCGCTTCCCTCCAGCGCGCTTAAAATGTCCGACAGCCCGCCCGGCCGGTCAACCACCAGCACAGCCAGCACCTCGGTGACTTTCACAACGAATCCATGCGCCTGAAGCGTGGCTGCGGCCTTTTCCGGCTCCGAGACAATCATGCGCAAAATGCCGTACTGCTGCGTGTCGGCCAAAAACAGGGCGCGGATGTCGATGCCTTCCTCGGCCATCAGGCGCGTGGGAGCGGCGAGGTGCCCCGGCTTGTTTTCGACAAACAGCGAGATCTGCTGAATCTTCATGATGTCCTCCTGTCGATGACGCGCCTGGCCTTGCCCTGGCTGCGTTCGATGGTATAGGCCTCGACCAGTGAAACCTTTACGCGGATTCCCAGCACGTGATCGAGCGCGCCCTGAAGCCTCTCATGCAGCCCCTGCAAGGCTCCAATCTTGTCGTTGAACATCTGCGGCGTCACCTCGACCTGCACTTCCATCTGGTCCAACCCCTGCACACGGGTCAGCACGATCTGATAATGCGGCAGGGTGCCCTCAATCTGCAACAGTGCCGACTCCACCTGCGATGGAAATACATTGACGCCGCGGATAATCAGCATATCGTCGCTGCGCCGTCCGATGCGGCCAATCCTCCGCAGCGTTCGCCCGCAGGCGCACTGCCCGGTCATCAGCATGGTGATGTCGCGCGTGCGATAGCGGATCATCGGCATCGCCTGCTTGCTCAGCGTGGTCAGCACCAGCTCGCCCTCGCAGCCATCGGGCAGCGGCTCGCCGCTTTCAGGATCGACAATCTCGGGGTAGAAGTGATCCTCGAAGATGTGCAAGCCCGTGTGTCGGCGGCATTCGCAGCCCACGCCGGGGCCGATAATCTCCGACAGGCCGTAGATGTCGAAGGCCTCAATGCCGCTTCCGCCTTCAATGTGCTTGCGCATCGATTCGGTCCAGGGTTCGGCACCGAAGACGCCTGTGCGCAAGGCAAGCTCCTTCATATTCACGCCCAGCGCCGCGGCGCGGTCCACGAGGTGCAGAAAATATGTCGGTGTGCAGCAGATCGCCGTCACGCCAAAGTCCTTCATCAGCATGATCTGCCGGTCGGCGTTGCCGCCCGAGGTGGGCACCACCGTCGCTCCCAGCCCTTCAACGCCGTAGTGCGCGCCCAAGCCGCCGGTAAAAAGCCCGTATCCATAAGAGTTCTGAATGATGTCGCTACGACGCAGCCCGCAGCCGGCAAAACAGCGCACCATCACCGAGGTCCACACCCGCAGGTCTTCCTGTGTGTAAGCCACCACGATAGGCTTGCCGGTGGTTCCGCTGGAGGCGTGCAAACGGACTACGTCTTTCATGGGGCTGGCGAAGAGTCCGAAGGGGTAGTTGTCGCGCAAATCGCTCTTCACAGAAAACGGCAGCCGGGCAATCTCATCAAGGCTGCGAATATCCTCGGGCGTTAATCCGCGCTCTTCCATGCGCTGGTGGAAGAGCGGAACACACTGCCAGGCGCGCGTCACCACGGCCTGCAAACGCTGCAACTGCAAGGCGCGCAGCTCGGCAACCGGCGTGTAATCCGGCACACTCGCCGGATGACAGTCCGTTGCGCTGGTTTCAAGGCTAAGAGTCATTTATTTCGTCCCATCGAAAACGATTCCAGATTCGCCGCGACCAGCTTCTCCGGCAGATTGCGCTTGAGAGCCGCGCTCCATGCCTCGACGGAAAACGGCAAATGACGACTCAATACGCCCAGCAGCGCCACATTGACGCTTTTCTTGTTAGGCAGAGCGGCTTCGTCAATCTGCGTTGGCTCAATCAGAACTCCGCCCGCCCGCAAAGCCGCAATATTCACTGGAATCTGGTCGGCTGCGAGCACAACCAGATAATCTGCTTCGCCCTGCGGCACCATCGGGCTGAAAACGCGCTCGCCGAAACGCACGTCGCTCGATACCGATCCGCCGCGCTGGCTCATCCCGTGCAACTCGCTCTTCTTCACGTCCAGGCCAGCGCTGAAGGCAACATCGGCCAGAATGTCAGAGGCCTTCAGCACACCCTGTCCGCCCAGGCCCGCGAACACCACATTAGTCGCTTTGCTGCTCATTACACCTCTCGTACTCGCGAATCGCGCGGGACGCCAGCAGGCAATTGCGGCGCGCAATCACCACGCAAAGCTCGGCAGAATCCAGGCAGCTTTGGATCAACTCCTCGAACTTCCCGGCCTCCTGCGTGGGATCGATCACATGAACCTGGCGGATGCCCAACGAGCGCGCCAGATCCTCGAAGCTCACCTTGCCGGTTTTGGCGTGGTCCAGCTTCCGGCCCGTTCCTGGATGCTCCTGCATTCCGGTCATGGCCGTGGTCCCGTTGTCCAGAATCAGCACTACGTGGCCGGTCTCCGGCGGGTTGTAGACCATCTCCACCAGCCCGGTGATTCCACTGTGCACGAAGGTGCTGTCGCCCAAAACGCTCACCACGCGTTTGGCTTCCGCGGCGGGCAGCGAGTGGCGCAAGCCCAAGCCCACGCCAATCGCCGCGCCCATGCACACCAGCGAATCCATCATTTCAAAAGGCGGCAGAACGCCCAGCGAATAGCAGCCGATGTCGCCCGGCACAATGCAGTCGAGCTTCTTCAGAGCCGCATAAGCGCTGCGATGCGGACAGCCCGGACACAGCGCAGGCGGCTTGCCGGGAACCGGCTTCGGCTCCGGCGTTTCATCGCCCACAAGAATCTTGTGCACGCGGGAGGTATTCAACTCACCAAAACGGAAGCTCTCCGGCTTGCCTTCAACGGCAATGCCCGCCGTCCGCGCCGCTTCCACCAAATACGGATCGCCCTCTTCGATCACAGTGCAGAGATCAACGCTCTTCGCGAACTTCTTCATGCGCTCGACCGGCAGCGGATAGGTCAGGCCGAGCTTCAGCACGCTCGCCTCCGGCGCGGCCTCGCGCACATACTGAAAGGCCACGCCTGAAGTAATGATTCCCACCGAAGCCGAGCCTTTAATGAGCTGATTCGGCCCAGCCTCGTCATTCCAGGCGGCAATCTCGGCCAGCCTTTTGCGCATCCGCAGATGCGCCGGCTTGGCGTAGGCGGGAATCATCACCCGCGAGGCAAAATCATGCTCGAAGTGCGGCGAGTGCGGCGCCTGAATCTCCACCGTTCCCCGCCGCATAATCGTCTTCGAGTGGCAGACGCGCGTCGTCATGCGCAGCAGCACCGGCAGTTGCCAGCGTTCGCTCATCTCTATCGCCCGCAGCGTGAAATCGTACGCCTCTTGCGAGTCGGATGGCTCCAGCATGGGCACGCCGGCGGCCAGCGCGTAGCGCCGGTTGTCCTGCTCGTTCTGGCTCGAGGCCATCCCCGGATCGTCCGCCGAAACCACCACCAACGCCCCGTCCAGCCGCGTATAGGCCACGGTAAACAAGGCATCCGCGGCCACATTCAGGCCCACGTGCTTCATCGTCACCAGGGCGCGCGCCCCGGCAAAGGCGACGCCGACAGCCACCTCAAGCGCAACTTTTTCGTTGGGCGCCCACTGCGCTTTTCCGCCCAGTGTGGCGAAGGTTTCCAGAATTTCCGTTGAGGGTGTGCCGGGATAGCCCGTGCCGAGTGTCACTCCGGAGTCGATGGCGGCCATGGCGACCGCTTCATCCCCGCTCGCCAGGGTCAATGCATGATGCTGCTGAAGAGAATCCAAGCTGAATTCCTGTGGCTTTCGAGTCTTTGATTCAGTGTACACGACGGAGTGATTGCCGCCGCTGGCCCGCAAGTGGCCCATCACTACCCTATTCGGAGCTGTGCCCCGTTCATCGCAGCACTATCGCGAGGAGCGGTCGAAATCGAGTCAGGGTGGACGGCGAACCTTCGCGGCCCACTCATCGCGATAGTGCTGCGATGAATGGGGCACAGCCTTCCATCTTAGCGAATGATTCGAGAAGTTAGAATCAATGCATGGGCCACCTGCCAAAAAATGCGAACGCCAAAAAACATGAAAGAAGGCTCTTGATGCTTATGCGCAAACTCCTGCCGATCTGCCTCCTCGCTGTCGCCGCCGCCCAAAGCCCCGTTCCCGTGAAGATAGGGAGGGATATTAATCCTCCGAGGCTTATTCATCAAGAAGCCATTGAAGTTACGCGCGAAGCAAAGCAAAATCGCGTCGCCGCCGATTTCCTGGTGGACTTTATCATCGATGAATATGGCGTGCCGCAGGACGTGCGCTTGAACAAAAGACATGGCTATGGCTCGGATGAAAAGGTCGTGGAGGCCGTCAAGAAATTTCGTTTTCAGCCAGCCCTAAAAGACGGTAAGACGCCTGTTCCCACTCGAATGGCAATGCAACTTCCATTTCCTTCCGATACGTTTGGAAGTTATGGAGATCGCGCGAACTGGACGTATTTTGAGATCAAACGCGCCGACACCGACGCCTATCTGCGCGACGAGACCCTGATCAAAACCGTCACGCCGCAATACACCAAGCGCGCCCGCAAAGCCAAATTGCAAGGCCCTTGCACACTTGCATTCACCTTGGACGAAAAGGGCGTCGCCCACGATATTCGCGTCATCCACGCGCTTGATCCCGAACTCGATCAACAGGCCCTGGACGCTCTACAGCAATTCCAGTTCCAGCCCATCCTGGAAAACGGCAGCCCCGTCGCCGTCCCCATCACACTGGAGTTTCAGTTCCGTCTCTTTTAATTACCCACTAGTTGCTAGGCGACATATTGGGCAGGTGGCCCGCTCAAGCCAGTAATCGGAGCTGTGCCCCGTTCATCGCGGCTTTTTCGCGATGAGCGGGAGGGGGGCCCCACCGCAGGTGCCGGGTGCCCCATCCCTCGCGTTTTTTGCGAAGGGTGGGAGAGCATGAACCCCATGCGAGCGAACAGCGAGCGACTGCTGTATGCAATGCCCGCACCGCAGGTGCCAGAGAACCATTACAATCAATCCGTGAGCCACTCCTTTGAAATCGGTCCGGTCCATGTGGGCGAGGGCCAGTTATTCCTGATCGCAGGCCCGTGCGTCATCGAGTCCGAGGCCCATGCGCGCTCGCTCGCCGAGCGCATTCAGCGCATCAGTGCCGACCTCGGCCTGCCGTTCATCTTCAAGGCAAGCTACGACAAGGCCAACCGCACCAGCGTGAAGAGCTATCGCGGTCCCGGCCTCGTCGAGGGCACACGCATTCTCGGCCGCCTCGCCAAAGATACCGGCCTGCCGGTGCTGACCGACGTTCACGAGCCGTCCCACTGCGCCGTGGCCGCCGAGGCCGTGGATGTGCTGCAGATTCCCGCGTTCTTATGCCGCCAGACCGACCTGCTGCTCGCCGCCGGCCGCACCGGCCGCGCCGTCAACATCAAAAAAGGCCAGTTCGTCGCCCCCTGGGACATGAACCACCCGGTCGAGAAAGTTCGCTCCACGGGCAATGAGCGCGTCTTCCTCACCGAGCGCGGCTCCTGCTTCGGCTACAACACGCTGGTGGTCGATTACCGCTCGCTGCCGGTGATGCGCGCCCTTGCGCCGGTGGTCTTCGACGGGACTCACTCCGTGCAGCAGCCCTCGGCGGCCAATGGAGTCAGCGGCGGCCAGCCGGAGTTCATTCCGCTACTGGCGCGCGCCGCGGTGGCCGCGGGTATCGATGGATTGTTTTTAGAGGTCCACGACGACCCCGCCAACGCCAAATCCGACGGCGCCAACGCGCTGGATTTAAAGCTGCTCAAGCCGCTGCTGGAAAAGCTGCTGGCGATACACGCCCTAATCCCTAATTCCTAACCCCTATTTCGCCGGCGGCTTCTCCGGAGGCGTAATGTCTTTGCCCTCGAAGATGATCCGGGTCGTCGAGCCGAACTGCTTGTAGTCGGTGTATTTGATGGTGTCGCGCATATGCACGTCCTGGGCCAGGCGTCCGGGGCCGCTGCTGAAGTGCAAAACGCCTTCGCCTTTGGTATAGACCGGGAACCAGTAGTGGCCGTCCACCTGCTGCCGCCAAGTCATGAAGGGCGGATGCAGGTCTTCGCTGTTCTTGCGCGTGTCGTCGGGAACCATGCGGCCGTTGGTCACCACAATCTGCAAGTCGGTGGCGTCCACCCAGATGCGCCCCAGCAGGTAGCGCTGCTTCTTTTCAATCACCTTCGGGCTGACATCGAAGACGTAGCAGTCTATCTCGTCCACCTTCTGGCGGCCCACATACTTCACGTTGTATTGGCCGATCATCTCGGTGGTCAGCACAAAGGGATAACCGTGCTGGATGTCCTGGAGATCGGAGGGTGACATCATCACCCGCTGCAGCGTGTTCTCCGGCGCGAAGACCGTCTTTTCGGTTCGCCTGCCCGTGGGGTCAAAGATGACGTCGTCCACCTGATACCATTCGCCGTCCACCTTGTTGTCGTCGTCGATGGTCTGCACGCGGGCGTAGCGGCGATAGGTGTAGTGGTTGAGCGCCTGCTGGAACTCGCTCTCCTTGGCGGCAAACTGGCGAATGATCTCCTCCGGCGCAATGGCCGGCGCGCTGATGTCCATGTGCCCAAAGCCCGCATCGAGCGGCATGGGAGTAAAACTGTCCTTGTCCTGCGCCGCGGCGGCCAGGGCCAGTCCCGACGCCAGCAGCATCGCCAACATCCATCGATTGCGCACAGTTCTTTTCTCCGGCGGATTCTCTGCCTGTCTACAGATTAGACGCAGGCGCCGTGCTGGGGTTGGTTTCCTTCGCCGAGGATAGCCAGCCGCTGGCGAATGAATTGTTACCCAATTTTCGCTCAATCGCCTTTTCCCCCCTTCTGAATTTTTCCTGCGAGCGAATAGCGAGCGGATAGCCGCACCGCAGGTGCCTGTCTCTTGCGTTACCCTTAACCCTATGGGCCGCATCCGCGTACTTTCCGACCAGGTAGCCAACCAGATCGCCGCCGGCGAGGTGGTGGACCGGCCTGCCTCGGTCGTCAAGGAGTTGCTGGAAAACGCCCTGGACGCCGGTGCCCAGCGCATTCGTGTCGAGGTCGAGGCGGGCGGGCGCAAGCTGATTCGCCTGAGCGATGACGGCTGCGGCATGAACCGCGACGACGCCCTGCTGGCCTTTGAGCGCCACGCTACCTCCAAGCTGCACACCGCCGACGATCTGCTCTCCATCTCCACACTGGGATTTCGCGGCGAGGCGCTGCCCTCCATTGCCTCCGTGGCGCGCGTGACCCTGGAGTCCTGCGCGGACGGCGAACGTTCCGGAACGCGCGTTGAAATTGCGGGCGGGAAGATTCTGCACGTGGACGACGCCGCCCTGCCGCGCGGAACCACGCTTACCGTCGCCGATCTCTTCTTCAACACCCCGGCGCGGCGCAAGTTTCTGCGCGCCGAATCCACTGAGCTGGCTCACATCACCGCGTTGGTCACGCATTACGCCCTGGCCCACCCGGAAAAGCACTTTGAGCTGCTGTCAGCCACGCACACCGTCGTCTCCGCGCCGCCTGTGGCGCGCACTGCCGAGCGCATTTATCAGGTTTTTGGCAAGGAGACGCTCGCCCAACTGCTGCCCGTGGCCGCCGAGCTGCCGCTGGCCCACGCTGGACTGCCCGAACCGCCGCCCTGGAAGAAGGACGCTGCCGAAGCCGCCCGCACTCCCGGCACTCTGCGGCTCACTGGCTTCTACTCCAAGCCGGAGCTGCAAAAGCTCAATCGCAACTCCATTTACATCTTCGTCAACAAGCGGCTGATCCGCGACCGGCTTCTGCTGCACGCCATCACTGAGGCTTATCGCAACGTGATTCCGCCCACCAGCTTTCCGGTGGTGCTGCTTTTTTTGGAGATGCCGCCCGAAGAGGTAGATGTGAATGTGCATCCGGCCAAGACCGAGGTGCGCTTCCGCCAGCAGAGCCAGGTGCATGACTTTGTCCGCGACAGCCTGAGAACGGCGCTGATCAAGGCACGGCCCGCCGCCGGTTTTCTGGCCGCGCTGGACTCCGCACCCACCGCCAGCGCCTCGCTGATGCCACCGTCCACCTCGCCGCTGCCGGGAGCGCCAGAGGGCGAGCCGCTTCCGCCGGATTCCGAGCCGGCCGCCTTCCAGAGTGCCGGAGCCGACGCCGCGCCCTTTGCACTGACGCCGCACCTTCCCGCGCCCTATCCTGGCAAGCTGCCTTTTACCGCGCAGGGAAATCCAGCAGAGAGCTGGCCCAGCGGCTGGCAGGATCGCAAGGCCTGGGGCGAGGCCGCGGCTGCGCTCTTCCAGCCGGCCACACTGCCGCCCGCCGGCGATTGTTCTCCGTACTTCGACGATGCTGTCGGCGCAAATTCGGCGATGGAGACCTCCCAAGTCGAGGCCGAGCAGGCCGCGGCCAATCTCAACCAGCTCGGCTCGCTGCACCCCCTGGGACAGTTGCGCGAGTCGTTCATTCTGGCCACCGGCGAAGACGGATTGTGGATAATTGACCAGCATGTGGCACACGAGCGAATACTTTTTGAAAAAATTTTATGGGCCCGCCAAACAGAACAGGTAATGCGCCAGAGATTACTAATGCCCGTTTTAGTGGAACTGAAGGCTGACCAGATGGTCATCTTCGCGCGCATTGCCGAGGAGCTCCAACGCAACGGCTTCGAGGTAGAACCATTTGGCCCTCAACAGCTTGCCGTGAAGGCTGCGCCGATTGGGCTGGAGGGTACGGCTCTGGAGCGCATGTTGGCAGAGGTGATCGAGCAATCCAGCGCGGAATCTGGCGAATTACATCAGAATCAAACCCTTACGGCTCTTCGCGAGCGCATTGCCGCTTCCATCGCCTGCCACTCGGCCATCAAGGTCAACACACCGCTTGACCAGGCTCGAATGGAGTGGTTACTATTGGAACTAGCTAAAACCAGTCACCCTACCAATTGCCCGCATGGACGTCCAATAGCTTTGCTGTATTCTTGGAAGGAGATCCAGCGGGCCTTCCATCGTATCTAAATCGGATGGAAGGTGGCAGCCCTCCTCTTAGGGGACGGGGCTGTCCGGCGCTATCGCCAGCCTGGAAGTGAGGTTTTTCTTTGACATCGGAACAATTGGAAGCATCGCGCGCCGAAAGGTTGCGCCTGAACGGCAATAGGGCGCTCACCTTGGAGGACGCCCGGACGTGGATGGAAGAGACCGGGTTGTGTCTCTTTCTGCCCAAGCGGCAGTATTCCACCTCGATTGCACCGTCGTTCCTTGAGGCTGTCATCGGCAAGCGCGACATGACGCCCACCCCGGAACAGATCACTCTGGCCGAAGAATTGCTGGTGCGCCTGGAACTGGACGGCGTGGCTGTGCGCCTGAACTTGCTGGGATTGCCCGGCGAAGCCCCCGACTTCGTGGTGGCAAGCTGGGTTCTGCCCTATGTTTATGCCTTGCGTGGCGACCGTGACTGGCGCCGCAGTCCGCAGTTGACCGGATCGCGTCAGGTTTCGCAACTGGCCACCCAGGCTTACAAGCTGCTGGAGGCGGGCGACACCACCCTGAGCAAGCTCACTCATGCGCTGGGCCGCGAAGTCACCGAAGGCGCTGTCCTGCGCGCCATTACGGAACTCTGGCAACAGTTGCGCATCATTCCAGTTGTCTCCGCTCCCGGCGAGTCTGCCCAGTGGCAGTTGCTCCGCACTCGTTTCCAAAAAGCCATTGCCGAAGGCGCCTCCACCTCGCAGGTGACGGCCATCTCGGTACTCGCCTCCATCTACCTGCAAGCGGTGATCGCCGCCAGCATGGAAGAGGTCGAGCTGTTCCTGTCGCCGCTCACTGCACGCAGCAAGGTGCGCGAGGTGCTGCGCGGCCTGGTTGCCACCCGCCAGGTGCACACTGTTTCTCTGGGGCACGCGCCCCTCTTCTATGTTGCCGGCACACTGCCGGAGTTCGCTGCTCCTCCCACAATTTACGCCAGTGCCTCTGTGCCGGCCTCTGCCTACTTCATGCACGCCGAGGACGAGGAACTGCCGGAGCCTGTCACCGCCGCGCCGGCTTCGATTGCTGCGTCTGCTCCGCCGGTTCAACACAAACCGGCTGAAACGCATGCGCCCCGCTCCGCCGCCCGCAAACCGGCCGCGAGCGGCAAATCCGCCCCAGCACGGTCCCACTTCAGCCGCCCGGCCGTGCGCTCCCGCGACCACAAGCCGGCGCAATCTTCTTCCACCAGCCGTCCGGTCCGGCACACTGGCGCTGCATCGCGGCCCAGCGGCGCGCGACCCTCTAACGGCGCCCGTTCTGGTTCCACCGCTCACTTCAGCCCCAAGGCAATCGCCGGCTCCAGTGGCAGGCGCAACGATGCCCATGCCAGCGCGGCCGGCGGAAGTCGCTCCAATGGAAACGGTTCTAACGGAAGCAGCAGATCAGCGGCTCGTCCGTCTTCCGGCGCACACTCCGTCAAGTCTGCCGCGCCCGCCTGGAATCAGCGTAACGGCAATGGATACTCCAACGGCGCCAAAACTGCCGGCAAGCCTGGCGCAAATCCCCGCAACGCCAGCGCGCCCCGCAAGGACGCCCGCTCTGCGGCACGGCCGGCTCGCCCCGTCAGCAGCCGAAAACCCTCCCTGGCCACCGGCGCAAAGGCAGCCAGCGGCAAGCGCTTCGGCTTGGCAGCTCGGCCCAAGACGGGAACAAAGAAGCGCGGATGAGTGCAAACGAACCCTCTTGCTCTCGAATCACCCCTGCCCCCAGGCTCGTTGTCGCCATTGACGGCCCAGCCGGAGCGGGCAAAAGCACTGTCGCCCGCCATGTGGCCCGCCGCTTCGGCCTGCTGAATCTGGAGTCTGGAGCCATGTACCGCGCCTTTGCCCTCAAAGCGCTGCGTACAGCAACTCCTTTGGACAACAGCGCGCGGCTCGAAGCGCTGGCCGCGGAAACCTCCATCCGCCTCGAATCCGGCGACGAGGGCAATCGCGTCCTGCTCGACGGCGAAGACGTAACCGGCCTGCTCCGTGATCAAGCCGTCACCGACGCTGCCTCCCGCGTCAGCGTTTTACCTGCCATTCGCGCCTGGCTGGTTCGCCTGCAGCAGCAGATGGGCGCCGAAGGCGGAGTGGTGATGGAGGGCCGCGACATCGGCACCGTCGTCTTTCCCCACGCCCAGGTCAAAATCTTCCTCGACGCCGCTCCTGAAGTCCGCGGTTTGCGCCGCTATGACCAGCTCGGCCCAGAGAACTCCCAGCAGCCCGATGAGGTGATCCGCGAACTGCGCGCCCGCGATGAGCGCGACCGCAACCGCGCCGACTCGCCTCTCAGGCCGGCCCCGGACGCAGTTCGACTGGATTCGACGCGCCTCACGCTCCAGGAGGTTGTCGCCGCCGCCGAAGCTATCGTAGCCGCAAAACTCCCCATCGATTAAGTGCAGAAATTTTGCAACGCCGCGCCCCCATCCATTCCCCGCCTTTTGCGGGATGGGCCGGAGGGCGTGTTGCATTTCTTTCGGGCCAATTCGCGGTGGTCTAATCTGAGCAGACACGAGGCAGGAGTGAGAGTAGGATGACCTGCATTGAAGGTGAGAAACGACAGCAATTATGGCCGGTCCACCTTCTTCAATCGTTCCTGGAAGGCCGCTTGACTCATGCCCGCCAACGATATTGCCAGAAGCAAGGAACTTCCACAAAGTGGGCAGCAAACTCACCTGCTGATCCTCATAAAGGGGGTTGGTTGTGAAGAAAAATAGCCGGATTGAGATGGAAAGAGAGCTGATCTCCCGCGTGAAGATGGAGATGGCGAAACCACGTCTGGCGGCCTCCGTGCGCGATGCTCTGGAAGCCGAAGCCGCTTTGGTGATCAGTGAATCACCGGTCCCCGCCCCACGAGCGTGAAACCTGCCAACGCCTTTGCGGCTGCGCGCCGAATCAAAGATTAAACTGGATTTGGAGCCGATCCGGCCGCAATGCCTATCGCCGGACTCAACAACGCGGATGAAAACAGTTTTTGCCTTCGGCAAATCCGGCATTGAGGTCTCCATCCCGGAGATTTTCGCCTCCCAGATCGTCAGGAGCCGCTCGGCGGCGGCGCTCAGCGACCTTGAGGCAGTGCTGGGGGCTGCGCTCGACCACCCCATAGGCTGCCAGCCGCTGGCGGCCTTGGCGGCCGGCAAGCGATCTGCCGCCATCTCCGTCTGCGACATCACGCGTCCCGCGCCCAACTGGATCACCTTGCCGCCGCTGCTCAATCGGCTCCACGCCGCGGGAATCCCAATCGAGGGCATTACCCTCCTCATTGCCACCGGGCTGCATCGCGGAGCAACCCAGGACGAAATCAACTCCATTCTTGGGCCGGAAATCGCGGCGCGCTATCGGGTGGTGAGCCACGATGCGCGCGCGCTTGCCGAGCATCGCTGCCTGGGCACGACGCTCCGCGATACGCCGGTGTATATCGACGAGCGGTTCATGGCGGCGGAGCTGCACATCACCCTGGGTTTCATTGAGCCGCACTTCATGCTGGGCTTTTCCGGCGGGCGCAAGCTCATCGCACCGGGCCTGGCGGCGCAGCAGACCATCAAGACGATTCATTCGCCTCGCTTCATGCGCGAGCCGATGGCCACTGAAGGGTCGATCGCGGGCAATCCCCTGCACGCGGAACTGCTTGAAATCGCAGCTTTGGCGCGGCACGACTTCATCCTCGATGTGACACTGACGCAGGACCGCCAGATATCGGGAGTCTTCGCGGGCGATGCCGTGAAGGCCCACGCCGCCGGGGTTCGCTTTCTTGAGGCCACCTCTCTCGTAAGGCTCGCCGAACCGGCGGACGCGGTCATCACCAGCGCCGCCGGTTATCCCCTGGATCTGACCTTCTACCAGACGCTCAAGGGCATCTCCGCTGCCAGTCACATCGCCCGGCCGGGTGGCAGAATCCTGCTGCTCGGTGAGTGCGCCGAGGGAATCGGATCGCCTGAGTTCGCCCGCAAGCTGCAAGCATACTCGGGTCACGCCAGTTACCTCGAGGTGATTCGCAACTCCCCGGTCGAGGTGGACCAATGGCAGTTGGAGAAGCTGGCCCTTGCCGGCCTCAATCATGAACTTTATTTCTTTGTTCCCGGAGTTTCCCCGGCGCAACTGGGCAGCTTGGGCGCAAAGGCCTTCGACACGCTGGAGCAGGCCGTAGACGCCGTGTTGCATGGTCTTCCAGCCAGCGCGCGGGTTGCCCTGGTGCCCGACGGGCCGTACACCTTTGCGCGGGCGGTCTGATACGCAAAACCTCATCCATCTTCGCAAGGCGTGGCAGGAACGTCCGCCGCATCTGGTAGATTGGGAGTGCGATTTCATAAATCTCAAAGTTGAGACTTAGCAACAGGCCTAGCTGAGCAAGCTCATTTCATGGGAGATGTTTCAATGAAGTATTTTCGTGAAGCGATCAAATCTTTCCAGGGAATTTGGACGGGAATCACACTCCTCTTCCTTCTATGCGCCTCTCTTGCAACGGCGCAAAACTTCTCTGATATCAAGCCCTCCCCGCAGCAAGTCAACTGGCAAGATCTTGAGTTCGGCGTCATCATTCACTTTTCCACCAATACCTTTCTCGATCGCGAATGGGGCGACGGCACGGCCGATCCCTCCGTCTTCAATCCCACCCAGTTCGATCCGGATCAATGGATGAAGGCGATTCGCGACTCCGGTGCCACCTATGTAGTCTTCGTCGCCAAGCATCATGACGGCTTCTGCCTCTGGCCCACAGGGCAGACCAATTACAGCATCAAGGCAAGTCCCTGGAAAGACGGCAAGGGCGACGTGGTTGGCGAAGTTGCCCGCGCCGCGCGCAAATATGGCCTGAAATTCGGCGTATATCTTTCCCCCTGGGACCGCCATGATCCCCGGTACAAGAATTCCGCCGCCTATGACGACTACTACCAGGCGGAGTTGGCCGAACTGGCCAGCAACTATGGCGATCTGGTGGAATTCTGGCTCGACGGGGCAGGCAGTGGGGGGCACGTTTACGACTTCAAGAGAATCATCGAAACCCTGCGCACCTACCAGCCCAACACCATCGTCTTTGCCGACACCGGACTCTTTGAATACGGTGACGCCCGCTGGGTGGGCACCGAAAACGGCCGCGTCCCCTATGAAAACTGGAACGTCGTCGACCGGCACGGCTACCTGCGCTGGCGCCCTGTCGAAGCGGATACTCCGCTGCGCGCCCTGCACTGGTTCTGGCATCCCAACGACGAAGCCTCGCTCAAAAGCCTCGATGAGTTGCTCGCCACTTATGACGAAACCATCGGTCACGGCGCGCAGTTGATGCTCGGCCTCGCTCCCGACCGTCGCGGCCTGCTTCCCGACAGCGATGTGGCGCGTTTGGAGGAGTTTGGCAAAGCCATCAGGGCGCGTTACGCTCACAACCTCGCCCTCGCCCATGCGCCCGCTTCGGCTGAGGTCTCCGCAGCGCTCGACGGCAACCCGGACACCTTCTGGTCAGCGCCCGCCGGCTCCCGTCACTCCAGCCTCGAAGTCACCTTTCCCAAACCGGTCACCTTCAACCGCACACTTACCATGGAGTGGCTCAACGACGGTCAGCGCATTCAGAAATACTCCATTGATGTCTGGACTGGAAAGGGTTGGAAGACAGTAGCCTCGGCAGAAGCCATCGGTCATAAAAAGATCGACATCTTCCCCGCGGTCACCGCCAGTCGCGTCCGGCTCAACATTCTGTCAAGCACCGATGCCGCGGCCATCCGCGAATTCCAGCTTTACAGCGTTGAAGAAACGGGAGTGCAAAAATAAACCTTGGCGTCGTTGCTCCTGTAGGATCCCCGGCGCAGCGGTGCAGCATGAGCGCGAAGGCCTTCGGCACCCTGTGCAGACGCAGGATTATTTGCTCTCAGATGCCAGGTAGATCGCCACACCGCTCAGCAGGGCCAATGCCGCCAGGGCGGGAATCAGCACAAGAAGGCTCCAGCCCGAGGTAAAAAGCGTTGCGGGCAAAACCCTTTCGAGATGAAGCGAACTCATGCGAGGGAGTCCTTCAATACACGTGAGCCACGCGAGTCCCTGGCGCGCCTGGGTTGCGAGCAGTCCCACAAGAACCAGCAGGTTGACTGCCAGCGCGAAGACGAGCGCGGCCTGAACTGGTTTACCGATGCGTTCTACGGCGGCATTGCGGCGACGCAGTTGCGCGCGCCACCAGAGTGCGCCGGCAGGTCCGATGCGCGCCGCGCTCACCGTCTCAGCCCGCGCCCGCTGGAAGGCTTCCGTCACCAGCGCCAAGTCGGCGCAGTTGCGGCAGGCGTCTACGTGAGCGCGCAACTCCGGCGCGCAAGCTGCCGGCCAGTTGCCCCGCGCCAGCGCTTCGGCTAACTCTTTTTCATGGGCGCAACGGTTCATCATCATGACTTCCTCCGGGGTTTTGCCGCCTGCTCACGAATCAGACCGGCGATCTTGCGCCGCGCGCGAAAGAGCAAAAGGCGAATGCTCACCGAGGCCAGGCCGGTGACCGCGGCGATCTCGCGGTGCGTGTAGCCCTCGGCGTACGCCAGCCACAGCAGTTGCCGCTCCCGTGGGCGCATCCGGGCCAGCGCCGGACCCAAAATCTCCTGTGAATCGGATTGAGCTGTGCCCGCGTCGGCGGCGAAAAACTCCTCGGGGATCTCTTCAATCGAGGCCGGACGAGGCCGCCGCCAGTGGTCGCGCAGCAGGTTGGTGGCGATGCGAAAGAGATAGCGGCGAGCCGCAACTTCACCCTCCGCAAAGAGCGCCACCGGCTGCCGGAGGCAGAGAAAACGCAGATAGCTCTCCTGCATCAGGTCGTCGGCCAGTGCCGCATCGCCCGAAACCCGCGCCAGATAAGCCCACAAAGACCGCGCCGAGCGTTCATAGAAGCCGGCGAAGGCGTCGTTCTCCATGAGCGGCTCAGCCACCTCCGGCGCGTCGCCGGCCAGTGAATCGGGAAGGATGGACTCGTAAAACATGAGACGAGGCTTTCTCAACGCTTCGGCCCTTCCGGCTCACAGCTCTTCTCTGGAACCGCCAGCGCCTTTGGGTTTTTCCGGCATCAGCCCCAGGCGACCGGCCAACACCCATGTAATCCCTGCGGAGATGATAAATCCCAGGCCGGGCATCAGCGCCAGCGTTCCAAAAACCAGCATGGGCGTCTTCAAATCTGAACTAACATACCGCAGAAGGTAGCATCCCATTCCGAGCAGAATCAGCACAATGCCGATCTGGAGCGGAGTAAGAACGCGAGCCACGGCGTTGGGAACCCGCTGTTGAGGCTCAAAGCCCACCGAGATCGGCGCAGCCTCAAGGAAACGCTTGCCGGCTTCGGTTTCCATATAAGCCGCCAGCTCCTGACCGGAGCCGAACTTGTCGATCAGCTTCCCATGCACCTCGCTTTGCAACTTGAAGATGCGGTTCCAGCGGCGGTGTTCAAGGAATGCGCGGATCAGCCAGATCAGCAAGACAAGGATGCACAGGAAAACGATCGAGAACAAAATATGTTCCGTTATGTCTTCCATTCGGCCGGCTTCACTGTATCTGTAGGCCTCGTATGTATTCTGAATATCGTTCTGCTGTGGTAGCGCCATGTCGGGCCAGACCGCCCTCTTCAAGGCTTGGTCCCGGCGGCCGCCCTTGGAATTGAGATTGCTAAAGAGATAGAAATCCGGGTTGCGGGCGATCTCCGGATGAGCGACAAGAAACTGCGCCAACTGCGGATTGTTGCGGCTCACATACTCCCGATTGGCCAGCAGCGAGGGATCGGCTGCAACGACCGTGGTTAGAGTGGGACTCAGGCGCAACAGCTTTAGCAGTTGATCTTGAATGTCGGCGAAGTCCTTTTGAGGCGAGGGCTCTGACGGTGTGGGAGCCGGGGCGGAAGCATGGGACGGCCCGCCAATTTTGGCCTGTTGAGGTTGCGCCGCACTGGCGAGTGTGGCGAACAGGACAACAGGCGTCATTACGAAACAAAGAATCCAAGCCGGGATGCGTTTCTGATATTGCATATCTTCCCTCACGCGAAGCGCTCTCACGAGCGCCTTCTATACCTACAACGAACCAGAGGGGAGATTGGTTAACCGCGTTCTTCTACCAATCTTGCACAGCGGGGTTTATCATCAGATTGGTGCGGTGCGATGAGCGCGGCGCCTTCATCTTCCAACGCAGCGGTTGTGTGTCCCTTTGCAAAGACCGTAATTGCTGATCCACCTCTCTGAAAAGAAAGAGTTTAAGGAATTGACCAAGATGCGAGCCAAGACTGCGGTAGTATTGGGCGCCCAATGGGGCGATGAGGGCAAGGGAAAGATTGTGGACGTGCTCAGCGAGCGCTTCAGCGCCGTGGCACGTTATGCCGGCGGACACAACGCAGGACACACGGTCATCATCGGCGACCAGCGCTTTGTGCTGCAACTGATTCCCTGCGGCGTGCTGCGCCCCGGCTGCCGCGGCATCATCGGCAACGGCGTGGTGCTTGATCCCATTGCCTTCCTCAAAGAGGTGGCCAAGCTGCGCGCGCTGGGCGTCGGCGTCGATAAACAGCTTTTTGTCTCGAACCGGGCGCAGGTGATTCTGCCCTACCATCGCATGATTGAGCTGGCTGCCGAGAGCGCCCCGGGCCGCAAGAAGATCGGCACCACCAGCCGCGGCATCGGCCCTGCCTACGAGGACAAGATGGCGCGCAGTGGCTTGCGCATCGTTGACCTGCTGCGCCCTGAGTTGTTGAAGACGCACATCGAGGCTGCCTGCGCTGAGAAGAACGCCATCGCTCATGCGCTCTTTGGCACCGACCCGCTGGAGCCGGAGAAGATGTACGACGAGTACGCCGCCGCTGCCGAGCTGGTGCGCCCCTTTGTCACCGACACCGGTCGCCTGCTGAACAAGATCATCGCCGAGGGCGGCAGCGTGATGTTCGAGGGCGCGCAGGGCACCATGCTCGACATCGACCACGGAACCTACCCGTTCGTGACCTCGTCGTCGGCCACGGCCGGCGGCGCGGCCACCGGAACCGGCGTCGGCCCGACGGCCATCGGCACGGTGATCTCCGTGACCAAGGCATACGTCACGCGCGTCGGCGAGGGGCCGTTCCCGACCGAGATTCTTGATGCGGCTGGCGACCACCTGCGCGCCCGCGGCAACGAGTACGGCGCAGTCACCGGCCGTCCCCGCCGCTGCGGCTGGCTCGACATTCCCCTGCTCCGCTACTCCAACCAGGTCAACGGCTCTGAGTGGCTGGTCATCACCAAGCTCGACGTGCTCGACGAACTCGCCGAGATTCCCATCTGCATCGGCTACGAGATCGCGGGCAAAGTCACTGACCAGATTCCCGCCGACGTGCAGGGTCTGGAGCAGATCAAGCCCGTCTACACCAAGCTCAAGGGCTGGCAATCTTCGACTGAGGGCATTACCGACTTCGACAAGCTGCCCCAGGCAGCGCGGGAGTATCTGCGCTTCCAGGAGCGCGAGAGCGGAGCCAAAATCGGCATGGTCTCCACCGGCCCCGACCGCAACCAGACCATGCTGCTGCCCGACTTCGCCGCCGCGCTCGACAACATTCACGCGTAATCTTGGGGTCTCACCCATCTCAGTTTTGAGATGGGTGAGACGATGAACTCCAAACCTCTTCGCCGAAGGCCGCTGGCCTCACCGCAGTGGCTCCCGGAGGGAGCAGAGATAATAGCCCCGGATGAAGCGTAGCGCAATCCGGAGATTGCCTGGAACCCAGGTCTGACGACCGATCCCAAATGTCCTCTCGCAATTATTCCTCTTGACAAAGGATTAAGAGAAGCGCGAAGTAAAAATGAGCAGTTGAGGCGCCGGATTACCACGCTACCCGGGCGATTCTGCTCGATTTTATTGGGAGAAAGCCACCCTAATGGGTGGCTTTCTCCTTTTTACTATGATCTTTGCCGTCGCCCCTTGGGATGACAGTACGAAGTTCAGGGTGTGGCAACCTTCCGTGACATTCAAAGACAGCTTCATCGCGAATTTTTTCCCGGTTTTGTTCACTCTGGTAGTCGGGCTAATCAACACCGTACTCCATCCAGGCGCAACGCGAGCCGCGTCATTGAAGGCAAAGCAAACCATCTCTATGACCTCGTCAATGGTGTATCCATCCTCAATGCAACGGCTTTCGTACATCTGGCGGCCATCGAAAAGAACTGCGGCCACGACTGGCGGCAATTCTTCTTCCTGTCGCTGCTGGTTGATTGTTATTAGCTGCGCTTCGCTTAGTTCGCCAATAGGAACGATGGGCTGCCTTGGTCTCGATGTCGGCTGAAGAGCAAACCATTTGGCAGCAAGCTCAAGATTCGAACGGATTAGGTGCTCGGCGTCTTGATTAAGTCCCATGTTCTCAGGGTACTATGGGCGGTTGTCCACCTCTCGATTTTGAGATGTGGAAAATGATCGTCTTTCGCGTTTTGATTCTATCGGGAAGATATTCACGGCTCGTCACGCTGCCGCCGGAAGCCGCATGAAATCCAGCGCGCGAATCAGGTAGGATTTGAGTTCGCGGCGGGGAACCACCGCGTCGAGGAAGCCTTTTTCCAGCAGAAACTCCGACCGCTGGAAGCCTTCGGGCAGCTTTTGGCGGATTGTCTGCTCAATCACCCGCGGGCCGGCAAAGCCGATCAGCGCGCCCGGTTCGGCGATATTCAGGTCGCCGAGCATGGCAAAGCTCGCCGTCACGCCGCCTGTCGTCGGATCGGTCAGCACACAGATGTACGGCACCCGCGCCTCGTCCAACTGCCCCAGCGCCGTGGCAATCTTGGCCATCTGCATCAGGCTCGTCACGCCTTCCATCATGCGTGCCCCGCCAGAGGCTGCCACCACGATCAGCGGCTTGCGCCCCAGTCGCGCGCGGTCCACGGCGCGGGCAATCGTCTCGCCCACCACCGCGCCCATGGAGCCGCCGATAAAGCTGTACTCCAGGGCGCTGAGCACCACTTCATGCGGCCCCATCCGGCCAACCGCGTTGAGAATCGCGTCGTCCAGGCCGGTCTGCTCCTGCGCTTTCCTCAGCCGCTCCTTGTAGGGCTTTATATCGGTAAAGTTCAGCGGGTCGGTCGAGCGCAGGCCGCCGTCCACCAGTTCATAACCCGGATTGAGCAGCAGATCGATGCGCTGCCGAGCGCCGATCCTGAAATGGTGCTGGCATTTGGGACAGACGTTATGGTTGGCCAGCAGATCCGCCTTCCAGATCACGCCGCGGCAGCCCACGCACTTCACCCACAAGCCATCGGTGCGCACCCGCGACTCAGCCGCCTCCGCCGCGCTCACTGGGCGCGAACCATATTCGCCGTTCTGACGTTTGAACCAGGACATTCGACCTCGCAAAAGCAGCTGACAGCAGACAGCGAACAGCGAACAGATAAAACTCAACGCCACGGAAAACTGTGAGCTCTACGCTGTCGGCTGTTAGCTAGTATTCTATTCCGCGCTGCGCCAGAATTCCCTTCTGGTGGTAAGCGTGTTTCACCTCGCGCATCTCGGTTACCGTATCTGCCAGTTCCACCAGCATTGGATGCGCGTTGCGCCCGGTCAGGATCACGTGCACCATTTCCGGCCGTTCGCGCAGCGCTTCGGCCACCATCGCCGCGTCCAACATTCCATAGCTGATGGCGTAGTTGATCTCGTCCAGAACCACCATATCCCACTCGCCGCTGTAGATGGCCGCGCGCGCCTCGACCCATGCGGCTTCCACCAGGCGCTTGTCCTCCGGGTCGGTCTCCGCGCCGCCCACCTTCACAAAGCCACGGCCCATCTGCTTCAGCACGAAGGAATCGCCAAACGCCTTCACGGCGTCCAACTCGCCGTAGTGCCAACTGCCTTTGAGAAACTGCAGCATCAGCACTCGCATTCCGTTGCCCACGGCGCGCAACGCCGTCCCCAGAGCGGCGGTCGTCTTGCCCTTGCCCGGTCCGGTGTTGATCAGAATCAGTCCTCGGCGCGCGTCAGTCATAACAGTAGACAGTGAACAGCATACAGCGAACAATTAAATGCCTCCTGCGGCCCATCGATCGCAGGAGGCAGTCACTTCTAGCTTCTCACATTTTATTGCGCGGCGTGGCCGATGAACTTGTCGGCCCACTGGATGAACCACTTCATGTTGGGCGCGTCGGTGTGGCCGCCATCGTGCTGGCGCCATGCAAGCTGCCCATCCAGCAGCCCCTGATTGTACGGCGGCATCTTCGCCGTCCGATAGTCGCCTTCCACCGCAAGTCCCTTGGCGCCCAGCAGGGTGAAGACGCGGCTTGCATCCACGGTGGCCATGAAGCTGCCCTCGTGGTCGAGCCACTTGGCGTCGCCCTTCTCCGGAATGCCGTAGCTGATGAAGGTGAGGCGCGGGGCGCAGAGGGCGATCAGTTCATTGGAGTCGACCGGAATGTCGTTGGGTGTCATGCTGCCGAAGGACGCTTCCGAGGCTCCATACTTCAGGAAGTTGCCTGCCATCCAGTAGTACTCGCCGCCCGTCAGGCTCTCCACCGCTTCGCCAAAGTTGCGGCGCAGCAGGGTGGCTCCGCCTTTGCCGGAGGAGCCAACCAGAACCATGGCGAAGCGCGGCTCGAAGGCCATCGTGACCAGCGCGGCTTTGCCGTAGCGCGAGACGCCCTCAATGCCCACGTGCTTTGCATCGACGGCCGGATCGGTCTCCAGGTAATCCAGGCCGCGAGCCGCTCCCCAAGCCCAGGCGCGCAGCGCGCCCCAATCCTCCGGCGAGCGCGGCTGGCCCTTGTTCACCAGGCCGATAATGCCGCGGGTGAGTCCGGCGCCGTCATCCGCCTGCACGCTGGCCGGGTCGATCAGGACAAAGCCCCAGCCCGCGCCCACCAACTGCCATGTGCTGGGCAGGTCGCCGTCTTCGTTCATCTGCGGCATTTGGAAGGGAGTCGGCTTCACCGGTTGCCACGCCGGATACTGCGCAATCACGTCCTTGAGCGATGGGTCCTGCTGCACCAACTGCGCCTTCATCGCGGCGTTGATGCGCTCCAGATCCTGGCCCGCCGGCTCATGCGGCGCCGGGAATCCCGCGCGGCCAAACATCATCAGTACCGGCGCCGGCCCCTTGGCGCGAGCCGGCGTCACCAGCGTCATGTGGATCTTCACCGCGATGCCTGGGAAGGAGGAGTTATCCACTGTGCCGATCAGGTCCTTGGCGATCACCGGCGTAAAGCCGATCATCTCGTGATCCACCGCGGTCACCGTCCACGTCACCTTCGGCACCACGCCCGGAACGCGCCCATAGACGTACTTCGAGAGCATCTCCACCAGTTCAGGCCGGCGAACATCCCACCACACCTTCGCCGTCGTCACCGGCTGGCCGTTGTTCAGCGTGAGAGGATCGGGAATTTTGGTGAATGGACTGGCCAGCGCTTCGTCGTAGTTGGCGTGATTGGGCGCTTTTTCATTCCCGCTCGGTCCCGGCCGCAGCGCCTTAACACCCAGTTGCTCCATCATCTTGTGCTGGTCCTGATCGGCCGTCAATGCGGCTGGCGCAGTCGCGGCAGCTTGCGCCATCATCGGCGCTGAAGCCGCCAGCAGGCAAGGAATGGAGAGGAAGAAAAGGGAAGTTCGGAACGAAAAGGTCATCGGGTGCTCCTCGGTAGGCTATTCTAGCAGCGGCTATGAAAACTGACATTCTGAAGACGAATGATTCCGCTTTTTTGACTCAACTTCGATTTTTCTCTGCAATCGCCGCTTGTTTCTTCCTGGTAATAGGCGCGGCTGCGCAGAGCGGCCCGCAACCCGCGGCTCAGGCTCAATCGTGGGTCGTATCCTGGGCGGCCTCGCAGCAGATTCCCGAAACGCAGAACTCGCTGGCCGCTGACGACCTGCGCGACTCGACCGTGCGCCAGATCTTTCATCTTTCAATCGGCGGTCAGGCTCTGCGAGTCCATCTGTCAAATGTCTTTGGTACAGCTCCGCTCCACTTCACATCCGTGCACGTTGCGCGGCCGCTCTCGCCTTCTTCTTCGCAGATCGACCCCGCCAGCGATCGCCCGCTGACCTTCGCCGGCAGCAGCGATGTGACCATTCCTCCGGGCGCGGAGTTCGTCTCCGACCCGCTGGAGTTTCCCGCGGCGCCCTTGTCGGATTTAGCCGTGAGCTTTCACCTGGACGCGCCCCCGGCCAGAGAGACTGGGCATCCCGGCTCGCGCGCGACAACTTACTATCTCCACGGAGACTTTGCCGGCGCGGCCAATCTGCCGGAGGCCAGGCAAGTGGACCACTGGTTCCAGGTTGCGGAGATTGACGTGCAGGCTGCGCCGGGTGCAGCCGCCGTGGTGGCTCTCGGCGACTCCATCACCGACGGTCACGCCAGCACGACCAACGGCAATACCCGCTGGACGGATTTTCTCGCTGCGCGGCTCCAGGACTCGCCCCAGACGCGCAACATAGGAGTTTCCAATCAGGGTATCGGCGGCAATCACCTGCTGACCGACGGCCTGGGGCCAAATGCGCTGGCCCGCTTCGATCGCGATGTGCTGGCGCAGGCAGGCGTGCAATGGATCATCCTCTTTGAGGGAGTCAACGATCTGGGGGGGCTGGCTATCTTTCGCGAGGTGTCGCCGGAGGAACATTCACTTCGTGTGCGGCAGGTTCTCGCCGCCTACCAGCAGATGATCGCCCGTGCTCATGCGCATGGCCTGCGCGTCTTCGGCGGCACCATCACTCCGTATGTGGGATCGGAGTATTACCACCCCGGCCCGCTCAGCGAGGCAGACCGGCAGGCAGTCAATCAGTGGATTCGCACGGCAGGGCACTTCGACGCGGTGATCGATTTCGATGCCGCGCTGCGCGATCCGCAGCATCCCGATCATCTGCTGCCCGCCTACGACTGCGGCGACCACCTGCATCCCTCCGTCGCCGGTTACAAGGTGATGGGCAACGCCATTCCGCTGTCTTTCTTCGCGCGCTGATGGCTACGGATTCAACCGCTGGAATATGTATTGTTGATTCGGATTGGGAGTTTTAAAATACCGTGTCCCATCCACTCCGTCCTGAGCGCAGTCGAAGGATCTGCGTTTTCAATTGCGGAATGGATGGGGAGAAGTATTGCATTTCTTTGGGGCCGAAACAGTAAATTACTTGGATGCCAGCTTCTCCGCGGCAACCGACCCGGCCATGCCGTCCTTGTCGGAATCCTTGACCTTGGCCCACAGCATACGAGCCTGGTCTTGCTCGCCTTTCGCGGCATACAGATCCGCCAGATCAAGCTGTGCCACGGCGGTTGAAACCGTATCCGACGGCTTGGCGGCCAGCGCGTTGTAAAGCTCAATCGCTTGCGCGTCGCGGTTCGTCTGGTGATAGAAGCCGGCCAGCGCCAGCTTGGCCAGGTTGGCCAGATTCCGGTCCCATGCTCCAGCCGCCAACTTCAATTCGGTCTCGGCCGAGGCGTTCTGGCCTAGCTCCTCGTAGGTGACGCCGGCAAAATAGTGGGCTTTGGCGCCCTCGGCCAGCCAGCCGTACTGCTGGGCTACGGCGACAAACTGCTGATTGGCCGCTTTGGAGCGATCTCCGGGGGTGGCGTACTCGCCCTTTTCAACAGGAGCGCCAGGCTGCGCCAGCGGCGCGGTATAAGCGTCCAGAGCCGCGCCCAGTGCGGCATCGGCGGCCGAGGTTCGCATATCCCAGAAGACCAGCGAGCCAATGCCTGCCACAAGAACAACCACGGCAATGACGATCCAGCGCAAAACGCCGGAACGATGACCGCTCAGCCAGCTCATGCTGCTCGCGGTGGCTTGCGCAAAACTGTCTTTTTTCAGGGCGTGACGGGTTTTTGTATCCACGGGGTCTCTTCTTGTCCTTGATCTCAAAACTTGCAGGCGGCTCCCAATGAGCTCAAACGCTGCGACTGCAACCCCATCAGTCTATCAGCGCGCCAACCGCAGCGTCCACTCTGGAACTGACCGCAGCTTCAAACGCGCCGTCTAAACGCACCGCCAAAGTTCCTCCGCGCCTATGGCCGAAACGGGCCGGCTTCGGTACGCAGCGCCCGAATCCGCTCGATTGCGCTGCTCACCATTGGACTGCCTGTCGTCGTCTCCATGCCTTTGACGATAAGACTGTCCACAAACTCCTCTGTGGACATATTGCGATCTTGAGCCGCGCGAATCACCGTGTCAGGAACAGTAATCGAGATGATCATGGTTGCTGGTTTCCCCTGGCTCGTTCATCGGCAGCAGGAAGCAGGGATTGAGGAGCTTTTCGCGGAAAATGGAAAAACACGCCGGGAATTCAGAGTTTGGCGGCGCTCAAAAAGCTCTCTGCCGGCCGAAAACTCCCCAGCTTGCGCTTGCTCTGGAAAGGCCTGAGCGGTAGGCTAGGGCCATGTATGAAGATTTCAGCGTCACCGACCGCTGGAGCGGTGAGTTGTTGCACTGCCGCTGGCAAGGCACCATTGTAGCCATCGCCACGCGCCGCGCTGACGCCGTAGATGTGCGCTTCGACGTGAACGGGCGCCTCCTGTACGTAGCCCTGCCGCTGACCTCCTGGAAAGAGCACAAATTGCTCACGGGAAAGGTGATTACCGATCAGCTTGCCGCGCAGGTTGCGGGACGCTTCCTCAAACAATCGATCGAGGAAGGCAGCGGCGCTGGCAGCGAGATTCGCACCATGACCGTTGCCGAGGTTCTGGAGCATCTGGACGCCGTAGTCGCCGAAGCGCGCGCGCTGGGCGAGATGCCCACGCTGCCGGTCGGTGTGTAAGCCTGCTCGCTCCTGGCTTGGTACGTCAGTTGTAGATAGCATGGACCGGAGGGAGCAGGAGCCTTCAGGCTCCTGAAAATGCGTGAATTGGAAGGGCCTTTAGGCACGGGCCTTTTTCGCTTTTCAGAATTTCAATCAATACAACTGTAGTCTTGGGCCGAGATTCGGCCATCGGAAGCGCCATCTACCGCTGCTCCCGCCCGTTCATCGCCTCGCCGCCATCGTCGCGCCCATCCACGATGGTTACCCAGCCGCTGAGGGGCGATTCCTTCGGCTTGCTGCCCGCGCCTAAAAATGAGTACTCCCAACGCAGATCCGTGAACTCGACCGTCGTCCACGGTCGGTTGGGAGCCACTTGCGGCGGGGCCAAACCTGGAGCCGCGACGGGACCAAGATCGCGCACCACGGCCCACGTGCCCCAGTCCAGATAAACCTGGCCCAGAAATGTTTGTTTGGCGGCCTCGGTGGCCGCGGTCGCGCTGGGCTTGTAGATCACATCTCGCGCGTCGCTCGCTATCTCACCGGTGCGGGTATTGATCTCGGCGGTCTGGTAGTACTCATCCGTTTCCAGAATCGCGTGCCAGCGAAAGGGATTCACAGGGTACGGCTCCAGCGCCATGCGCTTGACCGGAGCCGAAGCAATCTGCGCGTTCTCCGCCAACATCCGCGCACGGCCTTGCTCCGCCCAGCGCCAGCCCCACAGCAGCACCATCGCGGTGAGCGCGAAGATCGCCCAACCGCGTCCGCGGAAAACCGTGCGGCGAACGCCAATCTCGCCGCCGATCAGCCCCGCCAGCGCCGGAATCAGCAGCGCCGCTCCCAGCAGCGCCCACAGCACCGGCTCGGCGATAAAGACAAAGCTGCCCGCGTACCAGCGAGGGTTGAAGGGAAAAAATGGCCGCAGGCCGTAGTTGTTGGTCCAGTCCAGCAGCAGGTGACTGAGCGCGGCCACCAGAGCCGTCCCGTAAAGCCAGCCCCAATGAATCGCCTGGGGCGCTTTTAGATCTTGGTTTAGTGCGATGGTCTTGCGCCTCTGCCGCGCCTGCACCCAGCGGTCAAAGAGCCAAACCACCCCCACTGCGGCGGCGGCTACCACCGGCACGGCGACGAATGTGTGGGTGATGCCGCGATGGTGTTTCAACTCCTCCACCGGCCCGGCCAGCCCCCAGAGCACATCGATGTCGGCGGCCTCGGCGGCCAGCACGGCAACCAGGGTGGCGTAGGCCGTTTTGCGGTTCAGCCCCGCGCGGCCAATGCAAGCTCCGGTAAGAAAGTGAGTGATGGGTTCCATAAGCTCTCTGCCAACCATACTACCCTGCCCAGGCCTCCTATAATTCTCCTCATGGGCGAGATGACCAACCCGGACAAAACCCCGGCCGAGCGCGCCGCCGCATTGCGCGACGAGCTGCGCCGTCACGAGCACTTGTATTATGTGTTCGACGCGCCGGAGATCACCGATGCCGCCTACGACGCGCTGATGAACGAGCTGAAGCGCATTGAGGCCGCGCACCCCGAACTGCTCACGCCTGACTCGCCGACGCAGCGTGTCGGCGGCAAGCCCGCCGAGGGCTTCCGCAAGGTGGCGCACTCGCGGCCCATGCTCTCGCTGGACAACGCCTACAGCGAAGAAGATTTGGCCTCCTGGGATGCCCGCTGCCGCGAACTGGCCGGTCTACCAGAGATCGGGTATGTTGCCGAATACAAATTTGACGGTCTCAGTGTCGCACTACGCTATGAGCCGGCGGGAGATGGCGGTTCGAGGTTGACGACCGCAATTACCCGCGGCGATGGCCAGACCGGCGAGGATGTCACCGCGAATATCCGCACCATTCGCAGTGTGCCGCTGACGATTCCAGCCGAAAAGCTGGCCGCGATGGAATTGCCTACCAGCTTTGAAGTGCGCGGCGAAGTGATCATGCCCAAACCTGCATTCGAAAAATTGAATGAAGAGCGCGAGCAGCAGGGACTTGCACCTGCCGTCAATCCCCGCAACGCCGCAGCCGGAACCCTGCGCACCCTCGATCCCAATGTTGTTGCAAATCGACGGCTGGACTTTTACGCCTACTTTTTGCTGATTGATGGAGAGTTCTGGCAACAAAGCCAGAGTAAAACCCTGCACACTCTTCAGGCACTTCAATTCAGAGTTTCCTTTTCGCACTCTTCCAATACTCTAATGAAGCGGTTAACAACAGTTCCGCAAATGATGGATTTTATCAATCGAACTGAGGCCGAACGCGATCAGTTGCGCTATGAGATTGATGGAGTTGTGCTCAAGGTGGACTCGCCGGTCACGCAGCGGCACCTCGGCTCGACCGGCCGCGCGCCGCGCTGGGCCATTGCTTACAAATTCACCGCTCGTTCCGGCGTTACGCGGGTCAACGCCATCACCGTGCAGGTGGGCCGCACCGGCAAGCTCACACCTGTGGCCGAACTCCAGCCGGTCTTCATCGGCGGCACCACGGTGAGCCGCGCCACGCTGCACAACGCCGACTTCATTGAGCGGCTGGGCCTCAGGCTGGGCGACGCGGTCAAGGTCGAGCGCGGCGGCGACGTCATTCCCAAGGTCGTTGAAGTCATTGAAGACGCCGACCACCCCCGCGGAGTCTTCGCCTACGTTTTTCCAACCCTCTGCCCGGAGTGCGGCAGCACCGTCGTCCGCGCCGAGGGCGAGGTAGACTTCCGCTGCGTAAACACCGATTGCCCGGCCAAACTGCGCGAGAGTTTGCTGCACTTTGCCTCGCGTGGAGTGATGAACATCGACGGCCTGGGCGACGCGGTGGTGCAGCAGTTGGCCGATCGCGGTCTTGTGCGCAGCGTCGCCGATCTCTATTCGCTCACCGAGGAGCAGCTTGCCGGCTTGGATCGCTTTGCGGAAAAGTCGGCGCGCGCACTCGTCGAAGAGATCGATCGTTCCAAAGCCGCAGGGCTGGCGCGGGTCGTTGGCGGCCTGGGCATTCGCTTTGTCGGCGAGCGAACCGCTGAGTTACTCGCCGAGGAGTTAGGCTCTATTGACGCGCTCATAAAGGCTACTGCCGAGGAATTAGAGCGAGTGGAAGAGGTTGGCCCGCGCATCTCGCAGACGATCCGCGAATTCTTCGCGCAGCCGGCGAATCTGGCTCTCGTCGCAGCTCTCAAGGCTGCCGGAGTGGAGATGACGGCGGAGGAAAAGAAACGTTCAGCGCAATTGGCGGGGTTGACCTTTGTGCTCACCGGCACACTGCCCACGCTCACCCGCGAAGAAGCCAAGGCCAGAATCGAAGCCGCCGGGGGAAAGACTGCGAGCGCTGTCAGCAAGAAGACCAGCTACGTAGTGGCTGGCGAGGAGGCCGGCTCCAAGCTAGTCACGGCGCGCGCGCTCAAGATTCCCGTGCTGGACGAGGCCCAACTGCTGGCACTGCTCGCAGAATCTCCGGCCACGCGTTGAACTTCGCTTCATCCTCGCGCGAATACCGGTTTACTGCTTCGTGCAGGTGAAACTTTGTCGTGAGCATCAACGGCGAAATCGCCAAAAGAATCAGAATCAGATCCAGCCACATGGGATAACTCACTTTCTTGCTGAGTAAGCTGAGTTAGCGTAGGAAACAGAGTGAGCAAATCAAGAGCCGGGGCGCGGCAAACTCTGCCTGTCAGGAACTGTACCGCCGCCGGGAGGCAATTTCGGGCTGGCGCTCGCCTGTACGCTCCCGCTCGCGTTCCCGTTCCCAGGCCGCTGCGCGCCAGTTGCGCGAGGCATAGCGGGGTGGCTCGTCGGCTGCCGCCGCGGCTTCCTCGATGCCCAGTATCGCTGGCGCCAAAACCAATTCCATGGGCCGGGAAACCGCCACCGCCTTGGGGGCGGCCAGTGCGGAAGCAAGCGCCGCAGGCGCGGAACGCTTGGGCGCGGCAATGTTGCGTGTGGGCGCGGGAATCAGCCGCGCCGAAGACTCGATCTCGCTATAAGCGGCATTGGAGGTCAGGCTGGTGTCCGTACCCGCGGCCTGCTCCCTCACCTCGTCTTCGTTGCTTCGGGCTGTTTGAGGCACACGCGTCGTCAAAGCCCGCGCCATAAAGTCGTCCACCAGCTTGTGCAGGCAGGTTTGCCCGCAAAGGTGCTTCGACTCAGAGCGCAGCCGGTTGCGTGTGCTCCAACCACTCACTCGCAGCTCTCCTCCCTGTTCATAAGCCACAAACCAGTGGTTCGTCTGCTTCTTCTCCGTTCCGCAGATGTCGCACGATATTGCCTGCCGGATCACCGCATCTCCCCCTGTTCACTCGGCCCTGCCGCGCTCTGGCCGACTCCCGCCATCTTTCGTCCCAACGCCAATTACAGCTTCTCAGAGCCGCAAACCACGCGGACAAGCCCCACGAAGAACTCTGGAAGCTGCCCACATCTATTTCATCGCGCATCTGGCTTGTTTGGTGAGGAATCCAAGAAAAGAATCCAGGATTGGAACAAATGAGAACAGTCGTAAGCGGAAACGTCCTGAAAAGGAACGCGCGTCCAGTCATGGAAAAAAGTGGAAGATTGAATGGATGAATTGAAAAATGGCCTGCAAACAGCGAAGGGCGCGGCTTCATCCACCGCGCCCTTTCAAGGCCGAAACTCCCGCGAAGCTATAAATTGCCTCTATTTGCTTTGCGGCCGCGGCGCAAAGTAGCCTTTGCGCGTGCGCACTTTATAGCGCCGGTCATTGCAGTAAAGATAGATGGAGCGGAAGGCTCCGTCTTCCTTGAAGTCGGCCGGTGTGTAGACCAGCGAGTATTGGCTGCGCAGCTCTTCCTCGATGCTGCTGAAGCTGACCGACATCTCATCGACCGAAGGCGGATAGAAGGCCTGCCCGCCGGTCTCCGAGGCCAGCTTGGCCAGCACGTCGTCGCCCTTGCCGCGGCTGGGCGTCCAGTTGGTGCTGATGGCGTAGATGATGGTCTCCGCCCGCTGACACTCTTTGATGGCCTCATCCTCATAGACGCGGCTCACGGTGTCCTCGCCGTCGGAGATCAGCACCATGGCCTTGCGCGCTGGCTCCCGGCCGCGCTCGGTAAGCAGCTTGTCGCGGCAGGCGACGTAAACAGCGTCGAACAGCGCCGTACCGCCTGCGGGACGCAGCCGGTTGATGCCGGTCTCCAGCGCGTCGATGTTATTGGTCCAGTCTTGGTCAACCCTGGGTGTCTCTGCAAAGTCCATCACGAAGGCGCGGTCGCTCTTGGCCTTGATAATCTGCAGCAAGAACTCGATGGCCGATTCCTGCTCAAATTGAAAGCGGGTGCGAATCGAGGTGCTGGAGTCGATGACGATGCCTACGCGCAGCGGCAGATTGATCTGCTGGCGGAAGCTGTTCACGCGTGCCGGCGCTTTCTGGTCGTCCAGCAGGGCAAAGTCCTTCTGCTGCAGGTTGGGAACATAGTCGCCGTGCCTGTCAGTGACGGTGAAGATGAGGTTGACCTCATTGACGCCCAGCCGGATGATGGTGGGCGCGTTCGCGTCCTCGGCAGACTGCGCTGCCGCGGGCTGAGCGGCCGGCGCTGGAGCGGCCTGGTTCGCCTGTCCGGTTGCTGGCGGAGTCGCGGGCTGCTGTGCGGCAACGGAGGAGACCGCAAAGGCAGCGGCAAACGCAAGTGCTGAGAGCTGTCTATTCATGGCTATTTCATTTTATCAACGGCGGAAGGGCGATTGAGTGAAGCGTTCCTAACTTTCCCCACCCTTTCCGCGAAAACAAAAGAGCGTCGAGGGTGGGGCGTCCAGTTTGCCTCAATGTACCGCAACGGGAACCGATCCGCAGAGATTCTCCCAGGCCAGGGTGAGTGTGCCCTTTTTGGCGCCGGGATGCTTGACCATGAACATATAGTTGAGGTTTTCAACCATGGCAGGCGGCTTTTCCATGGTCATCTTCACCCGGCCCAGGTCCTTCGTCTTGTCATAGACCGTGCCCCATTGGCCGGTCTGCTTGCTGACGACCAGCACCCAGTTGGCGGGATCCGAGAGGTCAACATAGAGTGTGTAGTCGCCCTTGGGGACCATCAGGTCGCCGAAGCTGAAGTCGGCGTCGGTGTGCAACTTGGTGGCTGCATTGGCGCCGGCGCGCCAGACGGGATAGGTGGGGTCTTTGCCGATGCGTCCATCCTTGCCGAAGAGTTGGCCGGCGCGGCCGTTGACTCTGGGCGAGCTGTAGGTGATGGTGAAGGTCTTGCCGCCGAGTGATCCCGTTTCGGTAGCCGGCGGGCTCTTCGGCGGGCCTGGCTGGGCGGACAACGTAGCGGCAGCGGCGAGCAGGGCGGTACAGATCAAAAGACGCTTCATGGTTTTTCTCCTCCAGGCAGATAGATTGTCAATGATGAACTGCCCGACGCAACGATTGTCGCACCGCAAGCCCCTAAAGGGAAGCAGCCTCTGCGCCTCAGCTTTGACGGCCATCCAGTAAAGTGGATTGAGAAGTGGATCTTCGATGTGCCCCCTCGATTGAAATGCAAGGGCTTCCAGAGCAGCGCGGGGTGCGATATACTCCAGACGCAGTAGAGACAAGGAGGTTTCACGTGCGTACTCAAGGGATTCTGAAGATGGCGGCGGCCGGAATGCTGGCCGTGGCGATGATGGCGCCGACAGTGATGAAGGCGCAGGGCGGCGGAACGGTTCTGGCCCCGGCGGATGTGCAGAAGCTGTTGCCGGCCAGCGTCTACTATCGCGGGCAGCAGGCGCCCACGCAGTTGCGCAACTCCGGCGGCGTCAAGTTCGCTGACGGCTCCTTCGTGCTGGCGACGCTGGTGGACACCAGCGGGTACTCGACCGGCGTGGCAGGCAAATATCAGGCCTACTTCATTGCCGAAACGCCGATCAAGCTGGGCGGCAAGAGCCTGGCCGCGGGCATCTACGGTGCGGGTTTCGTGGGCGGCAAGTTTATCGTCACCGACGTGGGCGGACACGATGTGCTCAGCGTGATTGCGGGCGAAGACGCGGCGCTCAAACGGCCCTTGCCGCTGCAAGTGGTGGCCGGGCAGGCAGGCGGCTTCCGCCTCTATGCGGGACGCAAGTTTGTCAGCTTCAGCCGATAAGACAGGGACTAAGGGACTAGGGAACAGGGGACAGGAATGAAAACTGCACGATTTTTTCTGATATTTGCGACTTTGGTGCTGCTTTGCGGCGTGCGCGGCGCCAACGGACAACAGCTTCCCGCCCCTGTTCCCATACAACCTCAACTCGTGATTCTCGACACGGACATCGGCGACGACATCGACGACGCCTTCGCGCTGGCTCTGGCGCTGCACAGCCCGGAGTTGAAGCTCGTGGGCATCACCACCGCCTTCGGCGATACGGAGCTGCGGGCGCGGTTGGTGGACCGCTACCTGAAAGCCGTCGGGCGGGATGATATTCCCGTCGCCGCCGGTCCCGCCACGGCCCAATCCAATGTCTTCAGTCAGGCGGCCTATGCTCGCCGGTCGCCGGCGCAAAAGCACATCGACGCGGTCGATTTTCTGCTGAACCAGATTCGCGCCCACCCAGGCCAGATCACGCTGATCTCCATCGGCCCGCTCACCAACGTGCAAGCGGCCATCGAGCGCGATCCGGCCACCTTCCGCCAACTCAAGCGCGCCGTCATCATGGCCGGCAGCGTCTATCGGGGTTATGGCGACGCCAACAGGCCCCCCGACTCCGAGTGGAATGTCCGCTGCGATCCGGCGGGGTTGCGGCTGTTGCTGGCCAGCGGCGTACCGGTCTTCATGATGCCGCTGGACTCGACGCAGATTCACCTGGAGCCGGCCGAACGAGAGGCTATCTTCGCGCATGGTTCGCCGCTCACCGACCAGTTGACGTTGCTCTATCATCAGTGGGCTACGCAGGCGGATAATCATTCGCCCACGCCCACGCTCTTTGATCCGGTGGCCGTGACCTACGCCCTTCGGCCCGATCTCTGTCCCATGACGTCGCTGCGGCTGGAGGTCGATGAGCAGGGATTCACTCGGCCCGTCGTGGGCGCGCCCAACGCCCAGGTCTGCCTCAAATCCGATGAGAAGGGTTTTCTGGAGCTTCTGCTGAGCCGGATCACCAAAGATTAACCTGCGCCGCGGTTTGCGTCAGATTGTTTTCGCTTCCGCCGCCAATCTTGCTATGCTTGCAGGCAAATGGAAATCGCGGCGATACAAACGCATGGCCTCACCCGGCGCTTCGGCGAACTGGTAGCCGTTGAAGATGTGACGTTGAGCGTGGCCCAGGGGCAGTTCTTCGGCTTTCTGGGACCGAACGGCGCGGGCAAATCCACCACCATCAAGATGCTCACCGGGCTGCTCGAGCCGACTGGGGGGACCATCGAGATTCTGGGCCAGCCCTTTGGCGCTGATTCGCTCGAGCTGAAGCGGCAGATCGGCGTGGTGCCGGAGGGCATGGCACTGCTGGGCCGGCTGACGGCGGCCGAGTACCTGCGCTTTGTAGGTCGGATGTATGGGCTAAACCGGGAGACCACCAACCAGCGAACCGAAGAGTTGCTGGAGTTCATGCATCTGGCCAACGAGAGCCGCAAGCTGGTGACCGACTTCTCGCACGGAATGCAGAAAAAGCTGGCCATGGCCGCGGCGGTGATTCACGGGCCGAAGGTCCTCTTTCTCGATGAGCCGTTTGAGGGCGTGGATGCGGTTGCGGCGGGAATGTTGAAGTCCATGCTGCAAGGGATGCTCAATCGCGGCGCGACCATCTTTCTGACCACCCACGTGCTGGAGATTGTGGAGCGGTTGTGCAGTCACGTGGCCATCATCAGCAAGGGACGGCTGGTGGCCAATGGCCCACTGGAAGAGCTTCATGCGGGGGTGGTTTCTTCGCTTCCGGATTCCGGCAAAGGGCAAAGGCTGACGCTGGAAGAGATCTTCCTGTCGATTGTGGGCGCGGGCGGTACAGAGCTGGCGCAGGAGCTTTCATGGCTGGCGTAGGCCTGTTGAACGTCGGGGCGCGGGCGCAGTATGCGGCCATGACCGGCCTCCGATGGCGCATGTTCATCAATAGCCTGCGCTCCAAATTGGGAGCGGTTGAGTTGGGCGCGCGCACTGTGGCCTTTGTAATTTATGCTGCCATGGGACTGGGCCTGGGCGCAGGGATGGGGGTGGGCGCCTTTGCCATCGCCTTCAATGAAAAATGGCAGTTATTACCCATCTTATTCTGGGTGGCGTTCCTGCTCTGGCAGGTGATTCCGGTGATGCTGGCCTCGTTTCAGGAGCAGTTTGATCTTGGAATTCTGTTGCGCTTTCCCGTCAGCTTCGGCTCGTTCTTTCTGCTCTACGTGGTTTTTGGGCTGGCGGATGTCTCGACGATTCTGGGCGTCCTGTGCTGTCTGGGCATCTGGACGGGCATCACCCTGGCTCGGCCGGATTTGTTTGCCTGGGCGGCGCTGGGCTTGGTGCTCTTTGCGGCCTTCAACATTCTGCTGGTGCGGGCCGTCTTTGCCTGGATCGACCGCTGGCTGGCGCAGCGCAAAACAAGGGAAATTCTGGGCGTGGTCTTCATGATGCTGATTCTGAGCATGCAATTGCTCAATCCCGCGCTGCACCAGATGAAGCATTCGGGATACATTTCGCCTCAGCAACGCGCGGAAAGCTACCGCCAGACATGGATCAAAGTTATGCCCTGGGTGAAATCCGTCGATGCAGTGCAGCAGTGGCTGCCGCCTGGGTTGGCCGGACGCGCGCTTGACCAGGCCGCCAGGAGCAAGCCGGAAGAAGGAATGGCGTCGCTCGCTCTGCTCGGTCTGTGGGGGCTGGCCGCAGGCAGTGTGTTGGCCGGGCGCTTGCGAGCCGAGTATCGCGGCGAAAACCTGGGCAACGCGCCGAGCCGCGCCCGGGAGGCCGCGCGCAGAGCCATTTCGGCCCAGCGTGAGGGCGGTTGGCGGCTGGGCGGCTCCGGCCCCATCGCCGCGGTGATGGAAAAAGAGGCGCGCTGCCTCATGCGCACTTTGCCGTTGCTCTGGGCCTTGGGCGTTCCCGTGCTCATGGTCCTGTTTATCGGCGGCTTGTTCCGCGGCGGAGCTTCAGGGCTGGCGGGTTCGTTTTTCTTTGCGCTGCCGCTGTGCGTGGCCTCCGCGCTGATGGGTTTCACGCAGTTGTTTTACAACAATCTGGGCGTTGAGGGAGCGGGAATTCAGCTGCTGTTCCTTTCTCCCATGCCCATTCGCAGAGTTTTGCTGGCCAAGAATCTCTTTCACGCGCTGCTCTTCGGCGTGGACGCGCTGCTGGCCGGCATCCTCGCCACTCTGCGCCTGGGACGGCCAGATGGAGCGATCGTCGCGGTTACAGTGGCGTGGCTGCTCTTTGCGCTGCCCTGCAATCTGGCCGTCGGCAATATCCTTTCGCTCTCCATGCCTTACCGCATCAATCCGGGGCGGATTTCGCGCCAGGGCGGTGCGCAGGCCAATAACCTGCTCAGCCTGCTCAATCAGTTGGTTGTGCTGGGCACAGGGGCGGTGGTCTTCTGGATAGCTTTTGCTATGGATAACCTGCTGTTGGCCGTGCCGGTCTTTCTGGCGCTGGCCGTTCTGGCGGGCTTCTTTTGGTTGCGTGTGCTCGGCAATGTGGGCGATATTGCCAACCAGCGCAGGAATATGCTGATTGCCACGCTGATGAAGACGCAATAGCGGAGATCACGGGAAAGAAGTGCCGCGGCTGAAGGAATCTGCGCGCAAGTGGAATGAGTGTATTGAATCGATACAGACACAAAGCTCAATCCGCGCGGTTGTCTTGTTTCGATACATCTTTTACTTGAGGGCCTATTCCTGATTCCTCGGTTCCATGGCTCACTTTGTGGAAACTGTATCGTTTTTATACAATCGGTCGGGAAGGAACACCATGCGCAAAAACCTGGAAGTGATCAGTCTGGGAGCATTGGCTCTCACCTTTTGGATGACCTGGCAGGCCTTCCACGGGCCTCATCCCATGCCGGCCCAGATTCCCACCCACTTCAACGCCGTCGGCAATGCAGACGGCTGGGGTTCGCCCGCGACGCTGCTCATGCTGCCTGTGGTAGCAGCCGTGATCTATCTGACCATTACTCTGATCTCCCTCTTTCCCCGCACCTTCAACTACCCGGTCGCGGTTACGGAAGAAAACCGCGCTCGTCTGGAAGCGCTGACGCTGGAGATGATCACCTGGCTCAAAGCTGAACTGGTCTGTTTCTTTGCATGGATTCAATGGTTTATCCTGCGGATCATTCAGCAGGGGCACGGGCGTCTCTCTCCGGCGATTTTGGTGGTCTTTCTTGCCGCCTTCGTGGCCACTCTCGCATGGTACATGGCGGCCATCTTCCGCGCGGCGCGTGCTGGATAGAGCCTACTGCTTACCGTCCCGCTCAGAAGAGCCAGAGGCTTGCCAGAATCAGCAGAATAGCGGCCACCGTGAAGGCTTGGTAAACCCTTTCTTCGGCCTGGCTGCCGCGCCCGACACTGCCGTTAGGCGTTGCCATGGAGTTGGAGGCGAATGGGGAAGTTGGTTGCATATTGAGCCTGCCTTTCCCTTCCTTGCGGCAAGGAGGAGGGAATCCGAATCAGGTCCGGTACTCATGCCTGAACTCTTGGATGCACGAGTTCGTCGCGGAGATGCCCTGCAAGTGGGAAATCCCGCAGAAGAGAATGACGCTGTTTTGCCTTGCGGTCAAGAGCGAAAAGAAAAAATATCGGTGAAGGAAAAAGGCGGGGGCCAGGACCGCTCATCAAGGCATGAAGCTGCCCACCCAGGCTACCGCGCGAGCGATACGCCCGCGCTTGGGCGGGCTGTACTCCTCCAGCCACCCCTCCGGAAGCTCGCCGTCGGCTGGGGTATAGTTCGAGGTCGGCGGGACGTAATCCGCGCACAGATCCTCTTGCCAATCCAGAATTTCTGTCACAACCGGGTCGCTGCCTTCGCCTCTGGCTGCCCGTTCAAACTCGTCCGCCCGCTCGCGGCGCGCAACCGCCAGATCCATCAACAGACGGGCTTCTTCCTCGCGTCCCTCGGCTTGTGCAGCGTGTGCGTTGTCGAACAGTTGTTTCGCCTCGCGGCGGTGAATGCGTGCGATTTCGAGCAGTTCATCGGCGGGCGAGCTGCCCTGGAATGAATAGACAGGCTCTTGATCCTGGAAGTTGTCGCCTGGCATCGCTCTCCTCCTGACTGGCAACGATCCTCGAACAGTGGGCCCATTGATTCTTGCAAACTATTGTACTGAATTTTCAAAGCAATTGGAGATGGGGGTATTTTGCCGGTAACGGGTGTAAAATTCGGCTCGTGTCCCAGGAGATTCGATGACCGACCCCATGCCCGATCTGATCCCTTCCGCCGAAAAGGAAGAACGCAACTGGCTGCCGCTGATGGTGGCTCTGGCCGTCGTCCTGATGATCGCCTCCGTGTCCATCCTGAGCCTCGAGCATGGACACGCCCGCGACAAAATAGGAGTAACGCCGCTCACCGCGCCGCTGGATCCCTATGCGGGCAGCCTCTCGCTGACCGGCCTGAAAATGAGCGAATCGGCCAATCTCGTAGGAGGCAAGGTCACCTATCTGGATGGCCACATCGCAAACCAGGGCCGCCGGACCGTCACCGCTGTCACCGTGCAAGTGCTCTTCCGCAGCTTTGCCCACGAGGTAGCGCAGAATGAGACCCTGCCGCTCAAGCTCATCCGGGTGCGCGAGCCGTATGTGGATGTCGAAGCTCTCTCCGCTGCGCCGCTCAAGCCGGCTTCTGAGCGGGAGTTCCGCTTGATCTTCGATGCTGTCTCGCCCGACTGGGACGGCGCCTATCCGGAAATTCGCATCCTGCACGTCGAAACGAAGTAGCCCCTCGCCAGTTCCGATGAAGCGGGGTTGAGGGAGCGTCTGCGGAACAAGGGCTCAGCGGGCGGAAAGTTGGAATCGTTTTTCATTACTCCAAAGAACTATGAGCGCCAGCGCGGACAGCGCGCTCAGCCAACGCCCTGCCAGCACATCCGGGGTGGTGGACCAGTCCAGGGCAAGGTTGACCGGCCCCTGCGGCACGGGAACGGCGATCAGGCCATCGTCCCGTTGGGGCAGGCTGCCGGCAGGTTGGCCATTCACCGAGATTCGCCAGGCTGGATAGCTGCGCACGCGCAGAATCAGATAGCCGGCGTGTGCGGCGGTTGCCGAAAGCCGTTTACGCTCCGGCAGATCAAGCTGCCAACTTGGAGTTGCCTCGCAACTGCCTTGGGAGGCCTTCCAAACGGGAAGAGAGTCTTCCGTGTCCTGGCCGTCGGGTAGCGCGCCCAGCACGGCGGCGGCGTCGCTCACCAGGCAGGCGTCGGGCAGGCTGGCTGGGAGAAGCATATTGTCGGTGCCGGGGGGCGCGTATTCGTCGGCGCCCACAAAGCCCGCGCCGCTGCGGTAGACGCTCACCATGCCGGAGACAGCGTCTTCGTCGTCGCAATTCTGGAAAAAGTCACGCGCGGCCCAGGCTGTCGCCGCCAGAAAAAAAGCAGTGCAGACAGCGACAACAACTCCACGCCGCCACAAGCGCGTTGGCCAAAGAGCCGCGGCAACAAAAACCGCCAAGGGCGCTTCAAGAACCACCAGCCAGCGCCAGGGAAATTGCAAAAACCTCAGTTTGGGCAGTAGATTCCATAGCGGCAGTGAGATGGGAAGCTGAAGAAAGAGGATGGCGAGCGGAATCAGCGCCAGCGGCAGCCACCAGCGGCGTTTTCCGGCGAGTTTGCCGCGCAGCCAGCAAACCAGCAGACCGCCCAGCGCCACGGCGATCATGCTGATGGCGATGACGGAAACCTTGAACAGCACGGTGTCGTGGGAACTGAACGCAGGGTCGGTGTGGTGCGCAAAGAGCCAACTGTTCTCGATTCTCTCGCCGGGATCGTCGGTCGCTTGGCGAAGATCGACCCATTTCTGTTCAACGACAGCGGGAACCAGGAAGAGCGAAGCCAGGCCGATACCCAGTGCAGCGGCCAGCGCGGCGCGCAGCATGGGCGCCCACGAGCGCGCCAGCAATGCCGCCGCCAAAGCTGCCGCGGCCAGCAGGTAACAGGCCATCACACCCAGCGGAACATTCGAGAGCCAGCAACCAGCCACCACCAAGGCCAACGAAGCAGCCGAGCCGTCCAGCGCACGCCGCGCAAGCGAAGCGGACGAGTTGCGCTCACGCAGCAGGAAGAGCAACAGCAGCGGAATCCAGAGGCCGCCGGTCAGTTCTCCAAAGGCAGTGCGCTCGTAGGCGGTGAAGAGCGCATAGCCGGAAAAAAGCGCCACGCAACCGGCCAGCGTAGCCGCGCCCTCGCTGAGCGCCTCGCGCGCCAGCGCCCGCGTGGCCAGCCCGGTCGCGGCCAACAGTAAATACGTCAGCGCAATGGGAACCAGCGTCCAGGGAAGAACGAAGCTCAGCGCCGCTCCCAGCATCCATGTCAGCGGCGGATAAAAAAGGAAGCGCGGTTCGCCCGCGCCGAAGTTGGCGCTCGGCGCCCAATGCGGATACGGAATCCCATGCCGCCAACCGTTCACTGCATCGATCCACGAGACCAGATGAAAATCGAAGTCGTGCCCGCAGGAGTTGCCGTGGAGCAACTGCGGCGCAACGGTCACGCCCGCCGCCAGAAGAATCACGGCGACGGCGGCGAAGCGGCTCCAGCGCGGTGTATTCCCAGCTTTCACGGTTCCACCCATTCAATCAATCAGAGGAAACACGGCGCGATGCAAAAGAATCTGCGCGGTTATCCTGCTCTTCACTATAAATATCCCAGCCAGGAGAGGATGGCATATAGATTCGGGGTACAGGGCAAATGCCAGAGTGGAAGACGCGTCACACAGAATCATGCCGTTTATCGTGTCACCACATCCTGCCTTAAATGGCTATAGGCCGAAGGCGGCACATCGGTAAGCGGCAGCGCGGGGCCTTCCCAGAGCAGGCGGGGCGCGCCCTGGCTGACCGAATGCAGGCCCTCCAGATGCAGCGTGTGGTGGCCGGCGCGCAGGCCCAGCGAGCCGTGATCGGTGCGCACGGCGTTGCCCGGCGAGCCGCAGACCTGGGCGAAGGGCGGCCCGGTTTTGGCCACTTCTACGCCGTCGATAACCAGCCGTGCGCCGTCACGCGCCAAAAGGTGAAAGGTATAGCCTCCATCAGCGGGAATGTCGATGAAACCATCCCAGGCGGCGGCGTAGCGCGTATAGCCTTGCGGGTCCGCGTGCAGATTGGGCGAGTCGCCGGTGAAAACGGCTCGGTCGGCGGCCAGATTGGGCAGTTCGGTCCACTCACCGGGATAGATTCCCCAGGCGAGGCCGGGCAGCGTGGGGCCGGCCTCGCTGGCTGCCTCGCGCCAGTGAGCCACAACCACCACACCCTGCGCCGCCCAGTCCTCGTGGCCTTCGCGGTCCTCTACGTGGAGCATCACCCTGAAGCGCCCCGCTCCGTTCGCGCCTCCGTCCAGTTGCGTGCCCTGGGCGTCAGGGAAGCTGTGGCGAACGTGCTGGCCGTGGGCCTCGGTTCCGTCGCCGAAGAGCCAGGTGTAATGCGCTCCGGGCGAGGGCTGGGCGGTGAACTCGACGCTTTGGCCCGGAGCAAAGACCGGCGGGTCGAGGGTGAAAGCCGCCACCGGTCCGTGCGGCATTGGAAAGGTCGCTGGCTGCGCGCCGCCGCTGGTCACCAGCGGCAGATCGGCGTCGCTGGCCGCGCGGCTCTGGCCCACCTTCACATTGTCGAAGATTACGCCCGAGACCTTGCCGGTCAGCGTCGAACCAACCAGCGGCGGCTGATCCGGCGACCAGATGTTGCGGAAGGTGAACTCATGCAGACCGGGGTACTCCTGCTCCAGTTGCGCCAGCGAGTACCAGTCGTCCAGAAAGAGGTTCTCGAAGGTGAAGTTGGAGTGCTCGCCTTTGGCCTCCTGCGCGCCCCAGAAGCCGAGCAGGCCAAAAGTCTGGCCGCACGCGCCAATGCCGCCGTGCAGAATGTCGGAGTCGCGCAGGGTGAAGTTGCGCGAGTTGAAGGTTTTGCGCGGCCAGCCGGCGCGCACCACGTTGGAGATGCTGGTGGAAAGCTCGCTGTGCTCGATGAGAATGTTCTGCACATCATGGCCAGGTCGCAGCAGGTCCGCGTCCTTGTAGCCGTCCCAGTTGCCCTGCATGGCAAAAACATCATCGGAGGCGCGCAGAAAGGAATCGCGCACCAGGGTGTCGCCGCCGCCCAGCCAGTCCATGCCGTCCTGGTTGGCGTTGCCGGGATTGCCGCCGATCAGGCGCAGATCGTTGTAAATGAATCCCGTCGAATCCTTCATCTGGATCGACCAGGTCCGCGCGCGGACGATGCAGGTCAGCCCGTTGATCTCCACATTGTGAGCTTCCATCGCGCCGATGCAGTGCCAGTCGGGCTTTTGCATCCAGCCCTCGTCGTTGTTGGGGTCTTGTGGGCCGTCGTAAACAATGGTTCCCCTGCCCAAAACTTTTACATTCTCAACCTTCCACAGGTTGAGGCTGCCGAAGAAGTAGGAGCCGGGCGCCAGGTAAAGCGTATCGCCGCTCTTGGGGTTAAGACTTTCGTGATAGACCCCCGGCTGATAGACGTGAATCTTGGGGCCGCGCGGCATGGGCGGAGGCGGCGCGCCGGCAAAAAGGAAGAGCATTTTGGCATGATTCAGAAAGTCGCCTGGCCGCGAGATAGAGAGCTTGGCTGGCGCGGCAAGCCGAAAGCGAATGGTCTGACCTTGACGTGTTGGCCGCAGACCCAGCCGCCAGGGCTGAATGTCTACGCCACCATCCCAGAAGCCGGCTTCGGCTGCGGTGATCTCAATGTTGAACGGGCCGGAGCCGTCAAAGCTGACGTACTCATAACTCGCCGCGGCGTGCGCCACGCCCACCGGCTGGCCGTTCACCGTGACGCTGAAGGCCGTCGAGCGCATCTCCACGGGCACCGGCGCGGCCTGCACGCGGGCCGCGCCGTGAGCGGCGGCAGGCAGCGCGAAAAGAACCACAAGCAACAAACGAAAACGCAGCAAGAAAACGCACTCCAGCAACACAGTTGGAATAAAACCACTGTAGCACCGGAGAGCGGCGAGAGCTGGCCGCAGGTTGAAACCAGCCCTTGAATTCAATCGGTCACAGTTACAGCGAAACCAGAGTAGCTATACCCAGAAGCAACCCCGCCAAGTGGCTTTTTCCTCAAGATAAAGCCACTTTGAACACTCTTAACAAGGGCACGTTTACTCTGGTTTCGCTTTAGGTTACAGCTTCGACTGCCAGCTTTGAGAAACACGTAGAAACGCGCGAATCGCAGCAGTAGTGAGCACCAGGATGAGACTGCCCGCGAAGAGCGCCAGCGGAATGCACCAGAACCCAAGAACTTCGTAGGCGGGCGGCCCGGGCGGCGTGGTGCTTGCGCCCCAGAAAAGGAGATATCCGTCCTTGAACCACATACCGGTATTCGCCGGGAAGATCACCTTGAGCACTCCCGTCAGGAAGAGACCGCCTCCCATAAAATATCCGAACAATCCCAGGAAGAAGACCAGAATGCCGAAGACGCCTTTGGTGGCGAGCCGCAACGCGCCTCGCAGCAACACAACAGGCGAATTGCTGCGGCTGGCCTGGCGAATGAGAAAGCCATCGCGATACTGCGCGGCCAACTCCTCGGCTGGTCCCAGGCGGGCAAGAACAGACTCTACGGAAGCGCCGGATTCCTCCGCCGAGTCGCGTATATGGGCGGCAATCTCGCGGACAATCTCTTCCCGCTGGGCGATGGTGAGAGTGTCAAGGTGGGTGCGGAGGGCGGTCAAGTAGCTGTCAATCTGTGTTTCCGCGGTCATTGGAGATTCTCCTTTCTGTTGAGAACGGGTTCAAGAAGGCGGCTGAGGCCGCGCGAGAAGCTGGTCCAGGCCTCGGCCGTCTGGCGGAGACGCTGGCGGCCGGCATCGGTGAGTGAGTAGTACTTGCGCGGATGTCCGGCCTCGGCCTCGACCCACTCGGAGGTGAGCAGGCCCTCGGCCTTGAGCCGGTTCAGAATTGGGTAGATGGTGCCTTCGGCCAGAGCCAGTTGCGAGTGGCTCTCCAGAAAGCGAATGATTTCAAGGCCATAGAGGCGGCCCTGCCAGAGACTGGCCAGCGCGGCCATCTCCAGCGCGCCCTTGCGCAGTTGCGCCTCCCATCGGTCTGGCTGGTCGCCTTCCGTGGGTTGCGCACGTTGGATTGCCATAGCTTCATACCTCGTATAACTATGTATAGTGCTATAGATAATTTCTGTCAAGAAAAAAATGATTTTTTTAGAATTTATTTTCAGGAACGGGTCAGTGAGAGAAATCCCGCCTCAAATGCCTTCGCCCATCGAGACGTACTGCCGCATTCGCTCCAGCTTGGCGCGGTAGGCTTCGCGTTCGGCGGCCTCGGCGGTGAACTGATCGGCGGGCTTTTTCTGTCCGCCCAGCCGTTCTTCCAGCTCCTCCACGCGAGCCGAGAGCGCAATCAGCGAATCGGAGAGTGGATCCTTGATGTCGTGCGGATCGGTAATCAGCACCCGCTCGCCGTTGCGATAGACGATGTGCGCCGGAACGCCGACCACGGTCGAGTCCGGCGGCACGTCGGAGAGCACCACTGAGCCGGCGCCCACACGCGAGTTTTCTCCGATGGTGACGTTGCCCAACAAGTTGGCGTTGTTGCCGATAAAAACGCCGTCGCAGACCGTGGGATGGCGCTTGCCGTGGCCCTTGCCGGTGCCGCCCAGGGTCACGCCCTGGTACATGGTCACGTCGTCGCCCACAATCGAAGTCTCGCCGATCACCACGCCGGTTGCATGGTCGATGAAGAGCCTCCGGCCGAGCTGCGCGCCGGGATGAATGTCAACGCCGGTGAAGAAGCGGGCGACTTGCGAGAGAAGCCGCGCAGCCAGCCGCAGCCGCGCCTCCCACAGCCTATGCGAGACGCGATGAATCCACACCGCCCACAACCCCGGATAGCAAGTCAGCACCTCCAGCCGCGAGCGCGCAGCCGGATCGCGCTCCAGCACGGAGTCAATATCTTCACGGATGCGGGCAAACAAAGTCATAGAAGGCAAACAACGATGGAGATTGAGAACCGGATCAAGATAGAGCCTTGAAAGGGCATGGCCTTAGCCGTGCCGTAAGAGAGCCAAATCAAGAGCGGCGTTAGCCGCCGAGGAAATGTTAATAATTAAAATGATATTCCCTCGGTGGCTAAAGCCCAACTCCTCGTTTGCTTATCCAGCGGCGCGGCTGAAGCCACACTCTTTCAAATCAGCCTAGCGGATGCTTACACCGCAATCGACTCGACCGGCAAAGCCAGCGCTTTCTGGCGCAGCGACTCGAAGAGAATGCTCGACAGGTAGCGCTCGCCGAAGCTGGGCAGAATGGCGACAATCACCTTGCCGGCGTTCTCGGGCCGCGCAGCCACCTTCAGCGCTGCCGCCACCGCCGCGCCCGAACTGATGCCCACAAACAGGCCCTCCTTCAGCGGAAGTTCGCGCGCCGTGTTGATGGCCTCGTCGTTCGTGATCTGAATGATCTCGTCAACCAGGCTGGTGTCCAGCACGCTGGGAACGAAGCCCGCGCCGATGCCTTGAATCTTGTGCGGCCCCGGCTTGCCGCCGCTCAGCACCGGCGAGTCCACCGGTTCCACGGCGATGGCCTTGAAGCTGGGCTTGCGCTCCTTGATGTACTTGGCAATGCCGGTAATGGTGCCGCCCGTTCCCACTCCGCTGATCAGAATATCCACCTTGCCGTCTGTGTCGTCCCAGATCTCAGGGCCGGTTGTGGCATAGTGAACCGCCGGATTGGCGGGGTTGTTGAACTGCTGCGGTATGAAACCATTCGGCGTCTTGGCCAGAATCTCATCGGCCTTGGCGATGGCCCCCTTCATGCCGCTGGGACCGGGGGTGAGTACAATCTCGGCGCCAAAGGCCAGCAGCAGAACTCGCCGCTCCAAACTCATCGTCTCTGGCAGGGTGATTATCAGTCGGTATCCCTTGACTGCAGCCACAAAGGCCAGCGCAATGCCGGTGTTGCCGCTGGTGGGCTCAATCAGCGCTGTCTTGCCGGGGGTAATCTTGCCGGCCTTCTCGGCGGACTCAATCATCGCCAGGCCAATGCGGTCCTTCACGCTCGAAACCGGGTTCTGGCTCTCCAGCTTGGCCAGGATGGTCGCGGGCAGCCCGGCCGCAATCTTGTTTAGCCGGACCAACGGGGTTTTTCCAATGAGTTCCGTTACATTCGCAGCAATGTGCGCCATGATGATCTCCTCTTTCCGGGATTCGCTCCCAGACGGTTCTGATTCATTTTTTAGGGTGAAGGGTCGAGCTGTCAGGCGGGAAACGGCGCGCTGTAACAAAGCGCACACCCGCATCGTGTCTGGCACCAGGGCGGTGTTAGCGACATCGACGCATATAAGCAGCATAGTACCATGACGCGGCTTGTGCAAGAGGATGTTCAGACCATTTCAGTAGTCCGTGAAGCAAGGCGCATTTTTTGAGCCATTTACGACACCTATCGACAAGCTCGTGGACATAAACGCCGTACCCCACTGGAAACATCGCCTGAACCAGAGTTTTCCATACGAACCTTCGATTTCAGCGATCAGATAAAGACCGCCTCAGCTACAATCAGCTTTGTTCACTGAGATAACACAAGGAATCTTCGCATGAAATACTGCCGCTTCCTTTTCGAGAATCAAAGCCACTACGGTGTCGTGGAAGATCGCGGCGGCGAACTCTGGATTGTTGGCCTCACCAGCGCTCCCGAAGAAGACCTCGCCTACCGCCTGCAGGACCGCCGCGATGCCGCGCCGGGCCGAGCCTTTGCGCCCACGCCGCTCAGTCAGGCTCACCTGCTTGCGCCAGTCACACCCTCAAAGATCATCTGCGTAGGCCGCAACTATCGCGACCACGTAAAAGAGATGGGCAGCGAGCTTCCCGCCGAACCTCTGCTCTTCTTCAAGCCCGTCTCGGCGCTGCTGCCTCCCGGCGGAGTGGTCCGCATGCCCGCCGCCTCGGCGCGCGTGGACTTTGAAGGCGAACTGGCGCTGGTCATCGGCCGCCGCTCGCGCCACCTGCGCGAAGATGAGTGGCGTTCGGCCATTCGCGGCTATACGCTGGCCAACGACGTGACCGCCCGCGACCTGCAAAACAAGGACGGGCAATGGACCCGCGCCAAGGGCTTTGACACCTTCTGCCCCGTCGGCCCCTGGGTGAGCGAAGAAGTTGATCCCGCCGCTGGCCTCACGCTTGAGACCCGCGTGAACGGCGAACTTCGCCAGCACGGCTCAACCCTGGACTTCATCTTTTCCATCCCCAGGCTGCTCGCGTACATCACCGCCGCGTTCACGTTGGAAGCCGGCGACCTGGTTCTCACTGGAACGCCTGCCGGCATAGGTCCGCTCAAGGCGGGAGACCTCGTGGAAGTGACGATTCCGGGATTAGGCGTGCTGGCCAACACCTTCCAGCCGGAAAAGATCTGAGGCAGATCGCACACACGCTGAGCCTGCCATCCATCTGACTTTCCCAAAAAGGTAAATCTGTGCCCCATTCATCGCGACTCGATCGCGATGAATGGGATACCTGCTGTTTGGAACCTGTTAAAACACGAATCTTTTCCGGTCGTTCATTGCAGATAAATATCCTCCCTTCCTGCATACTCAAAGAGTGAAGAACGCCCAGGAAATCGAACTGCTAAAAAAGGAACCGGAAGCCGCAGAATTAGCGAAGATGGGGCGAATTTTACCCGCCCAAAAAGCCTGACCCCCACCCCCCCTCCCCTGTGGAGGCTGCTTTTTGAACCATCATTCACTTGTAACTTGCAATATATCAACAGTATAGATTTTCCTTCTATTAACGAAAGAGTAACTATAAAACGTGTTTTTTACCTCATTTTTGGCTAAATTTGTGCCTTTTTTAACCCCCAAAGGCCACTTTTTTGCGCTTTTTTTCAAAGCCCTGTCAAGCTCCGGAACTCTGCTTGAATTTCCAATCCCATGCGGTCGATCCTCACACCGCAAAATCAATAAACCCGCGCTGCGGATCGGTGGAGACCAGCTTCACGGTCACGCGGTCGCCGACGTCGAGGCCCTTGCCGCCGCTGACCACCATTCCATCCACGTGCGGGTCGAGGGTGCGGACGAAGGTGCCGTAGTGGTTGACGCCGGTGACGATGGCGGGGAAGCTTTGGCCGATACGCTTCGCTAACACGACAGCGGCGATGCGCTTCTGCATCTCGCGCTCCACCTTGCGCGCATTGTCTTCCATCAGCGTGCAGTGAACGGCTATCGCGTTGAGATCATCGTCTGAGTATGGCCATGAAGGCTGCGGCGTTTTGGCGATCCAGGCCTTCATCAGCCGCTGCGTCACCACATCCGGAAAGCGGCGGTTGGGAGCGGTCGAGTGGGTGTAGTCCTGCACTGCGAGGCCGAAGTGGCCGGGCGAGACCTCGTTGGGCTTGACCAGCACGTACTCTCCCGGTCCCATCAGCTTGACGGTGGCCAGCGAAAGATCGGGAAAGTGGTCGGGATCGCGCTGTTTTTGCGCCAGCAGAAAATCGTTGAGCGCCTTGGAGTCCGGCTCGGCGGGCAGGGTGGTGCCCAGGCCCTGGGCCAGCTCGACGATGCGGTCCCAGCGCTTGGGGGTGCGTACAATCCTCCGGATCGAGGCGACGTTGGCAGCCTCGAAGGTGCGGGCGATGACGCCGTTGGCCGCGACCATGAACTCTTCAATCAGCGAGGTGGCGCGGTTCTTGGCCAGGCGGACGATCTCTATGGCTTGGTCGGCAAGCATCACCGGGCGGGTTTCGATGGTCTCCAGATCGAGCGCGCCGTGCTGAAAGCGCCCGCCGACCATGCGCTGCGCTGCCGTGTCCTGGAGTTTGACCTGGGCGGCGAGTTCGGCATTGGCAGCCACCTTCGGCGGGGCGGGAGCCGTGCCTTCCAGCCATGAACCGACGGCGTTATAGGCCAGTTGCGCGCGGTTGCGAACCAGGGCGCGATAGGCCTTTCCGTCGCTGGCCGTGCCCGCTGCATCCACTAAAAATTCGATGACCATCGCTACGCGGTCTTCGTTCTCGTTGAGCGAGGTGATGCCCTCGGAAAGCTCGGCAGGCAGCATGGGAAAAACTTTGACGCCGGTGTAGACCGAGGTCGTCTCGGCGCGGGCGTGGCCGTCGATGATCGTACCCTCGGCGACGCGCGCGTCCACGTCAGCGACGCCGATCAGTACGCGAATGCGCCCATCGGGCAGTTGCTCGGCCCACTCGATCTGGTCCAAATCTTTGGAGGTATCGTTGTCAATCGAGGACCAGAGCAGGCTGCGCAGGTCTTGAATTCCAGCCGGGGCGGGCGGCTCCGGCTGGGCCTGGATAGCGGCCAGTTCCGTGTCAGTTCCGGCAGGATAATCCGGCTGGAAGCCGTGCTCGATCATGGCGGCGTGCGCAGCGACAACAAGATTGAAGTGGATGGGCTGGCTGGAATGCATACGGTTTCTTGCTCCTTCCGATTGAAGAGCAAGGCTATCATGCCAGGGGCTGGCGTGGTGGGAAAAATGACGGGCCAGGGCGCAAGGTGCCAAGGCGCGGCTGAGCTGATGTTTAGGCAGCGTTCCCGCCATGAGCCATTTGCGGTGCATTTAACTGCTGGCGGAGACTGCTGGCCAGGTCGGCCACCACGCGCAGCTTTTCAACGACGGGAGCCGACATATCGCTGCCGTTGAGAGCCAGTTGCGAGTGCAGCAGCAGGCCGGCGACGGTGGATTTGAGCTCGGTTTCTATGGCGGCGGCGGCGGCGCGGCGAGCCAGCGTTTGCTCCCGCTCACGGCGATGCAGGGCGGCGCGCACCTCGCGGATCAGCCGGGCCGCGCCGGAGAGTGCAAAGTTGATCTGCAAGGGGATGGCCAGGCTGGCGTGTTCCCAGATAGCCTCGGCGCCAGCCGGGTCGCACTCGGCCATCGTCTCGTCCACCACCACGACGGCAAACTCCCGGCGGCGCAGCGCACCCAGCGCGGCCTTGCGTCCGCCGGCGACTTCCACTTCCATGCCCAACTGCGCGGCCACCACGGCTGCGCAGTTACGGGCGCCTTCGATTCCGGTCACAATCAGAATGCTCATTCCAAAGCTCCTTGTTGGCTCATCCGGCCAGCCCGTGGCCGTGACCCTATGCGTTCCCCGCGGTCCATCTTTCCGCCGGAGAGCTGTGATGTTTTCTGTAAATGTTCGATTGGCGCAAACTGTTCCAACTTGACTCAAGAACGGCTACTTGCCCCGAAGCAGATCGGCGATGCCATATTCCTTCAGTTTGCGGTAAAGTGTGGTCTTGCCGATGCCCAGCAGCTTGGCGGCCCGCAGCTTGTCTCCGTTGAGGGCGCGAATGGCTCCCAGAATCGCCGAGCGCTCGAGATCAGCCAGGGTGGTCAACTGCGAGCCGCCGTCCTCTGCCGCCGGCTCGCCGGCCACGGCCGAGCGCCGCGCCTCCAGCCCTTGCTGCTGGAGCTGCGTGGGCAGGTCGCCCAGGTGCAGAATTGGACCTGAGGAGAGAGCGCAGGCGCGCTCGATGGAGTTCTCAAGCTCGCGCACATTGCCCGGCCAATCGTGGCGCATCATGGTGCGCAGCGCCTCGTCGCTCAGCGCAAACTTGACGCCGTGCTCGCGGCTGATGTGGTCCAGAAAGTGGGCCGCCAGCAGCGGAATGTCCTCGCGGCGGTCGCGCAGCGGAGGCAGGCGCAGGTTGACGACGTTGAGCCGGTAAAAAAGATCCTTGCGGAAGCTTCCCTTTTCCACCATCGCCGCCAAATCCCGGTTGGTGGCGGCCACGATGCGCGCCTTGATGGGGATGCGATGCGTGGCGCCCACCGGGCGAACCTCTTTCTCTTGCAGGGCGCGCAACAGCTTGGCCTGCAGGTCGAGCGAGAGCTCGCCGATCTCGTCAAGAAAGACGGTTCCTCCTTCGGCTGAGACCAGTAGTCCGTCCTTGGCATGGTTGGCCCCGGTGAAGGCGCCCTTGACGTAGCCGAAGAGTTCGCTCTCAATCAGCGTGGGCACCAGCGAGCCGCAGTCAACCGGTAAAAACGGTTTTTGCGAGTTCGGCCCATAGGCGTGGATGGTACGCGCCACCAGCTCCTTGCCGGTGCCACTCTCCCCCAGAACCAGAACAGGATGAGAGCTTTGGGCAACCTTGGAGAGAATGCGATAAAGCTTCTCCATCTCTGCGGAGCGGCCGATCATCGCGCCCAGACCCTGCGAGAGTCTGAGCCGCTCGCGCAACTGGCGGGTAGCGGTGTCGGTCACCAGCGAGGCTGCGGCGCGGTCGAGCACCGTGGAAAGCTCGTCCATGGCAAAGGGCTTGGCCAGGTAGTCGCTGGCTCCGCAGCGCATTGCCTCGACGGCGGCGTTCACTGAGCCGGAGGCGGTCATGGCGATCACCGCGGTTTGCGGGTAGAGCAGCTTGACCTCGGAGACCAGCTCCAGGCCCACGTTGCTGCCCGCAGGCAGATTGACCAGCAGGATATCGGCGGCATTGCCGCGCATCATACTGCGCGCCTGCGTCAGATCGCCGGTGCTTTCCACCGCATAGCCCAGGCTGGCGGCAATCTCGGCGCAGGCGGAGCGAACGGACGAGTCGGCGTCGACCACCAGCAGGTGCAGACGCGCCGCCGGCTCGGTGAATTGTGGGATAAATTCCATGGTTCTCGTGTTTAGTACTGTTTCGAGCATTGTATTCGCCTCTTGCGCAAATGGGTAATTTGATTTTTTTAGTGTCGTTCTCCCGGTTCATCTCCGCTGGATTTCAGCGCGTGCGCACGGGCAGTTCAATCTCGAAGCGCGCTCCGGTGGGGGCGCGGTTGCCGGCATGAATTCGTCCGCCAGCGGCCTCAACAATCGAGCGGGTAATGGACAAACCCAGCCCGCGATGCGAGGCTGGCCAGCCATTTTGCGGGGAAGCCATGGGAGTGAAGCCGCTTTGGGCGCGGGTCGTATATCCGGAGTTGAAGATATTGTCCAGCGCCTTGCATGAAATCCCAGGCCCGTTGTCTTCCACCGTGAGCACCAGAACCTCTGCGGCGGCTGGTCCGGCGGCGCGCTGGCGCAGTCCAAGCTGGATGCGGCCACCATCGGGCATGGCTTCGGCGGCGTTTTTAACCAGATTCACCAGAATCCTGGTCAGATCCTCGCTGGTCAGCCGCACTGGCTGTGCGCCGCCCTCCACATCCAGGGTGAGTGCGATGGAGGTTCCAGCCAATGCCGAGAGCAGATTGCGGTTGGCCATCAGCTCCGCGGCAAGGTTATTGATCGGCTCGGCGGGCATCAGATCCCATCTGTGTGTGCTGACTTGTTCACTTCCGGTCCAGGCCCCGCTGGAACCGGTTGAACGAGGGCTGCCGGTGGGTGTGAAAAGGCTCTCCGTCCCTTCCAGACGTACATCCAGCGCCAGCAGCTTCTCCACCAGGCGGCGGCTGGCCGTGGCCACTAGCCGCAGTTCATTGCCATAGTGGATGTAGGGTGCTGTGAGCACCCCAGGCTCCTCCAACAGATCGCAGTAAAGCCCCAGCGCCGTAACCATGTTCCGTGCATCATGCGCCACCTCGGCCAGGCTTTCGCCCCGGCCGCGCAGGTTGGCCAGCGTTTCGACCACCGTTTCGACTCGTTTGCGTCCGGCCTCGGCCCCATCGCTTCCGGTGAGGCTCGCTGGTGGCAAGCTCGTCGCCGCCAACTCGGTCCCGTTGAATTCCATCGTTTGTCTAGTCTGCCGCATCTTCGCTTCCTCTCCTCGCTCTTAATCCCTAACTTTTAATCCCAAACCACGAATTCCTAATCCCAAACTCCTGACCCTTGTTCAACAACCTCAACTCTTGCCCTTCCCATTTCAATTTCTTCCGTGTGGAACTGTCTCTTTCTATACACGTGGTGTGCCAAACTAGGACAGTTCAATTAAGTTCCTGATAAGGGAAGGGTTTCGTGTCCAATTCCCATACATCCGCTTTTGCCAGATTGTGGAAAAGTTTCCCGGTATGGGACTGGAGAATAGGGACAGTCGGAATAATATATGTAGTTTCAACCAGTTAAAGACGATTCCTGCTTTGGAACGTAAGATGATCAAATTCCCATCTTGGAACAGGTAGCGGTTGGCGATTTCAGATCGCCTCTACAAGCCCTTTCCCGTACAATCTCTCCATGGTTGCTTTCGCAAATGATTCATCTTCTTCCGCTATCTATCGTCCAGGCGGCAGGACGCCGCTCCAGCTTCGCCCGCTCACTCTTACCCCCGACTTCGTGCAGACCGCCGAAGGTTCCGTTCTGGTTACGCTGGGCAATACGCGCGTTCTGACCAACGCCACTATCGAGCAGGGCGTTCCCGGCTGGCTGCGCAACTCCGGGCGTGGCTGGGTGACGGCTGAATACTCCATGCTGCCCCGCTCCACGGTGACACGTACTCCGCGTGAGAGCGAGCGGGGCAAGATCGGCGGGCGAACGCACGAGATTCAGCGGCTGATCGGCCGGAGCCTGCGGTCTGTCGTGGACATGAAGGTATTGGGCGAGCGGACAGTGATTCTGGACTGCGACGTGATCCAGGCCGACGGCGGCACACGTACGGCGGCCATTACCGGCGCAGCCGTGGCTCTGGCTCTGGCGCTGCGGGCGCTGGTCGAGGCGGGGACGCTGAAGCAATCGCCAATGAAGCAACTGGTGGCCGCAACCTCGGTAGGCATCGTGGGCGGCGCGGCGCTGCTCGACCTCTGTTATGAGGAGGATTCGCAGGCCGAGGTGGACATGAATATTGTGATGACCGCCGACGGCGGCCTGATCGAGACGCAGGCGACCGCGGAGAAGGGCAGCTTCTCGCGGGCGCAATTGAATTCGCTGGTGGATCTGGCCGAGGCGGGGCTGAAAGATATCTTTGCGGTGCAGCGATTGGTGCTGGGGCTGTGATGCGGCGGCACAGACGGCTTTTATGAATTGCAAAATGTGCCGTGTCGTGCCGTGTGATACATTTGCGCCATGGAGATGAAGCGTTTAGCGACTTTCGTAATGCTTATGGCAGCAATACTGACGCCGGCTGCAGTCGGCGCGAGTCTACAGCAGGCGCCTGCTTCGACCTCTTCCATCGCAGCTCCGCCCAGTGCCGCCAGCTCTAATCCCAGTTCAACTTCAGGAGCTGAAAACGCCGCCGGCGTCCGTGATTCCCAGCCGCCGCACATCACGGTTGTCAATCCATCTCCTGTGGTATTGCCTTGGAGCTTGCCCGAAAAGATCGCTTGGGGCGCCAATCTGGTGCTGGTGGTTCTGGGCTACGTCGGCATCATGATGGGCCTCTCCCTGCTCAAAAAGATTGAACGCCAAACGGGATACGCTGAGGCCACCGCCGAGGCCGCGGCTGCCAGCGCTCAGGCTGCGTTGTTGAACGCGCAGACGATTGTCCATTCTGAGCGGCCTTGGATTCTTATTACGATTGAGCCTTCCAAGAGCGTGGAGAACAGTTTTACCGTCATGGCCTCGAACCGTGGCAGAACGCCTGCCAAGATCATTGCTAGCGAGAAGCAGACCAGAATTGCCATTGACGAAGAACATCTTCCCGCCACTCCTGAGTACAAGAGTGGGGAAGCAGGTGCGCAGTTAGCTCCTATTATTTTGCTTCCGGGTGATTTCACGCCGATTCAGCACTTCTGCCGCGACGATGTGAGGGGGCTTTGCGACTCCGAAGAAAGATACAAGCGCATCGAAACCTGGGAAGAAAAGATATTTCTTTACGGAAGGGTGGCCTATAAGGACCTGATCTCGCCAGTCGACGGTGAAGTACATCAGACGAACTGGTGCTGCTGGTATATCCATGGGCGGAACAACAGCGGTCTGGTCATGGCCGGGGCATCGGAATACAACGCGCACACCTAGAGCAAAACCAGAGTGAACGTGCCCTCGCGGAACGCGTGCGAGGTGGCTTTTTCTTGTTGAAAAAGCCACTTTTAAGCTATAGCCTCCGGGTACCGCTACGCTGGTTTTGCTTTAAGGCCGCGCAGCCGCGTCGATCTCCTTGTAGGTTTCAATGTTGCGCTCAATGGCCTCGACATACTCGCGCGTCTCGGTGAAGGGGATGGATTCGACAAACTCGTCGATGCCCTGGTAAGGGCCGGCGGACTGCCAATCGAGCACCCGCTCATCGCCGGCATTATAGGCAGCCAGCGCATACTCGGTGACGCCGCCGAACTTGTTCAGTGTCTGGCGCAGATAACGGGTTCCGAGACGAATATTGGTCTCCGGATCGAGCAGCTGGAAGGTCTGAAAGTGGTCAATTCCCTCCTGGTGCGCCAACGACTTGCCCACCGAAGGCAGCAATTGCATCAGCCCGTAGGCGTTGGCGGGTGAAATGGCCGAAGGATTGAACTCCGACTCCTGGCGAATCAGCGAGACCACCAGATAGGGATCGAGATTGTTTTTGGCCGATTCGGTCTGAATTGTCTCCCACCAGGGCTGCGGGAAGAGAATGTGCCAGTAAACCATGGGAATCGCTTTGATGGCGGCCGAGGCGGCCGAGGGTAGTGCCCGCTTGAGTGAGCGCATGGCGCGAAAGGTCTCGCCATAGGAGGCATAAATCTGCGCCTCGGCCAGCGCGCTCCAGTCAGCCGAATCCGGGTCGGCGGCAATCTCCTGGGCGATGTAGTCGTTCAAACCGGCGTTGGCCAGCAGACGCGCCTTGGCCAGGTGAGGGCTGTCGGCAGGAAAGTCCTCCATCAGCGGTGGTACCGGCGTCGGTTGGAAGCTCTCCAGTTGCGGCTGCGGCGCTGGCTGAGCGTTTCCCAGCGCATCCAGCCGCTGGCGCGCCATTTGCGCGTAGAAATAGTGTTGGTAAGCGCGCAGAATGGTGCGATAGTTGGCTGCGGCCAGGGCCGGATTGTGATCCTCGGTCTCATAGAGGCGCCCGCGCCAATAGAGGGCGCTCACCGTCTCCTTGGCGCCGGGATAGAGACGAATTTGCTCGTCGAAGAGGCGAGCCGCGTCGCTGAAAAGCCCCTGCCGGTAACTCAGCCAGCCCGCTCGCCAGTGGGCGGCGGCGGCGTGGCTGCTGTTGGGGAAGCGCGTGGCCAGTGTGTTGTAGTAATCCACCGCCGCCGGATAGTCGCGCCGCAGCATATACATATTGCCGCTGTCGAAAAGCGCCTCGGCCAGCCAGGGACTTTGCGGAAAGCTCGACTCCATCTCGGCGACGATGCGCTTCTGCTCGTCCAGATCGTCGCGGCCGCGGGCCAGCTCCATCAGCAGATAAAGCCGTCGCGCGCCGTTCTCGCCGGTAGTGTCGGGTAGCGCTTCGGCCTGGGATGTAGTCAGTCGCTTCAGCTTCAGCTCACAGGCCGCCGCAGCCACCGCAAAACCATTGCGGCTCACTGCGTCGAGGCTTTGTTTGCCGGCCAGCAAGCGATACTGTTCGCCGGCGTCCTGAAAATGGCCGGCGTTCCAATAGGCATCACCCAAGCTGCGTAACTCGGCTGTGGTCAGGCTCGACTCCGCGCCCATGGCGGTCAGCTTGGCTCGCGCTATCTCCGCCTCGGCGCTCAGTGGGTGAGCCAGCAGAAGTCGTTTGTAGAAGTTTTCCGCCTGCAGTTCCTCCCCCAACGCAAAGGCGGCCTCGCCCTGCGCTAGTTGGAAGCCGGGACGGAGCGCGGCCGCGGTCTCTGCCGCGGCCGCCAGCACACGCTCGGCGCCGGCCGCATCCTTCAGCGCCAACAGAACCTCAGCCTCCAACTCCGGCGCCTGGGCCACGAAGATGCTCTCTGGATATCGATCCGCAAATCCGTGCAGCAGCGCCTCGGCTGCCTCCTCATTGCCCGCATCGTGGTTGGCGCGCGCGTTCAGAAAATCGGCGTAGTCGGCCACTTCCTCTCCCGCCCGTCGCGCCAGGCGAAAGTCGGCAATTGCCTCGTCATAGCGCTTGTCGAGCAGGTAAGCGTGGCCCAGCGCCAGATAAGCCGCCGCCGCCGCTTCGCCCGCATGATGCTGCGCATACTTGATAACGCCCGCATACGCAGCCGGAGTGCGCATCGTAGCTAGTTGCTGGGCCATGGGGCGCAGCTCGGTGGAGGCTTGAAAGGCCAGCTTGATGCGCGCCGTCCGCGCCCGCCGCGCCGCCCTGACCTTTGCGCTTACGGGCTTCTTGGAGGTTTTGGCCGTACGGCTTGCGGGCCGCGCAGCGGCCTTGCCGGGCGTACCATCGGAGTTCGCGCGCGTCTTGGTCGTTTGGCTTGCGGGCTTTGCGCTCGACTTTTTTACTGCGCCGGAAGGCTTTGCCGTTTTCTTTGCCGCCGTGGCCTTCTTTTCGACCGTTGGCGCCAGTTTCTTCGCCGGTTTTGGGGCAGCGGTCTGCGCCGATTTCTTCGTCGTGGAAGAAACATTTTTTCTTGTCTTGGAAGCCGAAGCGGAGGGCGCGGTTGCCGAGCCGCTGGAGGATTGTCCCGCTAACGGCAGCACTATCAGCAGCGTGAAAAGCAGAAACGCAAGGCGGCGAGTAGCCAGCCGCCGAACAAATAAGGGGCGAAACGCAACGCTCATCTCTTCACTTTAAGCCGATTGGACGCTGAAAGCGGCTACCGGGAACCACGGGCGTTACGGCAAGGGCCACATCATGGGAGCCAGCCATCACAATCGCAGAGCGCTTCAGCCGTTAAGATGTGATTCCCAGCGGAACTGCCAACATTCCTTTGTTTGGCTTCCGCCGCCGTCGTCCGTTACACTCTAATTGACGAGCCAAACACAGAGTCCGTAAAGAAACCAAAAGGAATTCCGCAACCAACGCTCATGCCAACCATCCAACCAATTGAGATCGAGCCGCATCCCGACGTAGCCCTGGTGGAACGGGTGCGCGGCGGCGATCTCTCGGCCTACGATGCGCTGGTCCGCAAATATGAGCGCCAGCTCTTTCGCATCGCCCAGCACATTACGCAGAATCGCGAGGACGCCGAGGATGTTGCGCAGGACGCCTTCCTGAAGGCCTACGAAAAGATTGATCAGTTTCAGGGAAACTCGAAGTTCTATACGTGGCTGGTGCGCATTGCGGTGAACGAGAGCCTGATGCGGCTGCGCAAGCGGCGTACCGGCAGGATGGTCTCGATTGACGAGGATATCGAGACTGAAGAGGGAAGTGTGCCGCGCGATTTGGCCGACTGGGCGCCCGACCCCGAGCAGAATTACAACCAGGCCGAGCTTGGCGAGATCTTGCGTAAGACCATTCAGGGGTTGCCACAGGGGTTTCGTATCGTGTTTGTGCTGAGAGATGTGGAAGGGCTTTCGACCGAGGAGACCGCCGAGACGTTGGGGCTGAGCATTCCCGCCGTCAAGTCACGCCTGCTGCGCGCCAGGCTCCAACTGCGCGAGCGCCTCAGCCGTTACTTCCGCCGCAAGACGCGGCCCGAAACTACAAAGCTCGAAGCTGCGAAGCATGGTGAAACGGGGGTTGGAAAGTGACCTGCAAAGAGTTTCTCGGCCTTCTCGATGATTTGATTGACGGCACTGTGGCCCCCGAAGTTCGCGCCGAGTTGCAAGCGCATTTGGGACGCTGCGGCCACTGCGAGGTCATCTTCAACACCACCCGCAAGACCATCGAAATCTACCGCTCCCACGAGATCTATGAACTGCCCACCGGACTGCGCGAGCGCCTCCACGCCGCCATCATGGCCCGCTGTAAAAGTGGCGGCTGCCAGTAGTGTCCCAAGTCTGAATTTGTCGCATTTATAGCAGTCATACTGAGCGGTGCAATCCACGCGCCAGCCCACCCTTACTCCTCGTGCGGCTCGTCGTCGAGGTTGTCGAGTGCATCCAGAGCCTCGTCGGGAACCTCCCATTCGCGAAGAACCTTGCGGATCGTGCCACTCGAAAAACCAGCCGCGACCAGGCGGCGCATGATCCGCGCGGTCTCCTTATCGTTCTCCGGCTTGTGCAGGCGCTTGCGTTCCAGGTGCTCGCGGGCCAGCGCCTCCTCGTTGGTCTGCCCATAGCGGGCTTCGAGGGTCTCGGCGATCAGTTCGCCGTCTACGCCCTTCTGCTGCAAATCTTGACGAACGCGGCGAACGCCCAGCTTCTCATTCTCCTGACGCAGCCGCGCGTAAGTTTCAGCAAAGGCTGCATCGTCCAGGTAGCCGTGCTCGCGCAACCGATGTAGAGCAGCCGCAATAGCCGCCTCGCCTGCCTCGCCCAGCTCGACGCGCCTCTTCATCAGCCGCCGCAGCTCCGTTTCCGTGCGCATGGCCCTCCCCAAAGACTTGACACCGTAATCGTAGAGGCCAGCTTCGTTGAGGAAGGCGCGCGGCTTGGCGGATTTGGATTTGAAAGCCATAGGCGAGGGAACAGTAATTATGGAACAGTATAGTTCGCCGGGTGCCCTATCTTTTCAGCGTCGGCTTGGCGCCTTCTTCCATTGCTCCGCGCGGTAGTAAACTTGTTGCCAATGGATGCGTCAAGCTTTACGGAGAACCTCGACGCGGAGGGTCCGTCCCGATCCGGGAGGATCGATGGAATAGATCATGTCCAGGAGCCGCAAGCATGATGAAAGATTTGCCGCTTTCGAAGGTCTATCAGTTGCTCGAACCGGGCCCCGTGGTCTTGCTGGCGACCACGCGAAGAGGCCGTGCCAACATCATGACGATGTCTTGGCACATGATGGTCGAGTTTGAGCCTCCCATTATCGCTTGTGTTGTCAGTAACGCCAATTACAGTTATGCGGCGCTGCGGGCAACCAAGGAGTGCGTGATTGCCGTGCCGGCGCGGAAACTCGCGTCCAAAGTCGTGCAGATCGGCAATTGTTCCGGCCGGGAGGTGGATAAGTTCCAGAAGCTTGGTCTGACTCCGGTTTCGGCACAGTGCGTGGCGCCGCCTCTCGTAGCAGAGTGCTTTGCGAATCTCGAATGCAGAGTGATCGATACCCGCCTTGTCCGCAGTTTCAATATTTTTATCCTTGAAGTGCTCAAAGCCTGGACCGACCCGGCGCAGAAGCGCCCCAAGACAATCCACCATCACGGGTATGGAAAGTTTGCCGTAGATGGAGAGATGATCAAATTGAAATCAAGCAAGCCCTGAAAATAGGTTTCGAATGCAGTGTGCCGGAACAATGGTTCGTTTGTTGCCAGTGTTCTTGCCTCGCGCTATAATCCATCCGTCCAATCAGGGCTTTATTCCGGGTTGTTCATTGAATTGCGACCTGATGGACATGGGAGGAAACTTATGCTGAGGCTGGTTTTGAGGACATCTGTCCTCGCAGGATGTTTTTCGCTTGTCTCTCTTGCTGCTGCGGCTCAAGAGGTGGTTCATGCCCTGTCTGGAACAATCGCTTCGATCGATGCGTCTGCAAAGACAATTACAGTCAATACCGACGACGGCTCCCAAAGTCTTTTCAAAGATATGAGCAATTCAACCACCGCGATTGAATTCGACCCGAATATTCGCAAAGATGCAACTGCCGCCGATGAATTCCGGAAGAGTGGAGTGCGTGTGATCGTCTATTATTTTGGCACTGGCGACATGCGCACGGTCGTTGCGTTACGAAGCCTTGGCGCAGGGCCGTTCACAATAACGAGCGGAACCGTAGTCAAATTCGACAAGGTGGATCATACCTTCTCAATCAAAGACAGTTCTGGAATGATCGAGACTTTCAATATCAGTCCTGATATGGTGGCCGAAACCTCAACGGGAGCCTCCGAAAAATCGGGATTTCATCCCTCCAAGGGCGATTCTGTCCGAATCACCTCCACAATAGTGAATGGGACTGCGACAGCCCTGTTTGTCAACACTTTGGTCGCCAGTTGATCAGCATTGTTCAGACGCCCTGATGCATTTTCATCCAATAACCATTTGAGCTTTGCCTGAGATGTCGCCAGGAGATCGACCTGCGGATTATGGTCGATCTCCATAGTTTGGGATTGATCCTGCCCTTTGGCAAAATCGGAAGCGCAGCTCCAGAACTATCCTGGTTAATCGCTAATTTGCCGGGTTCTTCTATTCCTGAAATGCCCTCAATTGTCATCCAGAGCTTTACTGGCTGCATCGTGTTCTCTGTTTGCTTTCGAACTGTTGATCTGTGCACCGGATTCTAGGGGGTGCTGGGTACAGTCAATTTTTCTTCGACGTCTTTCAGCGAGGGGCCTGGGCTATTAACCGGGGAGCTATCTGATAAGTTCCATAGTCGATTGTCAAAACGGCTGTCCCGCCGATACGGACTTTGGTCTCGCTCTGGTTTTTTTGCGGCAGCCAAAACCCGTTGATCTTTTCATTCGTATGATGAATAACGGTTGTTGATATCCAGAAGGAAGGATTCTTGCCTGGTCGTACTTCCATCCTGGCCACCGCAAAATCGGCTGCATCCACCCAGATTCTGCCGCGGTACAAAAATTTGCTCGGCGCGATCGGTTCAACTTCAAGGACATAAGAGGAACGGCCGTTGAGGCTTTCGCTCCCCGCCAAGTGGAATCTATAGTTCGCCTCTGAGAGTGCCGTTTCTCCTCGATTCAGCGACGCTTCCTTTTCGCTGTCAATCGCCCGTTTCAGTACCCTTTGGCAGAGAGCGCCTGATCCGCCCTGCGAAACAACCTGAAAGCTCTTCCCCGATGCAATGTCGTAGGTAACCAAAACGTCCATCTTTGCGGTAATGGTCTTCATGAATCCGTGATACTCCAATGCGTAATGACGCAGCGCCTGATAGTGCTCCAGAGCAGCCATCTGAGCACGATCGTGCTGCTCGATCCGTTGCACAATCTGATGCGTAGCCAAGAGTGCCGACGGAACCGTACTCGGAGTTTGCGGCGATGCTGAGCAGGTAGAGAGAGCAAGTCCTGCGATTGCCAATGAGCGTTTGCTTCGATCTGCCAGCATTATCCATTTCATAAGGTTGATTCTCCTTGCTCGAAGGCGTCCGAAAGGTGTGTAGGAGCATTGAGACAAAGAGAATTGCAGGAGGCATTGATTTTCCTTGCAAGGTCCGCGTTCTCCGCTTTGCCCTTGATGCGAGACAATTTTTCACTTCCTGCCTTAAGATTCCCCTAAAACGTAGAAGATCTCACATTCTTGCGTTAAAAAAGGCGAAATTGCCTCGCGCCAACACAATAATTTTTCTTCCCGCGTAAGGCGCGCGCTGGCCGGGCTGGTTGAGTTCAGCACTCTCTGCTGAATGGGGCGAGTGCTTGCAAGCTGTGAAAATGCCTTTGCGCGAAAGAGCCTTGCAGCAGGTTGACCGTTGAAGCAGATAAGCTCGATGCGCGAATGCTCGCAAAGAAACGCGCGGAAATCATTCGGCTCGACGGTTTCCAATAGGATATTTGCATCACTGCTTCCGGCGCGTTCTGCGGCCCTGCACACATCCCAGAGCGCGATGCCGCTGCCGCGCAGCCTGCGCAACCGTTCTTTATAAGTCAGCTCCGGCTTGGCGCCGATCAGCTCTCCCATGATCCACCAGAAGGCATTTCTTGGGTGCGCATAGTATTCATGGCGCTCCAGCGACTTCACGCTGGGAAGCGTTCCCAGAATCAGAACGCGAGCATCCGGGGATTCAACCGCCTCAAAGGCGAGAGATTTCATCGTCATCCCATTTCTGGCAGCCTGACCTGAATACTATTCTTCCAGCCAAAACCTGTGTGAGCAAGGATCAGCAAACTGTGCTGTCATTGGACGCGGCAGCCGGGTGCGCATTTACAATGGCTAGTGTGCAACCAGAACAGTCTTCACACATCATTCTTGCCGAAAATCTGACCAAGGTTTACACGGCCGGCCGCATCAAGGTCACTGCGGTGCGCGGGGTTTCGCTGGCCGTTGAGCGTGGTGAGTTTGTCGCCATTGTCGGACCATCCGGTTCAGGCAAGTCCACGCTTTTTTACCTCCTGGGCGGTCTGACGCCGGCTACTCAGGGCCGAGTGGTGATCGACGGGGTGGACTTTGCCTCGCTCTCGGACGGCGAGCGAACACGGCTGCGCAAGCACCGCATCGGATTTGTCTTCCAGAAGTTCAACCTGCTACCCACGCTTTCGGCCATGGGCAACATCGAGATTGCGCACACGGTTAGCGACAGCAAGGAGCCTCTGGACCGCGAGTATCTCGACCACCTGAGCGATCTGCTCTCGATCCGGGGGCGGCTTGAACATCGTCCCAGCGAGTTGAGCGGTGGCGAGCAGCAGCGCGTGGCCATCGCGCGGGCAATGATTACCCGCCCTGCCATTGTGCTGGCCGACGAGCCCACCGGCAATCTGGACACCAAAAGCTCGGATGCTGTGCTGGCAATGCTGGTGCGCTCAAATCGTGAACTGGGCCAGACGACGCTGATGATTACGCACAATCCCGAAGCGGCCAAGATTGCCGGCCGGATTCTATATATGCGCGACGGTGAGATCGTGCGCGAAGAGAAGGGAGCCGGGGCTGGCCAGACCGTTTGAGCGGTACAAGGGGGGCGCTGGTTTGACCTGATTTGCCTGCCCCGGTATACTCAAATCTGAAACAAGCGGGAGTAGCTCAGTGGTAGAGCATTGCCTTGCCAAGGCAAGGGTCGCGAGTTCAAATCTCGTCTCCCGCTCCATTCCGCCCTCCGGCCCTGGCCGGGTTGGCTACGGCGGCGTGGAAAATATTTTTTAGAAAGCAGCCCTGCCAAGGCGCGGTACCCAAGTGGTAAGGGAGAGGTCTGCAAAACCTTTATGCGCCGGTTCGATCCCGGCCCGCGCCTCCAATCCTCTTCAACAACTTAAAACAAAATATTCCACTCAAACGACCGCTGGTTGCAAGTTAGCGGCTAAACCGTTCGAAGTCTGCCGATGGGGAAGCCTTCAAAGCGGAAACAGCCACTCAGTTGCCCGCTCAGCGTAGCTGCCGCCATGTCCGCGGACTCGTCGAGGAGATGAGCAAAATACTTGAGAAAGATGTCAAGCCGCGAGTGCCTAGACGTTCATGCGGTTCCTTGAGGGGCAGATGTTCCTTCACCAACTGTGCCGCTCTCTTCCGGAGAGAGAGATCCGTTCAGGCCGCTCAATGATTGCGCCTTACGCCTGAAGGCAGTTCTCTAGATTCGATGTGCATTGCTGCGACCAATATGCCCTCCTGCCAGCCATAGAAGCCAGCGCTCGCAAGGCGATTTATTGCGCGGAAAGATGCAGTGACAGCAAGTACTTTCATAACTCACGGGCGGGACATTTTGCTCCCGTCTGCTGGAACATAAAGACATGGGAAATCGAATCATTACCAGCCTCATTGCGGAGTGGTTTTTGATATGGTGCTGGAAAAGATTGATTAAAAAGTGCTTACTATTATGATTTTTTTATGAAAATAATTGCCAAGAAGCAGACGAAGATCGTTGACCAACGATCATTGACGTCAAAATTTTCACAATTGAGCGCTTGACAAACGGCAGTAATGACTTACGATTATCTCAACGCGAAAACCTGATTTTCTGATCCTTGGAATCAAGTGAGCCTGTCCGCGTTTAGGTGGTTGACGGGTATACCAGATGATTTTCGATGTTGCATGGTTTCGCGGGTGAAGCAAAGTTGTCCCTTCGAGCCGTGTGCATGGTTTGGTGTTGATTGAACGAAGTGCTTCTTGAAAACTGACTAGCTAAGTCAGAATGGCGGAGCCGTATACACGATGAGCCGCGCAGCAAGGTAAATAGCTCACGCTTCGCCCTTTATGAAGACTTGAAACGTTGCGTTCCACTGCTTGTGCGGCAAGCATGTCAGGCCAGAGGTCTCGGGTGAGTCTACGGGTGGCAGGTCAAAGATTCGGCGATCAGATTGCTCAGAACCCGGCGATCACAGGCACAGCGCGGGACCGCAACTGGTATGCGGTTTACACTGTTCCACAACACGAAAAGTCTGTGCTGAAGCAGCTTGACATTCGGGAGATTGAGACCTTTCTTCCGACCTATGAGACGGTCCGGGTTTGGAAGAACAGGCAACGGATGAAGCTCATCTTGCCGCTGTTTCCTACCTACCTGTTTGTACATATCAGATTCTCGGAACGTGTCAGGGTTTTGCAGTCTCCCGGAGTGCTGCAAATTGTGGGCAACAGCCGGGGAATTGTTCCGCTTCCGGATTCCGATGTCGAGTTTTTGCGCTCCGATTTCTGCAGGGAGCGAATCGAGCCGTTTCGAGATCTTGTAATCGGTGAAAAAGTTCGCATCAAGAACGGCGTGATGCGAGGGATTTTGGGAACCCTTGTAAGAAAGAGCAACAGCATGCGCTTCGTGTTGACAGTCGAATCGATCAATCAGCATGCCGCTATCCAAGTGAATGCTGAAGACCTGGAACCGGTTGTCGCATAAAGTGGGAGATGTCTTTTACGCCAAGTTCTCTAGTGCAAGGGGCATCAGCGCCGGCGCATAGGCAAGCATTCCGTTTGAGCAGCCGGTTCGAGCAATAGCGCTTTGATTCAAGAACTCTTGCAGCTCGGTTTGTTCCAGGAGTTCTCCTCCTCCATCGCTTCATCTATCACCAACCGTATTCATGATTCGCCAGAGAATGAGCCGCAAGGAACACTGCGCGACAGAAACAGGCTGTGCGCTTCAGTGGCGACGCATTCCGCGGCTAGTTGGTGTGGCATAGAGTCGCAGCGATTCTGCGGCAAGTGAGCAATGACCCATGCAGGCTGTCGATGCCCTGCAAATCAGGAGAGGAGCGCGTATAAGATGCCAGTTACACTGAAAGGCACAGCGAGCGCGGACAAAATTCTTCAAGCGGCAGGCAAGCTGTTTTCGCGCCAGGGATATTACGGAACGAGCACCCGTGAGATAGCCGGACTTGCCGGTGTGAGTGAAAACACGCTTTTTCGGCATTTTGATAACAAGGAAAACCTCTTTTGGTCGTCTCTCCGCCTGTATTCCGCAGGGCTGAAGTTTCGCCAGGACCTGCAGAAGGGGTTAACGCAGGGCGACTCTCCCGAAATGGTTTTGCCCAAGATCATCGAGATGCTCGCAAATATGGTTAGCTACAGCCCGGAACTTCTGGGTCTGATTGCCGTCGCATTTGTCGAACTGCATCCGAAGACGGACAAATTCCGCCAGGAGCAACTTTCGCCTTTTTTCTCGGCAATCCACCGCTATTTTGAGATGAACATTAAAAGCGGGAGAATTAGGGATTTGGATTCTACAATGCTGACATCCGCATTGATCATGACAGGGTTGGCGCATCCTCGGATATACAACCTGATTGATGGCAAAAAGCCCGTCTATCCGAATAACGTGGAAGCGAATCGCGCCTGCGCCAGGTTCTGGCTGGATTTGATTGTTCTTAGGATGCCGGCATATCCAGCGTCTACAGTCCAGACAACAGCGGAGTATTCTGCGTAGACGACAAGTGGCGAAGTCCAGAGGGAGTGTCATTTACGTTTTCGCTGTGAGCAAAGTTCAGGAACCGTAAGTGAAACAGAACTAAGGGAATCCAGGAGGAAGAGATATGTCTCCGGAATCAAAGATTGCCCGACGGCATAGAGCGCAACGTATCGCGCGTTATGTAGTCGTTTATTCTCTTGACCTGACAGCATTCGTTTTCTCTACAATCTTCGCATTTGAGTTACGATTCGATGGAGCATTGCCAGCGCAATATCTCCGCCCAATGAGATTGGCCCTGTGCGTATGGGCAGTGGCAAAGTTTGCAACTTTTCTCATGGGTGCGGTAGGTCGAGGAAGTTGGCGGCATGCTTCAATCTACGACAAGACCCGCGTTATTCTGGCTGATTCAGCGGGGTCGATACTGGGTGGCGTGGTCATATTCCTTCTGCTTGGACCTACGGGCATTCCGCGTTCTGTGTACATTCTCGATTGGCTGATTTGCTGCTTGATGAGTTTGGGCGGAAGACTCGCTGTCCGCGTGGTTTTCGCTGCGAGGAACAGAATTGGTAGGGAAAAGGGTGAGCGGACAAGAGCGCTCATTTATGGCGCCGGCGCCGCAGGACTGGCGCTGCTCGGGGAATTGCAACAAAACCACACCTTGAAGTGCGATGTCGTAGGTCTTATCGATGACGATCCAGTCAAAGTGGGGCTCACTCTGTATGGCAAGCAGGTTTTGGGAACGGGAGCATCGCTCGCGGTTTTGGTGCGGAAGCATGCTATCAAGGAAGTGCTTATTGCGATTCCCTCCGCGACTGGACCGCAAATGGTGCGAATTTTGAAGCTCGCCACCGATTCCAAGGTCGAATACAAGACAGTGCCGAGTCTTGGGGAACTTGTCCAGGGCACGGAATTGGGCAAGCAAATCCGCGAGGTTGCTGTAGAAGATTTGCTGGGCAGAATGCCAGTGCAACTCGACCTGGATCGGATTCGGGAGCGGATTCAAGGGCGGGTTGTGATGGTGACAGGCGCCGCAGGCTCGATAGGCTCGGAGATTTGCCGGCAGATCGCACCCTTTCACCCGCTTGCCATTGTAGGTTTCGATCAGGCAGAGACGCCCCTTTTTCATATCGACAAAGAGATGGCGGCGAGCTTCCCTTACATAACTTTTCACCCGGAAATCGGCAGTATCACCAGCCGCAGCTCTCTGAAACGGGTAATGCAACACTATCACCCTTCGATTCTGTATCACGCCGCCGCCTACAAGCATGTTCCGTTGATGGAAAAGCACGTCTTCGCTGCGGTCGAAACGAACATCTTCGGGACATGGAATGTTGCCCGTGCGGCGGCTGAGCACGGAGTCGACGATTTTGTCATGATCTCCACCGACAAGGCGGTTCGGCCGACCAGCATGATGGGCGCGACGAAACGCGTTGCAGAGATGCTCATTCGAACACTCCAGATGGAGAGCGGAACCAAGTTCGTTGCGGTACGTTTCGGCAATGTACTCGGAAGCAACGGGAGCGTTGTTCCCACCTTCAAGGAACAGATTGCTGCAGGCGGCCCGGTCACAGTCACTCACCCGGAAATGACGCGCTTTTTTATGACCATTCCCGAGGCGGCTCAGTTGGTTTTGCAGGCTTTCTCCATCGGCAAGGGCGGTGAGGTGTTCGTCCTTGAAATGGGCGCGCCTGTAAAGATTCTGGACCTAGCCAAGAATCTGATTTTGCTCTCGGGGCTTCAGCCTGAACGGGATATCGAGATTCAATTTACCGGTCTTCGCCCAGGCGAAAAAATGTTTGAAGAATTGAATCTGCAGGATGAGCATCTGATGCCAACTTCGCACTCTAAGATCAGAAGCTATGTCGGCCATCAGAATCATGATGCAATGCAGATCAAAGCATCATTGCAACGCCTGCAGGCAATTGTTGAAGGACAAGACGTTGCCAACCTTGTACTGTTGCTGAAGGAATTGATTCCCGACTATAACCCTGGAAACGAGCTTTTAAAAACGGCCATGGCTATCAAGCCATACGATGCTGTTCCAGATAAGATTCCGGTTCGTCGTGAACAGACTGATACCCAACTGGCGGTCAAACTAACGCCGGCCGCCCTAGTGAATTAGGACACACAGAAAGATGATCGCAGTTGGCGGTGTTCTGTCTCTCCTTATTCGGGATTGCAGAGGATACCTTCGCTCGGTTTGTCTCCCCACTTATGTGGTTTTCTATTTAAACGAGGCGAGTTCTCTCTTATGAAATCAAAGGTATTTCTACTGTTTCTAATAAGCAGCACGCTTTGTGCGGGGCAATCCGTACTCACCACTCCGGCTGATTCAAGCCAACCCGCCCTGGGTCCCTCGGCTGGGCAGGTGCCCTCATCCGGTGTGCCCATGCCCTTCAGGCAAATCCCTCGCCAAGCAGGGGATAAGACCTACAACGACAACTTTGCTCCCGGTCAAGTTAATCCCACAATGCCTGCGCCCGTACCGGTTGCGGCTCCATCGAGGATTGTCGGTCCACTCACCCAGAAGTCCGAGTTCGAGCAGTTTGCGGAAGATGCAACCGGGCGCCCACTTCCGGTATACGGTCGTAAGTTGTTCGACGAAGTTCCTACGACCTTCGCTCCGGTTGAACATACTCCAGTTCCGGCAAATTATGTGCTGGGACCTGGAGATGAATTGCTGATACGTGCCTGGGGAAAGATAGACCTCGATTCCCGCGTAACGGTGGACAGAAACGGACAAATAAACCTTCCGAAGGTGGGAACCATGACCGTAGCCGGCTTGCGTTATGAGCAAGTCGAAAGTTATCTGCATTCGGCCATCAGCGCTCTCTTCAAGGACTTTGAACTGAATGTTACCTTGGGGCAGCTTCGCTCGGTCCAGATTTTTGTCTTGGGCAACGCGCGGCAGCCGGGCGGATACACGATCAGTTCTCTTAGCACTTTAGTCGATGCACTATTTGCCTCTGGAGGGCCCTCTGCGACTGGAACCATGCGGCATATTCAACTGCGGCGCGGAGGCCGGATGCTAACGGAGTTTGATATATACGATCTGGCGCAGAGGGGCGATAAATCACACGATGTACAGTTGCTTCCGGGCGACGTAATTTACATTCCTCCAGTTGGAGCGCAAGTCGCTATCAGTGGCGATATTAACGAACCTGGTATTTACGAGTTGAAAGGCGAGACGGCGACTGTTAGTGCCGCACTCGAAGGCGCAGGAGGGCTGACTAGCCTGGCGGGAGTTGAGCATGTAGTGCTGGAGCGTGTTGACAACCACAACAGCCGCCGGGTCGAACAGTTCACTCTGGATTCAACAGGGTTGCAAAAGCATCTCAAGGACGGAGACTTGCTGCGGGTGTTTCCGCTTTCGCCAAAGTTTTCGAACGCAGTGACACTGCGAGGCAATGTTGCCGAGCCCGGCCTTTATCCTTGGAAGGATGGGATGCGCGTGTCGGACCTGATTCCGTCTCGTGACTTTCTGATTACTCGCGATTATTGGAACCGGGAGAACCACCTTGTCCCGCGTATTTCCGCTCATCCTTTCGCCGACTCGCGCACAGACCAATTACGCGATCAACAAAACGGCCAGCCCCGCGATCTGAGTGCAAATCAGTATGAAAATTCGCAGGCTGACCAATTCGGCAATGAGCAGGCAGACCAATCCGGAATCTTGCGCACCAATCAACCTGGCAACCAGAGCAACAACCAGTTGTGGATTCCACGCACTCCAATTATTGACACCGTAGGCCAAAACAGCTCGGAGATCAACTGGGAATATGCGCTGATCGAGCGCCTTGACGAGCACGATCTGAGCACCCGTTTGATCCCGTTTCGCCTTGTCGGCGCAATCGACAATCCCACGTCTCCAGATAATCAGCCTCTGAAGGCTGGAGATGTCGTCACAATTTTCTCGAGGGCTGACCTGGACTTGCCGATGGAAAAGCACGCGACGTTTGTCCGAGTGGGTGGAGAGGTGAACGCGCCGGGCATATACCGCATCAATCCAGGCGAGATGTTAAGAGATGTGGTGAAACAGGCCGGAGGGCTTACATCGCATTCTTACCTATATGCTTCTGTTCTTACGCGCGTCTCGGCCCGCCAGGCTCAAGAGAAACAGCTCCAGCAATCCACCGAGCAGATGCAAAGGGAACTCATCGCCAAGTTTGCGAACGCCACTCCGCAAGCTGGCCAAACTGGGGCAGACCAACAAGCACAACTTGCCTTGCAGCAAGCTGCATTAACTAGGCTCAGTTCGATCAGACCGACAGGCCGGGTCGTTCTGGACATGAAGCCCGGAGCTGAAACCATTGCGGACCTGCCAGAGTTTCCTCTTGAAGATGGAGATACCTACTATATTCCGCCTCAGCTCAGCACGGTACAGGTGGTTGGCTCTGTGTACAATGCCAATGCCTTACGCTATGAACAGGGAAAACGGCTCATCGCTTATCTGAACGATGCCGGTGGCGTCACCCGGGAGGCGGATCAAAAGCGCATCTTCGTGATCCGCGCAGACGGAACAGTCGTTAGTCGTCAATCCAAAAATAATCGCTTCGGTGGCAACTTTGGGAAAATGAGGTTGCTACCAGGAGATGCCATTGTTGTCCCGGAGAAGCTGCGTGTTTCGTCCGGGATGAATAATTTCCTGCAAGCAACCCAGCTTGCTTCTCAAACCGCCCTGACAGCTGCCGCGCTCAGCGTGATCAAGTGATGGTGCCCCCGATGTCAGAGCAGGAATTTTCCATCGACGGAACGGCAGAGGCGATGGACGGAGACTCCATATCGGAGGTGTCCGGCCATGAGTTTACAGTCAGCTTGATCGATGTCCTCACGCAGCTTGTCTACCGGAAGTGGCTAATCGCGAAGGTAACAGGCATCGCCGTGCTTGCCGGCGTGGTTCTCTCCCTAATACTTCCTGTGCGGTATACGGCAACGACCAAAATCATGCCCCCACAACAGACTCAGTCTGCAGCCTCAATGATGATGAGTCAGCTGTCGAGTGCCGGTGGAGGCTCCCTCGCCGCTCTTGCTGGCGGGGGGTTGGGCTTGAAGAATCCTAACGACATTTACGTCGGTTTGCTGACTTCACGGCCCATAGCCGACGCGATCATCCAGAAGTTTGGTTTGATGCAAGCGTACCACGCTAAAGACATGACAATAGCCCGAAAGCAGCTGGCGGGTTATACCGAGGTTACATCTGAGAAGAACGGATTTATCGTCGTATCTATCACGGATAAAGACAAGAAGCGCGTCGCCGAGATGGCCAACGCTTACACTGATCAACTCCGCATCTTGACCAAATCTCTTGCAGTAACAGAGGCCTCGCAGCGGCGACTTTTCTATGAAGAGCAGTTGAAGCAGACCAAGGAGGCGCTGGTCGCGGCTGAACTTGCCTTCCAACAGGTTCAACAGCAGAAGGGCCTTGTCCAGTTGGATGCCCAAGCCAAGGCAATGATCGAAAGCCTTTCTGCTCTTCGCGCACAAGTCGCAGCCAAACAAGTTGAGGTGCAAGCGTTGCGCTCCTATTCGACGGAGCAGAACCCCGACGTGCAATTGGCTGAGAAGACCCTGACATCTCTACAGGCCGAGGAATCGCGCCTTGAGCAGCGCAATCAAGTGCCAGGAATTGCCGGTCTTGGGCTTGGGAATGTTCCTGCCGCAGGGCTGGAATATCTTCGCGCAGCACACGAGCTGCAATATCAGCAGGCCATGTTTGACATGCTGATGAAGCAATACGACGCAGCCAAGCTGGATGAATCCAAGGACGCAGCCATTATTCAGGTCGTAGAGCCAGCGATCGAACCTGACCTGAAATCGTCCCCGCATCGCGCCCGGTTTGTGCTGATATTTACGTTTATTGGTTTTTTAACAGGATGTCTCATGGCGAGGCTTCTGTGGTGGATAGAACTTAAGCAATCCGATCAGGATTTCGCGAGACTGCTTCTGCACTTGAAGGAGGCTATTGTTGGCCAAAGTATAAATCTTTCAGCGTTACAAGGAGTTCATGATCCGAATGACATTAACGGGGCTGTTGCAAATGCAGCAAGTACAGAAGATACGAACAGCGTTAACCTTCCGCCCATTTGATGTCGCTCTTCCCGGCGGACGCTCAAAAGAGCGTTATCGAAAAGTAGTTCTTACCGCAATCACAGGGCCGCTGGCTAGCGGTGGCGGCTTCTTGGCGTTTCTCATTACAGTTCCGTTAACTGTGCGTTATCTCGGGCCCGAAAGATATGGGGCTTGGATGTCGATCTCGGCACTGATGGCATTTCTAAGGTTTTCCGATCTCGGATTAGGTAACGGCTTGGTTGGGACCATTAGCCAAGCTGAGGGCAGGGATGACCACCTATATGTTCGAAGAGCAATTTCGAGCGTTTTGGTTTGTCTCTGTGTCATAGCATGTGTTCTATTTGTAGCGTTTCCCATCTCTGCCCGCTTTGTCCACTGGGATTATGTGTTAGGTCTTGCGAGTCTGAAGGATAGGGGAGAGATACAGGCGGCAATTCTGATTTTCGTGGCGCTGTACGCAATTGGCATACCTGTAAATATGGTGCAGCAGGTTCAAAGGTCTTTGCAGCAGGGGTACATATCTAATTTATGGATAACAGTGGGGAGCCTGCTTTCTCTCGCAGGCGTATATATTGCCGCAATTCATCACGCGCGCATCCCATGGCTGGTTGCGATTATCAGTGGAGTCCCGTTGATTCCGTCCTTGGCCAATGGATTTGTTTTGTATTTCGTACAAAGACCTGACCTCCAACCCTCGCTGCGATACTTCGACAAGGATGTTGCAAAAGGCCTTCTTAATAAGGGAATGCTTTTCTTCGGTCTTGGGATCGCCGGTGCGTTAGCGTTTGATTCACAGAACATAGTGATAGCACACATCCTTGGTCCCGCGGCGGTTGGAACCTATGCAGTGGTACAGCGTCTATTCTCAATGATTCCTATGATCGTAGGTTATATCACGCTTCCTTTATGGCCTGCCTTCGGCGATGCGATTGGGAATCGAGAATGGCCATGGATCGCACGCGCTTTGAGACGTGGGATAGGGGCCAATTTCGCGATTGCAATAGTCCCAGCCGTGCTTCTCTCCGCGTTCAGCACTCCAATCCTTCTTTATTGGACGCATGGTGCTCTTGTGGCTCCGAAATGGCTGATAGTAGGCTTCGCGGTCTGGGCCGTTACGTCTGCCATTAGCTCTCCCATTTGTATGCTGCTAAATGCGGCGCATGTACTGTGGTTTCAGATAGTCGCTTCTATCTTATTTGGACTGCTGACCATTGGTTCGAGTATTTGGCTCATGCCTTCATTGGGTTTGGCTGCCGCCGTCTGGTCAATGACGTGTGTGTATCTGGCCACTCAGCTTGGGCCATATCTTGTCTATCTGAGGTTCGTTTTCTTTCGTGCCGCAGAGAGAGAGAATGCCTAGGGCTTATGAAATAGCTCATAATGGAAATCCCAAGGCAATCGGGCTAAAGCCAGCATGCGGCAATGACTTTCGTTATCGCACTTTGTTCGTCGGATTCTTTGAAAATGATTTGATCTGTCACTCGGTAGGGACTCAGGGACCTTCGATGCAGCGCCTGTGTTAGCACAAGAGGAATATTTTGCAGCGAACGTCCTAAAATCGCAAACAAAGGCAGTTGCGGTATAGGCTGATGGTCTTGCGTAACGGTCTGGACAGAACGCTACCGAGGAATCCAAGATGCAGGGTTTGCCAGATTGAATGAGGTGATAGCTTGAAAGTCCTTTGGTTCACAAATATTCTCATGCCGGATGCATGCAAGTTTGTCAGGCGGCCTGTTGCAAAGGGAAGCGGCTGGTGGATGAGCGTTCTTTTAGATCAGCTAAAGAAACGGGGCGACCTGAAGTTGGCGGTTGTGTCGAGTGCGGGCCTACGCGACTGCCATTGTGTGGTGGATGGAGTCGAGTATTTTGTTGTCAAGACTCCTCTAAGACGAGGAATGTGGAATCGTTTGGGTAGTTATCGAGATTCACTCCCTATAAAGTCCCAGGTTCGAAAGTATGCGTCCATTGTGAATAACTGGGATCCAGATGTTGTGCATGTTCATGGAACCGAGTCGGAATTTGGATTAGTCAAGGCGTGGGGGCTTATTTGCAAACCAGTTGCGGTCTCGATCCAAGGTTTGATGTCACCATGTGCAACGAAGGCATACGGAGATCTATTGCCTGTGCAACTTCATGGTGTGGTTCGTAGTGCGATCGGGTTCGGAGTATCTACTCTTCAGCTTTGGAAGGGATTCCACGAAAGAGTTCCTTATGAGGAATGTATTATCCGTTCTGCTGACATGATCTTAGGGAGAACACATTGGGACCATGCGTGGGCTTGCGCTTATCGCCCAGACGTGTGCTACCGGCATGTTGATGAGTTGATGAGACCTGAGTTCCGCGAAGCGTCTAGTTGGACCCTGGAAAGGTGCAAGCGGCATCAGATCTTTTGCACCAGCGGTAATCAGCCGCTAAAAGGCCTACACGTGCTAGTTGAGGCGGTCTATAGGCTTCGAGACACATTTCCCGACATTTGCCTGAATGTCGCTAGCGCTGGCTTTGTCCCGCGACCGGAGGGTGACTTTGCCCGGTTCGTTCAGCGCAAAATCCGTGAGAGGGGCTTGGAGCAGAATGTCATATTTCTTGGGCACCTGGATGCAAAGGAACTGGTGAGGCAACTGCAACTTGCCAACTGCTATGTGATGCCCTCGTTCATCGAGAACGGATGTAATGCGCTGCAAGAGGCAATGCTGGTTGGGGCGCCAGCTGTAGCAACATCAACAGGTGGAATTCTAACTACAATTGATTCGGAACAAACTGGTCTAACATTTCCTACGGGCGATGCCGCGCTTTTAGCCTGGCAGATAGGCCGGATATTTCGGGACGATGATCTCGCATCCAGCCTGGGTTCGAACGCGAGATGCACAGCCATGGAAAGACACGATCCGGCGCGAGTCGAGGCGGAATTGATTAACGCGTATAAAGAATTATCCTGCATGAGGACGCCAACTTCGCCAATACCGGGTGGCTATGCATAGCTTTTCAGTGATTCGTCCCAAGAGGCGGAAACGACGCATAGAGAAGAAACCCCGTTTGCCTGGTATTCGGGCGATTGTTCTGAGCCTTTATCTCTTCGGGTTTGCAAATTGTCGATATGCCCTTTACAACTGGGGAATCCCCCTTCCCCTCCGCCTTACTTCAGAGATTGCAAATACGCTTGCTCTATTGCTATTCATGAGCGGTGCGGGCGAGTACTTGCGGAGATACCCTCCTCGCGTCACCAGCTCAGCATCGCACTATAAGAGAGTAGTCTTATGGCTTTACTTAGTTGGCGGATTGGCCTTGTACGGCCTCGTCCATGGCAATTCATGGAACAGCGTTGGTCAAGAGGCCATTGTGTTATCAATTATGGGAGTGGTGTTGCTCCTGGGAACAGACGATAGGGTGTGGTACGCAGTAGACAAGCATCTGACGATTCTCTTTTGGATGGGTGCAGTACTAATTAGTCTCAATCTATATGCCCCATTGCCTGAAGTGAAAGGTGTGGAGTTCGTTGATGTAAGTGATCGCTTTTCTGGCACAATAAGCAGCTTACTTCGCCCCTTAATTGCTTCCGGGCTCTTTCTGGGAGTGTGGGGTTTGGTTTCTAAAAGGCGCGGGTTATGGAAGACGCTTCAAGTATTGGCGCCAGTTGCGTATGTCGGCATTGAGGGGGGCCTATTTCTATTTCGCTCAGGCGCATTGGCTTTTCTAATAACACTCGCAAGTTGTCTGGTGGTGCGCCCTCTTCTGGAAAAACGGATTCGGTTCATAAGTTCGGCTTTGATAATTCTTACACTGGCTAGCGGCGTTGTATTCTATTCCGCAACTGAGTCAGCCAGCCGGCTAGTTGAGCGTGTAAACGGCGGTGGTAATGGTGAGGATGGTCTATTCGGAGAGCGCGTTGCGGAGGTGAGAGCCTGCGTGGCCAACTTAGGGTGGGAGACAGTGATCGGGCGCGGTCTTGGCGGAACATTTGATGCTTCTGGTGTCTACACATATGAAAACGCAAAGCAGTGGAACACGATGCACTTTGGCGTATTAGTGTTTGGGCTGAAGGGCGGTATTCTGCTAATGTGGACTTTTGTAGGATTTATTGTTCCTGGTATGCGCATTCGCGAAGGAGCGTGGTACCAGAATCCGTGCAATATGACAGCCACACTGATTTTTCCAGTTATTCTCTTGCAGATTACGACCTTGCCTTTCAGTTTCATCCCCGAGTCGGCAATTTCGTATTTTCCTCTCATGCTAATGCTGGCGCGTTTCGGACGCAAAGAGCAAACTGAATCCGGGAAGGCCATGGTACTGAAGCGGAAAACTCGCCATAAAGTGAAGTTTACAAGCAATTGTGATCCTGGCGTGAAGGAACAATTGGCCTAAGAGCGGTAAGTTTCTCGATGGCATGGGCAAGTCGCTGAATTCGCTGTAATGTTTGTGGTTAAGCAAGACCCGATTCGCGGTAGTGTGTTCTTTTGGATGCTCTTGGGAGTATGCACTTAGTGAAGATTGATAATCAAGCGTCAAACGATATAACTTTTGGGTTTGTAGGCTCAGTTGTACCGGATGAGCCCCGGTTCCGATCAATTGCTTTCAGCCGCGCTGGTAATCTCTGCCAGACTAACATACTGACAAGCATTCGAAGCGCAGGAATTGAAGTATCTGCAGTCATAGGCTATGTGCCAGTACAGTCATGGCCCCGCGGCAACGTCCTAACAGTTAAGAAGCAGCGGCTTCGTTTACAAAACGACATCGAAGTGGATGCGACCGGATTTCTGAATGTTCCATTGTTTAAGCAACTGACCATTGGGCTTGGCACATTTCGACGATTGCTGAGTTGGGGGTGGCGGAACAGACATACTAAGGCGCGAGTCGTCTCAACATACAATTTGTCTGTACCATCGGGTGCATTTACTCTTCTGGCCGCTCGCATTGTCGGGGCTAAGGCAGTAGCTTTTCTCTACGACATTGACGTTCCCGGAGAAACGGTACCGAACTCATTGTTTCATCGACTGGATTACAAACTTCAACGCTGGCTTATGCCTCGCTTTGATGGTCTTGTCGTGGTTTCTGATGCCATCGTACGAGATTTTCAACTGCATCAACCATTTGTCCGAATCGAAGGTGGTGTGAGTCACACAACAGATACGCGGATCATTCGCATGAAGGATCCTGAGTGTTTTGTCATAGTCTCAGCGGGCACACTGAATGAGGCGAACGGAGTTCACATTCTTTTGCAGGCTTTCTCGATGCTTGACGGTATCCATTACAAACTCCGCATTGCTGGAAGTGGACCGCTGGAGAAGGATGTCCGATATGCTGCGGTACGCGATGCTAGGATTGAGTATTGCGGATACCTTGCCTACGAGAATGTCCTTCGCCTGTACCAGACGGCTGACGTACTGCTTAATTTGCGCTTGACGAATACGATTAGAACAAAGTACCTGTTTCCATCGAAGCTGATGGAGTACCTGCTCTCAGGTCGGCCAGTAATCTCCACCTGCACTGGCCACGTTGAAGCCGAGTACGGGGACTTCGTTTATCCGTTGCGCGACGAGACGGCAGGTGGTTTAGCTGCGGTTTTGCGCACGGTTGAGCACGAAGTCGAGACTGCCGAAGCAAAGGGTGTGACCGCCCGAGAATATATGCTCGCCCATAAGACATGGCTTGCACAAGGACAACGAGTGAGGGACTTGATCACATCAATAATAGCCGCACGAAACTAGAAGATGGCTAGTCCAAGGAACCGCATATGACCATAAGATCTGACGGCGAGGTTGTTACATTGGTTGGCTCGTATATCCCGGGCTATAAGGCTGGCGGGCCTATTCGCAGTGTGGCAAACATAGTAGCGGCGCTTGGGGACGAATTCAGATTCAAGATTCTTACCACGGACCGGGATATGGGAGATACGGCGCCATATCCCGGCGTAGGAAGCGGCCGCTGGATGCGTGTTGGAAGCGCGGATGTGATGTATTTGCCCGCCGGTTGGAACGGGTTCTTCCGGTTGATGGCGTTGCTTCGTTCGCTGGATGCGGGGTCTGTGCTTTACCTGAACAGCTTTTTCTCAAGGCGTTTCTCCATGCTCGCGATGTTCATGCATTGGATGGGAATCTGCAAGCCAGAATGTATAGTTCTTGCGCCGCGTGGGGAGTTTTCGCCGGGTGCACTTGGCCTTAAGAGCAAAAGGAAACTCTTATATATAGGATTGTCCAGTTGGCTTGGCCTCTATCAAGGCATCATTTGGCATGCGTCCACCCCGCTGGAAGAAGCCGACATACGCCGAATAATGCCAGACATTCCATTCATCCAGGTTGCAGAGATCCTGCCCAATGGTTCGGAAATATGCAGGAGCAGCAAGACGGGAATCATTGTGACTGCGAATGACATACCCATCTTGTCAGGGCGCGCCGGGGGAACGAAACCGCTTAAACGGACAGGCCAGCTTCGGATTGTGTTTGTTTCCCGGATTTCGCCGAAAAAGAACTTATTGTTCGCGCTTGAATTGTTGCAGGGTCTATCGGGCGACGTGTCCTTCGACATTTATGGTCCCTTAGAGGACGCTGAGTACTGGAATCAGTGCAAGAAGGTAATTGACGCGCTGCCGTCGAATGTTTTGGTGAAATACCAGGGGATGATTGAACATGAAAATGTAGGGAAAACGTTTTCCGAACACAATCTGTTTTTGTTTCCAACCCTTGGCGAGAATTACGGGCATGTGATTTGCGAAGCGCTGAGCGCAGGTTGTCCGGTGCTTATCAGCGATCAGACTCCGTGGCGGCATTTGCAGGAAGAGGGTGCTGGTTGGGACATTCCACTCGGAGATACAGAGCGATTTCGTGCTGTATTGCGGCAGTGCGTAGATGGCGGTGAAGAATGGTTTGCATCACTCTCGACTCGGGCATCAGAATATGCGAACAATATAGCTTCTGTACCTGCGGTCATCGAAGATAGCCGCAAGTTATTTAGGTTTGCGATTTCCGCGTCTTTAAGAACGTGATTTTAGGAAGCGAAAAGCTGTTATGCAAACTGCATGATAGCCTTTGCATTCCCACTTTGCGTCTTCGTCGTTACAAGTAGCGGGTGAATCCGCTTATCACCGGCGTGCTTGTATTTGACAGTTCCACAAGTTATAGATCTGACAGGAGATTACAACATGGACTCGCAGATGTTTGTGGATAAAACTTTATTGATCACCGGCGGGACAGGCACCTTTGGCAACGCTGTGGTCGATATGGCAGCCAAGATTGGCTTTAGCGAGATTCGCATTTTTAGCCGCGACGAGAAGAAGCAGGACGATATGCGCAATCGGCTAAAGAATCCGTCGGTGAAGTTCTATCTGGGAAATGTGCGCGACTACGATAGCATTCTGTATGCAATGCGGGGCGTGGATTTTGTGTTTCATGCCGCCGCCCTGAAGCAGGTTCCATCATGCGAGTTCTTTCCCATCGAAGCAGTACAAACGAATACGCTTGGTGCCGAGAACGTGATGAGGGCTGCCCTTGCTTGTAATGTCAGTAAGATGATCGTCCTGAGCACGGATAAGGCAGTCTATCCTGTGAACGCGATGGGAATGTCGAAAGCGCTGATGGAAAAGTGCATGGTAGCGAAGGCGCGAATGTATGGGGACAGTTCGACGGTGTTTTGTGGAACGCGGTATGGAAATGTAATGGCATCAAGAGGTTCTGTGATTCCACTTTTTTTGAATCAGATTCATGCTGGGGAGCCTTTGACATTGACGGACCCCAAGATGACGCGCTTCATGATGACCATCGAGGGCGCGGTAGACTTGGTTCTTTATGCGTTCGCGCATGGGGCGCCGGGGGATATCTTTGTTCAGAAAGCTCCATCGGCGAGCATAGGAACCCTGGCAGAAGCCCTACTAAAGCTTCTGGATGCGAAGAATGGAATTCGGGTGATTGGTACACGACACGGTGAGAAGCTTTACGAAACACTCTTGAACCGCGAAGAGATGGCTCACGTGGAAGATCTCGGCGATTACTACCGCGTACCGGCGGATGAGCGGGACCTCAATTATTCGATGTACTTTACTAAAGGGACAGACGAGGTTTCCAAGGCCGCGGACTATAATTCTCACAATGCGGAGCGGCTGGACGTGAAGGGCATGATGGATTTGCTGCTGAAACTGAGTTGTGTGCAAGATGCGATCAATGGCAAGGTGGATCTAGGATGAAGAGAGTTCTCATTACTGGCGGACGCGGGTTCTTGGGCCGCAATCTAGCGGCTCATCTGGCTGAGCGCAAGGACTGTGTGGTAAGGCTCTTTGATCAAGAGAATTCGGCGGAAGAGCTGAAGGCATGGGTGCTGGAAGCTGACGTTATCTTCCATTTGGCTGGAGTAAATCGTCCGCGAGATCCGATCGAGTTCGAGAGAGGAAATGCGGAACTTACGGAGCAGGTGTGCCAATTCCTTCGTGAATTTCGTCGTTCACCGAAAATAGTCTTCAGCTCTTCGATCCAGGCGGAATTGGATAATCCTTACGGCGCCAGCAAGGCGAAAGCAGAGAACACGCTGCGGCAGTTCGCCATGGACACCGGAGCGCATATCCGAATATTTCGGTTGAAAAACTTGTTCGGGAAATGGTCTCGACCGAACTATAACTCAGTTACGGCAACTTTTTGTCATAACATTGCGAATGGCATTCCTATTGCCATCTCCGATCCTTCTCGCGAAGTGGAACTCAGTTATGTAGACGATGTGGTGGCGGCATTCTTGGCAGAGATCGATGAGCAGGCTGGTGGAGTCGAGGCAGGCCAGGAGATCCCAAGCTACTGCATCCAACTCGGCGATTTGGCAGGAAGAATTCAAGATTGTCAGATGATGAAAAGTACGTTGACTCTGCCGGATTTCTCTGACTGGTTTAACAGGGCGTTGTATGCAACGTATCTGTCCTATGTTCCCCTAGATGCGCGGCGGAGCGGTCTGGGAATCAAGCCCGATGCCCGCGGTAGTCTGGCGGAATTTATTAAGCAGAAGAGCTTTGGGCAGATCTTTGTTTCGAGAACAAAGCCGGGAATAACGCGAGGAAATCACTATCACCACACCAAGACGGAGAAGTTCTTTGTTGTTGAAGGAGAGGGCTTGATTCGAATGAGAGCCGTCGATGGCGACTCAGTGGAGGAGTATCCCGTAAAAGGCAGTGAGTATCAGGTGATTGACATCCCGCCTGGATATACGCACTCGATCACAAACATAGGCAAGGGAGAGATGGTTACCTTGTTCTGGTCGAGCGAGATATTCAATCCGGATCGGCCGGATACATACTATCTGCCGGTTGATGTTGAGACTCAGCATAAAAGTATGCCGCAGGAGAATGCATGAAGGTTGCAACAATACTCGGTACTAGGCCAGAGATTATTCGATTGTCGCGGGTGATTGCAGCATTGGATCGTTATACGAATCACGTATTGATCCATACTGGCCAGAACTATGATTACGAGTTGAATCAGGTATTCTTCGAGGATCTCGGGATTCGCCAGCCAGACCGGTTTCTGCAGGCGGCTGGAAAGAATGCTGCCGAGACCATTGGGTTGGTGATCTCCAAATCAAGCGAGGTGTTCGCCGAGGTGAAACCGGATGCCGTACTGATCCTTGGCGACACAAATAGTTGTCTAGCCGCGCTGGCGGCGAAACGACTGAAAATTCCTGTTTTCCACATGGAAGCTGGAAATCGGTGCTTTGACGAGCGGGTTCCAGAGGAGATCAACCGAAAGATCGTCGACCACATCAGCGACATCAATCTTCCCTATAGTGACATCTCCCGCGAATACCTTTTGCGTGAAGGAATTGCGCCCGATCGTGTCATCAAGACCGGCAGTCCCATGTACGAAGTGCTTACGTATTATCGTCAGAAAATTGACCACTCGGACGCTTTGGCTCGGCTAGGCCTTACAGAAGATGGCTATTTCATGGTGAGTGCACATCGCGAAGAGAACATTGACTCACCAAGGCATTTTAAGAATCTGATCAAAGTTCTGGAAAGTGTAGCCTCGGAATATCAACTTCCCATCATTGTCTCCGTACATCCACGCACACAGAAGCGCATTGACGCAGAGGGCGTGAAGTTTTCTGAAAATATACGTCCGGTGAAGGCGATGGGCATGTCTGACTATGTTCATCTGATGATGAAAGCTCAGGCAACGCTGTCGGACAGCGGAACAATCACCGAAGAATCGTCGATTCTCAATTTCCGAGCCCTAAACATCCGCGAAGCCCATGAACGTCCTGAAGGCATGGAGGAAGGTGCGGTGATGATGACCGGGCTTGACCCGGAGTGTGTCCTCAATGCTCTGAAGGTTCTTGAGGCACAGCCTAGGGGAGAACAGCGGATGCTGCGTTTAGTGCAGGATTACGACATTCCAAATGTGTCTGAGAAGGTGGTACGGATTATTTATAGCTATATGGCGTATGTAAACCGTGTCGTGTGGCATAAACAATAAGATTTGATGTAATTCAGGAGAAGTGCTTGAACCATGTTTTGTAACATCAGGAGATTCTCTTAGCGCATGAAAATCCTCATATTGTCGCAGTGGTTTGATCCAGAGCCAGGTTGCAAGGGGCTGTTGTTCGCTCGGGAACTGGTCGCACGAGGGCATGAGGTCGAGGTGCTTACCGGCTTTCCCAACTATCCAGGGGGAACAGTTTATCCTGGTTATCGGATACGCCCTTGGGTACGCGAGAGACTTGACGGGATCGATGTGTTGCGCGTGGCGCTCTACCCAAGCCACGATAACTCTGGACTCCATAGAATCCTCAACTACCTGAGTTTCTCGATATCGTCGGCGGTGTTCGGCGCAGCTTTAATCAGGAAGCCGGACGTGATGTATGTTTACCATCCACCCATTACTGTTGGCTTTGCCGCGACGGTGATTGGATTCCTTCGCAGGACGCCCTTCGTCTACGATATTCAGGATCTTTGGCCTGACACGGTCGCGGCCTCAGGGATGATGTCGAATTCAGTGGCGCTTGGTTTGTTGGGGAGTACGTGCAAGTTCGTATATCGTAGCGCCAACCATCTCACAGTTCTTTCCCCCGGGTTCAAGGAAACATTGGCCAGACGAGGAGTTTTGCCGGACAAAATCGATGTAATTTACAACTGGTGCGATGAGACGGTTTTTAAGCGTGATTATAAGTGCGGAGCACGCCTAGCCAGTAGCGCAGATAAGTTCAGCATTCTCTTTGCCGGAACGATGGGTACAGCCCAAGGGCTCGTTAGTGTGCTACTGGCTGCGCAGATCTGTCAGCGTTCAGTGCCATGCGCTGAGTTTGTTTTTGTGGGTGGTGGCGTGGAACGGGCTAAGCTGGAGAGAATGGCCGAGGAAATGAAACTTGACAATGTCAAATTCATGCCCAGACAGCCGATGGACGCCATGGGTGGAATACTCTCCGGCGCGGACGTTTTACTAGTGCACTTGAAAGATGATCCACTATTTCGCATTACTATCCCTTCGAAGACACAGGCTTACCTTGCCGCGGGAAAGCCAATCCTGATGGGGGTTCGCGGCGATGCTGCCGAGTTAGTGAAGCAGTCACAGTCCGGCGTCCTCTGTGAACCGGGAAATCCACAAAGCATTGCGGAGGCGGTAAAGGAACTAGCCGGCGCTGGACCCGAGCGGCTCGCCGCCATGGGCCACAACGGCAGAGCGTTCTATGAACGCGAACTCTCCATTTCCAGTGGCGTCGAAAAGTTTGACCGCGTTTTCAAGGCGGCTGCCAATCCCTCGCCGGGCTTGTGCCATCGTCAGAGCGGATGGCGGTTCTGGATCAAGACAGCGTTCGATCGCGGCGCCGCACTTTGCGGACTCATCATCCTGTCGCCTGTATTCATAGCCGTAAGCGTGCTGGTTTGGTTGTCCATGGGACGCCCAATCCTGTTCCGGCAACAACGGCCGGGACGGTTCGCAAAACCATTTTGGCTGCTCAAGTTTTGCACCATGACAGACGAGCGCGATGCGGGCGGGAAGCTGTTGCCCGATGCGGAGCGGTTGACTCGTGTTGGACTATTGCTGCGCGCGACAAGTCTTGACGAGTTGCCCCAGTTGTGGAACGTGCTTCGCGGGGACATCAGCCTCGTGGGTCCAAGGCCCCTGCTGATGGAGTATTTACCCCGCTATTCGCCCGAGCAGGCGCGGCGCCATGACGTAATGCCGGGAATTACTGGTTGGGCTCAGATCAACGGCCGCAACGCGTTGACCTGGGAAGAGAAATTTGAACTTGATGTGTCGTATGTCAAAAACTGGAGCTTGGGACTTGATGCTCTGATCCTCCTGAAGACTGCTGTTGCCGTCCTGAGGCGACAGGGGATAGCCAACGCTGGGCACGCGACTATGCCTGGATTCAAGGGGACCTCAGCAGCCAACAATTTGAACCGCGACGGCACATATGAAATGCACAGATAATTAGCCCAGCAGAGGATTATAAGTACACCCAGGTACATGTCCTAATAGCTCGGCCAACATAACTCAATGGACGATAACATCCGTGCCAACGCAGACCATCGAGGAGGACTCTGGGAGATGAAGAAACGGAACCTGTATATAGTAGGCGCCGGAGATTTCGGTAGAGAAATGGAAAGCCATCTGGACCGAGTCCCCGAAAGCGAGCGTGCCTGGCGAGTTGCAGGTTACCTTGACGACAACCCGGAGGCTCTTGATGGTTATCCTAGTGATTTTAAAGTCCTCGGTTCGCCTCGTGACTTCCAATTTCGAACTAGCGATCTCGCAATTGTTGCGATTGCTACTCCAGATGTAAAGAAAGGGATGGTAGAGGCGATACGAGACCGCGTTGAGCTTTTCACGTTCATTTCCTCAGACGCACTAATTGGCAAGTTCACCAAGATCGGCAAAGGCTGCATTGTTGGACCACGCGTCATAATCGGGCCTAACGTAAGCCTTGGGGATGCCGTTTTCGTTAATTCAGGGTCCATGATTGGTCACGATGTACAAATATCCAGTTTTTGCTCCTTTATGGCAAACAACAATATTGCCGGTAGGTGCAAGATTGGTGAAGGAGCATATTTTGCGTCGACTGTGACAGTCATTCCTGATCGTTCGATCTGTGATAGTGCTTTTATCGGCGCGGGAAGTGTCGTGGTAGGAAATATCAAGAAACGCGGGACTGTCTTCGGTAATCCCGCACGGCATCTTTAGATTCTTACTCCACAAATCGTAAACAGAACTACTTCAACAATTCAGAGGCAGTCTTAACATGTTAAGACTTGTCAGTAAGCGATTGGGATTTTAAGGGCGAAGCCCTTGGCTAGGATTGATCAGACAGGAGAATTACGTGCAGGTCAATGTTCTTGAGTATTTTGAGGCTTACTTGCCCAAGGCAGACCGGGAACGGATTGCAATTGTTGAACAGTCTCGATCCTTTACGTTCGGTCAGGTGGAGGAGGCTGCAAAGCGATGCGCCACTAGCATCCTTACTCGGATGGATGTAACGAACGAATTGATCGCGGTTTTTCTGCCAAAGAGCGCGGAGGTCGTCTTCGCAGACCTCGGAATTGTATATAGCGGAAACATCTATACGAACCTCGATATCAATTCGCCAGAGCAGCGCATTCGCAATATCCTAGGAAACCTGAAACCTTCGCTCGTGCTTGCGAGTCGAGGTAATGGCGAGAAGCTGCGGTCATTGGATGTCCCCGAGGAACGGGTTCTATACATCGAAGATGCCACCTCCAGCGAGGTGGACTTTGACCGTAACGCGCTATGGAGGAGACTGGGCAGGATCATAGACACGGACCCCTTGTGCGTGATCAACACGTCGGGTTCAACCGGCACGCCGAAGGGCGTAACGCTGAGTCACCGCGGGACCATCGATTTCATGGACTGGACGTTCACGACCCTTGGATTGGACGGATCGGAGCGCATCGGAAGCCTGTCCCCCTTCTACTTCGACATCTACACGCTGGAATTGATTACGATGCTGGCGAAGGGCGCGGCGTTGGTGATAATCCCGGATGGGCTGGCAACGTTTCCTGCGAAATTGATGGAGTTTCTCGCCGCGCGGAAGATAAACTTCCTGTTCTGGGTGCCGTCGATCATGGTTAATATTTCGAGCCAGGGGCTGCTCAATAAGTTCCTGCTTCCGGAAATAAAGAAGGTTCTGTTTGCGGGCGAAGTCTTCCCAACTAAACATTTGAACCGCTGGCGGCACGCGCTTCCACAGGCGAAGTTCGTGAACCTTTACGGGCCCATAGAGATTCACGTGGACTGTACTTATTTCGTCCTCGATCGCGAACTTGGTGACGATGAGCTGCTGCCAATAGGGTTTCCATGCAGAAACACTGAGGTCCTGATCCTGAACGGGGAGAACAAGCGGTGCGAAGCCGGAGAGCAGGGCGAGCTGTGTATCCGTGGGAGTTCACTCGCGATGGGCTACTGGAACGATCCGGAAAAGACGGCGGCAGCGTTCGTACAGAATCCGCTGAATACGCGTTACCCTGAATTGATTTACCGCACTGGTGACATCGGCTATCGCAACGAACGGGGCGAGATTTGTTTCGTCGGTCGGAAAGATTTTCAGATCAAGCACATGGGATACCGCATCGAGCTTTCAGAGATTGAGCATCGAGTGCTGTGTGTGGAGGGAATCGCCAACGCTTGCGTCTTGTACAACGCAGGCAGAAAGGAAATATCGCTCTTCTTTGAGTCGAAGGGAGAGCAGGTGACCCCTGCAGCGATTCGCAAAGAGCTGTCGTCGATCTTCCCAAAGTACATGCTGCCGACGGCGTTCTATCCCTTGGAGGAGTTACCGCGCAATCCAAATGGGAAGATCGACCGCAATGGCCTGCTTCGCACACTGCGAGGTGAAGCGTGATCGAGCAACTCCGGTCGGTCTGTCAGTATGACGCTGCGGTAAGGCGTCTCAAGACAGGAGCGACAGCATTTACGACCACTTGTTTTGCATCCCCCATGCAGATTCGAGAGTGGGCGGAGCGAGGAGTTTTGTCGTCTATCAGCACCTCACGAGCGTTTCTCTTATTGCGCAAGAGCCGTGATGTGATTCACCTATCGCACGTGGCGGCAGACCAGCAGTCTCTCAGTGACGCGCTGCATCTTTTGGACGAGTTGACGATGGCAGAACCTATTGTCGCGGATTTGGTCGGTCAGCCTGCGGAAGTCGAGCAGATCGCCAGAAGTTACGCATTGCGAGGCTTTAGCTCGTATAGGGAACTTGCTCGCATGACGCGTATTGGCAGCGTTAGTGCTGAGCGGAACTTGCCCGAGATGGCGGTTCATCGGGCAGTGCACGGTGAGGCGGCTGGTGTGTTGGCATTTCTTGAAAGGCTGCTCGACCCTCTCTCAGAGCAGATTCCCGAGCTTGAGGATATGGAGTGTGCTGCGGATCGTGGGCAGATTCTAGTTGCAGGCAATGGAAATGCGATTGAGGGAGTACTGACCTTCCAGACAATTGGACTTTCCACGACCTTGCGATATTGGTTTGTGGCTCTAGGAGATCGAAATCGGGGAATCGGTGCCGCTTTGATGCGCAGTTTCCTGAAGCAAGTCGTAGGAAGCCGCCGTATTGTTTTGTGGGTATTTTCCGACAATGCGGACAGCATCGCCAAATACGAGCACTACGGATTTCGGCGGGGAAATCTGGTGGATCGGATCATGCTTAAACCAGTATCAGGAGGCGTCGGTTGAAGACCATATTGGAAATACTCACAGAGATTCGCCCGGAATTTGATTTCACCGGATCAGAGGACTTCATTGAAGAGGGCCTGTTGGACTCGTTCGATGTTGTGACACTGGTAAGCGACATCGAAAAGAATTACGACATCTCGATTGAAGGCGTGGACATTCTTCCGGAAAACTTCCGCAACGCAGCGGCGATCAAGACGCTTCTGCAAAGATATGGTGTTCACCAATGAATTTCACTTTCAAGCAGCGCGCGATTACCGGCTTGTTGACCGTAATTCCATCCAATGAGCGCAGTTTCGTTGATGAGATGGCTAACTTCAACTTCCCAGAGAAACGCTCACTGAAGCTGAAGGAAGTCATGGGGTACGATAAACACAGGATTGTCGATGGGGCAGTATGTATATCGGATCTGGCCGTTGCAGGAATGGAACACCTTTTCGCGAATAGGCTGCTGGACCGTAACGGGTTCGATGCGCTCATTGTCGTGACCCAGTCGCCCGACTACATCATGCCACCTACCAGCAATGTTATTCAAGGGCGTTTAGGCCTGAAGCAGGACCTGCTGTGCATGGACATCAACCAAGGCTGTGCAGGATTCCTTATTGGGCTAATGCAAGGATTCCTGCTATTGGACCAGCCTAGTGTCGAGCGCGTGGTACTGATAAACGCAGATGTTCTGAGCCGCAAGGTTTCTCCGAAAGATCGCAATAGCTACCCACTGATTGGCGATGCAGCGTCCATAACGATTCTGGAGCGTACCGATGACGCAACACCGATCTACATGAACCTGAAGATGGATGGATCGCGGCGCGATGCCTTGCAGATTCCTGCTGGTGGGATGCGGCATCCTGCAGGCGCGGAGACAGCAGTGATGAGCGAGGATGCGGATGGAAACTTGAGATCGCTGGACAATCTCGTGATGGACGGCTCTGTTGTTTTCAATTTTGTTCAGTTCGAAGTGCCGCCGATGATCGAAGAAATACTCCATACTGCTGACAAGAAGATGGAAGATGTGGACGCGTTTCTGTTTCACCAGCCCAACCGCTTTATGCTGGAGAAGCTGGCAAGCCGGATGAGGGTGCCGAGTGACAAAATGCCATCCAATGTAGTGGAACATTTTGGCAACAGCAGCGGGGTGACAATACCGATTGCGATTGCATTCAATTTACGTGATAAGATTACCTCCGGCGGGTTGTATGCCTGCTTAAGCGGTTTTGGCGTCGGACTAACATGGAGTTCAATGTTGATGCGTTTGGGACCGATGCGGTTTTGCGACATGATGACATTCTGATAGGAGATCAAATGGAAAACCTTTTGACAAAAGTCGCCGAGATTCTTGAGGTCGATGAGGTGAAGCCGACCGACATTCTAGATGATTTTGAGGAGTGGGATTCACTTGCGGTGCTGTCGGTGATCGTAATGATCGACAGCGACTATCATATTAACCTCACCGCGAAAGAGATTCGCAAATGCAGCACAGGTCAGGAGCTTCTGGATCTTGTGGTGAGTAAGACTTCTAAGTAATCGTGCTGAGAGAGTGGAGCAATTGACTAATCACGTTGTAGCAGAGCTTTTGGATCTGAACGGGAAGCACTTTTTCGTGACGGGTGCGTCATCGGGCATTGGGCAGGCCGTAGCGTGGTTATTCGACAGCCTAGGTGCGCGGCTGACTTTGGTCGACTTGAATAGCGCCGGCTTGGAAGAGACGGCCGCGCGATGTTCACGAAATGACCATCAGTTGTTCGAATTCGATCTATCGCATGTGGAAGCGATCGATTTCCTAGTGAAGAACGCAGTGGCCGGCGTAGGGGCCCTTGATGGATTTGTGCATTGTGCAGGTATACAGACGGTGATGCCAGCACGAGTGCTGACGGCTGCAGCATGGCGCAAGATATTCGCCGTAAACGCCGAGAGCGGCCTTGCCGTTGCGAAATGCTTTAGCAGCAAAAGAGTCCGGGCCAACAACGGCGGGTCAATTGTGTTTATATCGAGCGCGATGGCCTTGGTGGGATCGCCTGGTGCGACGGCCTATTCGATGAGCAAGTCGGCCTTGCACGGGATAGCACGATCGCTTGCGCTTGAATTTGCCGCGAACAGAATTCGTGTGAACTGCATAGCGCCCGGCTTCGTGAAGACGCCAATGTTCGAGCGGGTAGAGAGGCTGTGGAACGATTCTCGGCGGGCTGCGGTTGAGGCACAGCATCCCCTGGGATTTGGATCTCCCAATGACATTGCCAACGCCGCAGCGTTCTTGTGTGCAAATACTGGACGGTGGATCACGGGTACAGTCATGGTTGTAGATGGCGGCTATCTGGCGCAATAATGACCGGAAGGGAGATGTAGTGCAGTCATGACATCAGAGGGCATTGCGACACCCCACAACTATGTTTTGCTGACAGGTTCATCATCTGGCATGGGCCGTGAGATGGCAATTCAGATGTCTCGCGAACGTCGACTTATTCTGGGTGGGCGTGACTCTGTGCGGCTGAATGAGACCCGACAGGCCTGTTACGAGCCGGAAAAGCACATCATTTGGCAGTTTGATCTGTCGTTAGTCGATGAATTGGCCCCAAGCATCACAGCGCTGCTCGCAGCAGAGAAGGCGAGGGTCTCGGCATTCGTCCACTGTGCCTCTGTGCTCAAGATATTGCCACTCAGGAGCCTGACATTGGAACAAATTCGCGATACATTCAACACCAACTTTTTCTCTGCCATGGAACTGACGAAAGTGCTGATGAAGAAGAAAATCAACGACCGACAGCTTCGTAGCCTTGTCTTTATTTCAAGCATTGCAAGCAAGTTCGGCGCGCGCGGGTTCAGCGCCTATAGTGCCAGTAAGGGCGCATTGGATGCGCTCATGAAATCGCTGGCTGTAGAACTGGCACCAGAGGTTCGTGCTAACTCAGTGCTCCCAGGAGGAGTGCACACGAGTATGACGGACAGAATCTTCAAAGACACAGAGATGGTGGCTAAGTTTGAGCACGACTACCCACTCGGCATCGGCAAGACCACGGACATTGTTAACGTAGTCGAGTTTTTGATCTCAGAAAAGTCGCGGTGGATTACAGGGCAGCAGATCGTCGTCGATGGCGGCAGAACAGTGAACATCACAGCTTGAACGAGCTGGAACGAGGTATCGAGTCAACAACGATGGAGGAGAATCCTTTGAATCGTCCGGCATGCAGACTGGCGCCTGTGCAGGTCGGCGGGTTTGCTGTGTATCAGATAGTGAGTGCTTTCTATCGCCAGAATTGCTATTTCATCGTGGAGAAAGAAACTGCGGCAGCCGTTGTTATCGACCCCGGATACGGGGCGTGCTCGGTAGTAAATACACTCTTGGCTGAGACGGGCTGCGCGTTGTTATACATCGTATTGACGCACGGACACATCGATCACATCGCGAACCTGAACGAGTTGCGCGCGCACTGGCCATGCAAAGTTGTGGCGACTTCTGTAACATCCGATATGCTTTCGTTCCCGAAGAAGAATTTGTCTGCGTTCCATCCTGTTGCACCGTATGCGGCGGAACGCGCCGATATTCTGATGCAAGAGGAGTCTAAGAGGTTGCCGTGGGGGATGGAAGGGATCATCCTTCATGCGTCACCGGGGCACACCGCGGGTTGCATCATGGTCGAGATGCAGCGGATGCTATTTACTGGAGACACACTTATCAAGGATGAGAAGACCGTTGTGAAGCTGCCAGGAGGGAATGATACGAGACTTGCAAAGAGTTTGAAGTTTATTTTTGAAGCATTTCCGTCGGAGTGTATCTTGTTCCCTGGCCACGGAGAATCGCTTTTGCTCGGCAACACTCAACCTGAGATCCACTGTCCTTTCTATGCGCGGCAGAGCAATGAGAAATAAGAACGTGGTCTGCCTTGCAGTCGAGTACTAGTGGGTGGCACTGTGTCGCTAAGTAAGTATCCTCCGGCAGAGCAGGAGCTTTACGGTTGCGGGTTCCTCAAAGGGCCTTTCCGCAACAGTTTAAAGGCAAAAGCAACTGCAACAGTAAAAGCGACGAGATGCAAAACCAAGGCATACTCCCGGAATTGTCAAAACTTGGCTGTCTCCCCGGCAGATCTCGGGATTTCCCCGTTTGTAATAATAATGTAGGGATGGCGAGGGAGGCATGAGCTTTGATTGGTCCAGATGTTTGCCCAGGAGAAATAATGGCGTAAAGCGACGGTCGATTTGTGGGCGATCGCATGGAGTGGCGGCTTGGAGTTGGCGATCACATTCTCGTCGGGCTGGTTTATATTGAGGTTGTTCAAACCTTTGAAAGCAGTGGTAGGGAAGACATGACAGGTGTAAGTGAACTTGGTAGATGTTCAGTCGGTAAGACCACGAGTTCAGAGTTGCTTTTGGCGACGAGCAAGTCTGCTCTTGGAGCGTGGCCTTTTTTTGAGAAAGATGAGATTGAAGCAGTCATGCGCGTTCTTCAGTCCGGGAAAGTCAATTATTGGACTGGCGACGAAGGCCGACTCTTCGAGAAGGAATTCGCCGCGTTCGTGGGCTGCAAACATGCCATTGCACTAGCCAACGGCAGCGTAGCTCTGGAATGTGCCTTGAAAGCTTTGGGTATCGGTCCAGGCGACGAAGTGATAACCACCAGCCGAACCTTCATTGCTTCGGCTAGTTCTGCGGTTATGGTTGGCGCCCGTCCGGTAATTGCGGATGTCGATCACGAGAGCCAGAACCTTACTGCCGAAACCATTCGGAGAGTATTAACGCCGCGCACCAAAGCAATCGTTGCAGTGCACTTGGCGGGATGGCCGTGCGAAATGGACGACATTCTTGCACTGGCACACGAGCGGGGCATCAAGGTTGTGGAGGATTGCGCCCAGGCGCACGGCGCCATCTACAAGGGACATCCGGTCGGGTCACTCGGTGACGTGGCCGCATTTTCATTTTGCCAGGATAAAATCATGACGACAGCCGGCGAGGGCGGAATGGTGACGACGAACTCAGCCGAGTTGTGGAACACCATGTGGTCTCTCAAGGATCACGGGAAAAGCTACGACGCGGTTTACCATCGTGAGCATGCTCCTGGATTTCGATGGCTCCATGAATCCTTCGGAACCAATTGGCGCTTGAGTGAAGTGCAGTCAGCCGTGGGTAGAATTCAGCTTGGAAAACTCCCTAATTGGCTCTCCGTTCGCCGCAAGTACGCTCAGATCCTGACGGAAACGTTCGCCACTTTGCCGGGTTTGCGTGTCACGATGCCGCCGAAGCACATTGAGCATGCCTACTACAAGTATTATGCTTTCGTGCGTCCAGAGGCGCTTGGTCCCGGGTGGACACGCGATCGGATTATCGAGGCAATCAATGCTGAGGGAATTCAGTGCTTCAGTGGAAGCTGCAGCGAGATCTATTTGGAAAAGGCATTTCCCGCCGAGTGGAGACCGGAGAGCCGATTGCCGGTTGCTTGCGAACTGGGAGAGACGAGCTTGATGCTTCTTCTGCATCCAACATTGACCGAAGATTATATGCGCGCAGCGTGTAGAGCTGTGAAAGGGATCATGTCTATTGCGACAAGCCCAGAGTTCATTGCAGTTCGCTCGTGATCGAACACGACGACCGGTGAAGCTTGAGGCCGCTACCACATAGGCCTCATCCACACTTATTAATAGAGATGAGCAGGATGAGGCGTTTGCAGCCAAAGAGCAGAATAAATCGAGCATGGTAGGTTGCACGGAGTATTGCAAGATTTAACGAGGCCTTTGCTTTCTCACGAGAGCCATTTCTTAAGCAAAGGCTCTGACAGAAAGTCAAATTGATTATGTGATCGAAAATGTTCTTGAACTCATTAAGACCGCAGCGCGATAGGCCTGCATCCGGGCAACTATTTCTGTGGAGAACATACAGTAATAGTAGACTAATGCTCTAATCGTAGCAGTTTGGTTGGCTCATAAACCCACTTGAAATCTTCTGATGTTCCCCACCCGCATTCCGATTGAATTGAGTAAATGTGGATGATAAATGCAATTTGTCATATGATTCTGAAAACTATGCAAGGTCTGAGAACTATGCACGATCGAGTCGCGTGGTGTCGCAACGCCAAGTAACCAGACTATTCTGTTGTTATCAACGTATCGTTCAAACATTGAAAGAAAAACAATGATAAATGCATTGGTTTGTGGAGCAGGCGGGTTTATTGGTAGTCACTTGGTCAAGCGTTTGAAGTCAGAAGGTTATTGGGTAAGAGGCGTTGACCTGAAACTTCCTGAATATGATGAAACAGCAGCTGACGACTTCCAAATTGCAGATCTCAGATTGTGTGAGAGTTGGCAAACGATCTTTGATAGGGAATTCGATGAAGTTTACCAGCTAGCAGCCGATATGGGTGGGGCCGGCTTTGTTTTCAGCGGCGAGAATGATGCAGCAATTATGCACAACTCGGCGATGATCAATTTGCATTCCGCTGATTATGCTGTCAAAAACAAGGTCAAGCGCCTTTTTTATTCTTCGTCGGCTTGCATGTATCCGGCCTATAACCAAATGGACGCAAGCAGGCCGAATTGTGCTGAGTTAAGTGCTTACCCAGCTGCTCCCGATAGCGAATACGGATGGGAGAAGCTGTTCAGCGAACGTTTGTACTTCGCTTTTCAACGTAATTGCAATCTTGATGTACACATCGCTCGTTTCCATAATATATTTGGTCCTCTTGGAGCATGGACTGGCGGACGAGAAAAGGCACCTGCAGCACTGTGTCGCAAAATTGCTGAAACACCCGATGGGGGCGAAATCGAAATATGGGGAGACGGTGAACAGACTCGTTCATTCTTGTACGTTGATGAATGTGTTGAAGGCGTCCGTCGTTTGATCAGTTCCGATTATTCCGGGCCAGTCAACATTGGATCCGAGGAAATGGTCACAATTAATGGAATGGCAGAAACAATTATGGAGATAGCCGGCAAAAAAATGAATATTAAGCACATTGCCGGACCACTCGGAGTACGTGGTCGCAATTCGGACAATCGATTGATTCAAGAAAAACTGGGGTGGTCCCCGTCGCATACTCTGCGCGAAGGATTGGGAAAAACCTATGCTTGGATTTTCAGACAAGTTGAGGCCATGAAATCCATAGAATAATGGTAAGGAACTGCGTCAAAACGGTAACTGAGTTATTGATGATGATGTCCGATTACCGTTTCTCTTAGAATGTCTGGCTATGAACCGGCTAGGTTATGAGAGTTGTGATGATTCTCGTGGTGGTAGGAATGTAGAAATCGGCCTTATCGATTTACTAGGTTTGTGGATTGGGTGAGAAACTGCACTCCTGTATTCGGCTCTTTCCATAAACCTTCGTTTCTACAGCCACATTTCGTAGCCACCAACATCGAGACGACGATCATCATGATCGCATCGGCTCAGTCCTGCTCGAACCACTTGGGATGATATAGTTCAGCGTTAGGCGGTGCGTGGTCGGTTTATGCAAGAGAATGTTGTCGAAGAGAACTTCTGACGCGGGTTCGCGAATTGTACTGCTCGTAAAATGTTACTTTCGACATATCAGTCTCGTTCTGCGAGGTGCTACGACTGAATGCGGTTCACTAGGTAGATGAAGACAGAGACAATAGTGAATAATAGCCCCGACCTTCGAGTCGGGTTTTTTTTGCTCTCTTGAATATATTGTCCCGGTTCGCAGCCTGTTGAGGTAGCGTGTCAAGGGCGGCGCGAATATACCGCTATTGGTGTTAAGGGCGGAGTAAAAGGGAGCCAGTAGAGGGTTGAGGCAGGGATTTCGGGGGAAGAGTGGCGCGTACACTCCAGTGCGTGGCTGTGGAGAGAAGAGGCACGAGGCGTCACACCGCCATGGGAAGGTCGCAGATGCCCGGCCTGAATCTCTTCAAATCCGTGCAATAAAAATCAGAACTCCCGCCAAACCGATTAGCTCCGTGATTATGGCCTTTGTGAAAAAATAATTGGTCGGAAGACAAATGCCGAGAATCCAATAAGGGAAAGCCTCGGTTGTTGGCGAATAGCGCGCACCCGGCAGAATCGCCCAACCACGGAGAAAATCGCAAGAATCGCAATGCGGACCGGATACCGGCGGAAGAGGTACAAGCCGACAGGCATCCAACCGATTAGGAAGGCTATAGGAGGTAGGTGCATATCGTCGTTGTGGCTTCTCTCTTCATGAATCTGCAGGTAAGTTCTGTTTCAAGTGGCATCAGAGTATGGTGTGGAGTAATTCACAGAGCAGCAGGTGTGAAAGTGCAAGGCCCCTCTTCTCATGGCTGGCGATGATCCATTCTAATAGCATAGGCTCACATACCGTGACGAACGATCATGCTAGCAATCACTGCTTGCAGTCTTGGCCACAAACAAAAGGAATTCCATGAACGAAATTTCTCTTCTGCCGCTTGAAAAGATCATTGAGATATGGCAGATTGATCTTGATAGGCCGTTGAATCCGGATGCAAACCTCGACGCGATTCTTTCAGTTGAGGAGCGCAACCGCGCGGAACGCTACATCTACGCCAGGGACGCGCTCCGTTTCAAGCATTGCCGGGCAATGCTGCGACTCGGACTGGCCTGGTATCTGCAGGAGGTTCCGCAGAACATCCTGTTGGCAGCCAATAGCCACGGAAAACCATATCATGCCGAAGATTCTTCACTGCATTTTAATGTAACTCATTCTGGCGGGCTGGGGTTGATCGCATTTACAACTCTTGGAGAAGTCGGCATCGACGTGGAGGCGAATCATCGCGATGTCGAGGCTCTTGAAATCGCCGCGCAGAACTTTACCGGGAACGAAGCGGCAATGGTTGCAGAAACGCGGACACCGCAAGAACAGGCCCGTATCTTTTTGCGCTTCTGGACAAGAAAAGAAGCCGTGTTGAAAGCTGCGGGTTGTGGTATTCCGCAGGGTTTGGATACAGTTGAAGTATCCAAACAGCCCGTGAACATAGTTCGGTTCAGCAGCGCCCCCGACGGCACCACCGAATCCAACTGGCGTGTACAGGATCTGGATTTGATTGACGGCTTTACTGGAGCTGTTGCTGCGCCTGCAGGAGATTGGTCAATTCTGTTAAGGTGCGTCAGCCTCGAAGACGCAGTCAATGGTTTCGCAGCGGTCCTTCCCAGAGAGCACCTCGTACAGAGAGAGCGCAGTTAGCCGAAATCCTACAGCAAATCGCCTGGGTACCGCGGAGTTTCCCAGAACCGGTGAATTGAGACAATTAATTGACGAAAAACACGAGTCAAATAAATAACGTATGCGCGTGATGACAATAAAATGACATTCCGATAGAACTACTATCATTTTGAATCACAAATCGGGTTTAGTTTCAGGGGGACAAACCTCTAAGGAGTTTTAAATCTATGCGTTAAACGGATAGAAGAGCGGAGTAACATGTGCGTCTACACTAATAATTCAAATGTCGGTTACTTGGATAATTCTGCAAGAATTTGTGAATCTTTGAAATCTATTGCCACATCGAAACTGTACTTGGCGATAGTATCGCCTGTCTGTGACGGCCATCATTAACATGAATGAGAGGAACCTGCGATGCGATCCATCGAACACGATGACCCGACAAGCGAGAGATGTATTTACCCGAATCTGAAGTTGCGCATGTATACGACCGGAATGCGCCAAAATAGGCTCGCCAAGCTGGTAGGCATCGATGAAGCCTACCTGAGCCGGATCATCAATGGCGTTCGCGTACCGAGGCTGCAGATGCGATTGGAAATCGCGAAGGCCCTGGGAAGCGAAGTTGAGTGGCTGTTCGAACAAGCTCGCGCCGAGGCCGCCATAAACATGATGGTTCAGAACACGAGGATAGGAAAGAACATTTTCAGCGAAGATTGAATCACTGTATTTCTTTTTTCTCTTCGGGTGCCGTAAGCGATCCGCTTGGCGCCACCGTATAGCAAACAGAACAAATGAATTCATACTATTGGCACTCAGATGGGGGTGATATGGGCGAAGCCTGCTTCAACGCTGAAAATCGGGTCGGCAAGATGCCGATTTCGGGAAGCCCTAATCCTGCCTGGTATGCAGTGCAAACCGCATACCGCTATGAACAGCGCGTAGCCATGGGTCTAACCATGAAGGGCTTTAGGATCTATCTTCCGCTGCTACGCGAAGCTCGCCAATGGACAGATCGCCGTAAGATCATTGACGTTCCGGCGTTCAGCGGCTATCTGTTTGTGTACTGTGAGCCCAGTTTGCACAACCGTGTAAGAGTGCTGGAGACAAGCGGAATTGTTCGCTTGCTGGGAGGAAATCATGCGCCGAGCGAAGTTCCCGAGCATGAAATCGAGGCTGTTCGCCGCACGCTCGATAGCGGAGTGGCGTGCGACACTTGCGATGCTCTAACGCCGGGCACTTTGGTGAGGGTAAAGCGGGGCGCGCTTGCTGGCGTGCAGGGACGCTTGGCACGGATCAAGAATAGCCTTCGGTTAGTAATTACGATTACATCCTTCGCCCAGGCCATTTCGGCCGAACTTGGCGTAGACGACGTGGAAGCCGTCTATGAACGACAATTCGTGGAGCGACTATCATGTTGAAATCAAGAGATTCCCGTGTTGCCATTTTGGGTGTGGCTGTTGACAACCTCACGATGGATGAAGTCCTGGACTCCGTGGAAGCCAAGATCGCAGAGGGCGGATTCCATCAGATTGCAACAGCGAACGTGGATTTCATCATCAACTCCATCCATGACGAGGAACTATACGAAACGCTTGCGCGCTGCGATTTGGTTCTTGCGGACGGCTTGCCACTGGTGTGGGCATCGCGACTGCTGGGGACGGGGCTGAAGGAGCGTGTGACCGGAGTTGATCTGGTACCCCAACTAGCGAGATTGTCTGCCAAGCGCAGCTATCGAATCTTCCTGTTGGGAGCGAGCGAAGATAGTTCCGCCGGCACTGCGGCCTGGATGGAAAGTAATTTCCCTGGCGTATGCATTGCCGGACGTTATTGCCCTGAATTTCTTCCATTGGAAGAGATGGATCACGAGGTGATATTGTCGAAGATCGAAAAGGCCAAGCCGGATATCCTTCTGGTGGCCTTTGGAAATCCCAAGCAGGAAAAATGGCTGACCATGCATCGGCAGCGGTTGGAGGTTCCTGTCTGCATGGGAGTAGGCGGCACATTTGACTTTCTGAGCGGCAGACTCTCCCGTGCGCCGCTTTGGATGCAGAAGAGTGGCATGGAATGGCTTTACCGGACGATTCAGGAGCCATCGCGACTTGGAAAGCGCTATTTCAGCAATGCCGTGGGGCTTATGCGATATCTGCCGATTCAGCTTGTGGCAATGGCCATGCAGGGGAAACGCCGCCAGCAGGCGCTTATTACGAAAGAGATGGTTGGGTCGGCTATTGTTCTGCGAATAGACGGCGATTTCACTGGCACGCTATTGCCGGGGTTTGAGTCCGATGTTCGCAGCGCGGTTCTTTCCGGTTCTCATGTAGTGCTCGATATGAGCAATACAGATTACATTGGAGCGGACGCGCTAGCCTCGCTCATTTACGTGATGAATGTTGCCCGCAGCTGGAAGCGTGAACTCTGGCTAGCCGGGCTGGATCAGCTTCTCGTCCGGGTTGTGGGGGCTTCGCGGTTAAGGCTCTTCTTTCGCATGGCCCCAAAAGTCGCGGAGGCATTGCGGCGCATTCAGCCGGAACTGATACCTGTTCCCCAATCCGGCAACGACTGGGCGTTCTGCCGTATTGGCGGCCAATTGATTCCAATTCACGTTGAGGAAGTTCCCGAGGTGTACCGCCAAGTAAGGCAATTACTCCACCGTGGATTTGCTGACCAGCCGATTCCGATGCTGCTGCCCGACGGACGTGAAATATCCGAGCGATTGGTTTCTGAAGACGCCCTATGAAAGTTTGATATGCATAGGCGAAGGCAAATTAAGTGATCAGCCGGGGCGCTCACTCGCCACCAATAACATAGAACTTCTCTGTACTAGCTTCCGCGCAACGGCGGTCCGATACGCAAGGAAACTCGGAGATAAACCTTATGCTTCTATTGCAAGCGCTTCACTTGTTCGGGTTCTTGCTCGTGTTGGCTACGATGCCCTTGCTCGCGGAACTTCTCGTTCTGACCGGTGCGGCTCTGTTGCCCGCGGCCCGCAAGGAAATTCAAGATACAGGAACAGAAGCGCTTCCGATCACTGTATTGGTTCCGGCCCACAATGAAGAAGCTTTGATCGGGCGCTGCATTCGAAGCGTGCTGGCTGGCGCTGATTCAGGGATTGAACTGCTGGTGGTTGCGCACAATTGTTCCGATGCAACGACGACAGAGGCAGAGGCTGCCGGCGCACGTGTACTGCTGCTGAATGATCCCGGCCAGGCTGGCAAGGGTAGCGCTCTGCGCTTCGGGTTTGCAGCAGCGCTGGCAGGACCTTCACAGGCAGTGCTGGTAATCGATGCCGATTCAGTTGTGAGCGCCGGACTGATTGCCGCGGTGCGGCAGAGATTTCTGAGGGGTGCACAAGCGCTTCAATGCCGTTATGAGGTGAACAATCCACATGACAATCAGCGCACTAAGCTGATGACGCTTGCTTTTCAAGCATTCAACGTAATCCGGCCGCGAGGCCGTGAGCGTCTCGGCCTTTCAGTGGGCATACTTGGAAACGGTTTTGCTCTTCACCGGAAAACGCTGGAGCGGATATCATATGGAGCGGATTCCATCGTTGAAGATCTGGAATATCACCTGACTCTGATTCGAGCCGGCATTCGTGTAGAGTTCGTAGACACGGCTGCGGTTCGCGGCGAGATGCCGGTTACCGATCAAGGTGCGCGCACGCAACGCGCTCGTTGGGAAGGCGGGCGTCAGCGCATGATGAGGCGCTGGGTTCCAAAATTGATGGCCGATCTGTTGCGCGGACGAGTACGGGTTATCGAACCGCTTCTTGATCTTCTGGCGCTGTCGATCGCTACGGAAGTGTATCTTCTGCTGGTTGCGGTTTGCTTGCCTGATGAATGGCTCCGGCTATATGTGCTGGGAGCCTTTCTGGTCTTGGCCGTTCACATCGCCGTCGCAGCCAGTTGTGGTTCGAGTTTCTGGGAAACGATGAGAATCCTGGCCTCTGCCCCAGCCTACATCTTATGGAAAGTCAGACTTCTCCCTGAGATCTGGCGTACATCACGAACAGATTCCGCCTGGAAGCGCACTGAGCGCGATTTCCCCGCCGATGGTCAGTGACCTGTCAAGCCAGAATGATCTACCCATGCTGCGCAAGCGCAGAAGGAGTTTACAGTGAACCCAACGTATCGACGTTATACTCTCACTCTTTGCAACTCTGTTGTTCTTGCGATCGGCATGACCTGTCCGCCTATTGTCATGGCCAAGTCGCCAGAAGATCCGCCGGTGGCCAGAGAATCGTCGCGGACCGCGCAGCAGGGCGCCGATTCCACGCAGGATTCCCTGCCGAATCCAAAATTGAAATTGAATCCGCTTGAAGCATTGCGAAGGTTCGAGCCGCCCGTGGATGAGGAATATACGTTGGGAGCGGGGGATGAGATTTCCATTCAATATGCCGGCAGGCCGGATTTGGATAGCAAGGATGTAATTGGTCCGGACGGTCGTACCACCTTGCCGTTGGCGGGGCCGATCGAAGTTGCTAACCTGACCCGCGAAGCAGCCGGGCAGAAGATTACCCAGGTAATGTCGGCTTACTATACCAATTTGAGAGCGACGGTGAAGGTTGAGAAATACGGCTCAAACCATGTCATTCTGCTAGGAGACGTAAAAAATCCTGGAACTGTGAATTTTGACCAGACGCCAACCCTGCTGGAGGTGCTCTCCAAAGGCGGCATCGAAGCTCGTCCCGACGGCAATGTGCCCGAGCAGTGTGTGATCTACAGGGGGGATGAGGTGTATTGGGTAGATCTGCAGGAATTGCTGGCAACGGGCAGCCCCTTGGCGAATCTTCGATTGCGCCGCAACGACCTGGTCTTTGTGCCGGCATTATCCACCAGAACCGTCACAGTGATGGGACAAGTGCAGCATCCGGGGCAGGTAGTATTGAAGCGTGATTCGACGCTCGCTTCTGTTCTCGGCGATTCAGGCGGCTTGAGTGAAGGTTCCGGCAGCAACCCGGAAGTCCAGGTCGTCCACCATTCCAAGGGTGACAAAACTCAGTATGTTCGCTTCAACGATTTACTCAAACCGAATGGCGGCATGGAAATCTCGCTTTATCCCGGAGACATCATCTATGTTCCGAAAAGTGGTCTCGCCAAGGTTGGCTTCGTGTTGCAACAACTGGCGCCATTCTTGACAATGGGTAGTTTCGCAGCGCTGGCAGTGCACTAACTCAGAGAGGTTAGCCATGTTCAACTCGACGTCGACGAAAGTATCCCTGGAAGGCTCAAAGAGCGAACCCCTCTTCCCGCAGAAGCCGGCTGGCTCCTCTGAAATGCCGCGTCCGGCTATCAATGTGATTGGAAGTCTCCTTCGCCACTGGTTTATCGCGGTGCTGGTGTTTGCCTTTGTTTCTGGCTGTGGGGCCTACATCCTCTGGAAGAAGGCCAAACCCGTATATGAGTCGCATAGCGTGGTCTATGTTTCACCGAAGTTTCCCAAGATGCTGGCCAGCGACAGCGAGGTCGAACTTCCCTATGACTCTTATGTCCAGGATCAGATCCAGACAGTTACGCGGCACGACATAATCGGCGATGCCATATCAAAGCTTCCGTACTCGGTGCGGAAACGGAGTGGTTCAGCTCTGCCCTATGAGATTCAGGTTTTGCAGAATACGCTCGAAGTGAAGAGAATAGGTTCTACTTATGAGATATCCATTGGGCTGAGCGGCCCCTCACCGAATGGCTTGTCCGATATTGTGAATACAGTTACCGAGACGTATGTTGAAAGGATCAAAAACGAGGAGTTTTACGGGCTCGACGATAGGCTGAATACGCTCCATCAGGAAAAGGACAGGCTCCAGAAGGAGATGGACGACCGTCTAGCAGAACAAGCGCAGCTTTTGCAGCAGTTGGGCGTAGCAACGATTTCGTCTTTGCAAAGTGCGGCGAACCCCTATGACTCGACGTTGCAGCAACTGCGTGACCAGTTGGCCACCGCGCGTATGCAACGTCAGGCGGCCGAGGCGCAATTGGCGACTGTGCTGAAAGAGAACGGTTCCGGGGGTACGGTCGTTATGGACGCAAACGCTGATGAAGCAATTGCCGCCGATTCCGGGCTATCTGGCATGAGAAGTGCGTTGAACAACCGTCGGGCCGTGCTGATGCAAGAAATGAACGGCCTACGTACGGATCATCCTGTCTACCAGAAAGACAAGGAAGAATTGGATTCGATTGACGTGGCGATGAACAACTTGAGGGGCAAAGCTGGCGATCACTTGCAGGACAGGCTGCGCCAGGACGTGGCGCGCACACGAATGATTGAGATCCAACTGACAAAGGAATTGGCAGAGAAAACGCATATGGCTACCTCGGCTGCGCCCAAGTTCCAGAGAGCTACGGAACTGGGTCCAGAGATCGACAGCCTCCAAAAAGCGTATAACGCTGTGAACGACCGCATTCGCGACCTCGATCTGGAAAGCAGTTCGCCTGGGTCTATTCATGTGTCCTCGAAAGCGCTCACCCCGCTTGGACCGGAACAGAGCAGACTGCGAATCTTCGTGCTTGCCCTGATTCTGTTTAGTTTGGTCTGCGCCACTGCCGCCCCGGTTGGTATTGATATTCTGGACGAGAGAATCTATACGACCCAAGACGTCGAGCGTGTGGTTGGCTTTCACCCACTCGGCGTTCTGCTTGACAAGGACGAGTTCCGTCAAGAGGTTGCGGACGAGTATTATTTTCGCCTGGCGGCAGGCATCGATCATGCCGTCCGGGATTCTGGAGCGCGAACCTTCCTGTTTACTTCTCCAACACATGGCTGCGGAACGAGCACCATTGTAAGAGAGCTCAGCAGTAAACTGCGAAGTCTGGATCTGAGAACCTGGACGATCATGGCATCGGCATTTGAAGGAATCGAGAGTGCTCCGAACGACGTTTTCTGGCGCTCCGAACTGCTTCTGCAAAGGCGTAACAAGGCCGATGATATTCATCCCGCCGCGCTTGCCCCTATTTCCGCAATTCGCGACCATGCAGCAAATCGCACGGGACAGGAAGGACCCGCCCCAAATACAGTGGCGCGGGCGCTGCATCACGCTGGCGAACAGTATGATGTGGTTCTTATCGATGCAAATCCACTGCCAATTTCAGCGCATACAGAGTATTTGGCGCGCCTTTCCGATGCAACTGTGATTGTTGTGGAGTCCAGCACAACCACCAAACAGGAACTGGATCGCGCCGCGCGGCTGCTCGAACGTTTGGAGGTGGCCGGCGTAGCTGTGGTTCTAAACAAGATCAACCTTGGCCGAACCGATAGCGCCTTGAAAAAAGAACTCCGAACCTATCTGCGATCATTTCGTGACCGTCGTTCAACTGCCAAACAGGAGACAGAGCACCGAGAATCAGATCGACGAGAAAAGGTTAGCGCCTGAAAGCAAGAAATGATTTTTCAATATGAGCCAGGCAGCGGGAGGGTAACAATGCGGCAATGAGCCCGCAGTCAGCCTATGCGCACATTCGAAGTTCTTCTTGTAATCATGATCGTTGGCGTGACGGTTTGTCTGCTCCTGGGCAGATGGCCGCGATACGGCAGTGTGTTCATCTCTGCGGCTGTGCTGGTTCTGGTAGCGCACACTATTCTTGAGGGAGCACATTGGCAGATGTTTCCCGCATACGCAGCCACAGTCATTCTCTGCCTGGCGGTCTGGAAGCCAGGCGGAAGCCGGATTCGACTTCAAAGATTCGCAGCATGGCTTACGCTGCTGCTCGTTTCGGCGAGTGTCTTGTTCTCGTTCCTCTTACCAATGTTTAGTCTGCCTGAACCCACAGGTCCCTATCCGGTCGGCACATCAAACCTTTACTTGAAAGACTCCAATCGCATCGAAGACGGAGCGCCGGGCGGCGGTTCCGCGCGAGAGCTCATGGTTCAGATTTGGTATCCAGCCCAGCCTTCTAACAATCGCATCGCCCGTTACCGTGAAGCGCGGGAGACCACCGCCCTTAGTTCCTACCAGAGCGTGATTTTCACTCATTCGCGGCTGGATGCCCCGGTGGCAATTGCTGGATCTCCGTTTCCGGTAATCCTCTTTAATCATGCATGGGGAGGCAGGCGGACAAACGACACCTTCCTGACTGAAGAGTTGGCAAGTCACGGCTATATCGTTGCCAGCATTGATCACACCTACAACGCGAGACGCGTTGCATTCCCGGACGGGCGGATCGTGCTTGGGATGGCTGCAAATGATATTGATGTTCCGGATAGCAGCACCTCGGAGCGCGTGAAGGAAATCTGGAATAAAGAGCTAACCAAATGGGTGGCAGACCAGGGGTTTGTTCTCGACCGCCTGGATGCAATGAACCGCGCCGCTGGCTCACCTTGGTTTGGTCGAATGGACGTCAACAGGGCAGGAGCCATCGGTCATTCGTTTGGTGGAGCGGCGGCCACGGCGGAGTGCGCCCAAGACCGAAGGGTTCACGCGGCGGTGAACATGGACGGGTGGTTCTTCGATGCAATCCACGAGCGCGGTCCGGACCAACCATTGCTGGTCATCAATGCGAGTACCGCAAAAGGGAGCGTCGTTTCTGGTCCAAACGCAACTGTGGAGGCCGTTCTTGATGCGTCAGACTTCGCCGATATGGAAGCATCCCTGCACAAGTTTGGCGGATACCTGCTGTCAGTGAAAGGAGCCTTCCATGAGGACTTCACTGATCAGCCTCTGACTTCGCCATTACGCTCGTTATCGCATCGTGGCGCGCTTCCCGCCAAGGAGATTCAGAGCATTGTTCGATGCTATGTGGTGGCTTTCTTCGACAAGACGCTTCGTGGCAGAGACCCTGGAATTCTTTGCGCTCACGCCAGTTTATATTCCGAGGCCTGGCTCGATAGATGGCCGGCAAAATGAAGGACATGAAGCGAGAAGACAAATCGAATCGTCCAGGGCAAAAGGAAAAGCGTGGTGAAGAGATAATTGCTGAGAAGTTGTAGGAGGAATCCATGCCCGCATTCTCTGACCGTATGATCCAGTGCCCCCAAGAAGTCTTTATACGAAATTTGAACCGGCTGCCTTACGAATTCGTTCACACTCTCGCCGGAAACCCGCTCTTCGAGCTTTCCCGTCTTGTGGATCTGGCTGAAAAAGTGGCAACGCGCCGCACTCCCCACCTGGAGGGCGGGGATGTGTACTTCAACGACGGGCTGATTGAGCCAGGCGAAAAGCCGTTGCGCCCAGACAAGCCGCGAACGGCAGTAGCCGAACTGATTCGCCAGATCGACAGCGCTCAGGCATGGATCATCCTTAAGCACGTGGAGCGTGAACCAGGCTATCGCGAAGTGCTGGAAGGTTGCATTCGCGACATCCTTCAACTCTCCGGGCCAGAGATTCTACGCAAGATCAAATGGTTCGAGGCGATTCTCTTCATCACATCGCCGAATCGTGTAACGGAGTATCACCTGGATCGTGAGGTTTCCTGGATTCTTCAACTTCAGGGCGACAAAGAAATTCATGTTTTCGACCGCGCCGACAAGGACATCGTTCCCGACCATGAACTTGAAGTCTATTGGACTGCCGACAATCGGGCTGCGCGTTATAAACCGGAATACGAATCCAGAGCAAACATTTATCAATTGCATCCTGGAACCGGCGTGCATATCCCCATCAATTCCCCGCACTGGCTGCGTAACAAAAACAACATTTCTGTAACTCTGAATGTCAATTTCCAGTTTCATGACCGGTACTGGGCGAACTTGTACAGGGCAAATTACTATCTTCGCCGAGCGGGCCTTATACCGCATCCGCCCGGCGCTCATCCCGCATCCGATCGTCTCAAGAGCGCGGTATTCACCGTTTTGCAAAGAACGAAACAGGCCGTGAAGGGGCGGCCACATATCCCGCCGGAAGCACGCGAGCAAAATAGAAGGATCGCTCAACTGTCCGGGATAAGTTGAAGTTGATTTGGATTTCAGAGAAGAATTCAGGAACACAATTCGGTCAGAGTTGCAGAGATAGTTTGCAGCAGCGGGAGTTGGGGATAGAAGTGGCCTCCGGGCAGAACCTGCATGGCGAAGCGGCAGCGTGTTTGACGCTTCCAGGCGAGTAACTGATCCAAATTAACGCTCCCATCCCTTGTTCCGGCAAAAACCGTAATCGGGCAATCAAGCGGTTCACCCTCTTGAAAGCGATAACTCTCGACCACCGAAATATCAGCGCGCAGAATCGGAAGAAAAACCTCCATGAGCGCATCATTCTCCAAGAACTCCTGCGGAATTCCATTGTAGCGGCGAGTCAATTCCTCCACAAATTCACGGTCTGAGAGCGAGTCAGGAAGAACCGCATCACCAGGCATATCCGGTGCGCGGCGACCGGAAAGAAAGAGCCACGTGGGCAAGGAAGTGCCATCTCGCTGCAGCTTGCGTACCCACTCAAAGGCCAGCAATGCACCCATACTGTGTCCGAAGACTGCGTAGGGAATGTCCAGCCAAGGCCGCAGTTCACGATCCATTGCGTCCACCAGCGGATTCAGGCGAGTGCAAAGAGTTTCGGAGAGACGCATCTCCCGGCCTGGCAACTGGACCGGGCATAACTGCACAACGGCAGGCAGTTTGGCGACCCAGGAACGAAATGCTGTGGCTCCGCCGCCCGCGTACGGCAGACAGAACAGGCGCATACGCGGGGTCCCTGTAGCCGGCCGGAAAGGAAGCCAAAGTGTGCTTCGATTTAAGATGGCGTACCTCCCGGTTAGATTTTACCTGATTCATGCACGACCTTTGTACGAGTAAAGGAGTTATATGGAATCGCCACTCACAAGCCATGAAAGTCCTGTTGGGAATATGTATTTGCAATTAATCGGCAGATGGTTCGGGTCACTCTTTGAGGAGGTTCTAACATCTCCGGATCGGATGCGTTTTCTGGCAACCAGTGCACACATTATCACCTGAATCTTTGAAAGCGTGAGGTCTTAGGAACAAATATGGCGACATCTGGTTTTTGGCAAAAACTCACTGCAAACATTTCTTCATCCGAGCAATGGACGGAAAGGCCTTCGGCGGGTTCCTCGAGCAGTTCGCGAGGCATGGTTGTACTGTGGATGGTTATGGACGGAATCACGGTCCTGGTGTCCGCGGCGCTCGTCACGTTCTACGAGCGGCACACCGGACCGGTTGCCGGCGCAAAGAGCCTCTGGCACGGCGCCCTCATACAAGGCCACTCGATGGGAATCTTGCTGGCGGCACTATGCGGGTTTGCCGTCTCGCTGATGATCACCAGCCAGCGATTTCATTTGTATACACCCAAGCGTCTGAGCAGCTTTCTGCATGAGCAAAGCCTCAGCATACAGGCCTGCCTCATCTCCGGTTTGCTTCTTACCGGCACGCTCTTCCTGGTTCACGCTCAAGATATTCCCCGCAGCATCGTGGTCATCACGATCTTACTGGTCACCATTGGACTCAGCCTTCGCAGGCTAGGTTACCGCCTCCTGCTCTACCACCGCTTTGAACGCGGAATAGGCAACCGCAACGTGCTGATTGTTGGAACCGGACCTGAGGCTCGTGCGCTCCGCAATCATCTTGACAGCATCCGGCACCTTGGCTACAACTTCAAGGGCTTTGTCGCGTTTCCCGAAGGCTGCCCCTGCATTGATGACGTCTCGAACGACGTTGTGGGCACGCTCGATACGCTCTTCCAGCATACCCGCAAGTATTTTGTGGATGAAGTATTCTTCACCGCGCCCTGCGAGCAGCGCGGAGCAGTCAAGGAAATGCTGGAACAGGCCCGCGTTCACGGCGTGGATATGCGTGTGGTTCCCGAAATGTACGATGGGCTTGTATGGGACAGCCCCATCGAATACATCGGCCAGTTTCCAACCATTCCTCTTCATCACGGCAGTGTGCCGGAGATCGCCTTATTACTCAAGCGGTTTGTCGATATCATGCTCTCCAGCACGATATTGATCGTCATTTCTCCGTTGTTGCTGGCTATCGCCATTGCCGTCAAGATGGATTCACCTGGCCCGATCTTCTATCGTTCTGAGCGCATTGGCAAGAAGGGCCACGTCTTCGGCTGCATCAAGTTCCGCACCATGGTGAGAGACGCCGAGAAGCGTCGCGCCGATGTCATGCACATGAACGAACGCGATGGTGTGCTGTTCAAAATCACCAACGATCCCCGCATCACCAAACTGGGCCGCTTCCTGCGTAAGTATTCCTTCGACGAACTCCCTCAGTTCTTCAATGTGCTCCGAGGAGACATGAGCATTGTAGGTCCGCGTCCGCCACTTGCCTGCGAGGTGCAGGAATACAAGCTTAATCAGCTGCGCCGTCTCGATGTAAATCCAGGAATTACCGGTCTGTGGCAGGTGCAATCGCGCCAGGATCCATCCTTCGATAGCTATATTTCCCTGGATGTTACATATATAGATAACTGGAGCGTTTGGCTCGATATTAAGATTATTCTGCGCACAATTGGTGTGGTACTTGCCGGAACCGGTACATAGTTCATTTTTCAATCTCCACTCATTTCTCCAATTTGGTGTGCGAGATTCCAACGAACGGCACATTCCAGCTTTTTGGATGAAGCGGAATTCTTCGCCGATCTGCCATGATGGTGGCTTTCATGAAGGCGTTCAAATACGTTCACAATCCCATCAGCGCCCGGAGAGCGACGCGGGAATATCCAGGCAACTGATGCGGGAGTAACCTATCACTGGAAATTGAAATCGACTTAATACAGGAGAGACAATTATTTGCAACTATCGTTTGCTTTTCACATCCAATATTCAATGAAAGAGTTATCTTCACTCTGGTCCGTGGGAGTGATAAGGGCGAAGCCTGCCCATGGCGGAAGCCCTATGCCGGCCACCAGATAAAAGGATTGCTCCCTCCAGGATCAGCATGATTATTTCGGCGATTTCAGGTAACCTGATGCGCTCTCGCGCAAACGTCTTTGCCACATTCCAGCGCGGCGGAGGCAAGGTGTAGAGTCACCGTCTTCGCCATCCGCAAATTCCCATCGACGATCCATCAGAGGATGGACGGAGGAGGTTATATGGCTACAATGATCCATCCAGCGGCGGCATCGGCCGTCTTTCCTCACGATGCCGAGACTGGCAGCCTTTTTGCCGCCAATTTCGACCATCGACCGTTTCAGTTTCACCACGCACTCGATACGATGGAGATCTTTCAGATGCCGGCCCTGTTGAGCCTGGCTGAACGCTGTATGCGCAAGCGCCAGTTTAAGAGCCACTACGAAACCGGCGAGCCAGTGGTGAATGGCTACTTCGGTGACAAGCCCACGGATATGACTTTGGTTCAGGCTATGGAGCGGATTGGGGAAGGCAAAAGCTGGATTATCCTCAAACGCATTCATGAAGAGCCGGAATACCGCGCGGCTATGGAGTTATTCATTTCGGAATTGTCGGAGCTTACGGACACGAATCTGCGCTGCCAATATCGCGATCCAATTCTGACGATCTTCATCACTTCACCCAACCGTATCACACCCTATCACCTGGATAGCGAGGCTAATTTTCTGGCGCAGGTGCAGGGTAGCAAGTCGGTGTTCCTTTACAATGCGTACGACCCGCGCATCCTCACCGCGGAGGAGATGGAGCGGTACTGGACCGGACACTTGCTCGCTCCCAGATGGCATGAAGAGCTCGCGGAAGGGCATTGGCGTTACGATGTATCTCCAGGTTTGGGCGTCTTCAATCCCGCCACTTTCCCGCACTGGGTTAAGAACGGCGACAATGTCTCAATATCTGTCAGCATCAATTTCAAGCGGGTAAGAAACGACGCGGTTGGAGCATACCGAGCAAATTACTATGCCCGAAAAATCGGCTTGCATCCAACCACGCCTGGACGAAGGCCCGCCCTCGATCGCGTCAAGAACCTGACCTTCGGCAAGCTGTACGAAGGAGTTCACGAGGCGCGAAGCGCACTCCGGTTGCGTTTTGGGGTATAGGGCGCCATCCGCATGAGTTGAGGTTGTGTTAACAGATCCATATTCAGACATGAGGTGCGGGTATGTCAGCCATAAAAAGCGAAGGCCGCCACGCCGCAAATAACTTCGACACGCTGCGCCTGTTTTTTGCAGTGCTGGTGATTTTCTCGCACAGCTTTGCGCTGGGTCGAGGCTCCGATAACACAGAGCCTCTGTTTGTGTTGACTCGTGGGCAGATTACATTTGGAAATGTGAGCGTGTGGGCATTCTTTGTTATCAGCGGATTCCTTATCGCGCAGAGCTGGACGCGCTCACCGAACCCGCTGAAGTTCCTCAAGCGGCGCATCGCGCGCATTTACCCAGGGTTTGTTGTTGCAGCATTGCTGGCAGCGCTGATTGTGGTTCCGTTTGCGGCGGACCCGGCAACGCGCCGTCCAGTCTCGGCAGGGAACTTTCTGTTGAAAACATTGAGGCTGCAGGTTTTCGATGGTCCGCCGGTCTTTGTCCATAATGCGTGGCCAAATGCCCTGAACGGTTCTCTGTGGTCGGTTCCCTTTGAATTCTGGTGCTACATCGGAATTCTGTTGCTGGGAGTTACGGGAATGCTCTACCGCCGTTGGCTGGTGGCCGCGATCTTCGCAGCGGTGATTGCATGGCATCTCAATTTGTCCATTACGGGATGGATACCAGGAGGCAAGATTCTGGGGCTGATCTTTGGCTTCCCACTGTTTTGGGCGATCGTTCTCCCTTTTTTTCTGGCCGGCACTCTATTCCATCTTTTTGGTGGCGCGATGTTGCTTCGCAAGCCTCTCATGATTGCGGCTCTTGCGGTTCTCGTCTTATCGGATTTCATTCCAAACGGACTTTTAGTAACACTTCCAATTTGCGGCGCATATCTTCTCCTCGGCCTCGCGTATATGCCGTTGCTGCGTCCGCTGAATCTGGCGCGATTTGGGGATTTCTCTTATGGCACCTATCTGTATGCCTATCCGATTCAACAGATGATTGTGAAGTATGAAGGAGGAACGATGGCGCCGTTGAAGCTCTTCCTGCTGGCTGCGCCAATTTCAGTAGGCGTAGGCGCCCTTTCCTGGTTCCTCATCGAGCGGCATTTTCTGGCTCGCGAACCTGTCCTGAAGCAATTGATTCCTCTCGCTCGGAACGCAGCCACAGGTTTGGCCGCAATTTGGAGAGTGAAACGGAATTTGCCGAGAGAAGAGTCGACTATCCCAGCAAGACGGCCAGATGAACAAGCAATTCCATCCGAAACGGCCTCCCAAAGCGCAGAGTGATTCACAGAATCGCCTTCGACTAGCTTTCGAAGTTACTTTTCTTTCTGTCAACAGGCCAGAACTGTTTGTCCTGGTACATTATTCGGCAGAAAACATACAATTCCTGCTCATACCGCCCCAAAACAAATACAGCGAGAACAATATTGACTTATGACTCGACATCCTCGGCCATGACTCTGACTGAGCCAGAATTGTTGGCGGAAGATCGCGCCAGCGCGGAAGGGCGTGCTCATAAGGCGTTGGAATCAACGGCTATTCGTGCCACCTTCTGGACCGTAATAGATTATGGATGTTCGATGGCGCTGCGCGTTGTCAACAGCCTCGTTCTCACTCGCCTGCTGATGCCGGAGTCTTTTGGCCTGATGACGCTGGTGACGACGCTCGTCGTTGGAATCAGCCTGATATCGGATATCGGCCTGGGTCCCAGCGTGATTCAAAACCCTCGTGGGGACGAACCCGCGCTTCTCAATACCGTGTGGACTTTGCAGGTGCTTCGCGGCCTGGGCATCTTCACCGTCTCCCTGATGCTGGCCTGGCCAATGGCGCTGATTTACCATGAGCCGCGGTTGCTTGCGCTCATACCCGCGCTGGGCATGAATGTTGTCATTACGTCCTTTAACAGCACCAACCTGCTTTCGATGTCGCGGCACATGGGCGTACGCAGAGTGTTTATGCTCGACATCTCTACACAAGTATTTACGCTGCTGGTTACGTCCGGGCTCGCTCTCATATATCGGTCGGTGTGGGCGCTCGTCGTTGGAGCGATCCTGAGTTCGATATTCCGCCTTGTGTTCAGTTTTTACAGACGGCTGATTCCCGGCATCCGGAATTCCTTCTGCATGGATAAGGAAAGCCTCCATGGCCTGGTTCACTTCGGCAAATGGATTCTGCTTTCAACGGCCTTCTACTTTTTTGCGTCACAGGCGGACCGGCTGATTCTTGGAAAGCTGATCAGCTTCAGCCTGCTGGGGGTGTACGGCATCGCATATTCGGTCTCGGATATTCCGCGGGCGATCATCTACGCGTTCTCCAATCGAGTTGGTTTTCCGTTCATCGCTAAGATGGTCCATTTGCCAATCGCAGAATTCCGGAAGGTTTTTTTACAATATCGTCTTCGCACTCTCCTGGTGGGCGCGGTGATGCTGTGTCTGATGGTGCACCTCGGCGGCATCCTGGTAACAACGATGTACGATCGCCGCTATCACGAAGCTTCATGGATGGTGCCCGTTCTGGCGCTTGGCTTGTGGCATACAACGATGTATGCGACGACAATGCCGGCGCTGCTTTCTCTCGGCAAGTCGCAGTACCAGGCGATTGGCAACGCAGCCTATTGCGTTGCAGTGGTCATAGCCATTCCTTTGGCATTTCACTTCAATGGGATGTTCGGCGCCGTTGTTGCTGTGGCCGCCGGCGATCTGCCATTTTATTTCGTCTTGGTCGCCGCTGCGAGCCGCGAGGGCGTTTCGACGTGGCGACAGGATCTTCAGGCAACGGGAGTCTTTTTGGCCCTGTTAGTACTAGGCTTGGCCATTCGCACAGTCATCTTGGGCTAGCACACTTCCCGGCATGGCTTTAGCGCACCGGATTGATTCAAACACGTTGAATGTTCTTTCCACTGGTCCATCTTCGAATACGGAGCTTCCGATGACTACGATTGCTGAAACAGCAAGGTGCACACACGAGATCGGCCTGGAGGCATTAGAACGGCCAGTCGAACGTGGGGTTTTTCCCGCGCTGAAGCCTTTGTGGCAAATCTTCGATGAAGTCGTGGCGCAACACGCCGAACGAATTGCGGTGACCTGTGGCGACCAGCAGCTTTCTTACCGTGAACTTCAGGTTCAGGCCAACCAGCTCGCAGGCCGCCTGCGCAGTCTGGGCGTGGCTCCGGACTCGCTGGTGGGCATTTATATGGGGCGCTCGACTCAGGCAATCGTTGCACTGTTGGCTGTTGTGAAAGCTGGTGGAGCTTATTTGCCGCTCGATCCAGCTTACCCAAGCGAGCGCGTAGCCACAATCCTGGACGATGCTCAGCCTGCAGTGTTGCTGACCGAAGAGCATCTTCTCGACCGGCTGCCGCCGCATGACGCCCATACAATTTGCCTCGATCGCGAGAGCGCGGTAGGTTTGTCTCCTGAGAACGCCGCAACCGAACCTAACGCAACCGAGGAAAATCTGGCCTATGTCATTTACACATCGGGTTCGACAGGAAAGCCCAAGGGCGTGATGGTGACGCATGGCAATGTCGCGCGCCTGCTAAGCGCGACGGCGGAATGGTTTCGCTTCAACGAAGACGATGTTTGGACGCTTTTCCATTCTCTGGCTTTCGACTTCTCGGTTTGGGAAATATGGGGCTGCCTTTTGCATGGCGGTAGACTCGTTGTCGTTCCGTTTTCCGTCTCGCGTTCGCCAGAGGATTTCCATGAGCTTCTGGCGAGGGAGCGGGTTACGGTACTGAACCAGACGCCATCGGCGTTCTATCAGCTCATGGCGGCGGATCAAGCGCGCAGTTCGCCGGAACTGCTCCTCCGGCTGGTCATCTTTGGCGGCGAGGCGCTGAACTTCAAGACGCTGCGTCCGTGGTTCGCAAAACATGGCGAAAGAAAGCCGCGGATGATCAATATGTACGGCATCACGGAGACCACCGTGCATGTAACCTATCGGGAAGTCACCGCCGCCGATGCTGCCGATGGCGCGCGCAGCCTGATTGGTGTTCCGATTCCAGATATGAGGCTTTACCTGTTAGGCGACGACAGTCGGCCCGTGCCCGCCGGAGAAACAGGCGAGATATGTGTAGGCGGAGCAGGCGTGGCGCGTGGATACTTGAACCGTCCTGAGCTTAATGCCGAGCGTTTTGTGCCAGATCCTTTTTCCGGGTTTCCAGGTACGCGAATGTACAAATCCGGCGACCTGGCCCGCTTGCTGCCGAATGGGGAAGTGGAGTATCTGGGCCGCGGCGACGCTCAAGTCAAGATTCAAGGTTTTCGTATTGAACTCGGTGAGATTGAAGCCGCCATCGCGGGGCACGAACACATACGAGAGACGCGTGTGATCGCCCATACGGATGAAGCGGGGACAAAGCGGCTGGCAGCGTACTACGTGGCGCATGAGGGCGAGGCACTCTCCGCGCGTGAGTTGAGCGAGTATCTGAGCCACAAGCTTCCGCCCTGGATGATGCCCGCTGTGTATCTACCCATCCCGGCATTTCCGCTGACTCCCCACGGCAAGGTGGATTACGCCCGGTTACCAGTCCCGATGGCGGGATCGGTTCGCACCGGCGCAGATACCAGAGGCACGGAACTGCAAGAGGAAGTTGCCGGCGCGTGGCGGAAGGTACTGGGCGCGAATCACGTTGGTTTGGACGACAACTTTTTCGACATTGGCGGAAACTCACTTCTGCTGGTCTCGGTGCACGCAAGGCTGCAAACGATGCTCAACAAAAAGATTCCCATCGCGGAACTCTTTGCGCACGCGACGATCCGCTCGCTTTCGGAAAGGTTGGCAGGCGCGATTCCGGATTCCGGATCGCGGCGATCGGCGCACGAACTGGCAAAGGATCAGGCACAGAAGCAGCGGGCGGCGTTTGCGCGAGCCAGCGCGGCAAGAAAGGCGGTCCCATGAGCACTCCAGAAAACGAGAACCGGCTGGAAGGCGTTGCGATTATCGGCATGTCGGGCAGATTTCCTGGCGCGCCAGATCTGGAGACATTCTGGGCAAACGTCGTGGCGGGCAAGGATACGATCACCCAATTCTCGCGTACGGAACTGGAAGCAAAAGACCGCGCGTCTTTGGATTTCGGCCCCGACTACGTAGCCGCCCACGGCGTTCTGGAGGGCGCCGAGTTGTTTGATGCCGGCTTCTTCGGCATTCCACCCCGCGAAGCTGACATTCTTGACCCTCAGCACCGGTTGTTTTTGGAGACGTGCCGGAATGCTCTCGAGGACGCCGGATACGATCCGGCCCAGTTTCCGGGTCAGATTGGCGTCTTTGGCGGATGCAGCCTGAACACCTATCTTCTGGCAAACCTGAGCGCAAGCCGGGAGTTTATCGACGAACTCACGGGCAACTATCAGGTCGGCGAGCTTCAGACAACGCTGGGCAACGACAAGGACTTTCTCTGCACACGCGTGGCATACAAGCTGAACCTTCGCGGACCGTGCATGACGGTGCAGGGCGCTTGCGCAACGTCGCTGGTGGCGATCTGCCAGGCAAGCCAGAACCTGTTGACCTATCAGTGCGATATGGCGCTGGCCGGAGGCGTCTCGGTGACCTTTCCGCAGTATCGCGGCCACGTCTTTCAGGAAGGCAGCATGGGATCGCGGGATGGGCATTGCCGCCCCTTCGACGCCGACGCGACCGGTACAGTCTTTGGGCACGGCGTGGGAGTGGTGCTGCTGAAGCGGCTGGAAGATGCGCTTGCCGACGGCGACCGAATCGATGCCATAATTCGCGGCTTTGCGGTCAACAATGACGGCGCCGCGAAGGTCAGCTATATGGCTCCCGGCGTGGATGGGCAAGCTGCGGCAATCGCGGCGGCCCAGGCCATGGCGGGAATCAGCGCGGACGCGATCACGTACGTTGAAGCGCACGGTACCGCAACGCCGCTCGGCGATCCTGTCGAGGTTGCCGCGCTAACCCGCGCCTTCCGCCAAAGCACACAACGCAACGGCTTCTGCGCCCTGGGAAGCACCAAAGCGAACATCGGCCATCTGGATGCAGCGGCGGGAGTCAGCGGATTGATCAAAACTGTGCTTGCCATGCGGCACAGAATGATTCCCCCGGTTGCCAACTTCCACCAGCCGAATCCGCGCATCGATTTTGCAAACACGCCTTTTCATGTGAGCGGCGAAGCATCGCCGTGGCAGCCTGGAATTCCACGCATGGCCGGCGTAAGCGCTTTTGGAGTGGGAGGCGTGAATGCACATGTGGTGCTCGAAGAGGGGCCGGAAGTTTCGCCGGAAGCCTCTTTGCGCCCAGCCCAATTGCTCTGTGTTTCCGCTCGTTCAGAGACCGCGCTCGATGCGGCGCTGGGCAATCTCGGCCGCCATCTGCAGGAGCACCCCGAGTCAGATCTGGCAGACGTTTCTTTTACGCTTCAGGTTGGGCGGCACGGATTCGATCATCGCGCCTCGGTTGTATGCTCCAGTGTGGACGAAGCCGCGCGGAGCCTTGCAGGGCACGCGAACCAGCAGATTCACAGGTCCGTGGGCATCCTCGTGCGGCCCCAGCCGGTCTTTCTTTTTACTGGGCAGGGCGCGCAGTTCCCAGGAATGGGCCGCGTACTCTACCAGACTGAGCCGGTCTATCGAAAGCAGATTGATGAATGCGCGGAGATTCTGCGGCCGTTGCTGAATCTCGACCTGCGGGAACTGCTTATTTTCGGTGATGCGCAGGCGAGCGCCGAGGCGCTCATGGATACGCGACTGGCGCAGCCGGCGCTCTTCATCACCGAACTGGCGATGGCCAAACTTTGGATGGAGTGGGGGATTGAGCCGAAGGCTATGACGGGCCACAGCCTGGGGGAATTTACCGCCGCTGTTGTGGCAGACGTGATGAGCCGTGAAGACGGGCTCAGGCTCGTGGCGGCGCGCGGCCGTCTGATGCAGCAGATGGAGCGCGGATTGATGCTCTCAGTGCGCCTCGGCGAAGAACGGATCGGCGCGTTGCTCGGCGAGCAGCTTTCGATTGCCGCACTGAACAGCCAGTCTCTGAGCGTGGTATCCGGGCCGCTGGAAGCCATCGAGGAACTGGAGAAGCGACTGCAGAATGAGCAGGTAGAATGCAAGCGCTTGCGCACTTCGCACGCTTTCCATTCAGCCATGATGGATTCGATGCTGGACGCCTTCGAGGATGAGGTTCGCCGGGTCACCCTTCATGCGCCATCGATTCCCTACGTCTCCGGAGTGACGGGAACGTGGACCAAGCCGGAAGAAGTGATCATGCCTCGCTATTGGCGGGACCATTGCCGCAAACCTGTGCGTTTTGCGGACGCAACGCGGCTCTTGCTCGATCTGCCCGAAGCGGTGCTGCTGGAAGTGGGACCGGGGCAGTCGCTGACCATCCTTGCGCGCCAGCAACGCGGCAATCGCACCGTGCCGATTGTAGCGTCCATGCCGGAACGCGTCGCCGAAGCGGGTGACGCAGGAACCATGCTGGAAGCGTTGGGCCGGCTGTGGACGGCCGGAGTGCAGCCGGAGTGGAAACACGTCTGGAGCCGTGAGCGCAGGCGGCGCATCTCGCTTCCCACTTATCCATTCGAGCGCAAGAAGCATTGGATCGACCCGCCAGCTCACGCGGCGGCGGCCAATGCCTCAGGGCAAGATGCGGTTGCGCCACGAGAGACTCAAGTGAATATTGAAGGAGAATCCAAGATGACCCATGATTCAGTCGGAATCGCTTCTGAACGCCGGCTCAGGCTTCAGCCTGTTGTGGCAGGTCTCTTTGAAGAACTGAGTGGAATCGTTACCGGTCCCGAATCCTTCAATACTTCGTTCCTGGAACTAGGATTCGACTCTCTTTTCCTGACTCAGGCAACGCAGGCCATCCAGCGCCGATTCGAAGTGAAAGTGACATTCCGGCAGATTATGGAAGAGTATTCGAGCATTCGCATGCTTGCCGACCGTCTGGATTCTATCCTTCCCGCGGATGCCTTCCCCCTTGAGCAGGCGCAACCTTCTGCGGCTTTGACTGTGACTGCTGCTCCCGCCACAGCCGCTCTGCCGCCATCCGCCGAGGCAGGCTCGCCGCTTGAAGAACTGCTTAAAGCGCAGATGCAGGCCATGTCCCGACTTTTTGAGATGCAACTTGCGGCGATACGTGGAACAGCGCCCGTCACTGAAGCGCAACAGATCTCAGTGCAGCCAGCAAGCGCGAAGCCTGTGGCAGCAGCGGAGAATGCCGTTGCGAGCGAAGCGGCTGCAACCGCGCCTTTGGGCGTGTTCAAAGCTCATGGGCCCTTCAAGCCTGTGCAAGCGGGCGCCAAGGACGGGCTGACCGAGCTGCAGCGCGAGTACATTCAATCCCTCGTTGCCCGATACACGAACCGTACCGGAAAGTCGAAGGAATATACACGGACGCACAGGCCGCATCTTGCCGATCCGCGCGCCGTTGCGGGATTCCGGTCGCTTTGGAAGGAGATGGTTTATCCGTTGGTGACCAACCGTTCAAAGGGATCTCGCATCTGGGATCTCGATGGCAACCAGTACATCGACATCGTCAACGGATTTGGTGCCATCATGTTCGGGCATGGACCGGAGTTTGTGACCGATGCGGTACACAAGCAAGTTGAGCTCGGGGTAGAGATAGGTCCGCAGAGTTCGCTGGCAGGGGAGGTCGCGGCTATGATCTGTGAACTCACGGGCATGGAGCGCACCGCCTTCTGCAACACCGGCTCCGAAGCGGTGATGGCGGCGCTGCGCGTGGCCCGCGCTGTAACCGCGCGCGATAAGATTGTGTACTTTACTGGCGACTACCACGGCACCTTTGACGAGGTGCTGCTGCGCGCCGCTCCTCACGGCGCTGTGCCTATCGCTCCCGGCATTATGGCGGGAAGCGCGAGCAATGTGATGGTGCTGGATTATGGCTCGGAGAAGTCTTTGGAGTGGATTCTCGCACACGGCAACGAGCTAGCTGCAGTTCTAGTCGAGCCAATGCAAAGCCGCCACCCGGAGATACAGCCGCGTGCCTTTTTACACGAACTTCGCAAGATAACCGCGGAGGCAGGGACCGCACTGATCTTTGACGAAGTTGTGACCGGCTTCCGCGTGGCTCTCGGCGGGGCGCAAGAGTACTACGGAGTTCGCGCCGATCTGGCTACGTACGGCAAGGTGATCGGAGGCGGTTATCCGATCGGTGCGCTTGCTGGTAAGGCGGAGTATCTTGACACGCTCGATGGAGGCGCTTGGCAATACGGAGACGACTCTGCTCCAGAGGTCGGGATGACCTTCTTTGCGGGAACATTTGTGCGTCATCCTCTTGCTCTGGCCGCGGCCAAGGCTGTTCTGCACCATCTCAAGGAAGCTGGACCAGAGCTTCAGGAAACACTCAGCCGAAAGGTCGCAGCCGCTGCAAGCGACGTAGAAAAAAGTTTCCGTGACGCCGGACTCGATACGAGTGTGCATCCGTGCGGCGCTTGGTTCTCGTTCAGCTTGCCCGCGGAGGCCCGCTTCGGCAGCCTTCTGTATTACCTTATGCGCGAGAAGGGAATTCATGTTCTGGAGAGTTACCCTTGCTTCTTTACCACCGCTCACTCCAACGAGGATTTTACGCGAGTGACTGATGCCTTTCGCGAATCGATCCATGAGATGCGCCGGGACGGTATGCTGCCGGCTCCGGCAGTGCAGGAGATTGCCGTGCCAGCTGCGAATATTCTGCCGGATTTGCATCCGGCCGCGCGCGGCAAGAACCCCATCTACGATGCTCCAGCAAAAGTGCCTCTTACCGAGTCGCAGCGGGAGATATGGCTGGCCGCCACGCGGGGCAACGACGCCAACTGCGCCTTCAATGAATCTTTGACGCTTCGCCTGCAAGGGGCGGCCAGCGCGGATGAGGTACGCCATGCGCTCGAAGCGGCGATTGCCCGCCACGACGCCCTTCGTTCGACAGTCGATCCGGACGAGGAATGCATGAAGATCGCGCCCTCCTTCGCTGGTCAGATTCCGTTCGTTGACTTGAGCGCGCTTTCCGCCGAAGAACGTGAGACATTCATCGATGCGAGGATCGCGGAAGAAGCAAGTATGTCCTTCGATCTGGCGCATGGCCCATTGTTGCGCGCCACGCTCTTCCGCACCGCGCCCGACGAACTGGTGTTGCTCGCGACCGGACATCATGTCGTGCTGGATGGATGGTCTTCGAATCAGCTTCTGGAAGATATGGGCAAGATCTACAGTGCGGCGAAGGCCCATTCCAAACCGGATCTTGCGCCGGTGATGCCATTCAGCAGTTATGCGATGAAGGAGTTCAAGGAGGCGCAAGCGGGCGATTATGCCGAGAACGAGCGTTATTGGGTTGAGCTTTTCACTGGGCACACGCCGGTGCTGGACCTACCCACAGATCGGCCGCACCCGGTCTTGAAGTCCTACAAGGGAGCCACTTTGCAAACGTCTCTTGGCGCTGAGCTATCGGCGGAGTTGAAAACAGCGAGCTCCCGGCTTGGTTGCACGCCGTATGTTACGCTTCTTTCGGCGTTTCAGATCCTGCTGCACCGGCTAACACGGCAGTCCGAGGTAGTGGTCGGCATTTCATCCGCAGGGCAGGCTCTCTTCGACGGCGCTAGCCTCGTCGGACACTGTGTGCACTTTTTGCCGATGCTGAGCGTTTTGCCGAAGGCCTGCACGGTCAGGGAGCACCTGGCAGCTACGCGCGGACAGCTTCTCGATGCCTACGATCATCAGGAATTCACTTACGGTACGCTGCTGCGAAAGCTGCCGATTCAGCGCGATTCGGGCCGCTTGCCGTTGATCGAGGTTCAGTTCAATCTGGAAAAACTGGGAAGCAATCTTCACTTCGATGGGCTGCAAGCCCAAGTCCAGGCAAATCCAAAAAGATTTGTGAATACGGATCTCTTTTTGAACATTGTCGAAACCAGCGACGATCTCCTGTTGAATTGCGACTACAACACGGACCTGATCGACCTCGGCACTCTCGAACGGTGGCTGGCTTCGTATGCGACAATCCTGCGCGGAATTGCCGCGGACGCAAGCAGGGAAGTCGAGGACCTCGAGATCTTGGTGGAAGGCGAGCGAAAGCTGGTGCTGGACGAGTGGAATCGCACGGCAGTGGACTTCGGCCCGTTCGAACCTGTCTATCGAATCATTGAGCGCCAAGCCGCTCAATCCCCGAACCGTGTTGCGGTAATCTGCGCCGGAGCGGAGTGGACCTACCGCCAGTTGAACGAGTACAGCAACCAGTTGGCGCGGCATCTGCGCCGCCAGGGAATTCGGGAGGGTTCTCTGGTGGGCGTGTGCCTGGAGCGCTCCTTCCAGATGCTGGGTGCGGTACTGGGCGTACTCAAGGCGGGCGCGGCGTATCTGCCCCTGGACCCCAGTCATCCGGCCAGCCGTCTGGAACTGGTGCTCTCTGACGCTCAAGTATCGCTGCTGCTTTCTCAGGAGCATTTGGCCTCACAACTGCGCACAAGTGCGCGGGTGGTTTGCCTGGACAGCGAGCAGACACGATGGGCGCGGGAGAGCGCCACGGACCTGACTACAAAAAGCGCGCCGGATTCACTGGCGTACGTAATTTATACATCCGGTTCCACGGGACGGCCCAAGGGCGTAGCCATCGAGCACGGCGCACTGACAAACCTGCTGCGAAGCATGGAGCGGGAGCCGGGCCTGAGCGCCACGGATACGCTGGTCTCAGTTACAACTCTTTCGTTTGATATTGCGGCTCTTGAACTCTTTCTGCCTCTCATGACAGGTGCCAAACTGGCGATTGCAACCAAAGACGAGGTTCAGGATGGCTACCATTTGCTGAACCTGCTGGAGCAGTGCCAGGCCACCGTGATGCAGGCTACTCCAGCAGGCTGGCGGATTCTGCTGGAAGCGGGATGGAAAGGCCGGCCGCGTCTAAAGGTGCTCTGCGGCGGCGAGGCCCTGGCCCGCGATCTTGCCGATACGCTGTTGGATTGCAGCGGCGATGTATGGAACGTATACGGGCCAACGGAGACCACCATCTGGTCTTCTGCAACCCGGCTCGAAAAGCGGGCAGGCCCTGTTCCGATTGGACCTCCTATCGCCAATACCCAGTTTTACGTGCTCGACGAGCGCCTGCAACCTGTACCTGTGGGGGTGACCGGCGAACTTTATATCGGGGGCGCGGGACTGGCGCGCGGCTACTGGAACAGACCCGAACTGACCGCCGAAAAGTTCTTACCCAATCCATTTGGCCCTGGGCGAATCTATCGCACGGGCGACTTGGCCCGCTGGATTGGGGGCGGTCACATTGAACTACTGGGCCGGATCGATTTCCAGGTGAAGGTACGAGGCTTCCGGATTGAACTGGGCGAAATCGAAGCAGCTCTTGCAAGCCATCCCGCAGTGCGTGATGCGGTGGTAACGGCCGTTCAAGTCAGGCCAGGAGATACGCGGCTGGCAGCCTGGGTCGACTCGGCGTTGGCCCAGCCACCGGCAGATCTGGACGTTCAACTGCGCACCCTGCTGACCACGAAGCTGCCTGATTATATGCAACCAGCCGTCATTACCGTGCTGCCCGCGCTGCCCCGGACCGCCAACGGCAAGATCGACCGCAAGTCTCTTCCGGAGGCGGCCTTTGGTGGGCAGACAAAGGTGCGGCAATTTACCCCTGCGGCAACGCCACAACAAGAGAAACTGGCGGCAATCTGGGCCGATATTCTGAAACTCGATCGAGTCAGCATCACCGACAGCATCTTCGAGTTGGGGGCCGATTCGCTACTGATCTTCAGAATCTCAGCGCGTGCCGGGCAGGAAGGCCTGCCGATCCACCCCGCGCAAATCTTTCAGCACCGCACCATTGCCAATCTGTCCAGCGCTCTTGGAGAAGCCCGGATATCCAGTCCGGATAAGGCGCCTGCCGGTCCAGCCATTGCTGCTGTTTCAAGGGAAAATTTTCGGAGAACGAAAGCCTGATGAAGATCTCACCGGAAAAATCCATAGCCTCGCCGGATGGTGAACACCCAAGCACTGGGACGGAACCGGATATCTTTGTGATGCCCGCGACACCGAGCCAGACCCGCTTCTGGTTGCTACACCAGATGCACCCCGGCAATCACGCTCTGAATATGCCCATCGCATGGACCTGCCGGGGAAGATTTGTTCCGGGCGTGGCGGCAGCGGCGATGTCAGAATTGGTGCGCCGCCACGAGTCCTTGCGCACCACCTTCGAGGTGGTGGATGGCCAGTTGGCTCAAGTCATTCATCCGTCCATCGAAGTGCCCCTGCCGGTGGAGGATTTGCGGCATCTGCCGAAAGATGCGCAGCGGCGGGAAGCCGACGCGATCATCCTCCGGCAAGCTCGTATCCAGACTGACATGGAGAAGGGGCCGCTGCTCTTCGCGCGGGCGATCTGGATGGGCGCCGACGAGCATATTCTTCTGGTCACAATTCATCACAGTGTCTGCGATGGATGGTCGAACGGCGTGGTGCTTCGAGACTTTGCCGCGATTTACGACGGTCTGATGCGAAATCTTCTTCCAGTGCTGCCGGAGTTGCCTATTCAGTTTGGCGATTACGCAGTGTGGCTCGATCAGTGGAGAAAAGGAAAGGATTCGGCCGAGTCTCTCGATTACTGGCGCAGAACCCTCGGCGGTAACTTTACCCCTCTTCAAATTAGGAGCGACTTTCCGGACGGCGGAGTCGAAGAACAGGGGGAGATCGAGACTCTGCTGCTGGCTCCAGATCTGGTACGGAAGGCGCGGAATTTTTGCGCGGCGCGCGGGGTGACGCTCTATATGTTGCTGCTGTCGGCCTACGCCGCCATGCTGCACCGGCTGACCGGCCAGGGAGATATCCTGATCGGCACACCCTGTGCCAACCGGCGTCCAGAGACGGAAGACTTGATCGGTCCCTTTTCGAATCCACAGGTCATCCGCATCAAGATTGAACAGGAAGATACTTTTGGCTCTATTGTGGACAGCGTTCGCAACTGGACATTAGGCGCGCTGGCTCATCAAGATCTGCCCTTCGAGGATCTGAACGACGACGAGTTCTTTTGCCGCAACAAGAATCAGATTTCCCTCCAGGTGTACTTCATCTACCAAAAGGCCTTCATGCAGGCCCAGAAGACGCCTTCGCTGGAGATCGTTCCTCTGCGCTCCGTCAGTCCGGGAACCATGTTTGATCTGTTGCTGAGCATCGTGGAGCGCGCCGAAGGCCCTCGCCTCCAGTTGGAATACAATCCAGGGCGCTTACGCGTTTCGACCATCCAGCGAATTCTCAAACTATATGTGCGGATTCTTGAAACCATGTTAACGAACGTAGAACGCTCAGTGGGAGTAGCGGAGAAAAGCGAAGGCGAGCAAAATCTCTTGGCGATGGCGGGGTCATGCGATACGGCTGAACACGGAATCGCCAAAGCAACCGTCAATCCAAATGGACATCTGAGCGCTGGTATTAGCCAGGGAACGTCCGCTAATGACCATCAGAGCGAAGATTATCTGCCGCCCCGCGATGCACTCGAGGCGCAGATCGCCAAAATTTGGGAGACGGCAATAGGAGTTACAAATCTGAGCGTTCGGAACAGCTTCTTTGACCTCGGCGGGCGGTCGCTGGCAGCCATGCAAATTGTTTCCCGGATCAACAAGACATATTCGCTGGACTTTGGTCTTGCCTCTCTGTTCTCTGGGCACACTGTCGAGCGGATGGCGGAGCTGGTCAGGAAGCGTCTTTCCGCAAATGGAAGTTCCTCGATTGTGCCCATGCAGCCGAAAGGGTCGGCAGCTCCTCTGTTCATTATTCACGGTGCGGGGGGAAATGTTATCCGCTTCTACCAACTCGCTATGCTGGTTGGGACAGACCACCCGATTTATGGCATTCAGGCGCAGTCGCTGCTCGCCGGCCAGCCGGCACTCCTTCGCCTGGAAGATCAGGCGGCGTTTTATTTGGCCGAAATTCGAGAAGTCCAGCCTAAAGGTCCGTACTATTTTCTGGGATACTCATACGGCGGCACGATTGCTCTCGAAATAGCGCATCAATTGCACGCCATGGGAGAGCAGATAGAACTGCTTGGCATGCTTGATAGCCGTCAGCGCGATTGCATTGTGTTGGTACAACGGAACGACTCTGTGCGAGCGCGGCTGGATCGCCGCATCACGCGCTTTCTCGGAAATCTTTCCGATCTCTCGCTGGGGGGAAAGATCGAATACCTGTGGCAGAAACTGTATACGCGAACCCTGCGCCGGGTATACTCACTTGCGGTCGCGCTTGGTTTTCGTACCGTGCCTTCCTTCTTGAAAAGCACCGACGATATTACCTGGGTGGCGGCGATGAACTACCAGCCGCGGCCTTGGTCTGGACCTGTAACGCTCTTCCGTGCCGCCGTGCAGCCAGATCCCCGGCTGCCGATAGATCTCGGATGGACGTCGCTTGCGCAGGGCGGCCTTGAGGTGTACGAACTGCCTGGCGACCACGACTTGGTCTTCCGGGAACCAAACATCCAGGTTTTGGCAGCCCAACTGCGAACTCGCCTGGAACATTCCGATGCTGTCAAAGTTCAAGTGAGTGAACCGGTGGCCTGCGTAAATTAACGAGGCCTCCGGGCGCCTGTTTTGTATTCACTGTGAGTGTTATGGTTCCAATCTCGTGCCCCTGAATATGACAAATTCAATTGCAACGCAAAAGACCACATGGTCAGAGATCGAGGATGCAGCCCTATGACATTTCGCCATGTGTATATGGTGCTTTCACCGCGCTCCCTGAGCTATGCCAGGGATACGCTGGAAAGTTTATTCGGCAATTCCATAGAAGATCTTCACCTGCGCCTGATTACCGACTCCAAGCGAGATAAGGAAGAGTTGACTGAGACGCTGGAAGCGATCGATGCAAGGTCGCATCGGTGGACGGTATTCTCGGAGCACGATTTGGCAGAGCGTGAGGAATCGCTCTTCGCAAGGCACGATAACCTGCGCGCATTTCGTCGCGGTCATCCCTGCTGGCGCAAGATTACCGATCCGCTACTTCTGAGCGACCCTGGTCAGGAATTGATTCTGCTCGATCCGGACCTCTACTTTCCCAATCGCTTTCTGTTTGAGGTAACGCCCGAGGACGGTCTGTTGCTGATGTGGCAGCGGCCGAACTGCCTCTTTCCCCCCGAAGTGGTGAAGACCGCGATAGGCAATGGCATCCGACTTGCGCACCACGTGGACATCGGGGTAGCACACTGGCGCGCCTCAGCCGATCTGGACTGGCTTGACTGGCTGCTGGCCAAACTCGGTGGACCCAGGTTGCCGCGCATCATGCATGTGGAAGCGATTGTGTGGGCGGCTTTGGCCATGCGAGTTGGAGGAGGGTATTTGGATCCAGCCCTCTGGAAATGCTGGCGCCGATCACCGGCAAAACGAGTGATGATCAGGCTGGGCGCGAATGGCCAGCGCATTCTGAAATCGGAGCTCTGGTCCAGCCTTAAATGCTTCCACGCGGGCGGCGAGGCAAAGTGGTGGCTGCACAAGGCCCGTGAATCGGGCTTGCTGGATGGGCGGTCTACGCTCCGCCAGCCAGGCCATGTGCTTCCTTTTGAGGAACTGACACCGGCACAGTACGCGCGGGAACTGTCATTCAAGCGAATGCTGCAATCGATGGGATACTACCAAATCTTTCATACTGCGTGAGCGCCCATGCGAATATGCGTTGTTGCCGAAAATGCCTCGGCACGCTTCGGCGGCGAGGCCATCCTCCCGGTTCACTACTTTCGTTTGCTGCGATCTCGCGGTATCGAATGCTGGATGGTTGTCCACTCGCGGACTGAGAGCGAAGCAATGGATCTGTTTCCGAACGATATCGACCGCATTCTGTTTGTTCCAGATCTGTGGATTCACAAGCTCCTTTTCCGTCTAAGCCGTTATCTTCCCAGGCGGCTGTCTGAAGCTACATTGGGGCTCGTCAGCCAGCTCATCACGCAATTATGCCAGCGCTCCATCGTGCGCGGCCTGATCCTCGACCACCACATCGATGTTGTGCACCAGCCCATTCCGGTCGCCCCTCGCTTTCCTTCGGCAATCTTCGGCCTGGGTGTCCCGGTGGTGATTGGACCGCTGAACGGGGGCATGGAATACCCTCCTGCCTTTCGCCGCTCTGAGTCGTGGATCAGCCGCACGGCGCTTGCCTTTGCCCGCCTGTTTGCGAACGCCGGCAACACGCTCCTCCCCGGCAAAAAGTATGCAAGCGTCGTGCTGGTGGCCAATGAACGAACCCGCCGCGCGCTGCCTGCTGGAATTCGCGGCAAGGTGATCGAGTTGGCGGAGAATGGAATCGACGTCGGCGTTTGGCAAGGCGCGCGCGCCGTCACAATGAGTGCGGTCCCGCGCTTTGTCTTTCTAGGACGCCTGGTGGATTGGAAGGCTGTGGATGTTGCCATCTGGGCGCTTCAGGAGGTTCCATCCGCCGAACTTGATATCATCGGCGACGGTCCCATGCTGGAAGTATGGCGATCGCTGGCCGCGGAACTCGGTTTGAAGGATCGTGTCCACTTTATAGGCTGGCTGACACAGAGTGAATGTGCCGATCGTCTGCGGAATTCTGTTGCATTGGTTCTGCCCAGTCTGTATGAATGCGGCGGCGCCGCGGTGCTTGAAGCTATGGCCATGGGTAAGCCGGTGATCGCTACCCGCTGGGGAGGGCCGGCGGATTATTTGGATGCCTCTTGCGGATTGCTCGTGGAGCCGGAGAGTTACGCGGGCTTGGTGGCCGGATTTGCCGGAGCGATGCGGATGATGCTCGATTCTCCACGCCTTGCCGAGTCCATGGGTGTCGCGGGACGCGATCGGGCGCTTCGCGATTTCAACTGGCAGCAGAAGATCGATCAGGTGATTTGCATTTTCCGCGCGCTTGCTGAGAAGTCGGATTTTCCCCTGGAATTCAAAGAAAACCTGAATTCTCCCGCCACAGTTTCTGAACACAACTGAAGATTTTTCTGGTCACCTATGGATGCGAATCACCAAGACGTAAAGCCGCAAGCCGGGAGTTCCGCAATGGCTCTGGATGCAGAACCGCGAGCAGGTTCTGCGCCCTTAACGAAGCCATCGACGGCCCCTGATACGCAGCAGCAGCGGCTTCTCTATCTTCTGAGCCGCTATCCGGCTATCTCGCACACGTTTTTTCTAAACGAAATTCGGGAACTGAGAAAGCGCGGTTTCGCCGTCGAGGTAGCCTCGATCAACCAGCCCGACCGTTCTCGTTCGTCGATGCCCGTGGCCGAAGTGGAGGAGGCAGAGAAGACGTTTTACATCAAATCCGCAGGTGTTGTGCGGGCAGCAGCGGTTGTGGCAAAGACGCTTCTGCTGAGGCCAAAGGTCATTACCCGCGGGTTGACGGCTGCTCTACGGTTGGGGCGATGGGATGCAAGAGCAACTCTCTACGCGTTTTTTTACCTCTCTGAAGCGCTTATCCTGGGCGACTGGATGCGGTCGCGCGATCATCACCATCTGCACATTCACTTCTGCGGGCCGGTGGCGACGGTCGGTATGTTGGCGTCTATCGCGTGGGGATTCTCGTATTCATTGACTGTGCATGGTCCGGACGAATTCTACGACGTGGAAAAGTTCTATCTTGGCCAAAAGATCGCGCACGCCAGGTTCATCGTGTGCATCAGCCAGTTCTGCCGCAGCCAGCTTATGCGCATTGCAGCTCCGGAGCACTGGAACAAGATATATGTAGCGCACCTGGGTGTGGATTTGGATGTATTTTCACCGGTGTGCGCGCACCCTGGGCCGGATCATCTGTTGGAAATTCTTTGCGTGGGTCGGCTTGTTCCGTCGAAAGGCCAGATGATTTTGTTGCGCGCCTGCGCCATCCTGCACGCCAAGGGATGCCCGGTCCAAGTGCGTCTGGTGGGCGATGGACCGGATCGCAAGCATTTGCTTGCGTTCGCGGAGCGTGAGAAGATTCCAGTGCTTTTTGAAGGAGCAAAGACCCACGACGAGACGCGGCGATTGCTCGGGCAGGCAGACATCTTCGCCCTGGCCAGTTTCGCCGAGGGTGTGCCAGTTGCGCTGATGGAGGCGATGGCGATGGAGGTGCCATGCGTGACCACCGCAATTGCAGGAATTCCGGAGCTGATTCGCGATGGGCTTGATGGACTGCTCGTTCCCGCTTCCTCGGCCGAGATGTTGGCCGCGGCGCTTGAACGCCTCGTCGAAGATCCACATCTGCGGCGCAGCATCGGGCTTGCGGGTCGAAAGCGCGTCCGCGATCTTTACAATCTTCCGGAAAATATGACCTTACTCACATCTTTGTTCCGCGAGAATTTACCCAATAACACTTGAAAGGGCTTACCTCTTTTGACGAATGCCTCGTACCAATTCGACGTCACCGTGGTGATTGTGTCATTTAACACGCGTGATGTGCTTCGGGAATGCCTGCAATCGGTCTTTCGCGAGACCGGCTCGCTGCGCGTACAAGTCATTGTGGTCGATAACGCTTCGACGGATGGTTCTCCTGCAATGGTCACGCAGGAATTCCAGGATGTGTTGCTGATACGAAGTGAAATCAATCTCGGCTTTGGTCCGGCAAACAACCTCGGCATCCGGTCGGCAGGCGGACGATATCTTGTGCTGCTCAACTCTGACGCATTCTTGACCAAAGGATCTCTGGAGCGCTCAGTGGCCCACATGGACACGAACCCCGGTGTGGGACTCGGCGGCGGGCGCCTCATCGGGCGCGATGGCTCGTGGCAGCCTTCGGCGCGTATGTTTCCCACGGTCTTCAGCGACTTGCTTGTTCTTTCCGGGCTTGCGGCGCGCTTTCCGCGTTCGCGCTTTTTTGGGCGCGCTGACCGCACATGGGCAAGCCCAGCGCAGGCTGCTGAGGTCGATTGGGTTCCCGGCGCCTACGCGATTGTGCGCACTGAGGTGATAAAGTCCATCGGACATTTCGACCCGCGATTCTTTCTTTACTACGAGGAAGTTGATCTATGCAAACGCATTAAGAACGCGGCATACTCGATTTGGTATTGGCCGGATTTAGTCATCATCCATATCGGCGGCGAGTCCTCGCGCCAGGTCCGATCGCTTCAGCTTTCGCACACCGGGGCACAGCTCACTTTGTGGCGCATGCGAAGTATGTTGCTTTACTACCGGAAACATCATGGGTTCTCGGCTTGGTTCGCCATGGGGCTTGAGGCTGTCTGGTATTGGCTGCGGTCGCAGCGCAGATGGTTGAGCAAGGATCCAGATCGCCGCGCCGGCGCACGCGCGGATTTGCAACTGATATCAATCTTGAACCAGGCGTGGCGCGATACCGTGGGAGGCCGCTTCTCTCCGGCGCAGCCATGGTGAAGAGCTTACACCGGGATGAGGAAGATCGATATGTCCGCTAACACGATGCGTCTATTGCTCAAGTCGTCGCTTACATCGCTATTGTCGTCGTTCTATCGGGCAACGTCGGGTCTGCGGAGAAACCTGGAGCGCATCCGAAACCACGCCCTGCTCTCGTCCCGGCTGGCAGTGCCACTTGAAGCGTCGGTCGTGGTGCTGGGCCCGGTTGAAGTGCATGGCACGGGCTTCATTCGTTTTGGGCGGGACGTGCTCCTTTACCCCGCGCTGTATTTGGAAACAGAGGAGAGTGGCTCGATCGAGATCGGCGACGGAGTTGTGATTTCGCGCGGGGTTCACATTGTTTCGCAAAGCCTGATCACGATTGGCGATGGCACGATGATTGGCGAGTACTCGAGCATACGTGACGCCAATCACGCCCGTCTTCCAGGTTTGACGATTCGCGATTCCGGCCACATTGCGCAGCCCATAGCGATCGGCAGCGAGGTGTGGATCGGACGCGGCGTGACCGTTCTGGGCGGTGTCACCATCGGAGACGGCGCGACCGTGGGGGCCAATGCAGTGGTTACTCGCGATGTGCCAGCTGGAGCAACTGTTGTGGGTGTGCCGGCGCGGGCAATTGCCGCCCGGCAAACGCGTTGACTGCGGCGGCGGTAAAGGACGAATCATGCGCGAACAAGAAAGCAGAATTGGAATTCCGCCTGAAGCGGCAATACTTCCGCAGATAACGGAAGACCGAACGACTGAGCATTTTGCTATCATCCTTGGAGCGTTCGCGGCAATATACATCCTTTCTTGGCCGATAGTTTTCTCGTTGGATCTTTGGATATTGAAGGACCGCGGCAGCTTCCTGAACTTGGACTACCTTCTGGATCAGCACTTCCGGCTGGGCGTGGATACCTTCTATTCTTACGGCCTGCTGCCGGTTTCGATCCAGCACTGGCTTTTCGTCCTGTTCGGCCGGGGCTATTGGCCGTTGATCGGATGCGCAGCCGCTACCATGGTCCTGACGGCTCTGTTCTGCGCTCTCCTTTTGCGCTATCTTCCAATGGAACCTATGTGGCTTGTGGCGATACTGGCTGTGAGCCGGATATTGAACCCGGTCAATCCCAATCTTCCTTATTCCATTGTTCAGCTATCTCTTTTGTTTGCGCTGCTCCTCGTGCTGCTGGGACGGCTAGACATTAGCCTGGCGGTCTCCGCAATCGGTTGTTGGAGCGTACCGTCGTTACCGCTGGTGATGACGGCCGCGTTGGTCACATTCCTGTTCCTCGATTGGCTTATCAAGCCATCCCGTTCCGTTTCGAGATTGCTTCGCTTGCTTGCGCCGGGAGTGCTAACCTATCTCGCGCTCGCTATTCTTCTGGCCTTTGAGTTCGGCTGGCGCAGCGTATTCGCAACAGCGACGCCTCTGGCGGGGATGAGCTTCTACAAGCAGATCGGCTTTGGAACCGGACACGCGCTGATGGAGTTTCTCCACCCCTGGGGCTACAGTTCCTTCCGTTATCTTTCTTACATTTTGTTCACGCCGGTCTGTTGGTGGTTTATGAGCACGCTGAGTCTCACCGTCTTCGCAATACAGATGGTCCGAAGAATGGCGATCCGGCGGACGCTCGACCCGCGAGGCATGGCAATTGTTCTCTGCGCGTTGATCCAGGGATTCTTCGTATGCATGGCTTATGGATCTCCACACCAACACTACATCTTCGACCCGATCCTCGTGGTGGGAATGCTGCTCGGGCTATCGGTTTTTCCCAAGGGAATCACGCGAAAAATCCTGGTGACACTGTTCCTCGGACTCGGAATCGCCGGCCAGGCGACCCTCGCGCACGCCGTCTGGCAAGGCTGGAAAGAGGTCAAGTCTCCCGCAGCAACCGCCAACCTTTATGCCAATGTGGAATGGGTAGCTGAATGGAAGAAGATTCTAAATTTATCAACCCGCCATAACCTGCTGCTCTTTTCGTATGGCACGGGCGCGCATCACTATTTTTCGTCCATTCATTCGCCGGAAGTATGGACGCTCCAGGAGGGACAACTCTTTCCCGCCGACAAGGCGCGCGTGATGGAACAGCTCGACAACTCCGATGTGGTGGTGGTGGACTTGACAAGTCCAACGACCCTTGTAGATATGGATGTCGATATCCAGCAGCATTTGCATTTACTCTGCCTGACACAAACCACGGCCTACTTTCAGATCTGGTCGCGGCGGTCACCGGAATCAGCAAATCTGGCGTGCATGGTAAATCCGCCGAAAATAGGTCATCCGACTGCTTTGCGCGAACGCTCCCACAGGTCCAAACTTCAATCGAAAGGAGATTGCAATGGAGGAATTACTTAGTAGCGAGAATATCCAGAAACTCGAAGTTCTCGGAAAAGAAAAAGCTGAGGAATACAAGAATAACAAGCCGTTTCCGCACATCTACTTTGATAACTTTCTACCCGAAGCGGCAGCAGAAGCAGCGTTGAGAGATTTTCCCGAACCCAGGCAACTGGCATGGAGCGAATTCAATTCACCTACGGAGCGGAAGCTGGCTTTCGATGTGGTGGAAAAGCTTCCTGCGGCTACGCGCGATGTTCTTTACTTTTTAAATAGCCGTCCGATGCTGCGGTTTCTTGAGGATCTCACTGGCATTCAGGGCGTCGTTCCCGACCCGTACTATGTTGGCGGAGGACTGCACCAGATCAAACCGGGTGGCAACCTCGAGGTTCATGCAGACTTCAACTATCACAAAAAGCTCAAACTCGACCGTCGCATTAATGTATTGATCTACCTGAACAAGGACTGGAAGGAAGAATATGGCGGACATTTTGAACTTTGGAATCGTGAAATGACGCACGCCGAGCAAAAGATACTGCCTCTCTTCAATCGATGCGCCATCTTCAGCACAACAAGTTATTCATACCACGGGCATCCAACGCCACTTGCATGCCCTCCGGAACGGACACGCAAGTCTATTGCGACTTATTATTATTCCAATGGCCGTCCCGAGGAAGAGGTTGCCGAGTTCCACTCCACTCTGTTTCAGCATCGTCCTGGAGCCGAGCGGAAAGAACAAAATATGATCAGCAAAATTCTTCATGCCATCACACCTCCGATTATCGTGGACACGGTGAGAAATATTCGCGTCAAAGGATCATGATCGCGAACTATTCAAGTTGCTAGACCGGCAATTCTATTGAATCGAGAGGGTCATCGCAAAATGCAATTCACCGCGATGCCTTTTACCTCTGGAGGTTTCTATTGTTTGAAAATATCCGTGAGGACTGGCGCACCTACGACCGGCAAATATCCCGTCAGGGCCTCTGGTCCATGGTCGTGTACCGCTTTGGGCGATGGCGCTATACCATTCGTTGGAAGTGGCTTCGGATGCCTTTTTCCTTTCTTTATAAGGTGCTCAAGCCCATTTCAGAGGTGCTGACGGGCATTGAACTTCCCTGTGAGGCAAAGGTTGGGCGACGATTCCGAATCGACCATTTCGGAGGAATTGTCATAAGCGGCGACGCTGTTTTTGGGGATGACTGCGTGATTCGTAATGGAGTCACCGTGGGGCTGAAGAACGTCGGTCACCGCGGAGCGCCTGTCTTGGGAAGCCGCGTGGACATAGGAGCCGGTGCAAAGATTCTGGGTCCGATCAAGATTGGGGATGATGTGCTGATCGGAGCCAATGCCGTGGTGCTTGCCGATGTGCCATCCAATTGCATCGCTGTTGGTGTTCCAGCCCGAGTGCTTCCGCGAAATCCCATAACTGCGGCAAGCGAAGAACAGGCGTATGCCAGTATGGAGCGAGAGCGGAGTGTATATGTTGGAAGATTCTGAAAGCATTTCGAACCGATTCTCCGACAATGCCCAGCCCGCTCTTTCAATCGTCGTAATAGGACGCAATGAAGGGCAGCGGCTGTCCTCGTGCTTAGAGTCCATCAAGCGGGCGCGAGGTGTTGCTGTGAATGAGGTGATCTATGTCGATTCCGCCTCGACCGATGGCAGTTCGGAACTGGCTTTACAGCATGGCGCAACCGTGATCGTGGTTCGCCCAGAGCGGCCTACCGCGGCGATCGGGCGCAACGCCGGATGGCGGTGCGCGGTATCAGATTTTATTCTCTTTCTCGACGGAGATACAGTGCTGCATCCAGACTTCGCCATGGTGGCGTGTGGCGCATTGGCGCAGGATCCTTCGTTAGCCGGCACATGGGGGCATCGTCGCGAAATCCATCCTCAGGCATCGATTTATAACCGCATCCTCGACCTTGACTGGATATATCCTCCAGGATTCACGGAGTTTTGCGGCGGCGACGTGATGATGCGCCGAAAAATCCTCGTTGATACGGGAGGCTTCGATGAGAGTTTGATCGCGGGAGAAGAACCCGAGCTTTGCCGGCGGATCAGGGCGCGGGGATACAGAATGCTCCACATCGATTGTCCCATGACGGGACACGATTTGCAGATCACGCGATGGAGCCAGTACTGGATGCGCGCCACGCGGGCCGGCCACGCCTATGCTGAAGTGTCCGAGCGCTTCCGGAATAGCGAGGATCCGTTCTGGACATCTGATTGCAGGCGAAGCATGACACTGGGAAGCTTTTGGCTCATCTCGTTCACCGCCGCGATGGCCGCCAGCATATTCTTTGGTTTTCTTCCAGTCTCGCTCTGGCTTGCTTCGTTGCTGTTGATGTCTGCGCGCTCGGCGTGGAAGGCGCGCTGGAAGCGAACTTCTCTCGGGAACTTGCTGCTATATGGATTTCACTCTCAATTGCAACATATCCCGATCTTAGTTGGACAATTGCAATATGAGCTGAATAAGAGGCGTAAGCGGCCGCGGAAACTGATCGAATACAAGGAAGGGCGCGCCGGTTGAAACAGCCGGAAGAAGATCCGCATCCAGGTCACTTTAATCTTCAAATGGGTAGCATGCCTGGAGGATTGTCGATCAAGTTGCAATACCAAATACAGAGCTAAAATGGCCCGACGGATTCTTTTTAAGATATCTTGGGTTGATTCGAATCAGAACCCGCGCAGTCTCCAATATGCGCCATATCAATCAGCGAAGAAACGCAGGAGAGCAAAACCTGTGTCATGACTTGAGCAAATCATGGCCAGAGGAGATGCAATACATTTAACTCAATCCTGCCGCTTGACCCTATTGAGCCGCTTTATTGTTCAACATTCAGCGTAAGCGATGTTGACTCCGATAGCACAGCAGTGGTTCCAATTACGTTCACTGTGTAGGTTTGCGTTTGATGATTTGAGCCAGCTATGTTGAAGGTCGATCCGCAGCCGCTGAGCATAGTCATGACAGCTATGGCCGCCGCAAGTGGCACCAACGCAGAGTTCACGCGTCCCAATCGTTTTCCGGCATTGCGCAATTTGCCCGCGAAGGGCAGCAGCAGAAGTCCGAGCGCAAGCGGGGCCATCCCGGAAGTGAGCTTTCCGTCAATGGGGCCCGGCGGTTTCATGTCCGAAATGGTCTGCGGCAACTGAACCGTAAAGGTTACCGCGGTCGTTCCTGCGCCCTCCGCTATTGTTGCTGGCGAGAAGCTGTAAGTAGCCCCCGCAGGCAACCCGCTGGCCATTAGGTTGACCACGGTTGTAAAAGTGGTAGCTGGAGATAGCGGAGTTACCGTGAGGGCAAAGACTGCCGAACTTCCCGGCGTCACTGATGCGGAAGTACTCGACGCGCTGATGGTGAAGTCAGAAACCGCCGAGGCTTGTGCGTTTCCGCTGATAAAGTAAGCGGCGGTCGCTACCGGGCTGTTTGAGTATCCCGACTCCACCGCGATCGCTTCCAGCGTCTCCGTCGCACTCACTGTGATCGCGCCCGTGTACTTGGTAGACGATGTTGTAGGCGTGCTTCCGTTGGTGGTGTAGTAGATGGCTGTTCCCGCCGTCGCATCGCTGATGGTTACCGATTGCGATGTGGTGTAAGTTCCAGCAGCAAGCGAGAATGTGGGAGCGGGAAGGATCGGGGCGATGGTGTACAACATCGAACTCGCGGGGCT